>Ga0255338_1000099_pt1 | contig 390164 bp, 364 predicted proteins | sample MeOH1_35cm_T4_19_FD_203715 | JGI IMG/M metagenome (GOLD analysis project Ga0255338, IMG submission 203715) | Sandy soil microbial communities from University of British Columbia, Vancouver, Canada - MeOH1_35cm_T4_195 | ecosystem: Engineered > Artificial ecosystem > Sand microcosm >... | reverse complement strand
GTTGCCCGGCCTGGACCGATGGCGAGCGCTGCTGACCTACATCTGCCAGCGCATCGTCGGCCAAACAGCCCTGCCAACCCCTCCGCCGGCACTCCCGGCACCGGGGTAACTGCCGGATTTAGGGTGAAGGCTCTCGAATTCGTAGTACTGCGTTCCCTTGCCAGTCTTGCATCTCTGGGTATGAAAGTCACATGCATCGAGAAGTACTGCTACAAGCTCCTGCGGATCAGGGTTACGCCATCGCTCGAGCAAGTTCAGAAGAATGGTTTCGTCAACACGGACGGCGTCGTCCCGGCCCAGCGGAGGTTCATCCAGGTAATCGCGGAGGAGCGATAGAACGAACTCATAAATGGGATACACGCCAGGGCTTAAGTAATCCCCCCTCCTATAGGCTGCGAGCTGCATTCGGGCCATGTTGACTGCCTGAGGCAATCCCAGCAGCACTCCCATCGCAGTGTACGGAAGGGAAACCTGACTCAATCTGCCGAGCCTTCGCCCCCCAAATCTCATGGGGAAGCGGTTGTGGACATGCAGATTTATCACTTGGCTCGTATAGGCGCTTGCAAACGCATGCATCGCCAACACCTCGTCCAGTTTGCCCTCGACGGCACGCACCTCGAATTCAAGTTCGCGGACATGGGCGTAACCTATCAAATCCGTTGCCAGTAACCCTCCCAGCTGTTCACGATGTCGCGGTGATCTGGCTTGATAATCTGAACTTGCGCGCCATCGACAATGGGCCGCATCCCCTCTCCCGTGGAGACGTAATGCTCCAGCGCAGGGATCAAGTCCTGAGCGAGCCGTCTTCTGCCAGCCTCAAGGTTGGCCTTTCGAATGCTTTTCCAGGACTTTTCCCAACTGGGATCGATGCCGATGCGGTGAATTGGATTCATCCTGATCGCCTACTTAAGCTATTTTTTGAGTGGGATGATGACGGCAGTTGCGTTGCCCGAGCCGCCCGCAACCGGTATGCTGACGTTCACAACGAGTGGCTTAATTTGATAGCCTTGCTCCAGCAGAAATTGGAGCTCCTTTACGTAAGCTGCCTCAGCTGCACTCATCGGCTTACCGGCGATCCTGCCGAACTCAGCTGCCTCCTCGATCCAGGTCGATGTCCGAATCAGCAAGTTCAAACTTTCCGGATTCGGAAACGATCCAACGGTCGACGCTTTGACCTCCGGCGCCCAAATCGTCTTGCTCGCATGATCCACGGCAGTCAGATCAACGCCATTTGCCAGAGGCGTTCTGAAATTCAATGAAGTCGCGCAGCAGGTGGGCCTGATCTTCTTTGGGAGCACTTATTGCCTTATGCAATCGCGCATATGGTCTCGGATGGAGAAGTTTTGTCCCAATGGCGCGGTTCGGCTGACGCTGGCGATAACTCGGCCGAGCAATTCATCCTTGCCGTCGCCGTCAATCAATGCGACAAGCCGCAGCCACTGATCATCGGGAATTTCCAATGCAAGCGCTAAGCCGACTAGCCAGAAGCACCAGTTCTCGTGGTTCAAGCTGGCTAGGCTGAAATGCCAATCACGACAAGATAGCAGGTGCGTTCTGCTCCCGGCGGGGACGCCGCGGTCGCGTCGGCCCTCGCCCCAACGTCAAAACCATCCAGGTTCCACGAGCGATCTACCCCGTGCACCGATTGAACGCCAAACGCAATGCCGCTCCTATTTCCTCTGCGGTACTTTCAGCGGAAATCACAACGTCCTCTATGCCGTCGCCTTTAGTTCGACCCCAGCTTTCGAGCTTTTCATGGTGGGTTGGACATACTGTGATCAACCCTCCTTCCCTTTTGATGTGGCAATTTTTCATATCTTTGAACAGTGCGCGTTTGGACTTGTAGCTGTAGCGCTCCATCAATGCCTTGGTCCTTGCAGCGTAGCGGTCTATGACCTGCTTGTAGTCAGTGAGATCCACATCAAATTCGATGTCCGGCGGGTACACGCTGCCAGGACGAGGTGCGCCAAGGACCAGCCGGCTATGCGCAAGCGCATCCAACACTGCGATGCCCAATTCATTGTCACCAACGTCGGGAACTAAGAAAATCCGCTTTCCTTTTGGGTCGGCGTTAGTTCCGCCCCCATATCCAGAGTAGGTTTCAATACAAATGAAATCCTGATTGGAATTCGCTTGAGCCCAAGCGTCTCTTGCAACCTTGGTCATGGTTTGATCACTGTTATTTTGACGGTGACGCCCTGCGCCTGACCGTAATGAATAGCTCTGTCGATTTGACTCCATTGTGCGGCTGTAGTGCCTGCAGGTATCGCCACCTCCAAGACACGACTGGATACTCGCGATGCATCCACAGTTACCCCAGACAAGCTATGCACGCCTTCAAAGTTTACTGCAGCGTCGACGTTGGACTTGAGCGAGTAGTAGACTTGACTCGGCTCGGTTAGTTTTGCTGTTGTCAGCGTGTCCAAGGTTTTCGCACTAATCGCCATGCCGGTTTCACGATCAAAGAAATCGAAAACACGGGACCCCGGCGGTAATCTTGAATCGGGAGGCAACCTCGCGGCGAGCAAGTCCTCAAAAGGCAGTCCCTGCTCTTGGATGCTTCCACCAAACTTGATGTTTGTTGATGACTGAGGGACAACCGTAGCGACGATATTCGAAGGAATAGGGGTCGCCGGAATGTCTGCCAACGTTCCCGCAACAGTCAGCAGTTTGACTTCGCCTGTTGCAAGGTCAACGACCCCTCGCGATCCCAGCGGTAGTCCCTCGATATTGAACGACGCAAAGCCTGTCGGGATGACACCCGCTGGACCCCCGGCCCCAATGCTTGGGCCGCCCACGGGAATCGCGAGTCGGGTAGACCGAAGCGCTCCCGTCGAAATGACCCCGGCCCCCATCAACGCATCGCTAGCGCCTTGCCCTGTTCCCGCCGCGTACAGTCCGGCAAGCAGGTTCTGCTCGCCAGTGCTGAGCCCTCCCTTGTTCTCACTGATCTCTGCCAGATCGGTCTTGATGACATTGGCGACTTGCGCCATATGGATGTCGTTCTGTGCTTTGATTGCCTTTAGCTGCTGTACCAAGGCAGGGTCGGTGGCTGCCGAAATCAGCTTGTCGAGTTCCTGCCCGTACAGGTACATCGTGTAGTAGTCCACCCCAGCCACTGCGACCAGCGTCCTGCAGACGTCAGCGCTGCCGGTCACGCAGGCTTGCACCATGTCGTTCTGTCGCTGCTGACTCAACGCGTCTAACGCCTCACGGGTCTTGCAAGCTTGCTGATCGCCCGACCGGCAAGCCTGGTCGGCGCTGTAGCGAGTAACCTGTTCTGTGTGCTTCAGGTAGTTGTTGACGATGCTCGTGTTCGCCACGGCGCCGCCTGTTGCCGCACCGGAGCTGCCGGCCACCACTGCGCCGATTGCTTCTCCCGCTAGCGTTGATCCTGCCTCCATGAGTTCGTTGAACTCCCGGCTGCCTTGGGCATAGCCCTGGCTAACCAGGTAAGACTCCATCGCCGGGATGATCTGCGCGGTGAGCGCGCCCGAAACCGCCCCCGCGGCGATGTTGCCGCCGCCGATGGCGGCTTGCACCGCGCCCGACAGGCCATGCAGCGCGGTCTTCTGCCAGCTGTCTTCAGCCCAGCCCGCCTGTGCTGCGACATCGCCAATCTGGTTGTCGATGACCGCGCCAATCAGCTGCGCCGCCCGCGCATCCTGTTGCGCCTTGCGAATCTCCTCTTGCAGTTGCTGCGCCTGATCCAGCGTCAGCGTGTTGACCAGGCTGCCGTTGGCGGTGGTCGCGTCGCGACTGGTGAGCGTTGCGACGTTCTCCTGGCTTTGCGTGTCGCTGCCGGTGATGGTGATATTGGCTGGGCTAATGACGCTCAGCGTGGAGCCGCTCTGACTACCCGATTCGGGCAGTCCCACCTGGCCGGCCAGATTGCCAAGAACATTGCCGGTGAGATTGCTCACGGCGCTGCCGCTGCTGCTAAAGGCGAAGCTGGAACTGCCGGCGCTGGTGTTCTGCGTATTGGTCAGGTCGGTATAGGTCACGCCGGCCGTTACCAGCGTGTTCATGTCCCTCTCGGCCTGGCTGGTGATGCCTCCGCCGATCAGGTTCGTCGTGCCGGCCACGCTGATCTGGAAGCCGCCTTCGCCGGCGGCGATGCCACTTTGGCCGGTGGCGCTCTGGTAGCTGTGGTCGATACTTTGCTGGGCGCTGTTGACACTCACGCTCGATGTGCCATAGCACAGGGGTGGGATGCACAGGCTCACGCCCCAGCCCGAACTCGATTGCTCACTTTGATAGTTGCTTGTGTCTTGCAGGGTCTCGATGTTCAGCTTGCCACCGATGTCGGTCTTGACGGTGCTGCCGGCCAGTTGGGCGCCGATCAGGTTGACATCACCTCCACTTTTGACGCTCAAGGTGCCCCCGGCGGTGACCAGGGCCTTGTCCCATGTGGTTTCGCTGCCTTGGGCGGTGCCCTCGCTCTGGCTAGCGCCGGCCTGGAAGCTGATGCCGTTTTGCTGGCCGAAGCTGAAGGTCACGCCGATGCTGGCGGAGCTCGAGTTGCTCTGCTGGTCGACTGAGCTCGTGTTCCGCGCCGCCCCCAGGTTGACCAGGCCTGCGGCCTCCAGGCTCACGTTGCCGGTGGCATACAGCTTGGTGCCGATGCCGGTCACATTGCCTTCGGTGGCGGTGATCTGGATGTTGGCCGCCTGGACGACTGTGCCGTGCTGGGTGGTGCTGCCCCGCGAGCTGTCGAAGCTGGATTTGCTGGTGCCCAGGGTGACGCTGACGGCGAAGGGCGAAGTGCTGGGGTCGTTGACACCCTCGTTGGCGGCCGCCGCGGCCATGTTGTCGGCCTTGGCCAACTCGCCGTTCCAGTTCGACGCCAGCTTGGCCGCGTCGTATGTGCCCTTCAGAGCCAGCGCGCCGGCCAGTCGGTCGTTGTCTGTCTGGGTGGATTCGACGACGGTGTCGTAGACGCGAGTGATCTGGCTGCCGATGGTGCCGGCCAACTGCGCACCGAGCGTGATGCTCTTGCTGTCGAAGTGCGACTGCATGGTGCCGGCGCTATCGGCCGTCCCCATATCCACCGCGTTGCCGCTCGCGCTCACCGTGCCACCGGCCAGCAGGGTGCCGCCTTGTGCGATGACATTGCCTTCGCCGGTGCCTTTGTATTGGGGGTCGACGCCTGCGTTCAGGGCCAGGTTGCCCTGGTTGGCACTGAGCAGGCTTTCCACGGCGGTGCGCGAGGTGGTGCTGCCGTCCTGGTTGGTCGTGGTCTGGCCAAACAGCGTGAAGCGCGGTGTCAGGCCGCTGGGCATCAGTCCGACGTAGGTGGAGCTGGATTGCGCTTCGGTTTGGCTTTGCAGCGTGTCGTCGCGTGTTTGCAGCTCGATGTTGCGGCCGGCTGTGACGTTGACGTTCTGATCGGCCACCAGCGCGCTGGCGGCGATGATCGCGTCGCGCGCCGCGGTGATGCTGACGTTGTCGCCGGAGATCAGGCTGCCGATCTGTGTCGTCGCCTGGAACTGCTCGGATTGGTTCAGACCGCTCTTGCCGTAGCCGAAACCCTCAAGATTGCCGACGAAGCCGGATTTATTCTCGTCATGGAGATACGTGCCGCTGGCTACTTCCTGCGCGCTCTGGATCAGGACGTCGTTGCCCGCCGCGAGAGTGACATTGCCGGCGGCCGTGACGGTGCTTCCCGTCACGGTGAGGTTGTTTGCGGCGGTGATGAGGACGCTGGCGCCCTGCACCAAGGTGCCTTCCACCTGAGTGAGCCGATCGGCGCTTTCGGTGAGGCTGCTCTGTTTGGAGAAGAATCCGCCGCTCTTGCTGAAGCTCTGGTTGACCAGGCTGTGCTCGGTAGTCGCGTTCTGCACGACGACGTTGCCGCCGGCGATCAGTGCCGCCAGCCCGTCGCTGGAGCTAATGACTGCTCCCGTGGCGGTGATGTCATCCTTAGCCGTAATGACCACGTTGCCGCCGCCGGATACGATGCCTCCGGACAGCGTTTCATCGCTGCGGCCGACCTGCGTGTAGCTGTTGGATTTGACGAAGCTCTGCTCGAAACTGGTGAAGTCCTTGGCCGCCTCGAGGGTCACGCTCTGGCCGGTGATGAGCACGGTGCCGGTGGCATTGACGGTGCTGCCGATCATCGTGACGGCGCCGGTGGCGTTCACGCTCAGGTTGCCGCCGGATGTCAGGCTGGTGCCGAAGTTCGTGACGGTGTCCACGGCCACGCCGCCGGTCTGCCCGCGCAGGCTGCCGCCTAGCGGGATGTCGATGCTGTAGCTTTCCTGCACCGCGCCGGCGGTGATGGTGCCGGTGGCGGTGATGTACAGGTGGTTGCTGGCGCTGACGCTGGCGCCGGCCATGTCGATGTTGCCCAGCGCGGCCAGGACGATGCTGCCTGCGGCGATGGTGGCGATGCGGTCGACGTTGGTGCGGCTGACTTCAGTTGTGCCGTTGGCACCCGCCAAGCTTTGGCTGCTCGTTTGCGTGGTGGTCTGCAGCACGATGTTGCCGCCGGCCTGGTAGCTGACGATGCTGCCCGTGCCCAGGCCGGTGGCCTCGCCGCCGATCTGGTTGATGTTGCCGCTGGCCAGCACGCCGATGCGGTTGGCCGCGAAAGTGCCGCTGTTGTTGACGTTGGCAGCGGCGATGTCGACTGTGCCCTGATCGCCCCAGGCGTACAGGGTGCCGCTGTTGGTGACGTCGCCACTCGGGCTGCGCAGATCGATGCTGGAGGCCGAGATGATCGAGCCGGTGGGGGTGAGGTCTCCGGCCTGCGGACGGCGCAGGTAGACCTTGGGCAAGATGGCCTGGGCGGTGCTGCCGTCGGGCAGGACGACGGTTTGCATTTCCAGCCAGACGATGTCGGTGGTGAGCTGGGCCATCTGCGCGGCGCTGAGGGCGACGCCGGGGGTGAGCTGGTAGCTGCTGGCGTACATGACGCCCGCGTTCATGAGGGCCTGGAACTCTTCCTCGGTGGAGGCGTAGCCGGAGAGGAAGCGCCGGCCGGTGAGCGCGAAGATCTGGTCGTCGATGAGGCGCTGCTCGGCAAAGCCGTCGCCATAGAGTTTGAGGTTGCGCTCGGGGTCCAGACTGAGCTGCGTGAGCATCCACTCGCTGGAGAGGAACTGGCGGTAGCCGGTGAAGGCGGGGTCGGTCTCGACGAGGTAGCGAGCGCTGGGGGCGGTGGAGAGGCGGAACAGCTGGCTGGCCGGGGCCTGCAGCGGGGCGGTGGAGGTGACGGTGGTGTAGCCCGCGTCCTTGACCAGCGCGAGCCCGGGCTGGCGCGGCGCGATGCTCTCTGCACTGACTGTGACCAGGGGGCGCGCTGCCGCCTGCTGCGCAAAACTGGTGCGTACGGCGGCGATGGCCTGAAGCTGGCCGGCGCGCACGCCAGCGGCGATGACGCTGCCCGCAAGAGGCACATCGCCCGCTGCGTCGAGCGTGACCGAGCCCGTTGAAATGGTCGCGCCGGTGGGTGTGGCGCCGGATACGCCGGCGACGGTCAGCCCCGCGGGCCCGTTGACGGCGTCCGCCGCGGCAGTGGTGGTGGTGCCGACGAGCACGCTTTGGCCGCCGGCACCGGAGATGGTGCCACCCTGCGGTGTTGCGTCCGTGGGGTTGGCGTTGCGAGCGCCAACGCTGACGCTGCCCGGAGTAGGCACCAAGGCTGCAGGCGCGCTGCCGGCCTGGGTGTTGGTAGAGCCGGCTACCGCGCGGTTGGGCGCGGTGAGGGTGTTGAGCGAAACGGTCTTGGTCAGCGTGTCGCTGACAGGCTGCGGCAAGTCGTACTCGCGGGTGTAGCTCTGGCTGAAGCCGCCATGCCAGTCGCGCCAGCTTTTGCGTTCCAGCCCGGCCTCGGTGCTGGTCTGCGTCGCCTTGGTCGCGATATTGCTGATGCCGGCGATGGTGGCGCCGTCCTCGACGTAGGCAGTGCCACCGGCAACGATGGCGCTGTCCTGGTTGAGGCTACCCGCACCGGCCGTGAGGTTGCCGCCCACTCGGATCAGGCCGGGCTGGCTTGTTGCGACGACCGGCTTCAGCGTTTCGCTGCTGGTGATCTGGCGCTCATACCAATCGATGAGCGTCCGTAATCTCAGATCCTCGTTGAACGCACTGATCCTGGTATCGAGTTCGGCATAGCTGGCAGTGGCCGCGGCCGTGTAGGCATCGAAAGCCGTCCAGTAGGCGCTGCACTCGGTGGACGTGGAGCGCTGCGCCGAGTTGGTTTCGCCATAGGACTCCATGCAACCGCTCGGGTCGGTCGTCGTGGGCGCGGGGCCGGGGGATGCGACGTTGAATAGTGACCACACCGGATCGCCGGCGCTGTAGGTGGCTACGAGATCGCAGCCAAAGTTCTCGCCGCTGCCGTTGCAATTTCCTTGTGTCCAGGAAAGATCCTTGCGTTCGCTGCCGAACTGCGCAATAGGATAGGTGGTGCTGGGCAGCACGTAGTAGCCTGGCGAAGCGTTCGACCAGCCCATCTCCGCGACGTCATAGGAGGTGGTGCTGTAGTCGGGCCGGATGGAAAGCTTGTTCAGCGCCTCGGTGATGGTCTGGGTCTCGACCGTGAAGCCCGCGTTGAGGTTGCGCAGCGTTCCGCTGACACTCATGCTGCCGCTGACGTCGATGGTGGCGTTCTCGTTGGTGACGTTGCCTTGCACACTCAGGTTGCCCAGGCTGACCACGTCGGACAGGCCGGTGTTGGCCAGGCTGCCTCGGATGGCGATGTCGCCCGCGCGCGAGGCGATGGCCGCGCCGCCGGTGTTGTTGACGTCGGCATTCAGCGTGACTGCATCGCCGTAGATGCGCCCGGTGTTGGTCACCGTGGTCGCGTTGATGGTGGTGGTGCCGGCGCTGGAGTTGATCAGCCCGGCGTTGTTGACGGTGCCCGTGACGTCGAGCGTCGTGGACTGCGAAACGATCTGTGCGCCGGCGTTGTTGTCCAGGTTGGCAGCGGAGAGGGTGAGGTTGCGCTGGGCGCTGACGGTGCCGTTGTTCGTGTAGCTGCCGGTGGTGGAGACGATCAGGTCGTTGTTGGCCGCCACTGTGCCGTTGTTGGTGTAGTCGCCGGTGGTTTGCAGTGTCAGGCTTCCGCTGGAGGCCAGCACGCCGTCGGCGCTGAATTGCGGAACGAGGGCCGTGAGGGCCTGCTGCGCGTCGACACGGCCACCGGTGTTGGTGAAGCTGGGGGCTTGCAGCGTGACGGTGTTGCCCGCGATCTGGCCGCCGGTGTTGTTCAGGCTGGTGGTGGCGCGCACGGTGGCGTCGCCCAGCGCGACGATGGCGCCGTTGGTGTTGTCGATCGTGCCGGCCGCAATCGACAGGTCGTTGCCTGCCAGCAAGCCCAGTTTCCAGCTGCCGTCTTTGGTGCCGCTGTTGTCGATGGTCCCGGCGTTCACCGTCAGGTCGTGCCCTGCAAACACCACGCTGGGGCCGCTGTTGCTCAAGCTGCCGGCGGTGATGCGGACGTCGCCCGTGCTGGTGATGCTGCCGGCACGGTTGTCCACCGCACCGCTGCTGTTGAGGGTGACGGAGCCGACACCGGTGAGCGTGCCCAGGCGGTTGTCGATGGAGCTGCTCTGGCTGATCGCCAGCGCGCCGCTGGCGCCGATGTAGCCGGATTGGTTGTCGATGGCGCCCGCGGCGATGGCGATGCCGCCAGAGCTGACGATGCCGCGGTAGCTGCCGCTGTTTGTGTTGACGAGCTGGCCGCCGCGGGTGTCGATCGTGATGCCGCCGCTGCCGGCTTCCACCGCGCCGGCGTCGTTGTTCAGCGCGCCCGCGACGCGGACCGAGTCGAGGCCGGAGATGACGCCGGCCGCATTGTTGACGGACCCCGCGTCAGCGTTGACAGAGACGCCGGCGAGCACGCCATCGCTGTTGTTCAACGTGCCGCTGAGCGAGACGCTCAGGTTGCCTCCCGCGCTGATCTGGGTGCCGCTGTTGTTCAGGCTGGCGCCGCTCACCGCGAGGTTCCCATCGGCGGTCAAGATGCCGGCCCGGTTGTCGATGGCGCCGCCTGACAGGGTGACCGAGCCACCGGTGCTGTAGATCGCGCCACTGCGGTTGTCCACGGCGCCGCTGCCGGCTTGCACGTTGACTGTGCCGTTGGCTGCGACGTCGCCGCCCTGGTTTGACAGGCCATTGCCGGACAGAGTCAGGTTGCCGCTCGCGTTGAGCGTGCCGGCGGTGTTGTCGTTCAAGCCGCCGCCCGCGTCGAGCGTGAGGTTGCGGGCAAAGACCTCGTGGTCTGCATTGCCGATGCCTTGCGCGCGGACGGTGAGGTCGCGGCTGTATTGATATTCGAAGTTGACTGCGTTGAAGTCGAAGTACGTGCCATTGCCGATGCTCAGGTCGCGTCCGGCGAGCAGCTGTGCACCGGCGCTGGTGCCGGCGCCCGTGCCGCGCGCTTCCAGATCGCGGCCGGCGATCATGCGCGCGCCGGCGAAGTTCAGCGTGCCCGAGGCGACCACGCTCACGTCGCTCACGGCCTGGATATCGGCGCCTGTGGCATCGATGCCGCTGCCACGGACGGTGATCGAGGTATTGGCCGCCACTTGCGCATCGCGCAGGCTCACAGCGCCGCCGGTGAGGCCGATGGATTGGCCCGACAGCAACGTTGCGCCAGCTGCGTTCAACGCGCCGCTGCCCGCTTTCAAGGTGAGGGCGCCCGCGGCTTGCACGTCGGCGCTTGCAGCTTGCAGTGAAGCGCCGGTGATGGACAGCGCGCCGCCTGCGACGAGTTGCACGGACGTGATGTTCGTGGCGCCACCAGTCAGGCTCATGTCGCCGCCGCTCGAAAGGCGGCTGGCCGATACGTCGACGGTTCCGCCGCTTGCTGCGAGCGTGAGGTTGCCGGACGCGGCGATGATGCCGCCGGCGCCGCTCAGGCCCGTGGTCGTCAAGCTGATGTTGCCGCCGCCCGCGAGGATCTGGCCCTCGCGGTTGTCCAGGGCCGTGCTGCGCAGGTTCACCGCACCGCCCGCCTGGATCAGGCCTTGGCGATTGGAGACGTCGCCGGTAGCGTCGAGCGTGAGGTTGCCGCCGGCCGCGATGAGCGCACCGGTGTTGTCGACCGCGCCTGCGGCAGTCAGGGTGACGTCCTGCGCGGCGACGATCTGTCCGCTGCCGAAGTTCGCGTTCGCGGCGTTGCGGAGGGCGCCACCGCGCAGGCTCAGGCTGCCTTGCGCGCTGCGGATGGAGCCGCCCGTGTTGTCGACGGCGGCCTGCGCGTCGCCCACATTGGCTTGGATCGTGATGGTGCCGTTGGCGGCAATTTCACCGCCGACGTTGTTCAGGCCGGTGCCGCGCACGCTGGCGGTGCCCGTCGCGCGCAACGAGCCCGCGCTGTTGTCGATGGCACCGCTGCCGCCGTCTACTGTGATCGTCGTGGCGGTGAGGCGGCTCGCCGCCAAAGAAATGCCGCTGTCGGCGGTGAGGGTGGCGGCCCCCGCTGCGGCGATGAGCGTTGCGCTCGCATCGAGAGCGCCGCCTGAAGTGATCGCGAGTGCGCCCTGGGCGTCGACGGCCGCGCCGTGCAAGCGCAAGTCACCAGAAGCCGCGAGCGCGACGTCGGCCCCGCCAGCCACGCGAGCTTGCTCCAGCGAGGTGGCGCCGGCCTGCAGCGCTATCGCGCCGCCCGCCAGCAATTGCACTTGGTCCAACGTGGCGCTGCCCGAGCCGAACGACAGCGCGAGATCACCGGTCTGCGCGCTGATGAGGGCACCCGCCGCGCTGATCTGCGTGCCTGCCACGCTGACGTGATTTAGGGCCTGCACGACTGCTGCGTCCAGTTGTACCGCGGCTGCCTGAAGGCTGATGCTGCCCTGCTCGCTGACGACGCGGCTACCCGCGCCTTCGAACGCTCCGCCCGAGGTGTCGAGCTGCACGTCGCCGCGAGCGGCCAGCACACCATCGCGCGTGTCGATAGACCCGCCGCGCACCGCGAGGGAGCCCAGTGCCAGCACCGAACCTTCGCGGTTGTCGAAGCTGCCCAATGTCAGGTCCAGCGAGCCGGCTGTCTGGATGGCGCCGGCGCGATTGCTCAACGCGGTGAGCGCCGCTCCATTGGCGCCCTGAAGCGTGAGCAAGCCCGGTGTGGCGATGCGTCCGCCGCTGTTGTTCACCACGCCTTCGCTCACGGTAACTGACAGAGTGCCTGCGGCTTCGATGCGGCCGCCATCGTTGTCGAGCACGGTTCCCGTGAGGCTTGCATTGCCGCCCGCCATGGCCAAGCCGCCGCGCGTAAGGAGGCTGCCTGTGCCCTGGAGGTCGAGATTGCCTCCGGCGACGGCAGCCGCGTTGGTCAGGTCAATGCCGCCGGTGCTGGCGGTGATGCGCAGATCACCGGCGGCCGTGAAACCCCGCTCCGGGTCCTGCCCCGCCACTGCCGGTACGCTGGCCGCCGCTGCGACTTGCGATGCGGTCACCGAGATGCCGCCGGTCTGGCTGCGCACGCGGATGTCGTTTGCGTCCAAAGCGCCGGTGCCGGCGTTCAGGCTGACATCGCCCACCGCTGCGAGGTCGGCCCCGTTGGCCGCGATGCCTCGGGCTGCGATGTCCATGGTCTGGCCGGCGATGAGGGCCGCGCCGTTCAGGACGGCCGGGCCCGTTGTGGCATTCAATGCCAAGCGATTCAGGGTTTGCGCCTGCAGGCCGGCGGCATCAATGGAGGTGCTCGTCGCCTGAATGTCGCCATTGGATTGCAAGCGCGCGGCGTCCAGCGTGAGTGCGTCGCTGGCTTGCAGCGTCAGCGACGCGCCCGCGCCGATCTGTGCGCCTCCGGCGGCCAGTGCACCTTGCAGCGCGCGCACCGTCACGCCGGCATCGCCGCGAATCGACGCCTGGCTGGCGTTGATCGATTGCGCGGAGATGTCCAGCGCGCCGGCCTGGGTGCCCACAGTGCTGATGACTGTGTTGGAAACATCGAGGGCGATGTTGGAAACATCGAGGGCGCCAGTGACGCCGATGGTGAGTGCCGCACCGGCTTGCACAGTGGCCCCGCGCAGATCGGCGCTGCCGGCCGTTATGTGCAGCGCGCCTTCGGTTGCGAACTGGGCGTTGTTGCCGGTGATGTTCTGGGTCACCAGAACGTCCAGCGCGCGCGTGCCGCTGATGCGTCCGGAGGACGTGTCCAGCGTGTCGGCCTGAACGGTAGTCGAGCCATTGGCCGCGATGGTTCCACCGCTGTTGCCAAGGTCACCCGCCGAGACGCGTATGTCACCTTCGGCAAGCAGCCGGCCGCCGGTGTTATCAAGCACTTGGCCGCCGGTGTCGATGGTCAGGCTGCCGCGCGTGGCCAGGGTGCCGCCGGTGTTGTCCACGGATTGGCTCTGGATGGTGATGGAGCTTGCGGTCGACAAGGTGCCGCCGCGATTGAGGAGCTCACCGGCGTTGATCTCCAACACGCCTGCAATCTGCACCGTGCCGTCGGTGTTGTTCAGGGTGAGCCCGCGTGCATCCAGCAGGGCGCCGCCGGCCGAGATCAGCGATCCGCTGGTGTTGTCGATGCCGGCACCCTTCACCTGCAATGCGTCCTGAGCCGTGCTTTGCGCGACGATCGTGCCGCCGTTGTTGGTGACGGCGCCCGAGCCTGCGTCGAGGCTGACCTTATTGCCAGACACCACGCCGCCGCTGGTGTTGATGCCTTCGGCCTGCACTGTGGCCGTGCCTGCGGCAATCAGGCCACCGCCGGAGAGATCCGTCGTGCCGGTCGTGGAGATGCTGGCGTCGCCGGCAGCCGACCAGGTTCCGCCTTGCACGCTCGCGGCTTTCACCTGCAGTTGCGCGCCGGATGCGATCTGCGCGCCGTCCGCCTGGATGGCGACCGCGCTCACCGTCAGGTCGCCACCGGAATGCACAGTCGCACCGTCCATGGCGGCCGTTCTCCGCACCGCCAGCTCCATGCTGCCGTTGGCGGCGATGGTGGATGCGGCCGCGTCGAGCGTACTGGCCGTGATGTTGGCCTCGCCGCCGGCGGCCACGGTCGCGCCGGCTAGATGGACATCCCCGCCCAGGACCGCGATCGCCCCGCCGGCGACGAGCGTTCCGCCGGCGCTATCGATCGCGCCGCTTCCGCTGTTCAGCGTAAGTGACTCGCCTGCCTGCAGGATGCCGCCGCTGTTGTGGATGGTCTGGCCGGCGCCGGTGATGCTGAGCGAGCCGGCGCTGACGATCGTCCCATCAGAGTTGTCGAGCCCGTTGCTGGGTAGATTCAGGTCGCTGGTGATGTAGAGGACACCCCGGCGATTGATCAGCGACGCGACGCCGGTGAGGGAGCCCGTCTGCCCGGCGACAACGCCGCCCGTGTTGTCCAGCGTCCCGCCTCCCGCGTTCAGCACCAGGCCGCCATTGGCGCGAATCTCGCCGCCGGCGTTGTTCACGCCCAGCGCACTCAGTTGCAGCGCACGTTCTCCGTCGGACGTCGCGAGCAGTTTTCCCTCGGCATTGTCCAGCGCGCCCGCTCCGGCTTCGATCGATACGACGGGCGCGGAAACAACCGCGGCGGCGGTAGTCACACCCTCGGCGCGGATGACAATCTGCTGCCCCGCCAGCGCTTTTGCGCCGCGAAGGGTGGCGTCATCGCCGGCGCGAATGTCCAATAGCCGCTGGGCGCTCAGGCTGGCGCCGTCGGCCACGATGCGGGCGCCGGTGAGCTCGATGGAGCTGTTGCTTGCGAGTTGCGCCTGTTGCGCCGACACAATTCCGGTGGCACGCACGCCGATGCCGCCACTGGCACTGATGCGCGCCCCATCGGCGAAAATTTCTCGGCCGGTGAGCGTGGCAACGGTGGTGGCGCTCAGCGAAGAGCCTGTGACCTCCAGGCGCCCGCTGCTGTCCAGGCTGAGCGAGCTTCCCGACTGCAGCGTGCTGGCGCTGATGCTCAACTCACCGGCGCTGACGCTGACGCGGTCGTCAGCGGCGATGGTCTGGTCGACCAGGCCCACAGACGCCGCGTCGATCGCCAGGTTGCCGCCGGCAAGCAGTTGCCCACCGCGGCCGGTCAGGCTGGGTGTTTCGATGCGCACGTTGCCGGGGGCGTAGACGGTTCCGCCGTTGTCGAAGCCCTGCGCCGCATCGATGACGAAGTCGCCAGTGCCTCGCTGCACCAACGAGCCGGTGTTGGTGATGCGTGGCGCGGCGATCAGCAATTGGCCTGCTGCCTGCACGGCTCCACGATTGGCCAGTCCCGAAGGCGCTGAAACGCGTATGTCGGCTTCGGCGATGGCCTGCCCCGTGAGCGTGACCTTCCCTTGCGCGTCGACCTTCACTTCTCCCTTGGCGTAGCTGTCGTGCAGGCTCAGATCGCCCTGAGCCGAGAGCACGAGGTTGCCTTGAAGCGCCGCCATACGGCCCGTGCTGTTGACGCCAAGCCCCTGCTCGGTGGCGAGCAGGTAGATCTGGTTGGCGTACATGCCGCCCAACTGCTTGATGTCCACGGCGAACAGAGGCCCGCCGGAGGCGGAGCCGGCTTGCGCAGTCGCCTGCAACGTGCCGTACAACACGTGGTTGCGGCCCGCGATCACGCTGAGATTGCGCGACCACACTTCGCCTTCGATCACGATACCGCGGGCGATGAGGTCGAGCCGATCCTGCTCGGCCGCATTCAACCCGGCCGCGCCCACCTCGATGTTGCCCGGTCCGGCCTGAAAGGCGTCAATCGCTCCTTGCTCACCGAACTGCACCTGACCCGCCACCAGGCTGGTGCGGCCGGCCGTATTGAGGAATCCACAACCGTCGCAGCGAATGCCATTGGGATTGGCGATGACGATATCGGCGCGCTGGCCCGCCACCTCGATCGTGCCGCGCAGCATGCTGGAATCCGGACCGACAACCTCATTGAGGATGATTCGCGCCGGTGTGAGGCCGATCTGCAGGTTGCCGGTAATCCAGCCGCCTTGCTGGGTCAACACGTTGCCGGTGCTGTTGTTCAGGATCAGCCCGTTGCCACCGACGTTGAACTGCTGGTACTGATTGCGGCTGACGCCGCCAACGCTCGGTGGCGCGATGTGCACGATGGGCACACCATTGGCGGCCGCGTCGATCAGCGGCTTCTGGCCCGCGGGCGCGCCGGGTGCGGCCGTGACTTGCGCCCACGCAGGCCCCGTGGCCAGCACCGTCTGGAGCGTGAACAACGCGAGGAAGAGGCGGGCAGCGCGGAGCAGGCCGGGACGGCGGGTCGGGTTCATGCGGAGGTCCTAGAAGGCGTAACTGAGGGATGCGTAGGCGCTCCAGCGGCGCGTGCGAAATCCCTCGGGCCGGCGCAGCGGCGCGGCCAGCGTGAGCTGAAACTGAACATTGGAAATGGCGCCGCGCAGGCCGACACCGGCACCGGCGAGCTTGTGGCCAACGAGATTGATGTCGCTCGGGCCCCAGACACGGCCCATGTCGAGCGCGACGAACAGCGCGCCGTGGCGCATCGTGTCGCCAAGGGACACTGGCGTGGCCATTTCGTTGCGCCAGATCCAGCCGTTCTCGGCGAGCAGCACCGCGTCGCCGTCGAAGCCGCGAACGCTGCCGCGCCCGCCGATGGCGATCTGGTCGATGGACAAGGTCATGTGGCGCGTGCGTTGGGCGCGCAGGTTGCCGTTGTATTGCAGCCGGCGGCCACCCAGAGCGACGCCCTGCGTATAGCTGGCGGCGGCCTGCCACATGCGTGGGCGCAGCGTCGGGCCTCCGGCGGCGGCAGTCGTGAGGTCTTGCTGCGCATTCCACGACAGCCCTCGCCGCTGGCCGAGGTCGAACTCCAGCGAGCCGTTCTGCAGCAACTGCTTGTAGTTGATGCCGGCTTCAGCCGTGGAGGTGCGGCGGCGCTGGACGAGCACCTCGACGTCGTCGAGAAAGCTCTCGGCGCGACGCAGCGACAGGGCGCCGTACACGCCCAACCGAGCCGAGCTGCTGCGCCAGATGGTTCGTTGCAGGCGCGCTTCGGCGGTCTGGCTGTTGCCGCTCGAGAGAAACCGCACCGTCGTGCCCTGCACGAACTGGGCGAACCGGCTGTGGCTGGCACTCAGGGACACCGTGTTGTAGCCCCATGGAATGCTGTAGTTCAGGCCGAGGCTCTGGCTTCGGTGGTGGCCGCTGGGACTTTGCGCATTGGTGCTTGCGCTGGCGCTGGCCACATCGTTGAGGCCCAGCGGGTTGTCCAGCACCAGATTCGCCGACAGCTGCAGGCGCCCGAGCGCAGCACCGCCGGAGTTGTCCAGGGTCAGGCCACCGCGCAGGCGGTCTCGCCATTGCGCAGACTGCCGCTGAATGACGAGGACGCTGGTGTCGGGGCGCGGCCCGGGCTCCAGTTGGGTGGTGACCGATTGGCTGGGCAACCGCTTCATCTGCTCCACGCCCTGCTCGATATCGCGGATGTTGAGGATGTCGCCTTGCGACACCGGAAAGGCATTCGACCAGGTGCCAGTGCTTGGCTGCGGGCCGGCGGGCCCGACGTCGACCAGTCGGATATCGGCAATGCGGCCCACGTGTATCTGGATCTGCAGCACCCCCGAGTGGAGGTTCTGCGAGGGCAGGCTGACACGCGTCGTGACGAACCCGCGCTCGACAAGCTGTTCGTCGAGATGCCCGGCCACGCGGGCCAGCCCCTGCACGCCCAGGCATCGCCCAAGGTACGGCAGCGCCGCATCGGCAACCCAGGTGAACCGCTCCCAGTCCTGGCCTTGCAGGCGCAGTTCGCGCACCGTGAAGCAGCGCTCCTCCGGCGGCAGATCGGCAGGCCTGGCGCGATGACCGGTCGCGGGCTTGAGTACGTCGGCCTTCGGCTCGAGTTGGTGTTGCTGCTGGCGGCCCCGTTCCTCCTGGCGCCGCAAACCTTCCAGGGCTGCATCCTCCGGGTTGGCCGACTGGGCCCAGACGGCACTCGTGAGTTGCAGCAGCGCGCAAACCGCAACTGTGCCCTGCCAGATTTTTCTGCCCGTCCGCACAACCCCGCTCCTAAGTTAGTCTTCTCGCGGAGGGGACTTTGGCAGTCGAAGTCTGGAGGGTCTACATACTTACATCTACGTTGCCTCGGCTGCTCATGGAGCAGTCATGGATTCGTCAGAAAAGGGCTGACGCGGCGTCAGGCCGCTTCCTTGTAGAAAAAATCGCGCCGGCGCGAGCGCGCGGGCAGGGGCGCGATGGCCTCGCGGATCGCGCCGATGTGGTCCGGCGTGGTGCCGCAGCAGCCGCCCACGATGTTCACCAACCCTTCGGCCGCGAACTCGCGCAGCAGCCGCGAGGTGACGTCGGGCGTTTCGTCGAATCCGGTTTCACTCATCGGGTTAGGCAACCCTGCATTGGGATAGCAGCTGATGAAGGTATCCGGCGCCGCGCGGCTGAGCTCCTGGATGTACGGGCGCATCAGCGCCGCGCCCAGCGCGCAGTTGAGGCCCACGGCCAGCGGGCGCGCGTGGCGTACGCTGTACCAGAAGGCAGTGACGGTCTGGCCGGAGAGGATGCGGCCGGAGGCGTCCGTCACGGTGCCGCTGATGATGAGTGGCAGGCGTTCGCCCGATTTCTCGAAATACTCGTCAATCGCGAATAGCGCTGCCTTGGCATTGAGCGTGTCGAAGATGGTTTCGACCAGCAGCAAGTCGGCGCCGCCTTCGGTCAGGGCCTGCACCTGCGTGTAGTAGGCGGCGCGCAGCTGCTCGAAGTCGACGTTGCGCGCGGCCGGGTCGTTGACGTCCGGGCTGATGCTCGCGGTCTTGGGCGTGGGGCCGAGGGCGCCGGCGACAAAGCGGGGCCGGTCGGGCGTGGAGAACTTGTCGGCGGCGGCGCGCGCGATCTTCGCCGACGCCAGGTTCATCTCGAAGGCGAGCTCGCCCAGGCCGTAGTCGTCCTGCGCGATGCTGGTCGCGCCGAAGGTGTTGGTCTCGATGATGTCGGCGCCCGAGGCGAGGTACCCCTCGTGGATGTCGCGGATCACGTCGGGCCGGGTGATGCTGAGCAGGTCGCCGTTGTTCTTCAGGTCCTTGGGGTGGTCCTTGAACCGGTCGCCGCGGTAATCGGCCTCGGTGAGCTTGAAGCGCTGGATCATCGTGCCCATGGCGCCGTCGAGGATCGCGATGCGTTGCTCGAGGATGCCGGGCAGGGCCTGCCCACGGGTGTAGATGATCGGCTTCATGATGGCCCCATTGTAGGGAACCGCCCAATTTCCCCGGACAATATGGGCCATCTTGCTGACATCCGCACCCGAACCCCAATCCATCCTCCACGAGATCTTCGGCTACGAGCAGTTCCGCGGGCCGCAGGCGGCCATCGTGGACCATGTCGTTGCCGGCGGCGACGCTCTGGTGCTCATGCCTACCGGCGGCGGCAAATCGCTGTGCTATCAGATTCCGGCCATCGCTCGGCAACGTGCGGGGCATGGCGTGACCGTCGTCGTCTCGCCTTTGATCGCGCTGATGCACGACCAGGTCGGCGCCCTGCATGAAGCCGGCGTGGAAGCCGAGTTCCTGAATTCGACGCTGTCGGGCGAGCAGGCCAACGCGGTCGAAAAGCGGATGTTGCGCGGCGAGATCACGCTGCTGTATGCCGCGCCCGAGCGCGTGACCACGCCGCGCTTCCTGGCGCAGCTCGATTCGCTGCACGAGCGCGGAAAGCTCAGCCTCTTCGCGATCGACGAGGCGCATTGCGTGAGCCAGTGGGGCCACGACTTCCGCCCCGAGTACCGCGCGCTCACCGTGCTGCACGAGCGCTACGCATCGGTGCCGCGCATCGCGCTGACGGCAACGGCCGATGCGATCACGCGCGAGGATATCCTGGAGCGCCTGCAACTGGAGGACGCGCGCCAGTTCATCAGCAGCTTCGACCGGCCCAACATCCGCTACACCATCGTCGAGAAGAAGGATGCCACCGCCCAGCTGCTGCGCTTCATCGAGGGCGAGCACGAGGGCGAGGCGGGCATCGTCTATTGCCAGTCGCGCAAGCGCGTGGAGGACATCGCGCAGACGCTGAGCGGGCAGGGCATCCGCGCGCTGCCGTACCACGCCGGGCTCGACGCGCAAGTGCGCCAGGCCAACCAGGACCGATTCCTGCGCGAGGACGGCATCGTGATGGTCGCCACCATCGCCTTCGGCATGGGCATCGACAAGCCGGACGTGCGTTTCGTCGCCCACCTCGACATGCCCAAGAACATCGAGGGCTACTACCAGGAGACGGGCCGCGCCGGGCGCGACGGCTTGCCCGCTGCCGCCTGGATGGCCTACGGCCTGCAGGACGTGGTGAACCAGCGCCGCATGATCGACGAAAGCCCCGCCGGCGAGGATTTCAAGCAGGTGATGCGTGGCAAGCTCGATGCGCTGCTGGCACTGGCCGAGGCGACGGATTGCCGTCGCATGCGGCTGCTTGGTTACTTCGGCGAAGACAGTACACCCTGCGGAAATTGCGACAACTGCTTGAACCCACCGGAGATCTGGGACGGCACCGATGCGGCTCGCAAGCTTCTGTCGACGATCTACCGCGTGCAGCAGCAAAGCGGCATCAGCTTCGGCGCAGGCCACGTGATGGACATCCTGCGCGGCAAGAAGACGGAGAAGGTCGCGCAGTTCGGGCATGAACGCCTGACCACCTTCGGCATCGGCGCGGAGTTCAGCGAGGCGCAGTTGCGCGGCGTTCTGCGCCAGCTGATCGCCACTGGCGCGCTCACGGTGGACGGGCAGGCCTTCAACACGCTCAAGCTGACCGACGGTTCACGCGCGGTGCTCAAGGGCGAGACGGCGGTGCAGCTGAGAGAGTCGGTCTCGGTGCCGGCGGAGTCCAGGCGGCGCAAGGCGGCGACGAAGTCATTTGCAGCCCCCGCCGTGGCGGCCGGCCTGACCGATTCGGGCCAGGCTCGCTTCATCGCACTGAAAGCGTGGCGGGCCGAGGTGGCGCGCTCGCACAACCTGCCTGCCTACGTGATCTTCCACGACGCAACGCTGGCGGCTATCGCGTCATTGGCGCCGCGCTCGCTGGGCGATCTGCAAGGCATTAGCGGGATCGGCGCGAGCAAGATGGAAAAGTACGGCGAGGAAGTCTTGAGGGTCGTAGGGGAAATATGAGGATGTCATTCCGGACTTGATCCGGGATCCATGGTGGCGGCATGCATGCCGATATGGATTGCGGCTCAACGCCGCAATGACAGATCCATTACTGCATGAACCCGATGCTGCGCGCCTCGCGCACTTCCGGCTTGATGCGGTGCTCGGCTTCGAGTTGTTCCATGAACTCGGCAACGGAGAACTCCGCGGCGAGGATATCGACCTGGCGCTTCACGGCCGCGAAATCACCGGGGCAGAGCTGGTCCATCTTCGCGAGCCGGCCCTTCGTCTCTTCGGTGAGCAGTGATGCGTCCCCGGCCAGCGCTTCCGTCACGAACATTTTCTCGCGCTGCAATGTCGTGAGCGGCTTGAATCGGATCTTGAACGTGAAGCGCCGCAGCGCGGCCTGGTCGATGCGGTCCATCAGGTTCGTCGTGCACACGAAGATGCCGTTGAAGCGCTCCATGCCCTGCAGCATCTCGTTGACCTCGGTCACCTCGTAGGTGCGCTGCGCGCCCCGGCGGTCCTGCAGGAAACTGTCTGCCTCGTCCAACAGCAGCACGGCCTTCTCGTTTTCGGCCTCGCGGAACATGCCGGCCATGTTCTGCTCGGTCTCGCCGACGAACTTGCTCATCAGGTCGCTCGCCTGCTTGATCAGCAGCGGCTTGTCCAGGCTCTTGGCGATGTGCTCGGCCAGCGCCGTCTTGCCGGTGCCGGGCGCGCCGTAGAAGCAGAGCGTGCCGTGGCCGCGCGCCTTGAGCGCGGCAACGATGCGCGGCAACTCGAAGCGCGTTTCGACGTTGAGCATCTCCAGGTCGTAGGTGGTCACGCTGCGGCGCGCGCCGGTGTCGTGCGCGCGGTTGCCCAGCGCCTGGTCGGAATTGCGCAGCTGCCGCTCGATCAGGCTTTCCATCGAGCTGCCATCGGCGCTGGCCAGCCCGGCGAAACGCACCGCAGTGCGGATCTGCGCCGGCGTGAGGCCCTTGCGTTCGGTCAACTTGCCGACGAAGGCATCGGTCACCGTGACGCCTTCCAGGGTCTTGCGCACGAGGCCTTCGCGCGCGCCGGGCGGGGGTGACTTGAGCTCCAGGTGGTAGGCGAAGCGGCGGCGAAACGCGGGATCGATTTGCTCGATGCGGTTGGTGACCCAGATGGTGGGAACGGCATTCGACTCCAGGATCTGGTTGACCCAGGCCTTGCCACTGACGCTGCTGTTGGTCGGTGCCACGACCTGTTCGGCACGCGCCATCAGTTGCGCAGCCTCGCTGGAGATCGGCGGAAAGACGTCCTCGACCTCGTCGAACAGCAGCGCGGCCTGTGCGCTGCCCTTTAAGAAAACCTGCGCGATCTGCAGCGAGCGGTAGCGGTCCCGGCCCGAGAGCGAGTTGCCGTCCCGGTCGGCGTACTCCACCTCGAACAATTCCAGCCCCGCCGCTTGCGCGACGACCTTCGCAAGTTCGGTCTTGCCGGTACCCGGCGGGCCATAGAGCAGGACGTTCACACCCGCCTCCTTGCGCGTGACGGCGTTGCGCAGCAAGGCGCAGAGAACCTTTGCGTCGTCCTCCACGAAACTGAAGTCCTGCAGCCCCAGCGAGCTCTTGGCCGAGGGGCGCGTGAACACCGCCATCAGCTCGTTCTGGTCGCGGTATTCGCGCATCAGCACCGGCGGCAACTTCTCGCTGACCTTCATCAGGTCCGCGAGGTCGGTGATGTTGTGCTCGGAGATGAGGTTTTCGACCAGGCCGATGCGCTCCAGGCGCGAGCCTGCGCGCAGCGCCTCGCCGACCTCGGTGGCGTTCACGCCAGCAATCTCGGCGATCGCCGCGTACGCCTCGGGCGCGTTATTGACCTTGAACTCCACCAGGATGCTGCGCAGGTCACGCTGGTAGCGCGCAAGCGTGCCGTACAGCAGCAGGGCGCGCTCGGCCTTGTTCAACTGCAACAGGCCCGAGAGTGCATCGATGTTCTTTTCCACCAGGGTGGAATGCTTCTTGAGCGCATGCGTGAGCCAGTCGCCGGTCACGGCCAGCACCGACAGCAAGTCCTTGGGCTGGTCCTTCGCGTACTCGTCCAGGTAGAAAAAGAGCGTGCCTTCTTCATAAGGGCCGCGCCATACGCCGTGGCGATCGAGAAACTCCGGGGTGGAGAGCTGTTCGTGGCCGCGCCAGAACTCGTTGTCCTTGCAGCGGCGCGCGAGGAACTCGCGCAGCCGGGCCAGCGCGGGCGCGGGCCACACCAGGTGGCGGCCCGCCAGTGACAGCAATCCATTCAGGTCTCGGCGCACGTTGAATTTGCCGCCTTGCTTGGCCGCCAGCGTCAGCACGAAATGCGAACACATCAAGTCCAGCACCGGCGCGTCCTTGAGACCCGGCGAGGGGAGCAGCTGCAAATCCACCGAACGCTTGACCATGGGGAAGGCCTCCAGGACCTGTTGCGCGCCCTTACGATAACGCGAGTTGATGCTACATGGAAGACGCCGGTTGTGGGGAAACCCCACACTTTGGTCTTTTTGGCGCGGCATTTCCGGCCGACAATCCCGCCCATGATCGAACTTGCCGATATTCGCGCCGCTGCCGTCCGTTTGCAGGGGCACGTTCTGAACACGCCTTGCGTGGAGACGCGGACCATTTCACAGATCGCCGGGGCGCAGGTGTTCCTGAAGTTCGAGAACCTGCAGTTCACTGCATCGTTCAAGGAGCGCGGCGCTTGTAACAAGCTCGCCCAACTCAGCGATACGGAACGCAAGCGTGGCGTGATCGCCATGAGCGCCGGCAACCATGCGCAAGGGGTGGCCTACCACGCGCAGCGCCTGGGCCTGCACGCGGTGATCGTCATGCCCCGATTCACGCCGGGCGTGAAGGTGGAACGCACACGCAGCTTCGGCGCCGAAATCGTGCTGCATGGCGACACGCTGGATGAGTCGCGCAGCCACGCGCTGGCGCTGGCAGCCGAGCGGCAGCTCATCTTCGTGCACCCGTACGACGACGAGGCCATCATCGCCGGCCAGGGGACGGTGGGCATCGAGATGTTGGAAGCCGTGCCCTCGCTGGACACGCTGATCGTTGCCGTGGGCGGGGGCGGTCTCATCTCCGGCATCGCCGTCGCAGCCAAGGCGCTGAGGCCCGGCATCGAGGTCATCGGCGTGCAGGCGCTGCGCTTTCCTAATATGTACAACGCGGTGAAGCACCAGTCGCTGCCCCAGGGCAGCAGCACGATCGCGGAAGGCATTGCGGTCGGAACGCCGGGCCGCCTCACGCAGGCAATCATCGAAAAATACGTGGACGACATGGTCCTTGTGGATGAGGGCGATATCGAACAGGCCATCGTCATGCTGCTGGAGATCGAAAAGACGCTGGTCGAGGGCGCGGGCGCCGCCGGCTTGGCCGCCCTCCTCAAGGAGCCGCAGCGCTACCACGGCCGCAAGGTGGGCCTGGTATTGGGCGGCGGCAACATCGACCCTCTGCTGCTCGCTGCGATCATCGAGCGCGGCATGGTCCGGGCCGGCCGGCTGGCCCGGATCCGGGTCAGCGCGCGCGATGTGCCCGGCTCGCTGGCAAAGATCACGGGCATCGTCAGCGAAGCGGGCGCCAACATCGATGAAGTGCACCACCAGCGCGCGTTCACGATGCTGGCCGCGCAGAACGTCGAGATCGAACTGGTGATCCAGACGCGCGGACGCGAGCATATCCAGGGCGTTCTGGAGGCCCTGCACGCCGGCGGCTTTTCCGCGCTGGAACAATGATGGATAAAGAAACCTTGCAATCGGCCCTGCCGGAATACTTCGCGCCCTGGGTGCAGGCGCTGGGCCTGAAGGTAGAGAGCTTCGACGCCGATAGCGTCACGGCGCGGCTGCCGCAGGATCCGCAGCTTTCACGCGTAGGCGGCATGCTCTGCGGTCAGGCAATGATGGCCGCCGCCGACACGGCCATGGTGCTGGCGCTCATCAATCATTTCGGCGAGTTCAAGCCTTGCACCACCGTGCAGATGAACACGAGCTTTCTCAAGCCCCTGTCCGGCCAGGACGGCCTGGTGCAGGCGCGGGTACTGCGTGCGGGCAAGTCGCTGGCGTTCGGGGAAATCGACATCCGCGGCGCCAACGACGGCAAAAGCGTTTGCCGCGCCAGCGTCACCTACGCGCTGCTGTGACGGCGCTTGTTAAAATCGCCGCAAGCCCGAACACCCCAGAGGAATTCCTGATGTCCACCACCGAACCCCGCCACAGCCACGGCGACACCAACGAGCCCAGAGACCCGATGGAGGCCGTCGTGCACGCCATGCCGATCGTGCTGCCCGTGATGGGCGGCGTCCTCATGTTCCTGCTGGCGTTCATTGCCGTTTACATGGCTTGAGGGTGCAGCGCAGCCGCGGTTGCCTCCTTCACCGGCATGATGTGAACGGCTTCCGGGGCAATCGCCAGCCGCAGCCAGCGGCCGCCGCGGGCGTCCAGCGCACGCAGCTGGGCAGTTGAAAGATTCAGCGTCACCCGCTCTCCCGGCAGCTGCTCAGGCTCCAGCGTACACAGGCTGGTTTCTCCCAGCGCCAGCAGCTCGAGGATCTGGCAGCGCAAGGTGTTACCGTCCCTCTCGCCATCGGGCAGCAGGTCGATGCGTTCGCCCGCGATCACCCAGGTGACCGACGCGCCGTCGGGGATGCGGTTCTTGTCTGGCACGCGCAGCGCGACCGTGTCGCCTTCGCCCCACTGCAGCCTGCCCCAGCCGGGCTCCTGCTTGTAGAAGCGCCCCTTGAAGTGATTGTGGATGCCGACAAGCTCAGCCACGCGGGCATTTCGAGGGCTGGCGAAGACATGGGCCGGCGTGCCGGTCTGCAAAGTCTTGCCGGCGTCCAGTATCACCACCCGGTCCGCGAGCCGCCGGGCTTCGCCGAGATCATGCGTGACCAGCACCATGGGGGTTGAGAGCGTTTCACGCAGCGTCGCCAGTTCACGGTAGAGCGCCTGCCGCGCTGACGCATCCACGGCCGAGAACGGCTCATCCAGCAACAATACTCGCGGCTCGCGCGCGAGCGCCCGCGCCAACGCGACGCGCTGTTGCTGGCCACCGGAGAGCTCGGCTGGACGCCTGCCTTCCAATCCGGCCAGGCCCAGGCGCTCGAAGAGCTCCCGGATGCGCCCGGGCGGCAACGTCGGCCCTGCCGCGAGCGACACGTTCGACAACGCGCTCAGGTGCGGGAACAGTGCGTAGTGCTGGAACACCAGGCCCGCGTGGCGCCGCTGCGGCGCCAGGTCGATTGCACGCTCACTGTCGAACCAGGCCTCGTCGCCGACGGTGACGCGGCCGCGCAGCGTCCGGCTGCGCAACAGGCCCGCCACGGCGCGCAGCAGGCTGGTCTTGCCGCTGCCCGAGGGGCCCACGAGCGCTACCAGCTCACCTGGCGAGCAGTCGAACGACGCATCCAGCCGCATCGGCGAGGTGTTCTGCAGGGTGACATCAATCTTGCCCATAACGGCTAGCGCTCCTGCAACGGCCGGCGGCGGTCGGCGGCGAACACCAGTGCAACCGCAACCAGCGAAGCAGCGACCAGCGCCAGCGCCATGACGTGGGCGGCTGCGAGGTCGAACGCCTGCACACGGTCGTAGATGGCGATGCTCAACGTTCGCGTCTCGCCCGCAATGCTGCCGCCCACCATCAGCACGACGCCGAATTCACCCAACGTATGCGCGGCTGTCAGCGCGACGCCGCCCAGCAGGCCGGGCCAGGCCAGGGGAAGCTCGATCTTCACGAAAGTCCGCCACGCGCCCAGGCCCGACACCCACGCCGCCTCGCGCAGCGAATTCGGGATGGCGGCAAACGCGCGCTGGATGGGCTGGGCCATGAACGGCAAGTTGATCAGCAGGCTGGCCACCAGCAGCCCTTCGAAACTGAACACCAGCCTCAAGTCCAGCCGCTGCGCCAGCCAGGCGCCGAGCGGAGAGCCTTGGCCTAGTGCAAGCAATAAATAGAAGCCGATCACCGTGGGAGGCAGCAGCAGAGGAAGCATCAGCAGGGCCTCGGCAATCGGTTTGCCGCGCCATGAGGTGAACGCAAGCCAGCGCGCCAGCGCGACGCCGGGCGGCAAGAGAAGCACGGCCGTCAGCAGGGCCAGCAGAAGCGAGACGCGGGCGGCTTGCCAATCCATGGCCGCGATTGTGACCGAGTGGCGCTGCGACTCATCCGGCCGCGAAACCGTAGCGCTCGAAGATTTGCCGCGCCGCCGGTCCCTGCAGAAAGGTGTAGAAGTCCTGCGCGCCGGGCCGCGCGCCCTTCAGGAGCACCATGCGCTGGCGCAGCGGCTCATGCAAGTGCGCCGGCAGCACGACGTGTCGCACCAGGCGGCCCACCTCGGGCGCCATCGCCAGCGACAGCGCGGTGATACCTGCCTGCGCGGCACCGCTGGTGACGAACTGCGTCGCCTGCGCGATGTTCTCGCCCAGCACGAGCTTTGCGCGCGCGATCTCCCACAACCCCAGCCGTTCCAGCGCTTGGCGGGCTGCGCGACCGTAAGGTGCATGCTGCGGGTTGGCAATGGCGAAATGCTTCACCTGGGACCAAGCCTGTTGCAGCCCGCTCAAGCCGGAGTCGAGCGGAATGGTCGAGCCTGTAGGCACCAGCGCGGCAATGCGACCCAGCGCGTACAACACCCCGCGGCCCTGCGCGAGCCCAGCCGCAGCCAGCTGGAAGACGAAGTCCTCATCGGCCGACATGTAAAGGTCCACCGGCAACCCCTGGCGGATCTGCTGCGCGAACTGGCCCGAGGAGCCGAGGTTCAGTTCGACACCCTGCCCCGATTGGCGCTGGTATTGGTCCGCGAGCTCGGCCAGTGCGAACTTCAGGTCGCTGGCAGCTGCCACCCGTACCTGTGATCGCGATGGCGGGGCGGCGCCGGCGCCCACAACGCCTGCGGCACCGGCAGCCAGGAGGGTCAGGAATCCGCGCTTGCGCATGGCCATTAGCTCTCGAACCGTAAAAACACTAGTTGCATAACCTCATGCAAGTTTTGCATTGTTTTCGACCTTTCCGCGGGCCAACACCTTGTCCCCGTCCCTAGAATTGGGTGAACCAGCTGACCCGCGGATGTGAAACACCTTTCACGCCCCACCTGTTGCCCACCCCGCAACCCCGCCTGTCGCTTGGCCGAGCCCGGTTTCAAAAAGGCATTCGTTGGCCCTCTCCCGCCCCAACTCCTTTTTGAAATCAGGTTTAACTTTAGGAGCTTTGGATGAACTCTCCGGTGATGCAGGGGCTGAATTTGAACACCCCGTCTTTCGTCAAGAACGCCCGGTTGATCGCCTGGGTCGCCGACATGGCCGCCCTGTGCAAGCCGGACAGCATCCACTGGTGCGATGGCAGCGAGGAAGAATACAACGCGTTGTGCGCCCAGCTGGTTGAGTCCGGCACCTTCCTGAAGCTCGACCCCGTCAAACGGCCCAACTCGTACCTCGCCTGTTCCGACCCGAGCGACGTCGCGCGCGTCGAAGACCGCACCTTCATCTGCTCGCAGAAGAAGGAGGACGCCGGCCCGACCAACAACTGGATGGCGCCGGCCGAGATGCGCGCCACTCTCGCGCCGCTGTTCGACGGCTGCATGCGCGGCCGCATCATGTACGTGGTGCCCTTCTCGATGGGCCCGCTGGGCTCGCACATCTCGCACATCGGCATCGAGCTGACCGACAGCGCCTATGTGGCCGTGAACCAAAAGATCATGACCCGCATGGGCAAGGCGGTGTATGACGTGCTGGGCGTCAACGGCGAGTTCGTGCCATGCGTGCACACCGTCGGCGCGCCGCTGGAAGGTGGCCAGCAGGATGTGAAGTGGCCCTGCAACAAGACCAAGTACATCGTCCACTACCCGGAGACGCGCGAGATCTGGTCCTATGGCTCCGGCTACGGCGGCAACGCCCTGCTGGGCAAGAAGTGCTTTGCGCTGCGCATCGCCTCCACCATGGGGCGCGACCAGGGCTGGCTGGCCGAGCACATGCTGATCCTTGGCGTCACCAACCCGCAAGGCAAGAAGTACCACGTGGCGGCGGCGTTCCCCAGCGCCTGCGGCAAGACGAACTTCGCGATGCTGATCCCGCCCAAGGGTTTCGACGGCTGGAAGGTCACCACCATCGGCGACGACATTGCGTGGATCAAGCCGCATGCCGACGGGAAGATGTACGCCATCAACCCCGAGGCCGGGTATTTCGGCGTGGCTCCGGGCACCAACACGCAGACCAACCCCAACTGCATGGCCAGCCTCGACAAGAACGTGATTTTCACGAACGTCGCGCTGACCGATGACGGCGACGTCTGGTGGGAAGGCATGGGCCCCGCGCCCGCGCACCTGACCGATTGGCAAGGCAAGGATTGGACGCCGGAGCTGGCCAAGGAGACCGGCGCCAAGGCCGCGCACCCCAACGCGCGCTTCACCGTTGCCGCGATCAACAACCCCGCGCTGGACAGCGCGTGGGACGATCCTGAAGGCGTGCCTATCGACGCGTTCATCTTCGGCGGCCGCCGCTCGACGACCGTGCCGTTGGTGACCGAGGCGCGCAACTGGATGGAGGGCGTCTACATGGCCGCCACCATGGGCAGCGAAACCACCGCCGCGCAAGCCGGCCAGACGGGCGTGGTGCGGCGCGACCCGTTCGCGATGCTGCCGTTCTGCGGCTACAACATGTCCGACTATTTCCAGCATTGGCTGGACCTGGAACACAAGCTCGAGGCCAGCGGCCACACGCTGCCAAAGATCTTCTGCGTCAACTGGTTCCGCAAGGGCGAGGACGGCAAGTTCGTCTGGCCCGGCTATGGCGAGAACATGCGCGTGCTCAAGTGGATGATCGACCGGATCGAAGGCCAATCGGCCGGGCACGAACACCTGTTTGGCCTGAGCCCGGCTTATGAGGACATCAACTGGACCGGCCTGGAGTTCAGCCCGGCGCAGTTCAATACCGTGACCAGCATCGACAAGAATGCCTGGCAAGAGGAATTGCAGCTTCACACCGAACTCTTCCAGCAACTCGCCTACCACCTGCCGCGTGAGTTGAGCGAGACAAAAGCTGAGATCGAGAAACGCCTCGCGGCCTGAATCAGGCCGGCTCGCCCCCAATGGAAAAGCCACCGCATGCGGTGGCTTTCTCAACTCTGGCGTGGCCTGAAAGGGGTCAGTCGCGCCAGGGCTTGAGCTTGTACTGGATCTGGCTCGCCAGGCGGGAGCGCAACCCGGCCACCCGGCGCCTCTCGCGCCGCTTGACCGCGATCCGGGCAGACCAGGCGTCGAGCACGGCCAGCCAGGAGCCTGGAAGGCGGCGCAACACCTGGAGAAGCCAGCTGCTGTGGGCAAGTGTTCCCATGGTGCCCATCTCTTAGTAGTAAGCCTTGGTGTCGCGCATCGCATCGGCGCTCATGGCGCGGCTGATATCGGCCATGACGCGGGCGTCAGTCAAGGCCAGGTTCCAGAGCTTCTCGTCTTCGGCGGCCTGCTTGCGGGCTGCGGCCCAGCGCTTTGCACCGGCGCGCACTGCGGCGGCGGCGCGCTTGGCGGGTGCGGCAAACAGGGCGATCGCGGCGAAGGCGACGGCCCACATCACGATCCACGCAGCGAGGAGGTGGCCCTCGGTCCAGGTATCGATGACCTGATTGGCCACGACCATCAAGGCGGCGACGATGGCCCCCAGCAGCATGGTGGCGCCGGCGCGGGTGGCGTCGAAGCGGCTGGCGGCGTGCTGGATATTGCTGATGACGCGCTCGGCGCGGACCACGCCGGGATGATCGACGGGATGGTCGACATGGACGAAGCTGGTCATGGTTTCTTCCCCTTTTCAAACGCTTGTGGCGAAATTGCCGGAGGGCGTAACCGAATACTAGGGTTTATCCTGATATTTCGCTAATTTAGATTCATGATGACTATCATTCAGGAGAATGATGAAAGCCCCCAACTTCCGGACGCTCGACCTGAACCTGCTGCGCGTCTTCGACGAGGTGATGCGCGAGCGCAACCTGACAAGGGCGGCGCGCAACCTGGCGATGACGCAGCCAGCCGTCAGCAATGCGCTGAACCGACTGCGCGATTCCGTAGGCGACAAGCTGGTGGTGCGCAGCGGCTATGGCGTTGAACCCACCCCGCGGGCGCTGGTCTTGTGGCCTGCAATCGGCGACGCCCTGCGCCAGATGGAAGCCTCGCTTACCCCGGGCGACTTCGTGGCGTCCGAGGCGACGAACACTTTCGTACTAGGCATGGCCGACGCCACGGCGGCGGAACTCGTGCCGGGCCTCGTGGAGATCATCGAGCGCGATGCGCCCGGGGTGTCGATGCGCATCCTGCCGCTGACCACCCGCGACCCGCGCGGGTTGCTCGATGAAGGACATATGGACCTGGCCGTCGGATTCTTCCCGGCCGTGCTGGCCGACCTGACGGCGCAGGCGCAGTCGGGCGGGATGGCCCCGTTCGACCACCAGCGACTGTTCGCGGGCGAATATGTGTGCGTGATGCGCAAGGGCCATCCGCTGGCCAGCGGGCCATTCACGATCAAGCGTTACTGCTCGGCGCACCATCTGCTCGTGAGCTTTTCCGGACGGCCTTTCGGCTTCGTGGACGAATCACTCGCTGCGCTGGGCCGCAAGCGGCGCATCGTGCTCACGGTGAACCAGTTCTTCACCGCCGGGCGCGTCGTGGTGAGCTCGGACCTGCTCACCGTACTGCCGCGCCATTTCGTCAACATCACCGGCATGGCGCACGAGTTCGTACTGCGGGACCTGCCGTTCGAAGTCGCGCCGGTGCTCGTCGATTCGTTGTGGCACCGCCGCCAGGAGCAGCGCAGCGACCATGCGTGGTTGCGGCTGGCGGTGGCTGCGGCCGCCAACAAGGCGTTCGGCGAAGCGCGCGCCTAGTTAGGGCCTTGCGGCAGCGCTATTCAATTGCGGCAAGGCGCGCACGTGGTGCGCCCCTGGTGGTTCCGGCGTGGTCCAGTTCGGCGAGCCGTTCGTTCAGGGCCTTGCCAATCTTCGTCGACGCATAGTCCGAAACGTGGTCACTGAAGCTGTAGAGGAGCTTGTCGCCATCGTATGCGCCGCATACGCCAGCCCCCATGTCGCACAGGTGCGGCATGGTCTCGAAGATTGAAACCCTTGCAGGGTCGATGCGCACGACCTCGCGCAGAAGCCTGAGGTACTGCCCCGCCAGTTCGTTCTGGCGCTGGACGGTGATGGTGCAACGCGCATCCGGCTTGCCGATAGACAAGAAGTCGGCGAGCGGGCCAGAGACAGTTATTCGGGCATCGGCCATGCAGCGCTTGGGGTCCGGCAGCGTCGGGTTGTCGATAACCAGGACCACGCGTTTGCCGACGGCCAGCAGTTCGCGCACGTAACCGCTCAATCCGTCATGGGCGTGCGAGTAATAGATGCTTGCGGGGAGATCCTCGATGGACGAGTCGTTGCGCAAGTGAAAGAACGCGCGTGCCGACGCTGCGAGCACCACGGTCTGCACGTGCGGGTTGCGTTGCATGGCCAGTAATGACAAGCGCGCCGGTTTCCGGTAGGTGCTGTAGTGGTCCGCATCGGAGATGACGGGAAGAACGCTGTCGTGGTCCGTGCTGCCGCCGATGAAGAGCCAGCGCCCGTCGTCGGTGGACGTCCGCACGAGCCCCCCGAAAAGCGCCTCGGCCTTGCTGTCCCCAATCAACGCGTACCTTTCCGTGCCCCGGGCATCGCGCGTGCAGCGGCGAAACACCCTGGCCTGTTCGGCGGGCAGCCGGCAGTCGTCGACGATCCACTCCCGCACATCGAGGGCGTTGCGTCCATCACGGCTTGCAAAAGTCGGGTCGCGGGCATTCACTGGCCTCGCGGCCCAGCCCTCGTTGGTCGTCACGGTGAACCCGAGCACACCCACGAACACCATTGCGGCAGCCAGACCGAGTGCCTTGGCGCGTCCGCGCCCGCCATGCCGTATCGGCTTCTCCAGGCCGGCATAGGTCAGCCACGCGAGAGCGAGCGACGCCACGAACAGGATCGCGCCTCTTGCGGCGGTCACGGGTGCGTCGTTACTGATGACCCTGTAGAACGTGAGCAGGGGCCAATGCCAGAGATACAAGGGGAAGCTGACGAGGCCGATGCCCACAAGCGTCCGCCTGGACAGGACCAGCCGGTTGAAGCTCGCGCCGGGCCCCGCGGAGATAATCAAGTAAGTACCAACTACCGGTAGCAAAGCCCTCCATCCTGGGAACGAGACCCCGGGCTCAATGACCGCGAACGAGGCGACGAGCAGCGTGAGGCCCGCGTAGGATCGCAGTTCGGATTCCCCCGCCGAGGGGCGATCCACTGCTGGGAGCTGAACCAGCAGCGCGCCGGCCATGAGCTCCCAGAAGCGGAACCATGGCAGATAGAAGGCCGAAGGCTGGCTCTGGGCGGTCGTATACAGGCTCGCCGCGATGGACATGACCAGCAGCGCCACCGTCAGCCGCACCCTGCCTGTTCGGCGCGCGCCCAGCGCCACGAGAAACAGCGGCCAGACCAGGTAGAACTGCTCTTCGACGCCCAGGCTCCACAGGTGTAGTAAGGGCTTGGTTTCGGCGGCTGCGTCGAAGTAGCCGGTTTCGAGCCATAGCACGATGTTCGACAGGAACCCCGCGCCGGAGGCGACGTGCGTGCCCAGCTGTTTGTATTCAGCGCTGTAGAGAAGCGCCCAGCCCGTGGCCAGGCTCGCCAGCAAGACGACGATCAGCGCCGGAAAGATGCGCCGCACGCGCCGGCCATAGAACTCGCTGATCGAGAAGGTGCCGGCATCGACGCCGGCAAGGATGATCCCGGAGATCAGGTAGCCCGAAACGACGAAGAAAACGTCGACACCGACGAAACCGGCCCGGAACTCAGTGGGAAAGAAGTGGTACGCGATAACCGCGAGCACCGCAATGGCCCGCAGCCCATCGATATCGGGGCGGTATTGGAGCGGCGGGGAAGCCCCACGGTTCGAGATCCCGTCTACTGCAACCACAAGGCAATCCTCCGTCGCCGGAGTCTAGCCTAGCGCCCTGTGGCGGCGGCCGGAAACCAGCGCCGGTCAGCGCACGACGCGCAGGTAGGCGTAGGCGGCGTGGCGCAGTTCCTGCGCTTGTTGTGGGCTGTAGCCCGCGCGGGCTTCGGCGCTTTCCATCAGGCGGCGGGCGACGCCGGTTGTTACCGGTGCGGTGGACAGAAGGCGGGCCAACTGGGCAAATAGGGTGTACATGGCGGGGAGCCACCGGGGTGGCAAAAGTAACTATGCAGCCAGCATAAGGGTTTTCCCTAGGGTTGCAACCCAAACTAGCCACGCACTTGATGCAACTCACGCATGGAAGGAAGCGCCGCGGACATGGAGCCTCACCAGGAAGCCCGACAGGGCGTCGGCACAATGGCCGGATGAAAATCCAGCTGCTGTCTGACCTGCACCTCGAAGTGCACCCGCACTTCCACCCGCAGCCGGCGCCGGATGCGCAGCTGCTGGTGCTCGCCGGCGACGTCGGCTCGTACCAGTCAGGCAGTCTGCTGACGAGCGACGATTTCGGACTGGAGCGCTTCTCGCCCAAGCTCGGATGGCCGGTGCCGGTGCTGTACGTGCCGGGCAATCACGAATACGACAACCTCGACTTCGACGCGGCGCATGTCAGGCTGCGCCAGGTGTGCGAGCGCCTGGGCATCACCTGGCTGGAACGCGAGGTCCTGCAACTGGATCGCGTGCGCTTCATCGGCACCACGCTGTGGGCGGACTTCGACGCGCTGGTGACCGACTCCGACCGCCTGGACCCCAGCAATGCGCGCGTGCTGAAGAAGCGCGAGAAGGCGTTTCGCGCGGCCAATTATTACCTGCGCAAGATGGGAACGACGCGACGCGGCGAGCCATTGCTGGCCGAAGGCTGGCGCGAGCTCGGGCTCGAATGCGAGCAATGGTTGCGGCGTGCACTGGCCGAGCCCTTCGACGGCGCCACCGTCGTCGTCACGCACTTCGCGCCCAGCCTGCGCAGCGCCGACCCGCGTTACGGCCTCACGCCCGGCACCGCCGGCTTTTGCAACTCACTGGACGAGCTGCTGCCGCTGGCGCAGTTCTGGTTGCACGGCCATCTGCATTGCCAGCAGGACTACGAGGCCGGAGGCTGCCGCGTCGTAGCCAACACGCTGGGCTACGCAGCGCGCGGCGAACAACAGGGCTTTCGCGAGCAGCTCGTGATCGATGTTGGTGCGCCACTTTCTTTCTTGTGATGTTTCTCACCGGAGCCAGGACCTGCGCATACATCTGCGACAAGTTCTTTACACGCGCGACGTGGTGCGATCGCGGTCCACGTGAAACACTGGCTTCACACAGCGGAGGCCGTGATGAACAGAACGATCTGGACCCCAACCCTCGCGTGGCTCGGCGCCGCGGCTGGCGCGCTGATGCTCGCGCTCGCCACCCCAGGCGAATCGAACCTGCTCGGGCGACTGCCCACCCTGACGGCGAAACGACTGGACCAGCAGCTCGTCGTGTTGCCACATGGCCTGCCCGCGGAACGCACACTCGCACTCGTCGCCTTCCAGAGCGGCCAGCGCGCCGAGATCGACAGCTGGATCAAGGGCCTTCGCCTGGAAAGCGACCCGACCATTCCCTGGTTCAAGATGCCGGTGTTCAACGATCCCGGCAACGAACGCGCTCGAGACGACATCCATAGCCAGATGCTGGCGCGCCACCCCGCAGGCCGAGATCCGTCGCGCCTGATCCCCGTGTTCACGGATCGTCAGGCGTTCATCCGCGCAGCCGGCCTGTCGGGCACCGGGCACGCCTGGGTGCTGGTTCTCGATCGGGAAGGCAAGGTGCTCGCGCGCGCCGAAGGGCCATACGATGAAAGCAAGGCGCAGGCGCTGCGCGCAACTCTGCTCGCGCGGGGCGATTAGGTAGTCAGCGCGGCTCGTGCGGGTGGGGCTGGGGTACCCTTCACTCGATGACCTCGCCAGCACATCCGCGTGCGGGTGTGCCAACAGTCTAGGCACGCCACCGGAGGAACACCACCACTCTCGCGGCGCGGCGGGCGGTACCCGGCAGCGGCGATTTCTGTGGCGGCGAAGCGGCTTGGCCTGGGGGCGGGCGCGAAGCGCTTCGTAACTGACTCGCCGTACTTGCTTGAGCGAAGAGCCGAAGGCGCGTAGCGAGTTGTACGGCGCCGTCCCCAGGCCAAGCCGCTTCGCGAAGTCGTAGCGAAGCGAAGACCGCCACAGTATGAGCCGCTGCCGGGAACCGCCTGCCGCGCCGCGAGCGCGCGCCAACCAACACTACGCGCCGTGGGAGTCACACCGCATGCCACGGCGATCACCCGCCCTTCAAGGCCCGCCCCGCAGCCTGTGTCAGAGCGCCGGTGAGCGCATCCAGCACTTCCGATTCGAGGTTCCAGCAATGCCAGTACAGCTGGATCGGCAGGGTGTATGACGGCGCGATGTTCACCAGCTGGCCCTGCTCCAGCAGCCCCCGCGCCAGCAGCTCCGGCACCACGCTGGCGCCCCATCCGGCCAGCACGGCGCGCACCTGGCCTTCGGAGCTGGGCACGAACAGCTGGTTGAGCGTCACGCGCTTCAGGCCGAAGGCCTTGCCAACGAATTCGCTTTGCATGTCGTCCTTGCGGTTGAATGCGATGAACGGCACGTCGCGGAAGTTGTGCGGCCCCAGGCCCTTGGGGAACTTCTGGCGTGCGTAGTCGGCCTGCGCCACCGCCACATATTCCATCGCGCCAAGCGGCACCACCTTGCAGCCGCGCAGCGCCTGCTTGAGCGTGGTCACACAGCCCAGCACCTGGCCTTCGCGCAACCACTCCTGCGTGAAGTCCTGGTCGTCGGCGATGATCTCCATCGGCAAGCCCTGACGAGCCAACTCATTGAGCGCGGGCAACGCCCAGGTGGCGATGCTGTCGGCGTTGACTGCGATCGAGATACGCTCTTCTTCTCGCGTGCCGCCGGTGGAGCTCGGCGCCAGCTCCTTCAGGTCACGCTCCAGATCGGCGCGCAGCAGCCGCAGCTGCTTGGTGTGCTTGAGCAGCAACTGGCCGGCAGCCGTGGGCTTGAGCGGGCGACTGCGCACGATGAGCACCGTGCCCACCTGGGCTTCCAGCGCCCGCAGCCGCTGCGAGACCGCCGATTGCGTGATCGACAGGCGCTGCGCCGCGCGCTCGAACCCGCCTTCCTCCACGATAGCCGCCAGGCACTCCAGCGCGTCCGGATCGAATGTGCTCATGGTTCCTTCAATCGTCCTTTTCGCCGGACTCGTAGAGCGTCTCGCGGCCCATGCGGTCGAGCACCAGCTCGGCCGTCCAGGGCAGCATCAGCGAGCCGCAGCGGCTGTCGCGGTACAGACGCTCCAGCGGCAGGTGCTTCATCATGCTCTGGCCGCCGCAGGTGCGGATGGCGAGCCGCGCGATGTCGTTCGCGCCTTCCATCACGCTGTAATGCGCGGCGTACAGGCGCATGCGCGCGTCCTTCGACGGATTCGGCCCCGCCTCGAGAATGGCGCGGGTGAACAGGCTCTTCATCGCTTCGAGCTGGATGCGCATCTGCGCCACCGCGATCTGCTTGGTGGGATACATGCGGCGCTTGACGGGCGGCTCGCCCGGCACCTCGCCGCGCAGGTAGCTCACCGTGAAGTCATAGGCGGCGTTGGCCAGACCCAGGTAGGTGGGCGCGAGCGTGAAGAACATTGCCGGCCAGGTCTGCGCGCCCTTGAAGTACACACCGCGCGGCATGAGCTGCTCGTCGTCTGAGACGAACACCTCCTTGAACGTCAGGTTGCGGCTCACGGTGCCGCGCATGCCCAGCGGGTCCCACTCGCCGCTGATGGAAAACCCCTCGCTACTCGCGGGCACCGCGAGGTACAGCGTGTCGCGGGCGTCGGGGTGCTGATCGCCCTTGTCCTCGGTGCAGAGAACGCCGTAATAGTCGGCGGCACCTGACAGCGACGCGAATATCTTGCGGCCGTTCACCACCCAGCCGCCCTCTACCTTGCGCGCCGTCGTGCCGAACGGGGCACGGCCCGCCGCGGCGGCGCTGCCTTCGGAGAACGGCTGCGCATACACGGCGCCGTCCTTCACCACGCGCTTGAAATGCAGCTCGCGCCGTCGCGCATGTTCCGATCGCTGCTCATCGGTCATCGCGATGCCGTCGGCCAGCACACCCGTCCACATCGTCGAGCAGATATGCATGTTGTAGGTGAGCGCCGTCGCGCCGCAGAAGCGTCCGATTTCGGCGGCCACCATCATGTAGGTGGCGTAGTCAGCGCCCAGGCCGCCGTGCGATTCAGGTACGCACAGCGCGAGCAGGCCCGAGGTACGCAGGTCGTCGTAGTTGGCGAAAGGAAAGCTCGCCTCCCGGTCCCATTGCGCGGCGCGCGGCGCGAACTTCTCCCGGCCCAGCTCGTTGGCGAGCGAAAGCACGGAGCGCTGTTTCGGCGTGAAAGCCAGGTCGCCGACGGCGGGTGTGAAGCTCAGGGTGGGCGTTGCATCCATGTCAGTCCTTGCAAAACGTCAGTGAAGCAGTTCACGCGGCAGTGCGAGGAAGTTCAGGAGCAGGCCGTCGAAATCGTCCGGCGCCTCCAGATTCTGCAGATGGCCGATGCCGCGCATCTCGATGTAGGTGCTGTTCGGTATAGCCTGCGCCATCTTCTTCATCACCGCGGGCGGTGCGTTGCGGTCATGTTCGCCGGCCACCAGAAGCGTGGGCACACCGATCTGCGTCAGGTTGGCGCGCCGGTCGAAAGTCACCAGCGCTTCCAGCGCGCGGCGGTAGGTGGACGCCGGCACCTGCCCCATGCAGTGCGTGGCCAGCCGCACGCCTTCGGGTAACGAACCCGGCCCGACCATCTGCGGGACCAGAACCTCGGCCAGTTCCGCCATGCTCTTGCCCGCGTCCAGGGGCGCGGTGCGCTGTTCGATAAATTGCCGCTGCCAGTCGCCGTCCGGCTTGCCGAAGGAGGGCGAGGTGCCGCACAGCACGAGCTTGTTCACCAGCTCGGGCCGGCGCGCCATCACTTCCTGGGCGACCATGCCGCCCATGCTGTGGCCCAGCAGGATGACGCCCGCGCGCTTCTGGTCATCGGCGTCAAGCAAGGCTTCGATCAATTTGATGCAGCTTTGCGCCAGCCCCTTGAAGGTGTAGGGCTCGATCGGCGCGCTGTGGCCGTAGCCGGGCATGTCCCACGCCACGGCGCGGTAGCCCGACGACGCAAGCGTCTCGACCTGCGGCGCAAAGGCCAGGTGCCCGCCGCCGATGCCGTGCAGCATCAGCACCGTCGGGCCGGCCCCGAGCGTGGTGAATGCAGGCAGGTTCACGGATTGTCATTGCGGGCTTGATCCGCAATCCATGGATGCCGGATCGAGTCCGGCATGACAACTGACTTCATTCCACCACCTTGCCTTGCTCGACCACCGTCACCCCATCCAGCGCCACCGTGCAGTTGCGCAGCGGCAAGTCGAAGTGGCCGCGCGTGTAGCGCCCCGCCACTTCGTTGGCGCCGGTGCTGTAGAGAAAGTTGCCGGCGAAGGCACGCAGCTCGGTGCCGTTGAAATCGCGCTTGTCGTACAGGGCCATGCTGTCCCAGCGCGCGGCGGCATTCAAGCCGTAGCCGACGTGACTCACGGCATAGGCCTCTTTGTCGCCCCAGGCTGCGATGTAGCTGCGCATCAGCTCGGCATCGACCCCCGGGCCTTCGATGCGCGTGACGTAGTCGTTCTCGATGCGCAAGGTGATCGGCCGCTCGATGTAGCGCTTGAAGGTCAGGTTGACGTCGCCCTCGGCCAGCAGCAGGGTGCCGTTGACGCTGCCGGCCGCGGGGAACGCCAAGGCCAGGCCGCCGGGCCAATGGGTCATGGTACCCGGCCTGGTCGTGTAGCCCCAGTTGCCGCCGCAGGTGGCCCCGGCCATTGCGACCCTGAGGTCGGTGCCCGCCGCCGAAGTGACTCGCATCGACTTCGCCGCGCGCAACCGCTTGACGTGCGCCTTGACCAGCGGCTCGATCGAATCGTCGGGCACGAGGCGGGTCAATGCTTCCGGGTGCTCGTTGCTCACGTAGATGACGCGCGCACCGCCTTTCAGGATGGCCGGGAGCTCGGACGCGTGCATCAGCCCTTCCAGGGTGCAGTCAACCACCAGCGTACTGCCGGCCAGCGCCGCGACCACGGGAGCAATCTGTTGCAGGGCAGTGGAAGCGCCGGTGGACCGCACGGCCGGCCCGGCTTCGAACGGCGTGGTAACGACGAGCTGGTAGGCTTGGCAGCCCATCCTTGCGGCCGCCATGCGCGCAAGCTCGGGAAGCTCTGGCCGCGTCTGGCTTTCGCTCAAAATGGCCACCGTATCTCCGGGCCGCAGCGCGCAGCGCGCCAACACGGCTTCGAAGGCGTCGACCCAGGCGGGCTCCAGGGAATGCTGCAACATGGGTTTTCCGGTTTGCCCCATAATACATGAAAATTCATGCAATCAGCCAGATGAACCCACCCCGCAAGGCCCAGCCACCGAGCTTCTCCACGCAGGAGTTCCGCACCGCGCTGGGCATGTTCGCCACCGGCGTCACCATCGTCACGGCGAGGACGTCCGACGGGCAGGTGCTCGGGCTCACGGCGAATTCATTCAACTCCGTCTCGCTCGATCCGCCGCTGGTGCTGTGGAGCCTCGCGCAGGCCGCCGCCTCGCTGCCGGCGTTCCGCGCCGGCTCACACTACGCGATCAACGTGCTCGCCGCCGACCAGAAGCCGCTTGCCGAGCGCTTCGCGCTCAAGGGCGCGGACCGCTGGGCCGGCGTGAGCTTCACCGAAGGCATGGGCGGCGCGCCGCTGCTCGCGGGCGCGTCGGCGACCTTCGAATGCTTCAACCGCAGCCGCTACGAGGAAGGCGACCACGTGATCTTCGTCGGCGAGGTGGAGCGCTGCAGCTGGCGGGCGGGCGCTTCGCCGCTGCTGTTCCACGGCGGGCGCTACTTCACCGAGCATCCGCTGTGAGCAATGCCGCGACCGAGCGCCGCCGCGGGGGCTCACGTTTCGTCGACAGCTACCTTGGCTACCTCCTGGGTCAGGCCAACCACGCGCTGTACAAGGAGTTCGACGCGCACGTGCGCGCGGCGGGCCTGAGCTCCATCGAGTGGCGCGTGCTGGCCACGCTGCACGATGGCGACCCGCTCACCGTGGGCCAGCTGGCCCATGAAGTTCTGGCCAAGCAACCCACCGTGACCAAGCTCGTTCAGCGCATGAACGACCAGGGCTGGGTGGCGCTGCAGGCCGATCCAGGAGACCAGCGTTGCACGCTCGTTGTGGCCACGGTCGCGGGCAAACGGCTGGTGCGCCCGCTGGTGGACAAGGCGCGCGCGCATGAGGCCGCGATGCTGCGCGCGCTGGAGGCACCGGAGAAGATCACACTCAAGAAGCTGCTGGGCAAGCTGGCCCAGCACGCCTGAACCGCGGCCGTATCAACGAGGACTTCGCCGGCGCTCAGTGCGCCAGCTTGATCGCCTGCCACCCGGTGTGGTCGAAATGCTTGCCATAGGCATTGGCGGCCTGCGCCACTTTGACGACCCCCGCCGCGCGCTTCTTCTCTCCTTGCTTGCCCTGGGCGGCTTCGACGCCTTCCATGATGTCGGCCACGATGAGATGGAGCTGCGCATCGGCCTTGGGGTCGAGCTTGCAGTTTTCCACCATGTAGGCGACCTGCGCGGAGACTTCCTTGCCGAAGGCGTCGTATTGCGCGGGCGTGGCCTTGCCCGAATGGGCAGCCGGCAGCGTTTGCGTCACGGACTTCTGGATGCCCGACATCGCCTGGCGAAGGGCCGGGTCGGTGCCCCATTTCTTGCCGGCGTTGAGTTCGAGCTTGTGCGGCGCGGATTTGCCGTGGTCGTGGGCGTCGGCGGCCATCACGGCCAGGGGGGACGAGAGGGCAAGGGCCAGCAGCAGGGCGGTCGAAGATTTCATGGTGTGCTCCGTAGACATTTGTGGAAACGGGGCCGCACTGTCGCGCGCCCCTGCCTCATTCAACGAACCGCCCGCGCGAATGTTCCAATTTTTTTCGGGAACGGTGGCACGCTACCATTCGCAGCGATGACCGAACGAAAACAGCACCTCGACACGCTCGCGGTTTCCCTGCTGCTTGCCTGCTGCCTGTTCTGGGGGTTCCAGCAGATCCTGATCAAAACCACCGTCGGCGAGGTACCCCCGCTGTGGCAGGCGTCTATCCGTTTCGTGGGTGCCACGGCGCTGCTGTGGCTCTGGTGCGTGGTGCGCGGCGTCAAGCTGTTCGCGCGCGATGGCACGCTGCGCGCCGGCCTGCTCGCCGGCCTCCTCTTCGCCGGCGAGTTCAGCTGCATCTATCTCGGCCTGCGCGACACCACGGCCTCGCGCCTGACAGTGTTCCTCTACACCTCGCCGTTCGTGGTGGCGCTGTTGCTGCCGCGGTTCGTGGCCGCGGAGAAGTTGCGTCCGATCCAATGGGTGGGGCTTGTGATGGCCTTTGCGGCCGTCGCGGTGGCATTCAGCGAGGGCTTCACGGGCACCAGCACGGCGCGCCAATTGCGCGGCGACGCGCTCGCGCTGGCGGGCGGTGTCCTGTGGGGCCTCACGACACTCGTCATCCGCGCCTCGAACATGTCAAAGGCAAGCGCCGAGAAGACCTTGTTCTACCAGGTGGCCGTAACGGCTGTGACGGCGCCTTTCATCTCGCTGGCCCTGGGCGAAACCTGGTCGCTGTCCTATTCGGCGTACGCCTGGGGGTCGATCGCGCTGCAGACCGCGATCGGCGCGTTCGCCAGTTACCTCGCCTGGATGTGGATGCTGCGGCACTACCCGGCGACGCAGATGTCTTCCTTTACCTTCCTCACCCCCGTGTTCGCGCTGGTCTTCGGCGTCGTGCTGCTCAACGAGCCGCTGACACTTCAGCTGATGCTGGCGCTTTGCGGCGTGGCCGCGGGAATCGTACTGGTGAACCGCCGGCCGGGTTGAGGCGCTATGCGAGGAGCGCTGCTGAGCCCTCTTCCTTCGCAATCAGCTGGTCGAGCGTGCGACGGAAGTGCGCGAGCGGCGCGTCGGCGACGACCGCGAGCAGCTTGAAGTCCGGGTCTTCGTCCATCGCGCGCTGCTGCGCCTCGATGATGTGCTTGTCTTCCAGGAAGCCTTCGATCAGGCTCGCATGCAGCGAGCGCGAGATGTTGGCGTCCTCGCCCTCGTAGTTGTTCAGGTATATCCAGAAGTGGTGCGTGGTCTTGCGCGTTTCGGGTGTCATGAACTGGCAGTTGCGGTAATCGCGCGCGCCTTCGGTGTTGCCCTTCTCGGCGCCGCTGCCGGCGGGGGTGAAGGTCGTGTACAGGAAGAAGTTGCCGGGGATGTGCATGTGGCCGACGTTGCGGCGGTCCACGTGCTGTGTCTTTTCCGCAGCGGGCAGCACCTTCTTGTGAAAGGGCGGAGGCGGCGCGTTCATGTGCCAGCGCTCGACGCGGAAGCCCCGCTCCAGCCGCTCCATCGCCAGCGGCTTGGTGACATAGGCGTATTCCTCCGACCCACCCAGCGTTTTCGTGTGTACGAAGGCCAGGTGCGCGAAGTCGCTCAGGTTGTCCACGATCAGCAGGTAGTTGGCGTCGTAGTGCAGGTAGCCGGGAATACCCTTCCATTGCTTGTCGCGCAGGAACGGGAAATCCAGGATGTCGTCGGGGTTGGCGAGTTCGGGCTCGCCCATCCAGATCCACACCAGGTGCTCGCGCTCCACCACCGGATAGCTGCGCACGCCCAGCTTGGCCGGAATGTTGTCCTGCCCCGGGATCTGGATGCACTTGCCCGTGGGGTCGAACTTGAGGCCGTGGTACATGCAGCGGATGCAGTCGCCCTCACGCCGGCCCAGCGAGAGAGGCGCGCCGCGGTGGCAGCAGCGGTCCTTCAGCGCGACGACCTGCCCGCTCTCGCCCTTGTACAGCAGCACCCGCTCTTCGAGCAGGGTACGCGCGAGCAGCTTGCCGTCGATGAGTTCGTGGTCCCAGGCGGCCACATACCAGCAATTCTTCAGGAACATGAAGTACTCTCTGCGCGATGAATCAACAATCGTAGGCAGAGGCCGCGTGCGGATCAATCGGCCACGCTGTCTTCTGTGTTCCGAATCCTGAACAATGAACTGGGACGACTTCGACGCTTTCTGCCAGGTGGTCGAGCATGGCGGCTTCACGGCGGCGGCACGCGCGCTCGACCGTCCCAAGTCCAGCCTCAGCGCCTCGGTGACCCGCCTTGAAGAGCAGCTTGGCACGCGCCTGCTGGAGCGCACCACCCGCAGCCTGCGCCTGACCGAGGCGGGTGAGTCGCTCTATCGCGACATCGCCAAGCCGTTCTCGCAGTTGCGCGAACTCGCCGTCGACGCGATGGCCAAGGGCACGCAGGTGCAGGGCACGCTGCGCATCGCAGCGCCCTACGAGTTCGGCGCGCACCACCTCGCCGAAGTGGCGTGCCGGATCATGGCGCGGCACCCGCAGCTGAAGGTGCACATCGACGTAGAGCATTCGCGCGTGGCGCTGTTCGAACGCAATTACGACATCGTGTTCTCGGCGATCGAACACACCTTTGCGCCTTCAAGCATCGTGACGCGCAAGGTGTACTCGCTCGAGCGCGCGCTGTTCGCAGCGCCGGAGCTGCTCGCTCGCCACGCCGCGTTGAACTCACCGGAAGACCTGAATGCGCTGCCGCTGCTCGCCGGCGCGGACGATAGCGACTGGGAATTCACGGCGCCGGACGGCACGGCCGCGAAGGTGGAGGTTCGCAACCCACGCATGCGCAGCGGCAACGCGGGCGTGCGGCTGCAGGCGGCCGAGGCGGGGCTGGGCGTGGCGCGCATCACCGCCACCTTCTGCGCAGCTGCCGTGCAGCAAGGCCGGCTGGTCGCGCTGCTGCCCGAGTGGCGCTGCGCCCCATTGCGTATCTACGCGCTGCTACCAGGGCGTCGGCTCATGCCCGCGAAGGTGCGAGAGTTCATGGATGCCCTCGAGGCTCTGCCGACGCACCAGGGCTGACGCCCTAACGGCTTTGCGCGAATGCCACGTACCAGTCCAGGCAAGCCGGGTTGGCCATCGCGTCGCGGTTCACCACCTTCTCAAGAGGCTGCCCCAACAGCAGCTTCTTGATCGGCAGCTCCTGCTTCTTGCCCGACAGCGTGCGCGGGATCTCGGTGACCTGCAAGATTTCGTCGGGCACAAAGCGCGGCGACAACGCCGTCTTGATCGCATTGTTGATCTTTTCCTTCATGGCGGCGTCCAGCGCCACGTCGGGACGCAGCACGACGAACAGCGGCATGTAGCTTTCGCGGCCCAGGTATTCGAGGTCCACCACCAGCGAGTCCAGCACTTCGGGCAGCGCCTCCACCGCGCTGTACAACTCGCTGGTGCCCATGCGCAAGCCATGCCGGTTGATGGTCGCGTCACTGCGGCCGTAGATGATGCAACGGCCAGAGGGCTGGATCTTCAGCCAGTCACCATGCCGCCACACGCCCGGGTAGGTGTCGAAGTAGGAGGAGAGCAGGCGCTTGTTGCCCTCGTCGTTCCAGAAGTACAGCGGCATGGAGGGGATCGGCTTGGTGCAGACCAGCTCGCCCACTTCGCCGATCACCGGTTGGCCATGTTCGTTCCAAGCTTCGACGGCGCAACCGAGCAGGCGGCATTGCATCTCGCCCGGAACGAGCGGAAGTTCGCGATGGCCGCCGATGAAGGCACCCGCAAAATCGGTGCCGCCGGAGATGTTGCACCACCAGATGCCGGGTTTGCCGTTCTTCTCGAATTGCGCCGTGCCCCAGCGCTGCGCTTCCTCCGACAAGGGAGAGCCTGTCGTACCCAGCGCGCGGACTGCCGACAGGTCTCCGCAGGCCGTCAGGTCCACCCCCGCCTTCATGCAGTTCGCGAAGAACGCCGCGCCCGCGCCGAAGAACGTCACGCCCAGCTCCGCCGCGAAGCGCCAGAGCACCGTCCAGTCCGGCTTGTCCTTCGAGCCTCCTGGGTTGCCGTCGTAGATGCAGCAGGTGGTGCCGTGGAGCAGGCCGCTCGTCTGCGCGTTCCACATGACCCAGCCGGTCGAGCTGTACCAGTGGTAGCGCTCGCCCCAGCTGTTGGCGTCGTAGCTGCAGCCGATGTCGTTGTGCAGCGCCTTGAGCGTGAGGCCCACCAGCACCGTACCGCCGTGCCCGTGCACGATGGGCTTGGGCAGGCCGGTGGTGCCGCTCGAATAGACGATCCACAGCGGGAAGTCAAAGGGCAGCCAGGCGGGCTCGAACTCGGCCGTCTCGGGATCGTCCCGTGCGGTGGCCTGCGCCATGTCGGTCCACGGCAGCAAGCCTGCCAGCGCGGAATCGCTCACGCCGAGGTTGCGATGCAGGATCAAGTGCGTGACGCTCGGCAATGCCGCGCGCATTTCCGCGACCACGTCGGTGCGGTCAAACTCCCGCCCGCCGTATTGCACGCCATCGCAGGCGATCAGCACCTTGGGCTCGATCTGCCGGAAGCGGTCGAGCACCGCGTTCGTGCCCATGTCGGGTGCGCAAATGCTCCAGATGCCGCCGATGCTTACCACCGCGAGGAAGGCGACCATCGCTTCGGGAATGTTGGGCAGGTACGCGGCGACGCGGTCGCCCGGCTGCACACCTTGAGCCTTCAGGTGCAACGCGAGCGACGCGACCTGTTGGCGCAGCTGCGGCCACGACAGTTCGCGATGCTCGCCCTTCTCGTTGCGGCTGATCACCGCGGGAAAGCCCGCCTCGTGGGCCTTGTCCACGTGGCGCAGCACCTGGTGCGCGTAGTTGAACTGCGCGCCTTCAAACCAGCGGGTGCCGGGCATCTTTGCTTCGCTCAGCACAGCTTTGTGCGGCGTGGGCGAGCGAAGGTCGAAATAGTCCCAGACGCTCTGCCAGAACGCAGGCAGGTCCGTCACCGACCAGCGCCAGAGCGCGTCGTAATCGTCGAACGACAGGCCGCGCGTTTCGCGCAACCAATCCTGGTACAGGCGGATCTGGGGAACAAAAGGGGCAGTCATACCCAAAAGCCTAACAGCGCCAGGGTGATTTGCTATTTCGCACATGCGTGCTATATTGCGCCGCATGTCCATGGACGCCAAGACCCAGAAAAGCGAACTCACCCGTGCCGCCATCGTCGGCGCGGGGCTCGATCTAGCTTCCGCGGAAGGGCTGGAGGCCATCACGCTTCAGGCGGTCGCTGACCGCATCGGCCTGTCCAAGAGCGGCGTCTTCTCGCGCGTCGGTTCGCGCGAGGCATTGCAGAAGGCGGTGATCGAGGAGTTCGGCCGGCGCTTCCTGGCCGATGTCTTCGTGCCGGCGATGCAGTTGCCCAAGGGCCTGCCGCGCCTGGACGAGATCATGAACCGCTGGATCGTGCGCACCCGCGACATCGACGCGCGCAATGGCTGCATCTTTTCGGCTGGCGCCTTCGAGCTGGACGACCGCGAAGGGCCCCTGCGCGACCTGCTGCTGTCCGAGGTCACCCGCTGGCGCGCCGCGCTGCGCCGCACCGTGCAGTTGGCCATCGACGCGGGCCACCTCAAGCCCGACACCGACCCGGAGCAGCTTGCCAGCGAAGCCTGCGCGCTGGTGCTGGGCCTGATCCACGACGCGCGCTTCCTGCGCGACCCACGTGCCGCCGAGCGCGCCCAGTCGACCTGGCGCCGCCTGCTGGATACCTACAAGAAGTAGAGCTTCGACGATGTTTGTTCCTCCCCCCAACCTGTCTATATTTCGCACGATTGTGCGAAGAAAGGAACCGCCATGTTCACCATGCTGCTCATCGCCGCCGTCTACGGCGGCTGGCGCGCCGCTCGCGCCGCGCTCGAATCGCTGCGCGGCCTACCGCGCAACAACGAAGACATGATCTTTTATTGATTCCACTGAAGGGGCGCACCATGACACGCACCGCCATCGAGGCAACTTCGGCCTTCTACCAGGCCAGCCCCGGGATTCGCCTGTTCCGACTGGCCCTCGCGGCCTCGCAGCGGCTGTGGCCCGCGCTCGCGGTGCGCGCCGCATGCCGCCTGTTCCTCACGCCGCTGCCACCGAAGTGGCTGCACCGCGGCAAGGCCTGGGACGCCGCCTGGCGCGTCGAGGCCTGGCCGTTCGAGAACAGCGGCGTTACCGTGTACTCGCAGCCGGCCGCGCCCCACGGGCCGGTCGCGCTGCTGGTGCACGGCTGGGGCGGCCACGCGGGCCAGATGCTGGCGCTGGCCGAGTCATTGGGCGCGCAAGGCCTGCGCCCCGTGATCGTCGAGATGCCGGCGCACGGCCGCAGCCCGGGTGCGCAAAGCACGCTGCCGCAGTTCACGCGGGCCATCGAATACGTCACGGCGCGGCTGCGCCAGCAGGGCCACACTGTGCGCGCGCTCGTCGCGCATTCGCTCGGCGCCACCGCTGCCGCTTATGCGTCGAGCCGCGGCCTGGGCGTGGAGAGGCTGGTACTGCTGGCGCCCGCGGCCACACCGCCGGATTACACGCGCCTGTTCGCCCATGTCTTTGGCCTGTCCGAGACGACGCGCGCCGCGATGCAAAAGCGGATCGAGGCGCGCGAGGGCATCCTGATGCCGCAGTTCGAGCCCGACGCCGTGGGTCCGCGCATTCGCGTGCCCACGCTCGTGGTGCACGACCGCGAGGACAGCATCAACGTTTTCGCTGACGGTATGGCGTATTCGCACGCCATACGCGGCGCCGAGCTGCTGCCCACGCAGGGCCTGGGCCATCGCAAGCTGCTCAAGGACGCGCTCGTGCTGGGCAAGATCGCGATCTTCGCCTCGTGATGGCCGCGGCGCGCGTGTAGCGCGCGCGCTTGCGCGGCAGGGACATTGACCCTAGCATCGCTGCACTTTCACAAGAAGGAGCGAGAGAATGGGAATGTTCGACTGGACGGAGAAGCCCTCCGACGTGCTGCACCAAGGAGGCGTGATCGCGCCCGACGAGCGGCTGCCCTGGCCGCAAACCGCCGCGATGGGCGTACAGCACGTGATCGCGATGTTCGGCGCCACCGTGCTGGCGCCAATCCTCATGGGGTTCGATCCCAACGTCGCCATCCTGATGAGCGGCGTCGGCACACTCATCTTCTTCCTCGTCACGGGGGGCAAGGTGCCGAGCTACCTCGGATCGAGCTTCGCCTTCATCGGCGTGGTGATCGCGGCCACGGCGTATGCGGGCAAAGGGCCCAACGGCAACATCGGTGTCGCCTTGGGCGGCATCATCGCCTGCGGTGTCGTGTACGCCATCATCGGCGCGATCGTGCATGCCATCGGCACCGACTGGATCGAGCGCGTGATGCCACCCGTGGTCACTGGCGCCGTTGTTGCCGTGATCGGCCTGAACCTCGCGAGCATCCCCGTGAAGAACATGGCGGCGAGCAACTTCGATTCATGGATGCAGGTCGTCACCTTCGTGTCCGTCGGCATGGTCGCGGTGTTCACGCGCGGCATGGCGCAGCGCCTTTTGATCCTGATCGGCCTCATCGTCGCCAGCGTGATCTACGCCGTGCTCGCCAACGGCCTGGGACTGGGCAAGCCGCTCGACCTCTCGGGCATCGCCAACGCCGCGTGGGTCGGCGCGCCGGGCTTCGCGGCGCCGGTGTTCGACAGCGCAGCGATGATGCTGATCGTGCCGGTGGCCATCATCCTGGTCGCCGAGAACCTCGGCCACATCAAGGCCGTCACCGCGATGACGGGCCGCAACCTCGATCCCTACATCGGCCGCGCGTTCATCGGCGACGGCATCGCGACGGTCGTCAGCGGCGCGGCCGGTGGCACCGGCGTCACGACGTATGCCGAGAACATCGGCGTGATGGCAGCCACCAAGATCTATTCCACCGCGGTGTTCATCGTGGCTGCCGTGATCGCCATCGTGCTGGGCTTCTCGCCGAAGTTCGGCGCGATCATCCAGGCCATCCCGCTGCCGGTGATGGGCGGCGTCTCCATCGTGGTGTTCGGCCTGATCGCCGCCGCGGGCGCAAAGATCTGGGTGGACAACAAGGTGGACTTCTCGCAGAACCGCAACCTCATCGTCGCCGCGATCACGCTGGTGCTGGGCACGGGCGACTTCACGCTCAAGTTCGGCGGCTTCGCGCTCGGCGGCATCGGCACCGCGACGTTCGGCGCGATCCTGCTGTACGCCCTGCTCAACCGCGAGCCGGCAAAGGTTCGCCAGCCGGCCTGAAGTAACCGGCTAATACCCCCACCGACATCCTGGCGGCCACAATGCCGCCTGGACGATTCCCCGAACGGAGCGTGCGGCATGTGTGAGATCTTCATCAGCGCCAACCCCGAGAGTTACGCCTCGCGCACGCGCTCGGTGCGCCTGCACGGGGTGGTGACCAGTATCCGCCTCGAGAACCTCTACTGGGAAGTGCTGGAAGAGATCGGCCGGCGTGACGACATGACCGTCGTGCAGCTCATCGAGAAACTGTATGACGAACTGGTGGCGGCGCGGGGTGCCGTCGGCAATTTCTCGTCGTTCCTGCGGGTCAGTGCGCTGCGCTACATGGCGCTGCAGGCGCACCAGCGCATCCCGATGGACGTCACGGTGCCGATCCGCTCGCTCGACGCTGGCCAGGTGCTGGCCCGGCTGCCGGCGAGTTGGGCCGCCAACGGCGCGGCCGAAGGGCCCTCGCCGGCGCGTGTGCGCCGCACGGCCCCGCAGCATTCGCATTGAGCGCCCGGCGACGCCGCGCCTTCAAGCTGCAACCGGCTCGAGCGCCTCGAGGAACTCGCCGTGCTCCATGGGGTGCGAGAACATCCCGAAGTTGTGCGCGAACGCCATGTTCTGTGCTTCCTGGCTCAACGTGGCCGTGCAGTCCTTCAGCGTGATGACGTCGAAGCCCTTCTCGTAGGCGCTGCGCATAGTGGACTCGACGCAGCAGTTGGTGAGGAAGCCACCCAGCACCACGGTGCGGATGCCCTTGCTGCGCAAAATGAAGTCGAGGTTGGTGCTGGCGAAGGCGTCCAGGCCGCGCTTGCCTTCGATGACGATGTCGCCCGGCTGCGGCTTGAGCGCGTCCATGATCGCGGCGCCCCAGGTGCCCTTGCGGAACGCCTTGTTATCCACCACGCCCTTCAGAATGCCGTAGGGATGGCCGGTGATTTCGCCATAGCCTTCCGCGAAGACGATGGGCGCGTGCATGATGGCCACCCCCGCCGCACGCGCCTGCTTGACGACGGCGACGGTGTTCGCCAGCATGCCCGTAGCGGCCATCACGTCCTTGACGCCGTCGTGGAACACGCCTCCGGGTGTGGTGAAGTCATTCTGGTATTCGATCAGCACGAGTGCCGTGGTGCTCGGGTTCATGTGTTGGCTCCTGTGGTTATGCTCTTGGGGTTGCCGCGCATGGCCGCGGCCGGCTCGCAAATCATCCGCCGTGCGCACGCGCGGCGGGTAGCAGCCAACTACTACGACGCCGAAGAAAGTCCCGCATTACGATGGCGGTGTTGCAGGCGAACCAAGACTTAGTCGGAGGCGCGCGCCAGCTTCTCGCTTTTCCAATACACGTCATCACCACCGTTCATGCGGTTGAGCACGCGGGCCAGCACGAACAGCAAATCGCTCAGCCGATTCAGGTACTGGCGCGGTGTGGCGCGCAACTCCTCGGCAGCGCCCAGCGCAACGACGGCGCGCTCGGCGCGGCGCGCCACGGTGCGGCACACGTGAGCCTGTGACGCAGCACGGTTGCCTGCGGGCAGGATGAACTCCTGCAGTCTGGGCAGCTGGTCGTTGTAATGCGCCAGCGCATCGTCCAGCGCCAACACGGCGTCGGGCTTGAGCAGCTCGAACCCGGGAATGGACAACTCGCCACCCAGATTGAACAGCTGGTGCTGGATCTCGACCAGCAATTCCCGCACACCCTCGGCCAGCTCTTCGCACAACAGCAGGCCGACATGCGAATTGAGCTCGTCCACGTCGCCCATCGCCTGCACGCGCAGGCTGTCCTTGGGCACGCGTGTGTTGTCGCCCAGGCCGGTGGTGCCGTCGTCGCCCGTGCGCGTTGCGATCTGTGTCAAACGCTTGCCCATGTGAACCTCTCCTGGCCAGTGTCTTTGAAAGTAGTTCCACGGATTGTGCGTTACGCCAGCCCGAAGGTTGTATCCAACGCAACGCGACGCAAAAGTTCTAGCCGTAGCCGCACCCATCGGCTGCAATGCGCAGTCTTCCACTTCGAGGAGCATCTTCCGATGCATGTGAAACGACGACGCTTGCCCAACTTCGAATCCTGCAGCGTGGCCCTCTTCGCTTCGCTGGCCATGGGCAGCACCACGCTGCCGGCGCGCGCCCAAGGCGCCGCGCCTTCGGCCCGGTCACTGACCTCTACCACCCCTTCGTCTCCGGCCCCGCTGCGGCTCACGCTGCGCAAGGAACTGCGGGCACCAACCCTGCCGGCGCGCGAGGTCGCCCCCGTGGTGCCGGACGGCTCCATCTCCAGCCCCGGCTTCGACGAATCGCTCAAGTAGCGCTGCGCGGCGTCCTACATGGATTGACGCATTTCGCGTCTGGGCGCGCGCGCCTCGCGCCGCAAGATGGCTGAAAGGGGCGTAGTGCGCGCTCCAGTGTCCAGGAATCATGACGTGAACACCCTTTCTGCCTTCCACGCCGCCCTGCGGCTGGGCTTCGCGGCGGGTCTTGCCCTCGCCGCCAGTCTGGGCCAGGCTTGGGCACAGCAACAACCCGCTGCCCCATCGGCGCTGCCGGTCGTTCCAGCAGCCCCCGCGACGCAGCCGCTGCCCCCTCATCGCTGGACTGCCCAGCAAATTCGCGAGGCTTTCGATCTGGCCGACGCCGACACCAACGGCCAACTTACCCGCGCAGAGATACAGCGCGTGGCCATCCTGCCGCGCAGCTTCGAGGACATGGATCAGAACAAGGACGGTGTCGTGACGCGCGCCGAGTACGAAGCCGCGTTCGTGCGTTAGCACGAAGGTTCGCCGACGGGCGCGGTCGTCAGCCAGACGGCGGCGCGGGGAATGCCCCAGGCCTTAAACTGCGGCGAACAGGAGTTCCCTCATGAACGCGCCCGCCGACCCGATCCACCTCGTCCCTGAAATCAACCTGCGCAACGTCCCGGAGGCGTTGCTCGATGCGCTCAAGGCGCGCTTCGGTGCCAACTGCTCGACGGCGCTGGTCGTGCGCGAGCAGCATGGCCGCGACGAGTCGTCGTTCCAGGCGCCTCCGCCCGCGGCCGTGGTGTTCGCCGAGAGCACGCAGGACGTAGCCGACGCCGTGAAGCTCGCCAGCCAGTACGACACACCCGTGATTCCGTTCGGCGTCGGCACGTCGCTGGAAGGCCATCTGCTGGCGGTGCAGGGCGGCATCAGCATCGACGTGGGGCGCATGAACAAGGTGCTCTCGATCAATGCCGAGGATCTCACGGTGACCGTGCAGCCCGGCGTGACGCGCAAGCAGCTCAACGAAGAGGTCAAGAGCACTGGCCTCTTCTTCCCGATCGACCCGGGTGCCGACGCGACGCTCGGCGGCATGGCGGCCACGCGCGCGAGCGGCACGAACGCGGTGCGCTACGGCACCATGCGCGAGAACACGCTGGGGCTGGAAATCGTCACGGCCGCAGGCGATGTCATCCGCACCGGCACCCGCGCGAAAAAATCCAGTGCCGGCTATGACCTCACCCGCCTGATGGTAGGCAGCGAGGGCACGCTCGGCGTCATCACCGAAGTGACGGTGCGGCTGTATCCGCTGCCCGAGGCGATCTCGGCCGCGATCTGCTCGTTCCCGAGCATCGAGGCCGCCGTGCGCACCACGATTCAAGTCATTCAGCTGGGCGTGCCGATCGCGCGCGTGGAGCTGATCGACGTCAACACCGTGCGCATGGTCAACGTGCACAGCAAGTTGGGCCTGCGCGAGGAACCGATGCTGCTGATGGAATTCCACGGCTCACCCACCGGTGTAAAGGAACAGGCCGAGCTGGTGCAGGAGATTGCTGCCGAGCATGGCGGCAACGCGTTCGAATGGGCGACGACGCCGGAGGAGCGCACGCGCCTATGGACGGCGCGCCATAACGCTTACTTCGCGGCCATCCAGTCCAAGCCCGGCTGCCGCGCGATTTCCACCGACACCTGCGTGCCGATCTCGCGTTTGGCGGATTGCCTGCTCGATTCAGTCAAGGAAGTGGACGAGAGCGGCCTGCCGTACTTCCTGGTCGGCCACGTCGGCGACGGCAACTTCCACTTCGGCTACCTGCTGGATCCGGACAAGCCGGAAGAGCGCGAGATCGCCGAGAAGCTCAATCACCAGCTGGTGGCGCGCGCCCTCAGCCTGGAGGGCACGTGTACCGGCGAACATGGCGTGGGCCTGCACAAGATGGACTTCCTCGTCACAGAAGCCGGTGCCGGCGCGGTCGACATGATGCGCACCATCAAGCGCGCGCTCGACCCCAAGAACATCATGAACCCGGGGAAGATCTTCTCGCTGTAGCCGCCGGTTAGCGGCCGAACAGGCCCTTGAGGATGCCGGCCGGGTTCGGGATCGGCAGGCCGGACGAAGGCGGCGCTTCTGCTTCCTCGGTCCGGCCGGGTTCCGGCTGGCCGCGCTGGTTGCGCTCGCCCCGCGCGGAGCGTTCGTTTTCCTGGCCGAGCATCGCCATCGTGTGCGCCTTCACGCGCACCCGCACCGCCCACTCGGGCTCCCACACCGCCTTCGGGTCGGCCGGGCGCGGCGGGAAGGCGAAGTTGCTCTCGCTGCCGTAGGCGATCATCCGCAACATACCGCCGTCGCCGCCGCGGCCTCCGGGGCCGGCGAAGATGCCCTTGGGCACAGCGCACTGCGTCGTCTCCGGCTGCAGCAGCACGCGCTCCTTCAGCCAGCGGTCGATGGTCGCGTTGGGCAAGTAGTCGAACATGCCCATGCCGGTGTCGCCGGTTTCCGAGCTCGACCAGAGCACCATGTCGTCGCCGACCTGACCCATCGCGTGAAGAAAGTAAGCGCGTGCATTCGTCACGGGGCGCCAACTGGTTGAAATGCTGTCGCTCACTGCACCGCGGCTTTCGAGCTCGATCGCGGGCATGACGTCCTGGGCCTGGCCCAGCGTGAACTTCATCGATGCCGGGATGCTGTCCCCGATCACCTTGTGCTCACCCACCAGCGAGCTATCGCGCGCGAGGGCCACCGTGTTCTTCTCGTTCGGAAAGAGCGCGTAGGCCGGGCTGACGCGCGCGCCACGGTCGGGCGCATAACGCCCCGCGAGCGCCGTGCCGAACTCGGCCGGGTTGCCGCGCGCCAGGTCGATCACGCGCGGCTGGCCGGCGCGCACCTGCGGGCCGCAGCCCCAGTAAATGAGGATGCGGCCCTTGGGCGTTTCCGGCTTGTAGTCCTGCGGCAACTCGCCCGGCTCGCGTTCGCGCACCTGCGCCTTGGGCGGTACCAGAGGCAGACTGTCGCCCATCCGCATGCCGGCGGGAATGGACTGCGAGGCTTCCACGCCCGGCTTGCGCGTGTTGTGCAATGCGATGTCCAGCACGCGCGGCGGCATGATGTTCATGGACCGCGCCATGCCGTAGGTAGTGTTGCTGCTGCCGCCGCCGCCCGGGCCGCGCTGGCCCATGAGGCCGCCCATCATCCCGGCCATGCCCGGCATCGAATCCATCTCCGGCATGCCCGCCATGGTGCCGGTGGACACGTCCATCCAGAGCTGGACCTTCGGGGGTTTCACGTTTTGCGCCGCGGCGCCCGTGGTGAGAGTGATGCACCCGATCGCGAGCAAAGTTGCGACGGGGCTGGACGGGAAAAGCTTCATGGAACTCTCCTTGAAACCTGGGGCGTACCAGGAAGGATGAGTATAAGTTTCAGCCGCGCAGCCTGTCGATGAGGCCATTCAGCTCTTCGAGCGAGCCGAACTGGATTGCAACTTCTCCCATCTCCTCGATGCGGCCGTTGCGCTTGGCACGCTTCTTCACGCGCACGTCGACTTCGGCCGTGAGCAGGTCGGAGAGTTCTTCTTCCACCCGGCGCAGGTCGCGCGACTTTTCCTTCTTCGGCTTGGGCGACGTCAGGTTGAATTCCGCGCCCAGCTTCTTGACCAGGTTCTCGGTTTCACGCACCGACAGCTTCTTCGCGGCGACCTGGTTGGCGGCCGTGATCTGCGCCGCACGCTCCAGCGCGAGCAGCGCGCGCGCGTGGCCCATTTCGATGTCGCCGGCCATCAGCATGGTCTGCACCGGGTCGGTGAGGTTCAGCAGGCGCAGCAGATTGGTTGCGGCGCTGCGCGAGCGTCCCACCGCCTGTGCCGCCTCCTCGTGCGTGAGTCCGAATTCCTTGACCAGGCGCTGCAGGCCGTGCGCTTCTTCCAGCGGGTTCAGGTCTTCGCGCTGGATGTTCTCGATGAGCGACATCGCTGCGGCGGCTTCATCCGGCACATCGCGCACCAGCACCGGCACGCTGTCCAGCCCTGCGAGCCTGGCCGCGCGAAAGCGGCGCTCTCCGGCGATGATTTCGTACTTGCCCGCGTTCGTGCCTTGGCCGACCTTGCGAACAAGGATCGGCTGCATGATGCCCTGCGCCTTGATGCTCTCCGCCAGTTCGTACAACGCGCCCTCGTCCATGCGCGTGCGCGGCTGGTAGGTGCCGGGCACCATGTCGTTCAGCAGCAGCGATGCGGGCAAGCCGGGGCTGGTTGCCGACGTATCGGCCGCAGCGCTTTCCTGCGCCGTCGGGCCGAGCAATGCCTCGAGGCCGCGGCCCAGGCCCTTGGGTTTCTTGGTCGCCATCTTTTAATCTTTCATCAGGTCCTGCAGCAGGACATGTCCTTCGGGCCAGCTCGCCAGGCCGGAATCGGCGTTGATGTGGCCGCACTTGCCGTAATCCATGAACTGCGAATTCCACGCATACGCGAACAGGCGAGCGCGCTCGAACTCGCAAAAAGGGTCGTCGCGGCTGGCCAGCAACACGCTCGGAAACGGTAGCGCGCGCAACTCGATCGGCGACCAGGTCGGGATCAACTCGCGCATGTCCGGTCGCTCGACGTCGCCCGGCGCCACCAGCAGCGCCGCCTTCACGCGGTGCGTGTTTCTGGACAAGGCCGCCCACGCCGCCGTGAGGATGCAGCCCAGGCTATGCGCCACCAGCACTGCCGGCTCGTCGCGCGAAAGAACCATGTCTTCCAGCCGCGCGACCCAGTCGCCACGCAGGGGCGTGATCCAGTCATGCTGTTCCACGCGCACGTAGCCATGGCGCTTTTCCCACAGGCTTTGCCAATGCTGCGGGCCGCTGTTTTCCCAGCCGGGCAGGATGAGGACGTTAGAGGGTTTCACTTGCTACAATTTTAATAGCTACAAAACTATACACAAAGCCACTTTGCAGCGATATTGATCACATCTTGCGGATCCGCTCCACCATCTCGCTGGCGAATTCGACGAAGGCCAGGCTGCCGCGCGCATTCGGATCGAAGATGACGCCGGGCAACCCATAGCTCGGGGCCTCGGCCAGTCGCACGTTGCGCGGAATGACGGTGTTAAACACCTTCTCACCGAAGTGTGCCTTGAGCTGGTCGCTCACCTGCTGCTGCAGCGTGATGCGCGGATCGAACATCACGCGCAGCAGGCCGATGATCTGCAGGTCCTTGTTCATGTTCGCGTGAACCTGCTTGATGGTGTTCACCAAGTCTGTCAGGCCCTCGAGCGCAAAGTACTCGCATTGCATCGGGACGATCACGCCGTGCGCTGAGCACAGGCCGTTGAGCGTGAGCATGGACAGAGAAGGCGGGCAGTCGATGAGGATGAAGTCGTAGTCCTGCATCACGGCCGCCAGGGCCTGCTTCAGGCGCTGGTCGCGGTGCTCCAGGTCCACCAATTCCACCTCGGCGCCGGCAAGGTCGCGATTGGAGCCGAGTACGTCGTAGCCGCACTTCTCGCTCTTCACCCGCGCCTCGGCCACCGATGCCGATTCGAGCAGCACGTCGTACACGGTGAGCTGCAGCTTGCGCTTGTCGATACCCGAACCCATGGTGGCATTGCCCTGCGGATCGAGATCGACCATCAGCACTCGCTGGCCCACCTTGGCCAAGCCGGCCGCAAGGTTGACCGTCGTGGTCGTCTTGCCTACTCCGCCCTTCTGGTTGGCGACACAGAAAATCTTTGCCATCTGAGTAGGTACTTCGCTGCCCCCCGAGGGGGCCTTCACGTCTTGGGGCAGCCCGTCGACGCTCATTACTTCGACACTGCGAGTTTGATGCCGAAACCCAGCAGGAAGATGCCGGCCACTTTTTCCAGCACCCGGCCGATCAGCGGGTTGGCGCGCATGCGCTCGGCCAGGTGATGCGTGAGCAGGACGACGACCAGGCCATACAAGAAGGTGAGCACGGCGATGGTTGCGGCCATCACGCCGAACGTGACCATGCCTTGATGCCGGGCCGGGTCCACGAACAGCGGGAAGAAGGCCATGTAGAAAACGATGGCCTTGGGGTTGAGCAGCGTGATGAGGCCGGCCTGCTTGAAGTAGTGGCGCGGCTCGATGTTCAAGATGGGCGCGGCGCCGGGTTTGGCCAGCAACATCTTCGCCCCCAGCCAGGCCAAGTACGCGGCGCCCAGCCACTGGACAGCGTCAAAGGCGGCCGGATAGGCGGTCAGCAAAGCAGCCACCCCGGCCACGGCCGCCCACATCAGCACCTGGTCGCCGGCGATCACGCCCATAGTCGCGGCCAGCCCGCCCGCCACACCACCCTTGCCGGTTGAGGTGATCAACGCCAGGTTGCCGGGGCCCGGAATCGCCAGAAATATGATGATCGCTGCGACGAAAGCGCCGTAGTCTGCAACGCCGAACATTGAAAATCCCCCCGGCAAGAGCCGAATTTGAAGGTCGAGTTTACGTTACGCCGCGTGGCGTTTCATCCACACGATGCAGCGTTCGGCTGCCAGCCCCGGCACTTGCAACTGTTCCACGTGAAACACTTCGATGCCCGGTGGCAAGACCGCGATTTCATCGACGGGGTGCTTGCCTTTCATGGCCAGCCAAACACCCTTCCCGGCCAAGGCGACCGAGGACCAATTGACGAAATCGACCAAGGAAGCAAAGGCCCGGGAACAAACAACGTCGTAGGGCTCGGTGAGGTTCTCGACCCTGGCGTGCACACCCTTCAGGTTGGGCAGCTTCAGCGCCGCCGCGGCCTGCTGGAGAAAGGCGGCCTTCTTGGCCACCGTGTCCACGCACTCCACCCGGATCTCCGGGCAACAAATCGCGAACACCACGCCAGGCAGTCCGGCGCCCGACCCGACATCAAGCAGAGAAATCGCCCGACCGCCGGTCTCCCGACGCAATGGCCCAACGGCAGCCAGGCTGTCGAGCAGGTGATGGGTCAGCATTTCGGCCGGGTCGCGCACGGCCGTGAGGTTGTAGACCTTGTTCCATTTCTGAATCAGGTCGAGGTAATCGAGAAGTTGGGCAATCTGAACTTCGTCGAGGTGCAGGTCAAGCTGCTGCGCGCCATCCCGCAGCTGGTGCTCCAGCGACCGCATCAAGCAGCCGCTTTGTTCGGGTCGTTGGCCGGCTCAGCGGCCAAGCCTCGGAACTTGGTCTTCTTCAGGTGGACCAGCAGCAACGAGATCGCCGCGGGGGTCACGCCCGAGATTCGGGAAGCCAGCCCCAGCGTTTCGGGCCGATGCTTGTTGAGCTTCTGTCGGACTTCAATCGACAGGGCCGTCACTTGCATGTAGTCCAGGTCGTCCGGCAGCCGGAGATGCTCGTAGTACGCCGACCGCTCGACCTCCTCCTTCTGGCGATCGATGTAGCCGGAGTACTTGGCGGCGATCTCGATCTGCTCCACCACCGGCTCGTACAGCTCGGCCAGTGTTTCACGTGAAACATCCGGATTCGAATAAACACCGCCGTCCAGCGACATCAGAGAGGCGTAGCTGATGTTCGGCCGCCGCAGAAGGTCGCCGAGGTTGTATTCATGGTCGATAGATTTGCCAAGCACGCGCTCCGACTCAGCGGCCGCCAGATTCCGAGGACTGACCCAGGTGGCCGCCAACCGCTGTGTTTCACGTGAAACAGCGTCGCGCTTGCGATTGAATGAATCCCACCGGGCGTCGTCCACCAAGCCCATCCGCCGCCCTGCTTCGGTCAGGCGCATGTCGGCGTTGTCTTCACGCAGTTGCAGCCGGAACTCCGCCCGGCTGGTGAACATCCGGTAGGGCTCGGTCACGCCCTTGGTAATGAGGTCATCTACCAGCACGCCCAGATAGGCTTCGTCGCGCCGGGGCAGCCAGGCTTCCTGGCCGAGGCATTGGAGCGCCGCGTTGACACCGGCGAAAAGACCTTGCGCCGCAGCCTCCTCGTATCCCGTCGTCCCATTGATCTGACCGGCGAAGAACAGCCCGGCGATGGATCGCGTCTCAAAGCTGCTCTTGAGCGACCGTGGATCGAAGTAGTCGTACTCGATGGCGTAGCCGGGGCGCAGGATGTGCGCGTTCTCCAGCCCGGCCATGGAGCGCACCAGCGCGTACTGGATGTCGAACGGCAGGCTGGTGGAAATCCCGTTCGGGTAGAACTCGTTGGTTGTCAGCCCCTCGGGCTCCAGGAAGATCTGATGGCTTTCCTTGTCGGCGAAGCGATTGATCTTGTCCTCGACGCTCGGGCAGTAGCGCGGGCCAACGCCTTCGATCTTGCCGGTGAACATCGGGCTGCGGTCGAATCCAGAGCGGATGATCTCGTGGGTGCGTTCGTTGGTGTGGGTGATCCAGCAAGGCACCTGCGCCGGGTGCATCGCTGCGTTCCCCATAAAGCTGAACACCGGCACCGGGTTCAAGTCACCCGGCTGCTCCTCGCACTTCGAAAAATCGATCGTCCGACCGTCCAGCCGCGGTGGCGTCCCCGTCTTCAGCCGCCCCTGCGGCAGCTTGAGCTCCTTCAGCCGGGCCGACAACGAAATGGCCGGCGGATCACCTGCCCGTCCAGCCTGGTAGTTGTTGAGCCCCACGTGAATGCGCCCGTCCAGGAAGGTACCTGCGGTCAGCACCACGGTGCGCGACCGGAAGCGAATGCCCACTTGCGTAACAGCGCCCGTTACACGATCACCCTCCACCATCAAGTCATCAACGGCTTGCTGGAACAGCGTGAGATTGGGCTGGTTCTCCAGCCGCCGGCGGATCGCCGCCTTATAAAGAATGCGGTCGGCCTGAGCCCGGGTGGCGCGCACGGCTGGGCCCTTGGAGCTGTTGAGGATGCGGAACTGGATGCCGCCCTCGTCGGTCGCAATCGCCATCGCCCCGCCCAGCGCGTCGACTTCCTTGACGAGGTGCCCCTTGCCAATCCCGCCGATCGAAGGGTTGCAGCTCATCTGGCCGAGCGTCTCAATATTGTGCGTGAGCAGCAGCGTCTTGCAGCCCATGCGCGCCGACGCCAGGGCGGCCTCCGTCCCGGCGTGGCCGCCGCCGACTACGATGACGTCAAATTCTTCGGGGTAGATCATCCTGACACCAACTCAGAACGGCCGTTTCCAGCTGGAGAGGCTGTCGGCGTCGGTTTGGCCCTGCGGCTGAACCGGCACCAAATCCGCCACCGGCTTGCCGTGACGCGTGATGCGAACAGTCTCACCGCGCTCCACCAAGTCCAGCATGGCGGAGGCGTGCGCGGAATTCGCTGAGAGGTAGAACGTGCATTTGTACAAACTAAAACTTTTGTACATTTTAGTCAAACACGAGCCACCACGCCGAAGCTTGCGGGAAAAGACCTTACCGCCCAGCGCGATGGTGGGCTCGTCGTCACGGCGGGAGACGGACCATGGGATCGATGCAAGCCACGCCAAGAGGTTCAAAGTGTTTGATATTGCGAGTCAGCAACGTTTGACCGGCGTTCTGGGCCAAGGCAGCAATGGCCACATCGGCAAAGCCGGGATGCCGGCCCAAGCCAGCTGCTTCATCGGACAGCCGCCCCGCCAGCCTGGCCGCTGCCGCATCCAGGGCGAGAATCCGCTCCCCAAAGCCAACGATCAGTCCGTCCAACCAACGGTCCAATTTGTCCGCCCGCGCCGCGCTGCCAGCTCGGCGCAGTTTGCTGATGTCCTGCGCCAACTCCGCCACCGTAATGCAGGGGACGAAAAGCTGCGCATCGTGGGCGTGCAGCCAATCGGCAAATGGCGCAGTCAAGTGGGGTTCACGCCCCGGAGCAAGCGCCGAGATCACGCTGGTGTCGAGCAAATAGCCGCCACTCACAGGTCGATGCTCCGAAGCGGCGTCGCGTCGCGCTCAGTCTCCAGCGCTTCGGGTAGCGCCAGCAGGTGGGCAGCCAGACTCGGAGTGTCCAGTGGATACAGGCGCCGACCCGCTTCGATCGGCACGACCATGGCCGAAGCGTGCCCGTGCCGGGTGATGATCGTTGGCCGCCCCCGTTCAGCAGCGGCCACGACGGCAGACAGACCCGCCTTGGCATCGCGAATTTGCATTGTTTCCATACAAATCTACCCTGTGACTACATGAGGTCATTTTATTCAGAATCCCGGCATCGTCCACTGGCACAGCATCAGGGACAATGAACTTGCATGTTTGAACTAAGCAAGATCGCCGGCCTGCTCCTCTCGCCCCTCACATGGGTACTCACCTTTTGGCTCTTGTCGGCCGCCTGCTTCCTTCTGCAGCGCAAGCGATGGGCAGTCGGGCTTGCATGCACGGGCTTCGCAACGCTCTGGGTGGCCTCCATGCCCGTCGTCGCCCACGCGCTCGCCGCGCCTCTCGAGGACAAGTATCCTGCGCTCCCCGCGCAAGTCGCCCCCTCTGCCGACGCCATTCTCGTCCTGGGCGGCGCCTTGTCCGGCGCCCATCCACCACGACGCCCCACATTCAATCTCGGTCCCGCCGCAGGACGCGTCTGGCACACGGCGCAGCTCTACCGCGCCGGCAAAGCCCGGTGGGTCATCGTGGCCGGCGGCAACCAGCCGGGGCAGGAACTCGAGCAGGTCGAAGCCGATGCCATCGTCGAAATGCTCGGCGTCCTGGGGGTGCCAGGCAACGCCATTCGGATGGAAGGCCTCAGCCGCAACACGCGTGAAAACGCCGTCAACAGCTTGCCGCTCGTGCAATCGGTGGGGGCAAGACGAGTTCTGTTGGTTACTTCGGCACTTCACATGCCGCGTGCACTGAAGACCTTCGCGGCAGCATGGTCCGGGTCCGGCATAGAACTCATCCCGGTAACAACCGACGTGGAGCCCGAGACTCCGCGTTTTCTGCTCAGGCCGTGGATTCCTGATGCATCAGCACTGGCCTTCGTGACAAGGATCATCAAAGAATATGCAGGAGGAATCGCGCTCGATATGACATGAGATAAACGTGGACAATCGCCCGGATGGAAATGCGCCAGCTCGTCGGTTACGCGGCCCCTTACCGCACCACCCTCGCGCTCTGCGGACTGCTCATGCTTCTGGAAAGCGGCGTGTCGCTCGCCGTCCCGGCACTGGGGGGTCTCTTTGCGCAGCACGTGCTTGCAGGCGGCCCGACGCAAGCGACAGCCGTGCTGCTCGGCTTGCTCGGCCTGTTTGCCGCACAAAGTGTGCTCAGGTTCGCCAATAGCTTCCTGCTCGGCCGCACATCGGCCAACATCCTCGCCGACCTGCGCATCCGCGTCTATGACCACCTGCAGGCTCTGCCGCTGCACTTCCACCACCAGCGACGCCATGGCGACCTGATCGCATTGCTGGCCTACGAGGTCGAGCGCCTTTCCCACTACATCACCGGCACCTTGCTCGCCATCGTCCCCTTGCTCGTCACGGCGCTGGGCGCCGTGGTGCTGATGTCACGCATCGACATGTTGCTGGCCGGGCTCGTCACGTTGCTGGTGCCTGCGTTCTACCTGGTGCTGCGGATTCTGGGCCGGCGGCTTCGCCCGCTCGCGCAGCAGATCCAGGCCGCCGATGCCAAGGCCCTCGCGATCGCCGACGAAAACATCGGCATGCTGCCCGCCATCAAGACATTTACCCGCGAAGCGCTGGAGTCCAGCCGCTACAGCACGCAGGTCGGGGAAATCCGGCACCTGAGCGTCGCGCAGCAACGTATCTTTGCCGCCCTCGAACCGGCCATCCAGTTTGTCACGGCCGCAGCTGTCGTGCTGCTGCTCTGGCTCGCCAGCGGGCGCATTGGAACTGGCCAGATGAGCCCGGCCGAACTGGTGAGCTTCCTGCTGTATGCCGCGGTGCTGGCCCGCCCGATGGCTTCGCTCGCGTCCGTGTACGGCCAGACGCAGGTTGCGCGCGGCACGCTGGCACGCCTGCAAGACGTGCTGGCCGAGCGGCCCGAGCCCGTGCTGCAAGCCGCCCATGCAGTGCCCCGCCTCCACGGAGACATCGAGTTTCGCGACATCCACTTCGCGTACGCGGGGCGCCCGCCCACACTGGCCGGCCTGAACCTGCACATCCGGGCCGGCGAGACCATCGCACTCACCGGCGAGAACGGCGCCGGCAAGAGCACCATCGCGCATCTCTTGCTGCGGCTGCAAGAGCCTGCCGCGGGGCAGATCCTCATCGACGGCATCGACATTGCCACGTGCAGCCTGCACGGACTGCGCAGCCAGATCGGCATCGTGCCGCAGCACGTGCTGCTGTTCAATGGAACGATCGGCGACAACATCGGCTTCGGCCAGCCCAATGCCGATGCCGGCGCAATCGAGCGGGCTGCCCGTGCCGCCCAGGCACACGCGTTCATCGCCGGCCTGCCGCAGGGTTATGACACCGTGATCGGAGACCACGGCATCAGGTTGTCCGGCGGGCAGCGGCAGCGCGTCGCGCTAGCGCGAGCGCTGTTGAAAGATCCGCCGATCCTCGTGCTCGATGAAGCGACGTCCATGTTCGATCCGGAGGCGGAAAGATCATTCATCGAGGACTGCCGCGAGTCGCTCGCGGGGCGCACGGTGATTCTGATCACGCACCGGCCGGCTAGCCTGGCGTTGGCGGATCGGGTGCTGAGGGTGGCGGATGGAACGGCGACTGAGGCAATCCCACCTGTTGCCCACGCACCCTCGCCGTTCAGGGCGCCGGAAGAATCAAGCCCCGGCTTTGCAGCTCGCTCGCCAGCTTGAGCACATCCGACTCAAGCTGCACCGCGGTCACTTCATATCGGTCGAGAAGGGCCGTGCAAACATCAGCAAGGCTGCTTCCCGCAGACAGCAGCTTCCAGATTTCGGTGCCCACAGGGTCGAGTCCGAAATACACCCCGCTGCGTAAGTCGAGGATGACTGTCTCATCCCCGACAACGCGCGCCATGACATCCTTGGGCGTTGAGAAACGGTCAGTCAATTTCATTCAGTGTCTCTATTCTTCAGATCGGCGAGCACATAGGCTCTTACCTGATCCAGGGTATTGAACGACCTTGTGTAATCGAGCCGGACGCAGGGCACCTCGGCCACCAACGCCGACAATTCGTCGAAGTGTGTGGCCAGCATCTGGCGCTCGTCGATGTCCAGCAAGAAAGAATGCTTGACCAGTTCGATGAGCGCATCGGACGGAGACAAGCGCTCAAAGGTCGGATTGGTAGCGCTGCCATCGCCAAGAAAGTAAATGCACTTCAAAGCCCTGGGCTGGTCGCTGTGCACCAATGCCTCGTTCGAGAGAAATCGCCCCTTAGCAGTGAATTCGAGCGGAGGTGCCGCCGGGGCATCGGCGCGGACGAGCGCATGCTGGGAATCTGCCCAAAGCCGAATCGATGGCTGACTGGGCATTGCCAGCCAACTGGTCGCACCCGAGTGCTTGACCAGAAGTCCATCGTCCGTGAGGAACGGAAACCCATTCGATGCGAATGAAGCCGCAAGTGTCGACTTCCCCTTGCCGGAAACACCAAGGAAGGCGATTGCCCCTTGCCCCACTTCGACGGCGCTGGCGTGGAACACCATATTGCCCTGGTGGCTCAGGGCCAGGGGCAACACCTGGTTATGGTACAGATGCCAAATAGTCTGTGACGACACCCCCGGCACGGGAAAACAGCGAACTGTATTGGCTGCGGCGTCGAGTTTGTAGTCAGCGAAATCCGGAAACCTCAGCACGAAGCCGTCATCCGAGCGGTGGAATTGCGTCCACAACCGCCCGTCGGTCAGCGTCCACTCGTGGTACTTCGCGTCGCTGATGATCTGTTGCGCCTGCTCGGCCCGGACTTCCATCGAAACCACTTTAAGTCGCATCCTTCGTCACGCGCGTCGCAAACTTCTTCACATCCGCGCGCTCTGCCCGCCCGCGATCCGTGCTTTCAGTGAAAGGTGCTCTTGTCCAGCGGAACAAGCATGGAGTAGTCAACGCTGGCAAAACCGTCGGCGCCGTAAATAACTGCCGCTGGCAGCACTTTCTCCACCTCGTCGGCCATGACGCCCAAATGCCTCCCCACCCCCCACCTCGGCTGGTGCGATGCCTTGTACGTGTACAGGTAAAGACCGATGCCCAGCGGGTGATCTCCCACGCGGACAATGTTGTCCTTAAGGCGCCTGTCTGACTGAACGGTCTTGTTGCTATTGCCATCGGCTTGGGTCGCGCCCCCACCCAAAGTCAGCTGCTGAACCGAGCCGAACTCCTTTAGCTGGGGTGCCGCATATGGAAGCTTGGTAGTGCGCGCTGGCGCCTCGGCGCCCGAAGCCAAATCACTTTTCATGTCCGTCATGAGAATTCCTTTTCTAACCTATCAGTCAAATACTAACGCTGATCCGTCGCGCCGAACGCGAAATTCCTGCGATCCATAGATCATCCACAACACCCACATTGGCCAGCCCGCTTGAGGATTCGTCTCGTAGTATCGGAACAGCTTTGTAAGCCCCTCCTCATCGAGGATTTCTGGATACTTGGAGGATGCGACTGCGCCGAACCAATGCTGAAGTTGATCCAGGGGCTGACGCACGATGTTCCCGAAATCGGCTTTCGACTTCCTGTTGAGAACTCTGGCTGGAACCAACTCTCGAAGGGCATTCACATGAATGTATTTCGCCGCGCTGCCCCGCAGCCGCAAACGCTCGGGCGTCGAGAAGGCAAATTGGACCATGGCTGGCGTATCCATGGGCCGCCTCCCTTCAACTACGCGCCCGATGCTTAGCCGCTCGACTGTCTCCCGGCCCCAGTCGCGGAACGGTTCATAAAGAGTTTGGAGCAATCCGCGCTGGCTAACCGTTGACCCCGGCGGCAGGCGTGCATCAAACGAAGATCGACGCTTGGCCAGGCCGTGAAGCGCACTCTGCGACAGCCAATAATCGGGCTTGGTCCGACCGAGTGCGAGGCGCACTGCGCTTCGAACCCCTGCGCGCATGGGCGAAGGCAACATGGCAAAGATGCCTTCGCGCAACATGGCGTGGAGCGTTGCCCCAACGCCCAACGACTGAATGTCGGCAATCGTGCAGGCCGCAAGATTTCCGAGCCTGCCCGCGCGCAGTTCGTCGGCATAGTAAGCACGCGAGCCATCGAGCCACTCGTCACCACCCAAGCCATTGATGATCACGCGACAACCATCGGCGTGCGCACGTTGCCTTAGGCCTTCGAACATTGCGAAGTTCGGAAAGGTTGGCGTCTCACAATGGTTGCGAGCCTGCGCCGTAAACCATGCGGGCGGCACGACTGTCGGCGCGACCTCAGTAATAGACACTCCCAGGAAGCGCCCGACCGTGCGCGCGTAGTCCGACTCATCTGCGCGTGCGTCGCCGTTGAAATTGAGCGTGTACGCGTTGATCCGCGGCGCGGCGATCCGTCCGGAATCGTGCAGGTGCTTTGCAGCACAAAAAATAGCCGAAGAATCCAAGCCTCCGCTGACCTCGTAGGCGACCGGCTGGTGTGAACGGGAGGCACGGCGAACACAATCGAGAAACAGTTCGCGGTAGTGGGCAAAGTAATCCTCGTCCCGCTTGTATCGAATCGGTGCGTGCAGGTCCGGCTTCCAATACCGATCCATGGCAGCCCGGCCGTGGGCGACCGTCATGCGGTGGGCTGCTACCAGCCTTAGAACGTTGGACCAAAGCGTCTCGTCCCGGGACAGCCATTCGCCCGCAAGTCGCTCCACCAGCAGGCCCTCATTGAGTTCACGCGGAACCCACGGGAGAGCCAATATCGCCGCAGGCTCGGAAGCCACGACCAGGCTCGTGGCGGTGCGGTAATAGACAAGCGGCTTATTACCGACACGGTCCCTGGCGCAAAAGGCTGCCTGCCGCTTCGCGTCCCAGATCACAAACGCGAAATCCCCGCCCATGTGCAAAACACAATCTTCTCCCCACAGCTCGTAAGCAGCAAGAATGAGCTCGGCGTCGGATCTGTTTCGCAGCGTGCCACCACGCCTCAAAACCTCCACGCGCAGCTCTTCCCAGTTGTCCAGCCATCCGTCGACCACGAGCCAAACATCGCGGCGAACGTTGACCAGTGGCTGCACTTCCTCGAGCGATTCGGTCGTCGTCCGCATCATGCAGTGGCCAAGCGCCACGGACCCGTTCTCGTGGTGAGTAATGCCATCGGGACCACGATGCCCCATGGCTTGGGTCATGGCCGTGATGTCCCCTGGCGCGACCGGCCTGCCGTCGAAGTGGATGATGGCCGCGATGCCGCTCATGAATGAGCAAGGGCCAAGCACCCCAGTTCCGTATCGATAGGGGAGAACTCGTTCGCGATATCGACGCTGTCATTGACAGGCACCCCGTGCTGCTCTACCCAGGCATGCGCCATCAGCTGGCCATCGCTGAGTCGAACGCCGATGCACAAATTGCTGGGCATGTTCCTGCGTCGCAGCTGCTCGACCAGGACGAGTGAGCGGACCAAACAGCTAGGCCGCCAGGGCGAGTAGCGTGCAGCGGTATTGACCAGAGCGCCCAGCCTCCGTGCTGTCTCTCGCGACAGCGGGCGCCCCTCGTGCCGCACCACACCCAACGGCCAGCGGCTGGGTTTGTACAGGCCCGAGCGAACCGCCACCGAATAGGCCGGAATCAGCATCGCCGTCGTCAGCAGCAGCCACCATTCCGATGCATTCAGCGAGCGAAGTTTCGAAATATTCACGCCGGCATCCCTGGGTGGACGTAAAACGCCGCGGCTTGCCGCATGCGGTCACGCCTGGCCAAATACCAGCCCTTGTATGCCAGCAACGCGTCACCTGCGCCGTCATGCAGGAAAGCAGTCAGCCCGAACTGGATGAACACAGGTCTATTAATGAACCGCGTCGGCAAGTCATGTCTAAGCCAGAATTCCAGGTATGCAGCCCGAAGCCGACTGGGCCGCAAGGGGGCACGCAAGCGGCTCAACACAGGCACCAGCGCCGCCGGGGCGCAAGCGGTGTACCACCCCAGCATCGTCCAGGCTGCCGCGTTAAGCCCCGTCCGCTCCAGAAGTTCGACCACACCGTTCCAATCGCAATCGACTTTCTGGATCCACAGCAAGAAGCTCAGCACGCGCGCCAACCCCATGTTCGGTGAGCAGACATACTTCGCAAATGCCGGATGGGTGAGCATGATGAAGGTGCTGTCCATCCGCGAAAGAGCCCAGAAGCCATTGACCCTCACACGCCTTGACAGCAGCTCAGCCGTCAGGTCGATCCGGGTGCGACCTGGCCGAAGGATGTTCCAGTGCAGATCGATGTCCGCGATCGGACTTTGCAGGGTGACCTCGTGGCTGATGTTGCCCGAGTCCAAATGCATGGTGTATCCGGCCTGCACCAGCAAGGCCACGGCTCTTACCCGGTCAGCGGGAGCCACCAATACGTCCAAATCACTGGCTTGCAGGACGGATGGGTCGTCGAACAGCACTTCGCGGATCGCCACTCCTTTCATCAGGGCATAGGCAATACCCGCGTCCTCAAAGACTCGGTCCAGCTCATGCAATGCGCCCTGCTGGGCCATATAGCGAGCAGTCGCCTCAATCCGCGCCCGCTGCAGCAATTGAACAGTTGACTCCGGCAGCTGCCGTTTCAGATCCGGGGTATCAACAGCCGAGTGCCACGCGGCGGCCAAGCCCAAATCCCGAAGTGCCTCCGCAAACTCGGGCCCACCCGCAGAAAGCTGTTCAAGGAGGTCTTGCGCGTTGACATCCGCGTCCGTGGGTAGCAGAGCCATGCGCCGCCACCGGTGACCTACACGCAACTCGTCAGGGTGATGCATACAGCTAGGCAGGTTTGGAGTGGTTGTGTAACATGCAGTTACGCATTATCCTAAATTACCTGCTGAGCTTAAGCAATTTTCTTAAGGTTGGAATGTAAAGAAGCGCCAGGGCTGACCGAGCGTTGGTATTTGTACTCAACCAGGTGGCCTTCGCCCGGCCTTGTGGGGTGCGAAATGGATGTATCCAGATACTGCCGGGCTAGAATCGTTTTTTTGGTATAGCAAAGATGTTCGCAACCAAACTCCGCGGGCTCGCCCTTGTGGCAGCGCTGTTCGCCTGCTCAGTTGCAATTGCGCAGGCATCCGGCTACAGCCCGGTCAGCGCAGCGCCGATGGTGCAATCCGACGCGCGCATCGGGGTATTCCGGCCTACCGCTGCGCCACAGTCGGGCAGTGCAGCGGATCAAGCGCCTGCCTCATCGCAAAACTTGGCGACTCCAATCGTCAGCCTGGGCAAGGACTATCGGGTGGGCCCGAACGACCTGCTTGAGATCGAAGTTCTTGACCTGGACAACGTGAAGCGGACAGTTCGCGTCAACGCAGCCGGCGCAATTTCCCTGCCGCTGATCGGCGCCGTCATCGTGGCAGGGCTCACAGCCCAGCAAGCGGAGACTCACCTCGCCGACCGCTACCGCGAGAAATACCTGCAGAACCCCCAGGTTTCCGTGTTCGTCAAAGAGTTCACCACTGAGCGCATCACCATCGACGGCGCGGTCATGAAGCCCGGCATCTATCCCCTCACCGGTCAGATCACCTTGCTGCGCGCGCTCGCCCTGGCCGGCGGCTTCGGCGCCATCGCCGACTCATCGGAAGTCAGGCTGTTCCGCGTCAACGAAAAAGGCGAGCGGCAGGTAGCCGTATACGACGTGGAAATGATTCGTTCAGGCAAGAGCGATGATCCGTCCATCAAAGGCGATGACCTCATCGTCGTGCAACGCGACGCGAATCGCAGGATGTTGAAGGATTCCATCTTTCGCGACGTCCTCGACTCCATCAACCCGTTCTCCATCTTCCGTTGAGCGCTACCCGGCCTGACGCCGGAGTGCCGCTGCTGAAGTCTCGAACAAGATACTCATCCCATGTCTGATTTTGAACCCACACAGGTCGACCATCGAGGCCCCCCCTACGGGCCCAACACGGCGGTTGCGCTGCGCCAGCCGTATCGGTTGCAAACGTCCGTGGAGCAGCAAAACGAGGAGCAGGCCGGCGATGACACGCTGGATCTCAAGGACCTGCTCCGGATCGTCCTCAAGCACAAGTGGACTTTGCTCACCGTCATCGTGCTGGCTTGCGCCGTCGCGGCCGTGCGAACATTCCTCAGCACGCCGCTCTATCGTTCTACGGTCATCGTGCAGATCGACACGACGGCCCCGCGAGTTGTGACCTTCAACAACGAAATGGATGCCGACCGGTGGAGCGACGAAACCACCACGCTGAAGACGCAGTACGAGTTGCTCAAAAGCCGCTCCCTGGCCGAGCGCGTGGTCGACGAGCTGAGGCTGGATCAATCCAAGCCCGTTGTCTCGCCCAAAACGGAAGACAGCCGTCCCACCGAGGAGGCGCCCGCGCAAGCTTTGGACGAATCCAAAGCCGACTACCTGGAACGGATCGTATCGGGCTACAGCAAGATCACCAAACCCAACACGCGCAACGAAGAAGTACTTGGCCGGGATGCAGTGATCAACGGCTTCCTCGGTTCGCTCACGGTGGAGCCGGTGCGGGCGTCGAGGCTGATCAAATTACACGTCGAGAACACAGACCCCGCGCTGGCCGCTCGCATTGCAAACACCACGGTGCAGGCCCACATCGCCATGGGGCTGGAGCGCCGCATGGAAGCGTCGTCTTACGCCAAGAACTTCCTCGAAGACCAGATCAAGCAGATCAAGGCCAAGCTCGAAGAGTCCGAGCGCAAGCTGAACCGCTATGCCCAAGACAAGCAGATCCTGACGCTCGACGAAAAAACCAGCGTCATCAACCAGACCTATACCGACTACGCCACCGCACTTTCCAAGGCCGAACAGGACAGGATCAAGGTCGAATCCCTCTACTCGGAGATCAAACGCAACCCGGACAACGTGGGCATCGTCGTCGAGAACAAGACCGTTCAATCCTACAAAGAGCAGCGCGCGAAACTCCAGATCGAGTACCAGCAGAACCTTCGGATCTACAAGCCCGATTTTCCGAAGATGGTGCAGATCAAGGCGCAGATCGCCGAGGTCGAGTCGCAGATCAAGCAGGAAATCGCCTCCATCGCCGCCGGCGTGCAATCGCAATACGATTCGGCACAGAAGCAGGAAGCACTGATCCGCGAGAAGCTGGGCCAGACGCGCAAGCAGGTATTGACCACGCAAGACAGCAGCATCGACCTGAACCTGCTCAAGCGCGAGGTAGATACCAACCGGCAGCTCTATGACGGCCTGCTGCAGCGCCTCAAGCAACTCGGCGTGTCCGGTAACGTGGCCACCAATAACGTCTCCGTTATCGATCCTGCCGAGCCGTCGCTGTTCCCCTTCAAGCCCAACCTCCAGCGCAATCTGCTGATCGGCCTGGCCGCCGGCTTGTTCCTGGGCCTGAGCCTGGTGTTCGTGCTGGAGTTCCTGGACGACTCCATCAAGTTCCCCGACGAAGTCGAACGCTTGCTCGGCCTGCCGCTGATGGGGATCATCCCCAAAATCAACAGAAAGCGCGGCGATACGCACTCTCTTGCGCTGGACGTACACCAAGATCCGCGCTCAGCCATCGCGGAGGCCTATCGATCCGTGCGCACCGCGCTGCAATTCTCAACCTCCTCCGGCGCACCCAAGCAGCTGGTCGTCACCAGCACTTCACGCAATGAGGGAAAGAGCACCACGTCCCTGGCACTGGCCATCAACTTCGCCCAGATGGGCCACCGCGTGTTGCTGATCGACGGCGACTTGCGTAACCCCACGGTCCACAAGCTGCTGGGCATATCCAACGACTTCGGCCTGTCCAACCTGTTGTCCAGCGATGGCCGCAGCGAAAAGATGATCCAGCCCACGGATGTGCCCAACCTGTCGGTGCTGACCGCAGGGCCGGTGCCCCCCAACCCCGTTGACCTGCTCATGGGGCCGAAGCTGCTGACACTGCTCAACGTCACCGCCACGCTCGGCATCGAGTACGTGATCGTCGATGCGCCGCCTATCCTCGGCATCGCGGACTCGATCGTGCTGGGCAACCAGCTCCAAAACATCCTCTTCGTAGTTCAAGCCAGCCGCACCCGCAAGAGCCATATCAAGAACGCCCTGCGCCGATTGAGGCTCGCCGGCCTCGCACCGCGCGGCGTGGTCCTGACTCAGGCAATGCGTGGGGGCTTGCCGCAGGATTACGACACCTACTATGGCTACGGCCCTGCGGAGCCGGCTCCCGCCACGCCAACGCCGAAACCGGCTTTGCACGCCGTGGGCTGAAGATAATCAGCTCATGCAACAAGAGGCAGGCCGCACCGACACACCCAGGGAAGGTCTGCACGCTGCATTGCTCGATTACGCCCGGTCTCCGGGCAAGTACCCCGTGGCGCAGCGCCAGCCCGCGCTGCTGTTCGCCTCTATCCGCGAGATCCTGCATATAGCGATCGGACGGGACGCGGACAACAAGGCGGCGCAAGAGGCCGCGTGCTTCTTCATCCGCAGCGCCCTGTTCTACGCCGGGGCAGACCACTACGCCTTGCTCGGCATGGCCCACGACGCGGACGCCGCGGCATTGAAGGACCGCTATCGGCTGCTGATGCGGCTGATTCACCCGGACTTCTCGCTCGCCGATGCCAGTAGCTGGCCCGCAGACAGCGCGGTGCGGGTCAACATGGCGCATGACGTGCTGTCTTCACCGCTTCGGCGTCGTGACTATGACGCCGCTCTGGCTGCAGCCCAGCATCGCCCGCATACCCGTGTCGAACATCGACGCATCGACCTTCCGAGGCGTGTTCCGGCCGGCCTCATGTCGCGCTCGGGCTACAAAAAAATCGTTGTCGTTTGCGGCGCCGCCGGCGGCTTGGTGCTTGGCGGCCTGTTCATGAGCGGGCGCGACGGCGTTCAACTGGTGCAGCGGCGAACAGTGCCCAAGGGACCGGTCGCCGTTGTCGCGCCCGCGCCCGCCCCGATCGTCGTCGCCACCATGGCGCCACTGCAACAGCTGATCGTGGCCACAGCGCAGCCGTTGCCCACGCCTGCGGTTGAGATAGCGATGGCCCCGCCGCCGCCACCGCCGCCACCACGTGCCGCCATCGTCGCGCCTGCCCCGACCCCCAAGGCGGCAAAGACCCCGGTCATTGCTCCCCCGCCGATCGTTGTCGCTGCTGCGCCTGTCGCGGTGCCTGTCGCGGTGCCTGTCATGGTGGTGGCCCCACCGCCGCCGCCCGCGCCACTCCCGCCACAACCTGCACCACCACCACCACCACCACGGCCCGCGCCAGTCGCCGGGCTGAGCCTGGCGGAAGCCCAGCCCCTGCTTTCAGTGCTGCTCCAGCACCTCGAAAGCGGTCGCGGGGAGCGCCTGATCAACATGCTCGAGCGTGAAGCCCGCAGCCAGCCCGGCGTACAAGCCTTGTCTCGCAACTACGAAAGACTCATCGAAGGCATGAGGCCCGTGCGGCTGTCCCATGTTGACTTCAAGGCCGAGCCTGCAGATGGGCGCCTGCTGGTCGTCGGCAACATCGGCCTGCAAGGCGGCGAGCAAAACAGCCCGGGCAAGAAGATCGTCGTACGCGCTGAGTTTGCGTCACGCGCCGGCAGTGTGGTGATGATCGGCCTGAGCGGCGAGCCTGGTAACTGATATGGATATGCCACTCACACGGTCCGGCTCGGACGACTTGCCCCGGCTCGCGATCCAGTCCCTGATGGCCGCAGGGGGGGGCGCCTTAGTCGGTTGGCTGCTCTGGCTGGGAGCAAGCACTCACCTCCGTCATGCCTGCCTGGTGCTCGACACGCCTTACCTTCCGCTTTGCGCCACCGCGGCACCTGAGGCCGACGCGGAACAACTGGGGCGCCGCCTGAGCCGCAACCCAGGCGACTCCGCGGCCTGGGCATCGCTGCTCACGGCGCAATCAGGCCCAACGCAAGAGAAACTTCTGCCCCTGGTTGCATCGGTGTTCCCCAGCGACCCGAATGTCATGCGGCTGCAAACAAGTGACGCGCTGGCCCGCAACGACCTGGAGCGGGCCGTCACGTTGCTCGTCCAGATGACGGAGCACCGCATCGGCGATGCCGAGCCACCGCAAGCCCTGGCCCGGCTCATCGCCGAAGGGAAGGGCGCTGCTCTTGTACGGCCACACCTCACAGCAGGCAGTCAGTGGCTGCCCCGAGTGATCCAGGCCGTGTCGGCACTAAAGCTGCCGCTGGAGCCCTTGTTCCCACTGCTCGCCGAAGCGGCGGCCAAGCGTATCGTCCCGCAGGAAACCGTGCAGTCGTTCGTGCGCTCGCTCAAGGCCGAGCGCAAATGGTCCGACGCTTACGGGCTGTGGGCCGCGCAGCAGCGCCAGCCGGTGCCCGTCCTGTTCAATGCCAGTTTTGACCAACCCTTTCAGCAGGACGGCTTCGATTGGGAAGTCACCCGCACGCCTCCCAGCCGGGCGGGGGCGCTGGTCACGCAACAGACAGAGCGCGGTCACGGCCAAGTGCTCGAAATCCAATACACCGGCCGCGCCGTTCCGACGCCTGTTATCCGCCAATATCTCTTCGCTTCGCCGGGGCGCTACGTGCTCTACGGGCAATACATGACATCCAAGCTCCGCACGGAGCAGGGCCTGGCATGGGCTGTGCGCTGCATCCAGGAGGGGCCGCACGCGTTGGCCGGCCGCTCCGAAGCGCTTCACGACACCAGCAGAGTCTGGAAAAGTTTCCGTTTTGAAGTCGAAGTGCCCCAGAACTGCGGCATGGTCGCCGCCTTGCAGCTCGAAACCTACGCGCCATTCGAAGCAGCCGCAGGGCTCAAGGGCACGGTCTCGTTCGACCGTCTGGAGCTGAAGCGCCTCGAACCCTGATGCGCGCTGCTAAATGGAAACGGGGCCGAAGCCCCGTACTTGCGATGACATGGCGCGCTGGCTCATGGAACTTTGGGAAATTCCACATCTGCTCCTTGGAACAAATGATCGGGCGTAAGCTTCTCGGCTGCTTCGAGTTGTTCCTTGGTGAACTGGGGCTTGGCCGCTCGGATGCGCGCCTCCATACGGGCGGCAAAGTCCACGGTCGTGGCCTTTATTCCATCCTCAGTTCTGGTTCGAAAAGACGATACGTATTCGGTGTGCATGGTTGGCCTCCTACTTAGAGGGGTCGAGAACAGTATATCGGTCTACCGGGGAGAACGCATTGTTTGTAGCCTAGCGCCTCATAAAGTTCGACGAGTTTTGGCAAAGGTTCAACAATTCTGACTTCAGTGGCACCTCTTGATATAGCGTAAAAGTACGCAATATCAAGAATTATTGGTGCGATTTTGCCCTTCAGGGGGTGCTCTCCAGGCCGACCTTCCAGGAAGCCAATATCAAGCCTGGCTGGCTCATCCGCCGTTGGGGTTTTGAAGACGCCGAGGACCAAGCCAGCCAGGGCCGAGTTATGCCGAATCGCAGCCTCGAAGCGCTCAGATTCTTTGGCGTACTGAGCGTGCCAATTCACCCAGTCCCACTGGAGCTTCCGGTCCGGATGGCCTCTCCAGTGTTTTTCGATATCCAAGAAGACCGCATGCGCAAATCCATGCAACGTGATCTCCTGATTCCAATTCGGAATCACCGATGGTGCCATGCGGTAATACGCGAGCATTTCTTGTGGCAGTGGCACGGTCATGGGAGGCAATCATATGCAACTCGCCTATGCGTTCAATCAAGTCAACCTGCACCATGACCCGCTGCTAGCTCATCTGCAGCTAGCTCATCTTGACGCTGACCATGCTCTACCCTATAGTCGGCTAACAAGCATTACGCGGGAGCCTTCGTGTCTTTCAAGAAACTCATCACCCTCAGTTCGGCCCTTTTTGCGGCGGCAGCTTTTGCTCAGGCAGCCATCGGAACGGTGGGCAATGTGCAAGGCATCGTCACCGTGACAGACGGCGTAACCGGTGGTACCGCCAAGGCAGGCTCCCCCATCACGAACGGCATGCGTTTCGTCACCACCTCCAGCGGCTCGGCAACCCTGCAAGTGCGCGGCTGCACCGTAACACTGGCTCCCAACCAGGCTGTCACTGTCCTGCAGAGCATGTCCTGCGACCAATTGGTCGCTGCGGTGCAGAGGGTGGGCGGTCCTGTCGTGGCTGGCGCCGGCGGCTCGGCAATAACCGGCGCGCTTGGCGTCAGTGGCATCTTGGTTGCCAATGCGGCGTACGCCCGTCACCACAGAAACAACAGAAGCATCAGCAGCAATTGACGCCACGCGCAACCTTCTCCGCGCAAAACACGGGGCCGACAGGCCCCGTGGCCATTTCTGTGGCCGTGCTTTTGTTATTTGTCGCGCCGCTGATGCGGGGCGGCAACAGGCAGGTTGCACTCCTGGTGCTGGAAAGCATCGCCCTCGCGTTCCTGCTGAGCATCTGGTTGCGCAGCGTTTTCGCAGACCGTGACCGCCCCGTCCCGCGCGAGCTGTCCTCGGTTCGCAAACTGCTCGTTGCTTTCCTGCTGCTCAGTCCCGCCTGGCTGGCACTGATTTACCTGGCGCCCGTGCCGGCAGAGTTCTGGGCATCGCTGCCGGGGCACAGCACCTACCAGGCGTTGTCCGCCGCTGCCGGCCTGCCAGCTCCCACAGCACGGCCGCTGTCGCTCGCGCCAGACAGCACGCGCGTCTCTCTGCTGGCGGGCATTCCGTTGATGGCGGGCTTCCTCGCGGGCTACACCTGTCGGCCGGCCCAGCTGCGTTGGCTGCTAGGGACTGTGGTTGTGGTCGCCTTTCTGCAAGTCATCTTGGGCTTGCTGCAGATTGCCGGCGGAACGCAATCAAGCCTGTACTTCGGCATGAACACCGATCGGCCGATCGGCACATTCGCCAACCCCAACCACTTCGCCAATTACCTTGGCATGGCGTTGGTGGCTTATATCTGGCTCGCCTGGAACAACCTCGTGGCGGCTTCCTCACGCAGGCGAGACCATTCGAGCATCAAATTTACCCACCGTCATGCGACGGCGCTGTGGATTGCCGGTGGAGTGGCGCTCGTACTGGGCATTCTGTTGTCTCGCTCGCGCGGCGCCGCGTTTTCGGGGCTGCCCATTGGCATGCTGGCCCTTGGCCTGGCCCTATCGGCCGGAGGCAAAGCCCAAGGCTGGCGCGCAAGCCTCGGGCTGGGTGCCGGCATCACGGTAGGCGCCGTCGCGCTGGTGGGGCTCGGCGCCGTGATCTCTCGTTTTGAGCTCGGCGGCTTGGCCGAGTCGGCCTTCTATCGCGGGCTGCTCGCATCCACCACACTCGACGGCGCCGCTGTGTTCTGGCCGTGGGGCACAGGGTGGGGCACCTATGCCGCCGTCTATCCGCGCTTCCAACCGCTGGAAATTTCCGGCTTCGCCGATTACGCACACCACGACTACGCGCAGATGCTGTTCGAAGGTGGCGTCTTCGCCGTGCTGCTCGGGGCAGCCTTCTGCTGGCTCGCGATCAGCCGCGCCGTGGAGCTGGCACGCTCGGCACTGCGGCGCCGTGCGCTCGAGCGCGACGAGATGACATGCGCCCTGTGCGGCCTGGGCCTGCTCGGCCTGCTGCTGCACTCGCTCGTCGAATTCAACATGCATATTCCCGCCAATGCCATCGTGGGCGCGCTGCTGGCGGGCGCGTACTTGCGACCCTTGGCCAGCGGGAACGCCGCGCAGTGATCGACCTGCACAGCCACATACTGCCCGGCATCGATGACGGGGCCAAGAGCCTGGACATGTCGCTGGCCATGGCGCGCATCGCCGCGGACGATGGCATCCGCGTCATGGCCTGCACGCCGCACATCTACCCCGGCCTGTACATGAACGACGCGGCCGGTATCGTCGCCGCGCGTGATGCGCTGCAGGCCTCGCTCGACGAACAGGGCATCCCCCTGCAGCTGGTGACAGGCGCCGACGTGCATCTGGTCCCCGGCCTGCTGGAAGGCCTGCGCGCCGGAACAGTGCCCTGCCTGAACAACACCCGCTACCTGTTGCTGGAGCCTTCGCATCACGTTGCCCCACCTCGCTTTGCGGAATCGGTGTTCGAGCTGGTGGCCGCCGGCTATGTGCCCGTCATCACCCACCCCGAGCGCCTGACCTGGGTCGAGGACCATTTCAAGGTGTTCGTGGACCTGACGCGGCAGGGCGCCTGGATGCAGGTAACCGCCGGCGCGCTGACGGGCCTGTTCGGCGCGCGGGCGAAGTACTGGGGCGAGCGCTTCGTCGGCGAAGGACTCACCCACATCATCGCAACCGATGCGCACTCCACGGGCCGAAGAATCCCGGTGCTTTCAGAGGCGCGCGCCGTCGCCGAACGTTTGCTGGGACGAGAGGAAGCAGACCTCCTCGTGCAGGGCCGGCCGGCGGCGCTGCTGCGCAACGAACCGCCATCACGGATAGCGCCGCTGCCAATCCGCAAGACGGCCCCCGGCACCTGGTGGAAGCGCCTTTTCAGCCGCGCGCAATAACGCTCAACGCAACGGGCTTGCTCGCCCCGTCAGGAAGTACGCCATCCCACTAACGTACTCGCGCAACGCCACTTGCCAATGCAGCACGCCGCCAGCGAGTGAATACTCGGCCCAATCGGTCTCGTACTCACTGCTGAGATAGTCCACCGGATAAGGTGTCACGTTCCACCCGGCCGTCCTGAATGTCGTGAGGCTTCGGGGCATATGCCGAGCGGACGTCACCAGCAACCACGGCTTGCGCCTGTCCACCCCCGGCACGGCCGCACTCAGTGTCGCGTTTTCATAAGTGTTGCGTGACAGCTCTTCATAAGTCACCCGCTGCGGGTCAACACCCAGCTTCGTAAATATCAGCTTGGCCGAGCTCACCTTCGAGCCATCCGGCTGCGTCACCAGCTCCTCGCCGCCGGCAAAGAGCAGGCGCAGGTGCGGGTACTGCCGCAAAAGCGCCGCAGGCACCGTCAGGCGTTCGTTGACATTGCTGAGCGGCCCGGTGCCCGTCGTTCTGCCGGATTGGGACGCATGCAGGGCCCCACCCAACACGACGATACCCACGTAGGGCTCGAGCGTTCCCTCTGGCCGGTTGTATCGGTCTTCCAGGCTACGCAGCAAAGCGTCAGGCACAGGAACCCAGCCAATCAAGAACACCAGCGCCACCGACGCCAGCAACACCCGCCGCGCCATGACAGGGCGGCGCGGTATCAGCAAAAACCCAACGAACACCAGAACACCCACCCACGTGAGCGGCTGGGTCAACAGCGCCAGGATGTTCGGAGAGGCGAACACGCCTAGGCGGCAACGGTGCTGCGGCGGTCTTCGTCTTCAGCCATGTCCGACAGTGTGCCTTCCAGCCGGGTGATCAGCATTTCGCGCCCAAACTCCCTGCGGCAATACGCTTGCCCGCGCCGCCCCATTTCGCCCCGCTCGTCTTCCGTAAGTTGGAGCAGTTGCTCCACCCGCTGCGCCAACAGATGCCCATCACCCGAAGGGCACACCAGCCCGGCACCCGCCTCTTCGATGACACGCGCGCCCTCGCCGTCGAGCATGCCCAGCAGCGGCACGCCCGAAGCCAGGTAAGTCTGGACCTTTCCCGGAATGGTCATCGCGAACACAGGGTCTGCGCGCAGCGACACCAGCAAGGCCCCCGCCGCACAGAAGAACTCCGGCATGCGCTCGGGCGCATGACGCCCCAGCAGCACCACACTTTCCTGCAGCCCTCGGCGATCGATTTCCGCCCGCACCCAGTCCATGGCCCGCCCGTCGCCCACCACCAGCCAGCGCACGTCGCCCCGCTCGCGCAGCAGATCGGCGGCATCCAGAATCGCGGGGAAATCCTGCGCGTCGCCGATGTTGCCCGCGAACATCACGTTGAACTTGCCCATGTGTGCGCGCACCTCGGCGGCGGGTTCAGCAGGCGCGCTTGCAGCGCCCTGTTCATACATTTTTTCAACCCAGTTGGGGCAATACTCGGCGCGGGAAGCATCACCGGCCCAATGCTCGATGTTCGGGAAGAACGCCTTGGATTGCACCAGGATGCGGTCACACCGGCGATAGATGAAAGACACGAGCACCCCCACCCATCGAAGCAACATGGGGGACCGCACCACGCCCACGGCGCACAAGGTTTCAGGCCACAGGTCCAGCACCCACAGTGCCAGCGGTGCGCGCTTGATCCTGCGCAGCAGCATGGCCGGCAGCGCCGCCGTGACAGGCGAGGTGGCAAAAACGAAAATCGAATCGAAAGGCCGGCCCCGCAACAGCCAGGGGCCCAGCAGCGTGGCCCAGAACACGAAGCTCAGGTAATTGAGTGCCAGGCGAATGCGCCCCTTGCCGCGCGGCCTCATGGGCACGCGTACAACAGTGGCGCCCGCATACTCGGCAAAACTGGCCGGGTCGGCCTTGTACGCTTCGAAGATCTTGCCGTCTGGGTAGTTGGGGCGCCCCGTCAACACCGTGACTTCGTGCCCGCGTGTCACCAGCTCAGCAACAAGCTCGTTGACGCGAAAATTCTCCGGCCAAAAATACTGGCTGACCACCAACAACCGCACGGTACCCTCCTCAGGGTCTTTTCAATACTTCTTCCAGACCACCCGGTTCACGTAATCGGTATAGCTCTGGATAATTCTTAACACCTTGTCCGACACATTCGGCGCGCTGTAATCCGCCACCTGCCGCAACAGCCGGTTATCTCCACGCGGCTGCTGCTGCAGGATCGACAGGCCCTGCATCACGCGCTCAACATTCAGCCCCACCAGCATCACCGCGGCCTCTTCCATCCCCTCCGGCCGCTCGTGCGCCTCGCGCAAATTGAGCGCCGGAAAGTTCAGGATCGAAGACTCTTCGTTGATCGTCCCGCTGTCGGACAACACTGCCCGAGCACACAACTGTAACTTGTTGTAGTCGGTGAAGCTTAGGGGTTTGAGCAGCGTTACGCCACCATGAAACCGTGTATTCGTCGCATCTATTCGCTTCTGCGTGCGTGGGTGTGTCGATACGACAACGGGCAGCCGAAACTCTTCCGCGACACTGTTAAGTAATTCGACCACCTTGGCGAAACTCGCGTCCGGATCGACGTTTTCCTCCCGGTGAATACTCGCCGCAAAGTATTGACCCTCTTCCAGTTGCAAGCGCGTCAAGACGTCAGACGCATCGATCCCCGCCCGGTAGTGCGCCAGCACTTCCGCCATCGGGCTGCCGGTCTTGATCACCATGTCCGGCGGCAGGCCTTCACGCAACAAATACTCGCGCGCGATCGCGCTGTAAGTCAGGTTGATGTCGGCCGTGTGGTCCACGATGCGGCGGTTAATCTCCTCTGGCACGCGCTGGTCAAAGCAGCGGTTGCCCGCCTCCATGTGAAACACCGGCACCTTGCGGCGTTTGGCCGGCAACACCGCCATGCAGCTGTTGGTGTCGCCCAGAACCAGCAACGCCTCGGGGTTTTCTGCGGCCAACACCGCGTCCACCGCGATGATGATCTTGCCGATCGTCTCGGCGGCGCTGCCACCCGCAGCGTTGAGGAAATGATCAGGTTTGCGGATGCCCAGATCGTCGAAGAAGATCTGGTTTAACTCATAGTCGTAGTTCTGGCCCGTGTGCACCAGCACGTGATCGCAATGCTCGTCGAGCCGGGCCAGCACGCGGGAAAGCCGGATGATTTCCGGCCTGGTGCCCACGACGGTCATGACTTTGAGTTTTTTCACGATCACGCCGAAGTGTCACGCACATAACTACAGAGCGCAAGCAATTGTGTCTGGGCGAGCACGGTCAAAAACCTCGTTCGCCCAGAGCATCACCACCAGTTCATCCTGCCCCATGTTCGTGATGTCGTGCGTCCAGCCCGGCACTGTCTCCACGATCTCGGGTTTGTCTCCGCTTGTGGTCAGTTCATGCTTCTCGCCCGTAAGCATGTGCCGAAAGCGGAAGCGCGCCAACCCCTTGATTACAAGGAACTTTTCAGTCTTGCTGTGGTGATAGTGCCCGCCCCGCGTTACACCGGCATGGGCCGTAAAAAACGAGAACTGCCCAGAGTCATGCGTCTTGAGCATTTCAACAAAAACACCTCGCGGGTCCGCATGTTGCGGCACAGCATAGACAAACGTCTCGACCGGAAAATAGCTCACGAAAGTGGCGTAAAGCGCACGGACCAGACCGGTGCCCACCCGCTCTGTCATGAGTGTTGTGCGGCTGTCCTTGAAAGCCTGGATCTGCCGCGCCAGCTCGCCCACGGTGGTCGTGTACTGCGGGCCGACCGTGGAGAACCCGTCCGCCCCCAGCGCAGCATCGGCTCCATCCATCAACTGCACAAAGCGCTGAACAACATCATCGACATGAACCAGCGTGACCGGCGCCGCGGCATCATTCACTTGAATCGGCAGCCCCCGCGCGATGTTGTGGCAAAAAGTGGCCACGGCAGAGTTGTAGTTGGGCTTGCACCACTTGCCGAACACGTTGGGCAGGCGGAACACATGCACTGGCACCTGGTGGCTGCGCGCGACGGCCAGCAACGCATCTTCGGCAGCCCGCTTGCTGCGCCCGTAGGCGTTGTCGGCGGCGGCCTGCGTGGACGATGTAAACACCACGGGTATCTGCTTGCCGCGGGCCTGCGCCACATCGCACACCGCGCGGCACAGGGCCTGCGTCAGCCCGGCATTGCCGGTGTCGAACTCCTGCGGATCCTGCGGCCGATTGACGCCGGCCAAATGAAAGACGAAATCGACATCCTGCAGCATCACGGGCAGCTGCGCCGCATCATCCTCACGCGTGAAGCGCACTACCTGCACATCCTTGCGCTCGGCCAGGTGCAGCTGCAGGTTCTTGCCGACGAAGCCATTGGCCCCGGTAATGAGAACCTTCATGACTCAATCCACCGCCGCCGCGGCTTCCCCGCGCACGATGCGTTGCATAAAGTCCAGCTTGAGCAGCAGCGCCTTCATCGCAGGCACATCCAGCCGGGTAGTGTTGTGCGAATCGTAGGTTTGGCCGTGTGAACTTTCCGTCAACCGCGCCTGCCCCTGCTCCACGAATTTGGCGTAATTCAGGTCACGCGCATCCGGCGGCACGCGGAAATACTCGCCGCGGTCTTCCGCACAAGCCACCTCTTCGCGGCTGAGCAGCGCCTCATACAGCTTCTCGCCATGGCGGGTGCCGATCACGTGCACCGGGTGATCCGGCCGGCCCATCAACTCGAGGATGGCTTGGGCCAGCACCTGCACCGTCGCAGCGGGCGCCTTCTGCACAAAGATGTCGCCGTTGCCACCGTGCTCGAATGCATACAGCACCAGGTCCACCGCATCAGCCAGCGTCATCATGAAGCGCGTCATGGCCGGGTCGGTGACTGTGATGGGCTGCCCCGCCAGCACCTGGTCCACGAAGAGCGGTATGACGGAGCCGCGCGACGCCATCACGTTGCCATAGCGGGTGCCGCAAATCACGGTGCCCGTGCCTTCCAGGTTGCGGCTGGCCGCCACCATCACCTTTTCCATCATGGCCTTGCTGATACCCATGGCGTTGATCGGGTAGACCGCCTTGTCGGTGCTGAGGCACACCACGCGCTTCACGCGAGCGGCAATTGCAGCTTCCAAGACGTTCTCCGTCCCCATCACATTGGTGCGCACCGCCTCCATGGGGTGGAACTCGCAAGAGGGAACCTGCTTGAGCGCGGCGGCGTGAAACACATAGTCCACACCGCGCATGACGGCTGCAACACTGCGCGGATCACGCACATCGCCGATGTAGAACTTCAGTTTTGGATGGTTGTACCGCTTGCGCATGTCATCCTGCTTCTTCTCATCGCGGCTGAAGATGCGGATCTCGCGCAAGGGAGATTCCAGAAAGCGACGCAGGACGGCGTTGCCGAAGGAGCCGGTGCCGCCGGTGATGAGGAGAGCTGCGTTATTAAACATATCGGCGCCTTGTCGGGCTATTCATACAGTTTTACACGCGGGTCGGGCGGCCCTGGATGCGCAGCAACCGTCGCGGGCAAGTGCCCCAAGCGGTCCATCTCAAATTTCTTGTATTCCCACATGCGGTACACCTCGGTCCGAAGCCGAGCCCAAATCCAGCCGGGTCGACCTGCGCGCCAAGCCCCTATCACGAGCAAGTGGTAAAGGAAGAGGATCTGGTATCGGCCTGGAATCTTCCAGAAGTTCTTCTTCAACCACATGCGCCGCTCCAACGCAGACCCCAGCAATCGGGGCGGCAGCGCGAGCGCCCGGCTTTCGAACTGACTGGCGGCCTCAGCCGTCGTATAGCGGTTTTGCTTAGTCAGCCAATGGTCCAGGCTGGGGCTGTCCATATGCATGATTTCTGCCTTCAGTTCGCCCTGGGGACCTTTGCAGTGCGCGTGTTCATTTGCCCGCACATCACTAAATCGCACAGACCCCGTCCGCCAGACGCGCGTGAGCTTGAGCACGCCGGGAAGCCTCGCGCCCATGAAATACAACCGAATGGGGACTCTATAGGCCTCCACGTGCGCCGGCGATCGCGCCAAGGCTTCGATCTCCAGCTTTAGTTCGTCGGTAAGGCGTTCATCTGGATCGAGCTTCATCGTCCAGAGCGCAGTGATCGGCAATTCCTTCAGTGCAAAGTTCCACTGGTCGCCGAACCCCTTGAAGCGCCGCTGCACAACATGGACACCGCGCCGAAGGGCAATGCTGACGGTATCGTCTGCACTACAGCTGTCCACCAGGAACACTTCCTGCGCCCACCCCGCGAGGTTTTGCAGCACCGCCTCCATGTTGTGTGCTTCGTTCAGGGAGATCATCACTACCGCTACGGGAGCGGTGCCTGGCTGCCAAACGACTGTGGTGGCGTCGGTCATGCGGCCGCCTTCACCCAGGCCGGGCGCTCACCACCAACCACCAGCCAGCGATATGCCGCATCCATCTTTTCCCCGATAGCCGCCCAGCCATACTCACGCTCCATCCATGCGCGACCGCGCAGGCCCATGCCTGCCAACTCCCCTGCAGGAACCCGCATCGCGGTATCGAGCGCACTGGCCAAAGATTCTGTACCGTTGTCCACCCACCAGCCGCAAGCTTCGTCTTCAAGCGCAGCCCAAGGAGCACCGCGACTGACCAACGCCGGGCAGCCATGGGCCAGTGCCTCTGCCACGACCATCCCAAAATTCTCAGAATGCGTGGGCAGCACAAACAGATCGGCACCGAAGTACGCCTGTGATTTCTGCTCGCCATACAACGGGCCGGAAAACACCACGCGCTGCAGTCCGAGTTCGCCTGCCAGTGAATGCACTTCCTGGACATGCGCAGCTTCCCCGCGGCCGGCGATCACCAAGCGCCAATCTTGATGAAGTTCCTGCAATTTCTCCCAGGCTTGCAGCAGCCGATCCAATCCCTTGATGGGGTGAATGCGGCTTAGGTACAGCAACGTCCTCGGCTCGCCGGTTCTCCGTTCGCGGTTCGGCGGCATTGCGGGCAAGTCGATCCCGTTCGGCACGATCGCCACGGGCGCGGTAAGCCCTTGGGCGCGAATCTCCGCAAACTCCACTTCGCTCGTCGCATGCAGCAAATCTGCCCGCGAAAGCACTCGCCGCTGCAACGGCCACATCAAGCGCTTAATACCTCGCGACCGGTTCAGCGCCCAAGCCGACAAAGTGCCGCGAGGCGAGGTCACAAGCTTGGCCCGCCGCCCGGGCACGACCCAGCCCGCGGCCACGTTCACCATCGACCACAGGCTGTGGTTATGCACTACGTCCACCGACTTGGCCTTGCGCGCCAACGCCCGGGCCAGGCTGGACGAAAGCGCAAAGCGGCTCAAGAACGGCCACTGCGGGTGAAGGTCCAATGAAACCTTTGCAATATTTCCCCTTGCCGCGAGACAGGTCAACTCAACTTCGTTGCCGCAGTCGGCCAGGCTCTGGCACAAACGCGGCACGGAATAGGACGGCCCTGCCGCCTCCTGATCGATATGCGGGACAACGTGAACCACTCTCACCGGCTGCCCCCCTCATACACACGTGCCACTTCATGTGCCCATGCGTTACTCGCACCGCTTCGCGTGTCGGCGTTACCCATGCTGGTGAGCCATTGGCGTATGGGGATACCAAACCCCGTCTTTGGCCGCTCGATTAAGGCTTCAGGCAACTGCTTCGCCGGGGCCTCCGCCAACAACCGCTTGTTCGGGAATTGGGCAAAAGCCCGCAGCAGGGGTTGCACGTCGCGCAGCAACCACGCATCCACAAGGGGCGCGCGCAACTCCACGCTGTGGTCCATGCTGGCCCAGTCGCTGTCGCGCAGGAGCTGATTGCGCAAGTAGGTAGTGGACTCGATTTGGCCAACGGCCAGTTTGCGGTCGACAGCGATCGGCCCACTCATTTCGCCCACCCAGGCCTCGGGACTGAAGCCCTGCAGCCCCTCCGCGGCCAGCTCTAGCCCCATCAGCGCAGGCAATTCCGACGGACTAAACAATCCCCGCCGCAACCACCAGGCCCCCGCCATCGAACGCGCCCAGTCGGGCATGTGCCTCCAGCGCGCGTTGCCACTGCGGCGAGCCTGGAAACCCATGGCTGCGCGGGCGATCTTCATTGCGCCCGGCACGCGGGAGGCAGGCTGCCAGGCGGACACCAAACGCGGCAACTGCCGAAAGCTGCTGTAACCCTGAAACAGCTCGTCGCCGCCGACACCCGAGACAACCACCTTCAGCCCCAACTCGGCCACGGCCTTCGACGCATACCAGGTGTTGACGCCGTCTACGCTGGGTTGGTCCATCGCCGCCAATATGCGCGGCAGGTCGGCGGCAAACTCGCTGCGCGTCACGCGACGCACATGGTGCCGAATACCGTAGTGAGCGGCCAGGTTTGCCGCGACTGGAGCCTCGTCGTTGTGCGTGCCAGCAAATTCGTCATAGGCAACCGTGATGCCTTGCAGGTCCCGCGCGCCTGCCTCAACCATCAGGCCGGCCAAGGAGCCCGAATCGATCCCCCCTGAGAGGAATACTCCCACAGGAACGTCTGCAACCAAATGGGCGGCAACACTGGCGCGAAGCGCAGCGCCCGTACGCTCCTGCACTTCACTAGGAGGCGGCAAGACGGGTGGCGCATCGCGCCACGCGTCGGCTATGTTGCACCATGATTTGGGCTTGCTCATGCGACCCTCGTCAACCCAAGCGTAGTGGCCTGAGGGTAGGGCTTGGATGTCGCGGTACCACGTGAACGGTTCCGGCACGCTGCCCAGCAACCAAAAGCCAGCCTGGCCGCGTGCGCAAGGCGCGTCCGACACTTGGCCCGTGGCCAGCAGCGCACGTACTTGCGAACCCAGCACCACGCCTCTTGCAGTTTGCGCCACGTAGAGCGGCTTGATGCCGTAAGGGTCCCGGGCGGCAAAAGCTCGCTTGGCGATTCGGTCCCAGATGACGAATGCAAACATGCCGCGCAAGCGCTGCAGCATCTCGATGCCGTCGGTTTGATAGAGAGCAATGAGCACCTCGGTGTCTGAGGTGGTGCGAAACTGCACGCCACGCGCGGCCAGTTCAACGCGCAACGTCGCAAAGTTATAGATCTCCCCGTTGAAGACGATCACATATCTGCCGCAAGCCGAATGGAAAGGCTGGTTGGAGCGAGAGTCCAGGTCCAGGATTGCAAGGCGTCGATGGCCCAACCACACACCATCGTCGTGCCAAGCACCTGCCGCGTCAGGACCGCGGCGACGCATTGTGTCGAGCGCTATCGCCAGGGACGGTGCCTCGAATACGCAGCCAGGCTGCGCCAACGCCGCTATGAAGCCGCACACAGGCCGTCCTTCCGCAACCACGGTGCAAGCGGGCGGCGGCTGCCATTCGATTGGTGCGCTAGAACTTCGACAAGATACTTGGCCCCTGCAGTGGCGCCTAAGCAGCCAGCCCAAGCAGCTAAATCCCGTCGTTCCGCGTCCCCGACAGATCCCGAGTCCAATTGCTGCGCTAGCAAATTCGCCAGTGCCGCGCTGTCCCTGGCGGGAAACACACCACCTTTCCCACTCGCAATGACCGCACTGCCAACGCCACACGTATCACTGCAGATCACCGGAGTGCCCGTGAGCATTGACTCAGACGCGACAGCGCCCCACCCATCGTGAATGCTGGGCAGCACCAAACAATCGGCTTGGGCCATTACACCACTCACCTCCGTCGAACGCAGCTGTCCCATCCAACGTACGCGGTTCCCTAAGTGATGCGCCGTTAGCCTTCGGAGGTGCTCCTCTTCTGGCCCTGCCCCGACAATCCAAAGCTCATAATTCTGATTACGCAGTCCCGACAGCGCCTTAACCAACCAATCCACACGCTTCAACTTGATCAGTCGTCCAACAAAAGCAAACCGATAAGGGCCAGGCGAGCGCGAAACCGCCTTCAGCGCGATATCTGGGTCACGAAGGAAATAGGCGAAAGGATACACGCGGTCTCGCGGTACACCGCGCGCGACGATCCAGTCGGCGGTACGGTGTCCACTCGCTAGCACGCCGTGCAACGTGGCTCGACGCGCATGAAACAGCCGAGCGTACTCCACTCGCTTAAGTGCACCAGACCAAATTGCGTCGTTGACCGTTTCCATGACAACCCATGACCGCAGGTTGCGCGCAGCGAGCGCGCGCTGCGCAACCCCGACAATTCCGTTGGCCCGAATACCTTGGCAGATATGGATAGCCGTCTCGGGTGCTTCGTGGGCAAGCGCTGCAGTTTCCGCGCGGTTTGTGGCGTACATAATTCTCACGCTTGAGAGAGGCGGGGCCATCCACCCTTGCTGCGCCCGATCAGGACTCATGTTCTGTTCGGCCACATAGGTGACTTTGTTGCCGAGCCGCGCCAATGCCACAGCCAAGCCGGCCATATGCGGGCTGACGATGCGCTGCCAAAACCAGATTTCGTCCATTACGTACGCGAAGTGCCGCTTGGCTTCGCAGTGGCCGCCCAAGCCAAGAGAATCAACGGCAACAGACCCAATCCGCCAGGTGAAAAGAAAGTGTTTTCGCCGAAGTTCAGCAGTAGCGTTGTCAATACCAGGGAAAGCGCGGCAACACTGGTTCGACTAGCCCGTCGCACCACCATAAACAGCCAAGCCAGGACTGCAGCTGCACCAAAGACGCCAATTTCCTCCAGCACAGCAAGCGGAAGGACGCCTTTTTCAATTGCGGCGCCCGTGGGCAACCCCAACACCGGGTCGCGATCCACCATCATTAGATCGGGAGCGCTGGCAATGCCAAACCCTATGCCGGTGAATGGACCAGACTTGATGTTGTCCAACATGTCTTCTATCAAAGGACCACGTGATTGCCCGTACGCGTCAATCACGCTGGCTGCCCCCTCACCCCTCTTATCAAGAAAGTTGCTGAGCCGATCCGTCAGCATGGCCCCTGCCATCAGAGCTGCCACAGCAGACGCACCCACAGCCAGAAAAACTCGCTTGCTCATCAGCCCTGGCAACATGTCGCGGACGCGGCGGCCCGCGAGCCCTGGAACGAGCAGTACAGCAGCGCCTAAGCCAAGAACCATAGCAAGGCCTGCAGTACGCGCTTCTGAAAGCACGACCAATACCAGACATCCCCCTGCCAACAACACAAGCGCCCACGACGGATTGCGCTCGCCCAACATGCGCGCACCCGTCCAAGCGCCCAACAACGCCATCGTCGGGCCGAAGCCTTGAGGGTGGTTCAGGATGCCTTGGAAGCCGGTGCCGTTGCGCAAGTACCCAAGAGGCGTGAACAGCAGCGGCAGGCTCAATAACATCACGCCGACCAAGGCGCCAAACACCCAAGTCGTCAGACGCACTTGCTCTTGTTGCGCCAACCCGCCCCAAGCCCCGAGCAGCGCCGCTGTGGTCACGGTCCACGAGATCGCCTTGAGCACCGAAACATCAGTTATTGGGCTGAAAATTAAGGAATGAAGTACAAGGAAGCCACCAAGCATTAAGGTGAGCATGGTGACGCGGCTCACGCGGAGGGTACCGCGGAGCCAACCAGCGCGCCATATTACGGACAACGCCGATGTGGCGACGATCGCGTAACGTCCGATAGAGGCGAAGGCCGCTTCCGGCGCAATTCCTGGGCTAAGCATGCTGAACAGCCATGACAAAGCAAGTGCCTGGACTGCTTCCATGCGACCCAAAAGCGCATAGGCAGCGACGGCCATATAGCTAACATTGGCAGCAGCCTCGCCCGAAACGCGCAGCGCGATTAGTGCAAGTACAGCAAGGAGCTGCCATGCGGGTTTGCGGATCTTCATCGAACAGCTCGCGCAGCTGGCGCTCCCTCAAGCGTGCATAAGAAATCGGCGAGATCACTGCCTACTCGCTCGACGGAACACGCTTCATAAAACGAACGGTCGCTGAACGAGCATACGGTCGTGAGGGCGCCTATCGGGCGCCATACATCAGGATCCGAAGCCGGTCCAAAAACACTAAACACTGGTACGCCGCTAGCCGCCGCTACGTGAGTGGGGCCGGAGTCGTTTCCAATGTAAATCCTGGCTGCCCTGAACACACCGAACAGCTGATCAACATCGAGGGCACCAGCGAGATTCACAACACCACAACGCCCCTCGAGAAACTGGAAGATGCGCGTGCAGATTCCTTCTTCGGCATGGCCACCAACCAGCACCACGGGAGCACCGGTGTTTGTTGAAAGTACGGCGACCACGTTCGCGAAGTTCTGCCAGGGCCATATTTTGGCGGCACCTCCGGCGCCGGGATGCACGCAGATATATCCTGTGCGGCTCGTGATATGTAGCTTCTTCAACAGATGGACAACTGCGGCGTGTCCACTCTCCATTCTTTCCGGCTGAAACGGGGACCAGCGGTTGTCGACCGCCCCGATGCCCAATTGATCCAATAGAAAATTTGCCCGTCGACTTACGTGGCCCGACGGAACGCTAAACCCACGATGCAAAATTCGATCGCCTCTGTCGACATAGCCAACAGTACGCGCGCCAGTCATTCGCGCAGTCAACGACGTCAACATATGAGGGTGAGTAACTATGACGAGATCGAATCGCTGTCCCCGCAGGTACCGCAGCAGTTCAATCCATTCCAGGAAATCAGCTGCCCAACGACCAGCGCCCACCCATGGACAACGAAGACCAATCACGCGAAGCCCCGACACAGATGCAAATATGTCCTGCAAAGGGTTTTTGACGATTAAGTGAACAGGTTTCTTAATCTGTTCACAGCTCACTAGTGCGCCGACTAAAGGGAAGTAAGTGACCAAATCACCAAGATGGGTGAGCATTAAGACGCCGACCTTCATCGAGGTCCCATATGTAGGAGTGGTCTTGGGGTTGCCAAGAACGGCATTTAGCAACAGCTTCAATAACGCCTTGGTTGCGGCTTTTAGTTGGCGAAGCATAGCTGTCATGTTAAGAAAACCCGAGCCACGCCACCGCTCTTTGCCTGCATACGCTCAGGCGCCGTCTGGAGTCGTAGTAGGCGGCGTATATTGGCCAAGACAAGGCTTTCAGAAAATCCTTGCCAAGCGCTGAAAGTCGACCACCGCTAGCATGCGCTACTTTTAGCTCTTTCAGCGCAACAGATATGCCGAACACTCTAGAGTATAAGAACTCCCTATATTTATTCTCCGCAATCTGAGACCGTAATATGGCAAAGATCGCGTCACCGTTTTCTCGCACTCGGCGGGCGTCGTTCAGATTCTGGCTTCTGAACGCAATTGCATACCTAGCCGTCTTCAGAAAATGGCTTTTTAGCTCCGCAGGGCGTTGTGACTTAGTGCTATACAAGCCTGAGCAAATCGAAGCTTCGTGAATTCTGTACTTCACCAAGGGCTTGTCCACGTAAGCGAATTCGCCGGAAAGCGCCGAGCGATAGCCAATCACTTGATCTTCGTACGTCACGGCCGAATCGATGTGGCCAAAACGCGTCATCAGCTCCCTCGTAAAGGCGTGAGCCGCTCCGTAAGGCGCGCATGGGTCCCGTGAAATTCTTGCCAAATCCTTTAGCGCCGGCTCATACCTTGACTGCTGCCCAATCTCCCTGCCCTTGTTGTCAATTAGCGTTAAACCTGAGTAGATTGACGTGGCGACTCTTCCCCCGTTCAGCCACGCGTTGACTAGCTCCGAGGCCCTTTCCGGCAAGGAGATGTCATCACCCGCCGCCCCGATGATCAGCTCGCCACGCGCCAAATCGACAATTTTGTTGACATGCCCTCCAATACCCAGGTTTCGCCGATTCCTATTTAGAACCAGCCGATGAGGACCGCGGTAAGCAGCAACTATCTCCTGCATGATTTCAAACGTTCGGTCGACCGAACAGTCATCGGAGAGAACGACTTGCAGCGGCTCGTAGTCTTGCGCCAGCGCCCCTGCGACCGCTTCGCGAACGTAAGCTTCCTGGTTGTAAGCAAGCAACGCGAACGTCACCAGCGGGCGTTCCTGCACCTTATTCATACCATGCCCTCAACTTCAGCATCACCTGCCGACTGCTTGATGCAATTCGCCCTACCGCGCCTCCCAGGTTCGCCATATGGCCCAACCGCACGAGGCCAATGATGCTGAGCGCGCTGGCAGCCGCGACACCGAGACCGGCCGCTAGCCACTGCGACCAAGCGGCAGACAGGAGCACGAGCGATGCGAGCAGGACAAGCGCACAAAAGAGCCGCAGTACCGTACGTTCCCACGCAAAGCCCGTTCGCCGCCAAGCTTGCCAGTAGACAAGCGGCAAGTACAACAAGTACATGCCGAGGAATGCCACCCCCGTCGCTTCCACACCGATCAGTGGCAAGCCAATCCACGTGAATCCCGCGAAGGTAGCGATCGCAAACGATTCAACCAACATAAATGTACGGCCATCCCCTGCAGCCAGGATGATGTAGCCAAGGGGCCAGCTCACGACCTTCAGGACGTCGCCTAAGACTTGCCATCGGAGCACCGCCGCAGCAGGGCCAAACTCGCTCGAATAGAGCAATTCGATAACCCAAGGTGCAAGCCCCAGCATGGCGAGAAAGACAGGCCCGGCCAATAAGAGCGCTACTTCGCTTTGCTCATTGACAAGCCGATTGGCGGCGACATGGTCATGGACCACCCCGGTCAAGCGCGGAAAATAGTCTGTACCCATCGCGCCGAGCACAAATCCGATGTAGGTCATCGCTATTGCCCACGCAGCCTGAAACTGGCCCAAGGCAGAGGCGCCCATCTCGCGCTGCACTAATGTTCGCACGACCAGATGACCGATGGTCACCACGACCCCGCTAACCATGAAGGCAAAGCCAACCCCTGCCAGGGTCTTCCATTGTGCAGCTATCACGCGAACTGGCGTCGGCGGGCCATCCGCTGCCGGCAAGCGGGACACATACCAGTGCCCAAGAATTAAGCTAGCTGCCGGCCCTGCAAGGACAAAGGCGACTAGCCCACGCTCACCCCAGAGCCACAGCGCGACTACCCCGAGAAGGGTCGACAGCAGGCCCGACGTTACGCTCAGCCGCGCGAGGTCGCCAGTACGCCGCAGCCCGTTAAGCAAGGCTCCCTGCGAACCGGAAGCGACCGTGAGGGCGACACCAATAGCCAGCCAGCCGATCGCACCGGACATGGAGGAATCCTTGAGCACCACATCGGCCAGCACGTCCCGAAGGGCCCAGAACACCAGTGCACCTGCCAGGGACAACCCCAACGTTCCCCAGAACAACGCACGTCGCACTGCGCTTACGGCCGATGCATCGTCGCGCCCAGCCGCCTCCGCAATCTGCCTCGTGCCCGCAGTCCCAAGACCTAATGCAGAGACCGATGAGGCGGTTGCCATCAAGCTTTGCAGAAGCCCGATCAACCCAATCCCTACCGGCCCCAAAAGCACCGCAGCCACTTTCAGGCGTATGAGGCCAAAGAGGATGTTAACGACGGAGGCGCCTCCAATAATGGAGGACGAGCGCAAGATCTGGCGGTACGAGTTTCTCGCGTTCACGCGACGACCCTACGAATCGCTTCAATAACCAATGCGGCGTGTTCTACCGAAAGGTGCGGGCCCATCGGCAAACTCAAGACTTCGTCTGCCATACGCTCGGCCAGCGGGAAAGTCCATTGTCGATCACCATCCATCGCGTATGCCTGTTGCCTGTGTGGCGGTATCGGATAGTGAATCAACGTGCCAACGCCCGCTTCTTCCAAAGCTCGCTGCAACGCTTCACGCTGAGGGGACCGCACCACATATAGATGCCACGCCGGATAAGCCCAATCTGGGTGCTTCGGCAGCGTCAGTCCGAAACCGGCCAATCCTTCGTGATAGTGCGCGGCAATTGTCGCGCGCCGGGCATTCCACTCGTCCAGATGTCCTAACTTGACACAAAGGATCGCCGCTTGCAGAGGGTCGAGGCGGCTATTGTAGCCCTGCACCTCATTTACGTACTTGATCCGCGAACCGTAGTTACGCAGCACACGGATGCGGTCGGCAATGCGCGCGTCGTTGGTTGTAACGGCGCCACCGTCGCCCATCGCGCCTAGGTTCTTTCCCGGATAGAAGCTCCACGCCACCGCGTCCCCGTGGCCCCCGAGGCGCTTCGATTTGTATCGGGCCCCGTGCGCTTGCGCGCCGTCTTCCAGAACTCGCAAGCCATGCCTGCGAGCCACATCAAGAATGGGATCCATGTCGGCTGGCTGACCGTAGAGGTGGACAGGCAGAATCACGCGTGTGCGCGCCGTGATCGCCGCCTCGATCCGAGATGGATCAATGTTGAAAGTGTTTTCGTCAGGCTCAACCGGAATCGGCGTCGCGCCGCACTGGCTGACGGCAAGCCACGTGGCAACATAGGTGTTGCTAGGGACGATTACTTCGTCGCCTGCACCAACGTCCATGGCGCGCAATGCGAGATGCAGGGCATCCAGCCCGTTGGCAAGACCTACCGCGTGCGCACAACCGCAGTAAGTCGCATATGCAGCCTCGAATTCGTCAACTTCAGGCCCGCCAATATAACAACCCGAAGCGAGTGACCGAGCAACCGCATCGTCAATTTCCGATTGAAGCTCTCGATATGCTGCGCTGAGGTCAAGAAACGGAATAGTCATTGTGACCTTGCGCGCATAAAGGCTGAGTAGTCCCGGAAATAATCGTCTTCGTCGTATTTATTGGACGCCAACACCATGCATACGGCGCCGGAAGAAAAATTGTCCAACTCGCGCCAGATCATTGGACAGACATACAAGCCGTTGTACGAGCGATTCAGGTGTACGCGCTTCTTCGCCGCCCCGTCGTCCAACACGACATCAAAGCTGCCTGACATGGCAATAATCAATTGATGAAGTGCCTTGTGCGCGTGCCCTCCTCGCTCTGCACCGCCAGGCACGTCATACAAGTAATAAACTCGTTGAATATCGAAAGGCACGTGCTTTCCGCCCTCGACAAACGTCAAGTTACCTCTCGGGTCGGCAATCTTAGGCAATTCAATTACGTTGCACGTGTCGATGTTCATAGGTGACTTATCAAGCTCAAACGTCACCGAGCCGTGCTCGGCTCTCCAAGGCGTCAAGATATCGGAGTATCCGTGCCGGGTTACCAGCAACTAGAGCGTTGGCCGGTACCGATCGGGTGACAACGGCCCCGGCCGCAACCATTGCATTCCGGCCGATCTCGATGCCAGGCAACACCACGGCACCAGCACCGATGGAAGCTCCTTCATGGAGCGTGGTAGTCAAGAACTTTTCGGGCCTCTTGCGACTGCGCGGAAACCGATCATTGGCAAACGAAGCGTTAGGACCGATGAAGACGTCATTGCCCACACGAAGTCCATCCCATAGCTGTACACCACTTTTGACCGTAACCCGATCACCCAACACGACATCATTTTCGATGTAGCAATGCGAACAAACATTGCAGTCTCGGCCGATGCGCGCGCCAGGCAGAACGACGACAAACTGCCAGACCCGCGTCCCGGGTCCTATGTCGGATGACTGGACGTCAGCCGATGCATGCACAAATGACTCTGGCATTGGAATTTGTCTCTCCTTTGCTCAACAGATGGTGGGGGAACTTGGCACGGTTGCTTTCTCCAGCGCGGCCATCTACAGCCAAATCGAGGGCGCAACCGCCCGCAGCAGACCGCGAAGAGCACCTTTGACCCTCTTCTTTGGGCTACCAAAGTTGTCTCCATTACCGCCAATTCCCTCGGGTTCGCAGTTGACAGGAAATCTCATATAGATTCCTTCACGGCCGTGTTCTCCCCGGAAGACGTCGAATATCAGATCGTCAATGTGCGAGAGCCTATTAATCGGCTGCATGATCTGATAAAGGCGCCGTAGCTTCGTGTCGAAGAAGTGTGCTTCTGCGATAAAGAGCCCAGTGCGTGTCGTTCTTCCGCCGGCTCTACCGAGATATGGCACTGCTGCATGGACCACGGAGTCTGCAACGAACGAGAAGTTCTCTGGCAAGCGATCCAGTAATCGCGAAATCGCAGGGTAGTAGTACCTTCCAGTGGTCTTGATAAGCCGCTCGTTCAGTGCGCCAGTGGCGCTGTCCAACAGATGGTCAATCATCTGAAATTCACTAAATCCATAGTGAAGGCCAGGAGCGCGCGCCGGTCCAACGTAGGAGATCAGTTCGATGCCCCGCTGAGGCTTACGGACACGTTTGGCGATTTCATCTACAAGTTCGTTAACCAACTGTCCTGAATTTTCGAGAACAATAATGTTGCCAATCCGAGGGTCACGATGGTCCACCCACTTCGCGAGCGCGTCACCATAGTCAGAAAGGCGCTCGGCAGGCTCAGCGCGCGCTAAACCAGGCGCAGGCGGTGGCGCCACGCATGCCGTAGCAAGCAATGAGTATCTGGCACCCTCGGATTGTGTGGTGCTTGGCAATATCTGAATCTGACGCATAACGAAAATGAATATTCAGGTGGACTACTCGGCGCCCAGGTCCACCGTCACTGGCATTGGATGACCCTGCTTGTCCTTTTCGGAAAGTCGAGGCTCAGACAGCGGCCATTCGATGCACAGTGTTGGATCATTCCATGCAATGCAGCGCTCATGCGCTGGGCCATAGTACTCGGTGGTCTTGTACAACACCTCTGCCCACTCGCTGACGACCGCAAAACCATGTGCAAATCCAGGCGGGACCCACATTTGCCGGCAATTGCCCTCGGTCAGCTCGACGCCCACCCATTTGCCATGTGTTGGTGAGTCCCTACGGATATCCACTGCCACGTCAAACACTGCGCCCCTGGCACTTCTGCTGTGGTTGTCCTGCACAAAGCTCGCACTCACGCCCGTTGCGTCCGCGAAAGCCTTCTGGTTGAAGCTCTCGTTGAAGGACCCGCGCTCGTCCCCAAATACCTTGGGCTCGATGATCAGCACTTCAGGAATCGCCGTGGGCGTCACTTTCATGACCGCAAGCCTTCCGCCAACAAGCGCTGCAGATACTGGCCATAGGCGTTCTTGGCCAACGGCGCGGCCAGCCGGTCGAGCTGCGCAGATGTGATGAAGCCATTGCGCCAGGCGATCTCCTCGGGACAAGCGATCTTCAGCCCCTGCCGATGCTCCAGCGTGGCGATGAACTGGCCCGCATCCAGCAAGCTGTCGTGCGTGCCCGTGTCCAGCCAGGCATAGCCGCGCTTGATGATCTGCACGGTGAGCTGGCCTTGGTCCAGGTAGGCTTGGTTCACAGCGGTGATTTCCAGTTCACCCCTGGCGCTGGGCCTGACCGCCTTGGCGATTTCGACCACCAGCGCGTCGTAAAAGTAGAGGCCCGTGACGGCGTAGTTGCTTTTCGGCTGTGCCGGCTTTTCCTCGATGCTGCTTGCCTTGCCGGTTGGGTCGAATGCCACCACACCATAACGCTCCGGATCGTGCACATGGTAAGCAAACACCGTGGCACCCTGTGCCTGCGCATCGGCCGCCGCAAGCAACGCCGCAAAGTCATGGCCGTGGAAGATGTTGTCACCCAGCACCAACGCGCTGGGGCTATTACCCACGAACTTCTCGCCGATCAGGAAGGCCTGCGCCAGACCGTCGGGGCTGGGTTGCACGGCGTATTGCAGGTTCATGCCCCACTGGCTGCCGTCGCCCAGAAGCTGAGTGAAGCGGGGTGTGTCTTGCGGTGTGCTGATCACCAGCACGTCGCGTATGCCCGCCAGCATCAAGGTGCTGAGCGGGTAATAGATCATCGGCTTGTCGTACACCGGCAGCAGCTGCTTGCTGATGGCCAGCGTGGCCGGGTGCAAGCGCGTGCCGCTGCCGCCCGCGAGGATGATGCCTTTGCGTTGGGTCATGATGTTCCTGTGTGTCGCCTCAGGCGTCCGCGTATTGGGCTTGAACCCACTCGCGGTAGGCTCCGCTTTGAACATGAGCGACCCACTCGGGGTTGTCCAGGTACCACTGCACCGTCTTGCGAATGCCGGAGCTGAAGGTTTCAGCCGGCTTCCACCCCAGTTCGCCTTCGAGCTTTCGTGCATCGATGGCGTAGCGCCGGTCATGGCCGGGCCGGTCCTTCACGTAGGAGATCTGGGCCTGGTAGCTCACGCCATTGGCCCGCGGCCGCATTTCATCAAGCAAAGCGCAGATGGCTTTGACGATTTCGATGTTGGGCTTCTCGTTCCAGCCACCCACGTTGTAGGTTTGGCCTGGCTCGCCGGCCCGCAGCACCCTGCGGATGGCGCTGCAATGGTCCTTCACGTACAGCCAGTCGCGCACCTGCATGCCGTCGCCGTATACCGGCAGCGGCTTGCCTGCCAGTGCGTTGACGATCATCAGCGGTATGAGCTTTTCCGGGAAATGGTAAGGGCCGTAGTTGTTGCTGCAGTTGGTGGTAAGCACCGGCAGGCCGTACGTGTGGTGGTATGAGCGCACCAGATGGTCGCTGGCCGCCTTGCTGGCCGCGTAGGGGCTATTGGGCTCATAAGGATGCTGCTCGGTGAACGCCGGTGCGGCTGGGGGCAGGCTGCCATAGACCTCGTCGGTGGAGACATGCAGAAAGCGGAAACCTGGCTGCACAGTGGCGTTGAGGCCATTCCAGTAATGCCGCACCGCTTCGAGCAAGCGGAAGGTGCCCACGATGTTGGTCTGGACGAAATCCTCGGGGCTGTGGATGGAACGATCCACATGCGACTCGGCCGCGAAGTTAATGACGGCGCGGGGGCGGTGTTCCGACAGCAGCGTGGCCACCAGTTCGCGGTCGGCGATGTCGCCTTGTACGAAGACGTGGCGCGGGTCATCGGCGAGGTCGGCCAATGTTTCCAGGTTGCCGGCGTACGTCAGCTTGTCCAGGTTGACGACCAATTCGTCTGACTGGGCGAGCCAGTCAAGCACGAAGTTGGCGCCGATAAAGCCGGCGCCACCGGTCACCAGAATGCATGAAGACATACCTGCGCCTACAGACGGGCGTCTGCCGAGCCATTGGGCAGGATGCCCTTGACATCGAACAGCACAGCGCCGGGGAGTCCAAAGGCCTTGATGCCCGCCTCACCCAGCTCAACGAACTCGCGGTGGCCCACGGCAAGGACGATCGCTGCGTACCGGCCGGGAGCCGGCACTTCGCGCAGGCACTGCAGGCCGTATTCATGCTGGGCTTCGTCAACGTCGATCCACGGATCGTAGACATCGACCTCGGTGTTGTAGCTACTAAGCACACGCACAAGATCCGCCACCTTCGTGTTGCGCAGATCGGGACAGTTTTCCTTGAACGTCAGCCCCAGCACCAGCACCTTGCTGCCCAGCACAGGCAGCTTCTTGCGCAGCATCAGCTTGATGACTTCGTCGGCGACGTGCGTCACCACGTGGTTGTTCACGCGCCGGCCTGCCAGGATGACCTCGGGGTGATATCCCACTTCCTGCGCCTTGTGTGCGAGGTAATAGGGGTCCACGCCGATACAGTGGCCGCCTACCAAGCCCGGGCGAAATGGCAAGAAGTTCCACTTGGTGCCCGCGGCCTGCAGCACTTCCAGCGTATCAATGCCCAACCTGTGAAAAATCAGGCTCAACTCGTTCATCAGCGCGATGTTCACGTCCCGCTGGATGTTCTCGATCACCTTGGCCGCCTCCGCAATCTTGATGCTGCCGGCCCGATGAGTGCCCGCCGTGATGATCTGGAGGTACAAGGCGTCAACTGCCTCGGCAGCGTCGGGCGTGCTGCCGCTGGTAATCTTTCGAATTGTCGGCAACCGATGCTCTTTGTCGCCCGGGTTGATCCGCTCGGGGCTGTAGCCGCAGAAGAAATCCACGTTGAATTTCTTGCCGCTGAATTTCTCCAGCACGGGCACGCATACTTCCTCGGTGGCACCTGGGTACACAGTCGATTCATAAATAACAACGCAGCCCGGCGCTGCCGCGCGGATTGCGCGCCCGACGGTTTCACTCGCCTTGACCAAAGGCATCATGTCGGGGCGATTGGCCTGGTCCACCGGCGTAGGCACCGTCACGATGAATATGCCGCAGCCGTTCAGGTCATCGGGTTGGCTGCTGAACGTGAGGTGAGGGGCGCCTTCCAGGTCCTTCTCTCTCACTTCGCGGGTGCTATCGCGGCCGGCCTTCAATTCCAGGACTCGGCTCGCATTGATGTCGAAACCCAGCACGGCGCGCTTCTTGCCGAACTCCACCGCCAGCGGCAGGCCCACGTATCCGAGTCCAATGACTCCGATCTTTACGTTATCCAGGTTCATGGTTATCGGGAGCGCGCGGGCTCGTGTGCGCCGGTTTGGCGCAAGTATTGATAGGCTAAGTGATACACGACCGCGCAGGCCGCCACCGCACTCACCAGCAGACCAGGTTGGTTGAACAGCGCCACCGCACCCATCGCCGGCAGCACGGTAAACGCCCAGATGATGGGCGACACGAATGCGTTTTGCATGCCCCGGTTAACCCGGGGCAGCTTCTTTCGAATGAGGTTCGTCTTGATCAGGCTGTGCAGATGGCGGCTGTCCGGCGCGCCCGGCGACTGACGCTTGATGCGACGGCGGGCCATGCTGTACAAGACCTCGATCACCGGATACGCGCACACGAGCATCGATGCCCAAGCCGACACCTCGGGGTTGCGCATCGGCAGCAACACGGCCAACCAGGCCAGCGCGAAACCCACGAAGTAGGCGCCGCCGTCCCCGAGGAAGATCTTTCCCCAGGGGTAGTTCACCAACCAGAAGCCGGCCACTGCCGCGGCGACGATGAAGCAGACGCGCGCCAGTTCAGGATCGCCCACGCGGGTGGCGATGGCAGCCAAGGCCAGCAACGCGATGATGGTGGTGCCGCTGGCCAGGCCGTGGAAGCCGTCGATGATGTTGATGGCGTTGGCGACGCCGCTCACCGCAATGGCGGTAAACATCACGGCAATCGGCGTCACCGTCAGCAGCCAGTCCAGGCCGTGCACGTCGAGACGGTTCAGGGCAATACCCGTGAGGAGCCAGGCCAGCACGCTGCTGGCCATGGTGGCCAGCAGGCGCGGCAACACGCCCACTTTCTTGGTCACATCCTCCAGCAGGCCGCAGGCCAGTGCGGGGATGCCGGCCAGCAGGAGGATGCCGATAGTGTCCTTGACCACCGGGTTTCGCACAAAAGCCCAGGCCAGGAGCAGGCCAAGATAGATGCCGACGCCTCCGATGCGCGGGGTGGGATGTGTGTGAACCTTCTGCACGCCGACCGGGCTGTCCATGGTCAGGTGGCCATGGTGGCGCTTGGTCAGCACCAGGAAGACGGAGACCAGTAGCGCGCATGCAGCGGCCGCCACGAGCGGAGCGGGCCGGTCAATTCCCAGCAGCTTGTCAATCACTTTGTTGTTCCTACCTGTTACATCCGAAACCCGACGTATGCTCATCAGTATCTCGACGGCGAACTGTAGAGTACCGCATTGCTGCTCGTCCAGCACTCTTCAGTGTCCAATAGGGCCGTTACCTGATGTCGCGCAAAAAACCACAAGTTCGGAGTTTGTACGCAGCACTTTCCACCTAATTTTGTGTTGGCATGCTAACGACGACATAGGTCGACTGATGGGTTTCACCGACTCGCGATGTGTTCGAATACCCACATGAAACTTCTGGGATTGTCCCCCCCAAGAACAACAGGTAAATCGGCATGAGGGCCTAGTTCTGTTGGCTGAGTGAGCCGGGGGCAGGCCCGCGCCATGTGATGCAATAGCGCCAATGAAACTACTCGTCTTCGCGGGCAGCACCCGCCTCAATTCCTGGAACCGCAAGCTGGCCACCGTCACTGCCGCCATGGCCCGCGCCAGCGGCGCCGAGGTGACGCACATCGAACTCGCCGACTTCGACGTGCCCATGTACAACGCCGACCTCGAAGCGCGCGGCACGCCCGCCGACGTGATGAAGCTCAAGCAGCTCACCTACGAGCACCCGGCCTGGATCATCTGCACGCCCGAATACAACGCCAGCTATCCAGCGCTGCTCAAGAACACGCTGGACTGGATCTCCAGCCCCGTGAAGTCCGACCCGGTGTGGAACGACGATTTCCGCTCGACCCGCGGCAAGGTGGTGGGCGTGCTCAGCGCGTCACCCGGCGCGCTGGGGGGCCTGCGCTCGCAAAGCCACTTGGTGCCGTTGCTGCTCAACCTGCATTGCTGGGTGGCGCCGACCAACTACGCGCTGGGCCGCGCTGCCGATGCGTTCGACGCGCAGGGCGGGCTGGTCGCCGACTCCGCGAAGAAGAAGGTGCAGGCGGTGATCGACGAAGTGCTGTGGGCCGGGGAGCGGCTACAGCGCTGAAGTGACTACTGCCGTCAGCCCACCGGCTTCTTGAAGAAGTTGCAGGTCATCTGCGGGTTGTTCCAATAGGCGCGCTCCTGCCGGCAGATCGACCACAGTTCCCGCTCCATGGCGGACGCGTTCCATACCTTGAAGCCCCAGGCAACCCCCGCGACCGGGCAGAGTACTGCGAGTGCGCCGCCGGTCAGGATGGCGCCGATGATGCAAAGATTGTTGGCTGCGGCACCGCCCCATATCGCGCCGTAGGTGGCGTGCCATTCCGCTTGCTCGTCCTGCGGCAGGGTCTTGACATGGGCCAGAAGCGGAACCTTGGCAAGCAGCGTGAGGATGCCGAGGGGGTTCGCCTCGGTGGCACCCAGGGCCACTCCGCCCATGGTGGTGAGGGCGTCCGCTGCGGCCGACCTTTCGGCCTGGTCCTGCAGCGTTTCGGCCGACGTGACGCTCTGCCCGAAGACCAAGACAAGCACGAGAAACTCGAGGCGGAACGCATGAGCTGCTCTGACTGTGTTCTCATTTTTCATCCCTGATCCGTTTCTGGGCGGATCGTCGCGGTGTTACGGGATTCGCCCAGAACTGATTAACTGCGCTCGAGGGAGTAAACAAATGAGTCAAGCCGCTTTTTTTGCGTAGGACAAAGCCCCTACCGCGCTGGATGAAAGCGGGGGACTTTGATCCCGGGTCAAGCCCGGGATGACAACCGTCAGAACGGGTAGTGCCGCGGTGTCGTCTGCACCGTGATCCAGCGCAGCTCGGTGAACTCGGCGATGCCCGCCTTTCCGCCGAAGCGGCCGATGCCGCTGCCCTTGACGCCGCCGAAGGGCATCTGCGCCTCGTCGTGCACCGTCGGTCCGTTCACATGGCAGATGCCCGAGTCGATCTTGCGCGCCACGTTGAAGGCCCGCGCGATGTCGCGGCCGAACACCGCCGCCGACAGGCCATACTCGTTGTCGTTAGCACAGGCGATCGCCTCTTCGGTGTTCTTCACGCGCACGATGCACTTCACGGGGCCGAACGTTTCCTCGTGGTAGATGCGCATCTTGGGCGTCACAAAGTCCAGCACCGTGGCGGGCATCAAGGTGTTCTCGGCCTTGCCGCCGCACACCAGCTTGGCGCCCTGCGCCAGCGCGTCGTCGATCAGCGCGTTGCAGTGGTGCACGGTGCTCATGCCGATCACGCTGCCCAGCACCACGGGCTCGGGCTTGCGCGGGTCACCCAGCGGCAGCGCTGCGGCCTTGGCGCCGAACTTCTTCACGAACTCGTCGGCGATTTTCTGGTCCACGATGATGCGCTCGGTGGACATGCACACCTGCCCGCTGTTGGCGAAACAGCCGAACGCGGCGCCGTTGACCGCATCCTCGATGTCGGCGTCGTCCAGGATCACCAGTGGCGCCTTGCCGCCCAGCTCCAGCACCACGGGCTTCAGGTGCTTGGCGCAGGTCTGCGCGATGATGCGCCCCACCTTGGTGGAGCCGGTGAAGTTCACGCGCCGCACCGCCGGATGCGCCACCATCGCCTCCACCACGGCGCCCGCGTCGGCCGGCGCGTTGGTGATGTAGTTGACGACGCCCGGCGGAAAGCCCGCCTCCTGAAAAGCTTCGATGATCAGCTGGTGCGTGCGCGGGCAGTTCTCGCTGCCTTTCAAGATCACGGTGTTGCCGCAGGCCAGCGGCACGCAGATGGCGCGCACGCCCAGGATGATCGGCGCGTTCCACGGCGCGATGCCCAGCACCACGCCCGCCGGCTGGCGGATGCCCATGGCCAGCGAGCCGGGCACGTCGGAGGGGATCACCTCGCCCGAAATCTGCGTGGTGAGGCCCGCGGCCTCGCGGATCATCCCGGCCGCGAGCATCACGTTGAAGCCGGCCCACATGCCGGTGGCGCCAGTCTCGGCCGAAACCGCTTCGATGAACTGCGGCACCTTCGCCTCCAGCTTCTCCGCGGCTTTGAGCAGCAGCATGCGGCGCTCGCTGGGGCCCGTGTCGCTCCAGGTCTTGAAGGCTTCGGCCGCCGCTTCGACGGCCATCACCGCGTCGGCGGGGGAGGCCGCGGGCGCGCGCGTGGCCACAGTGCCGTCGAGCGGGTTGCGCCGCTCGAAGGTGGCGTTCTTCTCGGCCGTGACTTTCAGGCCGTTGATCAGCATGGACAGGTCGGACATGGGTTACTCCTTGAGCTACAAAACGGAAAGCGAAGCGGCTCTTGCCGCGGTCGTGGTGTCGGCGCTCGCCGCACCCAGGTAGGCTTCGCGGACCACGGTGGACCGCGCCAGCAGTTTGGATGGCCCGCTGGCCACCAGCGTTCCGCGCTCCAGCACATAGCCGCGATCGGCCACGGCCAGCGCCTTCTTCACATTCTGTTCAACCATCAAGACCGTGGTGCCCGCATCGGCAATGCGGCGCGCGATGGCCAGCAGCTCATCCACCATGCGCGGCGCCAGGCCCAGCGATGGCTCGTCGAGCATCAGCAGGCGCGGTGAACTCATCATGGCGCGCGCCACCGCCACCATCTGCTGCTCGCCGCCGCTCATGGTGCCGGCGAGTTGCTGCGCGCGCTCGCGCAACTTGGGGAAATCGTCGAAGGCCCGTGCGAGGCGCCGCGCGCGTTCGGCCTTGTCCACGAGCCAGCCGCCGAGCTCGACGTTCTCTTCCACTGTCATCTGAGGGAACAGCTGCCGCCCCTCGGGCACCAATGCCACGCCGGCCCGCACGATCTCGTGCGTCTTCTCGGGCAAGTCGTCACCGTCCAGCAGCACGTCGCCGCTGCGCGGGATCAGGCCGTTCAATGCGCGCAGCAAGGTCGTCTTGCCCGCACCGTTGGGGCCGAGGATGACGGTGAGGCCGGGCTTCACTTCCAGCGTCAGGCCGCGCAGCACCAGCATCGGCCCGTAGCCCGCGCTCAATCCCTCGACCTTGAGGTGCGCGCGCCCGGTGCCGCCGAGCTCGAAGGGCGCCGCGTGCCACATCATGCGATCACCTCGCCTTCGCCCACCATCTCGTCGCCGAGGTAGGCCTCGATCACTTCCGCGTCGCGCACCACGTCCCGCGGCGTGCCGTCGGCGATCTTGCGGCCCTGGTGCAACACGATCACGCGCTCGACATGGCGCAGCAGCGTGGTGACAGCGTGCTCGATCCAGACCACCGTCAAATCCAGCTCGTCGCGCAGCCGCCGGATCAGGCGCGCCATCTCCTCGATCTCGACCTCGGTCAGCCCGGCCGCCACTTCGTCCAGCAGCAACATGCGCGGACGCGTGGCCAGCGCCATGCCGATCTCCAGCAGCCGCTGCTGCGACGGTGTGATCGCGGCTGCCGGCAGGGCCGCCTGCTGCGTCAAGCCGATCACGGCCAGGATGCTGGGCGCATCGCGCAGCGCCCAGGGCACGGATTGCTCCGCGCCCCATAGCCAGTACTTGCGCGGCCGACGGCCTGCGAACTTCAGTCCGAACTCGATGTTGGTCAGGACAGGCAGGTCACCGAACACACGCGGCGTCTGGAAGGTGCGCGCCAGGCCGTGCGCGGCGTAGCGGTGCGGGCCCTTGCCGGTGAGGTCGTGGTCGCCGGCCACGAGGCGCCCGGAGGTCGGAGCGATGACGCCAGTGATCGCGTTGAAGAAGGTCGTCTTGCCCGCACCGTTCGGGCCGATGATGCCCACCAGCTCGCCGGCCGCAAAACTCGCGCTCACCGCATCGACGGCCACGAGGCCGCCGAAACGCACGGTGATGTCGCGCGCGTCGAGCAGGGGTTTGATGGAGTCAGACAAGACGCCGCTCCCTCTTGCGGCGCTTGTCGCGCGCCTTGTCACCGCTCCACTCGTAGCGACGCAGCCGGGCCCATTCCTTCGTGCCCTGCCACCAGCCGCGGAAAGTTTCCCAGCGCAGCGATGCGAGGCCGCCCGGCAAGTACAGCACCGACAGGATCAGCAGCAGCCCCAGCGCCATCATGTAGATCTGGGGCGCCTTCAGCCGCAACGTTTCGGCCAGCAGGCTGAACACCACGGCCGCGATCAGCGGCCCCCACAGCGTGACGGCGCCGCCGATGAGCGCGATCAGCACGGTCTGAAAGCCGATGAAAGGATTGAACACGGTGTGTGGGTCGATATACGTCCAACGCACCGACATCGCCGCGCCCACCGCGCCGGCCACCGCGGCCGTCATCGCAAAGCCGGCGATCTTCACGAGCCGCGTGTTCACGCCCAGCGTCTGCGCGCGCTGCTCGTCGGCGCCGATGCCCATCAGCGCCAGGCCGAAGCGCGTGCGCCGCACGGCGATCGACAGCGCCACCGTGGCCACGGCCAGCGCCAGCACCGTGAGGTACACCGTATCGCGCTCGGGCACCACCGTGAGCACGCGGCCCACGGTGCCGGTGACCTGCTTTTCGAAATAGGTGACGGCATGGCGGATCAACTCGGTCATGCCGAAGGTCAACACCGCGAAGTAGGTGCCGCGCAGGTGCAGCACCGCCGCGCCCATGACGATCGCGACCACGGTCGCAATGCCCGCACCGGCCGCGATCGCTTCGATCCACGACAGCTTCCCCAGCGCCAGCGCGCTGGTGTACGCACCGATGCCGAAGAACGCGGAAGTCGCGAGCGAGAGGTAGCGCGTGCTGCCGCAGAAGAGGCCCCAGCTCGACGACAGCGCCACGTACATCAGGCAGGTGAGCGCCATCGACACCATGAACTCGCTGCCGAAGTAAGGCAGCGTCAACGCCCAGCCGGTGAGGCCGAACAGCACGAGCACGTCGCGCACGAGCAATTGGCGTGACGTCATGAGGCTGTCATTGCGGGCTTGACCCGCAATCCATGCTGGCGCGCCACGATGGATGCCGGATCAAGTCCGGCATGACAAGTCTGGCTCATCCCTTCCGCCCCTTGCGCGTGAACAACCCCTCGGGCCGCAGCAGCAGCACGGCGATGAACACCGCGTACGACAGCAATGCCTTCAGCGAAGGATTGGTGAAGTGCATACCCAGCGCCTCGATCACGCCCAGCAGCAGCCCACCCGCCAACGCGCCGCCCATGCTGCCAAAGCCGCCGAGCGTGATGACGATCAGCGCCGTCACCGTGTACGGTTCGCCCATCGAAGGCGAAATCGTGTAGGCCATCGACAGCAGGCTGCCCGCCACGCCCGACAGCCCCAGGCCGATGCCGAACATCAGTGGGTGCAGCCGCTGCGTGTCGATGCCCACCAGCTGCGCGCCCACCTGCGATTGCATCAGCGCGCGCACGCCCTTGCCCAGCAGCGTCATGCGCAGCAGCACGATCAGCGCGCCGCTGAACACCAGCGCCAGCGCGAATACCAGCAGCTTGTTGCCCGCGAATTGAGCCTGGCCGATCTTCACCGGCTCGGCCAGGTAGTCGTAGCCGCGCAAGTCGCCGCCCCACATCCACGATGCGAAGTTCTGCACCAGGAACATCAGGCCGAAAGCCACCATCAGCCCGCGCGCCTCGAAGATGTCGAGGTTGGGCGATGTGGCCGTGAGGCGGCGAAAGCACAGCCAGTGGATGGCCAAGCCAAGCGCCATCAGCACGAGGAAGGACACCGGCACCATCCACAGCGGCGAAAGCCCCAGCGAGGTATGCGCCATCCAGGTGAGGTACGCGCCCACCATCAGGAACTCGCCATGCGCGATGTTCAGGATGCGCATCAGGCCGTACTGCAGGTTCAGCCCCAGCGCGACCAGCGCGTAGATGCCCCCGGTGATCAGGCCGGAGGCGATGAGTTCAAGCCAGGCGGAAAAGGACATATGCAGAACCTGTCATCCCATGCAGAACCTGTCATCCCATGCAGAACCTGTCATCCCGGGCTTGACCCGGGATCCATCTCCGCTTGGCACGACAGGGGTCGGCGCGGCATGGATTGCGGGTCAAGCCCGCAATGACAATACGTTTTCTACTTCCAGGCGGGCTTGCTCGGGTTCAGCTTGGCCGTGGCGACCTTCGGCGGCCACACCACCTCGAACTCGCCGTTCTGCCACTGGCTCACCGTGCCCGGCGTGGCGGTGTTCTCGCTGCCGGTGAACTTGATGTCGCCCATGATGGTCTTGTGCGTGGTGTTGGCCACGTAATCTCGGATCGCCTTGCGGTCCAGCCCGGCCTTACCGACGGCGGCGGTGAGGATCTCCAGCCCCGCCCAGCACGCGCCGCTGGCCCAGCGGTCGGGCTCCTTCCCGCCGAATTTTTTCGTGTGCGCATCGAAGTAGGCCTTCGCGGCCGGACTGGTCTTGCTGTTCCATGAGCCCATGCCCAGCACGCCTTCCGCACCCGCCGGCGTCATCACGTTCTTGTAGAGCTGGAAGGCCGTGCCCACCGACGCGTAGAAGAACTTCGGATTCAGGCCCACTTCCTTGGCCTGCTTGCTGGCCAGGATGGTATCGGGCGGGTAGGTGAAGCCGACGAATGCATCCGGATTCTTGTCCTTGATAGAGCGCAGCACCGGCGACAGGTCCTTGATCTTGTCGGGATAGCTGGTTTCCTGAACCAGGCTGATGCCGCTGCCCTGCAGCGCGACCTTCAATGCCGAGTAGTTCTCCAGGCCGAACAGGTCGTCCACGTAGATCACGGCCAGGCTCTTCGCGCCGTTGGCCTTGAGCATATCCACCAGCGCGTTGGTCATCGGCGCAGGCTGCTGCAACAGCAAAAAGAAATACGGCAGCTTCATCTCGACCAGCCGCCTGGACAGCGCCGTGGGCGCGAGGAACGGGTAGCCGAAGCGATTGGCCAGCGGCGCGACGGCGAAGTTGGCGTTGCTGCCCCAGGGCGGCAGCACCAGGTCGACCTTGTCGCTGCCCATCAGTTTCTCGTAGGTGCGCACCACGGTCTCGGTGTCGCTGCGGTCGTCGGAGCTGATCAGCTCGATCTGCCGTTTCACGCCCTTGACGTTCAGGCCGCCCGCGGCGTTCTGTTGCTCGGCCCACAGCAGGTAGTTGGGCTCCTGGCTCACCTGCGCGCCGCCGGTCCACGGCCCGGTGCGAGACATGGTGTAGCCGATGCGCACCGGCCCGGCCTGCGCGAGCAGGTTCGGCGCGACGGCGAAAGCGCCCGCGGCTGCGGCGGCGCCCTTGATTAGCTTGCGGCGTGTGGACTGGACCATGGTTTGTCTCCTCGTTGCGCCCGGTATGGGCCTGCTCTCCGATGCTAGGAAGCCCCGACGGGGCGCGCTTTGCTACGGGCGAATTAAGCGCTTGCCTGCCCGTGCACGGACGCTGGGGTTTACCCGGGGAGACCGTAGCCGCAGCCAACGAAACCGGCGAACATAGCGCCATGGCTGCCTCTACTTTGCTCACCACCGACGACGTCGCGCCGCGCGACCGCGCTCCCGCCTGGTGCGAGTGGATCCACAGCCATTTCGGCGGGCTGGAAAGCGACCTCTACGGCGACACCGAGTTCGACGGCCGCATGGCCGCCTCGCGCGCGGGCGACGTGATCCTCACCAAGCTCGAGGCCAACCGCCACCGCGTGCTGCGCAGCCCGCACCTGGCCCGCACCAGCGACACCGCCTACCTGAAAATCGTCGCGCCCTGGCAGGGCGAAGCCTGCGTCGAGCAGCAGAACCGGCAGGCCAGCGCGCGCAACGGCGGCTGGGTGATCTACGACACCACCGGCAGCTACGCGATTGCGAACCCGCAGCGCGTCGAGCACCTGATCGTGATGCTGCCCAAGGAGCAGATGGAAGAGCGCGGCGTGCGTCTGGGCGAGCTGATGGCGCGGCACGTGGGCGGCGCCAGCGGCATCTCGCGCGTGGCGCTGGAAACCATGCGCACCACCTACCAGGAGCTGCCGCACATGAGCGACGAGGCCGCGCGCGGCGCGGGCGAGCTGATCATGCAGCTGGTACGCCTGTCGCTGCTGGAGCTGGCCGGCCAGGAGAGCGGCGTGACGCAGCGCGAGGCGCTGAAGGACCGCATCCGCGGTTACGTCGCGCGGCATCTGCGTGATCCGCAACTGTCCATCGACGGCATCGCCCGAGCGCTCAACTGCAGTCGTCGCCACCTGTACAACGCCTTCGCGGGCGACGAGGACACACTCGCCGGCTACATCCAGCGCCAGCGGCTGATGGCCTGCGTGCGCGAGCTGCGCGAGGATGCGCAAGGCACGCGCCCGATCACCGAGATCGCGCTGTCCTGGGGCTTCACCAACCTCTCGCACTTCAGCCGCGTGTTCCGCGACCATGCGGGCATGAGCCCCAGCGAGTTTCGCCACCGCGCTGTGTAAAGGAGTCCCATGGAAATCGCATCCCTCAAGCAAGTCGTCAGCGCCGAAGAATGGCAGCTGCGCGTCGACCTCGCCGCCTGCTACCGCCTCGTCGCGCTGTACGGCTGGTCCGACCTGGTGTTCACCCACATCAGCGCCCGCATTCCGGGCCCCGACCATCACTTCCTGATCAACCCCTACGGCCTGATGTTCGACGAGATCACCGCGTCGTCACTGGTCAAGGTCGACCAGCAATGCAACAAGGTGATCGACTCGCCGTTCCCGGTCAACCCCGCGGGCTTCACCATCCACAGCTGCATCCATGCCGTGCGTGACGACGCGGGCTGCGTGTTGCACACGCACAGCCGCGCGGGCGTCGCGGTGAGCGCCCAGAAATGCGGCGTGCTGCCGATCAGCCAGCAGAGCACCTTCGTGCTGGCGTCGCTGGCGTATCACGAGTACGAAGGCGTGGCGCTGCGCGACGACGAGCGCCCGCGCCTGCAGGCCGACCTGGGATCGGCCAACTTCCTGATGCTGCGCAACCACGGCTTGCTCACCGTAGGCAAGACGATCCCCGAAGCGTTCCTCAGCATGTACATCTTCGAGAACACCTGCCGCATCCAGATCGACGCGCAGACCGGCGGCGAGCTGGTGCACATCAACCCGAAGATCATGGAAGGCATGGCGCAGGTCATGAAGACCGTCACCGCCGGCCAAGGCGCCAACATCGCCTGGCCCGCGCTGATCCGCAAGCTCGATCGGGTGGATCCGGGTTACCGCGATTGATGCTGCCATCGCGGATTCTGTCATTGCGGACTTGATCCGCAATCCACGCCGGCGCGCCCCGCTGGATGCCGGATCAAGTCCGGCATGACATTCAGGGCGACCCCACCGCCGCCAGCTCCACCACCTCGCGCCCGCTGTCGGCGGTCTTGCGCGGCTCATGCTCCAGCACGTCGAGCTGCATGCGCGTCATCGTGACATCGCCAAAATACGTGCTGAAGGCCACGTCCTTGGCGTCGCGGCCGGTGCCGGTGCGCACCAGCCGGTCCACCGGCGCCATGCCGGTCGGGTCGAACAACACCCAGCGCCCGCCGAGCCAGGCCTCGAAGGTGGCATGGAAATCCTGCGGCGGCTCGTCGAACCAGACATAACCCACCACGATGCGCGCGGGGATGTTCAGCGCGCGGCACAGCGTGATGCCCAGGTGCGCGAAATCGCGGCAGACGCCCGCGCGCTGGACGAACACCTCCTGCGCCGTCGTCGTCGAATTGGTGCTGCCCGGGCGGTACTGGATCGAATCATGAATCCAGCTCACGATCTTGCGCACCCGACTGATGCCGGGCGGCTCGTTGCCGAACATCTGCCGTGCCACGCTGCCCATCACGTCCGATTCGCAGAAGCGCGTGGGCATCAGGTAATGAAAGATCTCGTCGGGCACGTCGCTCACCGGCGATTCCGGCAGGTGCTCGTCCACATGCTCGGAATACACCTCGACGTCGGCCTTGTAGTCGACCACCAGCGGGCCGATCGGCGCATCGAAGCGGATGAAGCGGTTGCCGCTTACCTCGTCCTCGAACGTGCGCACGGCGATGCCCGAGGGCAGGGCCAGCCGCTCGCTCAGGATGCGCTGGGTGGGCCAGTGGGCCGCCTCGATGTTGAAGCAGAAATGGGTGGGGGCCTTGACCTCATATTCGAGGAGGGTCTCGACCGTCGAAACATGCATGGCTGCTTACCTTGTTTGCGGGCACATGCCTCGCAGCAACCATGCTACGGCTGGGGCTGCGGCAATCGATCAGCAGGCGGCGCGGTGCACTGTAGGACGGCGCCTGTTAGCGGCGGCTACTTGCCGAATAACCCTTTCAAACTTTCGCCGAGCCGGTCACCGAGTTTCGCGCCGGCGCCGGTGCCCACCCCTGGAGCAACCGCGGTGCCGATCGCCGCGCCCAGCAGCGCGCCGCGCGTGAGCGTCACGCTCGGCGAATCGAGCGTGCCGCCCACGGCGAGTGGCACGCCGATCGCGCCGCCGGCCGCGGCCGAAGCCAGGTCCACCGTCACGCGGCCGCTCAAGGTCTTGTCCGGGGCCATCGCGATGTTGCCGTTGGCGGACAGCGCGCCCGATGTCGCAACCAGGTTAGACAACTGCACCGCGCGTCCACGTGTGCTGACGTTGCCCGCCAGCGTGTCCAGCCGCGTCTCGCCGCCGCGATTGAGGCCCACCGACTTCACGGCCTGCGCCAGGTCGATGCCGTGCACCACCGCGTTGTGCACCGTGAACTTGGTCTGGCTCTGCATCGCATCGGCCAGCCCGCTGAGCTCGCGGAACTCCGCGCTCAAGGTGGTGCGCGCTTCCAGCCGGCCGGTCAGCGTGCGGCTGGGCGCCGTCAGCGCCGCCACCTCGACGTTCGCGGTGTCGAACTGCCCCTGCAGCGAGTGGCCGCCCTTGGTGCCCGGGCGCCATTGCAGCTTGCCCGCCACGGTGCCGCCGCCGATCGCCGCCTTCAGCGCCCAATGATCGGGTTGCCGCTGCAGCGTGGCCTTCACCCCGGCCAGGCGGCCCTTTTGCACATCCACCTCCGCCGAGGCCGGCAGGCCATCGTCGTCCAGCCGCGCCTGCGCATTCACGGTGGTGCTGCCGCCTTTCGCGGCCACCCACGTCACTTGCTCCAGCACCGTGCGGCGCGGCAGGAAAGCCATGGTGTTGCCAGACGATGCCCCCGCCTGCGCACGCGCCGGCGCGCTGCGCCTGGCTTTCTGGAACGACGTGGCGATGGCCGAGACGGCCAGCTCCGGCACCACCGCGTTGCGCACCACCAGCGTCGCGACTTCAAGGCGGCCCTGCAGCAAGCCCGCCCAGACCGGCCGCGCCTCGATGCGCTCCAGCGTCAGCGGCGGCTGGCTCTTCACACGCACGCCGTCCAGCGCCACGGCCGGCAGCGGCCAGACATCCACCGTGATGCCCCCCAGCTCGACAGGCACGCCCAGCGCCGCGGACACCTGCTGGCCCACGCGCGCGCGAAAGTCATCACTGCCCACCCAGTACTGCAACGCCGCCGCCACCGCGCCCAGCAGCAGCACCAGCCCGACGACGATGCCCAACACCCATTTCCCGATTCGATTCATGTGAGCATTGTCGCGATTCCGCAGGCTCCGGGAAATCCTTGCGCCAGCGCAAGGGTCCTGCGCGTTTCGGTGGCGACGCGCCGGCTTCCGCACTACGCTAAAGGCAGTTCTCGACCCTCCGCCGAGCGCAAGGAGTTTCTCGCCATGGTCAGCCTTTTCGATCCCCTGCAGGTAGGCAGCCTGCGACTGCACAACCGCATCGTGATGGCGCCGCTCACCCGCAACCGCGCCCCGGGCGGCATCCCCACGCCGATGATGGCGCAGTACTACGCGCAGCGGGCCAACGCCGGCTTGCTGATCAGCGAAGGCACCGCCATCAGTGCGCAGGGCCAGGGATACTCCGACGTGCCGGGCCTGTATGGCAGCGAGCAGCTGGACGGATGGAAGCAGGTGACGCGCGCGGTTCACGAGCACAAGGGGCGCATCTTCGTGCAGCTGTGGCATGTGGGCCGCGTATCGCATGTCGACCTGCAGCCGAACGGCATGAAGCCCGTGGCGCCGTCGCCGATCGCGGCGAAGACACGCACCTACATCGTCAAGAACGGTGTCGGCGGGTTCGCGCCCACGTCCGAGCCGCGCGAACTGGACGCCGACGAGATTCCCGGCATCGTGCACGAGTTCCGGCATGCGGCTCGCCACGCCGTCACCACCGCCGGCTTCGACGGCGTGGAAGTGCATGCGGCCAACGGCTACCTGCTGGACCAATTCCTCAAGACCGGCGCCAACCAGCGCCGGGACGACTACGGCGGCCCCATCGAGAACCGCGCGCGCCTGCTGCTGGAAGTCATGCGCGCGGTGGCCGGCGAAGTCGGCGGTGGCCGCACCGGCGTTCGCATCTCGCCGGTGACGCCGGCCAACGACATCGACGATGAGAACCCGCAAGCGTTGTTCGAATATGTGGTGCGCGAGCTTGCACCGCTCGACCTGGCCTACATCCACGTGATCGAAGGCGCCACCGGCGGTCCGCGCGTGATCCCCGACCGGCCGTTCGACTACGTGGCGCTGCGCACCGCATACCGCGACGCGGGCGGCAAGGGTGCGTGGATGGTGAACAATGGCTACGACAAGTCGATGGCCGAGCACGCCCTGGCGCAGGGCGCCGATCTGGTCGCTTTCGGAAAAGCGTTCATCGCCAACCCGGACCTGGTGGACCGGATGCACCGCGACGCACCGCTGAACGCGCCCGACAAGACGACGTTCTTCGGCGGCGGCGCGCACGGCTACATCGATTACCCGGCGTTTGCGTAGGAAGGCTTGGCGGAGTTGTGGGCCGCCGGGACCTGAGGCGCGCGTGCGTTGGTTGCGGGATCAGGGCCCGACGCCAATCGGCGCGGGCGCCGTCATCACGATGCGCGTGAAAAGCCGGTCGTAAGAAGGCTCGCGCGCGCCACCGGCCAGCGGGTCGCGCGTGGCCTGGAACTCGGCGTCGAGCTCGTCCCAGTCTGCCTGCGTCAGCACGCGCTCGGCCACGGGCAGCAGCTCGGCTTCCTCGGTGCGCATGTGGTCCAGGTAGAAGTTCACGTAGGTGTTCGCCGCTTCCACGAATGCGGCGCGGCGCGTGTCGCCCAGCAGCTCCCAGCCCAGCAGCAGGTGCTGCAGCGCGCGCACGCGGCCCTCGCCGTTGTGGTGGTCCAGATCGAGGCGGGCGATCACCGGGCGAAGTTCCGGCGCGGCGCGCTCGAGTTTGGGGAACAGCAGCTCCGTCTCTTTCGGGTGGTGGAGCTTCTCGGGAAACTCGTCGATGTAGAACAGCATGGCCCGCAACACGTCGAAGAAGCGCTCGGGTTCATCGTGCGGCCCGCGCTCCACCAGCATGAGCAGCGAGCGCAGGACGGCGGCGAGGGCTGCGTGCTCGTCGCGGATGATCTGTAATGTGAGGTGGGGCATGGTGGGGTCTCGGCTTGTCGCAGCATCTCAGATCGCGGCCGCCTCTGCGTTGACAAAGATCAACGGCCCCCAGGTCCCCAGCGCTTGAGGAGCAAGGCGTTCGCCATCACGCTGACGCTCGATAGCGCCATCGCGGCGCCGGCCACCACGGGGTTGAGATATCCCAGCGCGGCCAGCGGGATGCCGGCCACGTTGTAGGCGAACGCCCAGAACAGGTTTTGCCGGATCTTGCGCACCGTGCGGTGCGAGATGTCCAGCGCAGCGCCGACCAGACCGACGTCCCCGCGCATCAGCGTGACGCCGGCCGCGTGCATCGCCACGTCGGTACCGGTGGCCATGGCCATGCCGACATCGGCGGCCGCCAGCGCCGGCGCATCGTTGACGCCGTCGCCGACCATCGCAACCACGTGGCCCGCGGCCTTCAACTCGGCCACCTTCGCGGCCTTGTCGCCGGGCAACACATTGGCCAGCACCTCGCCGGGCTCCAGGCCCAGCCGGCGCGCCATCGCGGTCGCGGCATCGCGGTTGTCGCCGGAGATCATGGCCAGGCGCAAGCCGCGCGCACGCAGCGCCGCCAGCGCTTCGCGGGCACCGGGCTTGGGCTCGTCGGCGAACGCCAGCAGCGCGCGAAGCGCCAGGCCTTCAGTCACGCGCTGCAGCAGCACGGATACGGTGGCGCCTTCGCTCGCGTGCCGGCGCGCTTCGTCCTGCAGCCCGCCCAGGCCGACGCCGAGTTCTTCCATCCAGCGCAGGCTGGCGATCAGGTAGCTCGCGCCGCCCACTTCGCCTTCGGTGCCGCGCCCTTGCACGGCGCGAACGCCCTCGGGCTGCGCCACGGCCAGGCCTTGCTCCTGCGCGTGCGCCACAACGGCGCGCGCCAGCGGGTGTTCGCTGCCGCTTTGCACTGAGGCCGCTGCGGCCAGGGCCTGCGCGCCATCGACGCCCGACGCCGGCGAGAACGCGACCAGCCGCGGCCGGCCCATCGTCAGCGTGCCGGTCTTGTCGAAGGCGACAAGATCCACCTTGTGCGCCAGTTCCAACGCTTGCGCGTCCTTGATCAGGATGCCGTTCTTCGCGGCCACGCCGGTGCCAGCCATGATCGCGGCGGGCGTCGCCAGCCCGAGCGCACACGGGCACGCAATCACCAGCACCGCCACGGCGCGAATCAGCGCTGTTTCCATCGGCAGGCCGGCCCACAGCCAGCCCAGCAGCGTCACCAGCGCAATGCCCAGCACCACCGGCACGAACACGGCGGACACCTGATCCACCAGCCGCTGGATCGGCGCCTTGGCCGCCTGCGCGTCTTCGACCAGGCGGATGATCTGTGCGAGCACGGTCTCGCTGCCGACTGCCGAGACGCTCATCACCACGCGCCCGTCGCCGTTGATGGTGCCGCCGGTCAGGCGCGCGCCCTCGGCCTTGGCCACCGGCAGGGGCTCGCCGGTGAGCATCGATTCATCGACCTGCGTGTGGCCGGTGTCGACGGTGCCGTCGGCGGGGATGCGTTCGCCGGGGCGAACCACCAGCCGGTCGCCAGCCAGCACTTCCGCCACGGGAATGTCCGCCTCTTCGCCACTACGCGTGATCACGTGCGCGATGTCGGGGCGCAAGGCATGCAATGCGCGGATCGCGGCCGTGGTCTGCCGCTTGGCGCGTGCCTCCAGCCATTTGCCCAGCAGCACCAGTGTGACCACGACGGCGGACGCTTCGAAGTAGAGATGATGCCCCGCCCCCGAGGCCAGCCACAGCCACACCGACAGGCCCCAGCCGGCGCTGGTGCCGATGGCGACCAGCAGGTCCATGTTGCCGGTGCCGGCCTTCAGCGCATGCCAGCCCGCCTTGTAGAAACGCGCGCCCAGGATGAACTGCACGGGCGTCGCCAACACGAACTGCAGCCACGCGGGGAGCATCCAGTGCTGGCCGGCGAGGTCGCCGATCATGGGGATGACCAGCGGCAGCGACAAGGCCAGCCCCACACCCACAGGCAGGAAGCCCGCCCAGGGCGAGAGGTCCTCGGTCTCCGCTGCGTCGGCGGCGCGGGGCTCGTAGCCGGCGTCGCGCACCGCGCGGCGCAGCCGGGCCTCGATCTGCTCGGACGGCGCGTAGGTGATGCGTGCGGATTCCGTGGCCAGGTTGACGCTGGCGTCGGTCACGCCCGGCACCTTCTTGAGCGCCCTTTCAACGCGGGCGACGCAGGAGGCGCAGGTCATCCCGCCGACGCCGAGGTCCAGGGTGGGAGCGGTGGCTGTGGTGTTCATGGTTGAAGAATGCACCTTGCCATCATGGGAAGGTCAAGCCTTGATTTGCATCAACCCTGGACCTGAAGGGGCGGGGGCTTGACCTTCCCACGGTGGCAAGGTTCACGCTATGCTTTCGTCATTCACTGTTTAAGAGAACATCATGAACCAGACTTTCAACGTGCAAGGCATGACCTGCGGCCATTGCGAAAAGGCCGTGACGCAGGCCGTCAAATCCCTGGACCCGGCGGCGGTCGTCAAGGTCGACCTGGCCACGGGCAAGGTCGAGGTGCAATCTGCCCAGGCCCGCGAAGCGATCGTGAGGGCTATCGCCGAAGAAGGCTATCCGGTCGCCGCATGAACGCCGCCGCCCTGGCCTGGCCCGTGAACATCGGCATGGCGTCGCGCCTGTCGGGCGTGTCCACGAAGATGGTGCGGCACTACGAATCGCTGGGCCTTCTGCCCACGGTGGGGAGGACCGATTCGGGCTACCGCCAGTACAGCGAGCCCGAGGTGCACACGCTGCGCTTCATCAAGCGCGCCCGTGAACTGGGTTTTTCGATGGACGACATCGCCGAGCTCGCGGGGCTGTGGCACAACCGACGACGCGCGAGTTCGAGCGTGCGGCGGATCGCGCAGAAGCACTCCGAGGAGCTGGCCCAGCGGATCGAGGCAATGCAAGCCATGCAGCGCACGCTGAACCATCTGATTCACTGCTGCCAGGGCAACGACCGGCCCGATTGCCCGATTCTGGACGACCTGGCGGGCCTGAGGAGCTGACGCGCGTTTATTTCGGCGTCATGCCGCCCGCGCCCCGGCGATAAAGGTCTGCGGCTTCGGTTGCACGGGCTTCAGCCAGCTCCGCTTGTGCCTTGGCCTTCATGGTTTGCCGCATCACGCCACGGCCTACGGAGGTGACGCCGGTTCGCACTGATGCGCGCTCGAAATCGCGGTCGCGCTGCGCGCGCACCATCGAATCGTCCAGCACGATCGCGCCGATGCTGCCGCGCTCGTGCGCAGGTGTTGGGCCCACATCGCTCACGACCGGGGCGGGATCGGCGGGCGCCGGCGCGGGTGCCGTCTGCGCCATCACGCCGCCCGCGCCCAGCACGGCCGACAGGACGGCCAGGCGTATTGGTTGGAGGTAGTTCATGAGGCTTGTCCCTTGCCGAGTGTTAGCTGCTTTCATGATCAGCACGACGGCGGCGCACGCCTGTCGCCAATCCCGCGCTCTTGCGGTAGGAACCTTCCCACAGTGCTTTACACATCAGCTACCGTGCCGCCATGGGGCCGTTACACAGGGCTCGCACACTCCATCGGGTTCAACGACGCAAGGAAGATTTCATGAAACACGCCCACAAGCACTTGATCGCCGCCGCCCTGCTGGCGCTCGGCTTTGCCGCCACGGCGCAGCCCGCGCCAGCGCCCGCCCCGGTTACGCCTGAGGCGCGCGCGAGCGGACACCATCACGGCATGATGGGTCACCACGGCCGCATGGACCCGGCGAAGATGCAGGAGCGGATGCAGCAACGAATGGCACAGCGCCAGGCGCAACTGAAGCAGAAGCTACAGATCACACCGGCGCAAGAAAGCGCATGGACGGCCTATGTCGCGGCCATGCAGCCGCCGGCCAACATGCAGCGTCCCGACCGCACGGAGCTCGCGAAGCTCACCACACCCGAGCGCATCGACCGCATGCGCGCGCTGCGCACCGCGCACCACGCCGAGATGGACAAGCGCGGCGAGGCCGCCAAGACTTTCTACGCGGCCCTGACCGCGGAGCAGAAGAAGGTGTTCGACGCGGAGAGTTCGCGCGGGCGGCGTGGTGGCCATCACCGCGGCCACCACGTCTAAGGGCCTTTACTGAGTCGTCGTGCCGCCCGTCACGCGGGCGGCGGCGCCCTACCGGCGGAGCGTGTAGGACATCGTCGTGCGCGCTGCGGCTGAGCCCCACGCGCGGCAGTGCGCGGCCTAAACTGCTGCGCATGACCCAAGTTCGCAAAGGCCAGGCCCCGGCTCCGGTGGGCCGCGAAACGTTCCACGAACGCTTCATGCAGGTGTTCTTCGACCCCGCCTACCAGGGCGACAGCGAGGCGCTGGCACGCCTGGAGCAGGTCGCGTGGGACGCATACCGTGAAGGCAACAAGGCCCCGCTCACCAGCAAGGCCGGCCCCGGTTTCGCGGACCCTGATTACGACCTTTCAGACGAGTGGCGTGCCACCCGCGACAAGCTGCTTGCCGCGCAACAGGCCTGGTCGCAACCCGGCACAGCATCGAACGTGCTGCTGGTCTGCGGATCAGCACGCAACGACGGCACCTGCCCCGGCGAAATCTCCAAGACTTTCCGGCTCGTGCAGATTGCGCAGGAGGTATTGCAAGCCGAGGGCATGCAAGTCGATGTGCTGGACTTGAGCCGACTGACTTCCGATTACGACCGGCACATCCATCCCTGCAAGGGCTGCGTCTCCACCGCCATGCCGCTGTGCCACTGGCCGTGCACCTGCTACCCGAACCATGCGCTGCGCCAGACCGGCGACTGGATGGCCGAGATCTACGAGTCGTGGGTGCGCGCGCACGGCGTCATCCTCGTGACGCCGGTGTACTGGTATGGAGCCCCGAGTCCGCTCAAGCTGATGATCGATCGGCTGGTCTGCGCGGACGGCGGCAATCCCGATCCCACCAGCACCCACGGCAAGAAACCCGAAGAAGCCAAAGCCCTGGAACTCGCGGGCTGGGACTATCCCAAGCACCTGGCCGGCCGCACTTACGGCGTGGTGGTGCACGGCGATGTGGAAGGCGTGGGCAACGCGCGCAGCGCCCTGTGCGACTGGCTCGACTGGATGGGCCTGATCGACGCGGGCGCGTTGTCGAAGCTGGAGCGCTACATCGGCTACTACCAGCCCTACGCGACCAGCCACGACGCACTCGACGCGGACACCGGCGTGCAGGAGGAAGTGCGCAATGTGGCGCGTTCAGTGGCTGCGGCGGTGCGCGAGTTGCGCGCGGGGCGCCTCGCACAGCCGGACCGCCATCTGGAACGGCCGCGCCCGAAGTGAGCGGCGCGGCATGTGTCGTCAGAACCTCACCGCGTAGCGCAGCTGCAGGAAATTCTCGCCCGGGTTCGGCTGCTTGAGGTTGGCATTGGAGATATGCGCGATGCGCAGGCTGACCTCGCTGCGCCGGTCCGCGCCGAGGCTGCGGCCGACACCGAACACATCGACGAAATTGAAGCGTGTGCTGAACTCCTTGCCGTGGTTGCGATAGAGGTTGTCCATCATCGACACGCCGATCCCGCCCTCCATGAACCAGGGCGAGCGCCCTTGGTCCAGCCGCAGCCGCACCAGCGGCACCAGCGCGGCCTGCATGACGGGCTCTCCGCGCGCGCTCCAGCGGCTCACGTAAAACTCGGTGAGCACCGTCGCCTGCGCATTGCCGAAGCGGCGTTGCCAATCCCAGGTCCACATCGCACCCGCCGTGACGCTGTGCGTGCGCGAAGGTGCCACCCCGCCCTCGATGAACATGCCGTCCGGTGCCCAGCCCGCAGCCTGCGCCAAGAGCGGCGCGCCGCATGCGAGGGCGAGCAGGAAAGCACGTTGGACGCAGTTACTCATGTGCTTGGAGTGTCGTCAACTCGGGCGTGGCGGGGCACTCATCCAGGGGCGCGACGGCAAAAATGGAAGCCCGCCGTCATGGCTCATCAGTGATGACTGTCGCCGCGTTAGCACTCAGTCCTACAACAGTCGCCTTCGCGTCAACGTGCAAGTCGACAGGGCAATTGCATGCGCGTGTGCGCGCGCTGCACAGGGGCACCAAGTCTGCGCCACGTCCTACACTTCGCTGCGTAGCCCGGCAGTACAACGAACTTTCCCCTTTGAGAGACCTCCGGATTGCCTATGACCGACACCGTGGCCACCGCCCCGCCGCAGTTGACCGTGATGACGGTCAACACCCATAAGGGCTTCACCACCTTCAACCGCAAGTTCATCCTGCCCGAGCTGCGCGACGCCGTGCGCAAGGTGGGGGCCGATGTCGTGTTCCTGCAGGAAGTGCTGGGCACACACGAGGAGCACGGCAAGAAGGTCAACGGCTGGCCGGAATCGCCGCACTACGAATTTTTGGCCGACAGCATCTGGCCGCAGTTCGCCTACGGCCGCAACGTGGTGTACCCGAAGGGGCATCACGGCAACGCGGTGATGTCGAAGTTTCCCATCGTGCACTACACGAACCACGACGTCTCGATCGCCGGCCCGGAAAAGCGAGGCCTGCTGCACTGCGTGCTCAGCGTGCCCGGGCACGTGCCCCAAGTGCATGCGATCTGCGTGCACCTCGGTTTGGCTGAGGCGCACCGCCAGCAGCAGCTCGAACTGCTGTGCGAGATCGTGCGCACCGAGGTGCCGCTCGACGCGCCGCTGATCGTGGCGGGAGATTTCAATGACTGGCGGCGGCGCGCGCACGACCTGCTGTGGCGCGAGGCCGGCCTCAAGGAAGTCTTCGTGACCGCATACGGCGAGCCCGCCCGAACGTTCCCCGCGCGTTTCCCGATCCTGGCTCTGGACCGCATCTATGTGCGCAACGCCTCCGTCCACCTGCCCGTGGTGCTGCCGCGCCGCCCGTGGTCACATCTGTCCGACCACGCGCCCCTGGCCGCGGAGATTCATCTCTAGGACGCACCATGGCCAGCCGATGGATCGAGGGCAACGACATCCGCCTCCTGGAGAATGGCGAGGAGTTCTTCCCGCGCGTCTTCGCCTGCATCGCCAACGCGAAGCAGGAGGTGATCGTGGAGACATTCATCCTGTTCGAGGACAAGGTCGGTCTGCAGTTGCACCACGCGCTGGTGGCTGCGGCCAAGCGCGGCGTGCAGGTGGACGTGACCGTCGACGGCTTTGGCTCGCCCGACCTGTCCGACCGCTTCATCGGCATGCTCACCGAAGCCGGAGTGCGCATCCACGTGTTCGACCCCGGCAAGCGCTTCATGGGTTGGCGCATCAACATGCTCAGGCGCATGCACCGCAAGATCGTGGTGGTGGACGGTGGAGTCGCCTTCGTCGGCGGCATCAATTACTCGGCCGACCATCTTGCGGATTTCGGCCCCGAAGCCAAGCAGGACTATGCCGTGGAAGTCCACGGCCCCCTGGTTGCGGAGATCCACCGGTTCACGCACAGCACGCTGGCCCAGGGCCAGCGCTATCAGCCTCAGCGGCAATGGTGGCGTTGGCGCCGCAGCATGCGCGCGAGCCCGCGGGACCTGCCGCCCGCCGGCCCCGCCGCTGCCATGCTCGTGGTGCGCGACAACGCCGAGCATTCCAGCGACATCGAGCGGCACTACCGCATCGCCATCCGGGCGGCGCGCCAGCGCGTCGTGATCGCGAACGCCTACTTCTTTCCGGGCTACCGCTTCATGCGCGAGCTGCGGCGCGCGGCCAGGCGCGGCGTCGAAGTGAGCCTGATCCTGCAGGGCCAGCCCGACATGCCGATCGTGAAGACCGCCGCCACCATGCTGTACCACCAGCTGCTGAGCGCGGGCGTGCGCATCTATGAGTACTGCGAGCGACCGCTTCACGGCAAGGTGGCGGTGATGGACGACGAATGGGCCACCGTCGGCTCGAGCAACCTCGACCCGTTGAGCCTGTCGTTGAACCTCGAGGCCAACGTCATCATCCGCGACCGCGCCTTCAACCAGCATCTCCATGAACGGCTGGAGCTGATGATGCGGCGCAGCTGCACGCAGGTCGAGCCCGAAGCCCTCGGCCCGGTGAGCGCCTGGCAGGTGGCGCGGAGCTTCATCGCGTACCACTTCACCCGCCTGTACCCGGGCCTCGCGACCTGGCTGCCGCGCCATGTGCCGCGCCTGCTGCCGGCACTGGCCAGCAGTTTCCGGCACGCCTACGGCAGCCACGCCGGCCACGCCGGCGGCAACGGCGGCAAGGAGTAACCCGTGTCATCCCGCACGCTGCCCCGCAACGCCCTGGTCAAGCCTCGGCCGCGGCGCGCCGCGACCGAGCGCGACGACTCGGTGCCGTTCGGCATGCCGCTGCATCCGCACCCGTGGTGGACCTGGACCAAGCGCGGGCTCTCGCTGCTGTTCTTCGTCGCCGTCATCACCCTGCTCGCGCGCTACGCACGCAACATCGACTGGGACGATGTGTGGGCCTCGGTCGTCGGCACGCCCGCGCCGGCCCTGGCGGTGGCCGCTGTGCTGGCCGCCTGCAGCCACTTGCTGTACAGCTGCTTCGACCTCATCGGGCGCCGCTACACGGGCCACAACCTGCCCACCCTCACCGTGATGGCGGTGAATTTCGTGAGTTACGCATTCAACCTGTGCATCGGCTCGCTCGTCGGCGGCGTGGGGTTCCGTTACCGGCTCTACAGCCGGCTGGGCCTGCGCAAAGGCGTTATCACGCGCATCGTGTCGATGAGCATGCTGACCAACTGGCTGGGCTACATGCTGCTGGCCGGCCTGCTGTTCCTGCTCAAGCCGCTGCAGTTGCCGCCGAGCTGGAACATGGGCAATCACGGCCTGCAGTGGGTGGGCGCCGCGCTGGTTGCGGTCGCACTGGGCTACGTGGTCGCGTGCGTGCGGCTGGGTGACCGTGTCTGGACCGTACGCGGCCACGACCTGTACCTGCCGCCCTGGCGCATGGCCCTGCTGCAAATGCTGATCTCATGCATCAACTGGAGCGTGATGGGCGGCGTGGTCTATATCTTGCTGCAGCAACGGGTGCCGTACACCGACGTGCTCGCGGTGCTGCTGATCGGCGCGATCGCCGGCGTGATCGCCCACGTGCCCGCGGGCCTCGGGGTCTTCGAATTCGTCTTCGTGGCGCTGCTTTCGCACGTGGTGTCGGAAGGACGGCTGATCGCCGCACTGCTGGGCTACCGCGCCATCTATTACATCGTGCCGCTCATGGTGGCTTCCCTGCTTTACCTCGCGATGGAAATCCACGCGAAGAAGCTCGCACACAGATAACGGAGCATTCCCATGGCCCTGACCCCCTTCATGCCCGCCTTGTTCAACCCCAAACCGTGAACGGCGTCACCATGACCACCACGCAACCCTGCTTGAAAGCCTGACATGGAAGCGCGGCTGGCCAGCGAAACTGACCTCGCAGGCTTCCGCGAAGAAGCCCGTGCCTTGCTGTCGCAGCAAGTGCCCCCCGAGGCCGTGCACTGGCAGACCGCGCGTGCGCAGAACTGCGACCTGTACGCCGACCCCGCCACGGCGGCCGAAAGTCGCCCCCAAGGCGTGCCCAAGGCCGCCTCGGCGATCGTGCCCGCGTCGTTCTTGCGGCTGTGCGAGATCGTGGTGCTGCACCATGACCCCGATCGCTTCGCGTTGCTCTATCGACTGCTGTGGCGGCTGGTGCATGAGCCCGGCCTGCGCCACGACCCGATCGACCCCGACATGCTGCATGCGCACCAGATGGGGCAGGCCGTTCGCCGCGACATTCACAAGATGAAGGCCTTCGTGCGCTTCCACGCCGTGAACGATGGGCAGGCCCCGCCACTGCAGGTGGCCTGGTACGAGCCCGTGCACCACATCGTCGAAGCGGCCGCGCCGTGGTTTGCCAAGCGTTTGCGCGATGCGCGCTGGGCCATCCTCACTCCCGAGCGTTCCGTGGAGTGGGACGGCAAGCAGCTGCATTTCGCACCCGGCGTGCCCCGCGCCGATGCACCGTCACAGGACGCCCCGGAGGACGTGTGGCTGGCCTGCTACCGCAGCGTGTTCGCCGCGCGCGCGGCGAACTAGGCGCGAATTACTGCAGCACGCCGTCCTGGTAGGACGCGCCGAAATACACGTTCACGCTGGCGATGCGGCCGTCGACGAAGGTGAGGATCTCGGTGTTGCGGTAGGACTTGCCCGCCGCTGAGCACAGGTAGGTGACGAATGCCTTGTCGCCGTCGATGACGACGTTTTCGATGCGCTGGTCCCGCGCGATGTCGCTGTCGGGCCAGCAACGCTCGAAGTAGGTGGCGCGATCGATCGCGTCGTCGTTGGGGCTGGTGAAGGTGAAGTCGTCAGAGAGCAGTGTCTCGGCAACTTCGCGGTTTTCGCTTTCGTAAGCGCCGAAATAGGCGTGGACGATGCCGGTCAGTGTGGTGTCTTGCATGGACGATTTTAACCGTCCCATGTAAAGTCCGCCGCCGCCGCGGGCATGCCCCTACTTGGCGGCGTCCACCGGGCTCGTCCCGTGCCTGGCGCGGCTGATGCTGCGCTTGACGCCACGCACCGCCTTCTTGGTGCTGCGCTGGTCCTTGGCCAGGCTCTTGTCGCGTGCCGGCGCCACTTCCTTGCGCAGCGTCGTGTCCGTGTCGGCGCCGGCCGCCACCACTCCTGCCGCGGCCGTCGATTGGCCATGGACCTCCGTCAGCGTCAGCAGAAACGCCGCCAGCACCAGAGCGACCATGACCCAGTGGGACGGACGGTGGTAGATCTTCATGGTTGCTCCTTGAAGTGCTGCTGCAGTCAGTGTGGTGCCGGTCCCTCGCACGCGGCAGGTGCAATTGGCAACAGAATCTGTAGGACGCCGCTGGCGTGTGGCTGTTAAGATTCGCCGCTTTTTGCTTCAGCTGGCCACAGCCAGACGTTACGTTCAATGACCGTTGCCCTCGCAGGACGCGCCCCTACCACGTTCGAGATCAAGAGCGCGAACCTCCCGCTGGTGGCGCTGCTGCTCAAATCCGCCGATCTCGGCGCGCTCGCGGCGGAGCTCTCCACGCGCTTCGCCGACATCCCCGATTTTTTCGACAACGACCCGATGGTGATCGACTTGTCGCCGCTCGGCGAGGCGCAACTCGACTTCGCACCGCTGCTTTCGCTGCTGCGTGGTTACAAGGTGATGCCGGTTGCGGCGCGTGGCGGCAACGAGCAGCAGATGCAGGCGGCGCTCGCGGCGGGGCTGGCCCCTGCGCAGGATGCAGCCCCCACCCCAACCCTCCCCCGCAAGGGGAAGGAGCAAGCCAGGAGCCCCGCGCCGTCCCCCCGACCTGAGCCTGTCGAAGGACTCGCCACCGCCCTCATCATCGACAAGCCCCTGCGCTCCGGCCAGCAGATCTACGCGCGCGGCCGCGACCTGGTGGTGCTCAGCATGGTCAACGCGGGCGCCGAAGTCATCGCCGACGGCAGCATCCATGTGTACGCGCCGCTGCGCGGCAAGGCCATCGCCGGCGCTCGCGGCAACACCGAGGCGCGGATCATTTCGCTGTGCCTCGAACCCGAACTCATTTCCATCGCCGGTGTGTACCGCACCAGCGAAATCCCCCTGCCTGCCAACGTGCTGGCCAAGCCCACCCAGGTACGCCTGATGGGCGGCGCCGAAGGCAAGCTGGTGATGGACCCTCTCCAATAAACCTAGGACTCAACCCATGACAAGAATCGTCGTCATCACTTCCGGCAAGGGTGGGGTGGGCAAGACCACCACCAGCGCCAGCTTTGCGTCCGGCCTGGCGATGGCCGGCCACAAGACAGCCGTGATCGACTTCGACGTCGGCCTGCGCAACCTCGACTTGATCATGGGTTGCGAGCGCCGCGTCGTGTACGACCTGATCAACGTGATCCACGGCGAGGCCAACCTGCACCAGGCCCTGATCAAAGACAAGCAGTGCGACAACCTGTTCGTGCTGGCCGCATCGCAGACCCGCGACAAGGACGCGCTCTCCAAGGAAGGCGTGGAGAAGGTGCTGAAGGATCTCGGCGAAATGGGCTTCGAGTACATCGTCTGCGATTCGCCGGCGGGCATCGAAACCGGCGCACTCATGGCGATGCACTTCGCCGACGAAGCCTTGGTGGTGACCAACCCCGAGGTCTCGTCCGTGCGCGACTCCGACCGCATCCTGGGCATGCTGGCGTCCAAGACCAGGCGCGCGATCGAGGGCAAGGAACCGGTGAAGGAGCATTTGCTCATCACCCGGTACAACCCGACGCGTGTCGGCCAGGGCCAGATGCTGTCGCTGGAGGACATCCAGGACATCCTGCGCATCAAGCTCATCGGCGTGATTCCCGAGAGCGAAACGGTGCTTCAGGCCTCCAACCAAGGCACGCCCGCGGTGCACATGAAAGGCAGCGACGTGTCGGAGGCCTACAAGGACGTGATCGACCGCTTCCTCGGCCAGGACAAGCCGATGCGCTTTGTCGACCCGCAAAAGAGCGGCTTCCTCAAGCGTTTGTTTGGAGCGAAGTGAAGCATGGCGTCATTCCTTTCCTTTCTGCTGGGCGAGAAAAAAAAGACCGCCAGTGTCGCCAAGGAGCGGCTGCAGATCATCCTGGCGCACGAGCGCACGGGCCGCAACACGGGCCAACCCGACTACCTGCCCGCGTTGCAGCGTGACTTGATGGCCGTGCTGTCCAAATACATCAAGATCGACCTGCAGGACATCAAGGTCAACGTCGAGCGCCAGGACAACCTGGAAGTGCTCGAAGTGAAGATCGAATTGCCCGACAGCAAGTAAGTGTGGGCTTGACACGGGACAGGGCGCACGGGATAAACGACGGATGCCCAACCCGACCACAGTGCGTGTGACGCACCGATACAACGTGTCCTCGGAGCGCGTCTTTGACGCGTGGCTCACCCCGGCGCTCGCAGGGCGCTTCCTCTTCGCCACCCGCACCGGCAACGTTCTGCACTGCGAGATCGATCCGCGCGTGGGTGGCGAATTCACCGTCACCGATCGCCGCCCCACCGCGGACGGAGACGAAAGTTTCTTCGATGCGCAGCACCGCGGCGTCTATGTAGAAATCGAAAGGCCTCATCGGTTATCTTTCGACTTCAGTGTCGAGCCCTATTCCGACGCAGCCACGCGCGTGACGATCGACATCGTTTCGATGGGCCCGCAGATGTGCGAGCTTGTCCTGACGCACGACCTGGGCGACGACGAAACCGCGCGCGCGAATGCCGAACGTTCGCGCAAAGGCTGGGACACGATGCTTGCGCAACTGGACAAGGTGCTCACCACCCGTGTCTGGGGCATGGGCGGCTTCAAGACCCCAGGAAGCGCCTGACCTCCGCAACGGTGCGCGCCGGGTCTTCCTCTTGTGGCACGTGGCCCAGGTTGTCGAACATCACCAGTTTCGAGCCCGCGATGTCGCGCGCGAAGCGCTGCCCCGCCTCCGGCGGGATCAGCTTGTCCTGCCCACCCCAGAGGATGAGCGTCGGTGCCTTGATGGCCTTGAGCTGGGCGACATCGCCCGTGTAGCCCTGCTCGATGCGGCGCCCAAGCGCCTTGCGGTTGCCCTCGCGCAGCGCCATGGCCGAATACAAATCCACCAGCTCGGGCGTGACCTTCGAGGGATCGCCATAAACATCGCGCACACTGCGCTCGACGATGCCGCGGGGCAGCGTGTACTGCATCAGCATGCGCAACCCCGGCGTCGCCGCGATGCGAAACGCCAGGGGAATCGATTGCGGGGTGGTCAAGGATTCCGGTGGGTAACCGGTGGCGTCCACCAGGATCAAGGCCGTCACCCGGTCGGGCAGCGCCGCCGCCGTGGCCCACGCAACCTGCCCGCCCAATGAGTTGCCACCGATGACGAAGCGCTGCACGCCCAGCTGGTCCACCACCGCCTTGACGAAGCGCACGTAGCTTTCCATCGAGTAGTCGCTCTCGGGGTTGGGCCCGGTGAGCGCGAAGCCCGGCAGGTCGAAGCGGATCACGCGCCGCTTCTCGCGCAGCGCCTGCGCCCAGCCGTCCCAGGTGTGCAGGCTGGCCGAGGTGCCGTGCAGGAGCACGATGGGCGCCGGGTCGTCGTGAGGCCCTTCATCGCGCAGGTGCACCTGCATGCCGTTCACCGCGATGAAGCGCGAGGGCGGCCGCGCCCAGCGCGCCTTCAGCTCATCCACGGGCACGTCGGGCGCCCACGTCATGACGATGCCGACCGCCACGAAGAACAAGGCGCCTGCGAGGAGCAGGAGAAACGATCGGACCCAGATACTCTTCATTGACGGGACTGTAACGCGCGGCGGCTTTTGCTTTCCTACAACACTCTGGTAACAGTAGGGCTGGTTTTTGCGGTTTTGAGGTCATCGCGACATACGGAACCTTGCGTACCGCGCAGAATCCGCTCCAGCGCCAAACAAACGCTAGTGGAGTGACATGCAGTACGTACAAGACTCGTTTGATGCAGGATGTGTGGTGGCCGCCTGGCTCAGCCCGGACACGCTGGGCCAGTTCGAGCCCGTGGTGCGCAGGCTCATGGTCGGCCAGCAGTTGTTCGTGAAGCAGCCCGACGGCACCTGGCGGCCCAAGGGGTCGGAGCTGGGGCTGCCGCGCTCCTTCGAATTTGCCGACCTGCAGGGCCCCGCCCTGCGCACCGCCGGCATCTGAGGGCCGCGCTTAGCGGCCCTTGTTAGGCGCGTGGCTGGTGGTGCCGCGGCGCATGCTGGTCTGGTTATCGCTGCCCAGATGCGCCTCCCGGTCAGTCCGGCTCTCCGGCGTGCGCCTGCCCTCGTTTTTCTGCGTGGGCGCCTGTTCTCCCTGCTTGTTGGCATCGTTCTCCACCTTCCCGGTCATGGGCTCCTGCTTGTCGGCGGGGCTCTGGTTCCTGGACTTCTTGGGCATGCTGCGCTCCTTGTATGTGAGGGATCGATTCATTCTGGATGGGCACCGACCACGTGGCTGTCGGACGGCATCCCCTGTTCAACCCTTGCTGCCTTCCTTGACCATCAACATCGCTTCGATCTTGTTGCCGTCCAGGTCGCGCACGAAAGCGGCGTAGTACTCGGGTGCGTAGTCCGGCCGCGAGCCAGGCGCGCCGTCGTCCTTGCCGCCGAGCTCCAGCGCCTTGGCATGAAAGGCATTCACCTCGTCGATGCTGTTGGCCAGGAACGCGACGTGCACGCCGTTGCCCGCGCCCGCGCGACCGCCGTCCTGCGGCGACTGGATCCAGAATTCCGGAAACTTGCGGCCATAGCCGGCGCCACCGTCGAAATCCATCACGCAGCGAATCTGCAGCGTGGCCAGCACCGCGTCATAGAACGCCTTGGCGCGTGGGTAATCGTTGGTGCCCAGCGAGACGTGCGACAGCACGCTGGGCGGCAAGTTGGATGAAGCCATGGGTTTGCCTCACGGGTGAATGGGTTGGTCTCTTAACCATAGCCCCACCTCGCGTAGCCGACAAGTGCGCCCGCCGGCGCTGCGGACAGGTTCAGGCCGCGGCCAGGTGCTGCTCGATGGCGCGCGGCACGGCCTTGCGGGCGCAGGCCTGCAGCTTCATCAGCAGCTGGTGGCGCGGCTGCGGCACGCCCCATTGCCGGCGCAGGTCCGTGCGGATCTGCCCGAGCAATGCGGCGGCCGTCTCCGCATCGGCCATCGCCCTGTGGGCCCGCCCATTCGTGGGCAGCGCGTGAAAGGCGGCCAGCGAGCCCAGCCGGTAGTTGGGCGCCTGCGGGTACAGGCGCCGCGAGAGCAGCATGGTGCAGGCAAAAGGCTCATCGGCGGGCCGGTCCGCCCGCTCCATCTCCGCCATCCAGAAGCGGCGGTCGAATGACGCGTTGTGTGCCACCATCGGCCGCCCCCCGACGAACCGGCTGGCCTCGGCCATGACAGTCTCGGCGCGAGGCGCGGTGGCGATCATCGCGTTGCTGATGCCGGTATAAGCCTCGATGAAGGCCGAGATGCGCACGCCCGCGTTCATCAGGCTCTGGAAGCGGTCCACCACCTGGTCGCCCTCGATCAGCACGACGGCGATCTCCGTTGCGCGGTCGCCCATCGCGGGCGACAGGCCGGTGGTCTCGAAGTCGATGACGGCGACGGCTGTCACGGCCCGTTGCCGCCGCCCATGTCGGGCTCGCGCTCCTGCCGCGCCACCAATTCCTTGAACCCCGTCGCGGCATCCAGCTCGCGCCGGAACTGCCAGCCCGGCAGCAGCGCAATCACCACCTCGGCTGTGGTGTGCACGATGCAGCCGGGCAGGATGTGGCCTCCCTTCACCTGGCCCTGCGAATCCGCCACGCTGCCGTGCAGGTGGGCGCCATCCGGGCTGAGCGTGCCCGAGAGCATCAGCAGCTCCAGCGGCCCGCCGATCTCGCTGCCGCCCGGCTTGTCGGCATAGCGCAGCACGGCATGCGACAGGCTGCCCGCCGCCGAGACGATGCATGCGGCGGCAATGCCGTAGGTGATCGCCAGCTTGGGGAACAAGGCCTCCAGGGCGACTCGAAGGTCGTCGCCGGGGACGAGACGAAGAACGTGGACTTGCATCAATACCCCAATGGGCGCACGCCGATCAGCGGTCCGTGCAGCAGCAGCGCGAACACCGACCACGCCACCAGCCCGGCCGCCACGGTGATCGAGGTGCCGATGGCATTGGCCGGCGCGTACACCGTGTTGTTGGCGCGATCGCGCTGGCGCGCGGCGCGAAAGCTCAGCACGGCCCACAGCAGGAAGGCGCCGAACAGCAGCACGTCGGCCGCCACGCCATTGGAGAGCAGGTGCGCGATCGCCCACGTCTTCACCGACAGCACCTGAGGGTGGTGGAATTTGGCCTTGAACCAGTTGTTGGGGATGTAGGCCGCGACGAACAAGATCATCGAGATGACCATCAGCAGCGCCGTCACATGCGTCATCCAGCGGGGCGTGGAGTACAGCACCAGCGTGTCCTGGCGGGCGATGCGAAAGCCCCAGACGATCACGATGAATCCCAGGATGGAAGCGGCCGCGTAAAGACCCTTCCACGGCAGGGGCCCCATCCTGGCGATCATGTCGGTGCGCCAGTCGTCCGCGAAGATACGGGTGGAATGCACGCCCAGGAACAGCACGAGACCGAGTAGCAGGATCAGCATGGCGCGGGCCTTGTGGAGTTGTCCGCAGGGATTATGGGCCCAAGCGCCCGAATGTGAGACATGTCAAGCACAGCGACAGCATGTCCGCCTACAGCAAATGCCGCAGCCAGTGACCATACTCTGCAATATCAGGAGTTCTATCCATGGCTAGCACCACACGACGCAGCACGAGTTTCGGCCTCGAGCACCCCGGCGCGCAGCTGCAGCCGGGCGACAAGACCCTGGGCGAACGGGCCAAGGATGCCCTACGCGCCCTCTACCCCCGGCCCAACAACGGCCGAACCGGCACGCTGGGCCGCCGGGCCGAAAAGCCCGCCAAGGACAACGCCAGCGGGCCGAGCGGCCAGCCCGACTCCTGCTGGCACGACAGCACGCACACGAACAAGTGAAGCGGTTCAGGCCAGGTGGTCGAACCGCCCCACCTGCTGCAACTCCACCGTCACCGGCGTCTCCTCGCACCGGTCATTGATGCCGGCGGTGAACGCCTTGAAGGAATCGAGCCTGGTCAGCGGATTTGCGTCCGGGTCGTCGAACGCCGACAGGTGCACGAAGCTCACGCCATCGGCCTGCTTGAACACCTGGTAGCGCATGCCCGCCGGCTTGTCGCGGGCAAGCTGGACGAACACCTGCTTGATCAGCGCCTCGTTCTCGGCGACCGATTCGGGCTTGAGCTTGTAGCGGACCATCACGGTTTTCATGGGGGCTCCTGTGACGCTGGGGTCACTTTACTCCCGCCCCGCCCCGCATGCGGCGCGCCACTCCTACGCCTGACCCGGTAGCCGGCGGCAGAATGCCTCGGCGCTGAGTACCGGACACAGTCCGCCCGCGCTAGCCAGAGCCAGCAGGTCCTTGTCGCCGGATACCAGGACATGTGCGCGGCCTACGATGGCCAAGTGCAAGTACGGCAAATCGAACGACAGCCGAATGGACAAGCTCCGAGGCGGCATAGCTGCGCTCGTCCATGCCAGCGACGAACCCTACGATCGCATCCGCGGCCTCGCGCACATCCCAAAGCCAGGCACGCGGATCACGCTGCATAAACCACTTCGCGCGCGCTGTTGATGCCGGCCAGGAGGTAGGGGTTGCGAACGGTCCCCGCCTCCACCAGGTCAACTTCGCGATGCAGCAACCCCTCGAGCGCTGATTTGAACGCGAAGTAAGAGTCCAGTCCGCGCCGGGCTTGCGGCTCGAATTCCACCAGAAAATCGGCGTCACTCGTGGACGGATCGAAGTCGGTCGCGCGCGCAGCCGAGCCGAACACCTCCAACCGATGGATATGGTGCTCCAGGCAGACACGCGAAATGTCTGCAACTCTCTGCGCGATCAGGGGATGCATGGCACCGACCATTCTACCGAGAGGGATGGAATCGAGGGCGTGGACGGCTGATTGCGGACTACTGCGGCGCGAACCCCTTCTCCTTGATGAACTGCGTTGGGGGCAATCTGGGGTTGGGGCCGTGTCGGCTTTTTCAGGCCCCCCGCAGGGGCCGCCGGAGGCCCCCTCGGTTGGGCCATGTACTCATGGTTCAGCCCTACTTCACTTCTTCTCATTCCAAGTTAACCACAACAGCATGCCAGAGAGGATCAGGCATATGCCGACGGATTCGCTCTTACTTGTCATAACCAGTTCAACCCATTGCGAGCGCGGGACGACATTCATCAATAGAAAAATTACGGCTAGGACGATACCAATAATGAGGATCTTTCTTGCTGGCAGCAGAATGGTCCTGCCAAGCTCTGCGGCCAGTGCGCCCAGACCTGTAAGCACAGTGATTACCAGCAAAGTGGAACAGATTATCAAGATTGCAGACAAATCCCTCGGGCTCTCGATACCTCCTCGAAAAGCAATAGTCTTATAGAGAGTGAGCGTCGCATCCACCGATAAGATTAGCGATGCCACTGTGGTCAGCCATCTCACGGCCTTGATCGCATAGGCTTTCATTACTTCAGCTTTCCTGGCAAGAGTCGCCCCATTGCGGAAGCGAACGCACAGCTTGCCTTACATGCAAGTACGCGCGAATTCTTTTGGGTGTCCAAAATGTCCTAGTGCTCAGGAGACCCACATGACTGCACTTGGTCGCCGTGCGTTAGCTCACAAGCACGCTCGCAAGCGGCTTGTTTACTCAGCAACGAATACGTGCTGTATGCGGTAACACCCGCACCCACAACAATCGGCAGCTTGACGACGATGTGGCAGCTAGGCCCGCTCGATTCGCGCCTTCTTCACTCGTGCTTTCAGCAAACCAAACAGAATCGGCGTTGATTCTTCAACGACTTTAATAACCAACGCTTGACCATCAGCATCTTGAGCAAGGTATTCGCCGTTTTGCACATCAACAGGCTCCATCGCCAGTTCCGCCTCTTCAACAGAGCTGTAGCTGGCTCGATCTCCGTTCTTCTCAATGAGGGTGATTGGCAGCTTCATCAGAACCTGTCGCATCCGCACTTGTCGGTTGACTTCTTATCCCACGGCCGATGCCTGCCGATGCCTTGCCCGGGAGGCGTGTTTCCCTTGGTGTCGGGGGCGCCACGACGGTGATAGTGCGGGTACTTCCCCGTCGAATGGCCCGTTCTATTTCCCCACGGCGCAAACCTGAAATTTCGCCCGACGCTCAGTTCCGCCCCGGCAGCATAGCCTTTCCCAGTGACAAGGGCGCCGGCAACGACGCCGCCCAGGTACTCAGGCGACGACACGTCAACCTGGTCATTGGTACCCATGAATGAACGCACCAGGGATGTCGTACCAAGTGACACGCCATCGCCAAAGCCCGCGCACACATTCACAAGCTCATCCGGTAACGGATCGCCCCATTCGAATAAGCCCTCGGGATCAGTGAAATTTAAAGGATCACCGTGAACATAGGCAAAGCGGCTGAGCCCACCTTGCAGGCCAATGGGATCAGCCTGCCGGTATCGACCTGTGGCTGCGTCGTAGTCCCGGAAGTAGTTGTAGAAAGTCCCAGTCTCCTCATCGCGCGACTGCCCAGGGAAGCGCAGATCAATTTCCACTGCCGGCTTGCTGGCCTTGAGTACTGTCTGCCCAGTGGGCGCCGTGCTGCTCACGATCACACCACCGGGCTTGTTGTTCCCGAAGGCGCTGTACGGCCACTGCCAAACCGGCTTGTTCGCACGGTCTGTCATCAGCCGCGGTGTGCCCAGGTGGTCCGTGTGGATCGCGTACAAATTTCGTTTGCGGTACATGCCGACAGGGATCGCGCCGCCCTCTTCCATAGGCAGCCAGATGTATTCTGTCGCACCGCGTCCCTGTGCGGTTCCATTGTCGTATTCGCCCAGCAGTGCCCACTGCGGAATCTCTGCGTCGCCGTACAGGTAGGCCACGCCCAGACTGGCTTCCGCCTTCCTACCCTTGAGGGGCATCCAGCCGAAGTTCCTCCTTAGCCAGTTCATGAACCCCGGACCCAGGTCTTCTTCCTTGGGCCCCGCTTGCTCGGCCTTCGGCTCGCTCTTGAACACGCGTTGGCCCAGCGCATTGTGCAGGTAGCGGATACCGGCTTCTTCGCCGTCCTTATAGATCTTGACCTTGGTCAGGCGGCCGCTGGCGTCATAGTCGAAGCTTCGCAAGCCGTCGCTGGTCATCGAGCCGTTGGCATCCACGCTGTAGTTCACCGGCGTGGTCACCACGACGCTGGGCTGACCATTGACCATCTTGGTGGTGGTCTGCGTGAACCCCAGCAGCCGGTTGCTGGCATCTTCGATCTTCAGCGCCTGGCCGGTGGCCTGAGCCAGGTTCGCTTGGTCGAACAGTGCGTCCAGGTCGGTTTCGCTTGTCCTGGTCTCTGATGCCGTCAGCCGGTTGCTGCTGGCGTCGTACGTATAGCTGGTGTCCGCTCCTGGATGGTCGCGAAAAGCAGCAGCAGTCGTAAACACTTGCGAGAACACCGTAGCACGCTCCCTGAAACCCAATCTATTGCTTTCACTCCCATACACATTGGCCCTCATATTCGCTGTTTTATAGGTCAAGTGTATTACATTCACCCCGGCGACCACCCAAAATGCCCCACTCGACAAGGATGAAGAAGAGGCCTTGAAAAAGTTGGCCGCGCACCTGCTATCACTGACGCAGCAGGAGATCAGCCGGGCTCAGCATGCCGGCGAATTGATGGAAGTAGATTGTGATGCGCAAGACGAAATCTCCAATACTTGAAGCTGTCCATGACACGGCCAAAGGCCTACATCAAGGCCGGCGTGATGGACCAGGTCACGCTGCGTGAGTTCGACAGCCTCTGCCTACCGCCAGTCGAGCCGCTGAAGGCGCAGCAGATCAAGAAGATCCGCCAGGCATCACACGTCAGCCAAGCCGTCTTTGCCCGTTTGCTGAACACCAGCCTCTCGACGGTTCAGAAATGGGAGATCGGCCAGAAGAAGCCTACAGGCACGGCCCTGAAACTACTGCATCTCGTAGAAAAGAAAGGGCTGGACATAGTGGCCTGACAAGGCCACCGCTCATTGCGGCGCGAACCCCTTCTCCTTGATGATCCGCGCCCACGTCGTCGTATACGCCCGCTCCCGCTCCCCCAGCACCTGCGCGCTCATGTACCCCGGCGCCAGCCCCATGCGCTGCATCTGCTCGCGCACCGCCGGCTGCGCCAGCACCTTGGCCATCGCCGCGCCGAACTCACCCACGAAAGCGGCCGGCACGCCCTTGGGCGCGAACACGCCGTAGTACGGCACATCCTCGAAGCCGGTCAGCCCCAGCTCGCGGAAGGTGGGCACGTCGGGCAGCACGGCCTGCCGCTCGCGGCCCAGCACCGCCACCACGCGCAGCTTGCCGGCGCGATGGTTCTCGATGAAATCGGGCACCGAGCCGACGCCCGCGGCGATCTGGTTGCCCAGCATGTCGCCCATCATCGGCGCGCTGCCGCGGTAGGGCGCGGCGACCAGGTCCAGCTTGTACTTCTCGGCAATCAGCTTCACCAGGAACTCCGGCGTCGAAGCCGGCGCCGGCACGCCCACGGTGCCGCGATTGCGCGCCGAGTTGCCGCCCGCCTTGTCGCCGCCCTCCTGGATCCACTTGACGTATTCGGCGAACGTGCGCGCCGGCGTGCCGCCCGACACCGCGAACGCATTGACGAAGGTGGCAAAGCCCGCCACCGGCGCAAAGTCAGCCGCCGGATCGAAGCCCGCGTTCTTGGTGACCAGCGGCAGGATGGAGATGCTGTGGTCGTGCGACAGGAACAGCGTCAACCCGTCCGCAGGCGCCGCCTTGAGCGCCTGCGCCGCCAGCTGCCCGCCCGCGCCGGGCTTGTTGTCCACGACGACGTTGGCGCCCAGTTCGTCCTTGAGGCGCTCGGCGAGGAGGCGGGCGACGGCGTCCGTGCCGCCGCCGGGGGGGAAGCCGACGAGGAGGCGGATGGTGCGGGGTTGGGAGAGGGCGGGGAGGGCTGCGAAGGCGGCGCTGCCGGCCAGGAGTTGTGCGGCGAAGTGCCGGCGGGTGATCGTCATTTGGAAACCCTCTTTGTTGGCCGAGACAAAAACTCTATTTTGCAAGATGCCATAAGGCCAAAGGGAGGGGCTTGAGCTGGGTCATATGCAGCGATCCCCTATAGCTGCATGAGTCTGCGCAAACTGTCACGGCAACTACGAAAAGCTGGCCCTGTAGGTGACAGGATCGAGCAAACAGTGCTGATCCAGCGAGCCCTTCAGGTCAAACAGCCGAGGAGCCTTGCGAAATTCAAATAGACGATAAAGGTGGAATTGAGACTTTGCGCTTCTCGAAAGAGACAGTTCACCGCGTGACACAAAGAACGGAATTTCTCGCCCAAAACTGGTTGTCTTAACTTCGATGAAGCGCTCCTGTCCATCGCGTTCAAATGAGAGCACGTCAAAACCCAACCCGTCACCTCTGGATTTGGCCACGTGCTCCACCTGGTCGGCAAGTTTCTGCTCGCCGAGCGCGACCAGACGCCAGTGCTCATATTGAACAATGAATTCTTCGCCTGCCAGACCAAGCGATTGGTTCAGCGCCTCGCGTTCAAGATAGTCGCGCTTTACAGCTCTAAGCAATGGCGCTGCCGGCGATTCGGCCGCTCGCAACTGCATCTGCGGGGCTTCGGATTTCACCTTGGTGAAGTCTTGGATCACTGGAGTGATCGCTGGTTGCTGCACGGCTGCAAGGGCTGCATCATCCATAAAGGGCTTTGCCTTGACTTGTGCCGAGAGAACTTCTCCTAGCAATACTTGGTAGTTGGAGCGCGGTTTATAACCGGCCAAGTACGGAAACCCCAGGTCGATCATCGCCGCGCTAACGTTGCAGTGCTTGAACTCGATCGACCCTTCTGATCGGTTGTTGAGTAAGGCGCCCAACTTTCGTCTGTGTTCAGCCTTGTTGAAACTTTGTCCCGAGAGTTCGAACGCAAGCATCTGCAAGTAGTCTGCGACGATTGCCTCGACTTCGGTCCGGGTCCAGTCCATAGGCAGCAGAGTCTACCCGCCCAGCACCGCGCTGACGATCAACGCTCTGGCCCTTGCTGCTTGATTTCGATCCGGGCGCACCCCCACAACTCACCCGTTCCAGGCCTGCTCGGACAGGTTGCCGCGTCCAGGTCGCGGCCGCGCGGCTCGTCCGCGGCAGCCAGCTGGGCGTAGTAGTTGCATGGGTGCGGGCAAAGCCACAAGCGGCGACCACAGGCCTGGTCAACCAAAGATGGCCCAGCACCAGGTTGCCTGCGGCTCACACGTCGACGTTCGCCGCCCTCGGCGCCACCCCGTACGCCGTACTCCTCCCGCCCGCCCCCGACCTCACGAGGATCCCTAGCGAAACCATTTCATTGATATCCCGCAGCGCCGTATCCGGCGAGCACTTGGCGAGTGCGGCCCACTTGCTGCTCGTGAGCTTGCCTTCGAACCCATCAAGCAACCGATTCAACAACTTAACCTGCCGTTCGTTCATCGGTGTGCCCGCCCAGCGCTGCCAGAAGCGGGCCTTCGCCAGCACGGTGTCCAGCGTCGATTGCGCGCTGTTCACCGCGCGCCCCAGCGTGGCCAGGAACCAGCCTAGCCACTCCGTGACGTCCATCGTCCTCTTCTGCGTTCGCTCGAGCACTTCGTAATACGCCTTGCGCTCGCGCTGGATCTGGGCCGACAGGCTGTAGAAGCGCTGCGGGCTGCTGTCGGCGCGGGCCAGGAACAAGTCGCCCACGGCGCGCGCAATGCGGCCGTTGCCGTCGTCGAATGGATGCAGGGTCACGAACCACAGGTGCGCCAGGCCCGCCTTGATCAAGGCAGGTTCCGATGCGCTCGCGTTCGCCCAGTCGAGGAAGCGAGCCATCTCCTTTTTCAATGCGCCCGCGGGAGGCGCCTCGTAATGAACTTTGCGGCGATGGTCCGGGCCCGAAACGACTTGCATCGGCCCGGTCGCGTCGTCGCGCCACGCACCCACACGGATACGCGCGAGGCCGCTATAGCCGGTGGGGAATAGCGCGGCGTGCCAGCCGAACAGGCGCTTCGCGGAAAGCGGCGCACTGAAGTTGGCGGTGGCATCCAGCACCATCTCCACCACGCCCTCGACATTCCGGTCTACAGGCGCAAGCGAGCCAATGTCCACGCCCAGCCGGCGCGCCAGTGAGGAGCGCACCGATTCGACGTTGAGATGCTCGCCCTCGATCTCGCTGGTCTTGACGACATCATCGGTCAGTGCGGCCAGGCTTGCCTGTTCGCGCAACGGAAGGCCGACATCGGTCAGGCGGCCAAAGAGCAAGCCTTGGGCGCGACTTGTTTCTTCCAACGCGGGCGCCAGCGCCGAAAGGTCATAGCGCCAGTTTGGCCAGTCGTCGGATTCCCAGATGTAGAGCTTATCTCCGCGTTCCATGCGGAGATTGTGGCGGCGATTCGCCGCAGAGGCAAGATAATCACCGCATTATTTGCGGTGATTGAGGCGGCGATTCGCCGCACCGATATGGATTGCGGGTCAAGCCCGCAATGACAAGTCGGGGGCTAGACGTCGATGTTGGCCGCCCGAAGGGCATTGGTCTCGATGAAGTCCCGCCGCGGCTCCACTTCATCCCCCATCAGCATCGTGAACACACGATCCGCCTCGATCGCATCATCGATCTGAACGCGCAGCAAGCGCCGCACCGTCGGGTCCATCGTCGTCTCCCACAGCTGCTGCGGGTTCATTTCGCCCAGGCCCTTGTAGCGCTGCCGGGCAGTGGCGGATTCGGCTTGGGTGATCAGCCAGCGCATGGCCTGGCGGAAGTCGCTGACTTTTTCTTCCTTCTGGCGCTCGCCTTCGCCGCGGAAGACGCGTGCACCCTCGTGCAGCATGCCGCGGAAGGTGTTGGCGGCTTCGGCCAAGGCGGCGTAGTCGGCGCCGTGGACGAAGTCCTGCGTGATCACGCTGCTCTTGATGTTGCCGTGGTGCCTGCGGCTGATGCGCAGGATGGGCTTGTCGGTGCGCACGTCGAATTCACCCGCCACTTCGGCCGGGGCCGCGTTGCTGGCCTTGTCCAGTTCCTGCAGCTTGGTCTGCAGCGCCACGGCCGATGCTTCGGCGTCGGGCACGGTGTCCAGGTTCAGGCTCACGCCGTCGGCAATCGCGCGCAGTGCCTCGGCGTCCATGAAGTTCGACAGGCGCTTGATCACGGCTTCGGCCACCTGGTGCTTGCGCGCCAGCTCGGCCAACGTTTCGCCGTTGATCACGTTGCTGTTCTCGCCGCCCGTATGCACCCCTGCGCCATTGAGCGCGATGCGCAGCAGGAAGGTGTCGAGCTCGGTCTGGCCTTGCAGGTACAGCTCTTCCTTGCCGGCCTTCACCTTGTACAGCGGCGGCTGTGCGATGTAGATGTGGCCGCGCTCTACCAGCTCGGGCATCTGGCGATAGAAGAACGTGAGCAGCAGCGTGCGGATGTGCGCGCCGTCCACGTCGGCGTCGGTCATGATGATGATGCGGTGGTAGCGCAGCTTGGCCACATTGAAGTCGTCCGCGCCGCCCTGGCCGCCGTTCATGCCGCCACCGGCCTTGCCGATGCCTGTGCCCAGCGCGGTGATGAGCGTCAAAATTTCGTTGCTGGTCAACAGCTTCTCGTAGCGCGCCTTCTCCACGTTCAAAATCTTGCCGCGCAGCGGCAGGATGGCCTGGAACTTCCGGTCGCGGCCCTGCTTGGCGCTGCCGCCGGCGGAGTCGCCCTCGACGATGTAGATCTCGCACATCGCCGGGTCTTTCTCCTGGCAGTCTGCCAGCTTGCCGGGCAGGCCCATGCCGTCCAGCACGCCCTTGCGGCGCGTCATCTCGCGGGCTTTACGGGCGGCTTCGCGTGCGCGAGCGGCTTCGATGATTTTGCCGACGATGATCTTGGCGTCGTTGGGCCGCTCCTGCAAGAAGTCGCCCAACGTGCGCGCCACCACGTCTTCCACCGGGCCGCGCACTTCGCTGGAGACCAGCTTGTCCTTGGTCTGGCTGGAGAACTTGGGCTCGGGCACCTTCACGCTCAGCACGCAGGTCAGGCCCTCGCGCATGTCGTCGCCCGTCACTTCCACCTTGGCCTTCTTGGCCAGCTCGGTGTCGTCGATGTACTTGTTGATCACGCGCGTCATCGCGGCGCGCAGGCCCGTCAGGTGGGTGCCGCCGTCTCGCTGCGGGATGTTGTTGGTGAAGCAGAGCACCTGTTCGTTGTAGCCGCTGTTCCACTGCATCGCCACTTCGACGCCGATGTTGGTGTTCTGGTCCGATTGGCGGTCGCCCATCGCGTGGAACACGTTGGGATGCAAGACGGTCTTGCCCTTGTTGATGAAGCCGACAAATCCCTTCACGCCGCCGGCGCCGGAGAAGTCGTCGCTCTTGCCGGTGCGCTCGTCGAGCAGGCGGATGCGCACGCCGTTGTTCAGGAACGAGAGCTCGCGCAGGCGCTTGGAGAGGATCTCGTAGTGAAAATCCGCGTTCTCCTTGAAGATCTCGTTGTCCGGCAGAAAGTGCACCTCGGTGCCGCGCTTGTCGGTGTCGCCCAGCACTTGCATGGGGGACACTTCGACGCCGTCGATCTTCTCGACGATGCGGTTCTGCACGAAGCCGCGGGAGAACTCCAACACATGCACCTTGCCTTCGCGACGCACCGTCAGGCGCAGCATTTTGGACAGTGCGTTCACGCAGCTCACACCCACGCCGTGCAGGCCGCCCGAGACCTTGTAGCTGTTCTGGTTGAACTTGCCGCCGGCGTGCAGCTCAGTCAGCGCGATTTCCGACGCCGAGCGCTTGGGCTCGTGCTTGTCGTCCATCTTGATGCCGGTGGGGATGCCGCGGCCGTTATCCACGACCGAGACGGAGTTGTCCGAATGGATGGTGACGACGATGTCGTCGCAATGGCCGGCCAGCGCTTCGTCGATGGAGTTGTCCACCACCTCGAACACCAGGTGGTGCAAGCCCGTGCCGTCGGATGTGTCGCCGATGTACATGCCGGGGCGCTTGCGCACGGCTTCCAGGCCTTCCAGGATCTGGATCGATGCCTCGCCATAGGCAGCGCTCGCGCCGACCTGGTGGGCGTCGATATTGGGCTGGTAGTTGGAGCTTTCTTCGCCGCCGGCACCTACGTGGACGCCGTCGCTGGGCTTGTTTTCTTCAGACATAAATCGCTTTTCAGAAACTCTTTAAGGACCAAACCCGCCTGTGACGGCGGGTCTGGTTTCTCTGGCTGTCATGCCGGACTTGATGATCCGGCATCCATGTGGGCGTGCCTCGATGGATTGCGGGTCGAGCCCGCAATGACAGGCCATTGTTAAATCCTCATCGGCATCACCACGTACTTGAACGTCGAATTCTCGGGAATGGTGATGAGCGCCGAGCTGTTCGAATCGGCCAGCTCCATCTTCACCATCTCCTGGTCCATGTTGGACAGCGCGTCGATGAGATACGTGACGTTGAAGCCGATCTCGATCGCGTCGCCGCCGTAGTCGATGTCCAGCTCGTCCACGGCTTCTTCCTGCTCGGCGTTGTTCGAGGCCACACGCAGCGTGCCGGGCTCGATGTTCAGGCGCACACCCTTGAACTTCTCGCTCGTGAGGATGGCGGTGCGCTGCAGGCTGGCCAGCAGTGGCACGCGGCCCAGCGTCACGGCGTTCTTGTGGTTCTTCGGGATGACGCGGTTGTAGTCGGGGAACTTGCCCTCGACCAGCTTGGTGACGAACTCCATGCCGCCGAAGCTGAACTTGGCCTGATTGCTTGCAAACTGCATCTCGATCCCGCCTTCGGCATCGCTCAGCAGACGCTGCATCTCCAGCACCGTCTTGCGCGGCAGGATGACCTCTTGCCGCGGCACTTCTACGTCCAGTGTGGCATTGGCAAAAGCCAGGCGGTGGCCGTCGGTGGCCACCAGGCTCAATTGCTTGCCTTCGGCGACGAACAGGATGCCGTTGAGGTAGTACCGGATGTCATGCACCGCCATCGCGAAGGAGACCTGGTTCAGCAAGTCCTTCAAGGTCTTTTGCGGCACGCTGAAGACGGGGCCGAAACTCGCCGCCTCCTGCACCAGGGGGAAGTCTTCGGCCGGCAGGGTCTGCAGCGTGAACTTGCTCTTGCCGCCCTTGAGAATCAGCTTGCTCTGATTCGATTCCAGGCTCACCGTCTGGTCGCTCGGCATGGTGCGCAGGATGTCGATCAGCTTGCGCGCGCCGACGGTGGTGGTGAAGTTGCCGCTGTCGCCGTCGAGTTCCACTGTCGTGCGGATCTGGATCTCAAGGTCGCTGGTGGTCAACTGCACGGAGCTGCCGGTCTTGCGAATCAGCACGTTGGCCAGGATCGGCAGGGTATGCCGACGCTCCACGATGCCCGCAACCGATTGCAGAACCGAGAGCACTTTGTCTTGCGTTGCCTTCAGGACGATCATGTCTTCCTCTTCTTAAATTTCTTTAATTCAAATTAGTAGTAGCTAGTAAAGGGAGGCACCTTCTGTGGACAACTGCCATTTTCCCCTTTTTTATCAAGCACTTGCCCGATTTAAAACCATGTGCGTGGAGCCCTCTTCCCGCTGTCCGCCCGCCGGGGACAACTTCCCATTTTCGCCGTTTGTGTGGATAACCCATCAGTTGTGCCGGATCGCTCCACAGGGTTGTTAGACAGGCTCAAAATCAACCCTTTAGCGTCTGTTCCAGCACGTGCAGCTGCTGGTTCAACTCGGTGAGCTGCTGGCGCTCGCCGGAGATCTTGCGCACGGCGTGCAGCACGGTGGTGTGGTCCCGCCCGCCGAAAAGCTCGCCGATCTCGGGCAGGCTTTTCTGGGTCAGTTCCTTGGCCAGGTACATCGCAATCTGGCGCGGCCGCGCAATCGAGGCCGGGCGCTTCTTGGAGTACATGTCGGCGACCTTGATCTTGTAGTAATCGGCCACCGTCTTCTGGATGTTCTCGACGCTGATCTGCCGGTTCTGGATCGACAGCAGGTCACGCAGCGCCTCGCGTGCCAGCTGGATGGAAATTTCCTTCTGGTTGAAGCGGGAATAGGCCAGTATCTTGCGCAGCGCGCCTTCGAGCTCGCGCACGTTGGAGCGGACGTTCTTGGCCACGAAGAAGGCGACTTCCTCTGGCATCTCGGCGCTTTCGGCGCGGGCCTTGTTGATCAGGATGGCCACGCGCATTTCGAGCTCGGGCGGCTCGATGGCGACCGTCAGCCCGGAATCGAAGCGGGAAATCAAACGCTCGTGAATGTCCGTCAGGCCCTTGGGGTAGGTGTCCGACGTCATCACGATGTGGGATTTCTTGGCCAGCAGGGCCTCGAAGGCGTTGAAGAACTCTTCCTGGGTGCGGTCCTTGTTGGCGAAGAACTGGACGTCGTCGATCAGCAGCAGATCCAGCGAGTGGTACCGCTCCTTGAATTCATCGAAAGTCTTGCGCTGGTAGGCCTTAACCACATCGGATACAAATTGCTCGGCGTGGATGTAGAGAACTTTGCTGCCCGGCTTGTCCGCCAGTAACTTATTGCCCACCGCGTGGACAAGATGGGTTTTCCCCAAGCCGACGCCGCCGTAGATGAAAAGCGGGTTGTAAAGATGGCCGGGGGTACCCGAGACATGCATCGCCGCGGCCCGGGCCATGCGGTTGGCCGTGCCCTCGACCAGGGTGTCAAACGTGAGCGCCGTGTTCAGGCGATTCTTGAAGGCAACGGCGGCGCTGTCGTCGCTGATCTCGGCTGGCTCGGGTGTCCGGCCGATGTCCATCGACGCCGGACTGGAGTAAGCACGGGCGTTCGGCTCGCGGATAGCGAGCGCTAACTCCAGCTGAACCGGCTGACCATAGAGCTTCTCCAGCATGCCGGCGATGCGGCTCGAATACTGGGCTCGCACCCAGTCCAGCTTGAAGCGGTTGGCAACGAAGATCGTGACCTTGGAGAAGTCGTCCGTGACCTGGGCCACGAGGGGCTTGATCCAGGTGTTGAACTGCTGCTCGGGGAGTTCCTGTGCCAGCTGGTCCATGCAGGCCTGCCACAGGCTGTCGCCCGCGCCCAGGCCGGCATTGGCTGCCAGGCCATGTTGTTGCCCCTCGCTCATTATTGGCTGTCGCCTCTGTGGATATATTTCATTCGGCAAGCCAGTCATTCTAGTTTATGAATAGCTTATCCACAAAGACCATTGGCGATGAAGGAAGGACCTTTGGCTGTCATGCCGGGCTTGACGCGCATCCACGTTGGCGCGACCGGGTGAATTGCGGGTCGAGCCCGCAATGACAGGCATTTTGGCCAGATTGGCGGCTATCTCGTTGCCGCCATTGGCTTTTTCCGCGATAATCGCGGGTTTCCCCGAGCAATCCCGAGATAACAGATCATGAAACGCACCTACCAACCTTCCAAAGTGCGCCGCGCACGCACCCACGGCTTTCTCGTTCGCATGAAGACCCGCGGCGGCCGCGCCGTCATCAACGCACGCCGCGCCAAGGGCCGCAAACGCCTGGCTGTCTGAGCCTCGCGCACTGTAGTGCAGCGGCTCAAGACCCGCGTGCAGTTCCAGGCCGTCATGGCGGGCAGCACAGTGTCACGGACCGCGCATTTCGCGCTCCACCGCCTGAATCTGGAATCAGGGCCTGAGGCTGATCGGTCTCAGGCCCTGTTTGCCGTGCAGTCCGAACCCTGGGTCGGCGCGCTGCTACCCAAGCGGTGGGCCAAGCGGGCCGTGACGCGCAACGCCATCAAGAGGCAGATCTACGCCGTGAGCCAATCCGTCGAACCGACATTGCCCGCCGCCGCCCATGTGGTGCGATTGCGCGCCGGCTTCGACCGCTCGCAATTCGTGAGTGCCACATCCGATGCGCTGAAACGAGCCGTGCGCGGCGAGCTGCAAGAGCTCTTTGCGCGAGCCAGCACATGATCCGCGCCGCCCTCATCGCCCTGGTCAAGGGCTACCGCCTGCTGCTCTCCCCCTGGCTGGGCTCGAGCTGCCGTTTCACGCCCACCTGCTCCGCGTACTCGTTGCAGGCGCTGGAGCGGCACGGCGCGGCGGCGGGTACCTACCTCACCGTAGCGCGCCTGGCGCGCTGCCACCCCTGGTGCGACGGCGGCGTCGATGAAGTGCCGCTCGAAAAACCGCGCCTGTTCTCTCATCTGCTCTCACCTATTTCCAAGAAGAAGTCTTCATGAATGACATTCGCCGCACCATCCTGTGGGTGATCTTTGGTTTCTCCATGGTGTTGCTGTGGGACCAGTGGCAGATCTATAACGGCCACAAGGCCACGTTCTTCCCCAGCACGCCGGTGCAACCCGCGGTCACCGCCAAGGGCCCGGCGTCGAGCGTGCCCGCTGCGCTGCCTGGCCCAACCACGGTGCCGGCAGCCACCTCGGCGGTGCCGGGTGCGCAACCCGCGGCCGTCCCACCTACCGCCACGGCGCCCGCCCCCACCGCGCAGAAAATCGTCGTCACAACGGACCTGCTGCGCCTGACCTTCGACAGCGAGGGCGGCTCGCTGGTGCGCACCGAACTGCAGAAGATCTCCAGCGACAGCAAGACAGGCACCTTCGTGCTGCTGGACGACAGCCCCGGCTACAAGTACGTGGCCGAGTCGGGCCTGGTCGGCGGCGACTTCCCCAATCACAAGACGGTGATGACGTTCAGCGGCGACCGCGCGATGAAAGACGGCGCCGGCGAACTGGCGGTCAAGTTCGAGTCGCCCGAAAAAGGCGGCCTGAAGCTCGTGAAGACCTACACCTTCAAGCGCGGAGCCTACGACGGCACGGTGCGCCACGAGGTCGTCAACACCGGCGCTGCGCCGGTGGCCCCGCAGCTGTACGTGCAGCTGGTGCGCGACGGCAACAAGCTGCCCGGCGAGTCGTCCTTTTATTCCACCTTCACCGGGCCGGCCGTCTACACCGAGGCGGGCAAGTTCCAGAAGGTGGACTTCAGCGACATCGAGAAGAACAAAGCCGATTTCCAGAAGGATTCGGCCAACGGCTACGTGGCCATGGTGCAGCACTATTTCGCCAGCGCCTGGATCCTGCCGGACGGCATGAAGCGCGAGAACTTCATGCGCAAGGTGGACAACAACCTGTACTCGGTCGGCATGATTGCCCCGCTGGACCCGATCGCCCCTGGCGCCACCAAGGTGGTGGATGCCAAATTCTTCGCCGGGCCCCAGGAAGAGCGCCTGCTCGAGACGATCGCGCCCGGGCTGGAGCTGGTCAAGGACTACGGCTGGCTCACCATCCTGGCCAAGCCGCTGTACTGGCTGCTGACGCAGATCCACGACGTGCTGAAGAACTGGGGCTGGTCGATCATGGCGCTGGTGCTGGTGATCAAGATCGCCTTCTACTGGCTGCAGGCCAAGGGTTACGAGAGCATGGCCAAGATGAAGGCCATCAACCCCAAGGTCATGGCGATGCGCGAGCGCTACAAGGACAACCCGCAGCAGATGCAGCAGGAGATGATGCGCATCTACCGCGAGGAGAAGGTCAACCCGATGGGCGGCTGCTTCCCCATCATGGTCCAGATCCCGGTGTTCATCGCTCTGTACTGGGTGCTGCTGTCCAGCGTCGAGATGCGCGGCGCGCCGTGGATCGGCTGGATTCACGACCTGGCCGCACCGGACCCGTACTACATCCTGCCGATCATCATGACGGCGACGACCATGTTGCAGACCGCGCTGAACCCCCAGCCGCCGGACCCGATGCAGGCCAAGATGATGTGGTTCATGCCGCTGGCGTTCAGCATCATGTTCTTCTTCTTCCCGTCTGGCCTGGTGCTGTACTGGATCACGAACAACGTGCTGTCGATCGCGCAGCAGTGGCTGATCAACACGCGCATGGGCGTGCCGCCACAGTTCAATTTGCCGAAGTTCAACTGACGGCTGTCATTGCGGGTCGAGCCCGCAATGACAAATCCAGGCGCACGACAATACCGCCATGCTCCCGCGCCTCGACCAGCCCATCGTTGCCATCGCCACAGCCCCGGGGCGTGGCGCGGTGGGTATCGTGCGGGTGTCGGGGCCATCGGTCTCCGCGCTGGTCCAGGCGGTCTGCGGCCGCCCGCTGAAGCCCCGCGAAGCAACCTATCTTCCTTTCCTCGCTGCCGACGGCAGTGCGATCGACCAGGGTTTGGCGATTCATTTCCCCGCGCCCCATTCCTTCACCGGTGAAGACGTGCTGGAGCTGCAGGCGCATGGCGGGCCGGTGGTGCTGCAGCTCCTGCTGGCGCGCTGCCTCGAGGCCGGCGCCCAGCATGACCCGGCCACGGGCAAGCCGCGGCTGGCCGGACTGCGCGTCGCCGAACCTGGTGAGTTCACCGAGCGCGCCTTCCTCAACGACAAGATCGACCTTGCCCAGGCCGAGGCGATCGCCGACCTCATCGACGCGAGCACCGAGGCCGCGGCGCGCAGCGCCAGCCGCTCGCTCTCCGGCGAGTTCTCGCGCGAGATCCACGCACTGCGCGACGCTCTCATCCACCTGCGCATGCTGGTCGAGGCCACGCTCGATTTCCCCGAAGAAGAGATCGACTTCCTGCAGAAGGCCGACGCGCAGGGGCAGTTGAAGCGCCTGCGCGAGACGCTCGCACGCGTGATGCAGCGCGCGCGCCAAGGCGCGTTGTTGCGCGAGGGCATCAAGGTCGTGATTGCGGGGCAGCCCAACGCGGGCAAGAGCTCGCTGCTCAATGCGCTGGCCGGCGCAGAGCTCGCGATCGTCACGCCCATCCCCGGCACCACGCGCGATGTGGTGAGCCAGACGATCCAGATCGAGGGAGTGCCACTGCACGTGATCGACACCGCGGGCCTGCGCGAGAGCGATGACCACGTGGAGAAGATCGGCATAGCGCGCGCCTGGGGCCAGATCGAGAACGCTGACGCGGTGCTGTTCCTGCACGACCTCACGCGCTCGGCGCAGGCTGATTACGCGGCTGGCGATGCCGTTATTGCGGCAATGCTCGCCGAGAAATTACCGCCATCGGTCCCCGTGATCGATGTGTGGAACAAGGTGGATCTCGCCGTGTCTACCCCCTCCCCTTCCGGGCGAGGGCTGGGGTGGGAGCACGCCATCCGCCTCTCCGCAAAAACAGGCGAAGGCCTCGACGACTTGCGAAAGAAGCTTCTCGAAGCCGCCGGCTGGCAGGCCGCGCCCGAGGGCGTGTACATCGCGCGCGAGCGCCATGTCCAGGCGCTGCGCCGCGTCGAAGAGCACCTGCAGCAGGCCACGGCCCACCTGGCCGCGGAGGCCCAGGCGCTGGACCTGCTGGCCGAGGAGCTGCGGCTGGCGCAAAACGCGCTCAACGAGATCACGGGTGAGTTCACATCAGATGATCTGCTCGGTGTGATCTTCTCGAGTTTCTGCATCGGCAAGTAGCGACGACGTTCACACCATCCCGCGCGCAGACGCGATCAGGTAGCCAATCAGGCACGAGGTGCCGACACCGATCAAGCCTGGCAATATAAAGCTGTGGTTGATCACGTACTTGCCGATGCGCGTGGTGCCGGATCGGTCGAACTGGATCGTCGCCAGGTCGCTCGGGTAGGTCGGCAGGATGTAGTAGCCGTAGCTCGCGGCGGCGAAGGCCACCACATATCCGGGCTCCACGCCGATCGACAGCGCCACCGGCACCATCGCGCTCACCGCCGCGGCCTGCGAGTTGACCAGCTTGGACACCACGAGCAACGCCAGCGCGTAGGCCCAGGGGTGCGTCTTCACCACCTCCGACAAAGCGGCCTTGAGCCCGGGCAGGTTCGCTTCGAACACCGTGTCAGCCATCCAGGCGATACCGAACACCGCGATCACCGCGATCATGCCGGCGCGGAACACCTCGTTTTTGCCGATTGCGGTGGGGTCGGTCTTGGTCAGCACGATGATGAGCGCGCCTGCCAGCAGCATGAACATCTGGATGGTGAGGATCATCGACAGCGGCTTGCCATTCACCAGCGGACGCAGCGGCTCGAACGCACCGAGCACCGCGACGAGCACGATGGCGCCGACGAAGATCCACATCGCAACCCACTGGCCGGTGAGCAGTTGCTTGCCCATCAGTGTGGCGGAGTCGCCGTACACACGAGCGCGCACTTCCGGGTCGGCGATGCGCGCCTGGAACTCGGGGTCCTTGTCCAGGTCCTTGCCGCGGAACCAGCTGAAGATGCCGATCATCAGCACACCGACCAACGTCGAGGGGATGGTGACGGAAAGCAGCGTGACGAAATCGATCACCTTCCCATCGACCGGCGCCTTCGCAAGGAAGGCCGCGAGCGACACCACGGCCACCGACACGGGGCTCGCGAGAATGCCCATCTGGCTGGCGATCGACGCACCGGCCATCGGGCGCTCGGGGCGGATGCCATTCTTGATCGCCACGTCGTAGATGATGGGCAGCATGGTGTACACGACGTGTCCAGTGCCGCACATCATGGTGAGCAAGCAAGTGGTGAACGGCGCGAGGATGGACACATACCTCGGGTTGCGGCGCAGCAGCTTCTCGGCCGCCTGCAGCATCACTTCGAGACCGCCCGAGGCCTGCAGCGTGGCCGAAGCCGCCACGACGGCGATGATGGTCAGCATCACCTCGACCGGGGGTTTGCCCGGCGGAAGCTTGAAGCCGAACACGAGGATGACGATGCCAATACCGCCGAGCAGGCCAAGCGCGATGCCGCCCTTGCGCGCGCCGTAAAAAAGGCAGGCCAGGATGACGACGAGTTGTAGTGTGAATTCCATGAGGGGGTTCTTCCTGTCGGCGCCGGATCGGCCGATGCGTGATGGGTTGTTCTTGTTGTGAGTGAAGTTATTGTCGGGCCGCCGCACAGCGCGGCCGTTGAGGTTCGTCAACGGCGCGAGCGGGCCCCGCGATGGTGCATAGCGGATGCGCCAGCAGACAACCGGTTACAGGCCCAGCCGGCGGGGTATCAGGTGTAATCGCAAGTTAACGTGCCTTGTGTACTGCTGAGCCGGCGGCTACTGTCGCGCACATGAACGCACCCTTGCGCACCCCGATCAAGTTCGACATCCAGGGACTGGTCCAGGCGATCACCCACAATCATTCGGACGACAGCTTCGCCCCCACGCTGTCGCCGCTGCAGTGGGAACTGCTGGGCAGCTACATGCAGCCGTTCGCATTGATGTCGGGCCAGAAGCTGATCGAGCAGAGCGCACTGGACCGTACGCTGTACCTGATTGAAACCGGCGGCCTGACGGTGCACTACGAGGACGCGAAAGGGCGGTTGCGGCTGGCCTTCGTCGGTCCCGGCTCCGCAGTGGGCGAAGGCGCGTTCTTCACGCGGCAGCCGCGCTCGGCCACCGTGCAGGCGGCCCATGCAAGCAAAGTCTGGTCGCTCACGCCGATCCGGTTCACCGAACTGAGCAACCGGCAACCGGGTGTCGCGCTCGAAATCGCCATGGCACTGGGCTCCCTGGTTTCGCGCCGCCTGGTCAACAAGCCCAAGCGCATTGCTGTCACCTGAGCCGCCGCCGCCTGGACCTCGCCTTTGCCGCGGCAACGCGGCCCAAGCGCCCAAAAAGTGGCGCCATACGCTCGCCCACAACTACACTACCGATCTGGGGAACCAAAGTCTACGTTCGTGTGATCGCGGCTTCCCCGTCGCAGAAAGACCGCCATGTCCCTGTTCAAGTGGCTGTTCCCGGCCTCCAAGCCGGTGAAGGCCCACCCCGAAAGCTCCGGCCTCTCGCGCGTGGAGGCCACCAGGCCCGTGGCACGCTCGAAAGAGGGCCCCGTCGACAACGCCCAGCCGGCCAACCGCAAGAGCGAACGCATGGCGCGTCGCGAGTTGCTGTACTCGGTCGTGCGCGAGGCCATGACGCGTGCCGGAGTGCTCTCCTCCGGCTACAAGTTCAAGGTGCTCTCGCTTGATGCGCGGGGCCGCCAGTTCCTGGTGATGGTCGACCTGGCGCGGGACCACGGCGGTGAAACCGCCCGCCTGGCCGAGTTGGAGGCATCGATCGCCCAGGGCGCGAAGTCGCGCCACGACATCCTTGTGACCGCTGTGTACTGGCGAATGAACGAGCACGTCGCCGTGGGCGACCTCAATGCCCGCGCCAAGTCCGATTCCCGCCCCGCCCCGCTGGAGCCCGCAGCGGCGCAGGTGATTGCCCCTCGCGCCGCACCGGTGGCGGCGCCCGCAACGCGGTCGCGGTTCGAGCCGATCCAGGCCGATGAGGTCGCCGCGTTCAAGCAGGCGCTGGCGGCCGGCGCGGCCAATCCCGGCGCAACCGCCGCGGCTGCCGTGGGCGTGGCTCACGGGGCCTCAGCTCGCGCCTTCGACGGCTCCAATCGCCATGGCCCGCAGAGTTACACCTTGCTCACCGGTTTCGAGGACACCGAGCTGCCCGATTCGGACCAGCGGATGCCGGCCCTGAGCGGCACGCAGTACGGCGACCTGCGCTGACAGCGCCTGCCACGTGCCCCCGTCACAAACTCAGCCTGCATTGCCCGGTACGTAACTTCGCGCTTACACTTCGCCCCAAGCCTCGGCGAGGCCCGAGGAGACATCATGCGAGTCGAGCAACTGGTGGACGCCATCGCGGCGCTGGACACCACGGATGCGCTGCAGTGCCGGCTGACGCTGGAGGACTGGCGGTTGCTCGCCCCATATCTGTCAGTTCGGTTCCTGAAAGTCGGGGACGCGCTGATGCGAGAGGGCGACACCGATCGCGAGCTATTTATCGTCGCGGAAGGCGAGCTGGAAGTGCGCATCCAGGGCAGCTATATCGCCACGATCAAGGCCGGTAACGTGGTCGGTGAAGGCACTTTCTTTTCGGCTTCCCCGCGCAGCGCGACCGTCACCCCGCTGCAGCCCGGCGTGGCCTGGGGCCTGAACTGGGACAAGTTCGACGCCATGACCCGCAAGCACCCTCACCTCGCGGTCGATCTCGTCAAGGGCCTGGCCGCCGTTCTGGCGATCCGCATGCGCGAGGCTTTGTTGGTCGGCCAGTTCACCTAGCCGCGCAATAGCTTCTCTTCCGCCACGGCTAGTGGTTCGGGCCGCCCCGACAGCACCAGCGTGTCGCCGTCCTCGAGCGCCGGGTCCGCGCCCGGGTCCACCGCCTTGCCGTTGCTGCGCCGCAAACTCACAACGCGCACCTCCAACATCTGCAGCGCCACCTGGCTGAGCGCGCGGCCGCGCGCGCGCGCGCCCATCGGAAGCGTGACGGTGGTCAGGCGCTCCGTTTCAAGCTCGTTCACTGTGTCGTCGTCGGCGCCGTGGAAATAGCCGCGCAGCAGGTTGTAGCGCGCGTCGCGCTGGTCTTGCACGATGCGGATCACCCGGCGCATGGGCACGCCCACCAGCGCCAGCGCGTGGCTGGCCAGCATGAGCGAGCCTTCCAGCGATTCCGGCACGACTTCTGTGGCGCCGGCGGCGCGCAGCTTCTCCAGGTCGCGGTCGTCCTGAGTGCGGATGATCACCGGCACCTGTGGCGCGTGGCTGCGAGTGCACGCGAGAACCTTGTTGGCGCTGGGCACGTCCAGGTAAGTCACGACGACGGCGCTGGCCCGCGCCAGGCCGGCGGCCACCAGCGCCTGCATCCGGGCCGCGTCGCCGAACACCACCGAATCGCCCGCGGCGGCGGCCTGCCGCACACGGTCGGGGTCCAGGTCCAGGGCGATGTAGGGGATGCCTTCGCGCTCGAGGATGCGCGCCAGGTTCTGGCCGCAGCGGCCGTAGCCGCAGATGATCACGTGCTTGTTCGTGTTGATCGACTTGCGCGCGATCGTCGTCATCTGCAGCGACTGCAGCATCCACTCGCTGGCCACCAGCTTCATGACGATGCGGCTGCTGTACATGATGATGAAAGGCGTGGCCAGCATCGACAGCACCATGCTGGCCAGGATGGGGCTAAGCAGCGCCGGGGGCACCAGATCGTGCCGCTGCGCCAGCGTCAGCAGCACGAAACCGAACTCGCCCGCCTGCGCGAGGTACAGGCCCGTGCGCAGCGAGACGCCCGCGGATGCACCGAACATGCGCGCCAGCACTGTGACCAGGACAAGCTTGAACAGCACAGGCAGCGTCGTCAGCACCAGCACCAGAAGCATGTGGTCGCCCACGAGGCGCCAGTCCAGACGCATGCCGATGGTGATGAAGAACAGGCCCAGCAGCACGTCGTGAAAGGGCCGGATGTCCGTCTCCACCTGGTGCTTGTATTCGGTCTCGGAAATCAGGATGCCCGCGATGAACGCGCCTAGCGCCAGCGACAGGCCCGCCATCTCGGTGAGCCAGGCCAGACCCAGGGTGACCAACAGCAGGTTCAGAACGAACAGCTCATCGCTCTTGCGGCGCGCCACCAGGGTGAGCCACCAGCGCATCACTCGCTGCCCGCCGACCAGCAGCAGCGTGATCAGCGCGGCTGCCTTGACGCCGGCGATCGCCAGCGAGCCGAACAGCAACTCGGGCGGGCTGCCCAGCGCGGGAATGACGACCAGCAGCGGTACTACGGCCAGATCCTGGAACAGCAGAACCCCCATCACCCGCTTGCCGTGCTCGGATTCCAGTTCGAGCCGCTCGGCCATCAGTTTCACGACGACCGCCGTGCTGCTCATGGCCAGCGCCCCCGCGAGCACGAGCGCGGTCTGCCAGCCCATCTTCCACAGGCCCGGCGCCAGCGCAGCGAGGAAGAGCGATCCGAAAGTCACCATGACGATCGTCAGCAGTACCTGGAACAGGCCCAGCCCGAACACGTGGACGCGCATCGCCCGCAGCTTGGAGAGGTTGAACTCGAGGCCGATCACGAACATCAGGAACACCACCCCGAACTCGCCCAGGTGGCTCACGATCTCCGAGTCCTTGTCCAGCGCCAAGGCGTTCGGGCCGATCACCACGCCCACCACCAGGTAACCCAGCATCGGTGGCAGTTTCAGCGAACGGCATGCCACCACCCCGAGGACCGCGGCCAGAAGGTAAAGCAGCGTGAGTTCGAGCGAGGTCATTCCTGCATGCTACCAAGCCGGCATGACGCGCCTCTATAGAATCGTGCCATGGTCGCCCGCCAACCCCAGGACAGCACATTCGACGCGACGCGGGCGCTGCGCCTCGCGCTGGAGACCTTCGACATCGAGGCCGCCGCGATCCTGGGCCTGAAGTCGCGCACCGGCGAAGCTTTCGCGCGCGCGGTGCAGGCGATGCTCGGCGTGCGCGGCCGTGTCGTCGTGATGGGCATGGGCAAGAGCGGCCACATCGGCCGCAAGATCGCCGCGACGCTGGCGTCCACCGGCACCCCGGCCATGTTCGTGCACCCGGCCGAGGCCAGCCATGGCGACCTGGGAATGATCAAGTCGGTGGACCTGGTGCTCGCTATCTCCAACGGCGGCGAAAGCGAGGAGATCACCGTCATCCTGCCGGTGCTCAAGCGGCTGGGCGTGCCGCTGGTCGCCATGACCGGCGGGCTCGACTCCACGTTGGCTCGCCATGCCGACATCGTGCTGAACAGCGGCGTCGAAAAAGAAGCCTGCCCGCTCAATCTCGCCCCCACGGCCAGCACCACGGCGCAGCTCGCGCTGGGCGACGCGCTGGCAGTGGCCCTGCTCGATGCGCGTGGCTTCAGGACCGAAGACTTTGCCCGCTCGCACCCCGGCGGCGCCTTGGGCCGCAAGCTGCTCACGCACCTTGGCGATGTCATGCGCACCGGCGATGCGGTGCCGCGAGTCGGTCCGGACAGTTCCTTCAGCGACCTGATGCGCGAGATGAGCGCAAAGGGCCTGGGCGCCTCGGCCGTCGCCGACGCCGAGGGCCGCGTGCTGGGGATATTCACCGACGGCGACCTGCGCCGCCTGATCGAAAAGGGCTTGGACCTGCGCGGTCTCACAGCGCGCGAGGTCATGCATCCGCGCCCCCGCACCATCCGTCACGACGCGCTGGCCGTCGAGGCTGCCGAACTCATGGAACAGCATCGCATCACGAGCGTACTGGTGATCGACGACGAGGGAAAGCTCTGCGGCGCGGTCAACAGCAACGACCTGATGCGGGCTAAAGTCATCTGATGGCGCCCGTGCTGTCCTTCCCGCCCGAGCTGCTGCTGGCGGCGCAGGGGGTGCGCGTGGCGTTCTTCGACGTCGACGGCGTGCTGACCGACGGCGGTATCTACCTGTCCGAGCACGGCGAAACGCTCAAGCGCTTCCATATCCTGGACGGCCTGGGCCTGAAGCTCCTGCAGAAAGCCGGCATCACGCCCGCCGTGATCACCGGGCGCGATTCCAGGCCGCTGCGCGCGCGGATGGAGGCGCTGGGCATCACCCACGTGCATTACGGCACCGAAGACAAGCTGCCCGCCGCCCAGAAGACGCTCGAGGCGCTTGGCGCCGGCTGGGCCCAGGCTGCTGCCATCGGCGACGACTGGCCCGACCTGCCGGTGCTGCGCCGCTGTGCGTTTTCGGGCGCGCCGGCCAACGCCCATGCCGAAGTGAGGGCGGCCGTCCATCATGTGACGCACGCGGCGGGGGGCCATGGCGCGGCGCGAGAGTTCTGCGATGTGCTGTTGATGGCCTCGGGCCGTTACGGCGAATTGCTGGAAACCTACGAGTGAGCAGCGCCGCCCGACGGTCGGCCCCCGCCAGCCCCTGGATGCTGCTGCGGGCTGCGTGGGAGCGGCTGACGGTGTACCTGCCGATCATGCTGATGGGGCTGATGGCGATGGGCACCTACTGGCTGGCGCGCAACACGCCGACGCTCGGCGCGCCCGAGGCGCAGCGCCCCGCGACCCATGACCCGGACTACTTCATGCGCGGTTTCTCGGTCAAGACCTTCGACGCGACCGGCCGCATCAAGAGCGAGGTGTACGGCGCCGAGGCGCGGCATTATCCCGACACCGACACACTCGAGATCGACCAGCCGCGCATCCGCTCTTTCAATGCCCGCGGCGAACTGACGGTGGCGACCGCGAACCGCGCGCTCTCCAACGGCGATGGCTCCGAGGTCCAGCTGTTCGGCAACGCGGTGGTGACGCGCGACGCCACCGACGCGCTGGGCCACGCGCGGCCGCGGCTGGAGTTCCGGGGCGAGTTCCTGCACGCATTCGTGAACACCGAGCGCGTCAAGTCGCACAAGCCGGTTGAGTTGATCCGCGGCAGGGACCGGTTCACCGCCGAGAACCTCGATTACGACAACATCGACCAGGTACTGGAACTGCGCGGCCGGGTGCATGGCGTGCTGCAACCGCGCGCGGGGCAATGACGGGAGGCGTCCCATCCATGGACAAGCTGGTCTTCATCACGGGCGCGTCCAGCGGCATCGGCCGGGCCCTGGCCTGGCGCTACCACCAGGCGGGCTGGCGGCTTGCACTGGCGGCGCGGCGCGCGGGTGAGATCGAGGCCTGGGCCAACGCACAGGGCATCGCGGCCAACCGCTACGCGATCTATGCCGCCGACGTCGCCGTCACCGACAGCATCGTGGCGGCAGGGCAGGCTTGCCTGACGCGGCAAGGCGTGCCCGACGCAGTCATCGCCAATGCCGGCATCAGCATCGGCGTAGACACGGCAGCGCGCGAGGACATCGACGTGATTGCGCGCACCTTCGCCACGAACAACGTGGGCCTGGCCGCAACCTTTCATCCATTTGTCTCCGAAATGGCGAGACGCGGCTCGGGTGCGCTGGTGGGCATCGCAAGCGTCGCCGGCATCCGCGGCTTGCCCGGGCACGGCGCTTACTGCGCCAGCAAGGCGGCGGTCATCAGCTATTGCGAGAGCCTGCGTGGCGAGCTGCGCGCGAGCGGCGTGAAGGTGGTCACCATCTGCCCGGGCTATATCGACACGCCACTGACGCGTCAGAACCGGTACTCGATGCCGTTCCTGATGAAGCCGGAGGACTTCGCCGACCGCGCCTTCCATGCAATTGAAGTAGGCGCCAGCTATCGAGTTATCCCATGGCAGATGGGCGCGGTCGCGAAATTGCTGCGGATCTTGCCCAACGCGCTGTTCGATAAAGTGCTGGCCGGCCGCCCACGCAAGCACCGGCAAACCGCCGGTTGAATTTCCCGAGCGAGAGTGCGCCACCTTTGTGGCAGCCTCCCTTTGCCCCGCTTGCAATTAAGTTAATTATGGTTTAAATTAAATTAATTAGAGCAAGGATGACGCATGGCACCCCGGGCTTACAACAACGAAACACGGCAACAGCAGCAGGAGCAGCTCAAGCAGCGCATCGCCGAAGCGGCGGCGCGGTTGCACGCCGAACGTGGCGTCCTGGCCACCAGCTATGCCGAGATCGCCCAGGCGGCCGGCGTTTCGCTGCCCACGATGTACAAGCACTTCCCCGACTTGGGCCAGCTGGTGCGGGCCTGCTCCGGCCATGTGACGGCCCAGGCCCCGTTCTTTCCTGCGGATGAGATCCTGGCGGCGCCCGACCTGCGCACGGCCGCGCAGCTGCTTGTCGATGCGACAGACCGCCTGCATGACTATTTCGAACCGTGGAAGTCCTGGCGCGAGGCGAACCGCATACCGGTAATTGCCGAGAACGCCGCGCAGCAGCGGGGACGGATGGTCCAGCTGTGCGAGGCCCTGATGGCGCGGCACGGCATCGACGGGCCGCACCACGAGATGGCCGTGCTGTGGGAGGCATTGCTGGATTTCGAGCTGTGGCATCGCTTGGTGCGGGCCCACGGGCTGCCGCGCGCGACCGTGCGCGCCCACCTTCTTTCGCTCGTGCTGGCTGTCACCGGACCGCAGCGCACGAACTCTCTACCGCGTCCGAACCGAAGGAGCCTCTCATGAACGCACCGCGTGCCTCGATCACTCCGATCGCGCCCGACACTTACCGCATCAGCGTCCCGCTGCCGCCCGACGTATTTCCGGGCGGCTTCTCGTTCAACCAGTACCTGGTGGTGGACGACAAGCCCCTGCTATTTCACACCGGCCCGCGCAAGCTCTTCGCGCTGGTCTGCGAACAGATCGAAAAGGTAATGCCGGTGTCAAAGCTGCGGTACATCGCGTTCTCCCATGTCGAATCCGATGAATGCGGCAGCCTGCCGGACTTCCTCGCGCGCGCACCCCAGGCCCAGCCCGTCTGCAGCCGGGTGGCCGCCGATGTATCGGTGAGAGACCTGGTCGACGTGGAGCCGATCGGGATGGAGGACGGCGACGTTCTCGAACTGGGGCGTCACAAGCTGGTGTGGCAGTCGACACCCCACCTGCCGCATGGCTGGGAGTGCGGCTATTTCTTCGACCAGACCACGCAGACCCTGTTTTGCGGCGACCTGTTCACGCAGCCCGGCATGGGCGAGCAGGCACTTGTCAGCGACGACATCCTGGGGCCCAGCGAAGCGTTCCGGGGCCAGCAGGACTATTTCTCGCACACGCGCGATGCGTCGTCGATGATCGAGAAGCTGGCGCGGCTGGAGCCAACGGTGCTGGCGTGCATGCATGGCAGCGCCTGGCAAGGCAACGGCGCCAGCATGCTGCGCAGCCTGGGGCAGGCGCTGGCCTGACAAGAAAAAGCCCCTCGGCACGCCGAGGGGCTTTGCATTTGATTCGAGGTTTAGGATCAGTATCCGCCGCGGTTGCCGCCGCCGCCACCACCGCCGCCGCGCGGACCGGAGCCGTAGGGGCTGCGGAAGCCGCCGTCCCCGCCTCCACCGCCACCACCACGCCCTCCATAGCCGCCACCGCCTTCGCGACGGCCGCCACCACCGCCGGCTCCACCACCGCCGTAGCCGCCGCCACCGCCGCCATAGCCACCACCGCCGCCCCCACCGTAACCGCCGCCACCGCCGCCATACCCGCCAGTGCGTGGGGGCCGCGACTCCATCGGGCGGGCCTCGTTGACGACGACGCTACGGCCGCCCAGCGGCTGGCCGTTCATGCCGTTGATCGCAGCTTGCGCCTCGGCGTCACTGCCCATCTCCACGAAGCCGAAGCCTTTGGAGCGACCGGTGTCGCGTTCCATCATTACCTTGGCACTGGTGACTGAGCCGAACTGACTGAACGCCTGTTCGAGATCGCTGTCGCGTACGGAATACGGCAGGTTGCCGACGTAGAGTTTGTTGCCCATCGATTGGGACTCCTAAAAAGACGTATGACCTAAGCGATGGAGTCCCGAAAACGCATACAACTGGCACATGAGCGACGCGAAAAGTGACCTGTACACCGCAATCCTTGCGTGGTACTTCCCAAGCCACGCTTTTCCATTATGAACAGATATTGCGTTTCGGGGGAGCGCCCGCAAGGCTGCGGGCTACCGCAAAAACCCTAAATCAGGCAGGCATGAAAAAAGGGCCCGTAGGCCCTTTTACTGCATTTGGCAGGAGGTCTTAGTAACCGCCGCGGCTACCGCCGCCGCCGCCATAGCCGCCACCGCCGCCGCGGCGTTCACCGCCGCCGCCGCCGCCACCACCACCGTAGCCGCCGCCACCACCACCGCCGAAGCCGCCGGTGCGCGGGGGACGCGATTCCATCGGACGAGCTTCGTTGACCACGAGGCCACGGCCGCCGATTTGTTGGCCGTTCATGCCTTCAATGGCAGCCTTGGCTTCCGCCTCGGTGCTCATTTCGACAAAGCCGAAACCCTTGGAGCGGCCGGTGTCACGTTCCATCATGACCTTGGCGCTCGACACGGTGCCGTACTGGCTGAAAGCCTGCTCCATGTCACTGTCGCGGTAAGAATAGGGCAGGTTGCCCACGTAAAGTTTGTTGCCCATTTAAAGGACTCCTCGAGAAAAGAAACGCTACTAAGCGATGGGAGTCCGAAAAACGCTATAGAAACAAACCACGCGAAACCGACCAATCACCGCAAACCATGTGCCACGCTTTGCGCGTCACCCCGCGATTATGGGGCATAAGCGGGTTTCGTGTACGCAATAGTGCCGCGATGGCCTTTTATTCGTCTGTGTAATGGCGCCAGCGGTCCAAAGCGTTGCGCATGGTCAACAGCTGGCGCTCGAACCGCGGGCAGGCGTCGCAGATGGCCAGGTGCAGACGCAGGGCGACCCGTTCGAGCGCGGGCAGCGGCCGATCCTCCCGGGCGACGAGCAGGGCGGCGGCTTCCTTGCAGGTACGCATCAGCATCATGGGGCGGCGCGCTTTCCAAACCAGTTGAGTTCCAGGCATTCGCGCAGGCGAAGGCGCGCGCGGTGCAGCTGGACATAAAGGTTCGTCGGGGTCAGTTGGAGTTCCTTACAGATCTCCTCGCTGCTCATCTCCAGCCATTCGCGCATCAGGAAGACGCGGCCCATCGCCGCCGGAAGCTTCTCGGCGCAGGTCTCCAGCACGGCGAAGAACTGGCGCGAACTGAGGTCCTGCTCCGGATTGCCCCAATCGGCGGGCTGGCTGGCGTAGTGGCCGTCGGCCTTGAACATCAAGGCGTCGATCTCCTCGCTGCCGTCGCCTTCGTCGTCCGCGAGGCTGACCTCGCGCCGGCGTTCGCGCAGGATGTCGATGACCTTGTGCTTGAGGATGCCCACGAGCCAGGTCTTGAGCTGGCTTCGGTTGCCGAATGACTGGGGCTTGGCCAGAGCGGCGAGCATGGTCTCCGAGACCGCGTCTTCCGCCCAGGCGTCGTTGCGCAGCTGCAGCCGAGCGAAACGCAGGAGATACCCCTGGTATTCGGCCAATTGGCTTTCGATGGTCATGGTGCGGTAGGCGAGTCCCAAATGATCCCACGGCGGCCGCGCTTTGTGGGCGCGCGGCCGGCCTTCGTCACCAGGTCGCTTCGCGCTCCGGCGTCGAGCCGATCTTGTGAATCGCGAGGTCGGCGCCTTCGTGCTCTTCCTCGGGCGAGAGGCGCAGGCCCATGAAGGCCTTGATCGCGCCGTAGACCGCGAAGCCTGCGATGAGCGCCCAGGCCACGCCCAGCAGCGTGCCCAGCAATTGCGCCCCCAGGCTCACCCCGCCCAGGCCACCCAGCGCCTTGCTACCGAAGATACCGGCGGCGATTCCGCCCCACGCGCCGCACAGGCCGTGCAGCGGCCACACGCCCAGCACGTCGTCGATCTTCCACCTGTTCTGCGTGAGCGTGAACATCACCACGAACATCGCACCGGCCACGGCGCCAACGCCGAGCGCGCCCAGGGGGTGCATCAGGTCGGAGCCCGCGCACACGGCTACCAGCCCCGCCAGCGGCCCGTTGTGCACGAAGCCAGGGTCGTTGCGGCCCAGCGCCAGGGCGGCGAGCGTGCCGCCCACCATCGCCATCAGCGAGTTGACGGCAACCAGGCCCGAGATTTTGTCAATGGTCTGCGCGCTCATCACGTTGAAGCCGAACCAGCCCACCGTGAGGATCCAGGCGCCCAGCGCCAGGAATGGGATGTTTGATGGCGGGTGCGCGGAGATCGCGCCGTCCTTGCGGTAGCGGTTGCTGCGCGCACCCAGGAGGATGACCGCGGGCAACGCCAGCCAGCCGCCCATCGCGTGCACGACCACGGAGCCGGCGAAGTCATGGAACTCCTCGCCGGTGGCGGCTTTGATCCAGGCCTGGATGCCGAAGGCCTGGTTCCAGGCGATGCCCTCGAACAGCGGGTAGACGAAACCGACCAGGACGGCGGTGGCGATCAGCTGGGGCCAGAAGCGCGCCCGCTCGGCGATGCCGCCAGAGATGATCGCGGGGATGGCCGCGGCGAACGTGAGCAGGAAGAAGAACTTCACGAGGTCATAGCCATTCTTCGCCGCCAGCTGCTCGGCGCCCACGAAGAAGCTGGTGCCATAGGCTACGCCGTAGCCCACCACGAAGTACGCGACGGTGGAGACCGAGAAGTCCACGAGGATCTTCACCAGCGCGTTGACCTGGTTCTTCTTGCGCACGGTGCCGAGTTCCAGGAACGCGAAACCAGCGTGCATGGCGAGCACCATGATGCCGCCCAGGAGAATGAACAAGGCGTCCGAGCCCTGTTTTAGTGCTTCCATAAAGCCCTCTTTGGATGAATTGCCTGTTATTGGTGCGCGACGAGGCGTTTACCTGCGCGCGCACCACAATGAAGCAAAAACTGCGCCACAAGCGTGCGATTCACTCGGCGCGATACAATGACGACCTGTCATCGGGGAGTAGCCTCCCTTCAAGCTTCGAGAGGGGCTTGCGTCAACACACTTGGATGTCTTCATCCATGGCGCAAGCGATTTCCGGATTTGGCGAGACCTTTGACTGCGCAGCCTCCGTTTTTGGCCGGGGATGCTGTGCGGTCAATGCGTGCTCGTGCCGGCCCGGAACGTACCCATGGAAGCCTTTCTCATCTCCACCGGCATCGTTGCCCTCGCCGAAATGGGGGACAAGACGCAGCTGCTCTCCCTTGTACTTGCAGCGCGCTTTCGCAAGCCTTGGCCGATCGTGTGGGGCATCCTCGCCGCCACGCTCGCCAACCATGCGTTGGCCGGCGCTGCCGGCGCGTGGGTGACCACCGTGCTCGGCCCGGACGTCCTGCGTTGGGTGCTGGGCGGCTCGTTCATCGCGATGGCGGCGTGGATGCTGATTCCGGACAAGCTGGACGAAGGCGACGGCGACAAGCCGCTGCGCCTGGGCGTGTTCGGCACCACCCTCGTTGCGTTCTTCATTGCGGAGATGGGCGACAAGACGCAGATCGCCACAGTGATGCTGGCCGCGCGCTACAACGTGTGGCTGCCGGTCGTGATGGGTACGACGCTCGGGATGATGCTGGCGAACGTGCCGGTGGTGTGGCTGGGCGATCGCATCACGCGCCTGGTGCCGATTCGCATCGTGCATATCGTGTCGGCGCTGGTCTTCGCCGGGCTGGGGATCGCCGCGTTGGTCTGGGGCTAATGAACGCCCAAACGCAGTTTATGAATGGGCTGCGCGCCGATAAATCACGTGGTAAGTCAGCCCCACGAGCACGCTGCCGCCCAGCAGGTTGCCAGCGATTACCGGCAGCAGGTTGGCGGCCATCCCGCCCCAGGTCACGGCGGACGGCCCCATGGGCGGGCCGCCCTGCTGGACCAGCATGGCCAGGGGCATCAGGTACATGTTGGCGATGCTGTGCTCGAACCCGGCGGCCACGAAGGCAGTGATCGGGAAGATCACCGCGACGGCTTTGTCGGTGACGCTGCGGCCTGCCATCGCCATCCAGACCGCCATGCAGACCAGCACGTTGCACAGTACGCCGCGGAAGAACGCTTCCCACCAGGGCAGGCCCTGCTTGGCCAGCGCGATGCGGACCACGGCGCGGCCGATGGCGCCGTCGCCCATGGCCGTATGGCCGCTCGCGAACACCAGCAACGCCAGGCCCGCGGCGCCGGCAAAATTGGCCGCGCACACCAGCAGCCAGTTGCGAGCCACTTCGGCCGAGGTGATCTGCCCATCCGCCCAGGCCATCGCCAGCAGGTTGTTGCCGGTGAACAGCTCGGCACCCGCCACCACGACCAGCAGCAGGCCCAGCGAAAACACAAGGCCGCCGACCAGCTGGCCGGCCGCCAGGCCGAGCGTCGTGTCGGCACGTACGATCACGAACAGCATTGAGCCCAGGCCGATGAACGCACCCGCGAGCACGCCCAGCATCAGCAAGGGCAGCGTCGCCATTCGCGCCTTGGCCACGCCCACCGTCGCCACGCGAAGCGCCACATCCGCGGGCGCATAGGCGTCGGATCCATAAAGTTCGTTCATGGTGCCTCCAGGGTCTACCCGTATACTAGGGGCGCGCCGATTTGCTACAGCTTGCGGGCGCTCAATAAATTCAGCTAAAGATCCGAAAGCCAGAAGACCCGGCCTCGCCTCTTTAGCGACGCCGGGTTTTTTCATGTTCGCCACGCCTCAATCGATGTCGTTCGCCGAACCGCTTGCGCTGCAAAGCGGCGCGAGCATCCGCGGCTATAGCCTCGCGTACGAAACCTACGGCACGCTCAACCCCGACAAGAGCAACGCGGTGTTGATCTGCCACGCCCTCAACGCCTCGCATCACGTGGCCGGCGTGTACGCGGACCAGGAGAACGCCCAAGGCTGGTGGGACACCATGATCGGGCCAGGCAAGCCGGTGGACACCGACCGCTTCTTCGTCATTGGCGTGAACAACCTGGGCTCGTGCTTCGGCTCAACCGGCCCAATGCACCTGAATCCCGACACCGGCAAGGTCTACGGCGCCGACTTCCCCGTCGTGACGGTCGAGGACTGGGTCGATGCCCAGGCCCGCCTGCTCGACGGCCTGGGCATCAGGACGCTGGCCGCCGTGATGGGCGGCAGCCTGGGCGGGATGCAGGCGCTGTCGTGGACGCTGCAATACCCAGAACGCGTGCGCCACGCGGTGGTGGTGGCGAGCGCGCCCAACCTCACGGCCGAGAACATCGCCTTCAACGAGGTCGCGCGCCGGGCCATCGTCACCGACCCGGATTTCCACGGCGGTCACTTCTACGAACACGGCGTGATCCCGAAGCGCGGCCTGCGAATCGCCCGCATGATCGGCCACATCACCTACCTCTCGGACGACGTGATGAACGAGAAGTTCGGACGAGAGCTCCGCAGTGCTGTTGCCGGGGCGGTGCGGGAGGCGTATCAGTACACGACCCAGGACATCGAATTCCAGATCGAAAGCTACCTGCGCTACCAGGGCGACAAGTTCAGCGAGTACTTCGACGCGAACACCTACCTGCTGATCACCCGCGCGCTCGACTACTTCGACCCGGCACGGCACCACAACGGCAACCTGGCAAAGGCCTTGGCCGGGGCCACGGCGAAATTCCTGCTGGTGAGCTTCACGACCGACTGGCGCTTTGCGCCGCGCCGTAGCCGGGAGATCGTCAAGGCCCTGCTGGACAATCGCCGCGACGTCAGCTACGCGGAGATCGATGCGCCGCACGGCCACGACGCCTTCCTGCTGGAAGACGAGCGTTACCTGGGCGTCGTGCGCGCGTACTTCGATCGGATTTCCAACGAGGCCGTGCAATGAGCGATCGCCTCACCATGCAATCGATCGCGCGGCTCGTGCCACCCGGCTCGCGCGTACTGGATCTCGGTTGCGGCGACGGCGCGATGCTCGATTACCTGCAGCGCGAGCGCGGCTGCAGCGGCTATGGCATCGAGATCGCCGACGACAACGTGCTGGCCTGCGTCAAGCGCGGCGTCAACGTCATCCAGCTCAACCTCGACGAGGGGCTGTCGATGTTCGACGACGCCTCCTTCGACGTCGTACTGCAGATCGATACGCTGCAGCACCTGCGCAATGCAGAGATCATGCTGGTGGAAACGGCCCGCGTGGGGCGGATGGGCATCGTCGCGTTCCCGAATTTCGCGCATTGGCCCAACCGCCTGTCGGTCGCGCGCGGCCGCATGCCCGTGACCAAGCGCCTGCCGTACCAGTGGTACGACACGCCCAATATACGGGTGGGCACTTACAAGGATTTCGAGGTGCTGGCCACCAAGAACCGTCTGGCCATCCTCGACAGCTATGGCCTGCAGGAAGGCCGCGAGGTGCGCTTCATGCCCAATGCCCGGGCCGGAACCGCGGTCTTCAAGTTCGAGCGGGGTTGAATTCGCGCCGGCTTGTTGTAGCATTCATCCATCGGGAAAACAGCCTCCCGGTTCTTCACGGATAGACGGTGTCCCGTCCAAGCGCTGGCAGCTTCACTCATGGAGTTTTCATCGTGGACACCACTCGCGCTTCCGTTTCGCATTCCATTTCCCCTGAACAATTCAAGATCGGCCTGCCGGAGGTGAGAAAGCGCCTCGACCTCGGCGTGACGGGCGAAGCGCCTTCGCGCTGGATCACGCGCGAGCGGCCGAAGATCGACCGCATCGCCTGCCCCTGGCTGGTGCGGCGCTTCATCGACCCGGCGGCGGAGTTCTTCTACGTCCCGACGCCGCAGGTGTTCGACGAGGCGAAGCGGCTGGGGGCCGTCGCCTACGACATCCCGGGCGCGCCGATCTCGCATGACGGCGAGCTGTGCAGCTTCGACACCTTGCTGGCCGCGTTCGACTTGGACGACCCCGCCCTGCTGGCGCTCGCGCGGATCGTGCGTGGCGCCGACACAGACCGCCTCGACCTGGCGCCCCAGTCGGCGGGCTTGCTAGCGTTCTCACTGGGTCTGTCGCGGTTGCACGCGGCCGATGACCACGCGATGCTCGAAGCGGCGATGCCACTCTACGACGCGCTCTACGCCTGGTGCCGCAGCGCTCAGGGCGAGCCGCACAGCTGGAACCCCGACCTGATGAAAGACGTGCCCCAGTGACCGGGGCCACCTCGGGCGATGCGCATTCCGAGCGCAAGGTCACGTTCGGCGAAGCACTGAAGTTCTGGCTCAAGCTTGGCTTCATCAGCTTCGGTGGGCCGGCCGGCCAGATCGCGATCATGCACCGCGAGTTGGTGGAGCAGAGGCGCTGGATCTCCGAGCGGCGCTTCCTGCATGCGCTCAACTACTGCATGCTGCTGCCCGGTCCCGAGGCGCAGCAGCTGGCCACCTACATCGGCTGGCTGATGCACCGCACCTGGGGCGGCATTGTGGCCGGCGGGCTGTTCGTGCTGCCGTCGCTGTTCATCCTCGTCGCGTTGAGCTGGGTCTACGTCGTGTTCGGCGAGGTCAGCTGGGTGGCGGGCATGTTCTACGGCATCAAACCCGCCGTGGCGGCCATCGTGCTGCAGGCCGTTTGGCGTATCGGCAGCCGCACGCTCAAGAGCCCGCGCAAGGTGCCGCTGTTGTGGGCGATCTCGCTGCTGAGTTTCGTCGCGATCGCATTCCTGCACGTTCCGTTCCCCTGGGTAGTGGGTGCAGCAGCGCTCGCCGGTGCGATCGGCGGCCAATACCTTCCCGGCCAGTTCGCATCCGGCGGCGGGCACGGTGCGGCCGCGAGCCAAGGCCTCGCGCACGCCGATGGCGGCTACCTCATCGACGACAACACCCCCACACCCGCCCACGCACGCTTTCGCAAGATGCGGCTGGCCGGCATCGCCCTGGCCGGCGTGTTGCTGTGGGTGCTGCCGATGGGCGCGCTCGTCGCCGCGCGGGGCTGGGACGGCACGTTGGCGCAGATGGCCTGGTTCTTCACCAAGGCCGCGCTGCTTACGTTCGGCGGCGCGTACGCGGTGCTTCCCTATGTGTACCAGGGGGCCGTGGAGCAGTTCCAATGGCTCACCGGGCCGCAGATGATCGACGGCCTCGCGCTCGGCGAGACGACACCCGGCCCGCTGATCATGGTGGTCGCGTTCGTCGGCTTCGTTGGCGGCTGGACGCGGCAGGTGCTGGGACCCGACATGCTTTTCCTCGGTGCGGCGCTCGCGGCCACGGTGGTGACCTGGTTTACCTTCCTGCCGTCATTCCTGTTCATCCTGGCGGGAGGGCCGCTTGTCGAGGCCACGCACGGGAACCTCCGTTTCACGGCGCCGCTGACGGGAGTCACGGCCGCGGTCGTGGGCGTGATCGCCAGCCTGGCCCTGTTCTTCCTCGCGCATATCGCATGGCACACGCCGGCCGGCGCCGCATCGGCGCAGGTGGACTGGGTGGCCCTTGCGCTCGCCGCAGTGGCGGCCGTGGCGCTGTTGCGATTCAAGCTCGGCGTCATTCCCGTGATCGCGGGCTGCGCGCTGGCTGGCCTGGTGTTGCGCCTCGCGGGCTGGGCCTAGGCAAAACTTCTCGCCGCGCACGCGCGGCGAGCTGTATGCTTGTCATACCACTCTTGTTTCTTGTATGACAAACCAGTTTTCGCCCGTCACGAGCGGCGCGCGGCTTTCTGACCAGGTAGCCGAGCAGCTTGCGGCCGAAATCCGCGCCGGCCGACTTGTGGCAGGGGAAAAGCTCCCGGCCGAGGCGCGGCTGGTGGAGCAGTTCCAGGTGAGCCGCACCGTGGTGCGAGAGGCTGTCTCGCGCCTGAAGTCCCTGGGCCTGGTGGACTCGCGCCAGGGCAGCGGCGTGTACGTGAGCGCCCGGGCGCCCTACGCCCCGCTCAACTTCGAGACCCGCCATACCGCCTCGCGGGAAGCCGTGGTGCAGATGGCCGAGGTGCGGCGGGCGCTGGAGGCCGAGGTGGCCGCGCTGGCCGCGCAACGCCGCACGGCCGCTGACGTGAAGCGTCTCAGGCAGTCGGTGGTGGCGTTGGACAAGGCGGTGAAGGCGGGCGGTGACGGCGTCGAGGAGGACTTGCGGTTTCACCAGGCCATCGCCGGCGCGGCGCACAACCCCTTCCTCATTGGCACGCTCGATTACCTGGCGCAGTTCATGCGCGGCGCGATCGGCGTGACACGGGCCAACGAGGCGCGGCGCACCGATTTCGCGGCGCAGGTGCGCGACGAGCATCACGCTGTCGTCGAGGCGATCGAGGCCGGCGATGTGGCCAAGGCGCGCCAGGCAGCGGCGCGCCACATGAACAACGCGATCCGCCGCATCGAAATGGCGGACCCGTCTTTCTGGAGCCAGGAAGGCGCGCGGCTGGCGCGGCCGTTGGTCGCCAAGAATTAGCGTCAAGGCGTCGCCGCGGCCGGCGCCGGCACGCGACAATGTTCCGAAACAATACTCGGGACCATGTCGCATTCCATCAGTTTGATCACCACCCTGGCCGCCGGCTTCGGACTGGCCCTCGTGCTCGGGTTCATCGCCGCACGGCTGGGCTTGCCCGCGCTGGTGGGATACCTGCTCGCCGGCGTGGCGATCGGCCCCGGCACCCCGGGCTTCGTCGCCGACGGCGCCATCGCAGCACAACTGTCGGAGGTGGGCGTGATGCTGCTGATGTTCGGCGTAGGGCTGCACTTTTCCATCCAGGACTTGTTGAACGTGCGCAAGATCGCGCTGCCCGGCGCGTTGGTGCAGATCGTCGTGGCCACCGCCATGGGCGGGGGAATGGCCGTGTGGTGGGGCTGGTCCCTCGGCAGCGCCCTGGTGTTCGGATTGTCCTTGTCCGTGGCCAGCACGGTGGTGCTGCTCAAGGCCCTGGAGAGCCGCGGCATCATCGACTCGGCCAACGGCCGCATCGCAATCGGCTGGCTGGTGGTGGAGGATCTGGCGATGGTGCTGGTGCTGGTGCTGTTGCCTGCCGTGGCGCCGGCGCTGGGCGGGACGGCATCGCATGACCAGGGCCGGAGCCTGGCGCTCACCATGTTGGTCACGCTGGCGCAAGTGGGCGGGTTCATCGCGTTCATGCTCATCGTCGGGCGGCGGATCTTCCCCTGGATGCTCTGGCAGGTGGCCAAGACGGGCTCGCGCGAGCTGTTTACCTTGTGCGTCGTGGCAGCGGCCGTGAGCATCGCGTATGGGTCGGCCGAGCTGTTCGGCGTGTCGTTCGCCCTCGGGGCTTTCCTCGCCGGCATGGTGCTGCGCGAGTCCGAATTCAGCCAGCGGGCGGCCGAGCAGACGCTGCCGCTGCAGGACGCGTTTGCCGTGCTGTTCTTCGTCTCTGTCGGCATGCTCTTCGATCCCGCCATTCTGGTGGAGCAGCCCCTGGCGGTTCTCGCCACGGTGGCGATCATCCTGGTGGGCAAGTCGCTGGCCGCAGTCGCCCTCGTGCTCGTCTTGCGGTATCCGGCGCGCACGGCGTTGATGGTTGCGGCCAGCCTGGCGCAGATCGGCGAGTTTTCCTTCATCCTGGCGGGGCTCGGCATGTCGCTCGGCCTTCTGCCCAAAGAGGGGCAAAGCCTGATCGTGGCCGGCGCGCTGATTTCTATCGCGATGAACCCCTTTGTGTTCAGTGCCTTCGAGTCGGTGCACAAATGGATGAGCCGGAGGGCCATGCTCGCGGGTCGCGCGGAGCCCCCGCCCAATGCACTGGCCGAGCTGCCGATGAGCACGGACCCAAAATACCTCGCCGGCCAGGTCGTACTGGTCGGCTGGGGGCGAGTGGGCAAGCGCATCGCCGAGGCGCTCGGCCGCAAGGGCATCCCGTACGTCGTGGTGGAAGAAAACCGCGAATTCGTGGCCACCCTTCGGGAGCGGGGCATCCCCGCTGTGTGGGGCGACGCGACCGAAGCGGAGGTACTCATCCAGGGCCACATCGCCCGGGCCCGGGCGCTGGTGGTGGCAACCCCCGAGACGGTACTGGTGCGCAAGATGGTCAGCGTCGCCCGGCAGTTGAACCCGGCGGTCCACGTGGTGATCCGCAGCCACAACGTCCAGGAGGCTGAACTGCTGGAAAAGGACGATGCCGGCACCGTGTTCGTCGGCGAGGTCGAGCTGGCCAGGGCGATGACCGAGCATGTGTTCGAGATCGTCGCTACGAAACCGGCGCCCAGTCCCGCCGCCGTCTGACACCGGAAAACCCCAGGCGGGCGCGGCCCGTCCACTGGCGTTCCTGGATCGTAAGTTGTATGATAACCATACCAATTTAAGCGACGCGAGCCATGGACAAACAAGTGGGTGTGATCGGCCTGGGGGCCATGGGCGGCGGCATGGCGAAATCGCTGCGCCGCGCCGGCCATACGGTGCATGTCTTTGACGTGCGCAAGGACGCGGCCGAGGCTTTCGCTGCCGAAGGCGGCACCTCGCATGCCAGCGCGGCGGAGCTCGCGGCGCAATGCGACGTGGTGGTTTCTGTCGTCGTTAACGCGGCCCAGACCGAAGACCTGCTCTTCGGTGTGGGCGGCGTCGCGCAGGCGATGAGCAAACGCAGCGTTTTCGTGATGTGCTCGACGGTCGACGCCGGCTGGTCGGCCGCGCTCGAAGGCCGTCTGGCCGAACGCGGCCTCCTGTACCTCGATGCGCCGATTTCCGGCGGCGCCGCCAAGGCGGCCGCCGGCCAGATCACGATGATGACGGCCGGCCGACCCGAGGCCTACGAACAATGCGGCGCGCTGCTCGATGCCATGGCGGCCAAGGTCTACCGCCTGGGCGACCGCGCCGGCGCAGGCAGCAAGGTGAAGGTGATCAACCAGTTGCTCGCCGGCGTCCACATCGCGGCCGCCGCCGAAGCCATGGCGCTCGGCTTGCGCGAGGGCGTGGATGCGGCCGCGCTTTATGAGGTGATCACGCACAGCGCCGGTAACAGCTGGATGTTCGAGAACCGCATGGCGCACGTGCTCGCCGGCGACTACACGCCACTGTCCGCCGTGGATATCTTCGTGAAGGACCTCGGCATCGTGCTCGACCTGGCGCGCGCCAGCAAATTCCCGCTCCCGCTGTCATCCACCGCGCACCAGATGTTCATGCAGGCATCGACCGCGGGCTTCGCCAAGGAAGACGACAGCGCCGTCATCAAGATCTTCCCCGGCATCGAATTGCCCGGGCGCAAGGAAGAGCCGAAGTGAACTTCGTCGACACGCCAGTGCTGCGCGTCGGCTACCAGGAATGGAACCCGGCCGGGGACCGGGCCATCGTGCTCGTGCACGGCTGGCCGGACAGTCCGCGCTGCTGGGCCGGTGTGGCGCCCGTGCTGGCCAGCGAGGGCTACAGGGTGATCGCGCCCGCGCTGCGGGGCTTTTCCCCGACCACGTTCCTGCAGGCGGCCACACCGCGCAGCGGGCAGCTCGCCGCGCTGGGCCGGGACCTGCTGGACTTCGTCCTGGCGCTGGCATTGGAGCGGCCCGTGCTGGCCGGCCATGACTGGGGCGCGCGGGCGGCGGCCAATGCCTGCGGCCTTGAGCCGGGCATCGCGAGCCACCTGGTCATGATGTCGGTGGGCTACGGCACCAACGACCCCAACCAGGCCCTCAGCCTTCAGCAGGCGCGCAACTACTGGTACCACTGGTACATGGCCACGCCGCGCGGCGAGCGCACGGTACGCGAAGACCGGCGCGCCTTCACCCGCATGATGTGGGACACCTGGGCGCCGGCAGGCTGGTACCGGCCGGAAGAATTCGAGGCCACGGCGCAGGCGTTCGACAATGACGATTGGCCCGACGTGGTCCTGCATTCTTACCGCCACCGCTGGGGGCACGCCCTCGGCGATCCGCATTACGACTCCGCCGAGGCGGCTCTTACGCCCGCGCCGGTGCTCCCGCTGCCGTCGCTGGTCCTGCACGGCGCCGCCGACGGCGTCAACCATCCCGACAGCTCGGCCGGCAAGGAGACCTTCTTCAGCGGGCCGTACCGGCGCGAACTGCTGGATGGCGTCGGCCACTTCCCGCAGCGCGAAGCGCCGCAAGCCGTCGCGAACGCGATCATCACCTTCCTGCAATCCCATCCCTTCCCAACCCAAGCACCATGAACATCCTGATCACCGGAGGCTGCGGCTTCCTCGGCGCGCGGCTCGCGCGCACCCTGCTGGCGCAGGGCAGCCTCTCCGTCGCCGGCGAACCCGCACGGCCCATCGAGACCATCACGCTGGCCGACCGCGCGCCCCCGCCTGACGACCTCGCGGCGGACAAGCGCGTCCGCTTCGCCGAAGGTGACCTCAACGCGCAGGTCGCAAGCGGCGCCCTGCCCGCGGCCGGCACCGATGTCGTGTTCCATTTGGCCGCCGCCGTCAGCGGCGAGTGCGAGGCCGACTTCGAGCTGGGAATGCACAGCAACCTCGACGCTACGCGTGCACTGCTCGATGCCTGCCGCAAGCTCGGCACCCGGCCCACCTTCGTCTTCGCGAGTTCGCTAGCGGTGTTCGGCAACCTGCCGGGCCAGCCGCTGCCCGAAGTGATCGAGGACTTCACGCTGCCCACCCCCCAAAGCAGTTACGGCATCCAGAAGTTCATCGGCGAGCAGCTCGTGGCCGACTACGCGCGCAAAGGATTCGTGCGCGGCCGCAGCGTGCGGCTGATGACGGTGAGCGTGCGGCCGGGCAGGCCCAACGGCGCGGCCTCGAGCTTTCTCTCGGGCATGATCCGGGAGCCGCTTGCCGGCGTGCAGGCGGCCGTGCCCGTTCCGCAGGAAACGCCGGTCGCGCTGTCGTCGCCCGCGCGCACCATCGAAGGCGTGATCCGCGCCGCCACCGCCACCGACGCGCAGTGGGGCCCGCTCACGGCCATGAACCTGCCGGCGTTGCGCACCAGCGTGGGCGAGATGGCGGGCGCGCTCGAGCGAGTCGCGGGTGAGTCAGCCACGGCGCTGCTCGACTGGACGCCCGATCCGGCCATCCTGCGGCTGGTCAAGACCTGGCCAGGAAACGTCGCGTCAGCGCGCGCCGGCGAACTGGGCCTGCAGGCCGACACCAGCTTCGAGGCCATCGTGCGCGAATACATTCGCGAAAACCCCGGCGCGGTGAAACTGCCGGTGCAGTGATGGGAGAAACAAAGCTCTTGCTCGGCTGCATCGCCGACGACTTCACCGGCGCGACCGACCTCGCCAACAACCTGGTGCGCAGCGGCATGCGCGTGGTGCAGACCATTGGCGTGCCGCAGGCACCTCTCGATACCGCGGCAGATGCCGTCGTCGTGGCGCTCAAGTCCCGCACCATCGCGCCCGCGGATGCCGTTGAACAATCGCTCGCCGCGTTGCAGTGGCTGCGCGGGCAGGGGGCGCAGCAGTTCTACTTCAAGTACTGCTCGACATTCGACAGCACGGCGCAAGGCAACATCGGCCCGGTGACCGAGGCCTTGATGGACGCGCTGGACACGGATTTCACGATCGCGACCCCAGCGTTCCCCGACAACCAGCGCACGGTGTTCAAGGGCCACCTGTTCGTGGGCGATGTGCTGCTCTCCGATTCGGGCATGCGCAACCATCCGCTCACGCCCATGACCGATTCGAGCCTGGTGCGCGTGATGCAGGCGCAGTGCCGGCGCAAGGTCGGGCTGATCGACTACAAGGTGGTCGCCGCCGGGGCGCAGGCGGTCACGCAGAGGATCGCGCAGCTGCGGGCCGACGGCGTCGGCATCGCGATCGTCGACGCGCTCGGCAATGACGACTTGCTGCGGCTCGGGCCGGCGCTCAAGGACATGCCCCTCGTCACGGCAGGATCGGGCGTCGCTATCGCGCTTCCGGCCAACTTCGGGCTCACACCCTCCGCGGCCGCCGCGCAGCTGCCGCCCGTGAGCGGCATGTGCGCCGTCGTGTCGGGCAGCTGCTCAGTGGCGACCAACCGTCAGGTGCTGGACTTCATCTCGGCCGGCGGTCAGGCGCTGGCGCTCGATCCTCTGCGTATCGCTGCGGGTGAACGGGTCGCCGAACAGGCCCTCGCCTGGGCCAGGCCGCTGCTCGCGCAGGGCCCCGTGCTGGTCTATTCGACCGCCGACGTGCAGGCCGTGAAAGCCGTGCAAGGCCGGCTCGGCGTAGAAGAAGCCGGCGCCATGGTCGAACGAACCCTGGCCGACATCGCCCGGGGGCTGGTGGAGCTCGGCGTGCGCCAACTCGTGGTGGCCGGTGGTGAAACGTCGGGCGCCTGCGTGCAGGCGCTGGGCGTCAGCCAGATGCAGATCGGGCCGCAGATCGACCCGGGCGTACCATGGTGCCACGCGCGGACCGCGGCCGGCGCGCCCATCCATCTCGCGCTGAAATCGGGCAACTTCGGCAGCGACGACTTCTTCACCAAGGCCTTCAGGATGCTGGAATGAACGAGTCCCTCGCCCGGGAGGAAATCTGCCGCGTCGGCAAGAGCTTGTTCGACCGCGGCTATGCGCATGCCACGGCCGGCAACATCAGCGTGCGGCTGGAAGACGGCTACCTCATCACGCCGACCGACGCCTGCCTGGGTTTCCTCGACCCGGCCGCGCTCGCACGGCTGGACATCGAGGGTCGTCAGCTCTCGGGCGCGCGCGCGAGCAAGACGCTCGCCTTGCATCGGGCCATCTACGAATCGTCGCGGCGTTTCGACGCGGACACGCGCTGTGTCATCCACACGCACAGCACCCACTGCGTCGCGCTCAGCCTGCGCTGCCAGGAGACTGAGCTGCTGCCGCCGATCACGCCGTACTTCGTGATGAAGGTCGGTCACGTGCCCCTGCTGCACTACCAGCGGCCCGGCGCGGGTGCGACGGCCGAAGAGGTGCGACGGTTGATCGCCCATTTCGGGGAGGGCGGATACCCCATCCGTGCCGTGATGCTGCAGCGCCTGGGGCCGAATGTGTGGCACGACAGCCCGGCCGCCGCCATGGCGGTGCTGGAAGAGCTCGAAGAGACAGCGCGGCTGGCGCTACTTTCTCAGTGCCCGCCGCTCACAGCCATTCAAATCGAGGAATTGCGCCAGACCTTCGGCGCACGTTGGTAAAGGAATAGACATGCCCCGCTTCGCCGCCAACCTGTCCATGCTCTACCCGGAGCTGGATTTCCTCGACCGCTTCGAAGCCGCCGCGCGCGACGGTTTCAAGGGCGTCGAGTTCCTGTTCCCCTACGCCTACGAAGCGCAAGCGCTGGCCGCGCGCCTCAAAGCCAATGGACTGGAGCAAGTGCTCTTCAACGCGCCGCCCGGCGACTGGGAGGGCGGCGAACGAGGCATGGCCTGCCTGCCGGGGCGCGACGCCGAATTCCGCGAAGGCATCGCGCGGGCCCTGTCGTACGCGCAGGCGCTGGCGTGCCCGCGCGTGCACGTGATGGCCGGGCTCGTGCCCGCCGGCACCACGCGCGAAGCATTGCGGCCGACCTACGTCGCCAACCTGCGCTGGGCCGCGAGCGAGGCGGCCAAGCAGGGGGTGGACATCCTCATCGAGCCGATCAACACGCGAGACATCCCCGGCTTCTTCCTGAACCGCCAGGATCAGGCGCATGAACTGGCCGCCGAGATCGGCGCAGCCAACCTCAAGGTGCAGTTTGACCTGTACCACTGCCAGGTGGTCGAGGGCGACGTGGCGATGAAGATCCGCCAGTACCTGCCCACGGGGCGCGTGGGGCACTTCCAGATCGCCGGTGTGCCCGAGCGGCATGAGCCCGATGTCGGCGAGATGAGCTACCCCTACCTGTTCGATGTGATCGACAAGGTCGCAGCCGAGTGCGGCTGGACGGGCTGGGTCGGCTGCGAGTATCGCCCGCGCCTGGGCGCGCAGCCCGGCGGCACTTCGGCCGGGCTGGGCTGGTTCGCGAAGTATCGCGGCTGATCGCGCGCGGCTGAGACAATTGGGGCGTGCCTTTCACGCTCGCGCAACCCGTCCACAGCGACCTCGTCATCAAGAAAAGCCGTTTCATCGGCTGCGTCCAGGCTGTGCCCGACCGCGCGGCCGCACAGGCCGTTGTGGCGGGTCTGCGCGCCGAACACCCCGCTGCCACGCACGTGTGCTGGGCCTTTCTCGCCGGCGGCCAGTCGGCCGCCAATGACGATGGCGAGCCCGGCGGCACTGCGGGCCGCCCCATGCTGGAAGTGCTGCGCAGGCAGGATCTGGAAGGCGTGCTGGCCACCGTGGTGCGCTACTTCGGCGGCGTGAAGCTGGGGGCCGGCGGGCTGGTGCGTGCCTACACCGACGCGGTGGCGCAGGCGCTGCTGGCGGCGCACAAGGTTCCGCTCCAAAAGACACTGAGGTTGCGTTGTACCGTGCCTTACGCAATGGAGGGCATGCTCAGGCGCGAGCTGCAGCTGGCGCAGGCCGTGCTCGGCGAGGTGACGCACGGGGATGCGGTCGAATTCGAATTCGCCGTCAAGGATGCGGATGCGCCCGCCTTGGTCGCGCGGCTCAACGAAGCGGGCCAGGGCGTCCTGCGCTGGGCGGACTAGCTACAACGTCACGATGTCCTTGCCGTCGAGCAGCTGCTCGACCTGGGCGGCGGAGTTGCCGACTTTCATCACGGCGCGGCGCAGCTGCTCCTCGCTGCAGCCAAAGCGCTTGCGCCACCAATTGACCTCGCGCGGATCGTCGATGTCGATGAGGCCGCGGTCGGCGGGAAGGGATTCGAAGACATAAGCCATGGCGTTCAGGTCTCCCATGTTCTTGTGTAACTGCCAGAACGTATTTGGCACGCGCCGGCCCGCCAGGTTTGACCGCCTAAATCGAAACAGGATGTCATCCGCTTCCTACTGATTGCTATGATTTAGATAGCAATACGGCGGAGCAACTCCATGGCGGCGGCGGGCGCGCGCTCCTTGGCGCCGTTGATGAGGAAAACAAAGGCTTGCTTTTCCGGGCCTTTCTCGAGCCAGGCACGGGCTCCGCGCGCCCATTGGTCGAGCAGCCCGGGCGCGTAACCGGTCGGGCAATCGGGCTCGCTGCGCATCAGCCGGATGTACGCGAGATCGCTCTGCGCGTCGGCGATGGCTGGGAACTTGTCCGAGTCAGTGTGCACTGTCGTGCAGCCGTAGCGCCGCGCGAGCGGAAGGTACTCGGGCGCGAGGAAGCTTTCATGCCGCACGTCGAGCACGTGGCGCAGCGGCTGGCCCTCTACCGCCCGGGGGAGCAGTGCCAGGAAGGCCTCGAAGTCCGCGGCATCGAACCGCTTGGTCGGCATGAACTGCCACACCAGCGGCCCCAGCTTGTCGCCCAGCTGCGCGATGCCGCTGCCGACGAAGCGCTGGATCGACTCGCCGGCCGTCGCCAGCACCTTGCGGTTGGTGGCGAAGCGGTTGGCCTTGAGCGAGAACACGAAGCCGTCAGGCGTTTCGTCGCGCCACTTGGCGAACGTCGCGGGCTTGAAGGTGCTGTAGTAGGTGCCGTTGACCTCGATGGCGGTGAGCTGCCTGCTGGCGTAGTGCAGCTCGCGATTGTGCGGCAGGCCTTTGGGAAAGAAGTTGTCGCGCCAGGGCTCGTAAGTCCAGCCGCCGACGCCGACGTGGATGCGCTGGAGCGACGTGTTCGTGAGCATGGCTCATTTTGCCCAAGCGCGTTACGGGGCTTGTCAGCAGTCGGCTGGCACAACCGCCGGAGGCGGCGTACAGTGGCGGGCTTGCCCGCAGTACCCAAGGATTGCCTGCCATGAATGCTCCCCTGCACCGTGAAATGCCCGCCGGCACGCTCGACGCGGCGAAAACCCTGACCCATGCCACCGAGCAATGGGACCGCGACATCGTCAAGCAGTTGACCGACTACATCGCGATCCCCGCGAAATCGCCCGGCTTCGACAAGGACTGGGTGCAGCATGGCTACATCGACACCGTCGTGCGCAACGCCGCCGCGTGGGTCGAAGCGCAGAAGGTCGAGGGCCTGACACTCGAGATCGTGCGGCTGCCCGGTCGTACACCGGTGCTGTTCTTCGAAATCGCGGCCACCAAGCCGGCCTCCTCGCAGACGGTGGTCATGTACGGCCACCTGGACAAGCAGCCTGAATTCACCGGCTGGCGCAGCGATCTCGGGCCATGGACACCGAAGTACGAGGACGGCAAGCTCTACGGCCGCGGCGGCGCCGACGACGGCTACGCGGTCTATGCGAGCATCGCGGCCGTGCAGGCGCTCAAGGCGCAGAAAGTCGCGCACCCGCGCATCGTCGGCCTGATCGAAACCTCCGAGGAGTCGGGCTCGAACGACCTGCTGCCCTACCTGGACGCGCTGCGCCCTCGCCTGGGTGACGTGGCGCTCGTGATCTGCCTGGATTCGGGCGCCGGCAATTACGACCAGCTGTGGCTCACCACCTCGTTGCGCGGCATGGCCGGCGGCACGCTGAAGGTGGAAGTGCTCACTGAAGGCATCCACTCCGGCGACGCATCCGGCCTCGTGCCTTCGAGCTTTCGCATCATGCGCCAGGTGCTCGACCGCCTGGAGGACAGCAAGAGCGGCCGGCTGCTGCCCGCCAGCTTCCATTGCGAGGTGCCGGCCGACCGGCTGGCGCAGGCCCGTGCCACGGCGGCGATCCTGGGCGACGAGGTTTACAAGCGCTTCCCGTGGGCGCATTACGACTGCGGCGGCTCCACGGCGTTCGCACTGCCCACCACGACCGACCCGCTGCAGGCATTGATCAACCGCACCTGGACGCCGACGCTGTCCGTCACGGGCGCCGAGGGGTTCCCCGCACTGCAGGACGCGGGCAATGTGCTGCGGCCTTACACCGCCTTCAAGCTCTCGCTGCGCCTGCCACCGCTGGTGGATGCGGCGCAGGCCGTGCAGGAGCTCAAGGCGCTGCTCGAGGACAACGCGCCCTACCAAGCGAAAGTCACTTTTGAATCCGCCGGCGCGGCCACCGGCTGGAACGCCCCGGCCACCGAGCCTTGGTTTGAAAATGCATTGAACGCGGCATCGCAGGCCCACTTCGGCGCGCCCTGCGGCTACATCGGCCAGGGCGGAACCATCCCGCTCATGAACATGCTGAGCGCCGGCTTCCCGACCTCGCAAATGATGGTGTGCGGCGTGCTCGGCCCCAAGAGCAATGCGCACGGTCCGAATGAATTCCTGCACGTGCCTTACGCGAAGAAGCTCACCGCTGCCGTGGCTGAGGTAATTGCGAACATGCCTTAGAGGCGCGTACCCGCCGTCGGTACCTCAGCGGTCGCCTTTTGTTTCCGGGTAAAAACGCGATGCAATCTTCGTCTCAGAGATTTGGCCCCGTTCGTCAACCGCGAAATCGCGCAACTGCCCGTTGGCGTCCGCCAGCAGTGTTGCGGCCACAGTTGTAGCTGGTTCGGCGCCTACCGTGGTTATGCGGAAGTCCTCGCCGGGCCTTTGCAAAGTGACACCCAATTTTGCAAATATCTCCTCCATGTCGCGCAGCTCATCATCGAGGCTCGGCGGCCTTGGACTCAAATCCGGCCGATCCTGGACTAACGCTTCCTCAAGCGCTTTGCGTGTCACGGCACTGTCTTGGTTGAGCGCTGTCAGCAGCCGCAATTGACTTCGCGACAAACTGACCGTCATCGTGCCCTTTTGCGCCTGCCACGCCATGCCACTGTTGGTGCCCTCGTTCGTCGCAAACGCGTAACCCGCCTTCTCTCTGGGCGCAAGATGAGTCGCCGTGAACTCCCAGCCACGAAGCGGATCAGCCCGGCCCAACTCGGTGCGGACGGTTTCAGTGCTGCTGAAACTCGAGATGGCCGGGTTGCTCATGACGTACGCGCGATGGAGTAATGCGTCGATTTTGGGCACCTGTTTGCCTTGCAACGCGTCGATAAAATTGGCCAGAGCTTTGCAGTTCAACCCCAACTGCGCGAACACATCTGCCACTTGAGTCAGACTGACTTCGCCGAATCGTCCGGCATTTATCGGCTCTTTCCATCCGTCGATCACCTGCTGGAGATCTTCCGGGGGCACGGGAGCAGAGGGCTCAACGTTGAAGACGTGAACGTGGATGTGAACCACGTCCTGGTGTCTATTGGTAAAGATAAAAGCCGATTCGTATCGGTCGGCGCCCTTGCGGGGTTGTGTTAAAGATTTGCCCTGATGGGTGTACGTGAACACATCGCCTGGGTCTCTTGCCGAGCCTGAGCTCGAGAATTCGTCTCAGACGGAAAAGCCCAGGCGAGCACCGATCTCCTCGGGGCTCATCAAGTGCTGCACGGGCACATGCTTTCCAAATTTCAAGTTCATCGGATGGGCTAGAAGGCCATACAGATCGTCGCGAGGGGCAGGTCCGCCGGAATGAAGCCCTGGCCTACGAGGACCGGTATCCCCTTGGCAAGGGGCGGCAACGACTGCTGCTCAAGCGCTGCGAGCTTATCCGCCAGCTCATCTCTGGTTTTTACAAGCGAGAGTTCCTTCGCTCTGGAAGAGGCAACTTCAGAAGCTTTCAAATAGCTGGGGTGTACGCCCCGGTGCCTGATGAGCTCACGACGATAACATTCTTGCTTGCAGGCTTCTATGTAGCCAACAATCCGACCTTTGTTTGCCAACTTAGCGTCAAGAGGGTCCGCCAACGGCGGCCACACGAAGTTGATAGGTTCATGTTCTCAATTTTCAACTGACGCAGGATCCTTTTCAAAATGTCCTTGTCACGATCCGGAAGGTCTCGGGACGTCTGTAGCTTTTCATCAAGACCGGCTAGAAGATCGAGAAGCAACAGAGGCGGTCCTGACAATAATCTTTCCGTCTTGCCAACTTCCTCTAGAAAGGCGGGAAAGTTAGGCGGGTAGCCTATCGATTGCCTCTTAATCTCATTTAATTGTCCTTGAACTATGGCCAGCTCAGCCATGACGCCGGTTCGCGTGTTTAGCGGACTCAAGGTGGAAAGTGCATTCTGAGACCTGCGATAGTCGGTGAGGTATGACGCGTCTCTCGACATGAAATCGCTCGCCTGGCGTCCTGTCGCGAAGTACATCCTTGCATCGCGGTGAGGTGGCCTTGAGTGCGAAATTGAGGATTTGGCGGCTGATTGCTGTTCTCTTATCCTGCGCTGTTCTCGCGTGGATCGTGAGCACTCCCTCCGCTGGCGCCTCGGGGAGGTCGAAAATCGTGCATAGGGTATCCGGGTGAACTTCCAAGTCATCGCAGGTCTTCCGAAGCCGCTCCTTGTCATTTGGATCGACCGCCTTGGCGTTTTTGCCAAGCCATGTTTGAAGCAGTTCGTGCAGCGCTTCCCCGCAGCCGTTTTGGCGGCAACTTCGTGGCCGCCGCTGCGGCGCGATGTCTTATCCATGGCTTCATGGATTGCCGCGACTTCCACAAACAATCTGATGAACTGGCCCGGGTCGCCGCTGACAGCTGCCTTCGCACGCCCAATGGCGACGTCGAACTGTTGAGAGAGCGACAGTTCACTTTCATTCGCCAGGGACGGCGACGCCAAGTGAAGAGATGGCAAGCCGACGTGCATATTCACCGGTTCCCCCATGGTGAGCGGATCAGCCTCAATCTGGGCAACCGCAGGCTGGGGATGGACTTGAGGGTTGACGCCGTTGAACTGCGGCGCGTTTAGGCTCGGTCCGGGCGGTGTGTTTCGCGTGTTTCCTGTGGGGGCGCTCATTTCATTGCATCCTTAAGGTTGATCCATCAAGGCCCGAAAAACATTCATCGCTGCTCCTCCTACGATGGCACTCACTCGGTAACGCCGAGGCAATTAAGGTTCAGTTGGATGGCTTTGGCTTAAAGAGCGTTTTTCTAGGATAAATTCGATATAACCCTGCCAGTAGAGCCATTCGCATGGGTCCGAACGAATTCCTGCATTGCCCCTACGCCAAGAAACTCACCGCCGCCGTGGCGCAGGTGATCGCGCAGCTGCCGTGACGCCGTCGTTGTGAAGGGCTGCATGGCAAACCTGCGAATAAATTCACAGGGATGCCGCGGGCGTTTGCATTGCTGAGCTTGCCGCGTCATCATGCGCAACGTATGAGTGATGCCAGCGATTCGACACTCTCCACCTTCACTGCCAGCGATGGCGACAACATCGCGCTGCAGGATTGGCCGTTGCCCGAGGGGGTGGCATTGCGGGGCGTGGTGGTTCTGGTGCACGGTCTCGGGGAACACGCGGGCCGCTATGACCATATGGCCCGTCGGCTGAACAGCTGGGGCTTCGCGGTGCGAGGCTACGACCAGTACGGCCATGGCGAATCGGACGGGGTGCGGGGCGGCTTGCCGGCCACGTCCCGGCTGCAGCACGACCTGGCCGACGTGATCGAGAGCACGAGCGCGCGCCTTGACCGCGGTGTTCCCCTCCTCTTGCTCGGGCACAGCATGGGCGGCTTGGTGGCGTCGCGCCTGGTCGTGGAGCGCAACCTTCCCATCCATGGCCTGATCTTGTCGTCGCCCGCGCTGGACCCCGGCTTCAGCGTCTTCCAAAAACTGATGCTTGCTGCGCTGCCGACGATCGCCCCCAATCTCACCATCGGCAACGGGCTCGATCCCGATTTCATCTCGCACGATCCGGACGTCGTGGCCGCTTACAACGCCGACCCCAGGGTGCACAACCGCATCTCCGGCCGGCTGGCGCGCTTCATAGCCGAAAGCGGTCCGATGGTGCTGGAGCGCGCGCCCCACTGGACCGTTCCCACTTTGCTGATGTGGGCCGGCCAGGACAAGTTGGTGAACCCGCGCGGTGCGCGCGCCTTTGCCGCCGCGGCGCCGCCCGGAGTCGTTTCGGCCCACTGCTTCGACGGGCTGTTCCACGAAATCTTCAACGAACTCGATTCCGAATCCGTGTACGCCACCCTCAAGCAGTGGCTGGACGAGCGCTTTTGAGCCTTTTTTGCCGGAGCCAGAGCCAAAGCAAGGCGGCGCCCAGCACCGCCACCGGCACGAGCGATCCGTAGTTGAGCAGGGCCCAGCCTCGGGTCGTCACCAGCACGCCGGAGGCGAACGAGCTCATGGCCAGCGTCGCGAAGACGAAGAAATTCAGCGCTCCCTGGGCGCGGTCCCGCTCCTCGTAGCTGTAGGCGGACAGCGACAATGTCGTGCTGCCGGTGAACAGGAAGTTCCAGCCCACTCCCAGCAGGAACAACGCCACCAGGAACTGGTGCAACTGCACCCCGGACAGCGCCACCATGATGCAGGCGAAGTTCAACGCGACGCCAACGCCCATGATCGGCAGCGCCCCGAAGCGCTTGATCAGGTGGCCTGTGAAGAACCCCGGCGCGAACATCCCGATGACATGCCACTGCAGCACCCAGGCCGCGTCGGAAAACGGCAGCGAACATTGCTGCATGGCGATCGGCGTGGCGGCCATCAGCAGGTTCATCACGCCGTACCCCAAGGCACCCGCGGCGGCGGCCACGATGAACACCGGCTGCTTCATGATCTGCCCGAGCGGACGGCCGTTGGTGGCAGCCTCGCGCACCACCGGCGGCGCGAAATGGATGAACGAGAGCAGGACCATGGCCAGCAGGGCGACGGCCGCCAGTGCCAGGTACGCGCCCACGAACGGCACGTCCGACAGCTCTCGCGTGCGCGCGGCGAGGTTGGGGCCGGTCACCGCGCCGAGCAGCCCGCCCGCCATCACGAGCGATACGGCTTTCTCGCGCGCCTCCGGCGCGGCCAGTTCCGCTGCGGCGAAACGGTACAGGTTGGCGTTGGCGCTGTAGTAGCCGGCCACCACGGTGGCAAAGCACAGGAGCCAGAAATTGCGCGTGAAGGCCGCGTACGCGCACAACAGCGCCGACAGCAGTGCCACCCCCAGCCCCGCCTGGAACGAGGCCTTGCGCCCGAAGCGTTGCTGCGTGCGGGCCACCACGGCGGTGGAGAGCGCGCCCCCCACCACGTAGCCCATCACGGGCATCGTTGCCATCCACCCGAGCGGGGCCAGCGCCAGACCGACGAGGCCGTTGATGGCGATGAAGGTGACGTTGTTGGTGAGGAAGAGGCCCTGACAGACCGCCAGCAGCCAGAGGTTGCGGTTCATGTCTGCATTGTGCGACTGCTCCGAAAGCCTCAGGCGAGCGCGGCCAATGCCGCCAGCGCCGCCGTCTCGGCGCGCAGCACGCGCGCGCCGAGCGTCACCGGCCGGAAGCCGGCGGCCAGCGCGGCATCCTCCTCGGCGTCGCTCCAGCCGCCCTCGGGGCCGGTGAGAAACACCGCGGCGTCACTGCCGGCCGCTGCGTCGCGCAGCCCCAGGGCCTCGGGCCGTAGCGAGAGCAGGAGGCGCTTGGGCGTCCCGGCCGCGCCATGAGACAGCCACGAGCGCAAATCCGCCACGTCATGCACCGGCGGCACGCGGTTGCGCCCGCACTGCTCGCAGGCCGCAACGGCGATTGCCTGCCAGTGCGCCTGCTTCTTGCGCGCGCGATCGCCGGAGAGCCGCAGCACGCTGCGTTCGGCCATCAGCGGCTGGATGCTGGACACGCCGAGCTCGGTCGCTTTCTCGACCAGCCAGTCCATCCGTTCATTGGCGGGCATGGCCGCGGCCAGGTGCAGTTCGCGCGACGCTTCACGCTCGACAGGGTGGTGCGATTCGATGCGCACCGCGACGTCATTGCGTCCCATGCGCTCGACGATGGCCTCGAATTCGCCGCCCTCGCCATTGAAGAGGGTGATGCTCGCACCGGGCTGCAGCCGCAGCACCTGCACGTGTCTCGCGGGCCCGGCGGGCAGCTCCAGCGATTGGCCTTCGGCCAAGGGGAGGGGGCAATGAAAACGAGGCATGCGCGGTGGGACGCGTCAGACGCGGCCGAAGGCGAAGCCCGTCGCGGGTTGCGTCCCCTCGATCTCGTCGACCAGGCGCAGCAAGGGCGCCAGCTCCCGATAGCGGCCCGCGGTGTGGCGGATGTAGCCGATAAAGCGCGGCGCGTCCGCCAGGTAACGTGGCTTGCCGTCGCGCAGCGTGAGCCGCGCGAAGATGCCGGCCACCTTGAGGTGTCGCTGCAGGCCCATCCATTCGACGCCGCGGTAGAACTCGCCGAAGTCCGGATCCACCGGCAGGCCGGCCTTTTGCGCCTTCTGCCAGTAGCGCACCGTGATGTCCAGCACGAACTCCTCATCCCAGCTGAGGAACGCGTCGCGCATCAGGCTTGCGATGTCATAGGTGATGGGGCCGTACACCGCGTCCTGAAAGTCCAACACGCCCAGGCGTGTTTCGTTGCGCGTCGCCGCTGGGCCCGGCATCATCAAGTTGCGCGGCATGAAATCGCGGTGGACAAACACGCTGGGAGCGGCGAGGTTGCGCTCGATGATCAGCCGGAACATGCCGTCCAGTGTCTCGCGCATGGCGCCCTCGACCTTGACGCCGCGATGCCTCTCCAGGTACCAGTCGGGGAAGAGCGCCAGCTCGCGCGCCAGCAGCGGCTGGTCGTAAGCGGGCAGCACACCGGGGCGGGACGCCGCCTGCCACGCGACCAGTGCATCGATCGCGCGCAGGTACAGGCCCTGGTTGGCATGGGGGTCTTCGCGGTTCACCACCTCGATCATGGTTCGCGTGCCCAGGTCATCCAACAGCATGAAGCCCAGCGCCTCGTCCCAGGCCAGCACCCGCGGCACATTCAGCCCCGCGTCGGCCATCAGCTTCGCCACCTTGACGAAGGGGCGGCAGTCTTCCTTGTCCGGCGGGGCGTCCATGATGATCAGGCTGGACACGCCAGTGCCGAGCGTGGGGGCCACATCGATGCGCAAATAGCGGCGGAAACTTGCGTCGGCGGAGGCGATGCGCAGGCTTTCGGGCGCCAGGCCATGGACCGCGGCAATGCCGTCCAGCCAGCGGTGAAATGCCGCCTCGCGCTGTGGATCGGTCCAGGCAACGGTAACGGAGGGCGTGCCGGGCTTGTGTAGGGGTTCGCTCATGGATAATCCATTCTACAAATCCAGCCCTGCCGGCCGGGCGCATCCGGCGCCGGCGGTCCACATGCCCTCGATGAAACACAAGGCGTTACGCGCCCGCTTCGCCCTGACACCGACTGCACTGGTCGTGTGCGCACTGCTATACGGCGGCCTGGGCCACGCACAGGAGGCGCCGCTGGTGCTCAAGCCCAGCCCCACGCTGCGCGAGGACGTCCCGGGCGCGAGCCGGGACCAGCTGCCCACCTACATGTCGGGTGATCGCGCCTTTGGGCGCACCGACCTGGAAACCGTGATCGAGGGCGACGCCCAGCTGCGCAAGGGCGACACGGTGATCCGCGCCGACCGGCTGGAGTACTACCAGCCCGATGACCTGGCCAAGGCCCGCGGCAACGTGCGGATCAACCGTGCGGGCAACGTCTTCGAAGGCCCGCTGCTGGAGCTCAAGGTGGACGCCTTCGAGGGCTTCTTCAACGAGCCGCGCTACCGGTTCCTCAAGAACAACGCCTACGGCGAGGCCGAACGGGTGGATTTCATCGACGACAAGCGCGCGATTATCCGCAACGCCACCTACACCACGTGCCAGCGCCGACCCGGTCCGAGCTGGTTGCCCGACTGGATCATCCGCGCCGCCAGCATCCGCATCGACAACGAAGAGGAAACCGGCCAGGCCAGCGGCGCGGTGCTGAGCTTCATGGGCGTGCCCATCCTGCCCGTGCCGGAGCTGAGCTTCCCGCTCACCGACAAACGCAAGTCCGGGCTGCTGCCGCCGACGATCGGACTGGACAGCCTGAACGGCCTCGAGCTCACGGTGCCCTATTACTGGAACATCGCGCCGAACCGCGACGCCACGTTCTTCCCCGCGTTGATGACCAAGCGCGGCGTGGACCTGGGCGGCGAGTTCCGCTACCTGGAGCGCGACTATGCCGGGCAGATTCGCGCGAACTTCATGCCGAACGACCGGCTGCGCGAGCGCGACCGCTGGGGTTACGCCATCAAGCATGAAGGCGCGGTTGGCGCACGGCTGCCGTTCGGGCCGCTAGGCCTGGCTCTCAACCTCAACCGGGTGAGCGACGACAACTACTGGCGCGATTTCTCCCGGTCCACCGAATCGCTGACGCAGCGCCTGCTGGCCAACGACGGCACGCTGTCCTGGGCGCGGGGCGATTTCTCGCTGACGGCGCGGGCCTTGAAGTGGCAGACCCTGCAGGACGTGAACGCGCCCATCGTGCCGCCTTACGACCGCATGCCGCAAGTGGTCGGCCGTTACGCCCGCAGCAACCTGGCGCTGGGTCTCGAGGCTTACGCCGAAGCGGACTACACCCGGTTCGAATCCGACCGCACACTCACTGGGCAGCCGAATGCGCAGCGCAGCTTCGCGGTTGCCCGGATCACCCGGCCGTGGCAGGCACCCGGCTGGTTCGTGATTCCCAAGCTGCAGCTGCACAGCACGCAATACAAGTTCGATGCGCCTCTCGTGAACGGCGCGACTTCCGCCACCCGGGTGGTGCCTACCGTCAGCGTCGATAGCGGACTCGTGTTCGAGCGCGATGCCAGCTACTTCGGCCGCAGGTTCCGCCAGACGCTGGAGCCGCGCGCGTTCTATGTTTACACGCCGTTTCGCGACCAGAGCCTGCTGCCCAACTACGACTCGGCCGCGAACGATTTCAACTTCGCGACCATCTATACCGAGAACGCCTTCGGCGGCAACGACCGCATCTCCGATAACAACCTGTTGACGCTGGGCGCCACCACGCGCCTGCTGGATCCCGACACCGGTGCCGAAGCCGCGCGGTTTGGCATCGCGCAGAGGCTGCGCTTCAAGGACCAGCTGGTCACGCTGCCCGGCGAGCAGCCGGTGAGCGAGCGCCTGTCGGACCTGCTGTTCGGCGCGACGATCAACTGGACACCGCAATGGTCGCTGGACGCGACGGTGCAGTACAACCCCAAGACGCGCCGGTCGATTCGCGAGACGATCGGCGGGCGCTACAGCCCCGGCAACTACCGCGTGATCAGCGCCGCCTACCGGCTGCAGCGCGGCTCCAGCGAGCAGATCGACATCGGCTGGCAGTGGCCGATCAACGATCTGTGGGGCGACAAGGGCGTTAACATGGGGCCCGGCCAGGGGGAGGGCGAGGGCCGCTGGTATAGCGTCGGCCGGCTGAACTTCAGCCTGAAGGACCGGCGCCTGGTCGATGCCGTGGTGGGCCTGGAGTACGACGCGGGCTGCTGGCTCGGCCGCGTCGTGCTGGAGCGGCTGCAAAGCGGCACGACCACCTCGAACAAGCGCATCCTGTTCCAGCTCGAATTCGTGGGCTTCACACGGCTGGGTTCCAATGCCCTGCAGACCCTCAAGCAGAATATCCCCCGTTACCAGTTCCTGCGCGAGCAGATCAGCACGCCCAGCCGCTTCAGCAATTACGAGTAGTGAGCAACATGAAACAACGCCCTAATGCCTTCTGGCTGGTTTGCGCGGCCCAGGCCCTGGCGCTGGCGACGCCCGCCGCGGCCCAAGGCCTGCGTCCCACCCAGCCAGGCGCGGCCCGACCACCGGCGCGTGTCGTCGAAAGCGTCCCACGGCCGGCGGACTACATCGTCGCGGTCGTCAATTCGGAGCCGATCACCAACAACGAAGTGCGCATGCGCATGGCCCGTTTCGCGCAGCAGCTCGCCCAGCAGGGCCAGGCCTTGCCGCCGCAGGCGGAGTTCGCGCGGCAGGTGCTGGAGCGCTTGATCGTCGAAAAAGCCCAGATCCAGCTGGCGCGCGAAAACGGCATCAAGGTGGAGGAAGCCTCGATCGACCTGGCAGAACAGAACGTCGCGCGGCAAAATGGCATCGAGGTCGCCGAGCTGCGGCGTCGGCTTGCCGCCGACCGCATCCCGCTCGCGCAGTTTCGCCAGGACCTGCGCGATCAGCTGCTGCTCACGCGACTGCGCGAGCGCGAGCTTGAATCAAGGGTGCGCGTGAGTGACCTGGAGGTGGACCAGTTCCTGGCCCAGATGCAAAGCGGCAACGACCCGGCGTCCATCGAGCTCAACCTGGCGCACATCCTGGTGGCACTTCCTGAGAATGCCAGCGAGGCGCAGGTCGCCACGGCGCGCGCACGCGCCCAGCGCGTCGTCGAGCGAGCGCGTGCGGGTGAAGATTTCGCCCGCCTGGCGCGCGAATTCTCCGACGCGCCCGGCGCGGCGACCAATGGTGGGGTGGTCGGCATGCGCACCGGTGACCGCCTGCCCCCGCTGTTTTTCCAGGCGGTTGCGCCATTGCCCGAGGGCGGCGTGAGCGAGATCGTGCGGTCCGGCGCTGGTTTCCACGTACTCAAGGTCGTCGAAAAGCGCAAGCCCGGCCTGCCGGGTGCCACGGTAGTGCAAAGTCGCGCCCGCCACATCCTCCTGCGCACGAGCCCGCAGCTGAGCGAAAGCGCAGCGGTTGCTCGCCTGGCCGAGTACAAGAAGCGTGTGGAAGCCGGCAACGCCGATTTTGCGCAGCTGGCGCGCGAGCACTCCGCCGACGCAAGCGCTCCCAATGGCGGCGACCTGGGCTGGGCAAGTCCCGGCCTGTTCGTGCCCGAGTTCGAGGAGGCGATGAACAGCCTGGCGCCCGGCAAGATTTCCGACCCCGTGGTCTCGCGGTTCGGCGTGCACCTGATCCAGCTGGTCGAGCGGCGCCAGGCAACGCTTTCGGCACGCGAGCAGCGGGAGGTCGCGCGCAACATGCTGCGCGAGAAGAAGCTCGATGAAGCCTATGTCCAGTGGGCGCAGGAAGTGCGCGGCCGCGCCTACGTCGAGTTCCGCGAAACTCCTCAATAGGGAGTCGCGTGAAGCACATCGCCAGGAAGCGCTTCGGCCAGCACTTCCTGTCTGATCAGGGGATCATCGACGCCATCGTGCGGGCGATCGACCCGCGCCCGGGACAAGCAATGGTGGAGATCGGCCCGGGTCTCGCGGCACTCACGCAGCCGCTCGTCGAGCGGTTGGGCAGGCTTGCCGTGATCGAGCTGGACCGCGACCTGGCGGCGCGCCTGCGCGGCCATCCGCAACTGCAGGTGACCGAAGCCGACGTGCTCAAGGTCGATTTCGCGCAGTTGGCTCAAACGCTGGGGGCGGGCAAACTGCGCGTCGTCGGCAACCTACCCTACAACATCTCCACGCCCATCCTCTTTCACCTACTGGACTTCGTGCATTGCATTGAGGACCAGCACTTCATGCTGCAAAAGGAAGTGATCGACCGCATGGTCGCGCGGCCTGCGACAAGTGACTACGGCCGACTTTCAGTCATGCTGCAGTGGCGCTACGAGATGGAGAATGTGCTGTTCGTGCCGCCTGAGTCTTTCGATCCGCCCCCGCGCGTGGACAGCGCTGTGGTGCGCATGGTGCCGCGCGCGCACCCGGCGGCCGTGGACGAAAAGCTGTTGAGTGAAATCGTGCAGGTCGCCTTCAGCCAGCGCCGCAAGATCCTGCGCGCGACCCTGGGCAAGTGGCTGGAGCAGCGAAACTTCGGGGGCCAATTCGACTTGCAGCGCCGCGCGGAAGAAGTGCCGGTCGAGGAGTTCCTCGCGCTGGCCCTCACCCCCGCCCTCTCCCAAGGGGAGAGGGCGTAAGACGAGTTAAGCCGCCGCCAGCCAGTAGCCGGCGTTGAAGGGGCTGCTCATGCGCAGTGCCAGGGGCGAGACGTCCACCAGTTTGTCGGTGGGCATCTTTTCGCCGTTGTCGGTGGGTGCCGGGACGCTGACCGCCTCGGTGCCTTGAGCCTCGGTAGCCCGTTCTGCTTGGCTGGTGTGTGCAGAACGGGCTACAGAAAAGAATAGAAACACCGGAATGGTATTTTTCGATCCGCCCAGTAATCCGCGGTGTCGCGGAAGATGTCCAACAGCTGCTCGCGTGCTTCCTTGTCGAACTTGGCGTTGGCAGGAATCTGCTCGAGCACCACGATGAAGCCGGGCTGCGGGCCCGATTTATGCACTGGGTCTGTCATGCAGTCGTATAGCGCGTCGAAGTTCTTGCCGAAGTGCGCCGGCAAAATGAACTGCTGCGCGAGCAGGTCCAGGACGTCCTGCTTGCTCTGGGCCGTAGCCAGGTTAGCGTACAGGAAGTGGTGGCCCAGCGAGCGCGCGGCATCCTGCAGGTCCTGCACGCGGAAGGCGCGGATGGACTGCACGATGTTCGTGCGAACGCCCTTGAGCGCGTTCTCGGTGGTTTCTTTACGAAGTGGCGTATCCATCTCCGCTTCTCTTTCAATAGTCAAAAACTCATCCCGCTTCATTGGGGTCACTCCACGATCATTCGAAAACTGGCGTAATGGTCAGCGGTGTAATAACAGGCATGTGGCGCCCGTGCTGGGCCGCCACACACGATGCGCCGGGCACCCCGGTCGCGCGATCCTGGCGTGGCGACGGTGTACTCGCGCCAGTAGCCGCGCTTTTGCGCGGGCAGCAAGCGCTCGCGATTGCCGAACACCCCACCGTCCTTGCCGTACGGGAACGGTCCGCCCTGGCGGATCAGTTCGAAGGTCTCCCGGCCTTGCTTGGGCAATTCAGCGACGTGAACGGTGGCTGACTTGCTTTCGGCGGGGCGGTCCGTTGCGGACCTGGCTTGCACCAGGGCGCCGCCGATCGCTGCCGCCAACAAAAAGCTAGTTAGCGCAAACTTGACAGCCGCGATGCGCGCCATGAACGGACCTTCTTCGGTGACCTTGGACGCCATCCCGGGTTTCCCCGGAATTTCGCCATTCCGGGCCTTCCCGGAACTTCGTTTCTTCTCCGGGTAAACCCGAAAATTCCAAACGGTAGTGTGACTTATCCCGCCCCAAAACGCAAGCGGCTGCCCAATTTTTGGGCAGCCGCGAAGGGCCATTTCCGGCCCACTACTTGACAAAAAGTTAGTGCCAGCTATCTAAATCGGGCTTTATCTTGCCGCATTTGCGTCCGCCACAGTCAGGGCCGCCATGTTGACGATGCGGCGAACTGTCGTGCTGGCTGTGAGGATATGGACAGGTTTGGCCGCCCCGAGGAGCATCGGGCCGATGGCGATGTTCCCACCTGCCGCAGTTTTAAGCAGGTTGTACGAAATATTGGCTGCATCGATGTTCGGCAGCACCAGAAGGTTAGCGTCGCCGGCCAGGGTACTGTGCGGCATGATCAGGTTGCGCGCGTGGCCGTCGAGGGCTACGTCTCCATGCATTTCGCCGTCCACTTCAAGCCAAGGCGCACGATCCCGCAGCAGTTCGAGCGTTTCGCGCATTTTCACGGCGCTGGGCTGGTTGCTCGAGCCAAAGTTGGAGTGCGACAGCAGCGCCGCCTTCGGTTTCAGGCCGAACCGCATCATCTCCTCGGCCGCCATCACGGTGATTTCCGCAAGCTGCGTCGCCGTCGGGTCGTAGTTGACGTGCGTGTCGACCAGGAAAACCTGCCGGCCCGGCAGCATCAGGCCGTTCATGCACGCATACGTGCACACGCCCTGGCGCTTGCCGATCACCTGGTCCACATAGTTGAGGTGGATTGCGGTGGTGCCCCACGTACCGCAGATCATGCCGTCCACCTGGTCCTTGTACAGCAGCATCGAACCTATCAGCGTCAGGCGGCGCCTCATCTCTATCTTGGCCATCTGGGCCGTGATGCCCTTGCGCTCGGCCATGCGGTGGTAGGTCTGCCAGAAGTCGCGATAGCGGTGGTCCTGCTCGACGTTGACGATGTCGTAGTCCAGCTCCTCCTTCAGCCGCAGGCCAAATTTCTCGATGCGTTCCGCGATGATCTTCGGGCGGCCGATCAGCGTCGGGCGAGCGATGCCTTCGTCCACCACGATCTGCGACGCGCGCAGCACGCGCTCTTCTTCGCCTTCACAGAACGCCACACGCTTCTTGGTGGCCATCTTGGCCGCCGAAAATATGGGCTTCATGGCCGTGCCTGACGCATACACGAAGCTCTGAAGCTTCTCGCGATACGCGTCCATGTCCTTCACCGGGCGCAGCGCCACGCCGCTGTCGGCCGCGGCCTTCGCCACCGCGGGAGCGATCTTCATCATCAGGCGCGGATCGAACGGCTTCGGGATGAGGTATTCGGGGCCGAAGGCCAGTTGCTGGCCCGCATAGGCAGCGGCCACCACCTCGCTCTGCTCGGCTTGGGCCAGATCGGCGATGGCATGCACCGCCGCGATCTCCATCTCCACGGTGATCGTGGTCGCGCCCGAGTCGAGCGCGCCGCGGAAGATATACGGGAAGCACAGGACGTTGTTGACCTGGTTCGGGTAATCGGTGCGGCCGGTGGCCATGATGGCGTCCGAACGCACCTGCTTCACTTCCTCGGGCGTGATCTCCGGGTTGGGATTGGCCAGCGCCAGGATGATCGGGCTGGCGGCCATCTTGCGGACCATGTCCTGCTTGAGCACGCCGCTGGCCGACAGGCCCAGGAAAATATCCGCACCTTCGATGATCTCGGTCAACGTTCTTGCGGATGTCTTCTGGGCGAAGGGAAGCTTGTCCTCGTCCATCAGCTCCTTGCGACCTTCGTAGACCACGCCGGCCAAGTCGGTTGCGTAGATGTTCTCGCGTGGCATGCCCAGCTTGAGCAGCAGGTTGAGGCAGGCCAGGGCCGCCGCGCCCGCGCCCGAGGTGACCAACTTGACGTTCCGGATGTCCTTGCCGACGACCTTCAGGCCGTTGATGATGGCCGCCCCGACGCAGATGGCGGTGCCGTGCTGGTCGTCATGGAACACCGGAATCTTCATACGGTCGCGCAGCTTGCGCTCCACGTAGAAGCAGTCGGGCGCCTTGATGTCTTCCAGGTTGATCCCGCCGAAGGTGGGTTCGAGCGCCGCGATGATGTCGACCAGCTTGTCCAGGTCGTGCTTCTCGTTGATCTCGATGTCGAAAACGTCGATGCCGGCGAACTTCTTGAACAGGACGCCCTTGCCTTCCATCACCGGCTTGGACGCCAGCGGGCCGATATCGCCCAGCCCGAGCACGGCGGTGCCGTTGGTGATCACGGCCACCAGGTTGCCGCGACTGGTGTACTTGAAGGCGTTGTTCGGGTCCTTGACGATCTCCTCGCAGGGCGCGGCCACGCCCGGGGAGTAGGCCAGCGCCAGGTCATGCTGGTTGATCAGCTGCTTGGTGGCCGCGATGGCGATCTTGCCAGCCGTCGGAAATTCGTGGTACTCGAGGGCCGCCTGGCGCAGCTCCGAGCGTTTCTCGTCGGCGTTCGCCGCGTTATTCGGGGGCATGGGTGAAGTCTCCTGGGGCACAGCTTAAGCGCTTGGCGGTCGCTGCGTCGGTTCTTGGAGCGTGAAATTGTAGACCCCGTTCCGGGGAAACCCTAGTACGGGATTATGCGTAACCCGCGCGGCGGGATCAGTAGCGCCGGTGGCTGGGCGGCACGCCCATGCCTTGCTCGTAGGTCTGCCGGTCCTGCACGTAGCATGCGCAGGCGGTCTCGAGCAATGCCGGCCGGTTCACCACGACGATATGGCCGCGGCTGTTGTTGATGTAGCCGCGCTGCTCCAGCAATCCCGCCGCCACCGTGACGCCGGCGCGCCGCGCACCGAGCATCATGGCCAGCTGGTCGTGCGTGACTGCCAAGTCCTCCGACCACTGCCGATCACTGTGACTCAGCAGCCAGCGCGCCAGCCGCTGCTGAAGGGAGTGGAAGCGGCAGCAGGCCACGCTGCGCGCGGTCTGCACCAGCAGCACGTGCAGGTACTTCAGCAGCAGGACGTTCAGGCTCTCGTGGCGCGTTGCCAGATGCCAGAGCGTTGACGCCTCCACTCGCCAGGCGTGGCCCGATCCCTGGATCATGCCCCTGAGCTCGAACCAGTCCACCTCCTGGCTCGATTCGGGGCCGAACAGGCCCTCGCAACCCACGGCGCCGATCTCCAGGCCGCGCCGCTTGCCCGCCGGTGCCAGCACCGAAATCGTGCTGTCCACCGGAAAGTAAGCATGCCTCAGCCGCCCCTCGCCTTGCTCCAGCGGAAGAGGGGCCGTGAGTTGCACGAATTCGCAATGCGCGAGCAGGGCCTGCCGCTCCACGCGCGGCAGGCCGGCCAGCAGGCGATTGGCGAGGGTCTGGTCGATGGTCGTCTCCGAAGTGGGTGCTACAGGGCACACTCGCGGGCAAGCATAGGATGACGCGGCGTTTCGCTGTGTTCGTCAGCGCACGTTGGCGCCGCACGGAGCCTGCAAACATCACGACCGTGCGTAAGAGGACGTTTGTGGATAGGCGACGTCGAGCGCGAGGCAAGTTATTGCAGGTGCTTGCCAAGCTGCAAGGACTCTTACCAACTTATCGCAATAGCGCGAATCTTTTGCACGTCGCCCCGACCTTGTGCGGCCAAGGCGTGAGCGCTAAAGCGCCGGCTCATCAGGCGAAAGTGTCAATGAAGCGCTGCATGAGGCCCGGTCCTACGAGACGATGTGTTACGCGGCTACGTGTACGGTGGACGCGGCGATTAGAGTGACTCGCATGTCTTCTTCACGCACTTCCGCGCCCATGCGCATGTCCGCGCCCGCGACGCTGCTCGCGCAAAGCGCTCTTCTCGCTTCGATGCCCGCCGACGTGCACGAACGGCTGCTGCCGCACTTCAGTCTTGTCGAACTCGCCGCCGGCCAGGAACTAGGCACGCAAAGTGGCGGGCCCGCTCGCGCCCTTTTCCCGCTGGCCGGCGTCCTGTCCCTGGTGCAGGAGCTTCCCGACGGCGACAGCGGCCAAGTGGCTGTCGTTGGCCGCGAAGGCCTGTTGGGAGTGCCTCTTTTCATGGGCGGCGGTGACATGCCCACCCGCGCCGTGGTGCAGTGCGCGGGCTACGGGCTCGCTCTGGGCCGCGAACACCTCCTGCAGGAATTCGACCGCGGCGGAAGCTTCATGCGCCACCTGCTGCGCTACACGCAGGCCCTGATCACACAAATTTCGCTGCTGGTGTTATGCAACCGCCACCATTCGATCGAGCAGCAGCTGTGTCGCGTGATCCTTATGAGCCTGGACCGGGTCCATGGCGACGAGGTGCCGCTGACGCAAGAGTTCGTGGCCCGGTTGCTCGGCGTGCGGCGGGAGGGCGTGACCGAAGCGTCGGGGCGCTTGCGTGAAGCGGGGGTCGTCGCCTGCCGGCGCGGCGTTTTCGCCGTGCAGGACCGCACGGCGCTGGAGGCGCGGGCCTGTGGCTGCTACCACGCGTCCCGGCGTGAATACACGCGGCTCTTCCCGGTGAACGAGATTGAAGGTATCGCGCTGACGCCCGCGCCGCGGCCCGTGCTGGCGCCCGTGCCCGCGAAGGGGTGGCGCAAGCTCGCGGATCTGGGCCAGCCAGCCAACGCCTGACGCCGCTCGCGCGCCTTGCCTGCCTTCCGGGCGCGATTGCGCACCGGGTGGCAGTTATCATCCGCCGACACCCACCGCGGAGGAGCTCACATGGCCCTGATGGACTTCATCAAGAAACAGTTCATTGACATCATCCAGTGGACGGAGGGCGGCCAGGGTACGCTCGCCTGGCGCTTCCCGATGCAGGATATGGAGATCCAGTACGGCGCCTCGCTCACGGTGCGCGAATCCCAGATGGCGGTGTTCGTCAACGAGGGCAAGGTGGCCGACGTGTTCGGTCCCGGCATGTACATGCTGACCACGCAAACCGTCCCCGTTCTGACTTACCTCAAGAATTGGGACAAGCTCTTCGAGTCCCCGTTCAAGAGCGACGTTTATTTTTTCAGCACGCGCCAGCAAACCGATCAGCGTTGGGGCACGCCCCAGCCGATCACCATCCGCGACAAGGATTTCGGCGCGGTGCGCCTGCGCGCCTTCGGCAATTACGCGTACAGCATCGTGGACCCGAAGTCCTTCCACACCAAGATCTCGGGGACGCGCGATGTCTATACGGTGGCCGAGCTCGATGGCCAACTGCGAGGCGTCTTCCTGCAGCATATCTCCGACGCCATCGCCGAAAGCGGCATCCCCTTCCTTGACCTCGCGGCCAACCAGATCGAGTTCGCCAATGCGCTTTCAAAGGAGCTGACGCCTGCCTTCGCCGAACTCGGCCTGCGGCTGGACCTGGTGACGGTGCAAAACCTGTCGCTGCCCGAAGAGCTGCAGAAGATCCTCGACCAGCGCATCGGCATGGGCATGGTCGGCAACGACATGGGCAAGTTCATGCAGTACCAGACCGGCCAGGCCATCCCAGAGATGGCTAAGGGCGCCGGCGCGGGCGGGGGCGGCATTGCCGGCGATGCGATGGGTCTGGGGGCGGGAATCGCGATGGGGCAGGTGCTGGCGCAGAACCTGCAAAAGGGCTTGCAGGGCACACCTTCCGCCGAGGTCCCCGCCGCGGCTGCCGCGCCCGTGAGACCGGACGACGTGATCGCCACGTTGGAAAAACTCGGAGAACTCAAGGCCAAGGGCATCCTCACACAGGAAGAGTTCGACGCCAAGAAGGCGGAGCTGCTCAAGAAGCTCGTCTAGCCTGTGGCTGAGCCCAGCCCACAGCGCGCCTACCGCGCCGCGTGCCCGGGCTGCGGCGCGCCGGTCGAATTTCGCAGCGCTCAATCGGCCTACGCGGTCTGCAACTTCTGCCGCAGCACCGTTGTGCGCAGCGGCGAGACGCTTTCGCGCGTGGGCAAGATGGCCGAGCTGTTCGAGGACCACAGCCCACTCCAACTGATGGCCGCTGGCCAGTGGCAAGGGCGGGCGTTCACCTTGGTCGGCCGGCTGCAATACAAGGGGGAAACCGGCGCCTGGACCGAGTGGCACGCCCTTTTCGATGACGGCACGGCCGGTGTGCTGGGCGAGGACAACGGCGCCTACGTGTTTCTGGTGCCCACTGCCATGCTGCGCGAGGTGCCGCAGGCCGCGCATTTCCGGGTCGGCGCGACGACGGCGATCGAGGGCAAGCCCTACAACGTGGCTTCCAACCAGCAGGTGTCGTTGGTCTCGGCGCAGGGCGAGCTGCCCAAGCTGCCAGCCCTCGGCCAACCCTTCGCGATGGTGGAGCTGCGCAGCCCCGATGGGGAGGTGCTGTCCGTCGACTACGGCTCGCAACCGCCGGCGCTGTCGCGCGGCAACTCCGTGCGCCTGGAGGACCTGCGTTTGTCCGGCCTGCGCGACGACAGCGCGAAGGAAGAACGCGGTCGGCACTTCGCCTGCCCGAACTGCGGCGCGCCGGTGGACGTGGCGCTGGCCTCCAGCAAGAGCATCACCTGTCGTTCCTGCAACAGCCTGATCGAGCTGGACGGCGGCGTCGCCGGCGAGTTGCACCACGCATTGCAGAAAGAACCGGTGGAGCCGGTGATCCCTCTGGGCAGCGTGGGTCAGCTGCAGGGAGTGGAATGGCAGGTGGTTGGCTTTCAGCACCGCACCGGGCACGAGCCCGGCGACGACGAGGAATTCGGCTGGGACGAGTACCTGCTGTACAACCGCCAGCGCGGTTTCATCTTCCTCGTGGATTCCGAGGAAGGCTGGAGCGTCGTGAAGCCGACCACCGGGGCGCCCGCGCTGTCGCCCGGCGAGCAGTCCGCCACCTACCTGGGCGCGAAGTACCAGCTCAAGTACAGCTACGAGGCGCAGACTCGTTACGTGGCCGGTGAGTTCTACTGGCCAGTGGAGCAGGGCCAGAAAACTTTCAACCGCGACTTCGCCAAGGGCGATACGCTGCTGTCGATGGAGCGCGGCGCGCGGGAGGTCACGTGGTCCAGCGGGAGCAAGATCGCGAGCGACGCAGTCGCCAAGGCGTTCAGGCTCGAGGGCAAGAAAGACCTCCTTCAGCGCGCCGATGCGGGGCCGACGAGCACGGGCGGCGGCATCGGGTGCGGCACGATCATGCTGATGTTCCTCGTCATCCTGATCGTGCTGGCGGTGGTCAAGGCCTGCGTCGACGACGACGACACGCGCTCGGGCCTGTCGGGCGGCCGCCGCAGCAGCGGCGGCTCGTTCGGCGGCTATTCCGGCGGCGGAGGGCACAAATGATTTCGACGATGAGTTTTCCAGGAGAACGACATGGACATTGAGTGGCTGAGACCGGGGGCCTTCGTCGGCTCCATCCTGTACGCACTGATCGGCGTGGCGATGTTCTGGGTGAGCTTCGTCATCATCGACAAGGTGACGCCGTACAACCTGTGGGAGGAGATCATCGAGAAGCAGAACGTCGCGCTCGCCATCGTGGTGGGCGCGATGGCGCTGGGCATCTCCATCATCGTCGCCGCAGCAGTGCACGGCTAGCATGACTCCCCCCCGAAGCGGCCTGCGGCCGCCCACGAATTGCTGGCGATGACCGCCACACAGCACGCGCCGCGCCCGGTCGAAGTGGCGCTGCTTGCCTCCGTATTCGTCGTCGCGGCGTGCGGCCTCGTGTACGAGCTTGCGGCCGGCGCGCTCGCGTCGTATGTGCTGGGCGACTCGGTGCTGCAGTTCTCCACCGTCATCGGTACCTACCTCTTCGCGATGGGCGTGGGTTCGTGGCTGTCGCGCTTCTTCGAGCGCCAGTTACCCGCGCACTTCCTGCGCATCGAACTGCTGGTGGCACTGGTGGGCGGGGCGATGCCGGCCCTGCTGTTCATGGCCAATGCGTATGTCCCCACGGCGTTCCGCGCGCTGCTGTACGGCTTGGTGCTGTTGGTCGGCATCCTGGTCGGCCTGGAAATCCCGCTGGTGATGCGAATCCTCAAGCGCAACATCGCGCTCAAGGAGCTGGTGTCGCAGGTGCTCACCTTCGACTACCTGGGCGCTCTTGCTGTGTCGGTGGCATTCCCGCTGCTGCTCGTGCCACAGCTCGGGCTGGTCCGCACCGGCCTGCTGTTCGGCCTCATGAATGCGGCAGTGGCGCTGTGGGCGCTGTGGCTGTTCCGCCATGAGCTGCGGCGCCTGCGCGCGCATGCGGTCGCGTGCGTGGCCACGTTCGGGGCGTTGTGCGCTGCTTTCGCCGGCGCGCACCACATCACCACGCTGGCGGAAGATCGCTTCTACCAGGATGCGATCGTGTTCGCGGCCACCTCGCCCTACCAGCGCATCGTGGTGACGCAGGGCCGCGGTGGCCATCGCCTGTTCCTCAACGGCAATCTGCAGTTTTCCGAGCGCGACGAGTACCGCTACCACGAGGCGCTGGTGCATCCCGCGATGGCCGCGCACGGGGCGCCGCGCAAAGTGGCCGTGCTCGGCGGCGGCGACGGCATGGCCGTGCGCGAGGTGCTGCGCCACCCTGGCGTTGAGAGCGTCACCCTGGTCGAGCTGGACCCGAACATGACGCGGCTGTTTTCCAAGCACGAGACGCTGCTGCGGCTGAACGACGGTGCCCTCGCCTCACCGAAGCTGAAGATCGTGAATGCCGATGCATTCCAGTGGCTGCAGCAGACCCAGGACATGTTCGACGTGATCATCGTGGACTTCCCGGACCCGACCAACTTCTCGATCGGCAAGCTCTATACGAGTTCGTTCTACGCGCTGCTGGAGCAACGGCTCGCGGCCAGCGGCTACGCGGTCGTCCAGACCACCTCACCGCTGGTCGCGCGCGAGAGTTTCTGGACCGTGGTCACGACGCTGGAGTCGGTCGGTCTGAAGACCACGCCGTATCACGCGCACGTGCCCAGCTTCGGCGAGTGGGGCTTCGTCATGGCGTCCCGCCGGCCGTATCGATTGCCCACAGAATTGCCGCAGGGCCTCAAGTTCCTCACCATCGCGGGACTTGCGCCACTGTTCGACTTCCCGCGCGACATGGCGCGGGTGCCCGCGCCGGTCAATCGCCTATCCAACCAGGTGCTCGTGACGACGTACGAGCGGGAATGGGGCCAAATCCATCCATGACGAATCACGCACGCCCCGCATCGCTCACACGCCGCGCCTTTCTCGGGTCCACGGCAGTGCCGCTTATCGGTTGCGCGCCGGACCGCACGATCGTCGGCGGCTTCAACGGCGCCAGCCCCGAGCGTGGACACCTGCTGCGCAAGCCGCCCTCATCGGCGACGCCTCGCATCGAGCGGCGCTGTGACGTGCTGATCGCGGGCGGCGGCATCGCCGGGCTCTCGGCCGCCCGGATGCTGCGTCAGGCCGGCCTCGAGGACTTCGCGTTGCTCGAACTCGAGGACGCGCCCGGTGGCAACAGCCGTGGCGGTCAGGTTGGCGGCATCCCGTGCCCGCTCGGTGCGCACTACCTGCCGGTGCCCGGCGACGGCGCCGGCGAGGTCCGCGATTTCCTGGAGGAGCTGGGCATTGCCAAGCGCGTCGCCGGACGCTGGACGTACGAAGAGCGCCACCTGGCTCACCGCCCGCAGGAGCGGCTGTTCTTCAATGGCCACTGGCAGGAGGGGCTGCTTCCGGTGCAGGGCGTTCCTGCGGGCACGCTGGCGCAGTACCGGCTGTTTGCCGAGCGCGTCGCGCAAGCCCAGAAGCGCGCGCGGTTCACGCTGCCGCTGCGCGGCGCCGTTGCAGCCAGCCACCGCGCCCTCGACGCGGTCACGTTCGTGTCCTGGCTCGATCGAGAACGCCTCGACGACGAGCATCTGCGCTGGTACCTGGACTACTGCTGCCGGGACGACTACGGCGCCGGCATTGCCACGGTCTCGGCCTGGGCCGGGCTGCATTACTTCGCCAGCCGCCACGGCTTCGACGCGCCGGGCGAGGCCGTCGAACGCGACGCACTGCTGACCTGGCCGGAGGGTAACGGCTGGCTCACCAGCCGGCTTGCGCAACCGCTGGGCGAGCGCCTGCACGCGGGCAGGGTTGTGATGCGCATTACCCCGCTGCGACAAGGCGTCGAAGTGCTGGCTTGGGATATCGCGGGCAACCGGATGGAGCGCTGGCAGGCCGATCAATGCATCGTGGCGCTGCCGCTGTTCGTCGCGGCCCGCGTCATGGGTGCGCCGCCGCGCGCCCTCGCCGATGCGGCGCAGCGCCTGCGTTACGCGTCGTGGGCGGTGGCCAACGTGCAGATCGACAAGCCGTTGCAGGACCGGCCCGGCGCGCCCGCGTCGTGGGACAACGTCTTGTACGGCGCGCGCGGCCTGGGATACGTGAACGCCGGCCACCAGAACGTGAACCCGCTGCCCGTGCCCACGGTGCTGACCTGGTACCGCGCCCTGGGAGAGCAGCCGGGCGCGCGTGAGGAGCTGCTCGCCCGCACCTGGGAGAGCTGGCGCGACGAAGTGCTGGACGAGCTCTCCGTGCCGCACCCGGACCTGCGCGCCCGCACGCTGCGGGTGGAAGTCGCGCGTTATGGCCACGCTATGGCCGTCCCCCTGCCCGGAACCCGGGCCAGCGCCGCCCTGGCGGCCCTGCGAAGGCCGCAATCGGGCTTGTGGCGCGGGGTTCATTTCGCGCACAGCGACCTGTCCGGCTATTCGATCTTCGAGGAAGCTTTCACGCACGGGTACCGCGCCGGCCAAGCGGCGCTCTCGGCAGTGGGGTTGACGGCCAAGAAGGGCCGTTGAACGCGCGGGTTGCCTTTGGGTGGCATTCTGGCGCAGAATGCGCCATTAAGCAAATTCTGCCATGTCCGAAGCCACCCCGTTCGTTTCCGTCAAATTGCCGGCCGCCCTGGTCAATCAGGCCCGCGAGGCCGCCCAGACCATGCGCCGTTCCGTCGCGAGCCAGATCGAGTACTGGGCCACGCTTGGCAAGGCGCTGGAGCATGCCGGCCTGACAACCAACGACAGCCAGGCCCTCATCGCCCGCCAGGAGCGCACGGCGTACAGGGTGACGCCGCCCCCGCCGCCGGCACTCTCGCCCGAACTCGATGAACTGCAAGGCCACGTGCTGGCGCTCGCGAAGTCCGGTGCGCTGTCCGCGCGCACGCAGGACGCCGTCGCGGCAAACAAGCGCAAGGCCGGGGGCGTCAAGTCACGCAAAGCGGCCTGATCGGCGATGCCGGTCCTCCACCTGATCGCCGGCCCCCACGGCGCGGGCAAGTCGACGCTCTACCAGTCCGTGCTCGCCCCGCGCTACCCGGCCATTCCATTCGTCAATTCGCGCCCGCGCGAGGAGGCCGATTTACGCCGCCAGCAACTGCTGCGCGCGGGCCAGTCCTTTGCGACTGAAACGGCGTTCTCCCACCCCTCGCGCGTCGCCTTGCTGGCGCAAGCACGCACGCTGGGCTTCGACGTGGTGCTTTACGCGCTGGCGCTGGACGAGCCGCGCCAACTGCTGGAGCGTGTGCGCCAGCGGGTGCGCGAGGGCGGGACACCCGTGGCCTCGCACACCGTGCTCGAGCGCTACGCGCGCTGCCTCGACAACCTGCGCCAGGCAGTATTCATGGCTGATCTCGCGCTGCTGATCGACGCCGCGCCTGCGAACGCCGGTGGGCCCCGCCTGATCGCCACACTGGTGCGCGGACAGATGCACCTCAACGCGGTTCTGCGCCCAAGATGGACCGAAAAAGTGCTCGGGTTTGCGGAAGCGTGAAGGGCGCATCGCCTCGAGTGAGTTGGTTGGCGGGCGCTCGCGGCGCGGCAGGCGGTACCCGGCAGCGGCTCATACTGTGGCGGTCTTCGCTTCGCTACGACTTCGCGAAGCGGCTTGGCCTGGGGACGGCGCCGTACAACTCGCTACGCGCCTTCGGCTCTTCGCTCAAACAGGTACGGCGAGTCAGTTACGAAGCGCTTCGCGCCCGCCCCCAGGCCAAGCCGCTTCGCCGCCACAGAAATCGCCGCTGCCGGGTACCGCCTGCCGCGCCGCGAGAGTGGTAGGTATTCCACCGGTGGCGTGCCAACAGTGTTGGTTGCAAATCCGCGTGCGGGTGGTCCATGCCGCGCGACGATGCGGCCGGCTTCGCAGGCGCATCGTCTGATTGCGCGTCATGGCCCACCCGCACGCGGATTTGCCCGCGAGGTAGAGGCACGAAAACTTCGACGGAAGAGACACCTTACGAGGATTGACAACACTCTTCTGACGCACGGGGCTCCTAGCCTCGCATCAGCGCCTCGATTTCATCCGGTTTGACCGGCACGCCGCGAGAGATCAGCTCGCAGCCTTCCTGGGTGACGATCGCGTCGTCCTCGATGCGGATGCCGATGTGGTGAAACTGCTCCGGCACACCCTCGGCCGGGCGTACGTAGATGCCTGGCTCGATCGTCAGCACCATGCCGGGCTTGAGCACGCGGGCCGGGCGGTTCTTGATGATCTCGCCCGAGAGCGGATCCTTGCGCTCGCTCACCTCACCCACCTGAGACGGCTCCACATAGCTGCCGCAATCGTGCACGTCCATGCCCAGCCAATGGCCGGTGCGGTGCATGTAGAACTGGAAGTAGGCGCGCTTTTCGATAACGTCATCGACGCTGCCCACCTTGTCCTTGTCCAGCAGGCCGAGGTCGAGCATGCCCTGCGCCAGCACCTTCACAGTTGCGTCATGCGGATCGGTGAAGCGCGCGCCTGCTTTGGTCGCGTCCACCGCTGCCTGCTGCGAGGCCAGCACCAGCTCGTACAGCGCGCGCTGCGGGCCGCTGAACTTGCCGTTGGCGGGAAAGGTGCGCGTGATGTCGCTGGCGTAGCCGTCCAGCTCGCAGCCGGCGTCGATCAGCACCAGCTCGCCATCGCGGATCGGCGCCGTGTCGGCGCGGTAGTGCAGCACGCAGGCATTGGCCCCGGCGGCGACGATCGCGCCATAGGCGGAATACTGTGAGCCACCCATGCGGAACTCATGCAGCAGCTCGGCGTCGAGGTGGTATTCGCGCACGTCCTTGCCTTCGCGCAGCATGCGGGCGGCCAGCTTCATGGCGCGCACATGGCCGCGTGCGCTGATCTGCGCGGCGCGCCGCATGATGTCCTGCTCGTGCGCGTCTTTCACCAGGCGCATCTCGTCGAGCACGGCGCACAGGTCGCGTTGTTGCTCCGGGCAGAGCGCGCCGTAGCGCACGCGGGCGCGCACCTGGTTCAGCCAGCCGCCCACTCGCGCTTCCAGTCCCTGGTGGATCGCGAACGGATACCAGACCGCGTCCTTGTTCTCCAGCAGCTTGGGCATCTGCGCGTCGAGCTCGGTGATCGAGTGCGCCGTGTCCACGCCCAGCGCCGCGGGCGCCGCCTCGGGCCCAAGGCGAAAGCCATCCCAGATCTCGCGTTCGAGATCCTTCGGCGCGCAGAACAGCGTGCTTGCACCATCGCCGGTGACAACCAGGCATGCGTTGGGCTCGGTGAAACCGGTGAGGTAGTAGAAGTAGCTGTCGTGCCGATAGATGTAATCGCTGTCGCGGTTGCGCTGGCGTTCCGGTGCCGTGGGGATGACAGCGAGGCCATCCTTGCCGAGTTGCGCGGCCACGCGTGCGCGGCGATCTGCGTAGAGGGAATTGCTCATGGTGCGTTCAGTTGTGCCAAACGTTGGGGGGTGCCGACATCGGCCCAGGTTCCGGTGTAGATCTCGGCTGTGAGTTGCCCATTGTCTATGGCCGCCAGCATCAGCGGAAGCATGGGGGCTTTGAGGCCCTGGGGGTTGCCGGCCGGCAGGCTGGCGAAAAAGCCCTTGCGATAGAGCCCGATGGTCGAATACGTATAGCGCGGCGAGCCTTCGCGCAGCACCACGCCGCCGGGGCCGAGCGCGAAGTCGCCATGGGGGTGCTGGGGCGGATTGGGTACGAGGAAGATGTGGGCCAGATTGACGCCTGCGGCGAAGCGCTCCAGCGCCGTGCGCGGGAAGCCGAAGTCCGGCACGTAGACGTCGCCGCCGACCAGCCAGAACACCTCGTCCAGCAGCGGCAAGGCCCGCGCCACGCCGCCCGCGGTTTCCAGCGCGCCGCCGAAGTCGCGGCCCTCGTGCGAGTAAAGGATGCGGGGCTGCTGCGTGTCGGCCAGGGCGTCGAAATGGCTCTCGATCTGGTGGCCCAGCCAGGCCGTGTTCACCACCACTTCGCGCCAGCCCGCGCGCGCCAGCGCCTCGGTGTGGTACTGCATCAATGGCTTGCCACGCACGCGCAGCAGTGGCTTGGGGCAGTCGTCGGTGAGCGGGCGCATCCGCTCGCCGCGCCCGGCCGCCATGATCATCGCCTGCGCAAGCGTCATCCGCGGCGGCCCCTCATGCGTCGTCGCCTCCGCGGTCGAGCGAACGCTGCTCGGTCCATTCGGGCTGGAAGCGGTCGACCAGCGCGAACATCAGGCCGCGCGCCTTGGCAGAGTGGTCGCCGCTGAAGTTGCACACATACACGTCCACCGTCACGGCGCGTTTCTCCGGCCAGGTGTGCAGGCACACGTGCGATTCCGCCAGCAACACGGTCGCCGTGATGCCGCCGGGGTGCCCGCCGGTGCCGGGGAAAGTGTGGAAGAGCTGGTTGACATTCTGCAAGCCCACGGCCTGCACGGCCTGCACGCACCAGTCACCGAGCTTTTGTGCATCGGTGAGCCAGGCCGCGTCGCAGCGGCATTGGTACAGGTCGGCGGTCAGGTGAAGGCCTTGCATGGGCATCACTGTAGACGATGGGAGCGCCGAAACCGGCATAAAAAGGCGCCCTGGACTCAGCAAGTAAAATATGGGGTTTCCCCTGATAACACCCCCCGGAGCACAGCCTGATGGCCAACGATTCACAGATGGCGAACGCAATTCGTGCGCTCGCCATGGACGCCGTACAACAAGCCAACTCCGGACACCCCGGCGCCCCCATGGGCATGGCGGAAATCGCCGTCGCGCTCTGGGGCCGCCACCTCAAGCACAACCCGCGCAACCCCCATTGGTTCGACCGCGACCGCTTCGTACTGTCGAACGGCCACGGCTCGATGCTGGTTTACGCGCTGCTGCACCTCACCGGGTACGACCTGCCCCTGGAGGAGCTGAAGAACTTCCGCCAGCTGCACAGCAAGACGGCCGGCCACCCGGAAGTCGGCGCCACGCCCGGCGTGGAAACCACCACCGGCCCGCTGGGCCAGGGCATCAGCAATGCGGTGGGCATGGCGCTGGCCGAAAAGCTGCTGGCTGCGGAATTCAATCGCGAAGGCCATGCCGTCGTCGACCACCACACCTACGTCTTCGTCGGCGACGGCTGCCTCATGGAAGGCGTCAGCCATGAGGCTTGCGGACTCGCCGCGGCCTGGAAGCTCAACAAGCTGGTTGCCATTTACGACGACAACGGCATTTCCATCGACGGCCAGGTCGCGCCCTGGTTCGTGGACGACACGCCGGCCCGCTTCAAGGCCTATGGCTGGAACGTGGTCGGCCCCGTGGACGGTCACGATGTGGAAGCGATGGACCGCGCCATCGCCGATGCACGCCGCAGCGCCGACAGGCCGACACTGGTCGTCGCCAAGACGCAAATCGGCAAGGGCAGCCCCAACCGCGCCAACACCGCGAAGGCCCACGGCGAAGCGCTCGGCCTGGAAGAAGTCAAGCTCACGCGCGAAGCCATGGGCTGGCCGCACGAGCCGTTCGTGGTGCCGCAGGAGGTGTATCGCGACTGGGACGCCAAGGCCAAAGGCGCCGAGGCCGAGGGCGAGTGGGACAAGCGGTTCGCCGCTTACCGCGCAGCGCACCCCGAGCTGGCGACCGAATTCGCGCGCCGCATGAAAGGCGAGCTGCCGAAGAATTTTGCGCAGGTCGCGGTGGATGCCGCCGTGGCCGCGCACGCGAAGGCCGAGACAGTGGCCTCACGCAAGGCCTCACAGCTGGCGCTGGAAGCGTTCACCGCTTCGCTGCCGGAGATGCTGGGCGGCTCGGCCGACCTCACCGGCTCCAACCTCACCAACACCAAGAGCACCGCGCCGCTGCGCTTCGACCTCGCCGGCGACGTCAAGCGCACCGAAGACGGCAAGATCGGCCGCCACATCAACTACGGCGTGCGCGAATTCGGCATGGCCGCGGTGATGAATGGCATCTCCCTGCACGGCGGCTACATCCCCTACGGCGGCACCTTCCTCACCTTCAGCGACTACAGCCGCAACGCGATCCGCATGGCCGCGCTGATGAAAAAGCGCGTGATCCATGTGTTCACGCACGATTCCATCGGCTTGGGCGAAGACGGCCCCACACACCAGTCGATCGAGCACGCGGCCAGCCTGCGCCTCATCCCCAACCTGGACGTCTGGCGCCCCTGCGACACGGCGGAGACTGCCGTGGCGTGGGCCATGGCCTTGCAGAACGTGAATCGCCCGACGGCACTGCTGCTCAGCCGCCAGAACCTGCCCTATGCGCCCAAAGCGGGCCTCGAGGACATCAGCAAGGGCGCCTACGTGCTGGCCGACGCCGGCGAAGTGGGCCTGAACAAGAAGCCCCAGGCCGTGATCATCGCCACCGGCTCCGAAGTGCAGCTCGCCCTCAAGGCGCAGGAGCTGCTGGCGGCGCAGCAGATCGCCGTGCGCGTGGTGTCCATGCCCAGCACGAATGCGTTCGACCGCCAGGGCGCGGCCTACAAGAGTCAGGTTCTGCCGGCTGGCGTGCCGCGTATCGCTGTCGAAATGGGCGTCACCGACTACTGGTGGAAATACGGCTGTGCCGCCGTGGTCGGCATCGACACTTATGGCGAGTCGGCGCCCGCCAACGTCCTGTTCAAGCATTTTGGTTTCACACCCGAGAACGTCGCCGACACCGTGCGCGCCGTCCTCGGCCGATAATTCCTCAACCTCAGTCGGGAGCAATTCATGACCATCAAGATCGGTATCAACGGTTTCGGGCGCATCGGGCGCAACGTGCTGCGCTCGGCGCTGCAGAACTTCAGCGACATCGAAGTCGTCGCCATCAACGACCTGCTCGAGCCCAACTACCTGGCTTACATGCTGCAGTACGACAGCGTGCACGGCCGCTTCAAGGGTGAAGTCTCGGTCGAGGGCACCACGCTCGTCGTCAACGGCAAGAAGATCCGCCTCACGCAAGAGCGCGACCCGGCCAACCTCAAGTGGAACGAAGTCGGCGCCGACATCGTGATCGAATCCACGGGCCTGTTCCTGGACAAGGCCACGGCCGAGAAGCACCTCACGGCCGGCGCGAAGAAGGTCATTCTTTCCGCTCCCAGCAAGGACGACACGCCCATGTTCGTGTTCGGCGTGAACCACGACAAGTACAAGGGCGAGGCGATCATCTCCAACGCCTCATGCACCACCAACTGCCTGGCGCCGGTCGCCAAGGTGCTCAACGACAAGTGGGGCATCAAGCGCGGCCTGATGACCACGGTGCACGCCGCCACCGCCACCCAAAAGACCGTGGACGGCCCGAGCAACAAGGACTGGCGCGGCGGCCGCGGCATCCTGGAAAACATCATCCCGTCCTCCACCGGCGCGGCCAAGGCCGTCGGCGTGGTGATCCCCGAGCTGAACAAGAAGCTCACCGGCATGAGCTTCCGCGTGCCGACCTCCGACGTGTCGGTGGTCGACCTGACGGTGGAACTCGTGAAGGAGGCAAGCTACAAGGAAATCTGCGCCGAAATGAAGGCACAAAGCGAAGGCGCGCTCAAGGGCGTCCTGGGCTACACCGAGGACAAGGTCGTCGCCACCGACTTCCGCGGCGACACCCGCACCTCCATCTTCGACGCCGACGCCGGCATTGCGCTGGACGGCACCTTCGTCAAGATCGTGTCCTGGTACGACAACGAGTGGGGCTACTCGAACAAGTGCCTGGAGATGGTGCGCGTCGTGGCGAAGTAGCCGGGCCGAACCTGAACAGTAACGCGCCCACGGGCGCGTTTTTTTTGAGCGCACGATCCGGGAAGGACGGTGTATGAAGCAACGCCATCTCTACCTCCTGCTGTTCAGCGTACCGGCGCTCGTCGCCGCGTTGCTCGCTGGCTTCGTCGTGCTGGCGGGCGCGGCCGGCGCCCTGTGGCTTTTCGTGTATGGGGACAATCCCTGGCCGGGTGCGGCGGAAGCCGCGCTGGTTGTCCTGTTCGCCGCCGTCAGCCTGGCGGCGTGGGCCGTTCTCCTACGCCGCGCTTACCGCGCGGGCGAGCAACACGAGCGCGCCGGTGTCCAGCCGAAGGTCGGCCGCCTCGCCATCGCCGCCGCCGGCATCACGGCACTGCTGCTGATCCTGGTTGGCCTGCACCAGTGGAATGTGGGCAACATCGGCCCGAAGCCCGACAGCGCGGTGTGTTCGGATTTCTGCGCGTCACGCGGCTTCGCTGGCAGCAGCATGCCCCCGAGAGACGCTGGGACGCCCACCTGCACCTGCGTCGACGCCGGCGGGCGCGAACCGCTCACCGTGCCCTTGCACGAAGCTGCCGCGCGACGGCCTTAAACCGCCGGCAGCTTGGTGTGCTGCAGCAGGAAAGCCAGTGCCGGCCCCTGCATCAGCTGGACGTTGTTGCGTTTGGCGTATGCCAGCGCATTGGCGCTGAGTTCGCCGAGCGTCACATACAGGCAGTACTTCGCATCCCGGGCCTGGGCGGCGTCGTGCAGCGCCTTCAGCGCCTCCTCGCCAGGCCGGGCTGCCTTCCAGCGCCGGGCGGCGACCAGCGTCGTGGCACCGTCGCGCCAGAGGGCAAAGTCGGCCACGCCGGTGGCCCGCTCGACCTTGTAGCCCTGCCGCGTGAAGCCCTCCTCCAGCAGCACGGAGAACTCGGGCCAGTTCATTGCGGACACCGCCTTGAGGATCGCTTCGGAGCGGCCCGCGCTGGGCAGGCGCATCTGCTGCCACAACGCAATGGCGCCAATGATCGCGAACGGCGCGCCGCCCATCGCGCCGACAACGCGGTATTGGTCCGGCAGCAGCGCGAGCGCCGCCGCCACGATCAGCGCGAAGACCAGGAAGCTGATCCACCAGGGCGATCGCAGCAGCACCGCGAACAGGGAATTGGGAGCCATCTTGAATTTCATGGCTGCCTTTGTAGCAGAGCGCGGCTACCCCTGTTCTTCGCGCCCGTCCGGGTGCCGCGCAAACCGGGGCGTCTCGCGCGCGTGCACCGGCGCGCTGTCCTTCCACGGCCAGCCGCCGAACTGGGTGCGGCGGTAGTCCTGCATGGCCTGCATGATCTCGGCCTGGGTGTTCATCACGAACGGGCCGTACTGCGCCACCGGCTCGCCGATCGGCTTGCCCTGCAGCAGCAGGAACTCGCCTTCTACCTCGCCGTTGACCAGGTCGATCGGCGTGTCGCCGCGTACCTCGATGGCGACCGGACCGTGCACCGCCTGCCCCGCCACGGTGGCGGTCGCGCCCTTGAAGAAGTAGAGCGTGCGGCGCGTGCCTTCACCGCTCGCGGCGGGCAGCGTCCAGCGCGCGCCCGCGTCCATGCGGATCGTCCAGATCGCGACGTCGGCCTCGGGCTGCGCGGCCCATGAATCCGGGGGCGGAGGCAGCGGCACGCCTGCGCCTTCGAGCCGGCCGGCCACCGTGGCGACCTCGGTCGTGCGGCCCGCCTCGTCCTGCGTCGACAGGCGCGGGATGTCCTGCGACCAGAACATCGTGAAGTGCGGCGGCACCATCTTGTTCTTCGCCGGCAGGTTCAGCCAGATCTGGAAGAGCTCCAGCGGGTTGGGCTTGTCCTGGTTGAGCAGCGGGAACATTTCGGAATGCACCACACCGCCGCCGGCCGTCAGCCACTGCGCGTCGCCCTGGCCGAAGCGCGCCGTCGCGCCCAGCGAGTCGGAATGGTCAATCAGCCCCTTGCGAACGACGGTCACGGTTTCGAAGCCACGGTGCGGATGGCCCGGAAAGCCCGGCACCGTCTCGCCGTGGTACATGCTCCAGCCGTCCTTGCGGCTGAAGTCCTGCCCGATGTCGCGCCCGGCCAGCGATGCTTGCGGCGCCATCGCCGCATTGCCCTGCGGGTAGGCGTCATCGTGGTACGCGCAAAAGAGGAAGGGATCGACGGTTTCCCACGGGAAACCGAGCGGCTTGACGGTGATGACGGGACTGTTGGCCATGCGATGCTTTCCAAGGTGGGTTGAAACGTCCCACGCATATGGAGATTCTGCAGCCCCTGCAAAAGACCTGCCCCCAAAACGCACTGGCCTATAGGCAGGACAATCGCAGGCTAATGGTGATGTCCATGCTCACCGTGCACATGCTTGTGCTCGATCTCCTCGGCCGTGGCGGCGCGCACGCTGGTCACCTTGAGCGAGAAGCGCAGTTCCCGGCCGGCCAGTGGGTGATTGCCGTCCAGGTGCACCGTGTCGCCCTTGATTTTCATGACGTGGAAGACATGTGCCGTGCCGTCATCGGTACGGCCCTCGAGCTGGCCGCCCACTTTCACGCCGGGCGGGAATTCCTTCTTGGGAATGGTGCGCACGAGGGATTCGTCGCGCACGCCGAAAGCGTCCTCGGGTTTCAGCTGCAGCGTGACCTGGTCGCCCGGCTGCTTGCCATCGAGCGCCTCCTCGATCTTGGGCAAGGTGTTGTCGTAGCCCCCGTGCAGGTACACCATGGGCTCCTTGCTTTGCTCGATGAGCTTGCCGCTGGGTTCGGCCACCTTGAACTGCAGCGTCACGACCGTGTCTTTTTCGATTTTCATGGTCTGGGATTCTGCCGCACGAAAGTGCGTACAGTCTGGGCTCTGCCCATTGTCCTTATCCCGATGACCGACACCCCGATTTCCGACGAACCGGCGGCCGATGCTCCGGCGCCCGAGGTTCAGACCCCGGCGCCTGACGCCACCGCTCAGGAAGCCCAGCCCAGGGCCTCAAAACAGCCAAGGCAGCCGCGCCCGGCATTTGCCGTGCTGGAACGCCTGTTCCAGCTCTACCCCAGGATGTTCGGGGCCCGTTTCCTGCCGCTCAAGCTGGGCGTGTACCAGGAGCTGCTGGCCCTGCACCCCGACGAATTCAAGAAGGAAGACCTGAAAGTCGCCCTGGGCGTGCATGCGCGGTCGACACGCTACCTGGAAAGCGTCGCCGCCGGCCACAAGCGCCACGACCTGAACGGCAATCCGGTCGAGGACGTCGCGCCCGAGCACGTGCACCACGCGATCATGGAAGTGTTCCGCCGCCGCCAGGCCCGCTCCAAGGAAGACCTGCGGCCGTGGGTGCGTTCGCGGCTGGTGCAGGCCATCGAAGCCTCGGGCCTCACAAGAGAGGAATACACCGAGCGCGTGAACGCCAGGGACGAGTTGTCGGTAGCGGTGCTGGACGAAGCGTTCGCCGAACTCGCGGAGCAGGCCGCCAGGCGCGAAGCGCTGCGCCGCGCCTTCGAAGCGAGCGGCAAGAGCGTCGCCGAATTCGCCGAGATGTACGGGATGGACCCCGCCGTGGTGAAGAAGACCCTCAGCCCTCGTCCTTGACCTTGTACTGCGACGCCAGCTGCGCCTGAACCGTGGGCGGCACCGCCTCGTAGTGGCTGAAGGCGATGGTGTAGCGGCCCTGCCCGCCGGTGAGCGCATTCAGTCTCGACTGGTAACTTGACAGCTCCGACAGCGGCGCTTGCGCCACCACGGCCAGGCTGCCGGTGGCGGAAGTCGTGCCGCTGACCTGTCCGCGGCGTGACGCGAGGTCGCCCGTGATGTCGCCGATGTTCTGCTCCGGGGCCGTGATCTCGACGTTGACGATCGGCTCCAGCACGCTGGGGCGTGCCGCTTGCACGGCCGCCTGCACTGCTTTCTTGCCCGCCTGGATGAATGCGATTTCCTTGCTGTCCACCGTGTGGTGTTTGCCGTCGTACACGATGACGCGCAGGTCCACCACCGGGTAGCCCGCGACGACGCCGGCCTCCAGCGCCAGGCGCACCCCCTTTTCGACGGCGGGCATGAAGTTGTACGGAATGGCGCCGCCCTTGACCTGGTCGACGAACTCGAACCCGCTGCCGCGCGGCAGCGGCTCCACACGTAAAAACACCTCGCCGAACTGGCCGGCGCCGCCGGTCTGCTTCTTGTGGCGATGGTGGCCCTCGGCCGGGGCCGTGATGGTCTCACGGTAGGCGATGCGCGGCGGGCGGGTGGTCACTTCGCATTTGTGCACGTCGGTCAGCCGGTCCAGCAGCGTGCGCAGGTGCAACTCACCCAGCCCATAGATCACGCTCTCGTTGGTGGCAGCGACATGCTCATGGCGCAGGCACGGGTCCTCGCTCACCAGCTTTTGCAGGATGTCGTGCAGGCGCTGCTCGTCGCCGCGCCGCTTCGGCTCGATCGCCAGGCCGTGGACGGGATAGGGAAACTCCAGTGGCTTCAGATGGATGTGGTCGTCCTCGGGGGAGTCGTGCAGCACCGCGTCGAAATGCAGTTCCTCCACCTTGGCGATGGCGCAAATGTCGCCCGGCAGCGCGCGCTGGATCTCCTTGAAGTCCTTGCCCTGCAAAGTGAACAGGTGGCCGACCTTGAAGGGCCGCCGGGCATCGCCCACGTACAGCTGGCTGCCCGCGGTCAGCGTGCCCTGGTGCACGCGCAGCACGCCCATCTTGCCGACGTAAGGGTCCTGCGTGACCTTGAAGACATGGGCCAGCACGTGGCGGGAAGGGTCCGGTTCGGCGCGCAAGGGTTGGGCATCGGCGCCCTCGCCGTTGAGGAAGGCCGGAGGGTTCGCCTCGGTGGGGTCGGGCAGCAATTTGGCAATCACGTCCAGCAGCTCGGGCACGCCCGCGCCGGTGCGGGCCGAGACGAAACAGATCGGAATCAGGTGGCCCTCGCGCAGCGCCTGCTCCAGCGGCGCATGCAGCTCCTGCGGGTCGACGTCGCCGTCGTTGAGGTAGCGCTCGACGAAGGCGGCGTCCACTTCTACCACTTGCTCGACCAGCGCGCGGTGCGCCTGCGCCACCGATGAAAAATCGGTGGCTGGGCTTTCCTGCGCCATGTTGTAGAAGCAGTCGATCACCCGCGCGCCGTGCTCGGCCGGCAAGTTCACCGGCAGGCATTCCTTGCCGAAGGCGGCCTGGATCTGCGCGACCAGCGTTTCGAGGTTCACCCCTTGCGCGTCGATCTTGTTGACGACGATGATGCGATCGCGCTCGCGTTGCGCGGCCCACTGCATCATGTGCCCGGCCATCGGCTCGATCCCGGTGGTGGCGCTGATCACCACGGCGGCGGTCTCGACAGCCTCGAGCGCCGGCAAGGATTGGCCGAGAAAATCCGGCGCGCCGGGCGTGTCGATCACGTGCACCTGCACCCCCCGATGCTCGAAATGCACCAGCGATGAGTTCAGGGAGCGTTGCGCCTTCTTCTCGAGCGGGTCGTAGTCACTGATGGTGGAGCCGCGCTCCACGCTGCCGGGCGCTCCGATGGCCCCCGCCTTCCACAATAGCGCCTCCACCAGGCTGGTCTTGCCGGCAGTCGCCGGACCGACCAGGGCCAGCGTGCGCAGCACGGCGATTTCCGCGGGTGTCGGCATATGTTCTCCTCGATCAGGTACGTGAGCAACATGTTAAGCCAGCATGAGCTCAGCGGTAAATGCGAAACCGCAACGCTACCGTTTCTTTTGATTTACATCGAACACGCGTTGTGCAATATCACGTGAGCACTCGCTAGCTAACCTGCCCCGTCGCTGCGGGCCAGCGATCATGCAGCAGCACTGGGACCCGCTCGCCCCACAGCTCGATGTGGCCGGGCGTGCCGTCATGCGCCCGGTTGGCGTGCTCACCGCGCACATAGCCGAGACCTACGAACCCGCCAGCCAACGGGCTGTAGCCTGCCGATGAAATCTCGCCCACCGGCTCGCTGCCCAGCAGGATCGTTTCGCCGCCCCAGATGCAGGCTTCGGGCTCGCCCGACACCAGCGTCACCAGCTTCTTGCGCAAGGGCTGGCCGCGCGCGGCGCGCAGCGCGGCCTGGCCGATGAATGCATGGGGCTTGTCCAGCTTCACGCTGAAGGCGAGCCCTGCCTCCCACGGGGTTTCGTCGGGCCCCAGCTCCGCGCCCCATGCCCGGCGCCCCTGCTCGATGCGCAAGGCGTCCAGCGCGTAGTAGCCCGCGTCGCGCAGGCCGAGACCCCGGCCGGCCGCCATCAACTCAAGGTACACGTGCCGCGCCATCTCCACGGGCACATACAGCTCGAAGCCCGGGCCGCCGACGTAGCTCATCCTGGCGGCGCGCACGCGCGCGAACCCCAGGTCGATCTCCTTCGTCCAGGAGAACTTGAGGCCTTCGGGTGACAGGTCGTCGGGGCAGAGGCGCGCCAGCAGCTCGCGCGCCTTGGGGCCCATGACCGACAGCACGCAGAACATTGCCGAGACATCGGTCAGCACGGCGTGCTCGCCCTGTTCGATGTGCCGGCCGATCCAGTCGGCATCGCGCGTGGCCTGGGCCGAGCCGGTGACGACCAGAAAGCGATCGGCTCCCTGCCGCATCACCGTCAGGTCGCTCTCGATGCCGCCGCGCGCGTTGAGCATCGGCGTGTAAACCATCTTGCCCACCGGCACGTCCATCTCGTTGGCGCACAGGCGCTGCAGCAACGCCAACGCATCGCGGCCTTGCAGCAGCAGCTTGGAAAAAGAGGTCTGGTCATACAGCGCCACCGCCTCGCGCGTGGCCTTCTGTTCTTCGATCATCCACGGCAGCCAAGCGGGTGGCTCGAGCGTGTACTCGGGGCGCGAAGCACCGGTCGGCCTGAAATAGTTAGCCCGCTCCCAGCCGTTCTTGCTGCCGAATTCCGCGCCTTTGGCCGCCAACAGGTCGTACAGCGGCGACGTGCGCAGCGGACGGGCCGTCTCCAGCTCCTGGCGCGGCCAGCGCATCGCGTAATGCAAGCCCAGCGTTTCGGCGGTGCGCTCGGCGAGGGCCTTTCGGTTGCCCGTGAAAGCGCCGAAGCGGCGGATGTCCACGTCCCAGAGGTCGGTGCTCGGCTCGCCGCCTGCGATCCATTCGGCCATCAGTCGGCCCGCGCCGCCGCTGTTGGCGATGCCGGCGGAGTTGAAGCCCGCGCAGACGAAGTAGTTGCGCAACTCCGGCGCCTCGCCCAGGATGAAGTTGCCATCGGGCGTGAAGCTCTCCGGTCCGTTGAGCAGCATCTTGATCTCGGCCGTCTCCAGGCAGGGCGTGCGGTGCATGGCGTTGGTCATCAGCACCTCGAACTGGTCCCAGTCTTCACCCAGCAACTGGAACTGGAAGGTGCTGGGGATGGGGTCCATCTTCCACGGCTTGGCTTTGGGCTCAAAGCCGCCCATCACCAGGCCGCCCACTTCTTCTTTGTAGTAGATGAAGCCGTCCGGGTCGCGCATCACCGGCAGCATCGGGTGCACGCCCTCGATCTTGCCCGTGACGATGTAGAAATGTTCGGCCGAATACAGCGGCACGTTGACGCCGGCCAAGGCGCCGAACTGCCGCGCCCACTGGCCCGCGCAGTTGACGACGACATCGCAGCGCACATCGCCCTGCGCGGTGCACACACCAGCCACGCGGCCCTGCGCCACCAGCACGCCGGTCACCTCGACGCCTTCGGCGATCCTCACGCCGCGCTGGCGCGCGCCCTTGGCTAGCGACATGCACAGGTCCGCCGGGTTCGCCTTGCCGTCGCCGGGCAGCCAGAGCGCGCCCTGCAGGTCGTCGGTGCGCATGACGGGGAACCGCTCGCCGGCTTCGGCCGGCGAAATCTCGTGGCATTCGACACCGAAGCTGCGCGCCATCGCGAGCTGCTTTCTCAACACCTTCATGCGCTCGGGCGTGCGCGCCACGTTGACGCTGCCGCATTGCTTCCAGCCGGTCGCAAGGCCGGTCTCCGCCTCCAGCGTTGCGTACAGCTCAATACCGTACTTGCTCATCTGCGTCATGGTGCGGTTGGGCCGCATCTGGCCCACCAGGCCCGCCGCGTGCCAGGTTGTGCCGCTCGTCAACTGGCCTTGCTCCAACAGCAGCACGTCGGTGACGCCGAGCTTTGCAAGATGGTAGGCCGTGGAGCAACCGACGATTCCGCCGCCGACGATCACGATGCGTGCATTGGAAGGCAGGTCCATCCGATGTCTCCTCTTCGCGAGCGTTCAGCCCATCCTCAGGGCCATTACGCCGGCCACGATGGCCGCCGTGCCGGCGGCGCGGCGCAGGTTGAAGGCTTCCTTCAGGAACCACACGCCCAGCAGGGCGGCGAACAGCACCGAGGTCTCGCGCAGCGCCGCCACCGTGGCCACGGGCGCCTTGGTCATCGCCCACAGCGCGATGCCGTAAGAGCCCAACGACGCAGCGGCGGCCAGCGCCGCGACCGGCCAGCGGGCGCGTGCGTAAGGCAGCGCGACGGCCCCACCGCGTCGCAGGAAGACGATCAGCGCGAACGGCCAGCCGTCCAGCACGAACAACGCCACCACGTATTGCAATGCATTGCCGCTCGCGCGCACGCCGAGCGCGTCGACCACGGTATAGATCGCGATCACCACCGCATTCGCCAGCGCGAAACCCACGGCGCGCGGCGAGTCGATGGCGTGACGCGACAGGCCCAGAGCGAGCACGCCGCAGCTCACGCCCAGCACCCCGGCCCAGGCAAGCGGCGAGAGCGTCTCGCCCAGCAGCGTCGCCGCCGACAAGGCCACGAGCAACGGCGCCGTGCCGCGCATCAGCGGATACGTCAGACCCAGGTCACCGTGCTTGTAGGCGCCGGTGAGCGCGATGTAGTAGCCGATGTGGATCACCACCGAGGCCAGAATGTACGGCCACGCCACGGCGTCCGGCCAGCCGACGATGAGAACCAGCGGCAGCGCCACCAGGGAGCCCACGAGGTGGATAACGGCCGTGTCGAGCGCCTTGTCCCGGCTGGACTTGACCAGCGCGTTCCAGCTGGCGTGCAGCAGCGCGCCGAACAGCACGGCCGCGACCACCGGCCAGGTGAGGGTCATGAAGCCTGCTCGCTCGCGCCCTGCGCGCAGCGGCGCGCCCGCTCCATGAAGTGCGTGAGCGGCGGCGTCGCGAGGCCGGCGGTCTTGGCAAGGTCGTCCCAGACGCGCAGCCGCACGGCCTCGGCCGCGCCGGGCTGCGCGATGAAGGCCTCGGCCTGCGCATCGTTGAAGATGCCGCCCTGCAGGCCCAGCGAGCGTTTGGAGTCGTCCGACAGCGCCGTGAAATAGCCGGAGCGCGTCGCGCACAGGTAGCGCTTGGCATCCACATGCAGCTTGATCGGCAGCGTCACCGCATCGCCGAACAGCCCGCGCAGGAAAGGCAGCGCGCGGTACTGGTGGACGTCGTCCACGCCCTGGAGGCTGGGTGTCTCGCCCAGGTCGTGCAGCAGGTGCCCGAGGTCATGCAGCAGCGCGGCCGTCACCAGCTCGTCGTCGGCGCCGTCCGCCTCGGCCAGCAGCGCGCATTGCAATGCATGCTCGAGCTGTGTCACGGCTTCCCCCGCGTAGCGCTCGCTGCCGCGATCGGCGAACAGTTGTTCGATGTCGGCGAAGCTCAGTGCCATGGCAGCGAATAGGTCTTGAGGTTGGTGAAGCTCTTCATGGCCTCCTGCACGCCTTCCTTGTAGCCCAGGCCGGAGTCCTTGATGCCGCCGAAGGGGGTGAGCTCCAACCGGTAGCCCGGCACCTCGCGCACGTTCACCGAGCCCACCTGCAGCTCGCCCACCAACCGCGTGATGTAGTCGAGGCGGTTGGTGCACACCGAGCTGGACAGGCCGTAGGCCGTGCCGTTGGAGATCGCGATGGCCTCGTCGATGCTCTTGAAGCGGATGATGGGCGACACCGGGCCGAAGGTTTCTTCTCTCACCACGGTCATGCCGGGGTGGACGTTGTCGATCACCGTCGGCGAATAAAGCGCGCCCTGGCGCCTGTTGCCCACCAGCAGGCGAGCGCCCTGCGACACGGCCTCGTTCACGCGCGATTCGAACAGTGTCGCGGCCGCCTCGTCGATCACGGTGCCCATGTCGTTGGCCTTGTCCTGCGGGTCGCCATACTTCCAGACGCGCGACTTGGCCACCACCTGCTCGGTGAACTCCTGCGCCACGGCTTCGTGTACCAGCATCCGTTTGACGGCCGTGCAGCGCTGCCCGGAGTTCTTGTACGAGCCCTGCACGGCGAGTGAGGATGCCTCGTCGATGTCGGCGTCCTCCATCACGATGATCGGGTCGTTGCCGCCCAACTCCAGCACCACGCGCCGGTAGCCCGCCTTCGACGCGATGTACTTGCCGATGGCGACGCCGCCCGTGAAGGTGACGAGATCCACGCGCGGGTTCGTGATCAGCTCGTCGGCGATCTCGCGCGGGTCGCCCGTCACGACGCTGAGCATCTGCGGCGGCAGGCCCGCCTCGTACAGGAGGTCGGCGAAGAAGATCGCCGAGAACGGCACCTTCTCCGAGGGCTTGAGCACCATGCGGTTGTTGGTTGCGATGCTGGGCACCACCTTGTGCGCCACCTGGTTCATCGGGTGGTTGAAGGGCGTGATCGCGGTGATGACGCCCAGCAGCGGGGAGCGTTGCGTGTAGACACGCCGCTTCTTGCCGTGCGGCGTCAGGTCACAGCTGAAGATCTGGCCGTCGTCCTTGAGCACTTCGTTGGCGCCGAACAGCAGCACGTCGCTCACGCGCCCAGCCTCGTAGACCGAGTCCTTCAGGCACAAGCCGGATTCGGCGGTGATGAGCTGCGCGATGTCATCCAGCCGCTCGCGCACGAGCGCCGCCGCGCGGTTCAGGATGGCGGCGCGTTCGTAACGTGTGAGTGTCGGCTGGAAGGCATGCGCCGCTTCGAAGGCTTGCCGCACTTCCTCCAGCGTCGCCTTCGGGACGGTGCCGATCCTATCGCCGCTGAACGGGTTGAATACTTCAATCGCGCGGTCGCGCCCGGCGCCGACTCTCATGCCGGCCAGGCGCATCGCGTCGAGCCTGTGATCGCGGATGAAATCGCCGATCATGGCGTGTCATTGCGGGCTCGACCCGCAATCCATGGATCCCGGATCAAGTCCGGGATGACAGGGGCCCTACTGCGCATAGTTCAATGCCAGGTCGAACGCGTCGAAATTGCGCAGGCGGCGATGCGGGTCCAGCCCTGGCAGCTTGCGGTTGAGGACGAGGGGCACGCGCTGCTCGCTGATGCCGCCGTGCGATCGCAACGGAGCGTCCAGGCCCGACAGATCGTGCCGGCTCGCCGAGGTGCCGATCACCGTGAAGCGCTCGGAGACGCAGACCACGTCGCCGATGCGGTCGGCGGGTAGCTCGAACTTCTGCGCCGCTTCCTCGCGCGCCAACACGATTTCCATGCCGCGATGCTGCTGCAGCTGTTGCACGACCGTGCGCGCCTGCACGTCGGCGGGCAGGTAGATCGTGGCGAAGGAACCCAGCGCGCCGTGGTGGACGACGTAAGGGTCGGTGATCGGCAGAATGACGCGCGCCCGGGCCGGGCCGAGTTGCGCGTCGCACCAGTCCTGCAGATAGATGACGTCGGGCGTGCCGTCCAGCGCCACCTTGGCGTTCATGCCGTGGTCGGCGGTGAGCGCGATCACGCAGCCCATCTCCTCGAGCTGCGCCAGGTAGCCGTCCATCATCGAATAGAACGCGTTGGCGCCCGGAGTGCCCGGCGCATGCTTGTGCTGCACGTAATCGGTGGTGGAGAGGTACATCACGTCGGGCCGGCGATCCCGCATCAGCTTCACGCCGGCTGCGAACACGAACTCCGACAGCTCGGCGCTGTAGACGCTGGGCACTTTCATGCCCACGAACCGGGGCACGTCCTCGATGCCGTTTTCGCTGAGCGTGGCCTCATCCGACTTCTCGGACGAAAAGCAGATGCCTTCCATGCCGTGCCCGAGCAGGCGGCGCAACTTGTCCTTCGCCGTGATCACCGCCACGGTGTGTCCCGCATCGGCCAGCGCCGCGAGCAGCGTGGGCGCGCGCAGCCACTTCGGGTCGTTCATCATGACCTCGGTGCCGCTCGCCGTGTCGTAAAGGTAATTGCCGCAGATGCCGTGCATGCTCGGCGGCACGCCCGTCACGATCGACAGGTTGTTCGGGTTGGTGAAGCTGGGCACCACGCAGTCGGCGATCAGCCCGACGCCCTGCGCGAGCGTGCGCTTGAGCCAGGGCATGTGGCCGGCGGCGACGGCCTGTGCCAGATAGTCGGGCTCGCACCCATCCACACACACCACCACCGTCGGATGGCTGGGCAGCTCGTAGTTGCGGTTATTGACGGTCAGCACGGCCGGCCTTTCCTTTGGTTGCGGCGCTTTCGCGCTCGCGGGCGCGTTCCTGGCGCCGCAGGTCGTTCTCGATGGTGCGCTCCTTGCTGTCCATGACGTGGTCGAACATCGCCTTGCCGGCGGCCTCCGGGTCGCCGGAGGCGATCGCCTTGATGATCTGGCGGTGCTCGCTGGCCGAGATCGGCAGCAGCCAGCCGTCGGCGAGGTTCAGGCGCCGGAACAGCGAGAGTTCCTTGATGAGCTTGCGGTAGATCGAGGTGAGCTTGCTGTTGCCCGCCATCTCCACCAGCCGGTCATGGAATCGGAGGTTGAGCAGGTGGTAGTTGTGGGCGTCCTCGGCCTTCACCGCTTTTTCCATTGCGTCGCCCAACGCCTTGATTTCCTTGAGCTGCGCGGGCGTGATGTCCTTCGCCAGCTTGCGGCCCACCAGTTCGTCCATGGCCGCGCGCAGGTCGAAGATTTCCACGGCCTCGTCGATCGGGATGTCGCGCACGAAGACGCCACGGTTCTTCTCGTTGCGCACGAGGCCTGCCTCCTCGAGCATGCGGAAAGCCTCCCGCACCGGCCCGCGCGACACGCCCATCGCCTGTGCGAGCGTGGCCTCGATCAGCTTGCTGCCCGGCGCGTACTCGCCCTGCAGGATCGCGCGCTCGATCTCCTGCTGCACCACGGTGGTGAGGGAGCTGCTTTGCAGCATCGCAATGGTGGGGTGGAACACCGCAGTCATTCATCGCATTAAAGCAGCATTCGCCGGATTGTCAACAATCTGCAAAAAACAATTGACAGCTTTTGGGGCCCGGCGTTAAATGAAACCGAAGGCGCGTGCGATGAAGGGGGAAGCAATCGAGTGTCATCGCGCCGTCACCCTTGGTCCGCAGCATCGAAACCCTTTGCCCTTGAGGAGTCCCCATGCGTCCATCGATCGCCATCCAGTCCCTCGTGCTCGCAGGCCTTGCGGCCTTCTCGGCCGGGGCGTTCGCCCAGAAGACCCAGCTGCTGGTGTACACCGCGCTGGAGACCGACCAGATCAAGGCCTACGCCGACGGTTTCAACAAGGTTCACCCGGACATCGAGATCAAGTGGGTGCGCGACTCCACCGGCGTGATCACCGCCAAGCTGCTCGCCGAGAAGGGCAACCCGCAGGCCGACGTGGTAATGGGCGTCGCCGCCTCGAGCCTCGCGCTGCTGGACAAGCAAGGCATGCTGGAGCCCTACGCGCCGCTGAACCTCGACGCGATCATGAGCCAGTACCGCGACAAGAAGAAGGTGCCGGCCTGGTGGGGCATGGACGTGTGGGGCGCCACGGTGTGCTTCAACACGGTCGAGGCGAAAAAGAAGAACATCCCCAAACCCGAGACCTGGCAGGATTTGACCAAGCCCATCTACAAGGGCCAGGTCGTCATGCCCAACCCTGCATCGAGCGGCACGGGTTATTTCGACGTGACTGCATGGCTCACCCTGTTCGGCGACGACAAGGGCAAGGGCGGCGGCTGGAAGTACATGGACGCCCTGCACGAGAACATAGCGCAGTACACGCACTCGGGCTCCAAGCCCTGCAACATGGCCGCAGCCGGTGAATACGTGGCGGGCATCTCGTTCGAATACCGCGGCAACACCAACAAGGCCAAGGGCGCGCCGATCGACCTGGTGTTCCCCAAGGAGGGCCTGGGCTGGGACCTGGAGGCCTTCGCCATCCACAAGGGCACCAAGAAGCTCGACGCCGCCAAGAAGCTGGCCGACTGGGCTTCGAGCAAGGACGCGATGATGCTGTACGGCAAGAACTTCGCGATCACCGCGCAGCCGGGCGTCGCCGCGCCGTTGGCCAACGTGCCCAAGGACTACGAGGCGCGCCTGGTGAAGTTGGACTTCAACTGGGCCGCCGAGAACCGCGAGCGCATCCTGGCCGAGTGGACCAAGCGCTACAACGCCAAGACAGAGAAGAAGTGAGGTATGTCATTGCGGGCTCGACCCGCAATCCATTCCCGTGACGCAGCAACTCTCTCTTGAACTGCGCCACATCCGCAAGGAGTTCGGCGCCTTCGCGGCCCTGCAGGACATCAATCTGGGCGTCCGCCAGGGAGAGTTCGTGTGCTTTCTCGGCCCCTCGGGCTGCGGCAAGACGACGCTGCTGCGCATCATCGCGGGGCTCGAGGTGCAGACCTCGGGCGAGGTCTGGCAGTCCGGCCCCGGCGGCGCGCTGCGCGACGTGTCGCGCCTGCCGCCGGCGCAGCGCGACTACGGCATCGTGTTCCAGAGCTATGCGCTCTTTCCCAATCTCAGCGTCGCCGACAACGTGGCCTACGGCCTCGTGAACCGCAAGACACCGCGCTCGGAGATCCGGAATCGGGTGGCGGAGCTGGTCAAGCTGGTGGGGCTTCCCGGCAGCGAGGGCAAGTACCCGGCGCAGCTTTCGGGCGGCCAGCAGCAGCGCATCGCCCTGGCGCGCGCGCTCGCGACCTCACCTGGCCTGCTGCTGCTGGACGAGCCGCTTTCCGCGCTCGATGCGCTCGAGCGCGTGCGACTGCGTCAGGAAATCCGCGCGCTGCAGCAGAAGGTCGGCGTCACCACGATTATGGTCACGCACGACCAGGAAGAGGCGCTGTCCGTCGCCGACCGCATCGTGGTGATGAATCACGGCCTCATCGAGCAGGTGGGCACGCCGCTGGACATCTACCGAGAGCCGGCGTCGCCCTTCGTGGCGGATTTCGTGGGCAAGGTCAACGTGCTTCCCGCCCGCGTTGCCGCCGGCGAATTGCGCTTCGGCAGCCTGTGCATCCCCTGCGAGGGCGCCGACCGCGAAGCCCGTGTGTACCTGCGCCCCGAGGACGTGCTGGCCCGGCCGATCAGCGAGGGTGACCCGCATGTCTTCGACGCCAGCATCGAGAAGATCGAGTTCCTCGGCTCCTATTGCCACGTGAAGGTCGCGTCTCCCGCGCTGGACAGCCACAAGCTCACGGTGTATCTGTCGCTCAATTTCCTGTCCGAGCAATCGCTGCAGGTCGGCTCGCCGCTACGGCTCAAGCTGTTGCCCGAGCGAATCAAGGTATTTTGAAATGGCTGCAGTTCTGCCGGCCCCGCATGCCGCACCGGTCAAGCAGTCTGCGCACTGGACCGACCGCATCGCGCACCTGGCGATGCTCGTGGTGGCCCTCGCGCTGGTGGCCTTCCTCGCGCTGCCGCTGCTCACCATCCTCGTGCAGGCGCTGCAGGGCAAGGACGAACAGTTCGTAGGGCTTGCCAACTTCATCGAATACGCCAAGACGCCATCCTTGCTGGACAGCCTGTGGAACAGCGTGTGGGTGTCGGCTTTGGTGACCGTGATCACCGTACCGCTCGCGTTTGGCTTCGCCTACGCCCTGGCGCGCTCGTGCATGCCGCTGAAGGCGCTGTTTCGCGGCATCACGCTCATCCCGTTGCTCGCGCCCTCGTTGCTGTCGGCGATCTCGCTCATCTATTGGTTCGGCAACCAGGGGGTGTTCAAGGCCTGGCTCACGAGCATCGGCATCTCCGAGATCTACGGCGCGCCGGGCATCGTGGTCGCGGAATGCTTCGCCGTGTTCCCGCACGCGCTGATGATCCTGGTGACGGCGCTCAGCCTGTCCGACGCACGCCTGTACGAAGCCGCCGATGCGATGGGCACCAGCGCGCAGCGCAAGTTCTTCACCATCACCTTGCCCGGCGCCAAGTACGGGTTGATCTCCGCGGCGCTGGTCAGCTTCACGCTCGTCATTACCGACTTCGGCATCCCCAAGGTGATCGGCGGCAGCTTCAACGTGCTGGCCACCGACGTCTTCAAGCTGGTGATCGGCCAGCAGGATTTCTCCAAGGGCGCGGTCGTTGCCATCCTGCTGCTGGCGCCGGCCGTGCTCACCTTCGCCGTCGACGGTTACGTGAGCCGCCGCCAGACAGCGATGCTCACCGCACGCGCCGTGCCCTATTCGCCGAAGCCCGCGCGCGCCTACGACGCGGCGATCACGCTCTATTGCTCGCTCATCGCCTTGCTCGTTCTGGCAATGCTCGGCATGGCCGTGTTCGCTTCTTTCGCGACTTTCTGGCCCTACAACCTCACGCCCAGCCTGCGCCACTACGTGCTGGGGCTCGTGGACGCCGAGGTGAGCGTGGGTTTCCTCAACAGCCTGAAGATGGCGGCCGGAACGGCGGTGTTCGGCACGGCCCTGGTGTTCTGCGGTGCCTACCTGCTGGAGAAGACCAAGGGCATGGACGGCCTGCGGGGCGTGGTGCGGCTGCTTGCGATGCTGCCGATGGCCGTGCCGGGCCTCGTTCTGGGGCTGGGCTACATCTTTTTCTTCAACGAGCCGAAGAACCCGCTCAATGGCCTGTACCACACCGTGACGCTGCTCACGGTCTGCACCATCGTCCACTTCTACACCACCGGGCACCTGACGGCCGTGACGGCGCTCAAGTCGCTCGACGGCGAGTTCGAGGCGGTGAGCGCGTCGCTCAAGGTGCCGTTTTTCAAGACTTTCTGGCGCGTCACGCTGCCGATCTGCACGCCCGCGCTGGTTGACATTGCCCGCTACTTCTTCATCAACGCCATGACGACGATCTCGGCCGTGGTGTTCCTGTATTCGCCGGAAACCAAGGTGGCGTCGATCGCCATCCTCAACCTGGACGAAGCCGGCGAGATCGGCGCGGCCGCGGCGATGGCCGTGCTGATCGGCGTGGTTTCCGCAACCGCCACCCTGGTCTTCATGGCGCTCGCGTGGTGGGTCAATCGCCGAACACAAGCCTGGAAGAAATGATGCCCCCACGCTTTTCACTTCGTGTAATGCGCTGCCCCCCGAGGGGGTGCGTTCTGCCTTGGGGCGGCCCGGCGGCAAAACTTGACCCATAAGGACGTACTTCCATGGACCGCGACAAGATCCTCCTCACCCCCGGCCCGCTCACGACCACGCTGCGCACCAAGCTCGCGATGCTGCGTGACTGGGGCTCCTGGGACAGCGACTTCAACGAGGTGACCGCGCGCGTGCGCCGCAGCCTGCTCAAGGTCATCCACGGCCAGGACACGCATGTGGTCGTGCCATTGCAGGGCAGCGGCACCTTCAGCGTCGAGGCCGCCGTGGCGACCCTGGTGCCGGTCGATGGCCATGTGCTGGTGTTGGACAACGGCGCCTACTGCAAGCGCGCAGCCAAGCTCACTTCGATGATGGGGCGCCGCTGCACCGTGCTGGCCTTCGACGAGGCGTCTCCGGTGTCGGCCGCCGCCCTGGAGGCGAAGCTCATCGCCGACGCCAGCGTGACGCATGTCGTGCTCATCCATTGCGAGACCGGCGCCGGCGTATTGAACCCGCTACAGGAAGTCTCAAACGTCTGTGAGAAGTACGGCAAGGGCTTGATCGTGGACGCGATGAGCTCGTTCGGCGCGCTGCCCATCGACGCGCGCGAAACGCGCTTCGACGCGCTGGTGGCAGCCAGCGGCAAATGCCTGGAGGGCGTGCCCGGCATGGGCTTCGTCTTCATCCGCAAGGCGGTGCTCGCTGCTTGCGAGGGCCGCAGCCAGTCACTCGCGATGGACCTGCATGACCAGCACACCTACATGGAGCGCACCGGCCAGTGGCGCTTCACGCCGCCCACCCACGTGGTGGTCGCGCTGGCCGAGGCCATCGCGCAGTTCGAGCAAGAGGGCGGCCAGCCGGCGCGGCTGGCGCGCTACACGCAGAACTACCGCACGCTGATCCATGGCATGTCGCGCCTGGGATTCATGCCCTTTCTCGACCCGGCGGTGCAGGCGCCGATCATCGTCACCTTCCACGCGCCGGGCGACTCGCGCTACGAGTTCAAATCCTTCTACGCATTCGCCCGCGAGCGGGGTTTCATCCTGTATCCCGGCAAGCTCACACAGGTTGAAACTTTTCGCGTAGGCTGTATTGGTGCGATCGGCCCCAACGAGATGGAGCAGGCCGTGCACGCCGTGGCGCTCGCGCTGGAAGACATGGGCATAGCCTCCGGCGAACCGGCGATCTGACCGAAGAAAAACAGGAGACGCAACCAAGATGGCCCCCAAAGTCCACCCCGCCCTCGCAAAGATCCGCAAGTCCGGCGCCAGCAAGGTCAAGGTCGCGTGCAGCGACATCGACGGCATCCTGCGCGGCAAGTACCTGCACAAGGACAAGTTCGAGGGCGCAGTCGACAGCGGCTTCGGATTCTGCGACGTGGTGTTCGGCTGGGACTCCAGCGACAACGTCTATGACAACACGCACGTCACGGGCTGGCAGCATGGCTTTCCCGATGCGCTGGCCCGGCTGGACCTGGACACGCACCGTAACGTGCCGTGGGACGGCGGTGTCGATTTCTTCCTGGGTGAATTCATCAACGCCGACGGCAGCCCCTACCCGGTGTGCCCGCGCCAGACGCTCAAGCGCGTGCTCAAGCGCGCCGAGAAGCTCGGCTTCCAGGTGATGACGGGCATGGAGTACGAGTGGTTCAACTTTCGTGAGACACCGCAGAGCTGGGCCGCCAAGAAGGGTGTCGGCCCGGAGACGATCACACCCGGCATGTTCGGCTACTCGCTGCTGCGCGTGAACGAGAACCGCGAGTTTTTCAACGCACTGATGGACGAAATGCTGGCGTTCAACGTGCCGATCGAGGGCCTGCATACCGAGACCGGCCCCGGCGTGTACGAGGCGGCGATCGGCTTTTCCGAAGCGCTGGAGCAGGCCGACCGCTCGATATTGTTCAAGACCGGTGCCAAGGAGATCGGCTCGCGCTTTGGCATCATGCCCAGCTTCATGGCCAAGTGGAGCGCGCAGTACCCCGGCTGCAGCGGCCATATCCACCAGAGCCTGTCGGATGGCAAGAGCAACCTTTTCTACGACGCGAAATCGCCGCGCAAGATGAGCAAGCTCTTCGAGAGCTACCTCGCCGGGCAGGTGATGTGCCTGATGGAATTCGCGCCCATGTTCTGGCCGACCATCAACAGCTACAAGCGGCTGGTGGATGGCTTCTGGGCGCCGGTCAAGCCGACCTGGGGCATGGACAACCGCACGGCGAGCTTCCGCGTGATCGCGGGCAGCCCGAAGTCCACCCGGCTGGAGACGCGTTGCCCCGGCGCGGACGTCAACCCGTACCTGGCGAAGGCGGCCGTGATCGCGGCCGGCCTGTACGGCGTGGAGAAGGGCCTGAAGCTCACGGCCCCGCCCATCACCGGCACCAACCAGGGGGCCGAGAACATTGCCCGCGCCCCGCGCACGCTGATCGAAACCACTCGCAACTTCAGCAACTCGAAGATTGCGCGGGATTTCCTGGGCGATACCTTCGTCGAACATTTTGCGGCCACCCGCGACTGGGAGTGGCGCCAGTGGCTGGACGGTGTCACCGATTGGGAATTGAAGCGCTATTTCGAAATCATCTGAACCGCCTACCGCATGTACCTGGAACTCGTCCCATCATGACCATCTCCGGCTTCTCCTTCCCCACTGCGATCCGCTTCGGGCCCGGCGCGCGCAGGGAAGTGGCGCAGCACCTGCTCGGCCAGGGCCTCAAGCGCCCGCTGATCGTCACCGACAAGGCGCTGGCGCAACTGCCCGTGCTGGCGGAATTCAAGACGCACCTGGGGGGGCTCGACGCGGCGGTGTTTGCCGGCGTGTTCGGCAACCCCACCTGTAGCCAGGTGATGGAGGGCGCGCGTGCCTTCAAGGCCCACCGCGCCGATTGCGTGATCGGCTTCGGCGGTGGCGCTGCATTGGACGTTGCCAAGGTGGTGGGCGTCGCCGCCACCCATCCGGGCGACATCCTCGAATACGTGTGGGACCACCCGGCGGTGCGGCCCATCGACGGACAGCTGCCCTACTTCGTCGCGCTGCCCACGACCTCGGGCACCGGCTCGGAAGTCGGCCGCTCATCGGTGGTGAGCGAGAACGACACGCACCTGAAGCGCGTGATCTTCAACCCGAAGATCCTGGCGAAGGTCGTGTTTGCCGACCCGGAGCTCACACTGGGCCTGCCCGCGGCCGTCACTGCGGCCACCGGCATGGACGCGCTCACGCACAACATCGAGAGCTATCTCTCGCCCGCCTACCACCCGCTGTGCGACGGCATCGCGCTGGAGGGCACGAGGATCGCCGCTCGCGCGCTCGTCACGGCAGTGCAGGAACCCGGCAACCTGCGGGCGCGCAGCGACATGATGATGGCTTCGATGATGGGGGCGATCGCTTTCCAGAAGGACCTGGGCGCGGTGCACTCCTGCGCGCACGCGCTCGGCGCCGTCTGCGACCTGCACCACGGCATGGCCAATGCGCTGATGATCGACACGGTGATGGCGTGGAACTACGAGGCCGCCCCGGAAAAGTTCGGCGAGCTGGCGCACGTGTGCAAGGTGTCGGGCGGCGGGCAGGAGTTCGTGCCGTGGCTGCGCGCGCTGAAAGCCCGCGTCGGCATCACCGGCAAGCTCTCCAAGCACGGCGTGAAGCGCGAGCACCTGCCGCGTCTCGTGGAGATCGCCGTGGCCGACATGTGCCACCAGACCAACCCGCGGCCCTGCACGGCCGCCGACTTCCAGCGGCTGTTCGAGGAAGCGATGTAAATGGATCATTCACAACGCCTGAAGATCGGCATCTCCGCCTGCTTCATGCACGCTGACCCTGCGCGCCAGCTCTTCACCGGCAAGACTCTGCAATACGTCGAGCAATCGATCGCGCATTGGGTCATGTCCACCGGGGCGATGGCTGTGATGATCCCCAGTCCCACCGGCGCCACCCAGCGCGGCGACGTGACGCTCGACCACTATGCGCAATGGCTGGACGGCCTGGTGCTCCACGGCGGCGCCGACGTGTCGCCGCTGTCCTACGGCGAGAAGCCGATCCAGGACAAATGGGCCGGCGACCGCATCCGCGATGAGTACGAGATCGACCTCGTCGCCGCGTTCGAGCGGCACGGCAAGCCGGTGTTCGGGGTCTGCCGCGGGCTGCAGCTGCTGAATGTGGCTTATGGCGGCACGCTGTACCAGGACATCGAGACGCAAATCCCGAAGGCGCTACGCCATCGCGACGCGCAGGTGTACGACAACAACTTCCACGGCGTGGAGTTCGCACCCGGCTCGCGCCTGGCCGCGCTGTATTCCAACGTTAAACGCGTGAAGGTCAACAGCATTCACCACCAGGCCATCAAGGACCTGGCGCCCGGTTTCGAGATCGAGGCGATGAGCCACGAAGACGGCATCGTCGAAGCGATCCGGCGCACCGACCAGACCCAGCCCTACGTCGCGGCCGTGCAATGGCACCCCGAGTTCCACCGCTCCGACTCCGACACCATCGACGACGCAGCCTTGCTGGAGGACTTCCTCGCCGCCGCGGCCGCCGCCAGAAAGAAGCTGCAGACCCCATGACGACCCTGGCCATCCACAACCCCGCCAACGGCGAGAAGATCGCCGACGTCCCTGCCGACGATGCCGCTTCGGTTGCAGCCAAGGCTGCGCGCGCGCACGCCGCGCAAGCCGGCTGGGCCGCGCGACCCCTCGCCGAGCGCAAGGACTGCATCGCTCGCTTTCGTGACGGGGTCGTGCGCGATCTGGAACAGCTTGCGGTCACCATGACGCGTGAGACCGGCAAGCCGATCAGGATGTCGCGCAGCGAGTTGAACGGGCTGCTGGGCCGCCTGGATTTCTTCGTCGGCATGGTCGAACCCGTCACCGCCATCGAAACCGTGTACGACGATGGCGGCATGGTCGAGCGCATCGAGCACATGCCGCTCGGGGTGGTGGGCAATATCTCGGCCTGGAACTACCCGTGGTTCGTGAGCTGCAATGTGATCGTGCCGGCGCTGCTGACCGGCAACGCTGTGCTCTACAAGCCTTCCGAATACGCGACGTTGACCGGCCTGGAGATCGCGCGGCTGCTGCATGAGGCGGGCGTGCCGCGGGATGTGTTCCAGGCGCTTGTCGGCGCGGGCCCGGTTGGCGCCGCGCTGCTGGAGCAGAAGCTCGATGGCCTGTTCTTCACCGGTTCCTACGCCACCGGAACACGCATCGCGCAAACCGTCGGCCCGCGTTTCGTCAAGCTGCAGCTGGAGCTCGGCGGCAAGGACCCGACCTATGTCTGCGACGACGCAGATCCGAAGGCCGCAGCCGAGTCGCTGGCCGACGGCGCGATGTACAACACCGGCCAGAGCTGCTGCTCGGTCGAACGCATCTACGTGCACGAGAAAACCCATGATGCGTTCCTTGCCGCTTTCGTCGACACCGTGAAGAGCTTCAAGGTCGGCGACCCGATGAACGAAGCCACGTACATCGGCGCGATCACGCGCGCGCCGCAGCTGGACGTGCTGGACTCGCAGGTGGCCGACGCGAAGGCCAAGGGCGCGAGGCTGCATACCGGCGGGCAGCGCCTGCCTGGGCCCGGCAACTGGTACGCACCGACGGTGTTCAGCAACGTCGACCACCGCATGGAGCTGATGCGCGAGGAAAGCTTCGGCCCGATCATCGGCATCCAGAAGGTGGGCGGTGACGAGGAGGCGATCGCCCTCATGAACGACACGCGCTACGGCCTCACGGCTGGTGTATACACGCCGGATGCGGCGCGCGCCGAAAAGCTCCTTTCGCGCGTTCACGCCGGCAGCCTCTACTGGAACTGCTGCGACCGCGTCAGTCCGCGCCTGCCATGGAGCGGGTTTGGCGACTCGGGCATCGGCGTTACGTTGTCGACCTATGGCATCGAGGCGTTCACGCGGCCGCGGGCGTGGCACATGCGCGCGGCATGACAACGGGGAGGCTCGTCCTTTTCGATCTCGACCATACGCTGTTGTCGGGCGACAGCGACGTGCTGTGGTGCGAATTCCTGATGGACAAGGGCCTGCTGGAACGCGCCGTGTTCGCGCAGCGCAATGCCGACATGGACACGCGCTATCGCGCGGGCACCGTAGGCGCGCAGGAGTTCGCCGATTTCTATGTTGGCACCCTGGCCGGCAAGTCACCGGCGCAATGGGAGGCCCTGCGCCAGGAGTTCATGACGACGCAGGTCGCGCCGCGCATTCCGGCTGCCGCATTGGAACTGGTGAGGCGTCATCAAGATTCCGGCGACCTGGCCGTGATGACCACCGCCACCAACCGATTCATCACCGAGCTGACGGCCTTGCATTTCGGCATCGAGCACCTGCTCGCGACGGAGCCCGAATTGCGGGAGGGCGTCTTCACCGGCCGCTGCAGCGGCACGGTCAACATGCGTGCGGGCAAGGTCGAGCGCTTGCACGAGTGGCTGGCGGCGCGCTCGCAGGCGCTCGGAGATTTCAACAGCGTCGCCTACAGCGATTCCATCAATGACCTCCCGCTGCTCGAGGCCGTGAACGAGCCGGTGGCGGTCGACCCCGACGCACGCCTGGCGGTGATCGCGCTGGAGCGCGGATGGCGCATGCTGCGTATGCATGCGTGATGAAGCGACCTCCGCCCGGACACCTGCCATCAGCCACCGAACCTCGCGAGCGGTGTAGGCGCCGCTAAGCTGATCCCCGCTGAAGAAGTCCGCCTCTTGATGCTGTAATGAGTGTTTGCCGATCCCGGAGAACCCGATGTCCGCACGTGACGTGATCCCCAGTTCCCTCGCCGAACAGATCGATTCGGCCGCGCAGGCCGTCGAAGCCCGCGTGCTGGCGTGGCGCCGCGATCTGCACCAGCACCCCGAGCTCGGCAATCGCGAGTTTCGCACCGCCGCCATCGTCGCCGCGCACCTGCGTGAGCTCGGGCTGGACGAGGTGCGCACGGAAGTGGCGCACACCGGCGTCGTCGGCCTGCTCAAGGGCGCGTTGCCCGGCCCGACGGTGGCGCTACGCGCGGACATGGACGGCCTGCCCGTCACCGAGCAGGTGGACGTGCCCTTCGCGTCCAAGGCGCGCACCCAATGGAATGGCGAGGAAGTGGGCGTGATGCACGCCTGCGGCCACGACTGCCACGTCGCGATCCTGATGGGCGTGGCGGAGGTGCTCTCCGGCCTGCGCGGGCAATTGCGCGGCAACGTCAAGTTCATCTTCCAGCCCGCCGAGGAAGGCGCACCCGAAGGCGAGGAAGGCGGCGCCAAGATGATGATCCAGCAGGGCGCGCTGGAAAAGCCGATGCCGCAGGCGATTTTCGGCCTGCATGTCACTTCGCGACTGCCGGTCGGCATCGTGGGCTACCGGCCAGGCCCGACGATGGCGAGCTCCGACCGTTTCCGCATCACTGTGCATGGCAAGCAGACCCACGGCGCCGCGCCGTGGCTCGGGGTGGACCCGATCGTCACGGCCGCGCAAGTAGTGCTGGGGCTGCAGACCGTGGTCAGCCGCGGGGTGGACATCGCGCGCGAGCCGGCGGTGGTGACGGTGGGCATGATCCGCGGCGGCGTGCGCGAGAACATCATCCCCGACGAAGTCGAGATGCGCGGGACGATCCGCGCCTTCGACGAGGGCATGCGCGACGACATCCACGAGCGCGTCACCACACTGGCCGAGGCAATTTCCCGGGGTTCGCGCGCCGGTTGCACGGTGTGCATCAATAAGAATTACCCCGTCACGGTGAACGACCCCGCGCTCACCGAGGCCATGGTGCCGACGCTGCAGCGCGTCGCGGGCGAGGGCCGCTGCCAACTCGTGCCCAAGGTCACGGGTGCCGAAGATTTTTCGTTCTTCCAGCAGGTGATCCCCGGCCTGTTCTTCTTCGTGGGCGTCACGCCCGAGGGGATCGAACCTGCGAAGACCTATTCCAACCATTCGCCGAGGTTCTTCGCCGACGAGCGCGGGCTCCTGGTGGGCGTGCGCGCGCTGGCGCACCTGGCCTGTGACTACCTGGAGTCGAACGTAACGGCGCGTTGAGGGCTCCCGGCCGCTTGTAAGATAGCCCTTCCATGGCGGGCCCTTGCCGCCCGCGCCCAGGGAAGGAAGTACCGATGGCCCTCATCATCGTCATGGAAGACGATGCCAGCACGCGAATGCTGGTCGCTTCCGTCCTCAACAAGGACGGCCACGAGGTGCTGACTGCGGAAGACGGCGAGCAGGGCCTGCGACTGATGGCGCCACGCCGGCCCGACCTGATCATCAGCGACGTGCAGATGCCGGGCATGAACGGCTTCCAGATGTTGACGGCGCTGCGCGCCAACCCCGCCAACGCGGACATCCCCGTCATCCTGCTCACATCGCTTCAGGAGCGCGCGCACATGCGCATCGGCATGACGACCGGCGCCGATGACTACATCACCAAGCCGTTCCGGCCGGGCGAGCTGCGCGAGGCGGTCGCCGCCCAGCTGAACAGGCGGGCAGTGCAGGCCAACCTGCAGGCGCTGGCCGTGGGTGCGGCGGTACAGCACGCACTGATCGAGCAGAAGAATCACCTGGCGAAGCTGTACGAGGAGCGCCTGGCCGCCGAACTGAGCGAGCGCTGGCCGGAGGGCGACGCGGCCGCGGCCGACGAGCGGCTGGCCAATGCCACGGTGCTGTTCGTTGACATTCCCAACTACGCGACGGTGGCCCAGAAGCTGGAGTCGCAGGAACTGGCCGAACTGGTGAAAAAGTTCTACGGCAACGCCAACGACACCGTCCACCTCTTCGGAGCGCGCCACATGCGCTTCGTCGGCGAAGGCTTGCTGGCGATCTTCGCCGCCGACAGCGACACCCGCACCGTCAACCACGGCCTGCGCGCCGCGAAGGCGGCGCTGGGCCTGGTCGAGTCCACGCGCGGCATTCACGAATACCTCGAGGCCCGCTACCCCGGGCGCAAGCTGCCGCGGTTCGAGGTGAACGTGGCGCTGCACACCGGCACGGTATCGCTCGCGGTGCTGCAAGATCCGCTGCATGGCGGGCCGGCGCAGACCTTGCCGGTGGGGGATGCCGTGAGCGCCGCCATGCTGTTGCAAAAGCAGGGCCGCGCGCTGGGCTGGCACATCATCGCCAGCGTGGCCGCGTTGCGGTCGATCACCGGCGCGGTGAGGACCGGCGCGCGCGCCTTCGTCGATCTGCCGGGCCGGACGCAGCCCATGGACGCGGTGGAACTCGTGGGCCTGGCGCTGTGAGGAGCGCCCGGGCTTTGAGGATGTTCTCGCTGCGCCGCATCCTCACGGCCAGCCTGGTGCTGCTGGCGACGGTCCCGGCGCTGCTGGTGCTGTGGATGATGTCGCGTGCCGGCACCGAGGCGGTGGAAGACCTTGCCGGAAAGATCCTCACGCAGGTCGCGGCGCTGGTGCAGGCCGACACCGAGGCCCATGTGCAGCAGGTGCACGACGTGCTGGACGGGCTGTTCCCCGAGCGGATCGCGGACGCCGAGGTCGAACGCGCGCGCAGCTGGCTGCGCAACCCGGCGCAGTTCGAGGCCATGGCTTTCGCGCTCACGCGCCAGTCGGCCGACGTGCCGGTGGTGCACTTCGCCAACCTGCGCGGCGAATACTTCGGCCTGGAGAAGACGGACGAGGGCGCCAGCATCGGCATCCGCAAGCCCGATGGCCTGGGCCGCATATTCTTCGGGGCGCGCTTCCCCGGCGATCGCGAGCGCCCGCTGCCCTCCGAGATCCGCAACTTCGAGCCGCGCAGCACGCCCTGGTATGCGGGCGCGCTGTCGGCCAAGGGCCGGGTGTTCACGCCGGTGCAGGTTTCGCCCACCCGCAAGCAGCTGATGGTGAGCCTTTCGCAGCCGGTGTACGACGCCGACGGGGGCGCGGCCGGCGTGTTCGGCGCCGACCTGTACCTGCAGCACCTGGCCGACGTGCTGCGCACGCAGCGCATCAGCTCGCGCGGCGCGGCTTTCCTGGTCGACGAGAAGGGGTTGCTGGTGGCCAGTTCCGCCGGCGATTCGCTCTTCACCGCAACCGGCGGCAGGCTCCAGCGCACCAGCCCGGCAGAGAGTGCGAACCCGGTGATCCGCGCCGGCTACGCGGCGTTGCAGGCCATGTGGGCGCGCCGCAGCGAAGACACCGTCGCCGCCGACAAGGCGCTGCAGCGCCTGCCCATGGCGGGCGATTCGCTCCTGCTGGTGCAGCGGCCGTTCGGCGAGGCGCAGGGCCTGCGCTGGACGCTGGTGGTGGCCGCGCCCGAGAGCGACTTCACGGCGCACATCAACCGCGCGTTCAAGGTTTCTTTCGGCGCGATGGCGGCTTTGATCCTGCTGGGCACGCTCATCGCCTTCTTCATCGCCAGGGGCATAGGTCGCAGGTTGCGTCACCTTTCCACCGCCGCCGAGCAGCTGGGGCGCGGCGAAGTGCCGCTGATCGACAGCGACACGCGCATCTCCGAAGTGCACCGCCTGTCGCAGGTGCTCCACGACAGCGCCGAGCAGCTCGCGGCCTACCGAGCGCAGGTCGAGGCCGACGCGCAGGCGCTGCACGAGGCCAACGAGACGCTGGAAGCGCGCGTGGAGCGGCGCACGTCGGAGCTCGCCGCTTCGCGCGAGGAGGCGCTGGCGGCGGCGCGCGCCAAGGCCGCCTTCCTCGCCACCATGAGCCACGAGATCCGCACGCCGCTCAACGGCGTGGTCGGCATGAGCACGCTGCTGGCCGAAACGTCGCTGGACGCGGAGCAGCGCGACTACCTGCAGACCATCCGCCTGTCCAGCGACCAGCTGCTGGCCGTGATCAACGACGTGCTGGACTTCTCCAAGATCGAATCGGGCAAGCTGGAGCTGGAGATCGAGCCGGTGAGCGTGCGCGGCGCGGTGGAGGAGGCGTGCGACATCGCCGCCCCGCGCGCGCGGGAGAAGGGGCTGGAGCTGATCATCGACGTGGCCGAGGACGGCCAGGCGAGCGCGGTGCCCGCTGCAATCAAGGGCGACGTCACGCGGCTGCGGCAGGTGCTGATCAACCTCATCAATAACGCCGTGAAGTTCACGTCCAAAGGCGAGGTGGCGGTGCACGCCCGTCAGTTGCGCGCCGACGACGGCAAGGGCAACTGCGTGCTGGAGTTCCGCGTCACCGACAGCGGCATCGGGATACCGCCCGAGCGCGTCGGCTCCCTGTTCGAGGCCTTCACGCAGGTGGACGCCTCCACGACGCGCAAGTACGGTGGCACCGGCCTGGGCCTGGCCATCTGCAAGCGGCTGGTGGAACTGATGGGCGGCGAGATGGGCGTGGAGAGCGAACTGGGCAAGGGCTCGACGTTCTGGTTCACGGTGACGGCTCCGCCCACGCAGCTCGCGCCCAGCATGAACATCGCCGATGCCGGGCTGCTGGGCGGCAAGCGCGTGCTGGTGATCGACGACCACGCGACCAACGTGCGCGTGCTGTCACGTCAGCTCCAGCTCTGGGGCATGGACGTGACCAGCGCCGACTCGGGCGCGCAGGCGCTGGCGGGGACGCATGGCACGGCGCAACTCCCCCACGTGGTCATCACCGACATGCACATGCCGGACATGGATGGCGTGGCGGTGGCGCGCGCGCTCAAGGCAGATGCGCGGTGGAAAGACATCCCCATCGTGCTGCTCAGCTCCGGATTCATGCCGGGGGCCGACGAGAGCGCGCAGCTGTTCCATGCGCGCCTGCTCAAGCCCGCGCGCCAGATCCCGCTGTTCGAGACGCTGGTGCGCTGTATGTCGCCGCAGGGGGAAGCCGGCGGCAAGTCGGCGGGCGTGGCGGCGGACACGCGCAAGCACGTCACGGTGCTGGTGGCCGACGACAACGCCGTGAACCTGAAGGTGGCCTGCGCGATGCTCTTCAAGCTGGGCTACGACATCCTTACCGCCAGCGATGGCCGCGAGGCCGTGGAAGCGGTGGCGCGCGCTGCGGCCGGTGGGCAGCGCGTGGGCGCCATCCTGATGGACGTGAACATGCCGGACGTGGACGGTCTGGAGGCAACGCGCCAGATCCAGGCGGCCTGGGGCGACCAGTCCCCGCCCATCATCGCCCTGACGGCCGCGGCATCCGCCGAAGACCGCCTGCGCTGCGAAGCCGCGGGCATGGATGATTACCTGACCAAGCCCTTGCACGTGGCGGCGCTGGCGCAGGCGCTGGAGCGCTGGATCGCGCAGGGCCCGGCCGCAGCAGCCGCCGAGCCGCCCGCCGCCGCGCCGCCGCCCGCGCCCGAGGCGCCGCTGATGGATTTCTCGCGGCTGGAGGAATTCAAGGAGTTCGACGACGAGCAGCTGACCATGACGCGCGAGGTCATCGCCCTCTTCATGGCCGACACGCCGCCGCGCCTGGACGCGATCGCCGGGGCCGTGGCGGCCCAGGATGCTGGAGCGCTGTCGCTCGCCGCGCACGCGCTCAAGGGCGGCGCCAGCAACGTGGGCGCCAAAGCGATCCAGCAACACGCCGACGCGCTCGAAGCGGCGGCTAAGGGCGGCATGCCTGCCGACGTGGGCAAGCGCGTCACGAAGCTGCGCGAGCTGTGGGACGAGACGCGGGCGGTGCTGGCGGCCTGGGGTTAGACCCATCGCCGCCCAGCGTGGCTATCATTTGCCCATGAATGAAGCACGGCACGCGGACACCACCGGCCGCCTGCGCCAGCGCCTGGCATTGCTGCTCGATCACCTCGAGACCGGCCTGATCGAGCGCGGCCGCGTTGTTCGGCTGGCCTTCCTGGCGGCGCTGGCGGGGGAGCACACCTTGCTGGTCGGCCCGCCCGGCACCGCCAAGAGCGAGCTGGCGCGGCGGCTTCACCTGGCCTTCTCCGGGGCGCGGTACTTCGAGCGGCTGCTTACCCGCTTCACCGTGCCCGAGGAATTGTTCGGCCCGCTGTCTATCTCCGCGCTGGAGCAGGACCGTTACGAGCGCATGACGGCGGGCTTCCTGCCGCAGGCGACCATCGCCTTCATCGACGAGGTGTTCAAGGCCAACAGCGCCATCCTCAATGCGCTCCTGACTTTGCTCAACGAGCGCGAATTCGACAACGGCGCCGGGCGCGAGCGCTGCCCCCTGATCAGCGTCATCGGCGCCACCAACGAGGTGCCCGCCGACGAAGTGGCCGAGGCTTTCTTCGACCGGTTTCTGATGCGCCTGCCTGTGGGGCCCGTGTCGGCCTCCGGCTTCCGCAGCCTGCTGGAACGGGGTGGCGCGCCGTTGCCGCCGGCCGCCGATGCGCTGGCCGAAGCCGACCTCGTGGCCCTGCACGCGGCTGCCGCCCGTGTGTCGCTGCCCGATGACGTCGCCGGCCTGCTGGCCGAGCTGCGGGAGATGCTGGCGGGCGAGCAGGTCTATGTATCGGACCGGCGCTGGGTCAAGGTGGCCTGGCTGCTCAAGGTGGCGGCTGCAAGCGAGGGCCGCACGGCCGTCGCGCCCTGGGACTTGTGGCTGCTGCCCTGGTGCGTCGCGCCCAGCCCGGAGCGGCAGGCGGCCATCGACGCATGGCTCACTGCCCGCCTGGGGCTGGAAGCCGGCATGGCGCCGCCGCTCTTGACCCGTGTCGTCGAGGCCTTCGAGGCGCAGGCCGCGCTCGAGCAGGAAGCCGAAGACCTCGATTACGACGAGAGCGGGCGGCTGCGGTTCAGCGCCGATCTCGATGCCAACGTGAACGACGCCAAGGGCGCGAGCCAGGCCGTGCGCATGAGCTACCGGCGCAAGCGCCGCTACGGCGACATCCATATCGGCGCGCGGGTGGGACAGGTGGACGAATTGATTGCGCGCATCGCGCGTTACGCCGAGGCCATCGCCGCCAGCCGTGCCGAGCTTGCCGCCTTCACGCGCCAGGGCATCTGGATCGATCGGGAGTTCGCGGCGCGAGCCGATGCGAACCTGGCCGCGACCATTGAAGCGATCGAAGCACTGCGGCAGCGTGCCATGCAGGCGCGGCAGGCTTTCACGATGCTGCCTCGACGTGAGGTGGATACCGGCAGCGTGCCCGAGCCCGTGACGGTGACGGCCGTGCCGACGTAGCGGGTGAATTCAATGCGCACGTCCCTGCTGTATGAGCGCCTCGAAGCGCCGCTGGCGCCACTGGAGCGCTTGCCGCGGGGATTGTGGCTGTGGAGCCTGGTCCATTCCCAGGGCCGGCTGGTGACGCGCCTGGCGGGCATCGAAAGCCTGCGGTCGGCGCTGCTGGAAGGTCACGCCACCGCCAACACGCAGTGGCCGCCCCCGCGCCTGGCCGAACACGTGGCGACAACGCTGGAGGCGGCCGGCCTGCCGCGTCACTGCGAAGGTGAGCCTGCCCTCACCGAGACCGTGCTGCGCTCACTCTGCTTCCACCTGGACATGATCGTCGACTACCGCGACCGTGGCGACACCGAGGAAGAGGCCGCGGCCCGCGCACTGGATGCCTTCGCCGCGGACTGGAAGGACCGCTGCGACACGATGGACGAACTCTCGGCGATCTTCGGCGAGTACGCCGATCTGGTGAAGAACTCGCGCTGGGACATGATGCGCGGGCTGCTGCGCAGCGGCGGCTGGCAGGAGGTGGTTCGCGCCCGGCGCCTGATCGAAGCGCTGCCTGAGCTCGCACGCATCGTGCGCCAGCTTGGGCGCGCGCGAGAGACCGACGAGCCGGACGCGGCGAGTCACAGCGACGTCCGGGTCATGGAGGAACACCTTGCCATGCGCGAGGTCGTGCGCATCGTCCATGTCCCCGACTACCCGGGCGAGACCCTCGGCGTGCGCCGCTCGGGGCGGGTGGCGCGGATGCTGCCGGCCGAGGCGATGCTGCTGCTGCATCCGCGTCTGCGCATGGTCTGGCATGCGCGCCATGCCGAACGCACGCTGCTGAGCTACCAGGACGACGACCGCATGCCCGACGTGAAGCACGAACTCGCGCAGGCCTGGCGCCCGAGCTCGCGGCGCGTGTCGAACAAGCGGCGCGAAATGGGCCCGATGCTGGTGTGCGTGGACACCTCGGGTTCCATGCAGGGCGGCGCGGAGGCCGTGGCCAAGGCCGTGGTGCTGGAAGCCGTGCGCACCGCGCACGCGCAGAAGCGAGCCTGCTACCTGTTTGCGTTTTCCGGACCCGAGGAGATCGTCGAGACCGAGCTCACCGTTCAATGTGAGGGCATCGAGCGCCTGGCCGGTTTCATGGGCCAGAGTTTCCGCGGCGGCACCGACATCTCCGGGCCGCTGGAGCGGGCCCTGGACAAGCTGCACGAGAGCAACTGGCAACTCGCGGACCTGCTCATCGCATCCGATGGCGAGTTCGGCGCCACGCCGGCCGTCGCCGCGCAGATCCGCCGCGCGAAGGAGCAACGCGGCCTGCGCGTCCAGGGCGTGCTCATCGGCGACCGCGAGACCATCGGCTTCCTGCAAATCGCCGACGACATCTACTGGATGCGCGACTGGCGCCGCTATGGCGATCGCAACCCGGAGCTGCCGGGCCAGACGCGCAGCCTCACCGCAACCTATTTCGCCGGAGCCTTGCACACGCCGGAGAACCGCGAGCGCACCGTCTCCGGCGCGCAAGCGGCCAAGGCCGTCGCAGGCGGGCCTTCAACGAAGCAATGACATCTAGCGCCTCCATGGACGTTGCACACGAACTCCTCACCCTGCTCGAACGCTTCGCCGAACGCGCGCCGCTGCCCAGGGTTCGCGCCCTGCACCTGCCGCCAGCAGCGATGGCCAATACCAAGGCCGGCGAGTTCTGTGCCATCGAGCTCGAGGATGGATCGCTCGGCCTGAGCTACGTGCTGCTGGATGCGTCGACGAAGAATCTCGTCGCCAACGCCGGTGACCGCAGCTTGGGGCTGGAAGGCGCGGATGCGCTGTCGGTGGCCCGCTGGTTCACCGGCGCGCCCGGCGCGCGCCGCGTACTCGGTTTTGCCGCCGTCAACGCGCTCACCCGCTGCCTGTTCGACCGCGCGAGCTTCGTGCCAGGCGCCAGCCCCGATTCCATCGGCATGCTCGATCCGGTCGCGGGCGATCACATTGGCATGATCGGCCTGTTCCCGCCCCTGGTGGACAGCATCGTGCATGCGGGCGCAAAGCTGACCGTCGTCGAGCTTCGGGCCGATCTGGCCGGCGATCGCGCGGGCTTTCGCGTCACCCTCGACAGGCACGAACTGGCCACCTGCAACAAGGTGATGGCCACCAGCACCATGCTGCTCAACGACAGCCTGGATGCCATGCTGTCGGTGTGTTCGAACGCGCGCAGTTTCGCACTGATCGGCCCCGGCGCCGGCTGCCTGCCGGACCCGCTGTTCGCCCGCGGCGTGACGCTAGTAGGTGGCACGTGGATCGCCGACCGCGAGGCTTTCCTCACCGCGCTCGCGGCGGGGGAGTCGTGGACCGCGGCTGCGCGCAAGGTCGCCATTCGGCGTGCGGACTATCCAGGGTTCGAAGCGCTCCTGGCGCGGGTGTGACGGGATGGCCAGCAAGTGTGAGCCCTAGCTGGCGCCGAATACTGGCCCATGAACCGTGGAGGGCTTGGTGCCAAAGCACGAGCACGAGCACGATTTTTCCGAGGCGGGTGTCCGCGTACGGCAATAGTCAATCCACCCGCAGGCCAATTTCCTTGATAAGGGTGCGCATTCTGTCCATCTGCGTCGTAAGGAGCTGCTCGAACTCCTGCGGCGTGCTGGACATCGGCACGAATCCCTGCGCGCTGAATTTCTGCTGCACGGTTGGCGTGGCCATGGCGCGCACGATCGCCGAGTTGATCTGCGCAACGATGTCCTTGGGCGTCTTGCTGGACACCATGATTCCCGAGCCGCTGGACACGTCGAAACCGGGAAACCCGGATTCGGCGATGGTCGGCACGTCCGGCAGCTGCGGCCAACGCTTTGCCGAGGTCACTGCCACCGGCCGCACCCTGCCGCTGCGCAATTGGCCGAGCGCGGCTGCGTCGAACACGCTGAACTGCACCTGGTCGCCGATCAGTGAGGTGAGCGCTTCGTTGGTTCCGCGATAAGGCACGTGCGTTGCCGTCAGACCGGCGCGACGCAGGAACATCTCCGTGGTTAGGTGCGGACCGGCGCCGTTGCCGGTGGAGGCGTAGGAGAGGCCTTGCGGGGCCGCCTTCGCGAGTGCGATCAGGTCGGCCACGGTGGCCACCTTGGTGGTGGGCGAAACCGAGAGCACGAAGGGCGCGTCGGCGACCATGGACACGGGCGTGAGCGACGTGACGGGGTCGTAGGTAAGTTTCGAATATAGGTTGGCCGAAGTCGCATACGACAGCACGTAGGCGAGGTAGAGCGTGTGGCCGTCCGGCGGCGACTGCGCGACATAGCTCGAGGCGACGGTCGTGCCTGCACCGGGCCTGTTGTCGATGATCACGGCCTGCTGCCAGATCTCCGCCAGCCGGTCACCCAGAATGCGCGCGGATGCATCTGCCGAGCCGCCGGGGCTGAAGGGAACCACAATGCGCACCACCTTGGACGGGAAGCTGCTGGCGGGCGCTCCGGGCTGCTGTGCCGCGGCCGGCAGGACGGCCGACAAAAATAGGGCGGCTGCGAATGCGACCGTGGTTCGACGGAGTATGTTTCTCATGCGCTTTGTCTCCTGGGTGTTGGGATACGAATCGGTCAACAGCAACGTCCCGGCAGCCGCGAGAGGCCACCCGATTGGAACAGGGTGCCGGCCAGGGGTGAGGTCTCATGGGCTTCGACGTCATGGGCGTCGGTCGGCTCGCCCCGGCTCGCCATCTCCTTTCGGCGCGCAACCGTGGCGTCGAGGTCGACGTGTCCACTCTCTGCGAACACGATACCGTAGAGTTTCTCGGCGCGTCCTGCGGACACGTAGCCCTGGAGAATGTCGAACTCGACGCGCTCGACGGGCCGCTCTAGCGGATTGCCGTAGCCGCCGCCGCCGCCCGAACGCAGCACATACCGCTCATCCGGCTTGAGGGAGCGGGCTAGCACCTTGCCGCTGGGGAAGAAGGTCTCGCCTTCCTCTTCGAGCTGTACGGACACCCGATTGCCCGCGCCTGACAGGCCGCCGAAGAGGCCCCAGGGCCGGCAGTGCGTGCGGTCCACCTGGCAGTTGAACATCAGCGTGTTCACCGCGCGTCCGACCTTCTCGGTGCCCAGGCCACCTTGCCAGGTGCCTGCGCCGCCCGAGTCGCGCCGCAGCTGGTAGCGCTCGATGACGACCGGGTACTTCGCTTCGAGCTGTTCGATGGGTGCGTTGTGCGTGTCGCCGTCGTTGATGCAGATAGTGGCGTGCGAACCGTCCGCACCTTTTTTGGCACCCCAGCCGCCGCCTATCAGGCCGCCTGAGAAAATCATCAGCTGCCCGTCTGGACGGCGCGTATTGATGATCGCGGACATCAGGTCCGCGTGATGGCCGGCGATCACACGGTCAGGGATGGCTGGCGCGAGCGCCTTGAAGATGGTGTCCACTACCGTCATCGGGAAGGTCATCCACCAGCGCATTGCGGCGGGCCTCACCGCGCTCACGACGCGGCCGGGCGGCAGCACGATCTTCAGCGGCCGAAAACTGCCTTCGTTGATCGGCCGTTCCAGCGCCGAGGTGAGGCACTTGAACGCGACCTGGCAGCACGCGCGGCCAGCCGCCTCGCCGGAGTTGTAGAAACCGCGGACCTGTTCACCCACGTCGCTCAGATCGATCTCCATCTCATCGTCCTTGACGGTGACCTTCACGCGAATGGGGATCTTGCGGCCCGAAGCCACGCCGTCGTCGTCCATGTACGACTCGGCCTCGTAAACACCGTCGGGAATGCTGCGCACATGCTCACGCGCCACCGCCTCGGTGTGGTTCATGATGGCCGCGATCCCGTTCAGCACGGCGTCGGCGCCGTAGCGGTGCAGCAGCTCCGAGAAACGCTTCGCGCCCATCTTCACCGCCGCCACCTGCGCATTCAGGTCGCCGTTGGCGCGATCCGGCACCCGGACGTTCATGCGGATGATGGCCAGGATGTCCTTGTTGACTTCGCCGCTCTGTTCGTACTTCACGATGGGCATCTGCAGCCCTTCGGCGTAGATGTCGGTGGTCATGCCGTCCAGCACGCCGCCTATGTCGACCCAATGCGCCATGCAGGCAGTGAAGGCCACCAGGCGCTCGCGTTCGTACACGGGCACGACGAACGTCATGTGGTTCAGGTGGCTGCCGGTTGTGTAGGCGTCGTTGGTCAGCAGCACGTCGCCGGGGTTCAGGTTCTCGACGCCGAAGTGCTCGATCATCGCCTTCACCGTGTCGCTCATGCCGCGTATGAACATGGGCAGGCCAATGCCGATGGAGACGGTGTCGCCCTTGGCGTCGAACACGCCGACGGTGAAGTCCTGCGCCTCATAGATGATCATGTTGTAGGCCGTACGCATGAGGATGGCCTTCATTTCTTCGGTGATGGCGACCAGGCCGTTGCGCACGATCTCGGTCACGACCGGATCGTCAGCGCCGGTGCGCTGCGGCGCGGGGCGGTTTGGAGTCAACATCATTGGTTCCCGATCTGGATGACGAGGTCGCCCCAGGGGCTGACCTCCAGGTGATCGCCGGGCAGGACGACGGTGGTGGATGCGTGTTCTTCGACGAGCACGGGGCCGTCCATGGCGTCGCCTGCGGCCAGGCAGGAGCGCTGCACAACCGGCGTGTCCACGAAGCCGCCCGCCTCGCTGAAATACACCTTGCGAGTTTCGGTCTCCGGCGCGCGCTCGGTCGCGCGAAGCCGGCGGCTTTCCGGTTTGGATAGCTGGCCGATCACCGAAGCATGCAAGCTGACGATTTCCGCGGGCGCGCTCGCCGTGCTGAAGCCATAGCGGCGTGCGTGTATCGCATCGAAGTGTTTCTTGATGCCCCCCACGTCGTTCGCGGCAAAGAGGGAGGCCGGCAGCTCGACTGTGACTGAATGCTCCTGGCCTACGTAGCGCATGTCGGCTGCGCGGCGGGTCATGAGCTCGGCTCCGTCGGCCACCTGGGCCTGCAGCGAGGTGCGGCCTTCGTCCTCCATGCTGGCGTAGATCTTCTCCATGTCCGCCATCTCCAGGGTGGCGAGTGGACGGAACCAGGTCTTCACGAAGTCGCGCCGCAGGTCGGCCATGAGCATGCCGTACGCGGAGAAATGGCCGGGCGAAGGCGGGATGATGAGTTTGGGCATGCGCAGTTCGCGCGCCACCAGGCTGGCGTGCAGCGGGCCCGCGCCGCCGTAACCGACCATCGTGAAATCGCCGGCGTCCAGTCCGCGTTCCGTCGTGACGCGAGTGACGACGTGAGACATGGTGGTGGCCGCGATGCGGATGATGCCGTCGGCCGCGGCCAGCACGTCGATGCCAAGCGGGTCCGCCACATGCATCGCGAGCGCCGTGCGCGCCCGTTCCAGATCCAGCGGCATCTCGCCGCCGAGGAAGCGGCTTGCGCTCAGCCGCCCAAGCACCAGGTTCGCATCCGTCACGGTGGGTAGCGTGCCGCCGCGCGCGTAGCACGCCGGCCCCGGCATGGCGCCCGCACTCTGCGGCCCCACGCGCATGCCACCGCCCGGCTCTACGCGCGCCAGGCTGCCGCCCCCGGTGCCGACTTCCTGGATGTCGATCAGCGGGATCTGGATGGGCAAGCCATTGTTGTAACCACCGATCATGATGTTGCCGGCCATGACCACTTCGCCGTCATACACCACGCCGGCTTTCGCTGTCGTGCCGCCCATGTCGAAGGCAATCGCGTGCTTCAGCCCCAGGCGTTCGCACACTGCCTGCGTGCCTATCACGCCGGCGGCGGGACCGGACTCCAGCATGCGGATGCATTCGCTTTGCGCGCTCTTGACGTCGTAGAGGCCGCCGCTGGATTGCACCACGTAGAAGGTGCCGTCGAAGTTCTCGCGCGCGAGCCTGTCGTCGATTTCGGCGAGGTAGTTGCGCACGCGCGGGCCCACGTAGGCGTTCGCGGCCACCGTGGAGGTGCGCTCGAATTCCCGGTATTCCTGCGAGATCTCATGCGATGCGGTGATGAACATGCCGGGGCACAGCTCCTGCAAGCGGCGCTTGGCGTAGACCTCGTGCGCGGGGTTCGAGTAGGAGTGAAGGAACAGGATGGCCACAGCTTCCGCGTCCTCTTCGCGCAACTGCCGCGCGATGGTCTCCAGCTCTTCCTCGGCCAGGGGGATGAGCACCTCCCCCTTGGCGCTCATGCGCTCGGTGAGTTCGTAGCGCCAAGCCCGCTGGACGAGCGGCTCGTGCTTGGTAAAAAACAGGTTGTACGCGTCGGGGCGGTTGATGCGGCCGATTTCGTAAATGTCGCGAAAGCCGCGTGTCGTGACCAACGCGGTGCGTGCGCCGGTTCTTTCCAGGATGGTGTTGATCGCCACCGTCGTGCCATGCAGAAACAGCCGCGTCTGGGAAATCGGCGGCCCGGCCTTCTTGACGCCCGTGACGATGCCCTCAATCAGGCTGTCGGGGGTGGTGAGGGTCTTGCCGAAGTAGGACCGTCCGGTCTTCTCGTCAAAGGTCACCACGTCGGTGAACGTGCCGCCTACGTCCGCAGCGACGCGGTGAGCAGGTCGAGCTTCGGGCTGGATGTTTGTCATCGGTATTGAGTAAGGTTGCCCACAGAGTGTCGCCACCTGTCACCATGCGGTCCAATACCATCGAGGGGCGTGGCCATACCCAGCCCGTATGGAAGGAACGACCGTGGAACTGAGGCAATTACGATATTTCGTCGCCGTGGCCGAGGAGCAGAACCTCAGCCGTGCGGCCGTCCGGCTGCACTTGTCGCAGCCGCCCCTGACGCGGCAGATCCGCCAGCTGGAGAACGACCTGGGGGCACGTCTGTTCGAGCGGAACTCGCGTGGCGTGGAGCTCACGGAAGCCGGCAGCCTTTTCCTGAACGATGCGCGCAACATCCTGGACATGATCTCGCGCGCGGCGGATCGCGCGCGCAGCGCCCACGAAGGGCAGATCGGCCGGCTGGACGTTGCCGTGTTCGGATCGGTGATGTTCGGCCGCCTGCCCCGGCTGCTCGCAAAATTCCGTTCCGCGCATCCCGGCGTCGAGTTGGTCGTCCACACCATGAACAAGGGCGACCAGATCGAAGCGCTGCGGCAAGGCAGAATCCATGCGGGCTTCAGCCGCCTGACGTCCAGCTACCCCGACATGGCCAGCGAGATGCTGCAGCATGAACGCCTGCTGGTCGCGTTGCCGGAGGGGCACGAGTTGTCGAATCGCAAGCAGCTGCGCGTGAAGGACCTCGCCGACTGCCCGTTGGTGCTTTTCGCCAGCGGACCGCGGCCCAACTTCACCGATGTGGTGTTTTCGCTCTTCGAACGGGTCGGGCTGCGTCCCACGATGGGCCAGACAGTGGAGGATGCGGTGACCGGCGTCGCGCTGGTGGCAGCTGGCTTCGGCGTCTGCTTGGTGCCGGAGTCCGCGTCGTATGTGCAGATGCCCGGCGTGGAATTCCGTCCGCTCACCCAGGCATCCAACCGGCTGCTGGACGTGAACTGCATTTATCGGCGCGCCGACCGTTCGGCCGTGATGGCCGAATTCGTGCGCATGGTGCGCGAGTTTGGCAAACAGCGATGAGGCTCAGCGCTGGCAAATGCATATGGCGTGGGTTATCCAGGGGATTTCCAAAGCGCGGGACTCCCGTTCGTGGCACCATCGATGACCACCATGCCCATCTCTCGCCGCACCCTTGTCTTCGCCCTGGCAGCCACAGCTTGCGGCGCCAATGCATCGCCCACGACTCCACTGCCACGGCATTCCACCGTACCCGGAGGCGTCGCGCGGATCGCGTTGGGCGCGGCCGACGAGCGACCAGTTGCGCACCAGGGTGACGTGCCTTTGCTCGTGGTGGGCAACGCGTCCGCGTGGACAGCCGTTGTCGGCATTCCGCTCAGCGCGTCAGAAGGACCAGCGCAGATCCACGTCCAATCCGGGGGCGGGCCGGTGCATACCCTCGACTACATCGTCCGACCCAAGAAATACCTGGAACAGCGGCTGCAAGTGGCGCCGGGGCAGGTGGAGCTGTCGCCGGAGGACCAGGCCCGATACGAGCGCGAACGCGAGCACCAGCGGAAAGTCATGGCCACCTTCTCTTCGAGTGTTCGCGCAGAATCGTTGATGATGGCGCCCCCGGTGTCCGGCCGGCGGTCCGGTTCCTTCGGCTTGCGCCGGGTGTTCAACGGCCAGGCGCGGGCGCCGCACTCGGGCATGGACATCGCGGCTGCCACCGGTACGCCGGTCAAGGCGCCTCTGGCGGGGAGCGTGCTCGATACCGGCGACTACTTCTTCAATGGCGGCACGGTGTGGCTGGACCATGGGGGCGGGCTGCTCACGCTGTACTGCCACCTGAGCGAAACCAGCGTGAAGCCAGGGGATGTGCTGCGCGCCGGGGACAAGCTGGGGGCCGTCGGCGCCACGGGCCGCGCGACTGGTCCGCATCTGCACTGGGGCGTGCTGCTCAACCGCACGATGGTGGATCCGGCGCTGTTTCTTCCCATGCCTGTGGCGCAACGGAAGTGACCGCGCTCCAGAACGTCTCCGCCGCGCTTCCTGCCGGGCGTGGATCGCGATAGAGCCGAATCTCCAGGGGAATCCACCAATCGCTTGCCGCCGCGGCAACGAGCCGGCCCGCCGTGATGTCCTCTTCCACCAGTGTCTCCGGCAGCCAGGCGATTCCACGCCCGTCAAGCACCATCGTTCGCAGCACGGACGCGAGGTGGGCCGTGAAAGCCACGCTCACGGGAAGGGAGTCGAGCCGCCGGCCGACGACCGCGCGCACGATGCGGCCCAGGCCGGACTCCAATGTGTACTGAAGCACCGGCACTTCGTCGGCGGGCCGACCCACGAGAGAATGCCGTGGCGCTCCCTGCTTGCCGGGCGATGAGACGGGGATCAATCTATCCTGGCCAATCCGCGCCGACACGTACGTGTCTGCATCCAACGCTCCCTGGGCCTGTGAGTGCGCGTGGCCGAGGACAAACTGGACCTTGCTTTGAAGCATCAGGGCTTCGCATCGCTGGAGCACGTCCGAGACGAGCTCCAGCGGGCCGATCGTGGTTCTCGTTTCGAGGCCGCGCAGCCAGCGGGGCAAGAAGGTGAACGAGAGCGCGTGTGTGGACGCAATGCGAAGGGTGATTGCATTCGACTCTGCCACGATCCGGGCCTCACCCGGCACGCGCGCTACTCGCATGAGGAGTTCGTCGGCCACTGCGCGAAACCATTCCCCGACGGCGGTCAGTCTCGCGGGCTGTGTGCTCCGGTCGAACAACTCTGCGCCAAGCCATTCCTCCAGCGCCCGGATCCGCCGGCTGAATGCGGGCTGCGTCATGTGCCTCTCTTCGGCAGCCCTCGAGAAGTTGCCCGTGTCCGCCAGGGTGCGGAAGTCTTCAAGCCAGCCAAAGTTGAGCATCGGTGCTTCCAAAGCATCAAAGGAGAGAAAAACAGCATTGGCAACGAACCCGGAGATTGCCGAACATCGAGGCTCCCCTCAAGACCCCAGGAGATACCCCGTGAAGATCGTCGAAATCCGCGAAAAGACCATTCCCATCAGTTCGCCCATCCGCAATGCCTACATCGACTTTAGCAAGATGACGCTGAGCCTGGTCGCCGTGATCACCGACGTGATCCGGGACGGCAAGCCGGTGGTCGGGTACGGATTCAACTCGAATGGCCGCTACGGCCAGGGCAAGCTCATGCGTGAGCGTTTCATCCCCCGCCTCATGGAGGCCAGCCCCGACTCGATGGTCGACGACAGCGGCAGCAACCTCGATCCGCACAAGATCTGGAACACCATGTTCACCAACGAGAAGCCGGGCGGACACGGTGAGCGCTCGGTGGCGATCGGCACCATCGACATGGCCGTCTGGGATGCAGTCGCCAAGATCGAAGGCAAGCCGCTGTTCCAGCTTCTGGCCGACCGCTACGGCGACGGCAAGCCGAACCGCAAGATCTTCGTGTACGCGGCCGGTGGCTACTACTACCCGGGCCAGGATCACGAGAAGCTCAAGGACGAGATGCGCAGCTACATCGACCGCGGCTACACCGTGGTCAAGAAGAAGATCGGCGGCGCCTCGCTCGACGAAGACCTCCGCCGCATCGATTCGATCCTGAGCGTGCTGCAGGACGGCCAGAAGCTGTGCGTCGACGCGAACGGCCGGTTCGACCTCGACACCGCCATCGCCTATGCCAAGGCGCTTTCGCAGTACGACCTCTTCTGGTACGAGGAGCCGGGGGACCCGCTGGATTTCGAGCTTCAGGCCACCCTGCGCAACTACTACAAGAACCCGATGGCGACGGGCGAAAACCTGTTCTCGATGCAGGACGCGCGCAACCTGATCCGCTACGGCGGCATGCGAGCCGACCGCGACTGGCTGCAATTCGACTGCGCCTTGAGCTACGGCCTGGTGGAATACCTGCGAACCCTGGACATGCTCAAGGAGCACGGCTGGTCCGCCGGCCGTTGCATTCCCCATGGCGGCCATCAGATGTCGCTGAACATCGCCGCGGGCCTGGGCCTGGGCGGCAACGAGTCCTACCCCGACCTGTTCCAGCCCTTCGGCGGGTTCCCCGATGGCGTCAAGGTGCAGAACGGCCACGTGACGCTGCCGGACCTGCCGGGCATCGGCTTCGAGGGCAAGTCGGACCTCTACCGGGAAATGCAGGCGCTTTCGGCCTGAGCCGCCGCTATGGGCAGTGCCCTAATGCAGCGACGATAGAAACGTCTTCAACTCCGGCGTTGCCGGGCTGCCGAAGACCTGCTCCGGGGTGCCGGTCTCGTGCACCCGGCCCTGGTGCATGAACACGATGCGGTCGCTGACCTTGCGCGCGAAGTTCATCTCGTGCGTCACCATGATCAGCGTCATTCCCGCCTGTGCCAATCCCTCGACCACCTGCAGCACCTCGCCGACCAGCTCGGGGTCGAGCGCGGAGGTGATCTCGTCGCACAGCATCACTTCGGGGTTCATGGCGAGCGCGCGCGCGATGGCCACCCGCTGCTGCTGGCCTCCTGAAAGCTGTTCGGGCCGGCTGTCGAACTTGTCGGCCAGCCCCACGCGCTCCAGCAGCGCCTGCGCCGCACGCCGCGCCTCGTCCTGCGTCATCCGCTTGACCAGTCGGGGCGCCAGCATCACGTTGCGCCCCGCACTGAGGTGCGGGAACAGGTTGAAGCTCTGGAACACCATGCCCACGTTCTGCCGCAGGTCGCGCAGCGCGCGCGGGTCGTCGGCCCGCAGGGGCTGGCCGTCGATCGCGATGCTGCCTTCGTCGAAGCGTTCCAGGGCGTTGATGCATCGCAGCAGCGTGCTCTTGCCCGAGCCGCTGCGGCCGATGATGCACACCACCTCGCGGCGGCCGATATCCAGGTCGATGCCTTTGAGCACCTCGTTGTCGCCGAAGCGCTTGCGCAGGCCCGCGATGCGCACCATGGAGAAGGGGCCGGATTCGATGGACATGGTCAGGGGGCGGATTTCAGCCGCCGCTCGATGCGCCGGCTCCAGAGGGACAGGGGAAAGCACAGCGCGAAGTACATCAGTGCCACGCAGCCGTACACGAGGAAGGGGCGAAACGTTGCGTTCGAGATCGCCTGGCCGGCCTTGGTCACCTCGAAGAAGCCGATCACCGAGGTGAGCGCCGTTCCCTTGACGATCTGCACCATGAAGCCCACGGTGGGCGCCACGGCGATGCGCGCCGCTTGCGGCAGGATCACGTGGCGCAGTTGCTCTCGCAGGTTCATTGCCAGGCTGGCGCCCGCTTCCCACTGGCCGCGCGGCACGGCCTCGACGCAGCCGCGCCAGATCTCGCACAGGTAGGCCGCCCCGTAGAGGGTGAGGCACACGGCCGCCGACAGCAGCGGCGAAGTGTCGAAGCCGAGCAGGGCCAGCCCGAAGTACGTGAGGAACAGCTGCATCAGCAAAGGCGTGCCTTGGAACAGCTGCACGTACAGCGCCACGCCGCGCACGGCGCCCGGCCAGCGCGCGGTGCGCGCCACCAGCAGCGAGAGGCCCAGCACCGCGCTGCCGGCGAAGGCGATCAACGACAGCGCCAACGTCCAGCGCAGCGCCAGCAGCAGGTTGCGAAGGATGTCCCAGTAGCTGAAATCGACCATGAAGGGCTCTTTCGGTTTCAGGCGCGCACCAGCAGGCGTGCCAGGCGATTGAGCGCGTCGCGCATGACGACCGCCAGTGCCAGGTAGATCGCGCTGACCACGATGTAGGACTCGAAGGTGCGGTAAGTGCGGCTGGAGATCAGGTTGGCCGCGTACGAGACCTCCTCCGCGGAGATCTGCCCGCATACCGCTGAGCCCAGCATTACGATGATGACCTGGCTCACCTGCGCCGGCCACACGCGCAGCAGCGCGGGCGGCAGCACCACGCGGCTGAAGACCTGCCAGCGCGTCAACGCCAGGCTCTGCGCGGCCTCGACCTGCCCGCGCGGCGTCGACTCGATGCCCGCGCGCACGATCTCGCAGGAGTAGCCGCCCAGGTTAAGCACCATCGCCAGCATGCTTGCGACTTCCGGCGTGAGCTTCACGCCGAGCGAGGGCAGGCCGAAGAAGATGAAGAACAGCTGGATGATGAAGGGCGTGTTGCGCACCAGCTCCACGTAGGCGCCCACCATGTTGCGGGCCCAGCGCGGGCCCTCGGCCCGGGTCCAGGCGCAGGCGATGCCCAGCGCCGTGCCGACGACGGCCGACAACAGCGTGAGCACCGCCGTCAGCGCCACGCCGCGCAGCAGCATGGGCCACTGCGCGAGCACGATGGCGAAGTCGAACTGCATGGCGCGGGCGGCGTCCGCTTAGTCGGGCAGGTTGCCGGTGCCGCGGCCCAGCCACTTCTGCGAAATCTTCTCCAGCGTGCCGTCTGCCTTGGCGGCGCGCAGGATCGCATTGACCTTCTCGACCAGCGTCGTCTCACCCTTGCGCGCGCCGATGAAGTTGGGGGAGTCCTTCAGCAGCAGCTTGTACTCGGCCTGCACCTGCGGGTTCTTCTGGATGGCGGCGGCCGCGACGGCCGCGCCGGTGGCCAGCAGCTGCGTCTGTCCCGAGATGAAGGCGGCGACCGTGGAGTTGTCGTCCTCGAAGCGCTGGATCTTCAGCGCGGGCGGCGCCACCTGCTGAAGGATGTCGTCCTGGATGGTGCCGCGGGTCACGGCGAGCGTCTTGCCACCGAGATCGGCGTAACTCTTGATCGCCATGGACTTCGGGCCGAACACCGCCTGGAAGAAGGGTGCGTAGGCGATCGTGAAGTCGATGACCTTCTCGCGGTCCGGGTTCTTGCCGAGTGCCGAGACGATCAGGTCGATCTTCTTGGTTTGCAGGTAGGGGATGCGGTTGGGCGTGCTCACCGGCACCAGATCGGCCTTGACGCCGAGCTTGTCCGCGACCAGCAATGCCACGTCGACGTCCACGCCCTGCGGCTTCATGTCGGGGCTCATGAAACCGTAGGGGGCGAAGTCGGTGGGGATGCCCAGGGAGATGGATTTCCTGGACAGCACAGCCTGCAGCGAAGCATCCTGGGCCTGTGCAGAGGGCGCGGCAAACAGCAAGGCGGCCGAGAGCAGGCCGGAAAGGGCGGAGAGCAGTTGGGTCTTGTTCACTTCGGGTCTTTCTTCATTGAGATGCTGAGATGGAGCTGAACTGGCAAGTTGCGTGCCAATGAACCAAGGCCGCCGTTCCCCTTGCTGCTACAGCGGACGGGTGGCACTTTCGTTCCATGCATATCAATTAAAGAAATGTTTGTTTCATGGTGGTGCGCGCCGCGCTCCAAACTGGGGTGCCAACCGGGTGGTACAAATCGGCCGTACGGCATTACGACAGGAGACAGCCATGAACGATGAAGAGCTGAACATCAGTATTCGCAAATTCCTGAAGACGGTGGGCGTGAGCTCTCAACGCGAGATCGAGCATGCCGTCGCGAAGGCGATGCAGGACGGCGCGATCGCGGGCATGGAAATCTTTCCCGCCCGAATGACGCTGGAGATTCCCGGGCTCCGCCTGAGGGTCGAGTTCGAAGGAGAGATTCGGCTAGAGGCGGCGCCGGGCGTAGCCTAGCGCGCACCAGCCGACGCGCAAATGCGCTTCCAGTGCTCGCCCTCCCAGTACACGCGCGCGCAAACCGCGCAGATGCTGAAGCGCTCGTAGAGCTCGCGCACCGCCGGCGGCAGACGGTGTTCCACCTGTGCCTTGGCGACGGGATGCAGCGGCCCATTGCAGCCCGGGCAGAGCGTGAAGGGCCGCGCGCTGCGCGCGAGTTGGAGCCGCTCGCAGACTTCCCGAAGCTGCTCCTGCGGCCGCAGCGCGTGCAGGTAACAGCCGTGCGTAATGCTCTTCCGCTTGAGCAGGTCGCGGTCCCGTGTCAGAACGATGCGAGCCTGCGCCGCCGCGATTCGCTCGATTTCGTCGTCGGCAAAGCCATTGTCGTACAGCGTGTCGAAGCCCATCATTCGCAGCAGGCGGGCCAGGGAGCCAAGATGGGTGTCGGCCACGAAGCGAGTGTCACGCAGCGGCTGGTCACGCACGCGCAGCAGCGGCGTGATGTCGAAGGTCTCGAATTTCGGGTAGACGGCTACGCGGTCGCCCTCGCGAAGGACCGTGCCAAAGCCGACCGATTCGCCGTTGAGCAAGATCAGCTCGACCTCGGTGTGCGGAATGCCGAGCGCCTCGATCATGTGCTTGGTCGTGGCGGCTCGGGCGCAGGGCACGGTGAACTCGCGCCGCCTACGCTCGGGCGCGAGGAAATCGTTCAGCTCTTCGTAGAAGCGGAAGGTCGCAGTCACCATCCGCGATGTCAGTTACCTGATCTGCAGCAGGACGGTGCCTTGCGTTACCGCGGGCGCGCTCGTGCCGGTGTCCGGCGCATTCTTCTGGATCCAGTCGCGCGCGACTTTCATGCTTTGCTCGGCGCCCGACTGATCCTCGCAGACCGTCACCGACACGCCGCCGTCGCCACTGCGCAGCAGCGTGTAGCTCGTGAGTCCGGGTACCTCTCGAATGACAGCTTCGACATCGCGCTTGCGTTCCTCCAGCACGTCGAACAGTCGGCTCGCGCCTGCGCCTGAATAGGTCCTGACGACTGCATACATATCGGCCTCCATGGAAGTGATGTACCCCACCGGGGCAAAAGCGCCGGACCGCCGGCCCGGCCCCAGCTATGCAGCGTAGGCGCGAACCTCGCGTTTGCAAGTGGAATCGCGCTCGTGCTGGATGCGATCACGGCTCGGCCAGTGGGGAGCGGCCGTGAGTGAACCACTATGTGGTGTCGCCGCGTACCGAGAGCCTCGTCGGCGCAAACATGCTGCGCCCCAGCCAGCGCCACAGCAACTGACCCTGGCGCCCGGCTGCCCGCACGACCAGCAAGCCGGCGCGGATCTCCTGCTCAGGATCGCTGTCGCCCGTCCAGATCTCGGTCAGCGAGCGGACGGTGGATTCCACGATCACCGTCACTTCGTGACCCGGATCATCGCGGCACAGATCAGCCGTGCCGTCCACCACCACCAGCCACCACAATTGCTCCGCCGCGGGCGCGTCGCTGAAGCGGAAATGCACCACGGTTCGGCTTGCCGGGAACTCATCGATAAGCGCAAAACGCCGGATGTCCCACATCAGGAAACCGGCATCGAGCTGCTCGCGCCGCAGCCGGCTGCCGATCCACCGCGCGCCCCAGTGACCGATGGCGACGACGATCGGGCGCAGTTCCTCGCCCACGTGGAAAGAGATCGAGAGCACGCTGGCTCGCTTCGAGACGGGCGAGGAAGGCTTCGTCGGCCCTTGCGAAATGCTCGTCGGCAGCGGAACGCGCTGACTTTGCGATGCGACCGCGCGCAGGGACCTCGCCCTGTGCTCAGGCCGCCTCAATCCGCCGTGATCTTCGCTGCCTGGATCGTCTTGGCCCAGAACGCTGTCTCGCGGTCCACCAGCGCCTGCAAGTTGGCCGGCGAGAGATAGCGCAGTTCGATCCCCGCCGTCGCGGCGCGGGTCTTCGTTTCGGGCAATTCGAGCGCCTGCTGGATCGACGTCGTGAGCTTGTTGACCACGTCAGGGGGCGTGCCGGCCGGCGCGAAGATCGCCACCCAGGCTTCGAGCTCGAAGCCCTTGAGCCCCGCCTCCGCGGTGGTGGGCACCTGCGGCACGTTGGGATGGCGCACCTTGCTCGTGACCGCGAGCCCCTTGAGCTTGCCGGCCTGGATGTGCCCCATCACGGACGGCGGCGTGGTCATGAACACCTGCACCTGGCCCGACAGCACGTCGGCGATCGCGGAGCCGGAGCCGCGGTACGGGATGTGGACCATGCTCGTGCCGGTCTGCATCTTGAACATCTCGGTGCCCACGTGCGACAGCGAGCCATTGCCCTGCGACGCGTAGCTAACCTTCCCCGGGTTGCTCTTGAGATACGCGACGAACTCCTTGAGGTTGGCCGCGGGGACGGAAGGGTGCACGGCGATGAGGTTGGTGGCCGCCGTGATCAGTGCGACGGGCGCAAAGTCCTTCTGCGCCCACGGCATCTTGGGGAACAGGGCCGGGTTGCCCACGTGGTAGGCCGAGTACGAGACGAGCAGCGTGTGCCCGTCGGGCGCCGACCGCGCCACGTGGCCGTAGGCGATATTGCCACTGGCTCCGCCGCGGTTGTCGATCACGACCGATTGGCCCAGGATGCGCGAAAGCGGCTCGCTCAGCAGCCGTGCGGAGCCATCGACCAGCCCGCCAGGCGGATTGGGCACGATCAGCGTGATCGGCTTCTGGGGGAACGCCTGCGCGTTGGCAATGCTGCCGATGCCGGCCAGCGCCAGCGCGATGCTCAACCGGCGAAGCGCCGTTCTTCTCGATTTCATGGCTTGTCTCCTGTTTGTTTCCAGAAGCATAGGGCATCCGCATCTCAACAAAAAAGAAAAGGCCCGCTGCCTTCGCAGGCAACGGGCCTTCCCGCTCAAGCGCTCATCAATGGCGACGCGGGTTGCGCGGAGCGCGATCGAAGTGGTTCACCACGCCATCACGGTCGAAGTCGCCCCACTGGGGATGGCGCCACGTGGCGCGTGCATCGTAGAAGCGCGAGTCGCGGTCGAACTTGTTGGGGATGCCATCACGGTCGGCATCGCCCATTGCGCGACCGCGGCGGCCATAGCCATCAAAGCGATCGCTGTCATGGCCGAATTGCACCGTCTGCGGCTGCGTGTAGATCGTGCGCTCCTGCATCGGGATCTGCTGGTGTTGCACGAACACCGGCGCCGGTTGCACGTAGCGGTGTGGCGTGTTCAGGTCGACGACCAGCGTCACGTCGGTGCGTGCATGCGCCGCGGAGCCCACCACGACCGCGCCCAGCGCGATGGCAGTAGCAATGAAGGACTTTGCGGAGAAGAGGCGGTTCATGGAAGCTCCTTTGGTTAGGTGCTTGCATGGTGCGACCGCGTGCGTGAACGGGGCCTGAACGCAGAACTCGATGGTGTATCGCGCTGGTAAAGAACAGGCGTCATCAACACCCATGGGAAAATCAGCGCGATGTCATTGCCTTTCCGTCCGGCAGGAGAACTGCACCTTCCTTATCTGCAAGGCTACCCGCACGAAGTGCTGGTGCAGGTGCGTGAATTGATCGAGGCCGGCCGATTGGCCCAGGCGCTGGCGCAGCGCCATCCTGATGCGCATGACGTTCGCACCGAGCGCGCCCTCTACGATTATGTGAACGAGCTCAAGTCGAGCCACATGAAGAGTGCGCCGCCGCTGTCAAAGGTGGCCTGGGACCCGAAGCTGCACATCATGAGGAACGTGCTGGGCACCCACACGACAGTCTCTCGCGTCCAGGGCAACCGGCTCAAGGCCAAGCGCGAAATCCGCATCGCCACGCTTTTCAAGGAAGCGCCGGCGGACTTCCTGCGCATGATCGTCGTCCACGAGCTGGCGCATTTGAAGGAACGCGAACACGGCAAGGCGTTCTATGCGCTGTGCCTGCACATGGAGCCGAACTATCACCAGCTGGAGTTCGACCTGCGGCTGTGGCTCACCGCGAAAGAGCTGACGTAGGGGGCAGCACACAAGCCGATCAAAGCCAGGTCGTTCCCTCCGGTGTGCGAATCTCGGTTTGCGGATCACCTTGGCTCACCATCGCGCCAATGGCGATGCTGAGAAGCGAGATGAAAATGCTGGCGAAGAACGCCGTCCAGAAGCCCGAGACCTGGAAGCCCTTCACCAGCCGCGCGACCAGCAGGATCATCAAGGCATTGATCACCAGCAGGAAGAAGCCGAAGGTGACGAGCGTCAGCGGCAGTGTGAGCACGATCAGCAGCGGTTTGACGATCGCATTCGCAAAGCCGAGCAGCAGGGCTGAAATCACCAGCGAGGTTGTGTCGGTGAATTTCAGGCCCTTGAAAAGGAGGCTGGCCAGCCACAGCGCCAACGCGGTAATGGCCCAGTGAAGCAGGAACTGCGCGAGGTTCTGGAGCATGTCAGGTGTCCTGCCCTGAGTTGCCCTGGCGCTTGGTCGCGATCAGCGATTTGACTTCCGATATCGACGACCGCGTGCGGCCCGCCTCGGGCTGGCGCAGCGGCTCCACTTCACGCATGGTGGCGAGGCTTCGTTGCGCGAGCGCCTGGTAGGCGCGCGTGCCTTCGAGTTTCCACGCGATCTCTTCGTCCTTGAGCGGTCTGATCACCTTGGCGGGAACACCGGCGACGAGGCTGCGGGCGGGCACCTGCATGCCCGCGGGCACCAGCGCGCACGCGGCGACGATGGACTGCGTGCCTACTTCGGCTTCGTCCATGACGACGGCATTCATGCCCACCAACGCATCCCGCCGCACCACGCAGCTGTGCAGGATGGCGCCGTGCCCGATGTGCCCGTTCTCCTCCACCACCGTGTCCTGCTTGGGGAAGCCATGGATGACGCAGGTGTCCTGGACGTTGGCGCCGGCCTCGAGCACGATGCGGCCGAAGTCGCCCCGCAGGGAGGCGCAGGGCCCCACATAACAGTTGGGGCCGACGATGACGTCGCCGATGAGCACGGCGGTGGGATGGACGAATGCGCTCGGGTCGATCACGGGCACGATGCCGTCGAGTGAGTAGCAGGGCATGAAGGTTTCCTTGGGGCCGGGTGTGCCGGCCACTCCATTGTCCCGACTCCGGCTGGCACAGCATTTGCATCTTATCTTGGATACAAGATTGGATGCTCATAGATGGTGCAAGCCGCGATCCCCGCCGATTCCATTGCCAAGCCGCCGGCTCGCGCGGGTGGCCTGGCAGCCGTCGCCTGGATCACGAAGCTGGATCGGCCCCTGGCCACCAGCGAAACAGGCCCGCTCGCCGGCCTGACTTTCGCGGCCAAGGACAACATCGACGCGGCCGGCATGCCGACAACCGCGGGCTGCCCGGCATTCGCGTATCGGCCCGCCGAGCACGCCACGGTGGTGCACCGATTGCTCGCGGCTGGTGCGCAGCTGGCGGGGAAGACCAACCTGGACCAGTTCGCCTGTGGCCTGAACGGCACGCGATCGCCGTATGGTGCCGTGCCCAACGCATTCAGCCCCCTTCATATATCCGGCGGCTCCAGTTCGGGCTCCGCCTATGTGGTCGCGACGGGCCAGGTCGATTTCGCGCTGGGCACGGACACGGCCGGCTCAGGCCGTGTCCCGGCGGGCCTGAACAACATCGTCGGACTGAAGCCCTCCAAAGGCTTGATCAGCGCGCGCGGCGTCGTGCCGGCCGCGCAGAGCGTGGACTGCGTTTCGATCTTCGCGCGCACGGTGGGGCTCGCCGCGCGCGTGCTGCGGGCGGCCATGGGCCATGACGCGGCCGACCCGTTCTCGCGGCGGCTGGTGCTCGCGGATACGCCGTTCGCGCGGCGCTTCTGCTTCGGCGTGCCCTCGCAGCTGGAGTTCTTCGGTGACGCGTTGTCCGAAGCCGCATTTCGCGAGGCGGTGGCGCGCCTGCGCGAGCTGGGCGGCACACCCGTGGCCGTCGATTACCAGCCGCTGGCGCAAGCCGCCGCGCTGCTGTACGAAAGCGCACTGGTGGCCGAGCGCTACGCGGCCATTCGAGCCTTCTTCGACCGGCACGAAAGCGAAGTCGTGGAGCCGGTGCGCGGCATCATCGCGAAGGGTCGCGAGTTCAGCGCCGCCGATCTCTGCGAAGCGCAAACCCGCCTGCGGTTGTTGGGTCAGCAGGCCGCGACGATGTGGGACACGATCGACGTGCTGCTCGTGCCCACCGCGCCGACGCACTACACCGTCACGCAGATGCAGGCCGACCCGGTCGCGTTGAATCGCAACCTCGGCGCGTACACCAATTTCGTGAACTTGCTGGACTACGCGGCGATTTCCGTGCCGAGCGCGATGAGGCCGGATGGATTGCCATTCGGAATCACGCTGGTCGGTCCTTGCGGCAGCGATTGGCAGCTGGCCGAACTGGGGCAGCGTTATCACGATGCGACGGGGCTTGCGCAAGGTGCGACGGGTGAGCGACTGCCTCCGCCGCAGGAGATCGCGGCGCTCTGCCCCCACCCCAACCCTCCCCCGGAGGGGGAGGGAGCAAAGCGCGTGAAGGTGGCTGTGGTGGGGGCGCACCTTTCGGGCATGCCGCTGAACGGGCAACTCACCGAACGCGGAGCCACGCTGGTGGGCGCTGCCGAGACGGCGCCGGATTACCGATTCTTCGCATTGCCGGGCACGGTCCCGCCCAAGCCCGGCCTGCTGCGCGTGGCGCCGGGCACCGGCGCGCGCATCGCGCTGGAGATCTGGGACATGCCGATCGAACACTACGGCTCCTTCGTCGCGCTGATTGCCGCGCCTTTGGGCATCGGCACGCTGGAGCTGGCCGACGGCAGCAATGCCCAGGGTTTCCTCTGCGAGGCCCAGGCCACGGCCGGCGCGCGGGACATCTCTCATCTCGGCGGATGGCGCGCCTACATCGCCTCGCTGCAGCAACAGCAGCAATAACCCCTCACGCAACCCACCCTCAAGCAGGAGAACCCATGACCATCCGCACAACCCCGACGGCCACCTTGTCGCGCCGCACCTTGCTGCAAACCGGTGCGGGAGCCGCCGCTCTGGCGGTGCTGGGCGCCCCGAAGGTTCACGCGCAAACCGGGCCGAAGATCCGCATCGGCTACTGGCCCATCGCCGCCGGCCTGCCCTTCTACGCCGCCGTGGAAAAAGGCTTCTTCAAGGAGGCCGGGCTCGATGTGGAAGCAATCAAATTCGCCGGCGCCCAGCAGATCATGGAGGCCATGCTGGCGGGCCGATGCGACGGCAGCTCCAACGGCACGGGCTCGGCCAATCTCGCCGTGGGCGAAATCGCGTCGCCCGGCACCTTCAAGATCTTCGCGGCCAACCCCAGCAACGCGAAGAACGTGCTCGACCAGTTCCTGGTGCCCGCGGCCAGCCCGGTCAAGACCATCGCCGAACTGTCGGGAAAGCGGATTGCCTCCGGCCCAGGCATCCAGAACGTCACACTCGCCAAGACCGTGCTGGAGCGCGCGGGCGCCAAGAACGTGAGCGTGATCGAGCTGCCCATCGGCCAGCACGTGGCCGCGCTAGCCGCGGGCCAGGTCGATGGCGTCTACACGCTGGAACCCACCGGCACCATCGGCCGCCTGAACGGCACGACGCGCATGCTCGAAGCGGGCGTGATCGCGAAGTACATCCTCGGTGATCCGCTGGCCCCGTGGTTCGGCGGCTCGGCATCGCTCAAATCGGAATTCGTGCAGAAGCACCCGGTGGAAGCCAAGAAGTTCGTCACCGCCTACGCCAAGGGCATCGCGCTGGTGCGCAGCAACCCGGCCGAAGCCCGCCAGTACCTCAAGGGCTACACCGCGATCGAGGGACCGCTGACCAGCGAGGTGCCGCTGGCCGCCTACACCCTCTACAACGAGTTCACGCCCAAGGACATCGCGCACTTCCAGAAGTTCTTCGACCTGTTCGCGGACAAGGGCATCTTCCCGTCGCGCCTGATGGTCGACTCCATGATCTACAAGGGCTGAGCATGCTGGCGCCCACCTTGCGTCGCGCCTCATGGGGCCGCACCCTGCCGTTTCTCGGGCCGGTGTTGCTCTTCATCGCCTGGGACTTCGTGGTCCGCTTCGGCTTCATCAAGCCGATCTTGCTGCCGTCCCCGGCCGACACCCTCGGCGCGCTGGTCACCGGCCTCATGGGCGGGCCGCTGCTTCTGGACTTCGCGGTGACAGTCAAGCGCACGCTGCAGGCCTTCGCGATCGCAGCGGTGATCGGCGTGCCGCTGGGCGTGCTGCTCGGCAGCAACGAGAAGGCGTATCGCAGCGTTGAGTTCCTGATCGACTTCTTCCGCTCAACGCCCTCGTCGGCGCTGATCCCGCTGTTTCTGCTGATCTTCGGCGTGTCGGATATCAACAAGGTAGCGATCGCCGCGTTCGGCGCCTTCCTGATCGTCGTCTTCAACAGCGCCTACGGCGTCATCAACGCGCGCAAGCAGCGCGTGATGGCCGCCAAGGTGATGGGCGCGTCGCGCTGGCAGATCTTCCGCGACGTGCTGATCTGGGAGAGCCTGCAGCCGTCATTCGTCGGCCTGCGCTCGGCCGTGTCGATGGCGTTGGTGATCGTGATCGTCGCCGAAATGTTCATCGGCTCGGAGAGCGGCCTGGGCCACCGCATCATCGACGCGCAGCAGGTGCTCAACGTCAAGAGCATGTACGCCGCGATCCTGTCGGCGGGCGGGCTGGGCTACGCGCTCAATGTGCTGTTTCTCCTGGCCGAGCGCCGCATCGTGCATTGGAGCGGCCGATGAACGCCGTATTGAAATCACCCGTCGAGGTCTACGCCGACATTCCGATGCCGGAATTCAGGCCCGGGCCCGCCGGCACCGAAATCACCATCCGCGGACTGACGAAGTACTTCGCCGGCTGGCCGCTGTATGAGAACTTCGATCTCGACATCCCCAAGCACAAGATCGTGTCGGTGTTCGGCCCCAACGGCTGCGGCAAGTCGACGCTGATCAACATGATCGCGGGGCTGGTGCCCATCGACGCGGGCGAGATCCTGTTCGACGGCAAGTCGCTGAAGGACACCCGCATCGGCTACGTGTTCCAGAACTACCGCGAAGCACTGTTCCCGTGGATGCGCACCATCGACAACATCGCCTACCCGCTCAAGCTGGAGGGAAAGTCCAAGGCCGAGGTGGACCGCCGCATGCAGGAGCTGGTCGCGTCCTTCGACGTGAAGTTCGACCTGAACCGCCACCCCTACGAGCTCTCGGGTGGCCAGCAGCAGACCGCGTCCATCATGCGCGCGCTGGCGAACCAGCCGGAAGTGCTGTTCCTCGACGAGCCCTTCTCGGCGCTCGACTTCGAGATGACGCTGTTCATCCGCGAGAAGCTGCAGGAAGTCTTCATGAAGACGGGCACAACGATGCTGCTGGTCTCGCACGACCTGGAAGAGGCGGTGTACCTGGCCGACCAGGTGCTGCTGCTGACGAAGCGGCCGACCCGCGTGGCCGAAGTGCTGCCCTACGGCGACGCGCGGCCCCGCACCGTCGAGACGCTGTCCGAGGCGAGCTTCATCGCCACCAAGAAACGCAGTCTCGAAATCTTCCAGCGCGAGGTGCGGCGCTAGCCGCGTGGCCATGAGCGACGAGGAGGTCCTGGCCTATGTGAACGCTGCCGCCGCCGCGGCGGGCTTGCCACTGGACGCGGCCGGCGCGCTACGCGTGGCCGCGCACCTGGCGCGCACCGCCGCGATGGCGCAGCTGCTGGAATCGGCAGGCCTGCAGGCCCATGACGAACCGGCGGAAGTGTTCAGGCCGGCGCCTTTTCCTCTGGAGCCCCTGGCATGAAGACCGCGCAGTTGCTGCGTTCGATTGCCTCTGGCGAGCTGAGCGCGGGCGAAGTGCTCGACGAAGCGATTGCACGGATCGATGCCACGGACGCGCGCATCAACGCTTTCACCGGCAAGACACTGGCGCGCGCCCGGGCCGAGGCGAATGCGGTGGACGCCCGGCGTGCGCGGGGCGAGGCGCTGCCACCCCTCGCTGGCCTGCCTTACGCGGTGAAGAACCTATTCGACATCGAGGGCATGACCACGCTCGCCGGCTCGAAGATAAACCGTGAGCTCGCGCCTGCCCCTGCCGATGCCGTGCTCGTGCAGCGCCTGAAAGCTGCGGGGGCGGTGTTACTCGGCGCGCTCAACATGGACGAGTACGCCTACGGCTTCACCACCGAGAACACGCACTACGGGCCGACGCGCAATCCGCACGATGTCGAACGCATGTCGGGCGGTTCGTCGGGCGGCTCGGGCGCGGCGGTGGCGGCGAGCCAGGTGCCCTTCACGCTCGGGTCGGACACCAACGGTTCGATTCGTGTTCCCTCATCGCTGTGCGGCGTCTGGGGCCTGAAACCCACATTCGGGCGGCTCACCCGGCGCGGCACTTACCCTTTCGTGCACAGCATCGATCATCTGGGCCCGCTGGCGGACAGTGTCGAAGGCCTGGCCCTGCCGTATGACGCGATGCAGGGGGCGGACCCGCTCGACCCCGGATGCCATGCGCAGCGCACCCAACCAGTGGCGGCGGTGCTGTCGCAAGGCGTGAAGGGCTTGCGGGTTGGCTTGCTGGGCGGCTACTTCCAGGACAACGCAACGCCGGCCGCGTGCGCCGTTGCAGCACTGGCCGCGAACACGCTGGGCGCCGTCGACGAAGTGACATGGCCCGATGCGGCGCTGGGCCGCGCCGCCGCCTTCATCGTCACCGCGGCCGAGGGCGGCAGCCTGCACATGGCGGACCTGCGCGAGCGCGCCGATGACTTCGAGCCGCTGTCGGTGGACCGCTTCATCGCGGGCGCGCTGCAACCGGCGCACTGGTACCTGCAGGCGCAGCGTTATCGCCGCGTCCATCGCGACAAGGTCAATGCGCTGTTCGAGGAGTGGGACCTGCTGGTCGCGCCTGCCACGCCAGTCAGCGCACCCCTGATCGGCACGGAATGGATCGAGATCAACGGCGTCAAGCACCCTTGCCGCCCGGCCATGGGCCTGCTCACGCAGCCCATCTCCTTCGCCGGCTGCCCTGTCGTGGCCGCACCGATGTGGCCCGCGGGAACCGGCGGCATGCCGATTGCCGTGCAGCTGATAGCAGCGCCCTGGCGCGAAGACATCGCACTGCGCGCTGCGAAAGTGTTGCAGGATGCCGGCGTCGCATATCTGCGTACCTGTCATTGCGGCCCCGGATCGAGTCCGGGGTTTCAGCAAGACCCGCAATCCATTCTTCGATCACCCGGGTCATCCACCATGGATCCCGGATCAAGTCCGGGATGACAAGACGAATGGACATCAACCTCCCCGACGTGGTGGCCGAAGTCACGGCCGCATTCGACCGCTACGAGAAGGCGCTGGTCACCAACGATGTGGCCGTGCTCGATGAGCTGTTCTGGGACAGCCCGCACACCCTGCGCTACGGCGTGACCGAGAACCTCTATGGCTACGACGCGATCCGGGCGTTCCGCGCGGGGCGTCCCACGCAAGGCCTGGAGCGCGCGGTTGTCAAGACGGTCATCACCACCTACGGCCGCGACTTCGCTACGGCCAATATCGAATTCCAACGCACAGGCGGCGTCAGGCCCGGCCGCCAGAGCCAGACCTGGATGCGCACACCCCAAGGCTGGCGCGTGGTGTGCGCCCACGTCAGCCTGCTTGCATGAATCCCACCGCAGTCCTTCCTCAACACCACCCTCGGAGAGAGAAACCATGAGCAGCCACAACCTCAACCGCCGCGATTCGCTCAAGACACTCGCGGCCCTCGGCGCGGCCGGCCTGAGCCCGCTTGCCTTCGCGCAAAAGCCGATCACGGTCGGCGTGATCTACGTCGGCCCGCGCGATGACTATGGCTACAACCAGGCGCAGGCCGAGGCCGCGGCGGTGCTCAAGAAGATGCCGGGCGTGAAGGTGGTCGAGGAAGAGAACGTGCCCGAGACCGCGGCCGTGCAAAAGACGATGACAGGCATGATCGCGCAGGACGGTGCGTCGCTTGTGTTCCCCACCTCGTTCGGCTATTTTGATCCGCACATGCTGGCGGTTGCCGCCAAGTTCCCGGACGCACGCTTCGCGCATTGCGGCGGCATGTGGACCGAGGGCAAGCATCCGAAGAACACCGCCAGCTTCTTCGGCTACATCGACGAGTGCCAGTACCTCAACGGCGTTGTCGCGGCCCACATGAGCAAGAGCAACAAGCTCGGCTTCGTCGCCGCCAAGCCCATCCCGCAGGTGCTGCGCAACATCAACGCCTTCACCATGGGCGCGCGCTCGGTCAAGCCCGGCATCACCACCAACGTGATCTTCACCGGCGACTGGTCGATGCCTGTCAAGGAAGCCGAAGCCACCAACAGCCTGGCCGACCAGGGCGTGGACGTGTTCACGATGCACGTCGACGGCCCGAAGGTGATCGTCGAGACAGCCGCCAAGCGCGGCAAGATGGTGTGCGGCTACCACGCGAGCCAGGCCAAGCTGGCGCCCAATGCGTACCTCACCGGCGCCGAATGGAATTGGCTCACCGCCTACACGACCTTCATCGAAGCCGCGCGCAGCGGCAAGCCGCACCCGAACTTCGTGCGCGGCGGCCTGAAGGAAGGTTTCGTGAAGACGTCGGCCTATGGCCCCATGGTGACGGAGGCGGCGAAGAAGTCGGCCGACGGCATCAAGGCGCAGATGATGGCCGGCAAGTTCGACATCTTCAAGGGCCCGCTGAAGGACAACAAGGGCGCCACGGTCATCGCCGCCGGCAAGGCATTCAAGCAGACCGACCTCGAGCTGGAGAAGATGAACTACCTGGTGGAAGGGGTGGTCGGCTCGATCGCCTGATCAAGCCGCTGTCATTGCGGGCTTGACCCGCAATCCAAGGTGGCGCGGTGCCCACATGGATGCCGGATCAAGTCCGGCATGACAGCCATCACACATCATGCGCGCCACCATCAAAGAAGCCCTGCTCCCCATCGCGGCCATTGCGGCCGCGCTGCTGCTGTTCGGCGTTTTCGTCTGGTTCGCCGGCGCGAGCCCCGTGCAGGTTTGGCTGTTGCTCTTCAAGGGCGCGTTCGGCGATTGGTATTCATGGCAGAACACGCTGCAGCGCGCGGCGCCGTTGATGCTGACTGCGCTGTGTGTCGCCATCCCGGCGCGCGCGGGGCTGGTCGTCATCGGCGGTGAGGGCGCGTTGGTGCTGGGCGGGCTTGCCTGCGCGGGACTGGCGCAGGCGCTTCCACTGCCCCCCAACATCCTGGGCACCGCGCTGGTGTGCGTAGCCGGTGCGGTAGCCGGGGCGTTGTGGATCGCGCTGGCGGGCTGGTTGCGTCAGTATCGCGGCATCAACGAAACCATTAGCAGCCTGCTGCTCGCGTATGTCGCGATCGGGCTGTTCAAGCATTTTGTGGAGGGGCCCCTGCGCGATCCGGCCAGCCTGAACAAGCCTTCCACCCATGCGCTGGGTGAAGGATTGCGCATCACAGGCATCGGTGGCTCCGACGTGCATTGGGGACTGGTGCTCGGCATCGTCGCCTGTCTGGCTGCCGCGGTGTGGCTGCGCTGGACGCCTTCCGGCTTTTCCGTGCGCGTGGTCGGCGGCAACTTGCGCGCGGCGCAGCTGGTGGGGCTGCCCGCTTCGCGCCTCGTGTTGCTGGCGTGCGCGCTGGGCGGCGCCGCGGCGGGGCTGGCGGGGGCCGTGGAAGTGGCGGCCGTGCACACCAGTGCCAATGCCGCGCTGATCGCAGGCTACGGCTACGCCGGCATCCTGGTGGCGTTCATCGCGCGCCATCATCCCTTGGCCGTGATTCCGGTAGCGATCCTGTTCGGTGGCTTCGGCGCTGCGGGCAGCCTGCTGCAGCGCCGCCTGGGGCTGCCCGATGCGTCGGTGCTGCTGCTGCAGGGCATCGCGTTCGTGCTGATCCTGGCGAGCGAGGCGCTGCGGGATGCGGACTGGAAGGCGTTCCTCGCGCACGTGATCCGCCTCGGACCGCCGGAACCCGCCCTGCGTGTCATTGCGGGCTCGACCCGCAATCCAGGATCTGCGCACGCCACGATGGATCCCGGATCAAGACCGGGATGACAAGCATGGGCATGGACCAGCTCCTCATCTTCTTCGCCGGCATCCTCGGGGGTGCGCTGCGTGTCGGCGCGCCCTTTCTGTTCGTCAGCCTGGGCGAATGCATCACCGAGAAATCCGGGCGCATCAACCTGGGCCTGGAAGGCGTGCTGGTGCTGTCGGCCATGTCTGCCTTCGGCGCGTCGTACCTGACCGGGTCGGCGTGGGTCGGCGTGATCGCGGCCGCTGCCACCGGCGGATTGCTCGCAACCCTCCACGGCCTGTTGTGCTCGCTGCCGCGCGTCAACGACATCGCCACCGGCATTGCGCTGATGTTGCTCGGCATGGGCCTGGCGTTCTACCTCGGCAAGCCGCTGATCCAGCCGCAAGCGCCGCAGCTGCCCGCCATCGCGCTGGGTAACTGGAGCGATTCGGCGGCGGTCCGCTCGGCCTTGCAGGTCAATGCGCTGGTGCCGCTGGGGTTGGCCATCGCGGGGGCGCTGTGGTGGGCCTTCGCCAATACCCGCGCCGGCCTGCTGGTGCGCATGGCCGGCGACTCGGCCGATGCCGCGCGCGCGCTGGGCTATTCGGTGTCCTTCATCCGCACGGTGGCCACGGCCGTCGGCGGGATGATCGCGGGCCTGGGCGGCGCGTCGCTCACGCTGTTCTACCCCGGCAGCTGGAACGAAGGCATCTCCAGCGGCCAGGGCCTGATCGCGGTGGCGCTCGTGATCTTCGCGCGCTGGAGCCCGCTGCGCTGCGTGGGCGCGGCGCTGATGTTCGGCGGCGCGGGCGCCATCGGGCCCGCGCTGCAATCCATCGGCATCGGCTGGGGCTACCACCTCTTCAACATCGTGCCTTACGTGTTGACGCTGCTGATCCTGGTCATCACCTGTCGCGCGGGCGGCGTGGTGGCCGGCAGCCCCGGCGAACTCACATCGAGATAAAACTATGAGCCCCCCCGTTCGCTACATCCAAGCCAACCCCTACGCCTGGCCCTACAACGGTGACCTTAAGCCGTCCAACACGGCGCTGGTCGTGATCGACATGCAGACCGATTTCTGCGGCGTGGGCGGGTACGTGGACAAGATGGGCTACGACATCTCGCTCACCCGCGCGCCGATAGCGCCGCTGCGCAAATTGATGGCCGCGATGCGCGATCAGGGCTATCACATCATTCACACGCGCGAGGGCCACCGCCCCGACCTGTCGGACCTGCCGGCCAACAAGCGCTGGAGATCCCACCAGCTCGGTGCGGGCATCGGCGACGACGGGCCGTGCGGCCGTATCCTGGTGCGCGGCGAGCCGGGCTGGGAGATCATTCCCGAGCTGGCGCCCCTGCCCGGCGAAATCGTCATCGACAAGCCGGGCAAGGGCTCCTTCTGCGCGACCGATCTGGAGCTCATCCTGCGCACGCGCGGCATCGTCAACCTGGTGCTCACCGGCATCACCACCGACGTGTGCGTGCACACGACGATGCGCGAGGCCAATGACCGCGGCTTCGAGTGCCTCGCGGTGTCGGACTGCACGGCCGCCACCGACAGGGGCAACCACGAAGCCGCGCTGAAGATGATCACCATGCAAGGCGGCGTGTTCGGCGCGCATGCCACATCGCAGGCCGTGCTGGACGCGCTATCGGCTTTCGAGGGCAAACAGTGATGGGTGCCGCGGGCGCCATGACGCTGGAAACGTACGAGCTGACGAAGCGCTTCGGCGGTTTCACCGCGCTCGACCACGTGACCATGAGCGTCGCGCCCGGCACGGTGCACGCATTGCTGGGCGAGAACGGCGCAGGCAAGAGCACGCTGGTCAAATGCGTGGCCGGGTTCCATCGTCCGGAGGAAGGCGCCGTGATGATCGACGGCCGCGAGCACGACATTGCCAACCCGGTGGTCGCGCGCACGCTCGGCATCGGCATGGTCTACCAGCACTTCACACTGGCACCGGGCATGACCGTTGCGGAGAACCTGCTGCTGGCGGGCGGCGAGACACCGGCGCTGATCGACTGGAAGGCCAAGCGAGCCGAGCTGCAAAGCTTCCTGGCGCACACGCCCTTCCGCCTCGATCTCGACGCCCGCCCTTCGGAACTGGCCGCCGGCGAAAAGCAGAAGCTGGAATTGCTCAAGCAGCTTTACCTGCGCCCGCGCCTCTTGATCCTGGACGAGCCGACCTCGGTGCTGACGCCGCAGGAAGCCGACGAGGTGCTGGGCCATGTGCGCGAGTTCGCACGCAGCGGGCTGTGCACCGTGCTCATCATCACGCACAAGTTCCGCGAAGTGATGGCGTACGCGGACGACGTGACGGTGCTGCGAAAAGGCCGGGCCGTACACACGACGGGCGTAAAGTACACCGGGCCTGCGCTGCTGGCGCGCCACATGGTCGGCGAAGACGCGGAGGGAGTTATCGCGCAGGAGCACCTCTCGCCAGTCCACGCCGTGCGCGCGCTGGTGTCCGATGCGCAGCGCCGGCCCGCGCTCGAAGTGCAGGGCCTGCATGTCATGGGCGACCGCGGCGCACCGGCCGTGCGCGGCCTCGATTTCACGATCCATCGCGGCGAGATCCTCGGCATTGCCGGCGTGTCCGGCAACGGCCAGCGCGAACTGGTGGAGGCGCTGGTCGGCCAGCGTGCGCGCACTGGGGGCGATGTGCGGGTGATGGGCCAGCCCTACGCCGCCACGCGCGAACAGAACCACCGCCTGAAGGTGCGCAGCCTACCCGAAGAGCCTCTGCGTAACGGCTGCGTCGGCGCGCTCAGCGTCGCGGAAAACATGGCGCTGCGCGACTTCGACCGCGCTCCCCTATGCGCGGGCGGGCGGTTGCGCTTTACACATTGGCGAAGCCGCGCGCGCGAGTGGATCGCCGCTTACGGCGTCAAGACGCGGGGCGAGGATGCCCCGATTCGCAGCCTGTCGGGCGGCAACGTGCAGCGCGCCGTGCTGGCGCGCGAATTGAACGGCGAGATCAATGTGCTGGTGGCAGCCAACCCCGTCTTCGGCCTGGACTTCGCCGCCGTGAAGGAAATTCACGCCCGCATCCTCGCGTTGCGCGAACGCGGCGGCGCCGTGCTGCTCGTCAGCGAGGACCTGGACGAGCTGCTGGAGCTGGCCGATCGCATCGTGGTGATGAGCGAGGGCCGCTTCGTCTTCGAAACCACCGCTGCCAACGCAAAGCGTGCCGAGCTAGGCGCCCACATGGGCGGTGCCCATCACGAACCTTCGCAGGAGTTGTCATTGCGGGCTTGACCCGCAATCCATGACGGCGCACCACCATGCAACTAAACGCCCATCCCTTCCCCTACGAATTCGACGTTGCGCACACGGCTCTCGTCATCATCGACATGCAGCGCGACTTCATCGAGCCCGGCGGCTTCGGCGAAAGCCTGGGTAATGACGTCGCGCTGCTCGCCGCCATCGTCCCCGCATGCCAGTCCGTGCTGAATGCGTGGCGTGTGGCCGGCGGCGCGGTGGTGCACACGCGCGAATCGCATCGCCCCGACCTGTCCGACTGCCCGCCCGCCAAGCGCAACCGCAGTAACCCGTCGCTTCGCATCGGCGACGAAGGGCCGATGGGGCGCATCCTGGTGGCGGGTGAGCCCGGCAACCAGATCATCCCGGCGCTCGCGCCGATCCCGGGCGAAATGGTGATCGACAAGCCAGGCAAGGGGGCGTTCTACGCGACGCCGCTGCACGAGCAGCTGCAACACGCGGGCATCACGCACCTGGTATTCATGGGCGTCACCACCGAAGTGTGCGTGCAGACCTCGATGCGCGAGGCCAACGATCGCGGCTACGACTGCCTGCTCCTGGAAGATTGCACAGAGAGTTACTTCCCCGCGTTCAAGAAGAGCGCCGTCGAGATGATGCGCGCGCAAGGCGCCATCGTCGGCTGGACAGCGACCAGTGGCCTCTTCATGGACGCTCTGGCAGCCCCGGCGGCACTGCAACGCTGATAGAGTCTGCTGCCGTGCACACCACCACCCGTCGCCCCGCTGCAACACCCGAAACGGCCCCGCACCGCTCGCGCGCGGATGAGGTGTACGAGCAGCTCAAGCGCGACATCGCCGAGTTCAATTTGGTGCCGGGCGATCGCTTCACCGAGAACGAATTGAGCGAGCGCCTGGGCGTCTCGCGCACGCCGGTGCGGCAAGCCCTCTTCCGCTTGCAGCAGGAAGGCTATGTCGAGGTTCTGTTTCGCAGCGGCTGGCGCGTGCTGCCCTTCGACTTCGAGCAGTTCGAGCAGCTCTACGATCTGCGCATGGTGCTGGAAACCACGGCCGCGCATCGCCTGTGCACCGACGGCCAGCGCGTCGACCGCGAACTGCTGGATGAGCTGGTCGCGATCTGGCTGGTGCCCGTCGCCGAACGCAGCAGCGACATGAAGCAGGTCTCGCAATGGGACGAAGAGTTCCACTGCAAGCTGGTGACGGCCGCGGGCAATGCCGAGATGGCGCGCGTGCACCGCGACGTGACGGACCGCATCCGCATCATCCGCCGCCTGGACTTCACCAAGCAGGCCCGCATCGACGCCACCTATGAAGAGCACGCCAAGATCCTGAAGGCCATCCAGCGCAAGCGCGGCGACCAGGCCGCCATGCTGCTGCGCGCGCACATCGAAACCAGCCAGGCCGAGGTGCGCAAGATCACCTTGCACCAGGTGCACCTCGCGAGGCAGGGCAGCGTCACATCTCGCTGATGCGCTGTCCGAAGGCCTCCACTTTTTTCCAGTCGGTGAAGTCGACATCGGTGTCGGGAGCCGTCGGGCCCTTGGTCATCCACATGATGAAGCGAATGATCATCCGGTCCCGCCAGCCGTAGCGCGCGTAGACGATGCGGCCCGCGAACACCGCGAGTTCCTTCGGCCGCCAGGCACTGAGCCTGAGAAACTTCAGCATGTAGGGGTTGGTCTCGGGCGTGTTCTTCTCGGGCTTGCGCGCCACCACGTTGACGGTGAAGAAGGCGTTGGGCCGCGCATCCAGCGCCTGCTTGTGCGTCTGCGCGAAGCGATAGACCTGGGGCGTGTGCTTGCCGTAACGGATGCGCGCGCCCACCACGACCTTGTCGTAGGCCGCGATGTCGATGCCGGGGTCGTCATCGACGCACTTCATCGTCACGCGGTGCGAACTCCGCTCGACGACCTGCTGCAGGCGGTGGCAGATCTCGAGTGTGTGGCCGTCGGTGGTGGAGTAGAGGATGAGGATGTGCGCCATGCTGCTGGATTTTTTCAGGCCGGATCGGTGTAGAGGCCCGGCGGGTAGTAGCCGATGAACTCTTCGCGCACCCGCGCGAACGGAATGTCCGACCAGAAACCGTGGTCCTTCAGATAGGACATGTGGCGTGTTCCTTCGCGGTTGAACTGCTGCAGCAGCGCGTGGTCGTTCCCGTCGAACTCGGTGGGCGGCACGCCCAGGCGCTCGCACAGTTCCTTGTTGAAAGCGGGCGCCAGCTTGAGCCAGCGGCCGTCCAGCCAAAGCGCCGCGTAGCCGTGGTGCAGGAAGACATCGCTCTTGCCCATCGCCGCCCGGAGCTTGGGTGTAGAAAGGTGGTTGACCACGTCGCTCAGCCCGATCGCCGCCGGGATGCCGTGGTAGCGCGCGATGGCGGCCAGCAGTCCCGCCTTGTGCACGCAATAGCCGCGGCCCGCCTTCACGACAGAGCTGGCCTTGAAATTCGACGGCACCATGCGGGCGGAGAAAGGGTCGTAGGGAATCCGATCGCGCACCGCGTAATAGAGCTTCACCGCGATGTCGACCGGTGTGCTCGCCCCCGCCGCCGCTTCGTCGGCGAAGCGCCGCACCGAGGGACGGTCAAAGTCAAGAAAGCGCGTCGGCTCGAGGTACGCAGGCCCTGGCTCGGGCGTTCCGTACGGGGTGAAGATGGGGGCGGCGCGCCGTGCGTCCATGGGTACTCCTGGGAATACCCAAATGGTAGCGCGCGCCGCGCGGCGCCCTTACTTGGCCTTCGGCCTTCCGTACTTCGCGGTGAACGAAGCCTTTCCGATCTGGTTGGCGTTGATCATGAACCCGGCCAATGCCGCTGTCGCATCGGCCGGAATGTCCAGCTTGTCGATCTTGAGCGCGTACACGGTGAAGACATAGCGGTGAGGCTTGTCGCCCTCGGGCGGGCACACCCCGCCCCAGGCGGCGACGCCATAGTCGATGCGCACATGGCTGGCGCCTTTGGGCAGGTTCGCGCCGCCGACGGCGCCGGCATTCGCCGGCAACTCGGTGACGTTGGCGGGGATGTTGATCACCGTCCAGTGCCACCAGCCGGAGCCCGTGGGCGCGTCCGGGTCATACACCGTGACGGCAAAGCTCTTGGTGTCCTTGGGCGCGCCGCTCCACTTGAGCGCGGGCGACTTGTTCTCGCCCGAACAGCCGAAGCCGTTGAACTCGAACTTCTTGTCGATCGTCGAATTGGGCTTGATGTCCGGGCTGGTCAGGGTAAAGCCGGCGGCTTGCGCGGCCGGGACCATACCGATGAGCGCTGCTGCGAGAAGGGTGTTCTTCATGGTTTTTCCTGCAGGTGGAATGGGATTGGGAATGATGCTCCGAACCCTCGCGTTTTTCCATCCCGCGCGGTGGAGGAGAATCGGCCTCGCCTATGTGTTCTCGCATTTGCGCGTCCGGAAACGGCCAGCGCAAGCGCCGCGAAGGGGGCACGATGGCGGCTTCACTCCTGCAGCCCATGACTTCCGTACTGCCCCGCTCCTTCACCGCCCTCGCTGGTTCCAATCTGGCCGCCCAATCGGCCGAGCAGCTGAGCCTGGCGGCCGTGCCGTTGGTGGCCGTGCTCGCGCTGGGTGCGGGGCCGGGCGAGATCGGCACGCTGGCCGCGGTGCAGACCTTGCCCTTCCTGCTGCTGTCGATCCCGCTGGGCGTGCTGGCCGACCGCGTGTCGCGGCGGCGCTTGATGGTCTGGGCCGAAGGGCTGCGGGCCCTGTCGCTCATTGCCCTGCTGGCGATGGTGGTGACGGGCCAGCTTTCCATCGTTGGGCTGGCGATTCTCGGCTTTGCCGGCGCGGTGGGAACGGTGGGCTTCAGTGTCGCTGCGCCGGCCCTGGTGCCTGCGCTGGTCCCGCGCGAATTGCTCGGCCGCGCCAACGGTCGGCTCGAGCTGGCGCGCAGTGCCGCCTATGCGGGCGGGCCGGCCCTGGCAGGCGCACTGGTGGCATGGGCCGGGGCGTCGGCCGCGTTCGTTATTGCCGCCGTCCTATCGGCCTCGGCCGTAGCGCTGCTCTGGGGCCTCGCCGAGCCCATGCGTGCGGCGGCGCCGACGCGCCATCCGATGCTCGAGATCAAGGACGGCGCGCAGTTCGTCTGGAGCCAGGTCTACCTGCGACCGATGCTGCTGACGGGCGTGGCCTGGAACATCTCGTGGTTCGTGCTGCAGGCGGCGTACGTGCCTTACGCCGTGCGCGCGCTGGGCCTGAGCGCACAAGCCGTGGGCGTGACGCTGGCAGCCTACGGCGCGGGCATGGTGGTGGGAGCGCTGCTGGCCTCGCGCGTGGTCGGCGCGATGCCGTTCGGCCGGGCCATCCAGCTGGGGCCGGCCGTCTCGGTGATGGCCGCCGCGACGATGGTCGCGACGCTCGTCATGCCCAGCGGCGTGCTGGCGGCCGCTTCATTCTTCCTGTTCGGCGTGGGGCCGATCATCTGGACGATCACTTCGACCACGCTGCGCCAGAGCATCACGCCGGACCGGATGCTGGGCCGTGTGTCGTCGGTTTTCCTCACCGTGAATGCGGGAGCGCGGCCGGTCGGCGCAGCGCTGGGCGGCCTCGTCGGCGCGGCCTGGGGCGAGCCGGCGTGCCTGTGGCTGGCGCTGGCGGGATTCGTCGTCCAGGCTGTCGTGATCTTCGCTTCGGCGCTCGGCGGGCTGCGGCTGCTGCCCGGGCCGCGGGCGGCCTGAGCTCGCTACCCCCGGACGAACTGCTTCGGGTCTGTCAGCGACGAGGACGGCGCGGAGCTCGGGCCACTACAACGTGACGAGATGCGCTTGTGTCGCGCCTCGCACGGCCGTCAAGGGGATACGGATGTCGAAACTAATGAGCCGCCCCCGGTTCTTCACGGCCAGGCCCAGCAGATAGAGGTCGGTAATCTGTCGGTAGCTGTGCATGTGGGCCTGGTGAAAAGCCTTGGCATCCAGGATGCTCGTGTCATCACTCCAGAACTCGTGGAAAGATGTGGATGTCGACTGGCGAAGCATATCCAGCAGCGCTGCCATCGGTTGCGAATTGGGATATGCGGGCTGGCACATGATGCGCAGGCAGCCGTTTTGCGTCAGCGGGCAACTGGCCCAACCAGTCTTGGCATGGGCTGCAAACCATTCGGACGCCCGCACGTGATGGACGTGGTCGCGGTCGTGCAGCGCAATCAGGACGTTGACATCGAGCAACGCCCGCATCAAACGCCTTCTTCGTCCCGGAGACGGTCGATCAGCTCATTGGTGACCAGTCCGCCGCGCGCGGGCAAGGGGTGGATGCCATAGGGTGCGAGCCGTTCCGACGCGCGCGGGACCCGCGGCTGTTTGCCGGACGGCTGCCCTGGCCCTTGGGCAAAAGCACGGCGGGCCAGATCACTGATGACCTGGCCTAGTGACTTCTTCTCACGCCGGGCGATCTCCTTCGCGGCGAAAAGGACGTCGTCCTCAATGTCCAGAGTGGTTCGCATGCCGTGATGCTATCGCATCACGCATCAAACATCAAGCTGCCGGCTCAACCGTGATCAGATGCTTGCCGACGATGCCCGCCAGTTCAAACATCGTCACCTGCGGCTTGCCGAAAACCGGCAGCAGCTTCGCGTCCGCGTTGATCGCGCGCTTGTTCGTCGCATCTTGCAGGCCGTTGGCCTTGATGTAGTCCCACAGCTTCTTGATAACTTCGGTGCGCGCCACCGGTTCGGCGCCGATCACCGCCGCGAGTTCGGCGCTCGGCTTCAGGCCGGCACCGGGCTTGCGCGGGGCCTTCGGCGCGGCGGCTTTCTTCGCCGGCACCGCCTTCCTGGCGGCGGGGGCTTTCTTGGCCGCCACTGCCTTGGCGGGCGCACCCCTCACCCCAGCCCTCTCCCCGGTGGGGAGAGGGGGTTTGGCGCCTGCGGCCGGCTTGCGCGGCGGGAACTTGGACGGCGCGAACTCGAAAGTCACCTTGCCTTCGTCCTTGTTCCAGGCGAGGAAGGCCTTGAAGGCCCTGCGCGTGCGCATGGAGACGAACTTGTCCAGCAGGTCGGTCTTGCCGGTTTCCAGCAGCTTGCTCATCTGCTCGCGCGCCACCGGCTGCTGCAGGATCACCTGGCCGGTCTTGAAGTCGCAGGTCGGCGTTGGTTGCTCAGTGGTGGGGACCGACTTCTCGCACACGTAGTTCTTGCCGTGTTCGAAGACGCGCCCGCCGCACTTGGGGCATTTGCCCAGCGGCTGCTGTGCGCTGAAGTCGACGATCTCGCCGGTTTCCCCGCCGTTCTTGTCGTCGCCGAAGTCGAACTCCAGCTTCCAGTTCTTCTCTTCTTCGTTGAATTTCAAAATGATCTCGGACGTGAACGGCCAGCCCGCCTTCGAGCGGAAGCCTTCCAGCGGGCCGATCTTCTTGTCGCGCAGCAGCTGCTCGACCTCCGCCGCGTCGAAGGTGCGGCCAGCCGGCGTCTTGCCGAACGAGAAGCCGCAGGCGTCTTCGCCCGTGCCGCTCTTGCCCGTGCACGTGAAGCGGCGGTAGTTCTCCTTCACGATGCCCCCGCAATTCGGGCAGGGCGTGGTGAGCGTCGCGTAGTCGCCGGGCACGGTGTCGCGGTCGTACTCCTTTGCCTTCTTGACGATGTGCTTGGTCATCTCGCCGATCTCGCGCATGAACGCGTCGCGCGAGAGCTTGCCGTGCTCCATTTGCGCCAGCTTGTATTCCCATTCGCCGGTGAGCTCGGGCTTGGAGAGTTCCTCCACGCCCAGGCCGCGCAGGAGCGTCATCAGCTGGAACGCCTTGGCCGTGGGGATCAGCTCGCGCCCTTCGCGGAACATGTACTTCTCGTTGATCAGGCCTTCGATGATGGACGCGCGCGTGGCCGGCGTGCCCAGGCCCTTCTCCTGCATGGCTTCACGCAGTTCGTCGTCTTCGACCAGCTTGCCCGCGCCTTCCATCGCACCGAGCAGCGTGGCTTCCGAGTAGCGTGCCGGTGGGCGCGTCTTCAGTCCCTTCGCCTCGACGACTTCGGCGCGCACCATTTCGCCTTGCTTGACCGGCACCAGCGCCTGGCCCTTGTCGCCTTCCTTGGCATCCGTCACTTCGGCGGCGGCTTCCTTGCCCCAGATCGCGAGCCAGCCCGGCTTGACCAGCACCTTGCCCTCGGTCTTGAAGCTGTGGCCCAGGGCCTGCGAGATGCGCGTCGTGACCATGAACTCCGCGCTGGGGAAGAACACCGACAGGAAACGCCTGACGACCAGGTCGTACAGCTTCTGCTCGGCTTCGGACAGCCCGCTGGGCGCCTGCAGCGTCGGGATGATGGCAAAGTGGTCGCTGACCTTGGCGTTGTCGAAGATGCGCTTCATGGGCTTGACGTAGCCCTCGTCGACGGCCTGCTTGGCGAAGGGCGCAAGGTGGCGCATGCCGCTGGTGGCCAGCATCCCCATCGTGTTGTGCACCACGGCCACATAGTCTTCCGGCAGGTGGCGCGAATCGGTACGCGGATAGGTCAAGGCCTTGTGGCGCTCGTACAGGCTCTGCGCCAGCGCGAGCGTCGTCTTGGCCGAGAAGCCGAAGCGGCCGTTGGCCTCGCGCTGCAAGGACGTGAGGTCGAACAGTGCCGGCGAGGCTTGGGTTGTCGGCTTGGATTCTTCCGTGACCGTAGCCGCCTTGCCGCGCACGGCATCGGCGATGGCCTGCGCTTCCTTTTGCGACCAGACGCGGTCGGCCTTGATCTCGGCGTCGTCGGGGTTCTTCTTCCACTTCGGGTCGAACCACTTCGCGTTGTACTCGCCCGCTTCCGCGAGGAACGTGGCGTGGATCTCCCAGTAGTCGCGGCTGATGAACTTGCGGATCTGCTCTTCGCGCTCGACCACCACGGCCAGCGTCGGTGTCTGCACCCGGCCCACGGTCGTGAGGAAGAAACCACCGTCGCGCGAGTTGAAAGCGGTCATCGCGCGGGTGCCGTTGATGCCCACCAGCCAGTCGGCCTCGGAGCGCGAGCGCGCGGCATCGGCCAGGCCGGCCATCTGCTTGTCGCTGCGCAGCTGCTCGAAACCTTCGCGAATGGCTTGCGGCGTCATCGACTGCAGCCACAGCCGCTTCACCGGCTTGCCCAACGGCTTGGCGCCTCCGGCGAATTGTTCGATCAGCCGGAAGATGAGCTCGCCCTCGCGCCCCGCGTCGCAGGCATTGACGAGATCCGTCACGTCCTTGCGCTTGGCAAGCCTCACCACCGCGTTCAGCCGCGTTTTGGTCTTGTCCACCGGCTTCAGATCGAAATACGGCGGGATGACGGGCAAGTGCGCGAAGCTCCACTTGCCCCGCTTGACGTCGAACTCTTCCGGCGCCTGGATCTCGACCAGATGGCCGACGGCGCTGGTCACGAGGTATTTCTCGCTCTCGAAATGATCGTCGTGCTTGTCGAACTTGCCTGCCACGGGCGTGAGCGCCCGCACGATGTCCTGTGCCACCGACGGCTTCTCGGCAATTACCAAAGTCTTAGTCATGCTCGCTCATCAATCCTGTGTTCCCTGGGCTTTCTGTCACGGTGACTTCCAGCCTCCTTACAATCGGCGCTTCCCGCGCGCGTACGCGCACGCGCCCGCGCGTACGTGCATATTCAAATTAACAGAGTTTTCGTAATGGCAGAAAAAGCAGTCAATGGCAGGGTTAACGAGGCGGCGACAGCAGGGGCCGCCTCCGAGGCGAAGCGCGGCGCCGACGCTTCCGACGGCCGCAGGATCCAGGTGCGCCGCTCGGGCGTGCACGGCAAGGGCGTGTTTGCCCTGCAGGACATCGCGGAAGGCGAAACCGTTATTGAATATGTCGGCCAGATCATCACCTGGAAGGAAGCCCAGCGCCGGCATCCGCACGACCCGAAGGACCCGAATCATACGTTCTACTTCCACGTGGACGAGAAGCGTGTGATCGACGCCAAGGTGGGGGGCAACTCCTCGCGCTGGATCAACCACTCCTGCAATCCGAACTGCGAGGCGGACGAAGAAGAAGGACGCGTGTTCATCAAGGCCTTGCGCAACATCAAGGCCGGCGAAGAGCTCAATTACGACTACGGCCTGATCATCGACGAGCGCTACACGCCCAAGCTCAAGGCCGAATATCCCTGCTGGTGTGGCTCGACCAATTGTCGCGGCACCCTGCTGGCACCCAAACGCAGGTCCCGTAAGTGATCTGGCCCAGTGAAGCTATCTGGGAGGCGGTGTCGCCGCTCCTGCCGGGCTTCACCGTGGAGGTCTTGCCCGAAATCGATTCCACCAACACCGAGCTGATGCGCCGGGCACGTGCCGGCCGGCTCGAGCCGGTGCTGCTTGTGGCGGAGCAGCAAACGGCAGGCCGAGGGCGTCTGGGACGCGGCTGGGCGAGCCAGGCCGGCGATTCACTCACCTTTTCACTGGGCATGCCGCTGGCGCCGAAGGACTGGTCCGGACTCTCGCTCGCCGTCGGCGTGAGCCTGGCGGAGAGCCTCGATCCGCGCGTGCGGCTCAAGTGGCCCAACGACCTGTGGCTGGATGACCGCAAGCTCGCCGGGATCCTCATCGAGACGGCCACCTTCGCAGACAGCCGCGATGCCAAGCGCTACGCCGTGGTCGGTGTCGGCATCAACATCGCCCCCCGGGATGCCGCGGGCCTGTCCACGCCGCCGGCCTGGCTGCATGAATTGCTGCCGGGCGTAACGGCCGGCGAGGTCTTGGGCCGCGTGGCCACGCCCCTGGTACAGGCGGTGCAGGCGTTCGAAACGTTCGGCTTCAACCCGTTCCAGGCTCGCTTCAATGCGCGGGATGCCCTGCGCGATCGCGCCGTGGCGCTGTCCGATGGCACGGCCGGCACCGCGCACGGCACGACCGAACGCGGCGCCCTGCTGGTGCATACAGCAGCCGGAATGAAAACCGTCACAAGCTCTGAAGTGAGCGTACGCCCCGCTGCCTGAGCATGTTGCGTCTCGCCGTCCTTATTCTCCTGCTGGCCAACGCCGCCTATTTCGCCTGGTCGCAGAACCTGCTCGCGCCGTGGGGCATCGCGCCCGCTCAGCAGTCCGAGCCGCAGCGGATGAGCCAGCAAATCAGGCCCCAGCTACTTCGCATCCTTGCCCCCGATGAAGCCCGCCGCATGGAGGTGACGGCGGCCGGCTCCCGGGCCGCCGACTGCCTCCAAGCCGGCCCGCTGGACGACAGCCAGTCGGCCAGCCTCAAGCAGGCCCTGGCGCCCTGGCCCACTGGCTCCTGGTCGCTGGAATCGGGGGTCGAGCCCGCGCGCTGGATCGTGTACATGGGCAAGTACCTCAGCGCCGACAACGCCAACCGCAAGAAAGCCGAGCTGCGGCAACTGGGCGTGTCCGTCGAGACTCTGGCGGACCCGGCGCTGGAACCCGGGCTGTCGCTGGGCGGTTACGTGAGCGAGGCTGAAGCGGCCCGCCAGATTGACGCGCTGGCGCAGCGCGGCGTGCGCACCGCAAGAGTGATGCAGGAGCGCGCCGAAGTGCGCGGGCTGATGCTCAAGCTGCCGGCGGTGGATGACGCCCTGCGCGCGCGGCTGGATGAACTGAAGGCGGCGCTGGGCGGCAAGACCCTGCGGAACTGCCGCTGAAACCCAAGGAACCGATCGATGACCCTCAAGCTTTACTTCGCGCCTGGTGCATGCTCCTTCGTCCCCCACACGCTGCTGGAGACCGCCGGCGAGCCATTCGAGCCGGTGCTGGTCAAGCTGCACAAGGGCGAGAACCTCACGCCCGAGTACAAGGCCGTGAACCCGAATGCGCAGGTGCCGGTGTTGGTGGACGGGGGCGAGACGATCACGCAGATCGTCGCGATCGTCTGCCACCTCGATGCGCGCTTCCCGCAATGCAATTTCCTGCCGCGCGAGCCGCTGGCGCGCACCCGCGCGCTGGAGACGCTGTGCTGGATGAACAACACCGTGCACCCGACCTTCACGCACGTTTTCATGCCGTACAAGTTCACCGACAACAAAGAGGCCCAGGCGGAGATCAAGGCATTCAGCGCGAAGGCCTACGGGCCGATGCTGGGCGAGATCGAGGCGATGGCCGCTAACGCCGCCGGTGAGGGCCGGCCCTACCTTGGCGGCCACCATTTCGGCCCAATCGATGCCTACGCATTGACGTTGTTGCGTTGGGGTGGATTCGCGGGCTATGACCCGCAGGGTTTTCCTGCGCTATGGACGCTGGTGCAGCGCGTGGCGCAACTGCCGGCGGTGGGCCGCGCTATTGAACGCGAGCGCCTGCAGTTGAATGTCTACAAGGCCGCCTGAGCCGCAGCCTCGTTGGCCGCGTTGTCTTTCTCGTCCAGCACGAAACGCACGCTGACCCGCGTGCCCGGTGGCACGTGGCCGGGGTGCGCATCCTCCAGCTTGATCTCGGCCTGGTGCTGGCGCGCAATCTCCAGCACGATCGGCAGGCCCAGGCCTGAGCCGTCCACGTTCGTGCCCAGCGCGCGGTAGAACGGCTGCAGTACCAGTTCGCGCTCGGCCTCCGGAATGCCGGGACCGGAATCTTCCACCTGAAGCACCAGCACATGGCCGAACGGGTCGGCCAGCACTCGTGCGGTGATGACGCCCGGATGCTCGGCGCTGGAGGGCGTGTAGCTGATTGCGTTGTCAAGCAGGTTGCGGATCATTTCCTTGAGCAGGGTGGGGTTGCCCTGCAGCGTGACGCCCGGCGCGCCGGGACTGGCGCCGTCGTAGCCGAGGTCCACGTGCCGGTCCATCGTGCGCGGGACGGAGTCCTGCACCACTTCCATGGTCAACTTCGCCAGGTCGCAGGGCTGGCGCGCAAAAGTCTGTCCGCTGCTCTCCGCGCGCGCCAGCGACAGCAGCTGGTTGACGGTGTGAGTTGCGCGGATGCTGGAGCGCCCGATCTGCTTGAGAGACTGCTTGAGCTCCTCGGCGTTGAAGGCCTCCCGCTGCGCGAGGTCGGCCTGCATGCGCAGGCCCGCGAGCGGCGTTTTCAGCTGGTGCGCGGCATCCGCTAAAAAGCGCTTTTGCGTTGCGATCGAATCCTTCAGGCGCGTCAGCAAGTCGTTGACCGAAGACACCAGCGGCGCGACTTCGAGCGGCACCGTAGTGTCGTCCAACGGGCTCAGGTCGTCGGGCTTGCGCGCGCGAATGCGCTCCTCCAGCTGCGACAGCGGCTTGATGCCCCGCACGAGCGCGAGCCACACCAGCAGGACCGCCATCGGCAGGATCACGAACTGCGGCAGCATGACGCCCTTGATGATCTCGGTGGCCAGCACGGAGCGCTTCTCGCGCGTTTCGGCCACTTGCACCAGCGACGGCTGCGCACCCGGCAGGTCCAGCCTCACCCAGGTGTAGGCGACGCGAACCTCAAGCCCGCGCATCTCGTCGTCGCGCAGGCGAACTTCGCCGATCAGCGGCGTCTCGTCTTCCGGAGGGAGGGGGAAGTCGCGCTCACCGGAGAGGAACTCGTTCCGCGGCCCCAGCACCTGGTAGTAGACCTGGTCGGAATCGTCGGCGCGCAGGATTTCGCGCGCGGGTTGCGGCAGGTTGAACACCACACGCTGGTTTTGCACCGTGACCAGCTGAGCGAGCGCCTGCACGTTGAACTCCAGAGCGCGATCGAACGGCTTGCCGGCGATGTTCTGCGCCACCAGCCAGGTCAGCGCCAGGCTGACCGGCCACAGCAGCAGCAGCGGCGTGAGCATCCAGTCGAGGATCTCTCCGAACAGCGAGCGTTGCTCACGCTGGAAAATCTTCATGAGCGCCGACGGGCCGCCCCTAGGCGCGAGGGCCCCCTCGGGGGGCAGCGAAGGCGCGTAGCGACAAGCGTGGGGGCCATGTTCAGTTGGGGATTTTCTCGAGGCAATAGCCCAGGCCGCGGACGGTAGCGATGCGGATCGGGCCTTTCTCAATCTTCTTGCGCAAGCGGTGGATGTACACCTCGATGGCATTGTTGCTGACCTCTTCGCCCCATTCGCACAGCCGCTCGACCAGCTGGTCCTTGCTCACCAGTCGGCCGGCGCGCTGCAGCAGGACTTCAAGCAGGCCCAGCTCGCGCGCGGACAACTCGATCATCTTGCCGTCGATCGTGGCGACGCGGCCGGCCTGGTCGTACACCAGCGGGCCATGCTTGATCGTGCTGCTGGCGCCCCCCATGCCTCGGCGCGTGAGGGCGCGCACCCGCGCTTCCAGCTCCTGCAGGCTGAACGGCTTGGCCATGTAATCGTCGGCGCCGTAATCCAGGCCCTTGACGCGCTCTTCGACGCCGTCGGCCGCGGTGAGGATCAGCACCGGCAGCGAGGAGCCGCGGCCGCGCAGCTTGCGCAGCACTTCGAGCCCGTGCAGCTTTGGCAGGCCCAGGTCGAGGATCAGCAGGTCGAACTCGTTGTTGGTCATGAGCGCCGCGTCGGCTTCGGTGCCGCTGGCCACATGGTCCACCGCGGCGCCCGAGGCGCGCAGGGTTCGCAGCAGGCCGTCCGCCAGTACCTGGTCGTCTTCGGCAATCAGAATCCGCATCGCTGTCTCCTGTTCGGCGCCGTCGGCATGCAACGGGGGCGCTCTTGCTCAAATTCTAGGCTTCCACTCCCTACTCGGCACTGACGAACGCCGGCCCGGACGCTCAGGCCGAAGGACCAGCATAAGCCTCCAGGCCGATCATGACCACCGTGGCGACCTGATGGCCTACCTCGGCGCGGAACTCCGCTTCCGCCTGCTCGACCGCTTCCTTGAACGCCTGCAGCCAGGCCAGGCCGGTCGGCGTGAAGCACACCCGGCGCGCGCGGGCGTCGAGCGGATCGGGCTCGCGCGTCACGAGGCCCCAGGCTTCGCACTGGTCCACCAGGTCGCCCATCGCCTGCTTGCTCATGCCGGCCCGTTGCGCGAGTTCGGTCAGGCGCGAGCCTTCGAGCGCGAGGTGCCGCGTGACGTGCACGTGCGCGGCGCTCACCTGCGATCGCGCAGCCAGATTCGACAGGGCCAGCGGCACGTCGATGTTGCGCGCCATCAGGCCGAGCACGCGCTCGTCGAAGCGGCGAGCTGCGTGCCCCAGCAAGCGGCCCAGGTGGGTGAGGCGCCAGCTGTCGTCGGCGGTTGGGGCGATTTCGGGCATGTGAATATCGTAAGGCAAACTGACGAAAAAACTCGTTTACTTAATTCAACCGGTCGCGTTAAAGTACTGGTCAAGCATCCAGCCTGTGAATACGACCACTGGATGAGACACCTCAACCTGTTGATTCTCAAGGAGATTTTTTAAATGGATGCTCAAGTCAAGGGAACCCGTATCGCCGCCGACAGCGAAAAATCCAAGGCCCTGCAGGCCGCGCTGGCCCAGATCGACAAGCAGTTCGGCAAGGGCACGATCATGCGGCTGGGTGAGGGCGAGAAGCTGGAGGACATCCAGGTGGTCTCCACCGGTTCGCTCGGCCTGGACATCGCCCTGGGCGTTGGCGGCCTGCCGCGCGGCCGGGTGATCGAGATTTACGGCCCGGAATCGTCGGGCAAGACCACCCTCACGCTGCAGGTCATCGCCGAGATGCAGCGCCAGGCCGGCCAGTGCGCCTTCATCGACGCCGAGCACGCGCTGGACGTGCAGTACGCGCAGAAGCTGGGCGTCAACCTGTCGGACCTGCTGATCAGCCAGCCCGACACCGGCGAGCAGGCCCTGGAAATCTGCGACAGCCTGGTGCGCTCCGGCGCGGTGGACCTGATCGTGATCGACTCGGTCGCCGCGCTCACGCCCAAGGCCGAAATTGAAGGCGAGATGGGCGATTCGCTTCCCGGCCTGCAGGCTCGCCTGATGAGCCAGGCCCTGCGCAAGCTCACCGCCACGATCAAGAAGACCAATTGCATGGTCATCTTCATCAACCAGATCCGCATGAAGATCGGCGTGATGTTCGGCAGCCCCGAGACCACCACCGGCGGCAACGCGCTGAAGTTCTACGCTTCCGTGCGCCTGGACATCCGCCGCACCGGCACCATCAAGAAGGGCGAGGAATCGATCGGCAACGAGACCAAGGTGAAGGTCGTGAAGAACAAGGTCGCGCCCCCGTTCAAGACGGCGGAGTTCGACATCCTGTTCGGCGAAGGCATCAGCCGGCACGGCGAGATCATCGACATGGGCGTCAACGCACGCATCCTGGAGAAGTCCGGCGCCTGGTACGCCTACAACGGCGAGAAAATCGGCCAGGGCCGCGACAATGCCCGTGAGTTCCTGCGCGAGAACCCGGAGCTGGCACGCGAGATCGAGAACAAGGTGCGCGAGTCGCTGAATATCCCGCTGCTGCCGGCCGACGTCGAAGCCGAGTGATGGGGCCGCGGCCGCAGCTCTCCCTGAAAGGGCGGGCCCTGCGCCTGCTGAGCGGCCGCGAGCATTCGCGCAGCGAGCTGGAGCGCAAACTCGCTGCACACGAGGACGAACCCGGCCAGCTGCGCCGGGTGCTCGATGAGCTGGAGGCCAAGGGCTTCATCGACCACGCGCGGGTGGCCGAATCGCTGATCCACCGGCGCGCGGGCAAGTTGGGCGCGTCCCGCATCCGGCAGGAGCTTCAGGCCAAGGGCCTCGATGCGGAACTGGTGGCCCAGACAGTCGCCGGCCTGCGGGACACGGAGGTGCAGCGCGCGCGCGACGTTTGGCGGCGCAAATTCGATGCGCCGCCCGCCGATGCAGCCGAGCGCGGCAAGCAGACGCGTTTTCTTGCTGCGCGCGGCTTCGATGGGGAAGTAATCCGGCGCGTGCTCTCCGGCGTGGATCAACGCAACTAGCTGTGTCATGCCGGGCTTGACCCGGCATCCATGGTGGCGCATTGCCACGCTGGATTGCGGGTCAAGCCCGCAATGACAGCCTTAGATGCCCAGCATCAGCTTGAGGTTCTGCACGGCGGCGCCGCTGGCGCCCTTGCCCAGGTTGTCGAGGCGGGCGATGAGCACGGCGTGCTGATAGTCCATGTTGGAGTACACCCGCAATTCCATCTTGTTGGTGTCGTTCAGGGCCAGCGGGTCGAGCTTGCCGTCGGCCGTGGGCGGCTCCACGCTCACCCAATCGCTTGCGGCATAGTGCTTCGCCAGCGCATCGTGCAGGTCGGCGGGTTTGGGGTTGCCGGGCAGAAGGTCCAGGTGCAACGGCAGCTGCACCAGCATGCCCTGCTTGAAGTTGCCCACCGCCGGAATGAAGATCGGCCGCCGGGTGAGGCCGGTGTATTTCATGATCTCGGGCAGGTGCTTGTGCTTCAGGCCGAGCGCGTAGACCTCGTAGGCTGGCGCCGTCCCTTTCTCGTATGCCTCGATCAGCGAGCGCCCGCCTCCCGAGTAGCCGCTGACCGAAGGCAGCGACAGCGGGAAATCGCGGGGAATCAGGCCGGCATCCACCAGCGGGCGGATCAGCGCAATCGCGCCCGTGGCATAGCAGCCCGGATTGCTCACCCGGGCGGCCTTGGCGACGGCTTCCCGTTGGCCCGTCGCCAGCTCGGGAAAGCCGAACACCCAACCTTCGGCCGTGCGGTGTGCGGTGGATGCGTCGATGACCCGCGGCCCGCGGCCGTTGGAGCGCGTGATCTCGTCGATGACGGCAACCGATTCGCGCGCCGCATCGTCATGCAGGCAGAGGATCACCAGATCCACGCCGGCCATCAGCTCCCGCTTGGCGGCCGCATCCTTGCGCAACTCGGGTGCGATGCTGACAAGCTCGACCTGCGGCATCTTTGCAAGCCGCTCGCGGATCTGCAGGCCGGTGGTGCCGGCTTCGCCATCGATAAAGACTTTCGCCATTGTTTTCCCTGTGGAAACTGCTTACCGCCATCGTAAGGCATGCACAATATTTGTGCATTGCAGCATGATACAGTTGCAAGCTGCTCTTTGCACCGGCCGGCCCGGCCGCCGCGCTGTCGTTGGGCACCATCCCACCCGTTCCTCGAGAGACACCTCAATGAAGATTCACGAGTACCAAGGCAAGGAAATCTTGCGCAGTTTCGGCGTGCCCGTTCCCCGCGGCATCCCGGCATTCACGGTCCAGGAGGCGGTGGAAGCTGCCCAGAAGCTGGGCGGCCCGGTCTGGGTGGTGAAAGCCCAGATCCATGCCGGAGGCCGCGGTAAGGGCGGCGGCGTGAAGGTTGCCAAGAGCATCGACGACGTGAAGCGCCTTGCCGGCGAGATCCTGGGCATGCAGCTCAAGACCCACCAGACCGGCCCCGAGGGCCAGAAGGTCCGTCGCCTCTACATCGAGGACGGGGCGGACATCCAGAAGGAATACTACGTCTCCGTCGTGACCGACCGCGCTACGCAGAAGGTGGCGTTCATCGCTTCCAGCGAAGGCGGCATGGACATCGAGGAAGTGGCGCACTCCACGCCCGAGAAGATCATCAAGGTGTTCGTCGACCCGCTGGTCGGCCTCACCGATGCGCAGGCCAGGGACCTCTCGGATGGCATCGGCATTCCCGCCGGCTCGACCGCGCAGGCCGTGGACGTCTTCAAGAAGCTCTATCGCTGCTACATGGACACGGACGCCTCGCTGGTCGAGATCAACCCGCTGAACCGCGACGGCAAGGGCAACATCGTCGCGTTGGATGCCAAGTTCAACTTCGACGCCAACGCGCTGTTCCGCCACCCGGACATCGTCGCGCTGCGCGACCTGGACGAGGAAGACCCGGCCGAAGTCGAGGCGAGCAAATTCGACCTGGCCTACATCAGCCTGGACGGCAACATCGGCTGCCTGGTCAACGGCGCGGGCCTGGCGATGGCGACCATGGACACGATCAAGCTGTTCGGCGCCGAGCCGGCCAACTTCCTGGACGTGGGCGGCGGCGCAACCCCGGAAAAGGTCACCGAGGCCTTCAAGATCATGCTGAAGAACAAGAAGGTCAAGGCCATCCTGGTCAACATCTTCGGCGGCATCATGAAGTGCGACACCATCGCCAACGGCATCGTCACGGCCTGCAAGGCGGTGAACCTCAATGTGCCCCTGGTCGTGCGCATGAAGGGCACGAACGAAGAGCTGGGCAAGAAGCTGCTGGCCGAATCGGGCCTGCCCATCATCAGCGCCGACACCATGGCCGATGCGGCCCAGAAGGTTGTCGCAGCGGTTAAAGCAGCTTAAGGAAACGCAGCCATGTCCATCTACATCAACAAAGACACCAAGGTCATCACCCAGGGCATTACGGGCAAGACCGGCCAGTTCCACACCGAGAAGTGCCAGGAATACGCCAACGGCAAGAATTGTTTCGTCGCCGGCGTCAACCCGAAGAAAGCGGGCGAAAAGATCTTCGACATCCCGATCTTCGCCTCCGTCAAGGATGCCAAGGCCCAGACCGGCGCGACCGTCTCGGTCATCTACGTGCCGCCCGCCGGCGCGGCTGCGGCGATCTGGGAAGCCGTCGAGGCCGACCTCGACCTCGCGATCTGCATCACCGAAGGCATCCCGGTCAAGGACATGCTGGAAGTGCGCAACCGCATGCTGGCCAAGGAAGCGGCCGGCGGCAAGAAGACGCTGCTGCTCGGGCCCAATTGCCCGGGCCTCATCACGCCCGACGAGATCAAGATCGGCATCATGCCGGGGCATATCCACCGCAAGGGCCGCATCGGCGTCGTGTCGCGTTCCGGCACGCTGACTTATGAGGCCGTGGCGCAACTCACCGAGATCGGCCTGGGCCAGTCCAGCGCCGTGGGTATTGGCGGCGACCCGATCAATGGCCTGAAGCACATCGACGTGATGAAGGCCTTCAACGACGATCCGGACACCGATGCCGTGATCATGATCGGCGAGATCGGAGGCCCGGACGAGGCGGACGCCGCCCGCTGGTGCAAGGACAACATGAAAAAGCCTATCGTCGGCTTCATCGCGGGTGTCACCGCGCCGGCGGGCAAGCGCATGGGCCACGCAGGCGCGCTGATCTCCGGCGGCGCCGATACAGCCGAAGCGAAACTCGCCGTCATGGAAGAGTGCGGCTTCAAGGTCACGCGCAATCCCTCCGAGATGGCCAAGCTCCTGAAGGCGCTTTTGTAGGGGGCGTTGCGGTTATCCACAACTGCGAGCCGATTGTCCTGGGCGACAATCGGTTTTTCGCCTTAAACAGTCCCCTTTCCGAAAACCACGCATGGAAGACTTCCTCGCCGCCTCATTTTGGATCGCCGTCGGCCAGATCATCCTGATCGACATCCTGCTGGGTGGGGACAATGCGGTGGTGATCGCGCTGGCCTGCCGGGGCCTGCCGCCCAAGCAGCGCAAGCTGGGCATCATTTACGGCACCCTGGGTGCGATCGTGCTGCGCGTGATCCTGATCGCCTTTGCGCTTGCGCTGCTCGCCATTCCCTACCTCAAGGTGGTGGGCGCCCTGCTGCTGATCTGGATCGGCGTCAAGCTGATGGTGCCCCAGGACGACGAGGGGCACGCCAACATCAGCACCAGCGACAAGCTGTGGGGAGCCGTCAAGACGGTGATCATTGCCGATCTGGTGATGAGCGTGGACAACGTGCTTGCCATCGCCGGCGCCGCCGAGACGGCGGGCAAACACCAGCTTCCGCTGGTCATCTTCGGCCTGCTGGTCAGCATCCCGATCATCGTGGCCGGCAGCCAGCTGGTGCTCAAGTTGATGGACCGGTTCCCGATCATCATCACGCTCGGGGCCATGCTCCTGGGTTGGATCGCTGGCCAAATGGCCTATACCGATCCGGCGCTGAAGGCGTTCGTTGCCCCCAACAAGGCCTGGGAGTACGCGGCCGCTGCCGGCGGCGCGCTGCTGGTGCTGGCTATCAGCAAGCTGCTGCAGGCCCGCCGTCCGTCGACTGCCGACCCAGCCTAGTCCGCGCGCTGCGGCGTCTAATTGCAACAAATTGTATTCAAGGCGTGACAAAGTCCCTTGTCCGCCTCAGTAGCGTCTGTTAACGTCCAACGGAGGCCTGCACCCCTTTCCTGGCGTCGCGGGTGTGTGGAATGCTGCGGAAAGCCGCAGTATTTTGAACAGTTTCTCTGGGACGAGGGGCGGGCAGTGAGCACATCTACTTCGGCAAAACGTGGCCAGTTCTGGCGCGCGGACTGGTTTGTCGCCGTCCTCGTCGTGCTGGCGGTGTTCGTCCTGCACCAGGCTACGGATGTCTTCGGCACACTGGAACGGCGCTTCTACGATTTCGCCAGCACCAGCAGTGGTCGCCAGCCGTCGGACCGGATTGCCATCATCGCCATCGATGACCAGAGCATCGCGAATATCGGCCGCTGGCCGTGGCCTCGCGACGTTCACGCCCAGTTGATCGATCAGCTTGCGGCCGCCAAGGCCAAGACCATCGTGCAGACTGTATTCTTCTTCGAGCCGCAGACCGATCGCGGATTGCAGTTCATCCGCAAGATCAAGGACACGCTGGGACCGGTGCCTGAGGGCACGGTGGGCCAGGCCGAGCAACTCGCCAAGGTCATCGCGGAGGCCGAGAAGGCCATGGATACCGATGCGCAGCTCGCGGCCAGCATGGCTCGGGCGGGCAATGTGCTGGTGCCTTCCTTCTTCTCGCTGGGCGAGCCGCAGGGCAAGGCGGACAACCCGCTGCCCGGGTTCGCCCTCAAGAGCACCATCGACGAGAATTCCGGCTTTTCGGAACCGGCCCTGCGGGCCCAGGAGCCCATCGAGGCGATCGGGGCCGCGGCGCAGGGCGTGGGCCACCTGAACCAGCTCAACGACGTCGATGGTGCGGTACGTCAAGAGCCGATGCTCGTAAATTACTACGGCAAGGCGGTGCCATCGATGGCATTGCTGGCGGCGGCGAAGAGCCTGAACCTCGGGCCGTCCGACATCAAGCTCAATGTCGGTGAATCGGTCCAGATCGGCAAGCTGCGGGTCAGGACGGACGGCATGGCGCACATGTTGCCGCAGTTCTACCAGGGCAAGGACGGGCGTCCGGCCTTCGCGGTCGACTCGTTCTACGACGTCCTCAGCGGGAAAATCCCGGCGACAAAATACGCGGACAAGATTGTCCTCATAGGCGCCACGGCCACCGGCGTGGGTGTGCAGTTCCCCGCGCCAGGGTATGCGGCCATCACGCCGGTCGAATTGATCGCGCACATTACCTCCAGCATCCTGGGCGAGCATTTCATCGTGCAGCCGGGCTGGAGCCTCTGGACGGAGCTGGGCGTCTTCCTGCTGATTGCGGCCTACCTGATCGCAGGCCTGCCACGGTTATCGGCCGGAATGGCCGGCACCGCGACGGCGGTTGTCTTCGTCGCTTTGCTTGGCGTCGAGTTCGTGCTGCTATCCAGTGCCGCGACCTGGCTGCACCTGGTGTTCCCGGCGGCACTGCTGTTGATCGGCCACCTCGCGCTGACCACCAAGCGTTTCCTGGTGACCGAGGCCGGCAAACTCAAGTCTGATGACGAGTCGGCCGAAACCAACCGGATGATGGGCCTGGCACTGCAGGGCCAGGGCCAGCTCGACGCCGCCTTCGATCGATTCAGCCGCGTGCCCATGAGTGACGAGGTGATGGCCAACCTTTACAACCTGGCGCTGGACTTCGAGCGCAAGCGCCAGTTCAACAAGGCACAGGCTGTCTACGAGCACATGGTGGCCTACGACAAGAACTACAAGGACGTGCAGTCCAAGCTCAATCGGGCCAGGAACCTCTCGGAGACCGTCATCCTGGGCGGCGGCGGCTCGCACCCCGGCGGCACAATGCTGCTCGATGGCGGCGGCGTCGAGAAGCCGATGCTCGGGCGCTACCAGGTCGAAAAAGAACTCGGCAAGGGCGCGATGGGCGTCGTGTACCTCGGCAAGGACCCGAAGATCGGGCGCGTCGTGGCGATCAAGACGATGGCACTGTCGCAGGAGTTCGAGGGCGAGGAATTGACCGATGCGCGGGAGCGCTTCTTCCGCGAGGCCGAGACGGCCGGACGGCTGCAGCACCAGAACATCGTCACGATCTTCGACGCCGGCGAGGAGCACGACCTCGCCTACATCGCCATGGAGTTCCTGAAGGGCAAGGACCTGGTGGACTTCTGCAAGGACGGCCAGTTGCTGCCCATGCCGAAGGTGCTGTCCATCGTCTCTCGCGTGGCCGAAGCGCTGGCTTATGCGCATAAGCAGAACGTCGTCCATCGCGACATCAAGCCTGCGAACATCATGTACGAGTTCGACAGCGATACGGTCAAGGTGACAGACTTCGGTATCGCCCGCATCACGGACTCCAGCAAGACCAAGACCGGCCTCGTGCTGGGCACGCCCAGCTTCATGTCGCCAGAACAGATCGCCGGCAAGAAGGTCGACGGCCGCTCCGACCTGTATTCGCTGGGCGTGATGCTGTTCCAGATGCTCGCGGGCGTGCTGCCTTTCCGCGGCGACTCGATGGCGGAGCTGATGTACAAGATCGCCAACGAGGAGGCGCCCGACATCCGCATCATCCGCAGGGACGTCCCGGAGCGTCTGGCAAACATCGTGGCGCTGGCTTTGAGCAAGCGTCCGGAGACGCGCTATCAGAGTGGAGACCAGTTCGCCGCCGACCTCAAGTCGGTGATGGCGGAGTTGAGTGGGGCGCGGCCGCTGCCCCCAGGCGTGGTGATGAGGCCCGACGATGAGGTGAACGTCCGCAGCATCGACAAGACGGTAGCCGCGCCCAGCTATGATCCGACGCAGCAAAAGGATGGGGGCGATCCGGCCTTCGCCAAGACCGACGTGTTCCGCAAGTCGGACGCGGGCAGCGGCCCTGCCGGCGCATGAACGACCTGAAGGCTTGACCCGGCAATCTATGAACTACGAGTTTTGCATACGCACCGATCCGGGTCTCGCGCGCGAGAACAACGAGGACTCCGTCACCTTCGATGAACCCGTCCGGCTGGGCGTCCTGGCCGATGGAATGGGTGGCTACAACGCGGGCGAGGTCGCCAGCGGGATGGCGACCACCTTCATCAAGTCGGAACTTGGTCGCTGGCTGGCGCAGGCCGGCCGCCACGCAAATGCCCGCGAAGTGCGCCGGGCGATGGAGATCTGTGTCGACAATGCCAACCGGTCGATCTTCAATGCCGCCAATTCCAACCCGCAGTACAGCGGCATGGGTACCACTCTGGTGCTGGGCGTGTTCCAGGACGCCCGCCTGGTGCTGGGCCACATCGGAGATTCGCGCTGCTATCGCCTGCGCGGCGAGGAGTTCGCGCAGATCACCAAGGACCATTCGCTGCTGCAGGAGCAGATGGACGCCGGCCTTATCACGCCGGAGCAGGCAGCAACCTCCAGCAACAAGAACCTGGTGACCCGCGCCCTGGGCGTGGAGGACGCGGTGTTGCTGGAAGTCAACGAACACAAGGTCGAACCGGGCGATATCTACATGATGTGCTCGGATGGGCTGTCGGACATGGTGGATGATGAGGGAATTGCCAAGATCCTGGGCGCGGACGTCCCGCTGGAGCAGAAGGTGACGCAGTTGATCGACGCGGCAAACGCCAATGGAGGACGGGACAACATCTCCGTCCTGGTGGCGCAAGCCAGCACGGAATCAAAAAAACGCGGGCTGATTTCCAGATTGCTGGGAAAATAGTCTTTGGTATTAGTTTCCCGATAATTAGTAAATAGACAGGAGCGGACCATGCCGAAAATGATCGTTTCGATCGACGGTGTTGTCATCAAAGAAGTGCAGTTGACCAAGGACCGGACGACCCTGGGTCGCCGACCTTACAACGACATCGTGATCGACAACCTTGCCGTGAGTGGCGAGCATGCGGTGCTGCAGATGACCGGCAATGAGGTCTACCTCGAAGACCTCAACAGCACCAACGGCACATATGTGAACGGCAAGGCCGTGAAGAAGCAGTTGTTGCAGAACAACGACACGGTCGAGATCGGAAAGTACAAGATCAAGTACATCAACGAGGCCGCGGGGCCGACCTTCGAGAAGACGATGATCCTGAAGGCCGGCACCTTGCCGCCCATGCCTCCAGCCCCGGCACATGCGGGCGCGGCCCCGACTTCCCTTGCGCATGCGCAGGCCGCTGACCTCGGCCAGCTCAACGCCGCCATCAAGGTGCTGTCCGGCGCGGCTGCCGGCCGCGAGGTGCCGCTCGTGAAGGTTGTCACCACCATCGGCAAACCCGGCGTCGCCGTCGCCGCCATCACCAAACGCACCCACGGATTCGTTGTCGCGCACGTCGAGGGTGCCAACAAGCCCACGCTCAATGGAGCCGCCATCGGCGCCGACCCGGTCACGCTCAAGCACGGCGACCTGCTCGAGCTCGCCGGCACGCAGATGCAGTTTGTGCAGGCCTGACAGCCGGGCCGTGCAAGCGCCGGCTGTATCGCACGGGTCGGGGCGCACCTGATGGGTTTGCTCTCCAGACACTGGCCGCGCATAGCCGTCACGCTGATCCCGCTGGTTTTCGCGTTGCTCCACGCCAGCGGCATCCTTACCCTCGGGGTGCTGCAGCGCCTGGACGACATCATCTATGACGCCCGGCTGCGCGCCACCATGCAGCGAACGCTGGACGATCGCATCGTCATCGTCGACATCGACGAAAAGAGCCTGGCCGAGGTCGGCCACTGGCCGTGGGGCCGCAACCGGCTGGCCGAATTGGTCGAGGCGCTCTTCGAGCACCACAAGGTGGGCCTCGTCGGCTTCGATGTGGTGTTCGCTGAAGCCGACGAAAGCTCTGGCCTCAAGCGCCTGAAGCAGCTGGCGCAGGCGGAACTGAAGGATCAGGCGGGTTTCGCGGAGCGGTTGGCCCAGATTCAGGGCTCGCTCGACTACGACGCGCTGTTCGCCAAGTCGCTGCAGAGGCGACCGGTGGTCCTTGGCTACGTCTTTACTGGCACGGAGGGAAACAACATCGGCGTCCTGCCGCGCCCCGTCATGGAGAAAGAGGCGCTGCACGGCCGGCCCATTCGGTTCCTGAGCTGGAAGGGCCATATTTCCAATATCGAGCAGCTCGGCGCCGCGGCCCCGATGGCGGGGTTTTTCAACCCCATCGTGGATGGAGACGGCGTGGTGCGTTCCGTGCCGCTGGTCATGGAATACAAAGGGCAGTACTACGAGTCGCTGTCGCTGGCGATGTACCGCATGCTGGCCGGCCTGCCGAGCGTCGCGCCCGGCTTTGCGCGCGACCGCTTCCTGTCCCGTAGCTACCAGGGGCTGGAGAGCATCCAGCTGCGCCGGGGCGACGGTGTCATGGCGATTCCAGTGGACGACCGCGTCGCCAGCCTCGTCCCGTTTCGCGGGCCCGGCGGCGTGAATGGCGGCTCATTCAAGTACGTCTCCGCGGCCGACGTACTGGCCAAGCGAGTCCCGGCCGATATCCTGAAGGACAAGATCGTCCTTGTTGGCACCACGGCGCAGGGGTTGCTGGACCTGCGGGTCACGCCGGTGGGGGAAACCTATCCCGGCGTCGAAGCGCACGCGAATGTGATCTCCGGCCTCCTGGACGGCAAGACGTTCGTGCGGCCGGATTACGCGATCGGCTACGACGTCATCATCCTGTTGCTGGCCGGCCTCGCGCTGGCGTTCACGCTGCCGCTGCTGTCGGCCTCACGCGCGGTGATGGTGAGCGCGGGCGTCGTCGCCGCAGTCGTCGGCCTGAATTTCTGGCTCTACTCAGGGCACGGGCTGGTGCTGCCGCTGGCCGCCGCGCTGGCCATGTCGCTGACGGCGTTCGGGCTGAACATGAGTTATGGGTACTTCGTGGAGAGCCGCAGCAAGCGTGAACTGGCAAACCTGTTCGGCACCTACGTGCCGCCGGAACTGGTCGACGAAATGGTGAAGGATCCGGATGCCTACAGCATGAAGGCGTCGAACAAGGAGCTGACGGTGATGTTCTGCGACATGCGGGGCTTCACCAAGATGTCGGAAACCATGGAGCCGACCAAGCTGCAGGAGCTGCTCAACTCGGTCTTCAACCGGCTCACCGACATCATCCGGGGCAATCGCGGCACGATCGACAAGTACATGGGCGACTGCGTGATGGCGTTCTGGGGAGCGCCTGTCGAAACACCCAACCATGCCTACCTGGCGTCCAGAACCGCCATTGAAATGGCCAATTCCGTTCGCAAGATCAACGAGGAACACCGGACACAGGGTATTCCCGAGATCGGCATCGGCATCGGCTTGAACACCGGGATGATGTGCGTGGGCGACATGGGCTCCGACATCCGCCGCGCATATACCGTCATCGGGGATTCCGTCAACCTGGGCTCGCGGCTGGAGGGCCTGTCGAAAGTCTACGGCGTCGACATCGTGGTGAGCGAAAGCACCCGCAAACTGGCGCCGGAGTTCGCCTGGCAGGAGCTTGACCGCGTTCGCGTCAAGGGCAAGGCACAGGCCGTCGCAATCTTCTGGCCCGTTGCCCCGGCCGAAAGGCTGGACAAAGCATCACAGGACGAACTCAAGACCTGGGGCGCATTCCTGAGGGCTTATCGCGCGCAGGACTGGGACCAGTGCGACGTGCTGATGCTGAACTTGCACCGGATGAATGCCAAAAAATACCTTTACCAATTGTATTCAGAGCGTGTAGCCTCAATGCGCTTGCTGCCCTTCGACCCCTCCTGGGACGGCGCAACCAATTTCGAAACGAAGTAAACACATGGGCCCCCACGCTCACCTGCGTTCGCTGCCCCCCGAGGGGGCCTCAGCCTCATTGAGACGGCTCGGCGGAGGCTGCCCATGAAGGTGCGCGTGCTCGGTTGTTCTGGAGCGATCTCGAAGGACTGTCGCACGACGTCCTTCCTTATCGATTCAGACGTGCTCGTCGACGCGGGCACCGGCGTTGGCGACCTCACGCTCACCGAGATGAAGAGCATTGACCATGTCCTGCTCACGCACTCGCATCTGGACCACGTGGCGGCGCTGCCCCTGATGATCGACGCCATCGCCTCGCAGCTGACCAAGCCGGTGCAGATTCACGCGCTGGCGGGGACAATCGCCGCGCTCAAGGCGCATGTGTTCAACAACGTCATCTGGCCTGACTTCAGCAGCATCCCGACGCCTCAGTCCCCCTTTATCAGCTTCCACGAGATTCAGGTGGGACAGACGCTGGACATCACGGGCAAACGCATCGAGGTGTTGCCCGCCGTGCACACGGTACCGGCTGTGGGTTATGCCATCACGTCGGGCAAGGGGTGCTGGGTCTTCACTGGAGACACCGAGCGCAATCCGGCGTTCTGGCGGCGCATCAACCAGATGAACGTCGCCGCACTGGTGATCGAGACCGCATTCAGCAACCGCGAGAAAGACCTCGCCAAGCGTAGCCTTCACCTGTCGCCCCTGGCGCTGGCCGAGGAACTCGATTGCATCGACAAGGGCAAGTCGTTCCCCATCTACATCACGCACACCAAGCCGGCGGAGACCGAGCTGATCATGACCGAGATCCAGAAGTTCGATCAGACCCAGCCGTTCGGCCCCAACGTCGCCCACGACATCCGGTGGCTGCGCGCGGGACAGGAGTTCGACCTATGAGCCGGGACGCGACATGAACGCGGTGCTCAAACCGGAACACCGCAATTCGCAGGCATTCTTCGATTCGCAGATGCTGCCGCCGGACCAGCGCGGCGTCTCTTTCGAGGCGTTGTTCTACAGGCAGCTGCAACTGGTCACCACGAAGATCCACGAGACGGAGAACATCGACCAGATCATGCTCGAGGCGAGCCAGGACATCTGCAAGCTGTTCAACGCCGACCGCCTGACGCTCTACGCGGTGAACGAGGATCACGCGGCCATTGTCTCCAAGGTCAAAACGGGCCTGAACACCAGCAAGGACCTGAAGCTGCCGATCAGCGCACAGAGCATCGCCGGATATGCCGCCTACGCCAAACAGCTGCTGAACATCCCCGACGTCTACGACGATGAGGCGCTCAAGCGCATCCATCCCACCCTGAGTTTCCTGAAAGAAGTGGACAAGCGTTCGGGCTACCGCACCAAGCAGATGATGGTGCTGCCGATCCTGGACGGCGACACCCTGCACGGCGTGCTGCAGGTGATCAACAACAAGAGCGACCAGCCGTTCGGCGAGCTCGAGGTGGAAGGCGCGACGCAGCTGTGCAAGACGCTCGCCACGGCGATCCGCCAGCGGATGCAGAAGGCCGACGACAGCCAGCGCCGCCGCGCCACGAAATACGACGGACTGGTAGCCGACGGCGTGATGACCGCCGACGAGCTGCAACGGTGCATCCAGCAGGCGCGCGAGGAAGCCAAGCCGGTCGAGCACATGCTGATGGCGAGTTTTCAGGTCCGGCCCGCGCAGATCGGCCCGTCGCTGGCCAAGTTCTTCGGCGTTCCGTACGAGCCTTTCCATGCTGGCCGCATCCGCGTCGAATCCCTGCAAGGTCCGCTCAAGCGCGACTTCGTCGAGGAGCAGGGCTGGATCCCGCTGGAGGAGTCGCCCGAGGGCCTGGTCGTCATGTGCACGGACCCGGAAGCCGTGCGCGGCTCGCGCATCGTGCCGCAGGTGTTCCCGCGGCATTCAAAATACGCCTACCGGGTAACGACGCAGACCGAGTTCGAGGAAACCCTCGCGCAGCTCTACGGCGCGGACGAGGGCGGCACGATCGACGAACTGCTCGCCGACTTGAGCGCCCCCATGGACGATGAGGCGGAGGACGGAGACGCGGTCTCCGCCGCGGCCGACAACGAGCTGGTGAAGTTCGTGAACAAGGTGATCGTCGACGCCTACAACCAGAAGGTTTCGGACATCCACATCGAGCCGCTGCCTGGCAAGCAGAAAACCGGCATCCGCTTCCGCATCGACGGCAGCCTGCAGCCGTACATCGAGGTCCCTTCGCATTTCCGCCAGGCGCTGGTGACGCGCCTGAAGATCATGTGCGATCTGGACATCTCGGAAAAGCGCAAGCCCCAGGACGGAAAGATCAAGTTCAAGAAATTCGGCCCGCTCGACATCGAGCTGCGGGTGGCGACGATACCTTCGGCCGGTGGCGTCGAGGACGTGGTGATGCGCATTCTGGCGGCCGGCGAGCCGATCCCGCTTGAGAAGCTCGGCCTCACGCCGCACAACAAGGAGCGGCTGGAAAAGACGGTGAGCAAGCCCTACGGGCTGTTCTATGTGTGCGGCCCCACCGGTTCGGGCAAGACGACGACGCTGCATTCCATCCTGAAATTCCTCAACACGCCCGACACGAAGATCTGGACCGCCGAGGACCCGGTGGAGATTACGCAGCGCGGCCTGCGCCAGGTGCAGGTGAACAAAAAGGCGGGGATCGACTTCCCGCTGATCATGCGAGCTTTCCTGCGCGCTGATCCGGACATCATCATGGTCGGCGAGTCGCGCGACAAGGAAACGGTCTCGATGGGTGTGGAGGCTTCACTCACCGGCCACCTCGTGTTCTCCACGCTGCACACCAACTCCGCGCCCGAGTCGATCATCCGCCTGCTCGACATGGGGATGGACCCGTTCAACTTCGCCGATGCGCTGCTCGGCATCCTGGCGCAGCGCTTGGCCAAGAAGCTGTGCGACTGCAAGACCGAATACTTCCCCGATTCCGACGAGGTCAAGCTGTTCGTCACCGAGTACGCCGAAGAACTGCGGCATAGCAGCGCATGGAAGGCCGACTACGCTGGGGAAGCCAGGAAGCTCTATGAAAGCTGGGTCAAAGCTTACGGGCACGACGGCCGGTTGAAGTTCTACAAGGCCAACGGCTGCGAGAAGTGCAACAAGACCGGGTACAAAGGTCGCCTCGGTCTGCACGAGTTGCTGGTAGCGGACGACCACATCAAGCGGCTGATCCAGGAGCGCGCGCGCGTCGCCGAGTTGTTCGCGGCGTCGGTGGAAACGGGAATGCGCACGCTGAAGATGGACGGCATGGAGAAGATCATGCTGGGGATGACCGACTTGAAGCAGGTGCGGTCGGTGTGCATTAAGTAGGCAGTTAGTCTGCGCCGACCGACAAAAATGTCGACTCAACCGGACAGGTGGGCGGTTTTGGACAGTTTGCTCAGCAGTAAGTGTGCTAGAAATTAATGCTTTAGTGGTCCAATGTGCATTGGCATGGCACTTGCACAACTGCCGAGCTTCTCTTTACTAATCACTCTGGAGGTTCCAATGAAGCGTCACCTGCAACAGGGTTTCACCCTGATCGAACTGATGATCGTTGTCGCGATCATTGGTATTCTGGCCGCCGTGGCCCTGCCTGCGTATCAGGACTACACCAAGCGCGCGAAGATGTCTGAAGTGATTTTGGCCGCGTCGGCTTGCCGCACCTCGATCACGGAAGTGATCCAGTCGGCTACAGCCCTGCCTGCCGCCGGTCTCTGGGGCTGCGAGCAAACCGCCGCCGCGGGTGCATCACAATACGTCGCGAAGGTCGAGACTGACGGCACCGGCATGATCACCGTGACGAGCCGGAACATCCCGAACAAGGTCGACGGCACCGCCGGCGGCAAAGTGACCCTGAAGCCCTTCCTGGTCGACGGCACGACCGCTCCGACGCCGGGCTCGTCGGTGGGTGTGTGGCGGTGCGGCAATTCCAGCGACGGCACGGACGTTGCCCTCAAGTTCCTGCCCGGTTCCTGCCGCGGCTAAGCCAGCGAAGGCGCGGTTCCCTGGCCCACTTTCGGCTGAGGGGGCCCGACAAACCCTGTGAACGAGCGGCCTTAGGGCCGCTCGTTTTCTTTACGAAATGCGATTCTTCTCGTGCTCGAGTGCCATGGCCGCTATTCTTGCCGAACCCCTTGCAGATTCCTCCCCTGGACCCGTGCCTCCTGTCGAGTTGACCGTACTCCTGCCGTGCCTGAATGAAGCACGGACGGTGGCGACCTGCGTTCAGGCGGCGCACCGATTCCTGGCGGAATCCGGCGTTTCCGGCGAGGTTCTGGTGGCCGACAACGGCTCTACCGACGGTTCGCAGGATCTGGCTCGGCAGGCGGGCGCGCGCGTGATCCAGGTGCCGCGCCGAGGGTATGGCGCAGCGCTGCTTGCTGGTATTGCGGCTGCCAGGGGGCGCCACGTCATCATGGGCGATTCCGACGACAGTTATGACTTCTCCGCCCTGCAAGCCTACGTCGACTTACTGCGCGATGGCGCGCAACTGGTGATGGGCAACCGGTTTCGCGGTGGGATCGCGCCGGGCGCCATGCCCCCACTGCACCGCTATCTCGGCAACCCGGTCCTGAGTTTTGTCGGGCGGCTGTTCTTTCGCGTGCGGATCGGCGATTTCCACTGCGGGTTGCGAGGCTTCTCGCGCGATGCCATCCAGCGCCTTGGATTGGTTTCTCCCGGCATGGAGTTCGCCAGCGAAATGATCGCCAAGGCCGCGCTGGCGGGGTTGCGCCTCGAGGAGGTCCCGACGACCTTGCGCCCCGACGGACGCGACCGTCCGCCCCATCTGCGCACGTGGCGCGACGGCTGGCAGCATCTGCGCTTCCTGCTGCTGTTCTGCCCGCGCTGGATGTTCCTATATCCGGGCCTGGGCTTCGTGGCCGTGGGCCTGGGCGGTTTTGCGCTCGGCGCCTCAGGCATCAGCGGAGGGCCAACGCTGGGCATCCATTCGCTCCTATACATGGCCGCCGCCACGGTGCTGGGGGCGCAGATGATCCAGTTGGCCGTACTCACCAAATGGGTGGGCATCATGTCCGGTGTCGTGCCGCCGCAGCGGTGGCTGAGCAGGCTGGCTCCCTACCTGAAGGTGGAAAACGGGCTGCTGGCCGGCCTGCTCCTGGTTCTCGCAGGCCTGGCCGGATCGGCCTGGTTGACGTGGGGCTGGGGCGCCGCCGGTTTCGGGGCACTCGATCCCACTCAGACCATGCGGGTGGCTATTCCCGCCGTGACGTTGATGATTCTCGGGGCGCAAGTGGCGGCCGGATCGCTGTTCGCCGGTGCCCTGAAATTCAGCTGGGCCTCGTCCGAGCGGAAAGCGCCTGCGTGAATGAACCGCGTCCGCATTTGCTGGATCGTGCCGCGCCGGCCGCGCTGCTGCGTTGGGAGGGAGCGTTGGCGGTTCTCGTGGCCTGGGCCTTCCTCCTGGCGGTCCCCTTGTCGCTGGGAGAGCTGGGGCTGGGCTGGGATGCACTGAATCATCACATCTACCTGGGCTGGACGGCGGAGCAACACCGGTTCGACCGGGACTTTCTCGGCTCGGGCTACCAGTCCTTCCAGTCACCCTACCTGAACTGGCCGATTTACAGAATGGCCGCCAGCGGCTGGACCGGCGTTTCTGCCGGGGCTGTCCTGGCATCGCTACACCTGGTGGTGGTGTGGCCCGTCTGGATGCTGGCGCGCGCAGGCGCGCCGGGCGGCTCGGTATTCGACGTCGCGATGCGCGCCCTGGCTGTGGTGCTCGCAATGGGATCCAGTGTGGTCTTGTCCGCTTTCGGCTCCAGCATGAACGACCTGTTGGCCGCTGCGCCGCTGGTCTGGGCTGTGGCACTGGCGATGGAGCCGACGGCCCAAGCCGCCGATATCACGCGTGCGCGGGCCCGGCGCTACGTGGTCCTGTCCGGATTGTGTGCAGGCGTGGCGGTGGCCCTGAAGCTGAGCAACGCCCCCTTGGCGCTCTTGATGCCAGGATTATGGCTGCTCTGCGCGCACACCCTGCGGGGCCGCCTGGCGGCAGTCCTGTTGGGAGGCCTGGCCGCGTTGACGGGTTTCGTGCTCGCATACGGGTATTGGGGCTGGCTGCTGTGGCGGCACTTCGGAAACCCGGTGTTCCCTTTCTATGACCACTGGTTTGCCCCGCTGCGCGAATGGCTCGGCTGGGTGGGCTGACCATCATGCGTTTTCAGCCAGACACCTTGTACGAAGCCTTGCTGCGCCCCGTGGCCATGGCTGCGCCCCACGCCAATGTCTACGTCGAGATCATGGCGCCAGACTTCCGTTTTGTCTTCGTCCTTGCGTTGCTGGCACTGTTGGCGACCCTGTCACTGACCGGTCGCCGCGGACCGGCGGGGACCCGCGGGACCGGCGACAGGGCGTCCGCCCGACCCGTGTTCGTGTTGCTGGCTGCGTTGGCCGCGGCCTTCGTCGTGTGGGTCGCGACCACGGCGAACGGCCGATACTTCCTGGCTGGCCTGCTGATCGCAGGGCCAGTGTGCATGGGATTGACACGGCTTCTGCCAGTCACGCGAGCGATGCGCCTAGCGCTGGCGGTGGGCATGGTTGCATTGCAGGTATTTGCTGTGCAGCAGAGCAGCCCATGGCAGGCGTGGGCGGTGGCGTCGTGGAAAGAGCCCCCCTACTTTCACGTGGACGTCCCGCAGGAATGGCGCGAGCAGCCGGCCACCTACGTGACGATGTCCGCCATTAGCTACTCGCTGCTGGCGCCCATGTTCCATCCGGAGTCGCGCTGGCTAAGTCTGCACAATGCGCCCCCGCCGGTCAGCAGCACCACGCAGGGCCGGCGCCTGGATGCCTTCCTTTCCAAAGTCGAGGCCGGTCGGGTGATGCTGCTGGCACCCGTCGTGCCTGGCTTGTTGACCCCGGAGCGGCTGCCGAACGCGAGGGTGTCCGAGGTAATCAACGAACAGCTTGCGCCCTATCGCCTGGGCTTCGTGCAGCCCCAGGCATGCCAATTCCTTGCGTCGCGCGGGCTGGCGAGCATGGGTCTGGGCGAAAAGACGCAGGAGGAGCGCTCGCGCTCCGGGTTCTGGCTTTGCCGTCTCACGCGCCTGGAAGCGAGCGCCGTGCCCGAGGCGTCGCGTGGCAGGCACTACGATGCGGTGTTCAAGGTCCTGGAAGCCCAGTGCCCGCGCTTTTTTCCCGCCGGGGGGGATCGCGACAGCGTGGTGCTCGCCAAGGGCGAAGTACGCAGCTACCTGCAAGCCGAGATGAAGGCGTACGTGTACGACAGCGGCGACGTCTACTACAAATACTATCGCGCCCTGAACCCTGTGCTGGTCGGCCATGTTGCCGACTTGCTGGCGGGCCGGGCGCGGGTGGATTGCGACAAGATCCGCGGTCGCACGGGTCTGCCGTGGGAACGCGAAATCTGACACGATGCGAAAGAACATGACGCCACCGATTCCAACGACGCCGCTGCGTTGGGTTTCACTTTTCCGTGACAGGCGCCAGAGCCTCTTCGGCAGCGCGCGCACCTGGCTGCGCAAGGCGGCGCATGTCTGCTATGTGTTCACGCCCCTGCCCATCAAATGGAAGGTCCGCACTGCTCATGTCCTGTACGGCGTGACGGGATGGATCTTCAAGGGCGACAAGAACTATGAAATCTGGAAGCGCAAGGGCAGGGTTCGCAAGATCGCGATCGACATCCGCCCCATCGCAGACAACCAACTCGACGACGTGCTCGCATCCCTCCGGTTCCCGGCCGCGCAGGACCCGGTGGTGTCCATCGTCATCCCGGCCTACGGAAAGATCAAGCACACCCTTGCATGCCTGCGCTCCATTCATGCACACATGCCGAAAGCGCCGATCGAAGTGATCGTGGCGGAAGACGCGTCGGGTGATCGGCAGAGCCTTCGTCTCCAGGAGATCGACGGGCTGCGCTTCCTCGTGAATGAAACCAATCTCGGCTTCGTGCGTTCGTGCAACGCGGCGGCGCGCCAGGCGCGCGGGCGATACATCTACTTCCTGAACAACGACACGGAAGTCACTGCCGGCTGGCTGGACTGGATGCTGGACCTGTTTGCCACGGAGCCGGGCTGCGGAATGGTCGGCTCCATGCTCGTCTACCCCGACGGGCGCCTGCAGGAAGCCGGCGGCGTGGTGTGGCGCGATGGCAGCGCAGAGAACTTCGGGTGCCTGGATTCGCCGGCGCGCAGTCCCTACAACTACGTGCGGGAAGTCGACTACTGCTCCGGCGCGTCGCTGCTGATTCCCGCGGCGCTCTTCCGCTTGCTGCAGGGATTCGACGAAATCTACGTGCCCGCGTATTGCGAAGACACGGACCTCGCCTTCCGCGTACGGGCGGCCGGTAAGCGGGTGCTGTATCAACCGCGTTCCGTGGTGGTCCACCACGAGGGCGTCTCGCATGGCACCGACGAGAGCAGCGGAGTCAAGGCGTACCAGCCGGTGAACCAGAAGAAGTTTCGCGAGCGGTGGTGCGATGTCCTGGAGTCCGAGCACTTCGAGCGCTACTGGGACGTTCTTCGCAGCCACGACCGGCCACAGAACCGCCAGATGATCCTGGTCATCGACCACTACATACCGCAGCCCGACAGAGACGCTGGCTCCCGCACCATGTGGTGCGTCATGCGCGCACTCGTCAGGATGGGGCTCATCGTCAAGTTCTGGCCGCAGAACCAGGCGTACGATCCCGAATACGCGGATCTGCTGCAGCAGGCCGGGATAGAAGTGATCGTCGGAGAGGAGGTTGGCAACAACTTCTCGGGCTGGCTGGCAGCGAACCAGCCCCGGTTGAACTATGTATTCCTCAGCCGCCCCACGGTCGCCCCTGAGTTCCTGTCCCTCCTGCGCGAGCGAAGCCGGGCGAGAATCCTCTATTACGGCCATGACCTGCATCACGAACGGCTGCTCATGCAGCACCAATTGCTCGGCTCGGGGACGGTGCGCCGTGAAGCCGAAAAAATGAGGCGCCTCGAACAGTCCCTCTGGCGCGACGTGGATGCCGTCTACTATCCGTCGCCGGTCGAGACCGAGGTCGTGCGCGCGGCGGTCCCGGGCGTGCAGGCGCTTACCCTGCCGATCTTCTTTTTCGAGGAGTCGCCGCGCGTGAACGGTCCCGAACAGCGCAAGGACATCCTGTTCGTCGCCGGGTTCGGCCATCCGCCGAACGTCGACGCCGCCAAGTGGCTGGTCCAGGTCGTCATGCCCCTGGTCCGGGCCCAGGCGCAGGGGCCCGTCCACCTGTGGCTCGTCGGCTCCAATCCCACGGAGGAGGTCAAGCAGCTTGCGGGAGACGCCGTCAGCGTCACAGGTTACGTCACCGACGAGAAGCTCGTGCAGTTCTACGCGAGCGCAAGGGTGGCGGTCGTGCCGCTGCGCATTGGTGCGGGGATGAAGGGCAAGGTGATCGAGGCCCTGCACTACGGAATCCCTCTGGTGACCACGCCGGTGGGGGCGCAGGGCCTCGAGGGCATCGAGTCGATCGTGGCCGTGTCCGCGGACGAAAACATCCTGTCAGGCGAAATCTGTGCGCTGTTGCACGACGACGAGCGCTGGAAGCAGGCTTCATCCAAGCAGCTGGAATACGTTCAGGGCCGCTTTTCCGTGAATGCCATGCAGGAAGCGCTGCGGCTGGGCATGTATGCCGGGAACCAGCAGGGCAATTCCCACGCCTCGAGGGAGGGGTGATGTTGCAGTTCCTGAACTGGTCGCAGGAATGGATCAAGGCGGCGCTGCCCCGGCCCGTGCTGGGAAAGATTCGCGCCTTGCGGCATGAAGCCAACGTCAAACGGTACGAAGCCGGGGTTCGCGAGCAAGCCCGCAGGGAGTGGCAGTGGCTGCTGCGCAATTGGGAGCGTCAAGCCACACCCATCCGACCCGAGGGAAAAGGTGCGCAGGCTTGTTCCCGAATTCTGATATTTCCTTCCGACCCGAGAGCGATCGTGGGGTCGCGTGGAGACGACGCGATGATCACCGCCGTGCTCGAGGCGGCGAGGTTGGTCTCGCCCGAAACGGTAGTCGACATGTTTTGCGAGGGGGATGGCGAGGGAGTCGCAGCGAAGATGGGCTTCAACCCAGTGGCCATTGGAGTAGACCGGGAGTTTCCGGTGGCGACGGCGAAGCTGCTGGGCGAACGGTCCTACGACACCTACATCGCGGTGGGGGCGGACATCATCGACGGCCGGTTCGGCGCACGGATCCCCGCGTTGATGCTGATCGCCGCGGACCTGGCAGCGCGCACCGGGATCAGGGCGACCATTCTTGGCTGCAGCTTCGGCGAAGATCCGGCGTCGGAATTGACTACCGTATTCCGGCGACTCGACCCGCGTGTCTATCTGAACATGAGGGATCCCATCTCGCTGCGCCGGGTCAGTGCGTTCGCGCCCGTCCGCATGAAGCTGGTTGCCGATGCAGCGTTCGCCCTGAAGCCAGGCCGGGCCGATGCCGGCGCGCTGGCCTGGATCGAGGCGCAGCGCGCGACTGGCCGCGCGGTGATCGGCGTGAATGCGCACCCCATGCTCGTTCGGCACGCCGATGCCACGTGGGTCGAAGGAATGGCCGCCAGCCTGGCCCAGGCGCTTGGTCAAGTGGCTGCCCGCCTGAACGTGAGCTGGATGCTGCTGCCTCACGACTACCGCGATGATTTCGGGGACCTGTCCTGCCTCGCGCGAGTCAATGACCTGCTGCGGGTCCGTGGCGATGTGGATGTCCACTTGCTGGAGGGGTGTCACACCGCGGCGGATCTGAAAGCGCTCGTCGGTTGCCTGGACGGTGTGATCACGGGGCGCATGCATTTGGCGATCGCGGCACTTGGCATGGGCGTCCCGGCGCTCGGTTTCACGTATCACGACAAGTTCGAAGGCCTCTACAGCCATTTTGGCCTGCCGAATTCGATGCTGCTTCCCCCTTCCATCTTCGACGATTCTGCGGTGCTGGCAAGGCGGATCGAGGACTTCATCGAAGCTCTACCCGTCCTTGCCGATGTCATCGAAGGGCGGCACGCGATGGTGATGAGCTTGGCAAGGAAGAATTTCGTGGACGACGACTCGGCGAGCCAGGACTGACTCGGACGGCGCTCGCTACATCTGCTCGCCATCGTGAAAGCACACTACCTGCAACTCTGGCGCCATCTGGCTCCCTACCATCGCCTGGGCGCGGTAGCACTGGTCGTGGGCAACCTCGCGGCCGCCCTGCTGGAGGTGCTCGGGCTTGCGCTGTTCGGTATCGTGCTCTTGCGCATCACCCAGGCAGGCGGGATGCCACCGGGGTTCTGGCTGACCGAGATTGCAGGCAACGCCGGTGACGCGAACCTGCAGGCGCTGGTGGTGATTTGCGGGATCGTCTACGTCGGCAAGAACGCCTTGATGGCAGCCCTGGCCTGGCTGGAAGCCCGTTTGGCGTTCGGCGTGCAGTCGCACCTGAGCGTGAAGGCGCTCGCAGCGATCCTGGGACAGGACTACGAGGTGACGAGCCGGGGCGACGGCAGCGCGAGCGTCAACCTCCTGACGGGCGGCATGGCCGCGATGTCGCACAATCTCCTGCTGCCCGGGCTGACCTTGGTGGCGGAAGGAACGTTGATGCTAGCGCTGGTGCTATTCCTGCTGCTCACCCAGCCGCTGTTTTCCGCAGGCATGCTGGCGACGCTTGCCGTCATCACGGGCGTGCTGGTCCTGGTGAGCCGGCGCGTCGTGTTGCGGCTCGGCCGCAACCGGCACCACGTCGAGGACGAGCGACTGCGCCTGCTGACTGGAATCTTCGGACATCTCAGGGAGATGTACATCTATTCCGCCGGGGTGCGCGCGGTAGCCCACCTGCAGCGTCAGCTCTCGCTCCTGGGCGCGACCAATCGCGCCTTCCAGATGGTCGCGGCGGCGCCGCGGTTCGTGCTGGAAGTCGCTCTCGTCGGCGCGCTGCTGGTGGTGGTGTTCATGCGGGCGGAATCAGGGCTGGAGCCGACCCTGATGGTGAGCATCGGGGTGTTCGGCGTCGCCGGCTTCCGTTTGCTCCTGGGTATCAATCGGGTCGTGGCCAGCGTGCAGGTCATGCGCTTCGCAGGGGCGATCGTCCTGCAGGTGTTGAGCGCCCTAGCGAGTCCCCCCGCCCCGCCCGCGGCGGGCCGTGGCCGCAGCGGCGCGCCCGAAGGGTCCTTGCGGTTGACGGACGTGAGTTACGCCTACACCCGAGGCAAACCGGTGCTGCAGGACGTGGACTTCGAATTGCCCAGGCGTGCGCTGGTCGCCATCAAGGGTCGTTCCGGCGCGGGCAAGAGCACGCTGCTGGAGATCATGGCGGGGCTGCGGACGCCGGCTTCCGGCGTGGTGGAACTGGATGGGGTGCGCATCGCGCACAAGCAGGCGCTGGTGGGCCGGGTCGCGTACGCCGGGCAACAACCGGCGGTATTCCCTGACACCATCCGCGCGAACGTGGCATTTGGCCTGCCCCCCGAAGCAATCGACGACGAGGTGGTGTGGCGAGCTCTCGCCCGGGCCCATCTCGATGAACTGGTGCGCGGGCTGCCGGGACAGCTGGATTACCTGCTTGGTGCCCAGCGAGGGCTGTCGGGCGGGCAGGTCCAGCGGCTCGCGCTGGCACGGGCGCTCTATATTGATTGCGACTATCTGCTGCTGGACGAACCGACGGCGGCTCTCGATGCGGAGACGGAGCAGCAACTGCTCGCCACTTTCAAGGAGCTGTCAGCCACCACCGGCGTGGTGGTCGTTTCGCACCGGCCGGCGCCGATCCAGGTTGCTGATGCGGTGTGGGAGCTGACGGAAGGCCGGCTCGTGCCGTTCGACAGACAGGCACGGCCCGCGTACGAGACACCGGCCTTGTCCGCTGCGGGCGGCGCTGAGACCGGCACGGCAGGTCCCTGATGATGCGGCCCGTCGACGCAGGCGCCAGTCCCATCTGCGTGGTGGTCGTCAACTGGAACGGCTGGCGCGACACCATCGTGTGCCTCGAGAGCCTGCTCACGCTGGGGGGCACGCCGATGCGTGTAGTCGTGTGCGACAACGCTTCGACCGACGAGTCCATACCGGAAATCGAGCGCTTCCTGCGCGGGCGCCTGCCGCACTGGCGGCCGGTGGGGGCGGAGCCGGGTTTCATCGATCCGCGACCGGGCGATGACGGTGTGCTGTCGGTCCACCTGAACCGCCTGTCCCGCAACCTGGGTTACGCGGGCGGGATAAACGCGGGCATCGAATGGGCGCGCATGAGATGGGCGCCGCGTGGCTTCTGGCTTCTGAACAACGACATTCAGGCGCAGCCAGGTGCGCTCGATGCTCTCATCGCAGCCCACGGCAGCACACCGGCCGCCGGCATCTGCGGCTCCGTGCTGATGGAATGGGACGATCCGGAGCGCGTCCAGGGCGTCGCAGGCGTCTACCGTCGCTGGCTGGGTGTCGGGTGGCACGCGAAGGAACTGCCCGCCGACGGAAGCGCTGTGAGCATGGCCATGGATTACCCCATCGGCGCCTCGATGTACGTCGCCGCCGATTACCTGGAAAAGGTCGGTCTGATGGATCCTGACTACTTTCTCTACTGCGAAGAAATGGATTGGGCCGAGCGTGGCCGCCGGCACGGCTATCGCCCGCTGGTGGCATTGGGGAGCCGCTTGCGCCACAAGGAGGGCGCGAGCACCGGATCTCGCGGCGGCGTGCGCAACAAGTCGCTGTTGTCGGAGCATTACGGAGTGATCAACCGGCTGCGGATCACCCGCAAGTTCTGGCCGCACTACCTGCCCGTGGTCTGGGCGAGCCTGATTGTGGTGGTTCTGGACCGCTTGGCGCATGGGGAAATGGAGCGCGCGTGGCTCATCCTCCGGCTGATGTTCGCGCCATCGCAGTGGCTGCGCGATGCACCGGGTGAAGAGCACCTTCGGAGCTCAACCGAAACGCGGACCCGCGGAGACGAGGGGATATGAAGAAAGCTTTGCAACAGATCGCAGGGCGGCTGCCTTTCGGCTTGTCGGTGGTGTTGAACCGGGCCGTGCTGCGACTACGGCTGCGCGACAGGTTCTCTCTCGCGAAGCGGCGCCCGGCCCGGGTCCGGTTGGAAGAGCTGCGCCACAGTGTTGCCAGACTGCTTCGGATCGATCCTGACTTCGTGGCATCGGACCGCCGGGAATTCATCGACGCCTCGGCCCGTTCGCACTCGCGCTCGCAGGAGCTTGCGCAGCGCTGCTCAGAGGCGGTGCGAACGCATGCGTCCGACGCCTTTTACCTGCGCCGATTCTGCCTTTGCTGCAACGAAATGATGCCCATGCTGGTCGACCACCAGTATGGCCGGGTGGAGGAAGACGGCAGCCGGACGCCGAACTGGCGCGAGCGGCTGGTTTGCAGCGGTTGCGGTATGAACAACCGGCAGAGGCTGGTTGCCAAGCTGGTCCAGCAGTTCGCCGCCCTGCACGAGCGCCCCAGGATCTACCTGATGGAGCAGGTCACCCCGATCTTCGAATGGGTGAGGAAGCTGGATGCGGTCGAGGTCCATGGGAGCGAATACCTCGGGCACGAGTACCAGGGTGGAGAGCGAATCAAAGGTGTCCGGCATGAAGACGTCATGAACCTGTCGTACCCGGATGATTCGTTCGAACTGATCGTCAGCAACGACGTGCTGGAGCATGTTCCCGATCCGGTGCGGGCCCTGCGGGAGTGTTATCGGGTCCTCAAGCGTGGAGGGGCCGTTCTCGCAACCTTCCCCTTCCACGCGGGAAACGACACGACCAAGGTGAGAGCGACGCTCGTGGGCGACAGGGTCGAGCACCTGCTTCCTGCCCAATATCACGGCAATCCAGTGTCCTCCGATGGGTCGCTGGTGTTCCAGGACTTCGGCTGGGATTTGCTGGATGCGATGCGCGAGGCCGGCTTCGCTCCCGCGCATTGCGAGTGCTACGCCAGCGACGAGTTTGGCCACCTCGGCACGGGCTTGCTCGTGTTTCGCTTTTGCAAGCCCGCCCAACGCGTTTCGTTCACGGCCGGCAACGAGCCCAGTGGTCCTTCAGCAAGGGCAACAAGCGCGAAGCGGTGATTGTCGTGTTGTCGGCGTCGCCGCGATAGGAGCAGTAGTCGCTCGCCGTCGACAGCAATTTGACCCCGGTGCCGAACGTCTCGATTTCCGTCGCCGACGTCGGTGCATAGAAACTCAGGTTCGGGACCGACTGGGCCACGGCCAGGTGCAGCGCCAGGCTGTCGGTTGTGACGAGGTAATCGAGCGCGCGAATGGCCGCGGCGAGATCCAGCGTGGATTCGCTCGTGTCCGGCACTACGATGCGGCTGGCCAGCCGCGCGGGGAACTCCGCGAGCAGCGCTTGCGCGCGCGCGCGTTCCTCGGAGAACAGCACGATGCGGCCCACGCCCAACGCCCGGTCCCCGAGCAGGTGCTGCATGAGCTCCGACAACGCCGGCGCGGGCAGAGCCTTGGCGGGCCACCGCCCGCCCGCGAAGGGGTTGATCCCGAATATGGCGCCTCCCGCGCCAGGGCGAAGCGCAGACTTCCAGCGGCCTTCGCGCGAGGAACTGTTGAAGAAAGCGCCATGCGTGACCGGCACATTCAGCATCGAGCTGAACAAGGCGGCGTGGGAGGCGGTGTTCACCACCTTCACGGCGTCGGCACGCGTCTTGCCGAGCCGCGACAGCAGTCCCATGTCGAACCAGGGCGCCACGTCTTCCGTGTAATCGCGCCGGCCGTCGCGCAGTAGCGCGCCGGAAAAGCGTTCGCAGCACACGGAGCTCGCCGCTTCGATCGCATGCTGCTCGTCGTCCAGCGACAGCACCCATCCATAGTGCGGACGCAGCAGGCCGGCCGTGGTCAGCACGCGTTCCACGAAGGGGTTGAAGCGCAGGAGGTCCGCGGCGCCGGGCGCCGTGAGCCAATCGACCCGCGTGGCCGGCCCGAAGCGATCATGCAAGCCCGCCAGCAACCAGGAGGTCCGCACCACGTCGCCCAACGCGCCGTGTTTCACGATCAGGATGTCCAGACGTCCTCCGTTGCGGGATCGCAGTTGCCAAAGGAATTGAAAGCGACAGCCTGCCCTGTCGGAAGAACGAGCGGCTTTTCCCTCCGTTCTGCGAAAAACTCGTCGACTGCCTGGCGCGCGCCCGGACAGGTAGGAAAGCCATAGTCGTCGAAAATGATGAAACCGCCCAGGGCGAGTCGAGGCATGATGAATTCGATCGAGTCAACGACTGATTGATAGATGTCGACGTCGATATGCGCAAGGGCTATTGTGCTTCGTTCCAGTCCTGAGAAGGTCGCGGGAATGCGTCCCTGGTGATAGTGAACATAGGCGCGGGTTCCGATTCTGCTTTGAACCGCTTCCAGGCTGGTATCTGCAAAATCGCCTTTGCTGTGCAGGTCGCGCCGGGCGTCGGTTTCCGGCATGCCGGCGAATGTGTCGAACAGACGTAATGCTTTCGCCGGGCGATCCGAGGAAGAAATCACTTCCGCCAGGAGATGAGCCGTTCCTCCCCGGTAAACGCCGCACTCCCAGAAGTCCCCGTCCAGGTGCAATGCTTGTGCGGCGAGCGTGTACAACACGTAGCAACGGTCCGCCGATACAAGCGTGTGCCTGCTGGCTGCATCGAGGTGCTTGCGGAAATCACCATAACCGAGCCACGGACTGAACAAGGGCGTATAGAAGGAGGCGTCGGGGATGTTCTTCGCGCATTCCGGCAGATCAGGTATCCGCGTGATCGCATACCCCTTCTTGTGAAGAATCCTCTTGATCAAATGCGCAAACATCCTGTCCCTCGAAGTAGTTTTCCACATCACCAGACAGAGCTGGTCCGGGCCCGGCGGGCGCCAGTCTAGCGCACAGTGCAGCCGGCCTCGTGCGCGTCGTCGCGCTTGGCCCAGATGACGCTTTCGAAACCGTACAGTGCCCATGTGGAGCCCCCTGGCATGTTGCGTCGCAGCAGCCAGCCCAGCGGCTCCAGTGCCGCACCCAGGCCGGCCAAGAGCCAGGGCCGATACCGTCGGCCCGCGTATTCGAGGGTGACACCCCGCGTGCGAAGCGTGCCCAGCACCGATTCCCAGGCCGGTACTGTCATGTGCGTCGCATCGTCGAAAAAGTTCAGCGTTCCCCGACGGCGCGGGAACCGCACGCTCTCTTCGCAAGGGAACGCGAGGTACAGGCGGCCACCGGGACGCAAGGCCTCGACCATCGCACTCAGAACTGCGGCAGGATCATTGGAATGCTCGAGGTTGTGGGAGGAGACGACCCCGTCCATCCGGCCTTGATGCGCGCAGATCGCATTGGCGAATTCGGCAGGCGGAACCAGGACGTAGGTGTCGGCGTAATGGATGGAGTCCTGCTGGTTGTAATCCCCGACGTCCAGGCCCGTGTAGACCAGGTCGGGCCGCAGCACCTTCGCGTCGCGCGGCGAGTTGTTGCCGCAGCCCACGTCCAGCACCTTGGCGCCGGGTGGCAGCGATTTCAGGAACGCCAGCTTGCCGCGCGGACGCAGCCACGTGACGAGTGCATGCCGGCATCGTGTTGCGAGCGGTCGTTCCAGCTTCACACCGGCTCCGGTGTGTAACTTGCGGCAAAAGGCGAAGGATGGGTCTGTTCCAGGATGTCGGCCACCGTGAGGGAGCCGAAATAACCGCCGGCAGGGGCGGTGCCGAACAGTTCGTAGCGCGGGTCGTACCGCGCTTCGTCACCCCATGCCCAGCGGGCGCCGGGCGGGCACTTGCGCAAGGGATGGGTGGGCCCGAAGACGGCGGTGACTTGCCGGTTGGCGGCAGCGGCCAGGTGCATCAGCCCGGTGTCGGTCGTGATCACCCGAGCAGCCTGACGCAGCACCGCTGTGGCCTCGGCCAGGCTGGTGCGGCCGCACAGGTTGGTCCGGCTCGCGCCCGCAAAGCGCTCGTAATAGCTTGCTTCGGAAGCCGACCCAACGAAGGCCACGGGATGCTGCGCCGCACATGCTTCCACCAGTTCGCCGAACAGCGTGTCCGGCATTCGGCGCGCCTTGGAGCTCTCGTTGGCGTTGTCGCCGCCGCTGTTGATCAGCGCCACGGAGCCAGGGGCGCATTCGCATGCCGCCTCCACGGGCCCCTCCAGCGCAACGTCATCGCGCCTGACGGGCCAACCCGCCGCCTCGGCCAAGTCCAGGTAGTAGTCGATTTCGTGGCGCAGGGCCCCGTAGCGAACCGTCTTTGTGAGCAGTAGCCCTTCGTGTGGGCGGCGCCGGAAGCCGATCCGCGCCGGTGCGCCGGCGATGCGGGCGAGCAGCGGGAAGATCCAGTGCTTGTCCAAGGCGAAGATGCAGTCGTAACCGCGCAGCAGCGGCAGCACCTCGTGCAGCCGGCCGACCTGTCCGCCATAGAGGATCGACTCGTCGAAGCTGCGGATCCGGTCGATGTGCGGATTGCTTTCTAAGATGGACGCACAGCCGCGGCCGGTAAGATAATCGATGGACGCTCCCGGCAGGGCGCGGCGCAGCTGCCGCACCAAGGGGGTCGTCATGACGATGTCGCCCAACGCACCAATTTTCCACAGCAGGATCTTCATTGTCTTTGCCGCCGCACTATACGGCAACGGCCGGGCTGCCCTTTGGCGGGGCGGCAGCTCCGGTACACCGGCGTGAGCGGCGCGGCGGACTTTCCGACCGTCGCCGTCGTCCACGAGTGGCTGGCCGAATGGGGCGGCTCCGAAGACGTGACACGCGCCATGCTGGCCTGCCTGCCGCAAGCGCGCCTGTTCGCGACGGTCGACTTCCTCTCGCAGCAGGCCCGCGCCCGCCTGGGCGCGCCCGAGATCCGCACCACCTTCCTGCAGCGCGCTCCCGGTGCCCGCACCCGCTTCTGGAACTACCTCCCCCTTACGCCGCTGGCGGTGGAAACGCACGACCTGCGCGGGGCCCAGTTGATCGTGTCTAGCTCGCACGCCTTCGCCAAGGGCGTGCTGACCACCGGCGAGCAACTGCACGTGAGCTACATCCACTCGCCGATGCGCTACGCCTGGGACATGCACCACGAATATCTCGCCGATTACCGGCTGGACCGTGGCGTGAAGGGAATGCTGGCGCGTTACCTATTCCATCGTCTTCGCGGGTGGGACCGGCAAACCGCGAACAACGTTGACCTGTTCCTGGCCAATTCCCGGCACGTCCAGCGCCGCATCTGGCGCACCTATCGCCGCCCGTCGCGCGTCATCTACCCGCCGGTGCGCACCCACGAGTTCCGGCTTGGGGATACGCCCAAGGAGGACTTCTACGTGACGGTGTCGCGCCTGGTGAACTACAAGCGCATCGACCTGGTCCTGGACGCCTTCCGGCGGCTGCCTTCCCGCCGGCTGGTCGTCATCGGCGACGGTCCGGAAATGCGGGCGCTCAAGGCGACCTGCCCGCCCAACGTGACACTCATGGGGTTCCAGCCCCATGAGGTGGTGCAGCGCCACCTTCAGGCCGCGCGCGCCTTCGTCTTCGCCGCGCACGAGGACTTCGGCATCTCGCCGGTCGAGGCGCAGGCTTGTGGCACGCCCGTGATCGCTTACGGCGCCGGCGGTTCCCTGGAAACAGTGCGCGGCACGCACCTTTCCGGCCGGCCCACTGGGCTGCTGTTCCCCGAGCAGACGGCGGCGTCGCTGGCCCAGGGCATCGAGGCCTTCGAGGGCGCGGGTGCCGTGTTCGACCCGCATGCCTGCCGGGAGTGGGCCGAGCAGTTCAGCGAGGCGCGCTTCCTGAGGGAGTTCAAGGCTTGCGTGGAAGAGGCATGGACGCTGTGGCACGGCGACCCGCGCGGGATCGAAGCGGCACTGGCCGACGGCCCGGTCGCGATGCCCGCCCCCGTGCGCTTGCAACGCGGCGGCACAGCGTGAAAAACGGCGGTGGCCCGGTGACGCGGACGTCCGCCGCAGCCGGCCCGACGCGGCTCGCGCTGGCGGGGTGCTTCCTCGCGCTGTTCCTGCCCTGGATCAATCCCTTTTCCGCCGGCCCTTCATCGTCCGTGCAGCCCTGGCTGCTCAGCGCGGTGTGCGTGGCCCTCGCGTTCGCGATCCAGGCGCCGGGCCGGCTCAACGCGGCGTTGGTGCTGGCGCTGGCGGGCCTGGCCGCCTGGGCGGTGGCCCGCAGCGGCTTGGCCCCTGAAACGATGGCCCTGGCGGCGGCCTGCCTGCTGATTCTGATGGCGGCGGGCACGGCGGCCGGCGGCGCACTCGACGAGGGATTCGTCACCGCAGCGGCGCTGGCCTGGCTGCTCGCGGCAGGTGTGAGCGCTGCGATCGGGCTGTGCCAGTACTTCGGGTTTGCTGATGCCCTGGCGCCATGGGTGAACACGTCGGCCGCGGGCGAGGCCTACGCGAACCTGCGGCAGCGCAACCAGTTCGCCTCGCTCACTGCATTCGGGATGGCGGCGCTGTTCTGGCTGTACCCGCGCCACCTGGGCCGCTGGCCGGCGATGGCGGCCATCGCGTGGCTCGCCATGGGCAACGCCGCCACCACCTCGCGAACGGGCTTGGCTCAGATGCTCTTGCTCGGGGTCCTCGCCTGCGCATGGCCCGGGGCGCGGCGGCAGCGGGCCGTGCTGTGGCTGGCCGGCCTGCTCGCCTATGCGCTCGCCGCGCTGGTGCTGCCGTGGCTGCTGGAGCTCGCGACGGGCGTACCCGGCAACCGGCTGTGGGAGCGCGTCGCGTCGGTGGAGAGCTGCAGCAGCCGGGCCGTACTGTGGTCGAACGTGTTGCACCTCATTGCCCAGCGCCCGTGGGCGGGCTGGGGCTGGGGCGAGCTGGACTTCGTCCACTTTACGACGCTCTACGAGGGCACTCGCTTTTGCGACATCCTTGACAACGCACACAGCCTGCCCCTGCATCTGGCGGTCGAACTCGGCATCCCGGCCGCCCTGCTGTTGTGCGGCGGCCTGCTCTGGGCCGCCGTGCGCGCCCGCCCCTGGGTCGAACCGCAACCCGAACGCCAGATGGCCTGGGCGGCGCTGGCGGTGATTGGCGTGCACAGCCTGCTCGAATACCCGCTCTGGTATGGTCCGTTCCAGATCGCGTTGGGCCTGGCGCTGGGGCTGCTATGGCCGGCGAAAGCGCAAAACCACGCGGTGTCGGGCGCCGCGCCGCGGGCGCGCGTGGCGAGCGCGGCAGCAGCAGCTTGCGTGGCGGTCGCCTGCGCCTACGTGGCCTGGGACTACCGGCGCGTGAGCCAGATCTACCTGCCGGCCGAAGCGCGCACCCCTGCGATGCGTGATGACCCGCTGCCCGAAATCCGCCGCTCATGGCTGTTCCGGAGCCAAGCGCGCTTTGCCGAATTGACTATCACTCCGCTGAGCCACGAGAACGCGGCCTGGACCTTCGATAACGCCCGCGCGCTGCTGCACTATTCGCCCGAGCCGCGGGTGATCGAGAAACTAATCGAGAGCGCCACGGTGCTGGGACGCGAGCAGGAGATGCTGCTGGAGCTGGCGCGATTTCGCGCGGCCTTCCCGCAGGCCTATTCGAAATGGTCGAAGGCGCGTACCGGACGGGCGCCGGCGCAGCCGGATCAACCTGCGACGTAATGCCCCGACTTGCCGCCCTGCTTTTCCAGCAGCCGCACGCCGGTGATCGTCATGCCGCGATCGACGGCCTTGCACATGTCGTAGATGGTGAGCAGGGCGACTTGCACCGCGGTGAGGGCTTCCATCTCGACGCCGGTCGGGCCCACGGTTTCTGCCGTTGCCGTGCACGCGATCGCGCCGTGCCCGCCCGTGCCCGGCCGCTCAACCAGGAATTCGATCGCCACTCGCGTCAACGCGAGCGGATGGCACAGGGGGATGAGCTCGCTGGTCTTCTTGGCCGCCTGGATCCCGGCGATGCGCGCGATGCCCAAGACGTCGCCCTTCTTGGCCGTGCCGGCTTCTATGATGGCCAGTGTGGCGGGGAGCATCTCGATGCGCCCGCCGGCTACGGCGACCCGGCGGGTGGCGGGCTTGTCGCCCACATCGACCATGTGGGCCTGGCCTTGTGCATCGAAATGCGTCAACGAGGTCATGATGTCCTTGAAATCCCGGCGTAACAGACGACTTACGCCCTATTCACGTTCTTCCATCATCATACGCATATGACCCATTGGAGAGATCGGCTGAAGGCCTCCGGCGTACATCTCGGCGCCAGCGTCGTGGTCGCGGCGCTGGCGGCCCTGCTGGTATTCGGCGTCTGGTATCCCTACCCCTACCGGGAGCTCTCCGGCGGGCGTGACCTGTTCATGCTCGTGGTCGCCGTCGACGTGATCATTGGCCCGCTGATCACGCTGGCGGTCTTCAACCGGAGCAAACCGTGGGGTGAATTGCGCCGTGACCTGGCCACCGTCGCCGTGCTGCAGCTGAGCGCGCTCGGCTATGGCGTTTGGAGTGTCGCGGTCGCCCGGCCGGTGCACCTCGTGTTCGAGATCGACCGGTTTCGGGTGGTTCACGCCGTGGATGTGCCCGAGGAACTGATGGGGCGCCGCCCGCCCACGGTCCAGGCCCTTCCCTGGTCCGGCCCCACGCTGCTCGCCGTGCGGCCGTTTCGCAACGCGACCGAAAGCTACGAGGCGACGACGGCAGCGCTGGGCGGCGTCTATATCGGGGCGCGGCCGGACCTGTGGGAGCCGTACGTTGCGGCGAAGGTGCGAGTGCTGCAGGCTGCGCGGCCGGTCGGCGAACTGAAGGCGCGGCTCGGCACCCGCGCCGCGGAGATCGACGTCGCCCTGAAATCGGCCGGCCGCTCCGCGGATTCGGTGGCGTATTTGCCGGTGGTGGGCCGCAGGGCCTTCTGGACCGCTTTTCTCGATCCGGTCTCCGCCGACATCATCTCTTTCCTGCCGTTGGACCCATTTTGACTAAGCCTCATCTGCTTTCGGACATCCCTGGGGCGTGGACCTGGCGGCGCCTGATTTGCGCCGTGACAGCCACCTGCCTTCCCCTTCTCGTGTCGCCCGTCCACGCCCAGCTACCCACGCTGGGCGACGGCAGCGACATGAACGTCGCGACCGAGCGCAAGCTGGGCGAGCGTGTCGCGCGCGAGCTCTACCGGGACCCTGACTACATCGACGATCCGGTGCTGGACGAATACGTGCTGGAAATCTGGACGCGCCTGCTCGCCGCGGCGCGCACGCGCGGCGAACTCACGGCCGAGCTCGACGACCGTTTTGCCTGGCAGGTGCTGCTCGGCAAGGACCGCATCATCAATGCCTTCGCCGTGCCCGGCGGATGGATGGGTGTCCAGCTGGGGCTGATCAACGTCACCGCCACGCGCGACGAACTGGCTGCGGTGCTCGCGCACGAGCTCAGCCATGTGACACAGCGCCACCATTCGCGATTGATGACTCAGCAGAACCAGCAGGCGCCCTGGCTCATCGGCGCGATGATCCTCGCGGCGCTGGCCGCCAGCAAGAACCCCGACGCGGCCAACGCGATGATGGCCGGCGGCCAGGCAATGGCGATGCAAAACCAGCTGAATTTCTCCCGCGACATGGAGCGCGAGGCCGACCGTGTGGGCTTCGGCGTGATGACCCAGGCCGGTTTCGCGCCGGAGGGCTTCGTCGCCATGTTCGAAAAACTGCAGCAGGCGGCACGGCTGAACGACAACGGAAACTTCCCCTACCTGCGCACCCACCCCATGACGACCGAGCGCATCGCCGAGGGGCAGTCGCGCCAGCAACTCGCGACTCCCGCAGCAGCGCCGCGGCCGCCCGACCTCGTGCACGCGATGATGATCGGCCGCTCGCGGGTGCTCTCCAACCCCGGCGTGGACAACCTGCGCTCTTATGCGGGCGAAGCCGAGGGCGGCTCCGCGGCCGACCGGGCCCGGCAAGCCGGTCTGCTGTATGCGGGTGCGCTGGCCAATTCGAAGCTTCGTGAGCCGGCGGCCGCTTCGCGTCTGGCCGCCAAGCTCTCAGCCCTGGCCGCGGGGGATGCTGGCGCTTCCAGGCTGGCCACGTTGCTGGCTGCGGAAGTGGCCCTCGCCGGTGGCGACGCGGCGCGCGCCCTGTCGTTGGTTGACGTGGCGGCCACGGGCCGGCCGGAATTGATGCTGTCCTCACAGGCGCGCATGCGCGCCGGGCGCACGGGCGAGGCGGCGCAGCGTTTGCAGACCTGGGTGGCGCTGCACCCGCGCGATCCCGAGGCCTGGCAGTTGCTGGCGGCGGCGTACTCGGCGCAAGGCCAGGGGCTTCGCGCCATCCGTGCGGAGGCGGAATCGCATGTGGCCCGGCTTGACTATCAGGCGGCGCTGGACCGGTTCAAGGCCGCGCAGGACCTCGCGCGCAAGTCGGGCGCCGGCGGCGACCACATCGAGGCGTCGATCATCGACACCCGCACGCGGCAGGTGGCGCTACTGCTTCGAGAACAGGCGCTCGAGCGCTAATTCGATCACCATGCCCAGCCCGGTGTAGATCAGCGAGCCGATCAGCGCCGCGACGAAGCCCTGGACATGGAAGCCGTCGAGGACGCTGGCCGCGGCCCAGAACATGAGCGCGTTGATGACAAACAGGAACAGGCCCAGCGTCACAACCGTGACGGGGAGCGTCAGCACCACAAGGATGGGACGCACGATCGAGTTGAAAAGGCCGATGACCAGCGCGGCGATCATCGCCGCCCCAAAGGTCTTGACCTCGACGCCGCTGTAAATATAGGCCACGAACAGCAGCGCCGCGGCGCTAAGCAGCCATTTGGCAAGAAGCTTCAACATCGCGGCAGCATACACCGCCAGCCCGTCAGGGCACAGTCCCCGCCGGGGCCATGCGGGTCGCTTTGGGCGCTATCATGCCCCTCCCCTTGCCGATCGTCCCATGGCCGGAATCCACATCACCGACATCGAAGCCGCCATCAACTACTGGCGCGAGAGAAAGCCGTCGCCCGACGGCGTGACGCTCGCGCCCGAGCTGCGCGCGCTGGCGCGGGTGTATGCGCTGATGGTCTTCCATCATGAGGACGAAGCCGCCGAGCAAGGCTTTCCGCCAGCCGCCTATGCTGCCTGGAAGGCGTGGTACGACACAACGCCGGACACGCCCTGCATCGCCATCTGCTCGACCAGCCAGGGCGACGCGCAGTGCAAAGGCTGCGGCCGCAGCTTCGGGGAAGTGCAGCACTGGACCGAGATGTCGCCCGCGGAAAAACGCCGCACCTGGCGGCGCATCACCTTGCAGGGCGATGCGTGGCGTTTCAATAAATACTCCGAGCGCGCGGCCGAGGGTCCGGCCCCGGCGCCGTCGACCTGAGACCGCTGCCATGCTGCGGCTGACCCGAGCGCCCAATATCGCAATCGCGGCGTTCTGGGTCGACGCGCTGCGGCAGGCGGGAATCGAAGCGTCGGTCCAGCGCTACTACCTCGGCGCGGCGGCAGGCGAGCTCCCGCCCGACCAGTGTCTGCCTGAAATCTGGCTGACGCACGACGAGCAGGAGGCCGAGGCCCGGGCGTTCCTGCAGGGCCTGCTGCACGTGCCGCAGCGGCGGTGGGTCTGCCTGTGCGGCGAAACGGTGGAGGGCGGCTTCGAGCAGTGCTGGAACTGCGGCCGGCCGATGCCCGGGTGAGTCCGCGAAGGCCGCAGGCCGCTTCGGGGGTGTTTAGTTACTTCAGCCGCGCCAGCTCGATGTCAACGTTGTGGGTGCCATCACCCAGCATCAGCGTGCCTTCCTGGATGGTCGCCTGCAGCTGCATGCTGCGCTGCGCGAGCGCTGCCAGCGACTGCGAGGCCGCCGGCGGCACGCGCCAGACACTGAGGTTCTGCAGGCGCGACACCTTGTTCTCGATGCCGCGCCACCAGATGTCGGCCGCATACGAGAAGCAGTACACGCTCACCTTGTCGGCCTTGCCGCAGGCCTTCGACAGGGGCTTGTCTTCGGGCTGGCCGACTTCGACCCACAGCCGCGTGCGGCCGGTGAAATCGCGCAGCGACACATCGGGGTCTTCGGGGTTGGAGAGGCCGGCGCCGAAGGCCAGCACGCCATCGCCGTTGCATTCGCTTTGCAGCAGGTGCGCGTTCAGCGCCAGCGCAACCAGGCGCACCATCATGCGCTCGTCGGTTTCGCTCGGATGGCGCGCCAGCGTCAATTGGTGGTCGGCATAGTAGGCGTGGTCGATGTCGGCGATCGCGACGTTCGCCTTGAAAATGGTGCTCTTGAGGGCCAAATCGTTATGCTCGTTTGGCGAGTTCGGCGGCCTTGCCGATGTAGGTGCTGGGCGTAAGTGCCAGCAGGCGCTCTTTCTCGGCGGCCGGAATCTCCAGCGAGCGGATCAGCGCATGCAGGTCTTCCGGGCGGACGGTCTTGCCGCGCGTGACTTCCTTCAGTTTTTCGTAGGCGCCCTGCACGCCAAAGCGCCGCATCACGGTCTGGATCGGCTCGGCCAGCACTTCCCACGCGCCGTCCAGGTCGGCAGCCAGCGCTTCCTCGTTCAGTTCGAGCTTGGCCAGGCCAATGCCCATCGAGTGATAAGCCAGGGCGGCATACCCCAGCGCAACACCCATGTTGCGCAGTACTGTGGAATCGGTGAGGTCGCGCTGCCAGCGCGACACGGGCAGCTTCTCCGACAGGTGGCGCAGCAGCGCGTTGGCCAGGCCCAGATTGCCTTCGGCGTTCTCGAAGTCGATCGGATTGACCTTGTGCGGCATGGTGGACGAGCCGATCTCGCCCTCGCGTAGCCGCTGCTTGAAGTAACCCAGGCTCACGTAACCCCACACGTCGCGCGACCAGTCGACGAGGATCGTGTTGGCCCGGGCCACTGCGTCGAACAGTTCGGCCATGTAGTCGTGCGGCTCGATCTGGATGCTGTACGGCTGGAAGGTGAGGCCCAGGCCGAGCGGCTCGGGCGTTTCCACTACCTTGCGGCTGAACGCCTCCCAGTCGAAGTCGGGCCATGCGGACATGTGCGCGTTGTAGTTGCCCACGGCCCCGTTCATCTTGGCCAGCAGCTTGACGCCCGCGATTCGCTCGCGCGCGGCCGTGAGCCGCACCACCACGTTCGCCACTTCCTTACCGACGGTGGTCGGGCTTGCCGTCTGCCCGTGCGTGCGGCTGAGCATGGGCACTTCGGCGTAGGCATGCGCCATATCGCGCAGCTTGGCGATCACCGCGTCAAGCGCGGGCAGGATCACGTGGTCGCGCCCGCCCTTGAGCTGAAGCGCATGGCTGGTGTTGTTGATGTCCTCGCTGGTGCAGGCGAAATGCACGAACTCGCTGGCCGCCTTCAGCTCCGGACGCGCCTCGAACTTCGACTTGATCCAGTACTCAACGGCCTTCACGTCGTGGTTGGTCGTCTTTTCGATCTCCTTGATCGCCAAGGCGTCGGCCTCCGAGAAATTCTTCACGAGCCCGAGCAGGTAGGTGCGGGCGCCGGGCGTGAGCGGCTTGAACTCGGCGAAGCCGGCATCGGACAGCGCAATGAACCAGCAGACCTCGACCTGCACGCGCCTGTGCATATAGCCTTGCTCGCTCATCAGGGGGCGCAGCGGCGCGAGCCGGCCCGCATAGCGGCCGTCCAGCGGCGACAGCGCGGAAATCGTTGAAAACGTCATGCCCGGATTGTAGGGGCCGCCCCGCGGCACGACGCGGGGGTGGGCTTGTCGTGCCGCTGCCACAAAAACCGGCGGCCGCGAGCGCGAAACCGCACCGTTACGACGCTGTCCCCGCGGCGCGCGGGGCGTTTCACGGGCGCTGGCTAAAATGAATGGACCGCGATAACTCGAACATCCTCAAGAGAGATTTCATGAAACTGATCGGATCCACATCCAGCCCTTACGTGCGCAAGGTGCGCATCGTCATGGCCGAAAAAAAGCTGGACTACGATTTCGTGACCGAGGACGTGTGGGCCGCCGATACGACGATCGGCCAGTCGAATCCGCTGGGCAAGGTGCCTTGCCTGGTCATGGAAGGCGGTGAGGCGCTGTTCGATTCGCGCGTCATCGTCGAATACCTGGACACCCTCTCGCCCGTGGGCAAGCTGATTCCCGCCATGGGCCGCGAGCGCGCCGAAGTCAAGACGTGGGAGGCGCTGGCCGATGGTGTGCTGGACGCATCGATCCTCGCGCGGCTGGAGGCCAACTGGCCCGGCCGCGCCAAAGGCCAGCGCAGCCAGGCCTGGATCGACCGACAACTGGCCAAGGTGCACGGGAGCGTGAAAGCGATGAGCCAGGGGCTGGGCGAGAAGCCCTTCTGCGCGGGCATCTACCTGAGCCTGGCCGACATCGCCGTCGGTTGCGCGCTGGGCTACCTCGACTTTCGCTTCCCCGACATCGACTGGCGCGGCAGCTACCCCAACCTGAACAAGCTCCACGAGAAATTGATGACGCGGCAGAGCTTCATCGACAGCAAACCCGCCTGACAAACCCCGATCCCCGCAGGGCCCCCCATGAAAAAAACCCGGCTCAGCCGGGTTTTTTTCATCTGGTCAAAGCACTCTGAAAACGCGAAGCGTTTTCAGAGTGAGTGCACAAGCTGCCGCGAAGCGCCCCGAAACGAAGGAGGGAGGGAGGGAGGAGGAGAAGAGTCGCTCCAGGATTTCATCCGGGCTAACTGCTCCCGGAAGGCTTCGCAGCAAAAAAGAAATTCCTTGCCCCACCTCGTGCTCAGTAGAGTGGGGGCGCGGGCGCAGGGTTCCAGAGCACAGGCAATTTACGAGGTAAATTTTTGTGAACCGGCCGCTGTCGGCGGCGCCTGCACCGCTACCTGGCGGCGAGTTGTTTCTCGATGTCTCGAACGAGTTCCGCGTCGTTCGGCTTGGTCATGCTGGTGTAGCTGGCGATGACCTTGCCGTCGCGCGCGATCAGGTATTTGTGGAAGTTCCACAGCGGCTGTCGTCCGGTGGCCTGCGCGAGCTGCCGGTACAGCGCGTTCGCCTGCGCGCCCCTCACGGCGCTCTTGGAAAACATCGGAAATTTCACGCCGTAAGTGTTCTCGCAGAAATCCGCAATCTGCTTGTTGTCCCCGCTCTCCTGTGCGAAATCGTTGGACGGGAAGCCCAGCACGACCAGGCCGCGGTCACGGTATTTGGCATAGAGCGCCTCAAGGCCCTGGTACTGGGGCGTAAATCCGCAATAGCTCGCGGTGTTGACCACCAGCAGCACCTTCCCGCTGTACTGGCACAGCGACTGCGGCTTTTCATCCTGCAGACGCGGGAACTGGTGATTCAGGGTGGCCGGGCAGGCCGGGCCATCGGCGGCGCGCGCGGGCGCGTAAGCGGCAAGCCCGCCCACGAGGGCCACTGCGGCCATGAGGCTGAAAGCATTCAACGTGAAAATCCTTGAACTGCGAATCATGCGCAATTGTCATACTGATTTGGGATGGCCGCTTAAAATACGGGCAGTTACGAAAGACGGCCATGCTCTATCCCGAACTGTTCAAGCAACTCGAATCCGTCCGTTGGGACATGGACAAGGACATCCCCTGGGACAAGTTCGACGCCAGCAAGCTGTCCGACGAGCAAGCCCAGACCATCAAGATGAATGCCATCACCGAGTGGTCGGCGCTGCCGGCCACCGAGATGTTCCTGCGCGACAACCGGGATGACTCGGATTTCTCGGCGTTCATGTCGATCTGGTTCTTCGAGGAGCAGAAGCACTCGCTGGTCCTCATGGAATACCTCAAGCGGTTCCGCCCCGACCTGGTCCCGACCGAGCAGGAGCTGCACGCGGTGCGCTTCGAGTTCGAGCCGGCGCCCGCGCTGGAAACGCTGATGCTGCATTTTTGCGGCGAGATCCGGCTGAACCACTGGTACCGCCGCGCGAGCGAGTGGCACACCGAGCCGGTCATCAAGCACATCTACACCACGCTGTCGCAGGACGAGGCGCGCCATGGCGGCGCCTATCTGCGTTACATGAAGCGCGCGATCAACAATTTCGGCAACGAAGCCAAGGCGGCCTTCACCAAGATCGGCGTGCTGATGGCCAGCGCCCGGCGCACCGCGCAGGCCCTGCACCCCACCAACCTGCACGTCAACAAGGCCCTGTTCCCACGCGACACCATCCAGAGCCGCCTGCCCAACCCCGAGTGGCTGGAGCAATGGCTGGACAAGCAGATCAACTTCGACGCCGTGTGGGAAAGCAAGGTCGTCGAGCGCATCCTGCACAACATGAGCCTGTTGATGGACCGCAGCTTCAAGAGCGTGCAGGAGCTCAATCGCTACCGCAAGGAAGTCGCCGCGCTGGTGGTCCAGAAGGGCGCCGGCGGACCTGCGCCGAGCGTTGCGTGACGGCACCGGCTTTCCTCGAAAAAATCGTCCCTCGAGCCGACGCGGCCGCCCGCGTTGCGGCGCTGCCGCAGCCCGTGGTCTTTACCAACGGCGTGTTCGACGTGCTGCACCGCGGGCACGTGACGTACCTTGCGCGGGCGCGTGAACTGGGCGCGAGCCTGGTGGTCGCGTTGAACACCGATGCATCCGCCCGCCGCCTGGGCAAGGGTCCGGACCGCCCGTTGAACAACGAGCAGGACCGCGCCGTCGTGTTGGCCGCGCTCGCGTCGGTGAGCCTCGTCACATGGTTCGATGAGGACACGCCGCTAGAACTCATCGCCCAGCTCAAGCCCGCCATCCTGGTCAAGGGCGGCGATTACGATATGAGCAAGCTCGCCGAGACGGCCGTGGTCCAGGGCTACGGGGGCAAGGCGCTGGCCATCCCGTTCGTATCCGGCTATTCCACGACCGAACTCGTCCGAAAGATTCGCGCGGCCTAGGTATCGTGCTGTCGCGGGAGTAACGCAATCGCGAAGAGAGCAAACGCAGTGTGTGGGCGGCGGGTCGTGGACGGCGGGTGGGGTTCTACGCAGCGACATCAAGGAGGAGCCGCCCTCCCGGCGGCGGGGGACAGTCGCGGAGTAGAGCGCCCCGTCGCCCTGATCCCGCCACCCAACCCAGACCAACGCAGACTAATGACCTTGCGGCGCAGCAAACTAGACCGGGCGTCCCTCCGGTACGTCGGGCGGCGGCGGCTCGGGCGGCAAGTCCGGCTTGTGCCGCAGCTTGCGGCTCATGCGACGGACGAAGTGCTCGAGGTCGTCCATGTAGGTGAACACCACCGGCACCACGAGCAGGCTGAGCACGGTGGACGTGATCAGGCCTCCGATCACGGCGATCGACATTGGCGAGCGGAAGCTTGGGTCCGCCGTGCCGATGCCCACCGCGATCGGCAGCATGCCGGCGCCCATCGCGATCGTGGTCATGATGATCGGCCGCGCGCGCTTGTGGCACGCGTCCAGCAGGGCGTCGAAGCGGCTCATGCCATGGTCCCGGCGCGCGACGATCGCGTATTCGACCAGCAGGATCGAATTCTTGGTCGCGATGCCCATCAGCATGATCAGCCCGATCAGCGACGGCATCGAGAAACTCTTTTGCGCCAGCAGCAGGCCGACGAACGCGCCGCCCAACGAGAGGGGCAACGCCGCGAGGATCGTGACCGGGTGCAGGAAGTCCTTGAACAGCAGCACCAGCACGATGTAGATGCACAGCACGCCGGTCAGCATGGCCAGGCCGAAGCTCGCGAACAGCTCGCCCATCACCTCGGCGTCGCCGACCTCGATGACCTTCACGCCCGGCGGCAGGTTGCGCACCGAGGGCAGCTGTTGCACCGTCGCTGCCACGTCGCCCAGCGGCAGGCCGGACAGTTCGATCTCGAAGTTCACGTTGCGCGAGCGGTCGTAGCGGTCGATCACGGCCGGCCCGCCGGTCATCTCCAGTGTCGCGACCTGGCCCAGCATCACCGGCCCGCGCGTGCCGGGAACGGCGAGCCGCTCCAGCAGGCTCAAATCCTTGCGCGCGCTCTCTTCCAGCTTCACCACGATCGGCACCTGCCGCTGCGACAAATTCAGCTTGGGCAAGGCGATGTCGTAGTCGCCCGCCGTGGCGATGCGCAGGGTTTCGGCGATGGCCGTGCTGGTCACGCCCAGGTCGGCCGCCTTCGCGAAGTCCGGGCGCACCACGATCTCCGGTCGGATCAGGCTGGCCGTCGACGCGACGCTGCCCAGGCCGGGGATGGTTCGCAAATCCTTCTCCACGGCCCGCGCCGCCTCGCTGAGCGCCTGGGGGTCCTCGCCAGTGAGCACCAGAATGTACTTCTCGCCCGACCCACCCAGGCCGACCTTGCTTCGCACGCCGGGCAGCGGCTCCAGAGCGGCGCGGATGCGGTTCTCGATGCCCTGCTTGCGCGGACGGTCGCCGCGGTCGGCCAGTAGGATGGTGAGCGTGGCCTTGCGCGCCTCGGCAGCGCCCGAGGGCGCGAACGGGTCTGTGCCCGCCGTGCCGCCGCCGATGGTGGTGTACACGCTCTTGACGTGCTGCACCCCCATGACCATCCCGCGCGCCTGCTCGGCGACGGCCTTGGTTTGCTCCAATGTCGAGCCCGGCGCAAGCTCGAGGTAGACCTGCGTCTGCGAGTTGTCGTCGGGCGGAATGAAGCCGGTGGGGAGCAGCGGAATGAGAGCCACCGAGCCGACGAAGAACAGGATGGCCAGCACCATCGTGGTGACGCGGTGCCGCATGCTCCGATTCACCCACCGCATGTAGATCTGCAGCCAGCGAGGCTCTTTGTGCGCCGTGACGATGGGCTTGAGCATGTAGGCCGCCATCATCGGAGTTAGCACCCGCGCCACCACGAGCGACGCGAACACCGCCAGCGACGCCGTCCAGCCGAACTGCTTGAAGAATTTGCCCGCGATGCCGCTCATGAACGCAGTCGGAAGAAACACCGCGATCAGTGTGAAGGTGGTCGCGATCACGGCCAGTCCGATCTCGTCGGCGGCTTCCATTGCCGCCTGGTAAGGCGTCTTTCCCATGCGCAGGTGACGCACGATGTTTTCGACCTCCACGATCGCATCGTCCACCAGGATCCCCACTACCAGCGACATGGCGAGCAGCGTCACGACGTTGACCGAGAACCCCAGCAGGTACATGCCGATGAAGGCCGGGATGACCGACATCGGCAATGCGATCGCGGACACGAAGGTCGCGCGCCAGTCGCGCAGGAACAGCCACACCACCAGCACGGCCAGGATGGCGCCTTCGTACAGCAGGTGCAGCGAGCCCTCGTACTCTTCCTGCACCGGCGTGACGAAGTCGAAGGCCTGCACCAGCTCCACGTCAGGGCGCTGCTGTTTGAGTTCGGCCAGCGCCTTGTGCACGGCGGCGCCGACGGCGACTTCGCTCTCACCGCGGCTGCGCGCGACCTCGAAGCCCACCACCGGCTTGCCATTGAGCAGGGCGGCGGCGCGCGGCTCGGAAATGGTGTCGCTGATGGTGGCGACGTCGCTCAGCTTGATGCTGCGGCTGGTGCCACCGGTCCCGCCGATCGCGATCTCCAGCTCGCCTATCTCGCGCGCCGTCTTGACGGTGGCCAGCGTGCGCACCGGCTGTTCCGCGCCGCCCACGTCGGTGCGGCCGCCCGCGCTCTCGGTCTGCACCTGGCGCAGCTGGCGCGAGATCTCGGCGGCGGTGGCGCCCAGCGCCTGCAGCCGCGCCGGGTCGAGCGCAACACGGATCTCGCGGCTCACGCCGCCCACGCGGTTCACCGCGCCGACGCCGCGCACCGCCAGCAGCTTGCGCGCGATGTCGTTGTCCACGAACCAGGACAGGGCTTCCTCGTCCATGCGCGGCGAGGAGACGGTGAAGGCCAGCACCGGCTGGCTCGCCAGGTCCATCTTGGTGACAATAGGCTCGCGCACGTCTGCGGGCAACTCACTGCGCACGCGCGAGACCGCGGAGCGCACGTCGTCCACCGCTTCCTGCACCGGCTTCTCCAGTCGGAACTCGGCGGTGATCGTCACCGCGCCGTCCTGCACCTTGGTGTAGATGTGCTTGAGTCCCTGCAGCGTGGCGATGGCGTTCTCGAGCTTGCGCGCGACGTCGGTTTCCATCTGCGCCGGCGCCGCACCGGGCAGCGAGGCGGTGACGCTGATGGTCGGCAGGTCGATGTCGGGGAAGTTCTGCACCTTCATCGCATTGAAGGACATGATGCCGCCGAAGCAAAGCAGCACGAACAGCATGACGGCCGGGATGGGGTTGCGGATCGACCAGGAGGAGACGTTGAGCATGGCGGGTGCTTCCTCCTCAGCGTGCCGCGGCCGAGGCCGCGGCGCTCGCGGGCGGGGATGCTGCAGCAGGCGCATCGGCCACGCGGACCAGGTCACCGTCGTTCAGGAAGCCCGCGCCGGCGGCAACGACACGCGCGTCGGCGGCAAGGCCGCTGACGATTTCAATCCGGTCGCCTACCACTCGGCCGGTCTGCACCTTGACCTGGCTCACGCGGTTGTCGGGGTTCACGCGGTACACGTAGCTGAACCCGTCGCGCACGACCACCGCCGCCTGCGGCAGTGTGATCGCGGGCGTCGCCCCCAGGTCGAACTCGCCGCGGGCAAACATGCCGGCGAGTGCGACCCCCACGCTTGGCACTGCGTGCACTGCGCTGCCCCCCGAGGGGGCCTTCGCGCCTTGGGGCGGCCCGGCGGCGCTCAATGCGCTGGAATTGGGCAGCGGCGTGACGTCCACATAGACCAGCGCGGAGCGGGTCTGCGGATCCACCGTCGGCCCGATCGTGCGCACGCGGCCGGCCAGGCGTGCGCCGCTGGCCGCCGTGACCAGGGCGGTGGTGCCGGTCGTGATACGGCCCAGCTCCTGCGACGTGACCTCGGCGCGCCACTCGAGGCGGCCCTGGCGGATCAGGCGGAACAGTTCGGTGCCGTTGGCCACGACGGCGCCGACAGTGGCGGCACGCGCGGAGATGATGCCGGCGTCGGGCGCGCGCACTTCGGTCTGGCTCACGCGCACCTGCTGGGCCTGCAGCACCGCACGCGCCGCTTCGAGCTTCGCCTTTGCAGTCTTTTCGGCGGTGAGGTACTGGTTGATCTGCGAGGCGCTGAGGGCGCCGGTGGTTTGCAGGCTGCGCGCGCGCTCCGCGTTCGCGGCGGCATCGGCCGCCGCAGCCTCGGCCTCGGCCACGCTGGCGCGGAATTGCGCCAGCTCCGCCTGGGGCGTTCCTTCCGCGAAAGTCGCCAGCACCTGGCCCTTGCGCACCCGGTCGCCCACGTTGACATGCACCTGCGCGATGCGCTGGCCCGGGGCCTCGGCGCCCACGATGGCTTCCTGCCAGGCCACGATGTTGCCGTTGGCAGACAGCTTGACCTGCAAGCTCACGCGCTGGGGCTGCGTGGTGGTCACAGTGAGCGCGGGGCGCACGACAGCCTCCTTCTTGTCGTCCGCGTGGCTCTTGCCAAGCATGGAGTACACAGCGGCCCCCGCCACCGCGACCGCAAGGACAATGGCCACCATGGCCCCGGGCTTGAGTTGGATTTTTTTCATTCTCTTGTTCGTGCTGTCAAAGTTGCGTCGGCGTGGCCGTGCCGGCTCGCGTCCAGCCGCCGCCCATCGCGCGGTACAGCGCGATCCAGGCAGCGACGCGTTCGCGCTGCAATGCGACCCATGCCGTCTCCGCCGCCAGCGACGTCCGGCGCGCGTCTTCCAGTTCGACCAGGCTGGCCAACCCGCTGCGATAACGCGCTTCGGTGGCCGCGAAGGACGCGCGGTATCCTTCCATCGCCACGCGCGCGTCGTCGTTGCGCAGCCGCGCGCTTTCGAGGTTCACGAGCGCCTCTTCCACTTCCCTCACCGCCTGGCGCACGCGCGCCGCGTAAAGCGCGGTGGCTTCCTCGTACCTGGCTTGCGCGGCATCGACATTGGCCGCGCGCCGCCCGCCGTCGAAGATCGGCACGGTGACGGCCAGCGGGCCGATGGACCAGGTCTGCAGGTCCGTCGTGACGCCGCCGGTGCGCACGCTTGCGGCGGCGATCGAGCCGGAAAGCGTGAGCCGGGGGAAACGATCGGCGCGCGCGCTGCCCACTTCGGCGCTTGCCGCTGCGACTTCGCGCTCGGCCTGGAATACATCGGGCCGCTGCGCCAGCACCTGGGCCGGCATCGAGGCCACTGCCAGCGCGGCGGCGAGCGAGGGGTCGATCCAGCCGGTGGCGAGCCGCTCGCGCAGTCGCGGCTCGGGCATCGCCGTGAGCGCAACCAGCGCCTTGGCCTCGACGTCGCACAGCGCGCGCTGCTGTGTCGTGCGGGCCGATGCCTCGGCGGCGCTGGCGCGCGCCAACGCCGCAGTGGCGGGCGCGGTAAAGCCCGCGCGCGCGCTCAGCTCCGACAGGCGAGAAGTTTCTGCGCGTGACTTCGCGTCGTTCACCGCCACGGCCAGCTGCTGCTCGCAGGTGCGCAAGGTCATGTAGCTGTTGGCGGTTTCGGCCGCGACTGAAACACGTGCCTCGTGCCACCCGGCGCGCGCGCCTTCCAGCCGCGCCTGCGCTGCGTCGGCCGTTGCGCGGTTGCCGCCGAACAGGTCGATCTCCCATGCCGTCTGCAGCCCGGCTTGCACCGTGGTGGCGAGCGGCACCGGCGGCTGGGAATTTCCACGCTGCGCTGCTGCGGAGCCGCCCAGCGTGGGCAGCAAGGCCGCGCCGGACGCCACACGCGTGGCTTGCGCCTGGCGGATGCGTGAGGCGGCGGAGGCGATGGTCGGGTTGGCCGCCTGCGCGGCCTCGACCAGCTCGATCAGCAAGGGATCGTTGAATTGCGCCCACCACGCACTGAGGTCGGCGAGCGTCCCGTTGTGCGGCAGCGGCGCGTACCACTGCCCCGGCGCGGGGGCACTAACCTGCGCGGGCGGGCGTTGGACGGCGCAACCGGCAAGCCAGACTGCCGCGACGCCGGCTGCGATGAGTCGGAGTTTCTTCATGGGTCCTTCCCGGGGTCGGGGGCAAGCAGCGTACGCGGCGCCGGCCTTCGTGCGGCCTTTTGCCGTAACGCGCAGCCCGCAAGACTACCATCGCCGTGCTGCGCTGACCGAAGCGGGTTACCGTTCGAAACGCCCCTGCGGCAGGGCTGCTGACAAGTTCAGCCGAAGACCGAGCGCCACAGCGTAAGCACGGCCTGGCGTTCGGCCTCGAGTGTGCCGTTGGGTACGTGCGTCGGCTCCTCGTTCAAGCGCGCCTTGTGCTGCACGCGCCGCAATTCGCGGTAGGCGCTGGCAGCGGCCTGGCCGACGCCCGGTGGCAGCAGGCCGCAGGCCTCGGCGCGCTGCAGCAGCGCGATGTTGCCGACGTTCGGGATCAGCTCCGGGTGCTTCGCGGACTGCGACAACACCAGGAATTGCACCGCGAACTCGGCGTCGACCATGCCGCCGGGGCTGTGCTTGACGTCGAACGCGCCCGCCTTCACGGGGCGGGCAGCCCGCACCTTCTCGCGCATGGCCATGATCTCGGCGCGAAGCGATGCAACGTCGCGCGGCGCCGTGATGACGGCCTGCCGTACGGCGTCGAATCGCTCGTGCAAGGACTCTTCGCCCATGACGAATCGCGCACGGGTCATGGCCTGGTGCTCCCAGGTCCACGCCGTGTTGCTGCCGCGGCCTTGCTGGTAGTCGCCGTAGGCATCGAAGCTGGTGATGAGCAGGCCCGAGCTGCCGTTGGGCCGCAGCGCGGTATCGATTTCGAACAGGTCTCCTTCGGCGGTCTTGGTGGACAGCCAATTGATCAACTTGCGCACGAAGGCGGCGTAGGCATCGGGCGCCGCCTCGTTGTCGTCCTCGTAGACGAACACGATGTCGAGGTCGCTTCCATAGCCCAGTTCCTTGCCGCCGAGCTTGCCGTAGCCGATGATCGCGAACTGCGGCATGTCACGGTGGCGGTTCTTCAGGCGCTGCCAACACCAGCGCGCAGTGACGCGCAGCACCGAATCCGCCAGGGCGCTCAGGTCGTCGGCGACCTGCTCGACCGTCAGCAAACCCTCCACGTCGCGCGCTAGCGTGCGAAAGACTTCAGCGTGATGGGCGCGGCGCAGCAAGTTCAAGAGCGCCTCGTCGTCGTCCTCGCCCGTGATCTGCAGCGAGCGCCGGCGCTGCTCCAGTTCGCCCTCGAAATCCGCCGCGCAGAAGCGCTCCGACACCAGCTGGTCGCTCGCCAGTTCGTCAATGACGCCCGGATGCTGCAGAAGGTAGCGCGCTGGCCAACGCGCCGCGCCCAACAGGCGCAGCAGCCGTTCGTGCACGCCGGGTCGCTCCAGCAGCAGCGCCAGGTAGCTTTCGCGGCGCAGCAGCGGCTCGACCCAGTCGGCCATGCGCAGCGCGGATTCCTCGCTCACGCGCCCTTCTTCCAGCCACTGCCCGGTGCGGGCAACCAGCCGCGTCAGGCGCGCGCGCGCGTCTTCCCGCAGGGCCATGACGCGTGGGTTGCGCGACCATGCGGCGACGCGCTCGCGCAACTTCGGCGGCAATTGCTCTTGCACGGCTTCCAGGTCGGGCGCTGACGCTCGCGCGGCTTTTGGCCCGTTGCAGCCCTTGCACTCGCCGCCGGCCCCGCCGAGCAGGGTGTCGAATTCCTGCGCGACGAGCTCGCGGTGCACGTCGAGCTCGTGCAGGAAGGGGCAGCAGTCGGCAAAACCCATGGTGCGCGCGATCCAGCCGAGGTCATCGTCGCACCCCATCAGCACGTGAGTCTGCTGATCGTCCAGGTACTGGATGCGGTGCTCGACCCGCCGCAAAAATTCGTAGGCGCGCGCCAGGGCATCGGCCGTGGCCTGCGGCATCAGCCCGGCGGCCGCGACCCGCTGCAGCGCCTGCAGCGTCGGCCGTGTGCGCAGCTCGGGGTAATGGCCGCCGCGCACCACCTGCAGCAGCTGCACCGTGAACTCGATCTCGCGGATGCCGCCGCGCGAGAGCTTGACGTCGTTGGCGCGTTCGGGCCGGCCGGCGCTGCGCTTGGCGGCATGCTCGCGGATCTGTTTGTGCAGCACCCGCAGCGAATCGAAAACGCTGTAGTCGAGATAGCGGCGAAACACGAACGGCAGCACGGCGGAACGCAGCCCCTGGGCCGAGCCGCTGTCGATGCACGAGCGCGGCGCCACCACGCGGCTCTTGAGCCACGCGAACCGTTCCCATTCGCGGCCCTGCACCTGGAAGTACTCCTCCAGCCCGCCCAGCGACACCGCCGGCGGCCCCGAGTTGCCGTTGGGCCGCAGCGCGGTGTCGACGCGAAAGACAAAGCCGTGCTCGGTGGGGTCGCCGATGAGGCCGTAGATGTTCTTGACGACCTTGGTGAAGTACTCGTGGTTGCTGATGCGCCCGCGCCCGCTTTCCAGGCCTGCCGTGTCGCCGTCCTCGTCATACACATAGACCAGGTCGATGTCGCTGGACACGTTGAGTTCGCGCGCGCCGAGCTTGCCCATGCCGACGATCCAGAGTTCCGCGCGCTGCCCGCCTTCGCGCAGCGGCGCGCCGTGCTGGGCGTCCAGGTCGCGCTGGGCTTGCCCGCAAGCGATGTCCAGCGCGAATTCGGCCAGGCTCGTCACCGCGCCGGTAACCACTGCCAGCGGCGCCTGCCGGTCGCAATCGAGCACCATGAGGCGTTCCATGACCAGCTGGCGCAGGATGCGCAGCGCGGTTGCGACGTCGTCCCCGCGGGAGCGCAAGGCGTCGTACGCGCCGGCCATCATCGCCAGGTCGGGCGTGCCGGGGGGCAGGAGGGAAAGTTCGGCTGCATAACGCCGGCGCAGGCGCTGCGCGAATCGCGAGTGGGAGGACGGCGGCTCGTTCGCGGCCACCGTGTCCATCAGGTGCGCGGACGCGCCTTTGTCCGACAGCGCGGCCCCCGCTCGTACAGAACCCAATTGACCGCCGGGGGTCATAATTCTTGGCACTCCGAAGTTTTCATGAACGACTGTCCGCCGCCTCCGTCACGTCCGCTAAAGGCTTATGCCTTCGTCGCGAAAGGGTTGTTGTGGCTTCTCATGACCGCCTGGCTGGTGCTGGCGCTGGCCTGGGGAGCGCTGCATGGCTGGATTGTGCCCCGAATCGGAGAGCTTCGCCCCGACCTGGAAATCGAAGCCGGGCGGGTGTTGGGGGTACCCGTGCGCATCGGCAGCATCGCCGCCCGCAGCGAGGGCCTGATCCCCTCCTTCGAGCTCATCGATGTCGTTTTGCTGGACCCGCAGGGGCGGCCCGCGCTTCGGCTGCCGCGGGTGCTGGCGGCGCTCACGCCTCGTTCTTTATGGAACCTCGGGTTCGAGCAGCTCTATATCGACCGGCCCGAGCTCGATGTGCGCCGGGCCGCGGACGGCAAGATCTACGTCGGCGGACTGGACTTCTCGCGCAGCAGCGACAACAACGGGCAGGCCGCGGACTGGTTCTTCGAACAGACCGAGTTCGTCATCCGCAACGGCACCGTGCGCTGGACCGACGAGATGCGCGCGGCCCCGCCGCTGGCCCTGGACCAGGTGGACTTCGTGATGCGCAATGGCGCGCGCCGCCATGCGCTGCGGCTGGACGCGACTCCGCCGCCCGCCTGGGGCGAGCGATTCAGCCTGCTCGGCAAGTTCCGCCAGCCGTTGCTGTCCACACGCCATGGCCGCTGGCAGGACTGGGAAGGCGAGGTGCATGCCAACTTCACCCGGGTGGACGTGTCGCAGTTGCGCCGTCATGCGAACCTGGGTGTCGAGGTGAACCAGGGCCATGGCGCCGTGCGCGCCTGGCTGGACGTGGCGCGGGGCCAGCTGTCGGGAGGGGTGGCCGATGTCGTCTTGGCCGAGGTGAGCACCCGGCTCGGCCCATCGCTTGCGCCGCTGGCGCTGCGAACAGTGTCCGGGCGCATCGGCGGCAAGCGTCTGGGCGACGGTGGATTCGAGTTCGAGACGCAGGCACTGCAGTTCGAGACTCGGGAAGGGCAGCGCTGGCCGGGCGGCAACGTGTTCGTTGCCTGGACGCCGGCCGAAGGGCAACGTCCCGCAAAGGGCGAGATTCGCGCCGACAAGCTGGACCTGTTCGCGCTATCCCAGGTCGCAAGCCGCCTGCCGCTGGGCGCCGCGACGCACACCGCCCTGGCCGGCTACGCGCCCAAGGGACTGGTGGAAACGCTGCAGGCCAAGTGGCAGGGCCCGCTCGAAGCCCTGCAGGCCTACCAGGCCCGCGGGCGCGCGGTGCGGCTGGAGATCGCCGCCCGGCCCGGCCAGGCGCCGCCCGGCGCGCCGCCGGCCGCGGGCTCGCCTGGCGTGCGAGGGGCTTCCGTGGAGTTTGATGTGAGCCAGGCCGGCGGCAAGGGCAAGTTCGCGGTGACCAAGGGCGCCATCGAGGTGCCCGGCGTGTTCGAAGACCCTGTTGTCATGCTTGACGCGCTGTCCGCCGACGTGCAGTGGCAGGTCGATGGCCAAGCCATCTCCACCACCGTCAGCAACTTCAGGTTCACCAACGCGGATGCCCAGGGCGACGGCCAAGCTACCTGGCGCACCGGCGAGGGCGCGGCGCGCTTCCCCGGCGTGCTGGATCTGCAGGCCAGCATCAGCCGCGCGAACGGCGCCCGCGTGTACCGTTACCTGCCGCTGGGCGTGGACAAGGCGGCACGCGACTACGTGCGCGAATCGGTGGTGCAGGGCGCGGCGTCCGGCGCGAAGTTCCGCGTCAGGGGCAACCTCAAGGACTTTCCGTTCGCCGACCCGAAGCAAGGCGAGTTCCGGGTGACCGCCGACGTGCGTAACGTAACTTACGCCTACGTGCCGCGCAGCGCGTTAAAGGGCACGGCCACCTGGCCGGCCCTCACGCAGCTGTCGGGCGAGCTGCTGTTCCTGGGCAACGGCATGCAAGTCAAGAACGCAGTCGGGCACTTCGTTGGTTCCCCCGGTTTGCAGGTGAAAGCGCAGGCTCAGATCCCTGATTTCCGCACGACGACGGTCGCGGTCACCGGCGAAGTGCGGGGCCCGTTGGCGCAATCGCTCGGCGTGGTCAACACCTCGCCGTTGGCGGCGATGACGAACCATGCGCTGGCCAAGGCCACTGCCACCGGCAACGCAGATTTGCGCCTGCAACTGGTCCTGCCCATCGCGACGCTGGAGAAGTCGAAGGTGCAAGGCAGCGTGACGCTGGCGGGCAACGACATCCAGATCACGCCGGACAGCCCGTTTCTCTCGCGCTCGCGCGGCGCCGTTACCTTCAACGAGCGTGGTTTCGCGCTTGTGGGTACGCAGGCGCGCGCGCTGGGCGGTGATGTGCGCATCGATGGCGGCACCCGCAGCATTCCGGCGGGGTCTCCGTTGGGCAGCAATGAGGCCACCATGCTGCTGCGCGCGCAGGGCACGGCCACCGCCGAGGGCCTTCGACAGGCCAAGGAGATCGGCTTTGTTTCGCGCCTCGCTCGGGACGCCATCGGCAGCGCCGCCTACACGGTCACCCTGGCGTTGCGCCGCGGCGAGCCGGAAATCGGCGTCGCCACCAACCTGCAAGGCATGGCGCTGAACCTGCCGGCGCCGCTGGCCAAGGCGGCGGAGGCCGTGCTGCCGGTGCGCTACGAAAGCGCGCTGGTACGCGAGTCGGCAGCCGCTCCCCCGGGTAGCCCCGCGAGCTTGCACGACCAGATCACCGTGGAAGTGGGGCGCATCGCCTCGGTCGTGTACGTCCGCGACTTGTCGGGGCCGGAGCCGCGCGTGGTGCGCGGAGCGATCGCCGTCGGTCTGGCGGCGGGCGAGGCGGCAGCGCTGCCCGAACAGGGCGTGAGTGCCAACATCAACTTGGCCGCGGTCAATACCGACGCGTGGGAAAAGGTGCTGGGCCAGGCGGCCGGCGGCAGCGCCGGTTCACCGCGGGCCACGGGGGGAAATGCGGCGCAAGGCTACCTGCCCACGGTGCTGGCGGTGCGCGCCAGGGAACTCGTCGTCGAGGGCCGCACCTTCCACAACGTGGTGGTGGGCGGTTCGCGCGAAGGCCTGGTGTGGCGCGCCAACGTGGACGCCGACGAGCTCAATGGCTACCTCGAATTTCGACAGTCCTCGTCAGGCTTGGGCGGGGGGCGGCTTCATGCGCGCCTTGCGCGGCTGTCCATCGCCGCGTCTGCGGCCAGGGAGGTCGAGGCCCTGCTGGACGAGCAGCCCGACAACTTGCCGGCGCTGGACATCGTGGTGGACGACTTCGATCTGCGCGGCAAGAAACTCGGACGTCTGGAAATCGAAGCGATCAATCGGGGCGCCAACGCAGTGGCCCGCGAGGGGGGTGTTCGCGAATGGCGCCTGAACAAGCTCAACCTCACGATGCCCGAGGCAGTGTTCGCGGCCAACGGCAACTGGGCCGGGCTGAACGCGCAGGCCGCGCCAACGGCGGCGAGGCCAGGGCAACGGGCCGCGCCCGAGCGCCGCCGCACCGTCATGAATTTCAAGCTCGACATCGCGGATTCGGGCCAGCTGCTGGCGCGCTTCGGCATGAAAGAGGTGGTGCGGCGGGGCAAGGGCCGCATGGAGGGCCAGATCGCGTGGCTCGGTTCGCCGCTGACGCTGGATTACCCTTCCATGAACGGCAATTTCTACATCAGCGTGGAGAGCGGCCAGTTCCTCAAGGCCGACCCGGGCCTGGCCAAGCTTCTGGGTGTGCTTAGCCTGCAGTCGCTGCCGCGCCGCCTGGCGCTCGACTTCCGCGACGTGTTCACCGAGGGCTTCGCCTTCGATTTCCTGCGGGGCGATGTCACCATCCAGCAGGGCATCGCGGCCACCAACAACCTGCAGATGAAGGGCGTCAATGCGGCCGTGCTGATGGAAGGCAAGGCCGACATCGCGCGCGAGACGCAGGACATCAAGGTGGTGGTGGTACCCGAGATCAATGCCGGCACCGCCTCGCTCGTCGCCACCGTGATCAACCCAGCCATCGGGCTGGGCACGTTCCTCGCGCAGATGTTCCTGCGCCAGCCCCTGATTCGCGCGGCCACGCAAGAGTTCCATATCGACGGGACGTGGAGCGACCCGCGCGTCACGCGCGTCGACCGCAGGGCCGCGACAGGCGCCGAGAGTCGCGCCGACCCCGCCTCCGATGCACGTGTAGGAAGGACGAACTGAAATGAAAGCAGCCGCAATCCAGATGGTGTCCGGTGTCTCGTTGCAGGCCAATCTCGCCGAGGCGCGTTCCCTGCTCGAGCAGGCGGCGCAGGCCGGGGCGGAGCTGGCCGTACTGCCCGAATATTTCTGCCTCATGGGGCACCAGGACAGCGACAAACTCGCGGCGCGGGAGAGCTTCGGCGAAGGGGAGGTGCAGCGCTTCTTGGCCCAGGCCGCGCGCGAACTTGAACTGTGGATCGTTGGCGGCACACTGCCCCTGGTGGCGGCCGATGCGGCGCATGTGCGCAACACCTGCATGGTGTTCTCGCCCGCGGGCGAACACGTGGCCCGCTACGACAAGATTCACCTCTTCAAGTTCGACAACGGGCGCGAGCGCTATGACGAATCGCGCGTGATCGAGAGCGGAACCGACACCGTGGCGTTCGATCTGCCCAGCCGCGACGGCCACACCTGGCGCGTTGGCATGTCGGTCTGCTACGACCTGCGCTTTCCCGAGCTGTACCGACGGCTGCACGCCGATATCCTGCTGGTGCCCAGTGCATTCACCTACATCACCGGGCAGGCGCACTGGGAGCTGCTGCTTCGCGCCCGGGCGATCGAGAACCTCGCATACGTCGTGGCGCCCGCGCAGGGCGGCACGCACGAGAACGGGCGGCGAACCTGGGGCCACAGCATGGTGGTGGACCCCTGGGGCCTCGTCATGGCGCAACGGCCCGAAGGGGCGGGCCTCGTCGTGGCCGAGCTCGACGCCGAGCGCCAGGCGCGGCTGCGCGTCCAACTGCCCGCGCTGGAGCACCGCGTGCTATGAAGCCAAGGGGCGTCGCCTCCACCGGCATGCCTCCCCGCCATGTGTCGGCGTACGTGCGCTGGTCGCTGTGGGCGCTGTTGATCGCGTTGGTCGCGGCGCTGCTGGTCACCCTGGTGTGGCTGGCCGGCCGCTACGAGGCCAGCCAGGTGCAAAGCAAGCTGGAGCGCGACACGGCCGATGCGCTGGGCGACATTCGCTCGGCCCTGACGCGCAACGTCCAGAGCCTGCAAGCGCTGCAAGCGGGTCATCCGACACGCGCGACATGGACCGATGAAGCCGCACAACTGCTGCGCGAGCACCGCGAGTGGATCCGCCTGGAATGGCGCGATGCCGCGTTGGGCACGCTGGCGTTCGCGGACACGCCCTTCCGCGCGGCGCCCTTCGCGCGCCTGGGGCGCGCCAATGCCCAGACGGATGTGTCCCTGGCATGCGCGAACGCACGGCGCGTCAGCGGCCCGGCCTACTCCAGCAGCTACTTCCTGCCGCAGCTCGACGGCCTGGGCCTGGAAGTGATGGAGCTGTGCCTGCCGCAGGTCACCGGGGGCCAGCTCACCGGCTACGTGGTGGCGACCTACGCGCTCAGCGAGATCCTGGCCGACCTGGTCGGGCCCCAGCTGATGCGCAGCCAGGACGTCTCTTTCACGGAAGCCGACGGCACCCGCCTCGCGCTGCACGGCACCGCGCGGCGCGGCAGCCGGGTGTTCACCTCGCAGCAGTTGCTGGACCTGCCGGGCAACACCATGGTGCTGCGGATGGACAGCTGGCGCGGCGCGCCCGACCTGTTCCCGAACGTTCTCACGGCGCTGGTCACGGCGATGTCGATCGCGCTCGTGGTGGTGCTGGTCCTTCTGGGCAAGGACATGAGGCGGCGCCTGCGCGCCGAGCAGGACCTGGCCGACGCGCTGGCCTTCCGCAAGGCGATGGAGGACTCGCTGGTCACGGGCCTGCGCGCGCGCGACCTGCAGGGGCGCATTACCTACGTCAACCCCGCGTTCTGCGAGATGGTGGGCTTCTCGCCCGAGGAGCTGTTGGGCAATACGACGCCGGCGCCTTATTGGCCGCCCGAGCTGGCCGTGCAATACCAGAAGCGCCAGGAGATCCGGCTGGCCGGCCAGCAGGTGCCGCCGCGCGAAGGCTACGAATCGGTGTTCATGCGCAAGGACGGCTCGCGTTTTCCGGTCCTGATCATCGAGGCGCCACTGATCAATCATCACGGGGTGCAGACCGGCTGGATGAGCGCGTTCCTCGACATCAGCGAGCAGCGCCGCGTGGAGGAGATCTCCCGCGCCAGCCAGGAGCGCTTACAGGCGACGGCGCGGCTGGCCACCGTCGGCGAAATGGCGTCGCTGTTGTCGCATGAACTTAATCAGCCGTTGGCGGCGATCTCCAGCTATGCCACGGGCACCATCAACCTGCTGAAGTCGCAACCGGCGCTGCAAGCGGCTTCGGGCCCGGACGGGACGGGCGCCCCTTTGCCCGGCGCCTTCACCGACATCGAAGGCGCAATGCGCCGCATCGCGGAACAGGCCGAGCGCGCCGGCAAGGTGATCAAAAGCGTGCACGACTTCGTGCGCCGGCGCGACAAGGAGCGCGAGCCGGTACATCCGCAGGAACTGCTCGACGCCATCATGCCGCTGGTGAGCCTGCAGGCGCGCAAGCTGGGCATGCAGGTGGAAACGCGCGTCAAGCAGGGCCTGCCCGCCGTGCTGTGCGACCGCACCATGGTCGAACAGGTGTTGCTCAATCTCGCCCGCAATGCGATGCAGGCAATGGACCAGGCCCATGTGGCCGATCCTTCCGTCGTGATCGAGGTTCGGCGCGCGGGTTCCGCGGCTCCCGCGGGCGCGGGCAAGGGCTGGCTGGAGTTTTCGGTGGCTGACAAGGGGCCCGGCATCCCGGAGGCCATCCAGCGCAAGCTGTTCACGCCATTCTTCACCACCAAGGACGAGGGCATGGGCCTGGGGTTGTCGATGTGCCGCACGGTGGTCGAGCAGCATGGGGGATTCCTCGGGTTCGAATCCAACCGGCCGCAAGGTACTATTTTCAGGTTCACCCTGCCGGTAGATCCCGCCAGCGACAAGCCCGCCTGATGCAGCCCTCCCTCAATGCCACCGTGTTCATCGTCGACGACGACGCCAGCGTGCGCGACGCGCTAGCCTGGTTGCTGCGTTCGCGTCACCTCCTGAGCGAGACTTATGCCACCGGCGAGGAGTTCGAGGCCATGCTGCAGGCCGGCTACGCGCCCGCGCAACCCGTTTGCCTGCTGCTGGACGTGCGCATGCCGGGCATGAGTGGGCTCGCCCTCTTCGACAAGATCGCCGAGCGCGGTCTGGTGGACGTGGTTCCGGTGATCTTCCTCACCGGGCATGCCGACGTGCCCACTGCGGTCGATATGGTCAAGCGCGGTGCCTTCGATTTCTGCGAGAAGCCGTTCTCCGACAACGCGCTGGTCGACCGCGTCGAGCAGGCGCTGCGCCGCTCCGGGGAATTGCTGGCCGCGCGGCGCGAGAAGAAACTCGTGCAGGGGCGCCTGGCGGAACTCACCGAGCGTGAGCGCGACGTGATGCGTCTGGTGGTCGAGGGCTTGCCGAACAAGCTGATCGCCGACCAGCTCGACATCAGCGTGCGAACCGTCGAGGTTCACCGCGCGCGCGTCTTCGACAAGATGGACGTCAAATCGGCCGTCGAACTGGCCAATGTGCTGCGCGGCCTCTAGGTTTTCTTGTCCTCGTCTTCGCCCTGCACCAGCTCGCCCTTCTTGCGCCCGGAGAACATCGTCCACCAGACGATCGCGACAATCAGCACCAGCGCGAGCAAGGCTTCGAGCAGAATCAGCAGCATGAAACGTTTCCTTGGGATTGCGGCCATTGTAGGAATGCTCGTGGGTTGCGGCAGCGTGCCGCTGCCACCCGCGGACGAAGTCCCGCCGCCTCGCCTGGGCGCGCCCGCGCTGCCGGGGGATGCAAGCCCACTGCCGCCCGCGATCGTGCAGGGCAAGAGTCGCTGGCAGCCCGTCCGGTGGGCAGAACTGCCGGGCTTTGCCGAGGATGGGCTGCATGAGGCGTGGAATGCCTGGCTCAAGAGCTGCGAGCGCCCGGGCCCGGCATTCGCGCCGCTGTGCGGGGAGGTCCGACGCCTGTCCATCGCCACGCCCGCCGAGCAACGCGAGTGGATGATGCAGCGGCTGCAGCCCTACCGCGTCGAGCCGTTGCAAGGCGGCGCCGAAGGGCTGCTGACCGGCTACTACGAACCGCTGCTCGATGCCAGCCGACAGCCGACGGCGCGCCAGGCCGTGCCGCTGTACCGTCCGCCGGTGAACCTCGCTGCACGCAGGCCCTGGTACAGCCGGCAGGAGATCGAGACACTGCCCGAGGCGCGGGCCGCGTTGAGGGGGCGCGAAATCGCGTACCTTGCCGATCCGCTCGACGCGCTGTCCCTGCAGATCCAGGGCTCAGGGCGCTTGCGCATCACCGAGCCCGATGGCAGCGTGCGCCTGGTTCGCCTCGCCTACGCCGCCACCAACGACCAGCCCTACCGCAGCGTCGGCGGGTGGCTGCTGCAGCAGGGGTTGCTGCGGGATGCTTCCTGGCCCGGCATCAAGGCATGGGCGGCGCAGAACCCCCAGCGCGTTGGCGAGCTGCTGTGGAGCAACCCGCGGGTTGTGTTCTTCCGAGAGGAGCCGATGTCCGAGCTGGATGCGGCCTTCGGCCCGCGCGGGGCGCAAGGCGTGCCGCTGACGCCCGGCCGTTCGATCGCAGTCGATAAGGAAAGCATCCCTTACGGGACGCCGGTCTGGCTGGCTTCGACCGGCCCCGTGACGAGCTTGCAGCGCCTGGTGCTGGCGCAGGACACCGGCAGCGCGATCGTGGGCTCGGTGCGGGCCGACTATTTCACCGGATGGGGGCCCGAAGCCGGCGAGCTGGCAGGCCGGCTCAAGCAGCCGCTGCGGCTGTGGGTGCTGTGGCCCCGCTGAGCTTCCCGCGGGGCCGCCCCACAACAAGCCATCCTCGCCGCACAATGACCGCCCTGCATGGCGTTCAAGGACAACAACAATGGCGAAGTTCATGGTGACAGCGGTGATGGCGGCTCTTTGGCTGGGGGGGTGCGCTTCGGTGGGCTTGTCCAGGCCGGAGCCTCCCGCGACTGCCGGCGCGCAGGCGGCCGGAACGCAGCGCTACCGCTGTGACGCAGGCATTGCGTTCACCGTGCGTTTCGCGGACGACACGGCTGCGGTGGACGCCGGCCCGCGCGGCAGCGACGTGCTGCTGCGCGACGCGGGTGGCGCGACGCCCCAGCAAACGGTCTACAGCAACTCGCGAATGCGAGCCGAGTTCGGCCTGGGCGCGAGCGGCCGCGAGGCGATGCTGCGCTACGCGTCGCCGCCGCTGGCCGCGCACTGCGTCCTGGAGTAGACCTACGCCGAGGGTGCGCCCAGATGCGTGAGGGGCAGCCTGCTGCTGGCCTTGACTTCGCCCAGCGAGAAGCTGGTGTGCAGGTCCTTCACGTTCGGCAGGTTGATCAGCACCTTGCGCGCGAACTGCGAGAAGGTGTCCAGGTCGCGCGACACGACCTGCAGCTCGAACGTGCCGGCGCCACTGATGTAATGACAGGAGACGATCTCCGGGATCTGCCGGATCGCCTCCTCCATCTCGCGCGTGAGCTCGCCGGTGTTGCGGTTGGCGTCCAGCCGTACGAACGCGAGCACGCCCAGGCCGATCTTGTGCCGGTCGATCTCCGCCCGGTAGCCCTTGATATAGCCGGCCTCCTCCAGCGCGCGCACGCGCCGCCAGCAAGGCGCGGCAGACAGGCCCACGCGCTGCGCCAGTTCGGCGTTGGAGAGCCGGCCGTCGGCCTGCAACTCATTGAGAATGGCGAGGTCGAACTTATCGAGTGTTTCCATAATTTGATATTTGGCGCAAGAATCTTTCTCATGCTACCAATTGCCGGGCATAGAAAGCAAAGACATATCTGTGGCACGGGCATACACTTTGCAGTCCACTAGAGGCGCCAGCCTACTCGGCGCGGCGCCTGTCCTTCCCCGGCCCACAAGGCCAAAAAACACACGAATCGCTGGAGACAAGACGTCCATGAACGCCCCGCTGCCCGAACACATCCGCAAAGCCCTGGAAACCGTCACGCTCGACGACAAGTATTCGCTCGACTACGGTCGCGCTTTCATGAGCGGCGTGCAGGCGCTGGTGAAGCTGCCGATGCTGCAGCGGCTGCGCGACGCGCAGGCCGGCAAGAACACGGCCGGTTTCATCAGCGGCTATCGCGGCTCGCCCCTGGGCGGCTATGACCAGGCGCTGTGGAAGGCCGGCAAGTACCTCAAGGCGCAGAACATCGTGTTCCAGCCGGGCGTCAACGAAGAGCTCGCGGCCACAGCGCTATGGGGTACCCAACAATTGGGCTTTGCGCCGGCCGGAACGCAGAAGTTCGACGGCGTATTCGGCATCTGGTATGGAAAGGGCCCGGGCGTCGACCGCAGTGCCGACGTCTTCAAGCACGCAAACATGGCGGGCACGACGCCCTGGGGCGGCGTGATCGCCGTGGCCGGTGACGACCACGTCGCCAAGAGCTCGACAGCCGCCCATCAGAGCGACCATATCTTCAAGGCCTGTGGCTTCCCGACGTTCTTCCCCGCCAGCGTGCAGGAGATCCTGGACCTGGGCATCCACGCGTTCGCCATGAGCCGCTATGCCGGCGTGTGGGCCGGCATGAAGACGATCCAGGAGGTCGTCGAATCCGCGGCCACGGCGATGATCGACCCGGAGCGTGTGGACATCAGGATCCCCACCGACTTCGAGATGCCGCCCGGTGGCGTGCACATCCGGTGGCCCGACACCGCGCTGGAGCAGGAAGCGCGGTTGTTCGACTACAAGTGGTATGCCGCGCTGGCGTACATCCGCGCCAACCGGCTGAACTACAACGCGATCGAAGGCCCGAACGACCGCTTCGGCCTGATCGCCAGCGGCAAGGCCTACAACGACACGCGCCAGGCGCTGATCGACCTGGGCCTGGACGACGACACCTGCCGCCGGCTGGGCATCCGACTGCACAAGGTCGGCGTGGTCTGGCCCCTGGAGGCGCAGATCACGCGCGAGTTCGCGCTGGGCCTGCGCGAGATCCTGGTGGTCGAGGAAAAGCGCCAGGTCATCGAATACCAGCTGAAGGAAGAGCTCTACAACTGGCGCCCGGACGTGCGCCCCGTGGTGGTCGGCAAGTTCAGCGACGCCGGCGGCGAAATGTCCGGCGGCGAATGGTCGCAGCCCAACCCGATCGGTGACACGCTGCTGCGCGCGAATGCGGATCTGTCGCCGGCGCTGATCGCGCGCGCGATCGCGCAGCGGTTGAAGAAGCTTGGCGTGGATGGCGACATGGGCGCGCGCATTGATGCCCAGCTCGCGATCCTCGAGGCCAAGGAACGCTCGATGCAGGTGCTCGAAGTCAAGGGCGACCGGGCGCCGTGGTTCTGCTCGGGCTGCCCGCATAACACCTCCACCGTCGTGCCCGAAGGCTCGCGCGCGATGGCCGGCATCGGCTGCCACTTCATGGCGACGTGGATGGACCGTTCCACCATCGGCTTCACGCAGATGGGCGGCGAAGGCGTGCCGTGGGTGGGACAGCAGCCGTTCTCGACCGAAAAGCACGTGTTCGCCAACCTGGGTGACGGAACTTACTTCCACAGCGGGCTGCTGGCGATCCGCCAGTCGATCGCCGCGGGCGTGAATATCACCTACAAAGTGCTCTACAACGACGCGGTCGCGATGACGGGCGGGCAGCAGGTCGGTGAGCGGCCGGAAGGCCACTCGGTCATCCAGATCGCGCATAGCCTGATCGCCGAGGGTGTGACGCGTGAGGTCATCGTCACCGACGAGCCGGAAAAATACGCGGGGGCCAAACTACCCGAAGGCGTCGAGGTGCGCCACCGCGACGAGCTGGACCGCACCCAGCGCGAATTCCGTGAGATCTCGGGCACCACGGCGATCATCTACGACCAGACCTGTGCCACCGAGAAGCGCCGCCGCCGCAAGCGCGGCACGATGGTCGACCCGGCCGTGCGCGTGATGATCAACGACCTGGTGTGCGAAGGCTGCGGCGATTGCAGCGTCAAGAGCAACTGCCTGTCGGTCGAGCCGCTGGAAACCGAGTTCGGGCGCAAGCGCACGATCAACCAGAGCACCTGCAATAAAGATACGAGCTGCCTCAAGGGCTTCTGCCCGAGCTTCGTCACCGTCGAGGGCGGCCAGTTGAAGAAGAAGGCGAAGGACAAGGCCCTCTCGCCCTTCGAGCTGGGCCCGCTGCCGGAACCCCAACTGCCCGCGATGCACGGCGCCTACGGCATCGTCGTGGCTGGCGTCGGCGGCACCGGCGTCATCACCATCGGCCAGCTGCTGGGCATGGCGGGCCACATCGAAGGCAAGGGCATCGTGACGCAGGACTCCGCGGGCCTCGCCCAGAAGGGCGGTGCCACCTGGAGCCACATACTCATCGGTGACCGGCAGGACGACATCCGCACCACACGCGTGAGCATGGCCGCGGCCGACCTCGTCATCGGCTGCGACCCGATCGTGTCGGCCGGCACGGAGACGGTGCTGCGCATGCGCGAGGGCCGCACGCACGTGGCGCTCAACTCCCACAGCACGCCGACGGCCGCGTTCGTGAAGAACTCGGAATGGGCCAATCCTTCGGACGCCTGCGTGGGGGAGATCGCAAAGGCCGTGGGTGCCGAAGCAGTCGGCGCCTTCAACGCCGACGTGGTCGCGACCAAGCTGATGGGCGACAGCATCTATACCAACCCGATGATGCTGGGCTACGCATGGCAAAAGGGGTGGATCCCGCTGGGTCGCGAGTCGCTGATGCGCGCCATCGAACTCAATGCCGTGGCCGTGGACAACAACAAGGCCGCATTCGAGTGGGGACGCCGCGCGGCCAATGATTGGACGTCCGTCGAGAAGCTGCTGGCGCCGGCGCAGGTCATCGAGTTCAAGAAGCGCGAAACGTTGGAGGTCATGGTGGCCCGTCGCGCAGAATTCCTCACCGATTACCAGAATGCGGCTTACGCCCGCGCCTACCGCGAGTTCGTGGAGAAAGTCCGGCAGGCAGAAGCCCCCTTGGGCAAGACAGCGCTGGCCGAAACCGTCGCGCGTTCCCTTTTCAAGCTCATGGCTTACAAGGACGAATACGAAGTGGCGCGGCTGCACGCCGAGACCGGTTTTCACGAGCGGATCGCGGCGATGTTCGAGGGCGACTACAAGGTGAACTACCACCTGGCTCCGCCGCTCACGGCCAGGCGTAACGAGAAGGGCGAGCTGCAGAAGCGCAAGTTCGGGCCGACCATGCACACCGCGTTTCGCTTCTTGTCGAAACTGAAGGGCCTGCGCGGCACGCCGTTTGACATTTTTGGCAGGACCGAGGAGCGGCGCACCGAGCGCGCCCTGATCGGCGAGTACCGCCATACCATCGAACGGGTGCTGGCCAGGCTGGCCGCGGACAATCACGCCCTCGCACTCGAAATCGCTCGCATCCCAGAACAGATCAAGGGCTTCGGCCACGTCAAAGAGCGCAATCTCGCGGCCGTCCGGCCGCAGTGGGACGAGCTTGTGCGGCAGTGGGAGCTGCCCCGGCCCCGACGGGCGACCGCATAAGCCAGTCCGGGGGCGGGTTACAACTTATTACTCGCGCCCTCGGGGCATACAATCGAACGCTTTCCGCCCTGCGGCACATTAGTGTGCCGGCCCGATCGCGGGCGTTTTCAACAAGATCACCCATCCTGGAGCCGCTGTGTTCATTTCCTCCGCCTTTGCCCAAACCGCCTCCGGCGGCGACATGCAGTCTTCGCTGATGAGCATGCTCCCGCTGGTGCTGATGTTTGTGGTTCTGTATTTCGTGATGATCCGGCCGCAAATGAAGCGGCAGAAGGAACATCGCTCCATGATCGAGGCGCTCGCCAAGGGCGACGAAGTCGCTACGTCCGGCGGCGTCATCGGAAAAGTGACGAAGCTGGGCGATATGTACCTCGGCGTGGAAATTGCTGCTGGGGTGGAAGTCCAGGTACAGCGTAGCGCCGTTGTGCAGGTACTGCCCAAGGGAACAGTCAAATAAGGTTGTGCGTTCAGCGTCGAGGGTGAGCGAATCAACTTTTCGCTCACTTCCGAATGCTCGACGCCTGATGCCCAACGCTCAACGAAATGAATAGATATCCGGCCTGGAAATACGCGATCATCGTGATCGCCCTGCTCATTGGCGCGATCTACACGCTGCCCAATTTTTTCGGCGAGGCACCTGCCGTGCAGGTGTCGAGCGGCAAGGCCACGGTCAAGGTGGATGCCACGACCCAGGCGCGCGTCGAGCAGGCGCTCGCGGCCGCCGGCATCAAGCCCGAGGCCATCACTCTGGACGCCAACTCGGTCAAGGTGAGGCTGGAGAGCGGCGACACCCAGCTCAAGGCCAAGGACGCGATCCAGAAGGCGCTGGTGCCAGACCCGACCGACCCGACCTACGTCGTCGCCCTGAACCTGCTGTCGGGGTCACCGAAGTGGCTGTCCGCCCTGCGCGCCGCGCCCATGTACCTGGGCCTGGACTTGCGCGGGGGCGTGCACTTCATGCTGCAGGTGGATATGCAGGCGGCGCTCACCAAGAAAGCCGAGGCTCTCGCAGGTGACCTGCGCACGCTGCTGCGCGAGAAGAGCATCCGTCACGCCGGCATCAACCGCAACGGCCAGGCGATCGAAGTGCGCTTTCGCGACACGCAGACGCTGGAGGCCGCGAAGGCCGTGCTGGCCGACCAGTTCCCCGACCTGCAGTCCGTGGACGCTCCCGAGGGCACCGACTACAAACTGACCGCGACCATCAAGCCCGAGGCCGCGCGCCGCGTCCAGGAGCAGGCGCTCAAGCAGAATATGGTCACCCTGCACAACCGCATCAACGAGCTCGGCGTGGCCGAGCCGGTGATCCAGCAGCAGGGCCTGGACCGCATCGTGGTTCAGCTGCCGGGCGTGCAGGATACCGCCAAGGCCAAGGACATCCTGGGTCGCACCGCGACGCTCGAAGTGCGCATGGTCGACGAGAGCAGCGACGCGCGCCTGGCGGAACTGGGCACCGGCCCCGTGCCGTTCGGCACCGAGCGCTACCTCGAGCGCTCGGGCCAGGGCGTGGTCGTCAAGAAGCAGGTCATCCTGACGGGCGACAACCTCACAGACGCGCAGCCGGGCTTCGACAACCAGACCCAGGAGCCGGCTGTACACCTGACGCTGGACGCCAAGGGCTCGCGCATCTTCAAGGACGTGACGCGTGAGAACGTCGGCAAGCGCATGGCCATCCTGTTGTTCGAGAAGGGCAAGGGCGAAGTGGTTACGGCGCCGGTGATCCGCAGCGAGATCGGCGGGGGGCGCGTTCAGATTTCCGGCCGCATGACCACCACCGAGGCAGCCGACGTCGCGCTGCTGCTTCGCGCCGGCTCTCTGGCCGCGCCGATGGAAATCATCGAGGAGCTCACGATCGGCCCGACGCTCGGCGCTGAAAACATCACCAAGGGCTTCCACAGCGTCGCCTGGGGGTTCGGCGCCATCTGCATTTTCATGGCCGTCTATTACATGCTGTTCGGCCTGTTCTCGGGCCTGGCCCTGGCGGTGAACCTGCTCTTGCTGGTGGCCGTGCTGTCGATGCTGCAGGCGACGCTGACGCTGCCCGGCATGGCGGCCATGGCGCTCGCGCTGGGCATGGCGATCGACTCGAACGTGCTGATCAACGAGCGCGTGCGCGAGGAACTGCGCAACGGCGCCTCGGCGCAGGCCGCGATCAACGCAGGCTACGAGCGCGCCTGGGGCACGATCTTCGACTCCAACATCACGACGCTGATCGCGGGCCTGGCGCTGCTGGCCTTCGGCTCCGGGCCGGTGCGCGGTTTCGCGGTGGTGCACTGCATCGGCATCCTCACTTCGATGTTCTCCGCGGTGTTCTTCTCCCGCGGGCTGGTCAACCTCTGGTATGGCCGCAAGAAGAAGTTGAAAACCGTCTCGATCGGCACCGTATGGCGACCGGACGGCGATGGCGCTATAACCAAGGCCGAGTAGGGATTGACGTAAATGGAATTCTTCAAGATCCGCCGCGACATTCCGTTCATGGAGAACGCGTTGATCTTCAACGTGGTCTCGTTCCTGACGTTCGCGGCCGCCGTGTTCTTCCTGTTCAGCCGGGGCCTGCACCTGTCGGTGGAGTTCACCGGCGGCACCGTGATGGAGGTGAGCTACTCGCAGCCCGCCGATGTCGAGCGGGTGCGCACCACCGTCGCCGGGCTTGGGTTTGCCGACGTGCAGGTGCAAAACTTCGGCACCTCTCGTGACGTGATCATTCGCCTGCCCGCCCAAAAGGGCGTCAGCTCGGCGCAACAGAGCGAGAAGGTGCTTTCCGCCCTGAAGTCGCAGGACGCGACCGTCACCCTGCGCCGCACGGAGTTCGTCGGGCCCCAGGTCGGCGAGGAGCTGGCCACGGATGGCCTGAAGGCGCTCGCCATGGTGGTGGCCGGCATCATGATCTACCTGGCGATGCGCTTCGAGTGGAAGTTCGCCGTCGCGGCGATCATCGCCAACCTGCACGACGTGATCATCATCCTGGGCTTCTTCGCGTTCTTCCAGTGGGAGTTTTCCCTGGCCGTGCTGGCGGCCGTGCTGGCGGTTCTGGGTTATTCGGTCAACGAGTCGGTCGTGATCTTCGACCGAATCCGGGAGAATTTCCGCCGCTACCGGAAGATGACCACCATCCAGATCATCGACAACGCCATCACGTCCACTATCAGCCGCACCATCATCACCCACGGCTCAACGCAGATCATGGTGCTCTCGATGCTGCTGTTCGGGGGTGCCACGCTGCACTACTTTGCGCTGGCGCTCACAATCGGCATCTTGTTCGGCATCTACTCGTCCGTGTTCGTCGCCGCCGCCATCGCGATGTGGCTGGGGATCAAGCGCGAGGATCTCGTGAAGTCATCCACGGCCAAGAAGGACGAAGACCCCAACGACCCGAACGCGGGCGCCACGGTCTGAGGCGGGAGCCCATTTGAGCGCGCCGCAACTGCCACCCGCAACCGGGGCGCGGCTCGCGCGCCAGGCGCGTGAGCAGTTCGTGGCGCGCGCGCAGGCGGCCATGGCGCCGATGCACCAAGCCATCCGCAGCCGGCTGGGCGAACTGGTCGGGACCAGCACCAGTTCCCGCGAGATGCAGGAACGCCGCGACGCCATGATGGATTTCGACCGCAAGGGCCAGGCGTGGGCGCAAGGTACGGTACGGGCCTGGCAGAAGGCGGTGGTGCCGCCCACGGCGACGGCGCGCATCCGCTTGGATTCGGGAGCCCTCGAGCTGATCGGCGACGAAGTCATGGAGCGCAAGATCCTGTCGTCGCGGCTGGCCCTCTCTCTAGGCGAAAAGGCCACCTGGGAACTCAATGACCTGCGTCTTCGGATGCAGTACCTCGAGGGCGGGGACGAACTCGCCGGCACCGACGTGATGTGGCCGGAGGGGCTGTCCCAGCTGCTCGTGGAGCAGTGGGGCGCCGCGGAGCTGAGCGCGCAGGCCTGGGCCTTGGTTCAGGACGTGATCCAGCACCATCTCCTCGAGCATGTGCCCGAGGCCTACAAGCTGACCAATGAATTCCTCGTGGGCCAGGGCGTGATGCGCGACATCGACCTGAGCGCGCGCGTGCGCCGGGCCGTATCTGCGCCAGGGGATCGCAAGACCGATTCCCAATCTGACGGCGCGACGGCCGCCGATGCCCGCGGACGGTCCCGCACCGGCACCGGCCCTGGCGGTGCGCAGGGTCATGGGGGCGGCGAGGGCGGCGGTGGTGGCGGCAGTGGCGCCGGACCGGGCCACGGCCCACGCGGGACCAGGGATGGCGGCCCGCAGGACGATCGTGGCGACGACCGACAAGGATCGTTCGATTCCAATGCGCAGGCAACCGGCCCGAGACCGCACCCCGGCGCGCAAGGGCGCGGCGGGGTGCATGACGAAACGAGGATGATGACATCCAGCCCGCCGCTGGCACGTGCCAGGGCGCGCGCGTCCGGCGTCCTGGGCCAGCTCAAGCGGCTCCTCACGGACCATGTCGCCGGGTTCGACAACCCGCCGACGCGCCCATCGCCCGGATTGGCCGCGGCGCTCTCGCAACCTTCCGCGCACGTCCAGGCGACGCGCGCGCAGGGCGCCGTGACCGAACACGACATCGTCGTCTACGACGATGCGGCCGTGCAGCAGGTGGCGGTGGAAATGCGTCGGCGCACGGGCGAGCTCAAGCAAAAGGCCGAGACCCCCAACGAGAAGGCCATCATCGAAATCGTGGCGCTGATGTTCCAGAGCATCCTCGCCGAAGAGCGCATCCCGGCGGCCGTGCGGGTCTGGTTCGCGCGGTTGCAGATGCCGGTGCTGCGGGTCGCAATCGGAGAGCCGGAATTCTTCGGATCGCTCGATCACCCGGCGCGCCAGCTGATCGACCGCATGGGGTCCTGCGTGATGGGCTTCGATGCCGCCAGCATCGGCGGCAGCGCGCTCGAGGTGGAGATCAAGCGCGTGGTCCAGGTGATCGAGCAGTACCCGGAGACCGGCCGGCGCGTGTTCCAGCTGGTCTACGAGGAGTTCCAGAGGTTTCTCTCGCGGTTCCTCACGGGCAGTGCACCCACGCAGCGTGTGGTCAGTGTCGCGCAGCAGGTCGAGCAGAAGGAAACGCTGGCGATCCAATACACGATCGAGCTGCGCAGCATGCTCGCCGACCTACCGGTACGCGACGAGATCCGCGAATTCCTGTTCAAGGTCTGGGCCGAAGTGCTGGCGCTGTCGGCCGTGCGCAACGGCCCGCAGCATGGGGAGACGCTGGCCCTGAAGGCTTCCGCCTCTGAGTTGGTGTGGGCCGCGAGCGCCAAGCCCAACCGCCAGGAGCGTGCCAAGGTGATCCAGGACCTGCCGCGGCTGCTCCAGCGATTGCGCCAGGGCATGACATTGGTGGGCATCGAGGAAAAGGCCCAGGAAGACCACATCAAGGTGATCGGCGACACACTGGCCGATGCCTTCCTTTCCAAGACGGAAGCGATTCCGCCGGCGCAGATCGAGGCGATGGCCAAGCGGCTCGCGCACCTAGAGGATTTCGTCGCCGACGATCCGTCCACCGATCTGCCGCTCGATGCCGAGAGCATCGAGTTGATGCTGGGCATCGATGCTTCCAGCATTCAAGTCGTCTCCGATGGTGGCTCTCGGCCGAACGCGGCGATGCTGGCATGGGCGGCCGAGCTGCAACTGGGCAACTGGTTCGCGCTGGACCACAATGGCACGACGGCGCAGGTGCAATACGTCTGGCGCAGCGACCGCAAGCAGTTGCACCTTTTCGCCGCGCCCGGCGGCCGCAGCTACCTGATCCAGCTACGGCGGCTGGCCGCCTACCTGCAGGCGGGTTTGTTGCTGCCGGCGGAAGAAGAAGCGCTCACCGTGCGCGCCACGCGCGATGCACTGGCCAAGCTGGATGCGAATCCGGAACGGCTCCTGCAGTAAGCGCCACACGCAAGTGGCGGTGCACTCAGTGCGCGAGCCGACCGTCGACCGGGTCGCAAAGTTCGTCGAGCACCAGCGCGTCGGGCTCTTCGCCGAAGCTCCAATACACCATCAGCACGATGATCTTGAGGTCGTCGAGCGACACCGGGTCACCGGGTGCGGCCATCGCACGGTCCAGGACGATTTCGCGCATGGGCGCAGGCAATACGCCCGAGGATTCCAGGAACGAAACGAAACCCAGGCACTCGGCGCCCAGGTGATCCTGCTCCGCGACGGAGTAGACCCGCATGCTGCCCGCCGACTGGGCTGCCGAAGGGCTGGTCGAGTGATTGGGTGTTGTCAAAGCGCCCCGCGTGCTCTGGGCTGCGAGATTCAGGCCATCGAGCCAGACCAGCGCATCGTGGATTTCATCGGGCTCGAACCCATGGGCACTGAGCTTGCGGCCCAGCTGCTCCAGCTCGGGGCAGGCATCGCCGCGCCAGTAGTGTTCGTACACAAAAACGAGCACTTCAAACATGACCCCAATATAGCCCAGAACCCCGGCCGTGATTGCAACGTGGATCAACGAGGTGTTGCGCGCGGACCTCATCGCGCCGCTGGTTCAGCCGGCACCAACTCGCTGGAACAGGCCCCCCGGCAGTCGCGCGACTTCGCCGTCGAGCTCTGACTCCAATAGCCGCGCCTGCAGGTCTGCCGGCGCGATGCCGGTGCGGGCGACCAGCGCATCCAGGGTGACGGGGTCGAAGCCGAGGGCGGCGAGCAAGCTGTCTTCCGGCTCGTCCTTTCGCGCGGCGGCGGCTGGTTCTTCGCGGCTCCCGGTGCCGGTGAGCTGATGTCCAGTCGGTGCGTGCAGCTCTTCCAACACGTCCTGCGCAGACTCCACCAGTTTGGCGCCCTGCTTGAGCAGCCAGTGGCAGCCCCGCGATTGCGGCGAGTGGATGGAACCTGGGATCGCGAACACCTCACGGCCTTGTTCCGCGGCCTGCCGGGCGGTGATGAGCGAGCCGGACTTCAGTGCGGCCTCCACAACCACCGTGCCCTGGCTCAGCGCCGAGATGATCCGGTTGCGCCTCGGGAAATTCGGCCCAAGCGGCGGGGTTCCGAGCGGGTATTCGCTGACCAGCAGGCCGCATTCCGCGATGCGCCGCGCCAGTTCCAGGTGCTGGCGCGGGTAGACGCGATCCAGCCCAGTGCCCACCACGGCAATCGTGGCGAGCTGCCCGGCAGCAGCGCCCTGGAGCGCGCCTTCATGGGCCGCGCCATCCACGCCGAGCGCAAGGCCGGACACCACGGTGAGCCCGGCCTGGGCGAAGCTGCGCGAGAACTGCCGGGCGTTGTCGAGTCCTTGCGGTGTCGGGTTGCGGCTACCCACCACGGCGATGCCGGCGGGCCAGGCGGGCGGGATCCGCCCCATGACATAGAGCATCAGCGGCGGATCGTCCGTCTGCAGCAATCCTGGCGGGTAGGCGCTGTCGGCGAGCGTCAGCACCTGCCGAGTGCCAGGCGGTTCCGCGGCTTCCAGCCAGCGCCAGGTGGCGTCCAGCTGGGTGGCGAGCTGCTCAGGCTCAGCACCCAGCGCGGCGGCGAGCGCAGGGGAGACAACCTGCGCCAGCGATGTGGCCGGCTGTTCGAACACCGCCCTTGGCAAGCCGAAGGCGGCCAGCAGCCGTCGGGCGGCCGTGTTGCCGACATCGGGCGTGAGGACGAGGCGCAGCCATGCGGCTAGCTCGGCGCGCTGCATCGCGTCGGGATTAGCGCGGGTTGGCGACGGCGTCGCCGATCTTGACCGTGTCGTTGATCTCGAGGATCAGCGCGTACGAGAGTTTCTCGAAGGGCCGGAACACCATCAGCAGGCCGTTGCGCTCGTTGGGCAGCTTGATGTTCGTGCGCTCGCCAGGCTGGGAACGGTCCACCTTGCGCTCGCCATCCTTGAGGATCGCCATCACGTGTCCGCGTTCGACGCCATCGGCCGTGCCCTTGTTGATCATGACGACCTGGCTCTGGCCGGCGATGGACACCGCGTTGCCGTAAACGGAGACGATGGTGCCGCTGATGGGGCTGGCGGGCGCATGCGGCGCATAGCTCAGGAAATCTCGCGGGGGTTCAGGCAACAGCCGGTCTCCTACGCGCATCTCCTCCTTGGCCGAGACGACGTCGATGGTGGCGGGAATGACGGTGTTCTCGTCCTTGCCGTTCCCGGCACGGACCATCTGCATGCTTTCACTACGCACCAGGACGGCCTTGCCCAGGTACATCGCTTCATAACCCAAAAGGGCATCGGTCAGCGGATCCTTGATGGGCCGCGCATTGCGGAACACGCGGTAGTCATCACCACGGCCGGCAACCTTCTGCTTGAGCGGCGTCGTGGCCAGGCCCCGGGCGTAGGCACGATCGCCGCGGGTGATGAGCACGCGGTTTTCCGGCGCCGCGACGATGCGCGGAGCCTGCAGCAGCGCGGCCTCGTCGATGATCACGGGTTCGGCCAGGAAAGGCTCGATCAGGTGCGTCTGCAGCGTGGGGATGGAGGCGTCGGCCAGCGGCTCGACGCGGGTGCGCGGGGAGACGCGGATGGTGTCGCTGGGCGGTGTGTCGCCGCCGTCGGCCCGCAGGCGCAGCAGGGCGCGCCCGTCGATCTTCTCGAGGACCAGGTGCTGGCCCGGGTAGATGCGGTGCGGGTTGCGCACCTGGTCCATGTTCATGCCCCAGAGTTCGGGCCAGCGCCACGGTGTCTTGAGGAAAAGTCCGGAAATGGCCCACAGGGTGTCGCCCCGCTTGACCGTGTATTCGTCCGGCGCGTTGGGCGCCAGCTCCGACAGCGGCACGCCGGCCTGCGCCACCTGCTCGGCCGTGGAGCGCTGACCCGGCGTGATCGGGTAGTTCTGGGCCAGCGCGGGCGCGCCCATCAGGACGGCGGCGGCTACCGCGAGCGCTGTCCAGGCATGCTGTCCAGCGGAATTGGCAAGGGCCGTCGTCGAAATTTTGCGGTGTTGGTGCATTGCGGGCTGCGTCTGCCGGCCTGGGGACAGGCAGTCGAAAGTCTTGACAAAGTACTGGCGATTCTGCGCTCAAGCCCTTGATTGGGCAACGTTTATGGCATTCGGGCCGTGCCTGGAAAGCCAAAAGTAGCGAAAATAGCGACACCATCATCCATTTCGCCATGGCCCTTCTTCCCATTCTTTGTTACCCCGATCCCCGGCTGCACACCGTTGCCAAGCCGGTTCAGGCCGTCGACGCGCGTATCAAGGCGCTGATCGCCGACATGCTCGAAACCATGTATGACGCGAGCGGCATCGGGCTGGCCGCCACCCAGGTGGACGTCCACGAGCGCCTGGTCGTTATCGACATTTCCGAGCAACACAACGAGCCCCTGGTGCTGATCAACCCCGAGATCACCTGGGCCAGCCCCGACAAGCAGGTCAACGATGAAGGCTGCCTCTCGGTGCCCGGGATTTACGACGGCGTCGAGCGCTCCTCCGCCATCAAGGTCACGGCCCTGGACGCGGAGGGCCGTTCGCGCACCCTCGAGGCGCAGGGCATCCTGGCTGTCTGCATCCAGCACGAGATGGACCACCTGCTGGGCAAGGTGTTCGTCGAATATCTCTCGCCGCTCAAGCGCAACCGGATCAAGACCAAGATGCTCAAGGCGCGCCGGGAAACCGAGCGCGCCTGAACCGCGCCGCTGGAGTCGCCATGCGCAAACTGCTCGTCGCCGGATTTGTCTCCTTGTTGGTCGCCTGCGCGGGCAATCCGTTCGCCGGCTTCGACATCGCGCCGGGCACCCCGCGCGACGCCGTGATCGCCCGAATGGGCCAGCCGTATCGGGTGGTGCGGCTCCCCGGCGGCGAAAGGCTGCAATATTCGATGCAGCCGTACGGCCGCATCGCCTGGATGGTGGACCTGGACGCTTCGGGTCGGGTCACGCAGGCGCGGCAAGTATTGACGGAGGGCAACTTTCACCGGATCGAGCCGGGCAAGTGGACGCGCGACGATGTGGAGCGCGAGTTCGGCCGCCCCGCATGGGTGGACGGGGTCGCCAGCTGGAATGGCCCGGTCATGACCTACCGCTGGCGCGACATCGCCAACAGCGACATGTTCTACTACGTCTACCTGGACCCGCAGGGCGTGGTGCGGCGGGCGCACCCCGGCATGGAATTCATCAACGCGCCCGACGACAGGCCACGCTAGCTTCAACACAGTGAAAGTCATCTTCGCGGGCACGCCCGACTTCGCCCGCACCGCGCTCGAGCGACTTCACGCGGCGGGCTTCCATATCCCCTTGGTATTGACCCAGCCCGACCGCCCCGCCGGCCGGGGCATGAAGCTGCACGCCTCGCCGGTCAAGCAGTTCGCGCAGGGACATGGCATCCCGGTCGCCCAGCCGCGAAGCCTCCGGCTGGACGGCAAGTACCCCGAAGACGCACAGGCCGTGAAGCAGGTGATCGAAGCCGCGAACGCCGATGTGATGGTCGTCGCCGCTTACGGTTTGATCCTTCCGCAGTGGGTGCTGGATACGCCACGCCTGGGCTGCCTCAATATCCACGCCTCGCTGCTTCCGCGCTGGCGCGGCGCCGCGCCGATCCACCGGGCGATCGAGGCCGGCGATGCGCAGACCGGCGTGACGATCATGCAAATGGATGCGGGCCTGGACACCGGCGCCATGCTGCTGCGCGAAGCCGTGCCCATCGCCGCCAATGAGACGACCGCGTCGCTGCACGACAAGCTCGCCGCGCTCGGGGGTCGCCTCATCGTCCAGGCACTGGAGCTGGCTGCCTGCGGCGGCCTGAAGCCCGTGGCGCAGCCCGAAGAGGGCGTCACCTACGCGCACAAGATAGAGAAGGCCGAGGCGGCAATCGACTGGTCTCAGCCGGCCGAGGCGATCGCGCGGCGGATCCGGGCCTTCGACCCGTTCCCCGGCGCGACCGGCGTTGTCGCGGGAGAGGTGGTCAAGCTGTGGGCGGCCGATGCATTGCCTGTAGTTGGCGGCACCGTGCCGGGGCTGATCGAGGCCGTCACACCGGAAGGCCTCCTCGTGCGTTGCGGCACCGGCACCGGCACCCTGCGCGTGACTCAGTTGCAGCGCGCCGGCGGCAAACGCCTGCCTGTGGCAGACTTCCTGCGCGGCTTCGAGTTGAAGCCCGGCATGGTGTTCGAGTCCCGCCCCTCCTGATCTTTCTCCCGTGTTTTTCCTGCCTTCCATCCACCGCCACGCGGCGTTCCGCGAAGGCGCCCGCGAAATGATGCCACTTGCCACTGGCATTGCCGCCTGGGGCCTGATGACCGGCGTTGCCATGGTGAAGTCCGGCATGAGCGTCATCGAGGCGCTGGCCATGACTTTCCTCGTGTACGCGGGCAGCTCGCAGCTCGCTTCCATCCCGCTGATCGTCGCCAGCGCGCCCGCATGGGTGATCCTGGCGACGGGCTTTTGCGTGAACCTGCGCTTCGTCGTCTTCAGCCTGCACCTGCGGCCTTACCTGATGCACATGCCGCGCTGGCGGCGGCTGGTGCACGGCTACCTCACGGCCGACTTGACGTACGCGATGTTCACGCGCCGTTTCCCGCGGCCGGGGGAGACCGTGGCCGAGCGCGCCGAGCAGGAGGCCTACCTGGCGGGCAATTATTTCGTCACCTGGGTCAGTTGGATGCTGTCGGGCGTCGCCGGCATCGCCCTCGCGAACCTCATTCCCACTTCCTGGGGGCTGGGCTTTGCCGGTGTGTTGTGCCTGGTGGGCATCCTGTGCTCGCTTGCCAACACGCCGCTGCGGCAGCTGTCGGCATTGGTCGCGGGCGCCGCGGCGGTGGCCGCCTATGCCCTGCCGCTGAAGCTCAACATCGTGATTGCGATCACGGTCGCGGTGCTCGTCAGCTTCTGGCTCGAGAAGCGATGGCCAACGAGCTGGAGGCAGCCCGCATGAATTCGAGGACCGACCTTTGGACCCTCGCGGTGATCTTCGGCCTGGCCGGTGTCACCGTGCTTACTCGCTGCTTCTTCTTCATCCTGGACCGGCCCTGGACGTTGCCGCATTGGGCGCATCGCGCCTTGCAGTACGCGCCGGTGGCCGCACTGGCGGGCGTCATCGCGCCCGAGGTGCTGGTCGCGGGCGGCCATTTCGTGTCGACCTGGCAGGACGCCCGCATCTTCGCCGCCCCCGCCGGTGCGCTGGTCTACTTCTGGCGGCACAGCGTCCTGATGACGATCACCGTGGGCATGGCTGTCTACTTGCCGCTGCACCTGGGACTCGGCTGGTAACTCTGCGGTCACGCAGGCTCCTAAAATCGGTGGTTTTGCCCGAAGCGAGCCCGCCATGAATGTTCTGCGATTTTCCGATCTCTGTTCTCAAGGCAAGGCGCGCGGCCAGCGCGTCTTCATCCGCGCCGACCTCAACGTGCCGCAAGACGATGCCGGCAACATCACGGAAGACACGCGCATCCGCGCCTCCGTGCCCTGTATCCAGATGGCGCTGGACGCCGGCGCGGCGGTGATGCTGACCTCGCACCTGGGACGCCCGACCGAAGGCGAGTTCAAGCCCGAGGATTCGCTGGCGCCCGTGGCCAAGCGACTGGGCGAACTGCTGGGGCGCGAGATTCCCCTCAAGCGCGACTGGGTCGACGGCGTCGCCGTCGCGCCGGGCCAGGTGGTGATGCTCGAGAACTGCCGCGTGAACAAAGGCGAGAAGAAGAACGATCCGGCGCTGGCACAGAAGATGGCGGCGTTGTGCGACATCTTCGTGCACGATGCTTTCGGCACGGCGCACCGCGCCGAAGCGTCGACGTACGGCATCGCGCAGTTCGCCAAGGTGGCGTGCGCCGGGCCGCTGCTCGCGGCCGAAATCGACGCGATCACCAAGGCGCTCGCCAACCCCCGCAGGCCGCTGGTCGCCATCGTCGCCGGCTCCAAGGTCTCGACCAAGCTCACCATCCTCAAATCGCTCGCGCGCAACGTGGATCAGCTCATCGTCGGGGGTGGCATCGCCAACACCTTCATGCTGGCGGAGGGGCTGAACATCGGCAAGTCGCTGGCCGAGGCCGACCTCGTGAACGAGGCCAAGGCCGTGATCGAGGCCATGAAGGCGCGTGGCGCCGAAGTGCCGATCCCCACCGATGTGGTGACGGCCAAAACCTTTGCCGCCGATGCGCCGGCCACGATCAAGGCCGCCACCGAAGTCGCCGACGACGATCTGATCCTGGACATCGGCCCGCAGACCGCGGCCCGGCTCGCCGAGCAGCTGAAGTCCGCGGGTACCATCGTCTGGAACGGCCCGGTCGGCGTGTTTGAGTTTGACGCCTTCGCCAAGGGCACTGAAACGATCGCACGTGCCATTGCCCAATCGAGCGCGTTCAGCATCGCGGGCGGCGGCGACACGCTCGCCGCCATCGCCAAGTACGGCATCGAGAAGGACGTGGGCTACATCTCCACCGGCGGCGGCGCCTTCCTGGAGGTGCTCGAAGGCAAGACCCTGCCGGCGTTCGAGATCCTGCAGAAGCGCGCGAACAGCTGAAGCGCTCGCCGCGGGGCGCGTTAAGAAAACGCTAAGCCCCGGGCCTGACCATGGCAGCCAAGGAGTTGCCATGAAACATCACATCTTCGTTCCCTGCTGGGCCGCAGCCTTCGGCGTCGCGGCCTTTTTCATGCCCGTGGCGCACGCCGCCGAGCCCGCGCACCTGCTGGCGGGCTACAACGCCCAGGCCGGCGCGAACGCGTCGCCAGAGCGCGGGCAGAAGCTGTTTACCACCCGGCAGGGCCGCGACTGGAGCTGCGCAAGCTGCCATGGGGCGCTGCCGGTGCAAGCCGGCAGGCACGCGTCGACCGGCAAGCACATCGCGGCGCTGGCGCCCGCTTTCAACGCCGAACGATTCACCGATACCGCGAAAACCGAGAAGTGGTTTCGCCGTAACTGCAACGACGTGATCGGCCGCGAATGCAGTGCCGGCGAGAAGGCCGACGTGCTGGCCTGGCTGTTGTCACTCAAGCCCTAGGAGACGCGCATGCCCAAGCTTGCCGATCTTCGCCGGCGCGTGACGCTGGGCGCAGCCCTCACCGCGCTGGCTGCTTTCGCAACGGCACACGCGGACGAAGGCAAACACGCCTTGCGCGCGCCGCTGTTGCCCCAATACCAACAGGAATGTGCGGCCTGCCACGCCGCGTACCCGCCGGGCCTGTTGCCCGCGGCCTCATGGCGCCGTGTCATGGGCAGCCTGTCCCGCCATTACGGTGCCGACGCCTCGCTCGATCCCGCTGTGGCGAAGGAACTCACAGCCTGGCTCGCCGCGAACGCGGGGAGCTCGCGCCGCGGGCGCGACGAACCCCCGCAAGACCGCATCACCCAATCGGCGTGGTTCCTGCGCGAGCACGACGAAGTGCCGGCGCGAACCTGGCAACTGCCCGCCGTGAAAAGCCCGTCCAACTGTGTTGCCTGCCATGCGCGGGCCGAGCAAGGAGATTTCAATGAACACAACGTCCGTATCCCGCGCTGAAGCGCCCGCATCGCAGGCGGCGCCGGCCAAGGTCCTGGTCTGGGACTTGCCGGTGCGGGTCTTCCACTGGCTGATGGTGGCAAGCTTCGCGGGTGCCTGGCTCACCGCCGAGAGCGAGCGCTGGAGGCAGGTGCACGTCACGCTGGGTTACACGATGGCCGGGCTGGTGGTCTTTCGCATCCTGTGGGGCCTTGTCGGCTCGAAGCCGGCTCGTTTTTCGAATTTCGTGCGCGGTCCCATCAAGGCGGCGCGCTACGTTGCCTCCATCCTGCGCGGCAACGCCGAACACCACACCGGGCACAACCCGGCCGGCGCGCTCGCCATCGTGGCGCTGTTGCTGCTGGCGGCCGGTGTCACGGCAAGTGGCTGGGCCAACTTCAACGAGATCGGCGGCCATGCGATGGAGGAGGTGCACGAGGCGGCCGCCAACATCATGATTGCGCTCGTCGGCGTGCACTTGCTCGGCGTCGTCGTGGGCAGCTGGGTGCACCGCGAGAACCTGGTGCGCGCGATGGTCACCGGCCGCAAGGCGGGCCTGAAGCACGAAGGCGCGCGCCGCGCCTGGCGCGGTATCGGCATCGCCCTGCTCGCTGCCGTGCTCGGGTTCTGGGCGCTGCAATGGCAGGCGGGGCCCGATGCCGCACTGGCTTCGACCGGCGCCGCGGCGCACCGCGTAGACGATGATGACGATTGATCCCGACGTGCGACCATAATTCCCCAATGCGAATCCTGCTCGCCGAAGACGACCCGCTGCTGGGGGACGGCTTGCGGGCCGGCCTGCGCCAGTCGGGCTTCCAAGTGGACTGGGTGCGCGACGGCGTCGCGGCTGAACGCGAGTTGCGCGCCGAGCCCTACGCCGCCGCCGTCCTGGACCTGGGCTTGCCGCAGAAGGACGGCATGGCGGTTCTGACATCCATCCGTCGCGCCGCCGTGAAGACCCCGGTGCTGGTACTGACAGCACGTGACGCCATCCCCGATCGCATTCGCGGGCTGGACCTGGGCGCCGACGACTATGTCGTCAAGCCGGTCGATCTCCACGAACTCGCCGCGCGGCTGCGCGCCCTGGTGCGGCGCGCGCATGGCCAGCCCGAGGAGCGCCTCGCCGCCCAGGACGTGGTGCTCGATCCGGCATCGCGCACAGTGCAGCGCGGCGGGGTGCCCGTCACGCTGGCGGCGCGCGAGTTCGACCTGCTGCATGCGCTGATGCTCAACGCCGGGCGCGTCCTCTCACGCGAGCAGATCGAGCAGCACCTTTACAGCTGGGGCCAGGAGGTGGAGAGCAACGCGGTGGAAGTGCATGTTCACCACCTGCGCCGCAAGCTGGGCAACGATCTGATCCAGACCGTGCGCGGCGTCGGCTACATCGTGCCGCGCGAAGGCGCTGCGCAGTGAGGGCCTTGCCCCGGTCGCTCCAAGGGCGCCTCGTGGTACTGGTGCTGGGCGTCGTCACGGCGGTATGGATCGCCGCAGCGGTGTTCACCTGGCGCGATGCGCGGCATGAGCTCGACGAACTGCTCGATGGGCACCTGGCGCAGGCCGCCGCCCTGCTGGTCGTGCAGCAGGCTCGCGAGCTGGAGGACGACCGGGCGGCCGATGCGCCGGTGCTCCACAAGTACGCGCCCAAGGTAGCGTTCCAGGTCTTTCACGAAGGGCGGCTTGCACTGCGATCGCCCAACGCGCCTGAGCTGCCGATGGCGGAGGTGGGCCGGCGCTTCAAGACGGGCTTTCGCACCGTGGAGATCGACGGCGTCGCATGGCGGGTTTTCGCCGCCCACGGCGCGGAACGGGACGTCCAGGTCTATGTGAGCGAGCAGGTGGACTCGCGCGGCGCGATCCTGTGGGCGGTGCTGCGCAGCGCGGTCTGGCCGATGCTGCTCGCGCTGCCGCTGCTGGCGCTGGCGGCATGGTGGGCCATCTACGGCGGGATGACGCCACTGCGCCGGCTCGGCCGTGCGCTGTCCGAGCGCCGGCCGCAGGCCCTGCAGCCCGTGGTCCTGCCCGATGCGCCTTCGGAGATTCAGCCGGTGGTGGCCTCACTCAATGACCTGTTTGAGCGGATCTCCGGCCTGATGGACGCCGAGCGGCGCTTCACCGCCGATGCCGCCCATGAACTGCGCACGCCGATCGCGGCGATTCGCGCGCAGGCGCAGGTCGCCCTGGGCGAAGCCGATGCCGCGCAACGCCGCCACGCGCTCGAGGCGACCCTCGAGGGCTGCGACCGCGCGACGCGCCTGGTGGAGCAGATGCTCACGCTGTCGCGGCTGGAGACCGGCGCCGCTGCCTTGCCGGGCCGGCTGGATCTGGGCGATATCGCGAGGCAGGTCGCCGCCGAAGCGGCGCCACGTGCCATCGCCAGGGAGCAGGTGATCGAAGTGTCGGCCGATGCGCCTTGCCCCGTGATGGGCGACGCCACCCTGGCCGGCGTGCTCGTGCGCAACCTCGTCGACAACGCGATCCGGTACAGCCCTGCGCGCGCCAAAGTGAAAATCTCGGTGAGCCGCGACGATCGTACGGTGCGGCTGGTGGTCGAAGACAGCGGCCCGGGCCTGGCGCCTGCGGACGCCCAGCGCCTGGGCGAGCGTTTCTTCCGCGCCATGGGCACAGGCGCGAGCGGCAGCGGCCTGGGCTGGTCGATCGTGCGGCGGATCACCGCGGTCCACAATGCCAGCGCGAGTGTCGGCACGTCGGCGCAGTTGGGCGGATTGCGAGTCGAAATCGAGTGGCCGGCCGCGCGTTGAGTCCTGCGCGCTTTTTTCGGGTGAAGCTGATTTGCTCGCAACACACGCCTTTGGTAACGGCCATGTAACCGCTTCCGTGTGAAAATTCGGAACTAAGTTACAGGAGACTCCATGGCCCGACGTGCCACCAAGATCGTTGCAACCCTCGGGCCCGCCTCGAGCGACCCCGCGCTCCTCGAGCAGATGATCCGCGCCGGCGTCAACGTCGTGCGCCTGAATTTCAGCCACGGCAAGGCCCAGGACCACATCGATCGCGCGGCGCTGGTGCGCACCGCATCGCAGCGCGCCGGCCGCGAAGTGGCCATCATGGCCGACCTGCAGGGCCCGAAGATCCGCGTGGGCAAGTTCGCCGAGGGCAAAGTCTTCCTCGAGCCGGGCATGAAGTTCATCCTGGATGCCTCGCGCGCCGAACCTGGCGACCTCAAGGGCGTGGGGCTGGATTACAAGGAACTGCCCCGCGACGTCAAGGCGGGAGATCTGCTTTTGCTCAATGACGGCCTGATTGTGCTCACCGTCGATGCCGTCAAGGGCGAGCAGGTGCGAACCACCGTCAAGCTGGGCGGCGAGCTGTCCAACAACAAGGGCATCAACAAGCAGGGCGGCGGCCTCACGGCGCCGGCGCTCACTGCCAAGGACATGGAAGACATCCGCACCGCGATGAGCTTCCAGGCCGACTACGTCGCCGTGAGCTTCCCGAAGAACGCCACCGACATGGAGATGGCGCGTCAGCTTTGCAACGTGGCGGGCGCGGACTATCGCCACCGGCCGGGGCTGATCGCGAAGATCGAGCGGGCCGAAGCGATCCCCAACCTCGAATCGATCCTCAGGGCCAGCGACGGCATCATGGTCGCGCGCGGCGACCTGGCGGTGGAGGTCGGCAATGCTGCCGTCCCGGCACTGCAAAAACGCATGATCCGCATGGCCCGCGAGCACGACAAGGTGGTAATCACCGCGACCCAGATGATGGAGTCGATGATCACGAACCCGGTGCCCACGCGCGCGGAAGTCAGCGACGTGGCGAACGCGGTGCTGGACGGCACCGACGCCGTGATGCTGAGTGCCGAGACGGCAGCGGGCAAATATCCGCTGGAAACCATCGTCGAGATGGCCAACATCTGCCTCGAAGCGGAGAAGGCGGAGGACGTGAAGCTCGACGCCGATTTCACGGGCATGAGTTTCTCGCGCATTGACCAGTCGATCGCGATGGGGGCGCTGTTCACCGCACACCACCTGAGCTGCAAGGCGATCGTCGCGCTGACCGACTCGGGCTCGACGCCGCTATGGATGAGCCGTCATCGCATCCACATCCCGATCTACGCACTCACGCCCAAGCTCGTGACGCAGCGAAAGATGGCGCTCTACCGCAACGTGCGTCCATTGCTGATGGACCAGAGCGCGGAACGCGACACGGCACTGGGCGAAGCCGAAGCCCACCTGAAAAAGCGCGGCATCGTGTCCAGTGGCGATATTTACGCCATTACCGCGGGCGAACCGATGGGCGCGCCCGGTGGCACCAACATGCTCAAGATTTGCCGCGCTGCCTGAGGCGGGGGGCTCGAGTGAGCTATTGATCCGGGCCGACGTGCTCAGCCGTGGGCAAATCGGGTCTGCGCGCGCGAGCCAGCGGGTAAGATTCGAGGGGAGTTACCACGCGGTTACAGCCCATCCGTGGCGCCGCCTCGCCCGTTTTTCATTGACCGGACCACTACCATGCCCCTCGTTTCCATGCGCGAACTGCTGGACCATGCCGCCGAAAACGGCTATGGCATCCCGGCCTTCAATGTCAACAACCTCGAGCAAGTCCAGGCCGTCATGGAGGCGGCCAAGGAAACCGGCGCCCCGGTGATCCTGCAGGCCAGCGCCGGCGCTCGCAAATACGCGGGCGAGCCCTTCATCAAGCACCTGATCCAGGCGGCGCTCGAAGCCTACCCCTCCATCCCGCTGGTCATGCACCAGGACCACGGGCAGAGCCCCAATGTGTGCAAGGGTGCGATCGACCTGGGCTTCTCTTCCGTGATGATGGACGGCTCGCTCGAGGCCGACGGCAAGACCATTGCCAGTTACGACTACAACGTCGACGTCACCCGCAAGGTGGTGGACATGGCGCACAAGGTCGGCGTGACGGTGGAGGGCGAACTCGGCTGCCTGGGTAGTCTTGAGACCATGAAGGGCGACAAGGAAGACGGCCACGGCACCGAAGCGACGATGACGCGCGAGCAACTGCTGACCGACCCCGAGCAAGCCGCCGACTTCGTGAAGCGCACGCAGCTGGACGCGCTCGCCATCGCCATCGGCACCAGCCACGGCGCCTACAAGTTCACGCGCAAGCCCACCGGCGACATCCTTGCGATCGACCGCATCAAGGAGATCAACCGCCGCATCCCCAACACCCACCTCGTGATGCACGGGTCGTCGAGTGTGCCGCAGGAACTGCTCGCGATCATCCGCCAGTACGGCGGCAACATGAAAGAGACCTACGGCGTGCCGGTAGAGGAAATCCAGCACGCCATCAAGTTCGGCGTGCGCAAGATCAACATCGACACCGACATCCGCCTCGCGATGACCGGCGCGGTGCGCAAGTTCCTGGCCGAGAACCCCGAAAAGTTCGACATGCGCGACTGGATGAAGCCCGCGCGCGAGGCCGCCAAGCAGATCTGCAAGCAGCGCTACATCCAGTTTGGCTGTGAAGGTCAGGCCGGAAAAATCAAGGGCGCGCCGCTGCAGGCGGTGGCCGCCAAGTACGCAAAAGGCGAACTCTCGCAAGTCGTGAAATGACTCCCTGGCCCGCACGGGCGGGCTTGCGATAATCAGGGGGCCCGTTGGTTTTCAACGGGCCTTTTGCATTGCCCGCCCATGACCTCCGCCCTCCACACCTCCGCCCTCACCTCCCTGCCGCTGCTCGCGCGTGGCAAGGTGCGCGACAACTACGCCGTCGGCAACGACCGCATCCTCATGGTCGCGAGCGACCGACTCTCCGCGTTCGACGTGATCATGGGCGAGCCCATCCCCGGTAAGGGCGAACTGCTCACCCAGATGGCGCTGTTCTGGTTCGGCAAGCTCGGCCACTTGTGCCCCAACCATCTCACTGGCGAAGCGCCGGAAAGCGTCGTGACGCCGGCCGAAGTGTCGCAAGTGACGGGCCGCTCCATGCTGGTGAAGCGCCTCAAGCCGATCCCGGTCGAGGCGGTGGTGCGCGGCTACCTCGCGGGCAGTGGCTGGAAGGAATACCAGGAGTCGCAGTCCGTGTGCGGCGTGAAACTACCGCCGGGCCTGAAGAACGCCGGCAAGCTGCCCGAGCCCATCTTCACGCCCGCCGCGAAGGCTGCCATGGGCGAGCACGACGAGAACATCAGCTACGAACGCGTGGTCGAGATGATCGGCCCCGATCTCGCCGCGAGGATCCGCGACATCAGCATCGCCATCTACAAGGAAGCCGCTGCCATCGCCCTGCCCAAGGGCCTCATCATTGCCGACACCAAGTTCGAGTTCGGCCTGGACGATGCCGGCACGCTGGTCCTGATGGACGAAGTGCTCACGCCCGACTCGTCGCGCTATTGGCCGGTGGAAGGTTACGACGCCGCCTACCAGGCCGGCGCCAACCCGCCCAGCTACGACAAGCAGTTCGTGCGCGACTGGCTGGAGCAGGTGCGCATCAACGGCAAGCCATGGGACAAGACGCCCCCGGCGCCGCGGCTGCCGCAAGACGTGATCGAGAAGACGGCGGCCAAGTACCGCGAAGCGCTGCAACGCCTGACCGCCTGACGGGCGCACCGGGCGCCAACACACACGGTTGCGTCTTTCCCGCGGCGGGGGGTCTATCCTGAGGCATTCCCACCTTTCGGAGTGACCGCATGACTTCCCTTCGCGTCGTATTGGCCTGTGCATGGGCCCTCACCGCCTTCAGCTCTTCCTTTGCACAAGGTGCGGGCGACAACAGCTGCATTGTGGCCGGCCGCCTGAACGACGAGGCGCGATGGGCCCCGCGGATGGCCAGAGTGGAACTGCTCGGGCAGGACGGACGCGCCGTCACGTCGGCCGACAAGGGGGCGCTCGCCGGTGTCAAACAGGTGCGGCTCTCCGCGCCGGCGCTGCTGTCGCGCTGCGATGGCGACGGGCAGCTGGCGCTGGGCCCGGAATCGCCAGGAGCCAAGGAGCGGGTACCGGCGATCGGGCCGGGCACGATAGCAGTCGAATCGGTGAGCTTCCCGAAAATGCGCCGCGGTGGTGAGCTGGTCGAGCTCAAAGTTACTGTGCCGGCGGAACGCGTGACGATGGTCACGCGGTAGACAGCCCTAGCTCAAAACCACGCTCGATAAGCGGCGCCGGTACGTAGCTACCGTCGGATCGTCCGGGGGGATCTGGCCGTCCGCCACCTTGGGCCGCGGCGGCTCGATGATGTCCAGGATGGCGATGTAGGTCTTGCGCGCCAGATCCTCGTTCCAGGCCTTGTCGCGCATCAGGATTTCCAGCAATTCATCCATCGCCTCGGTCCAAGCGGCCCGCGCCATCAGCAGGCGGGCGCGCGCAAAGCGCGCTTCGAAGTCGCGCTTGTTGGCGGCAATGCGCGCTTCGGCGTCGGCCTGCGCCTTCTTGAGGTCAGGCGTGCCCTCGGCAAAGTCCAGCGCATCGATCAACTTTTGCAGCGAGTCGAAACGCCGCACCAACGCCGTCTTGGCGATCACCGGGGCGAACGCCACCTTCGCGTCGTCGGTGCGGCCGGCCAGCAACAGCGCCTTCACGTATTCGAAGCGCGCATCGTCGTTGGCAGGGTCGGTGGCCACCGCATGCTGCAGCCGCTCCATCTGGGCGGCCGGGTCGGCGTCGAGCAGGGGCTCTTCTTCGGGCGCTTCCTCCTCGGGCTCGGGGCCCGCCGCGGGCACGTGCTTATCAAGGAACTCCTTGATCTTGCCTTCGGGCAGGGCGCCCATGAAGCCGTCGACCGGCTGGCCGTTCATCAGCAGGATGCAGGTGGGGATGCTGCGAATACCGAAGGCTGCGGACAGCTGTTGCTCCTGGTCGGAGTCGATCTTGACCAGCTTGAAACGGCCGGCGTATTCGCCTTCGAGCTTTTCCAGCAGAGGCCCGATAACCTTGCAGGGACCGCACCAGGGCGCCCAGAAGTCCACCAGCACGGGCTGGGTCATCGAGGCGGCAATGACCTCGGATTCGAAATTTTCAAGGGTGACGTCGATCATGGGCGGGCAGCTTTGTGTGAAACCTTAAAATTCAACCTTTAGGAGCATGCATGAGCTCGATACAGGTCGGCGTGGTGATGGGGTCCAGCAGTGACTGGGATACCTTGCAGCACGCAGTAGCGATTCTCCAGGAATTCGGCATCGCCCATGAAGCCAGGGTCGTATCCGCGCATCGGATGCCCGACGACATGTTCGCGTACGCGCAAGGCGCGGCTTCGCGCGGCCTGAAGGCCATCATTGCCGGCGCCGGCGGCGCCGCCCACCTGCCGGGCATGCTCGCGGCCAAGACGGCGGTGCCGGTGCTGGGCGTTCCGGTGCCGAGCAAGCACCTGCTGGGGGTCGACTCGCTGCACAGCATCGTGCAGATGCCCAAGGGCATTCCCGTCGCCACCTTCGCCATCGGCGCGGCCGGCGCGGCCAACGCGGCCTTGTTCGCAGTTGCGATGCTGGCCAACGAAGACGCCGCGCTACGCGCCAGGCTCGAGGCGTACCGCGCCGCCCAGACGGAGGCGGCCCGCAACATGACGCTGCCGCCGAAATGACGGCGCCCGTCATCCTGCCGGGCGCCACGCTGGGCGTCATGGGTGGCGGCCAGCTCGGCCGCATGTTCGTACATGCCGCCCAGCGCATGGGCTATTTCACGGCGGTGCTCGATCCCGATCCGGCGAGCCCGGCCGGGCTGGTGAGTCACTACCACGTTCACACCGATTACCTCGACCAGCAAGGGCTGGCGCAGCTGATGCAGCGCTGCGCCGCGATCACGACGGAATTCGAGAACGTCCCGGCGCCGGCGCTGGTGACGCTCGGCGCGCACCGGCCGGTCGCGCCCGCGGCCGACGCCGTCGCCATCGCGCAGGACCGGGCCCAGGAGAAGGCGCATTTCACCCGCTGTGGCGTTGCTTGCGCCCCTTACGCGGTGATCGAAACGCCTGAACAACTGCGCGCGGTTCCCGCCGCACTGCTGCCCGGCGTGCTCAAGACCTCGCGCCTGGGCTACGACGGCAAGGGCCAGGTCCGCGTCAAGACCCAGGCCGAGTTGGCAGCTGCGTGGGACGAGCTGAAGAACGTGCCCTGTGTGCTGGAGAAGCTGCTGCCGCTCGCGGCGGAATGCTCGGTCATCGTCGCGCGCGGTCGCGACGGGCAGATCGTGAACCTGCCGCCCCAGCTCAACCTGCACCGCGATGGCATCCTGGCAGTAACCGAGGTGCATGACGCCGCCCTGCCCGAGTCGCAGGCGCGCCAGCTGGTGGAAAGCACCCGCGCGATCGCCAAGGGGCTGGGCTATGCGGGCGTGCTGTGCGTCGAGTTCTTCGTGCTGGCCGACGGTTCGCTGGTGGTCAATGAGATGGCGCCGCGGCCTCATAACAGCGGCCACTACAGCATGGATGCTTGCGACGTTTCGCAGTTCGAGCTGCAGGTGCGCGCCCTCGCCGGCCTGCCGTTGGTGCAGCCGCGGCAGCACAGTGCGGCGGTCATGCTCAACCTGCTCGGCGATCTGTGGTTCGCGGGCGGCGACGCGGAACGCACGCCCCCGTGGGACGCAGTGCTGGCCTTGCCCGGTGCGCACTTGCACCTGTACGGCAAGCTCAGCGCCCGCAAGGGCCGCAAGATGGGCCACCTCACGATCACCGGCCCCGATGCACAGTCTGTGCGCGCCACGGCCCTGAAGGCGGCGGCGTTGCTGGGCATCGAGGCCTTCTGACGTCCCCGACCCCATGATCGTCGACGGCGCCTCACCCGAGTCGATTGCGCAGGCCGCGCGGCTGCTCGCCGCCGGCGCGCTTGTCGCCTTTCCGACGGAGACCGTGTACGGCCTGGGTGCCGATGCGAGCAGTGATGCGGCCGTCGCGAAGATATTCGCCGCCAAGGGGCGCCCCAGCGACCACCCGCTCATCGTGCACGTGCCGGATGCATCGGTCGTCGACCGCTTTGCGTCCGACATCCCCTCGTTCGCGCAGGCACTCATGAAGGCCTTCTGGCCGGGGCCGCTCACGTTGATCCTGCCGCGCCGCGACGGCGTGGCCGCGGCAGCGGCGGGAGGTCAGGCGTCAATCGGCGTGCGCTGCCCGGCCCACCCGGTCGCGCACGCGCTACTGGTCGCGTGCGAGGACGCGACGCCGCCGGTGTTCGGGCTCGCGGGGCCCAGCGCCAACAAGTTCGGCCGCGTCAGCCCGACCACGGCCGAGCATGTGCATGCCGAATTTGGAGATGAATTGCTGGTGCTCGATGGCGGCCCCTGCCGTGTCGGCATCGAATCGACCATCGTGGATTGCACACGCGGCGTGCCCGTGTTGCTGCGTCCGGGCGTGATCACGCGCGAGGAGGTCGAGGCTGCCTGCGGGCAGCGCCTGCAATTGCCGGCCGAACTGGAGGATGCCGCCCCGCGCGCTTCCGGCACGCTCGAATCGCACTACGCGCCCAGGGCGCGAGTGCGCCTGATGGACGCCCGGTCGCTTCAAACGGCGCTGGATGTCCTCGGGCCTGACGCCCAGGGCCTGGCCATCTATTCGCGCGCCATCATGCAGACGCGCTCCCCGAAGGTGATCCGGCGGCGGATGCCGGACGACGCGCAGGAAACCGCGCGCCAGCTGTTCGCCGTCCTGCGCGAGTTCGATGCGCAGGGGGTGAACCTGATCTGGGTGGAAACGCCGCCCGACGAGGCGCCATGGGAAGGTGTGCGCGACCGGTTACAAAGGGCGTCAGCGGGCTGACTTCCAAGCGGTCGTTAAACTACCGCCAGTTCGAATTGGAGAATTTCATGTCATCTCACTGGATACGCCGCGGCCTGCTGGCGCTGGCGTCCGCTTCCGCGCTCCTCGTTGCCGCCTGCGGCTCAGGCAGCATCGAATCGCAGCTGCAGCCTACGCGTGTGGTGGTGTTCGGAGACGGTTTCAGCGATGTTGGCCAGACCGGCAAGCGCTACACCGTCAACGACAATGGGACCAATATCTGGGCCCAGCAGCTCGCCCAGAGCTTCGGTGTCCCGCTGACCACAGTCGCCGCGGGCGGGACGTCGTACGCAACCGGCAACGCGCGTATCAACACCAAGCCGGATGCGGCCGGCAACAATGCCACGCCCACCATTGCCGAGCAGATCGGCACTTTCCTGGCCGGCAACGCGCCGACCGCCAATGACCTCGTGGTGGTAAACGGTGGCATTTCCGACATCATCGTGGAGACCGCGCAACTCAATGCCGGCGCGCAGACCCCCGAGCAGATGCTGGAAGACGTGAAGCAGGCGGGCCGGGACCTGGCTGCGCAGGTGCGGCGCCTGGTCCAGGCCGGCGGGACCCATGTGGTGGTTGTCGGCGCGTACGACCTGGGGCGCTCGCCCTGGGCAACGGCGACCGGGAAGGCCAGCCTGCTGTCCGAGGCCAGCACCAAGTTCAATACCGAGCTGCTGGTGTCCATCGTGGACCTGGGCGCCAACGTGCTGTATGTCGATGCGGCGCTGCTCTACAACCTGATGATCAGCAACCCCGAGTTCTATGGGCTTTCCAACGCAGTCGACCCGGTGTGCAACTCGATCGACCCGGGGCCGGGCATCGGCATCGGGGCTGGCCAAGTCAACTCGGCGCTGTGCACCACCAGCACGCTGATCAATACGAGCTACGGTCTTTACGTGTTCGCCGATCGCGTCTATCCGGCGCCGGCGGCGCACATCAAGTTCGGCGACTATGCCTACAGCAGGGTCCGCTCGCGGTGGTGAGCCGCGCGAGCGAGTGCCGGCGGGATATTCCGGCGTTACCTAGCGGTATCGCAGCTTCATCGCGAGGATCGCGAGCGCGAGTGCCAAGGTAATGGTGTTGGCGACCACGATGGGCCAGGCATCGAGCATCCACCCGTAGGCAAGCCACAGGGCCACGCCGCAAGCGAACACGGAGTACATGCCCAGCGAGATGCCCTTGACGTCACGCGTCCTGAAAGTCAGCCACGCCTGCGGCACGAAGCTGCACGTGGTGAGGAAAGCCGCAAGGTAACCAACGAATTCGGGCAGGGCCATTGTGTTGCTGTTCTTGCATTCAGAGATCGCGGGCCACCCACTCGACCAGTGCCTCGATCGCGGGCCGAGCCGCTTGTGCCTGCGGATGATTGGCGATTGCCACCAGGACGTAACGCTTGCCGCCCGCGCCGTGGACGTACCCCGCCACACCGGACACGTCGCGCAAGCTGCCCGTCTTGAGGTGCGCGAGGCCCGCGCCCTTGCCGCGCGCGCGGCGCATCGTGCCGTCCACGCCGGCCAGCGGCAGCGATGCGGCCAGGTCGGGCATCAAGGGCGAAGCCCACGCCACCTGCAGCAGGCGACCCAGCCCCTGCGCGGTGATGCGCTCTTCGCGCGACAGGCCAGAGCCGTTCACGAACACCGGGGCTTCTCCGCCGCCGATGCGCTCGAGCCACCACCGGCGCAAGATCTCGCGCGAACCCTCGAACGTCCCGACGCCATTGCGCTGCAGGCTGAGCGTAAGGAACAACTGCTGCGCCATCACGTTGTTGCTGAACTTGTTGATATCGCGCACCACCTCGGCCAGTGCCGGCGACTGAACCTCGAAAACGGGCGCCAGCCCCGTGGGCACCCGGCCCTCGCGCACCTGTCCGGCGAGCGTGCCACCCATTTGCTGCCACACGCCGGCCACCGCGCGAACGGAGTAGCTGCGCGGGTCGGCGTAGGCGACGGCCCACGTCCGCTCAGCGCATGAGGCCGGATACGCGCCGGCAAACCGGATGCGGGTGGGTTCGCTGAAGTCGGCCTTGAGGCCGCCGCGCCAGTCGCCGCATTCCCCGGTCGACAAGGCGACGGTGGCCGGCAATTGCACGCCAGCCATCGCGGGTTCGACATGGACCTGCGCCTGCCCGCCCTGCGGGGTGAACGTAATGACCAACGCCTTGAAGTTCAGCAGCAGGGCATCGGGCGCTGCGTTGTAAGGGCGCAGCGGCTCGCCGTCGAACGCCCCCGGGTCCGTCGACGGTGCGTCGAAGGCACTGCGGTCCAGCACGATGTCGCCGACGATCGATCGGATACCCAGGCCCTGGACGCGGCGCAGCAGCAGCCACAGGCGCTCGGCCACCAGCTTCGGGTCGCCCTGACCCTTGATATAGAGGTTGCCTTGCAGCGTTCCGCCCTGCACCGTGCCGTCGACGTAGATCGGCGTGGACCACGTGAAGGCCGGGCCGAGCAGATCCAGCCCTACGAAGGTCGTCGCCAGCTTGGCGACAGACGCGGGGTTCACTGAAACGCCGGCGCGATGGCTCAGCCGTGGCGGCGCACTGGCATCGGCGACGGCCACCCACACCGACAGCGCGTCTCGCGGCAGCTTCGCGCGCGTCAGCGCGGCCTCGACTTCGGGAGGCAAGCCCTGGGCCAGCGATGGCCCCGCGGCGAGGGCGAGCAACCAGCAGGCAAGTAGAAGGCGAAGCGGCATGCGGGCATTATCGGGGCCCTCGATAATGTCGGATCGCCCCGAAAGTCCATTGCTTGAACCTGCTTGCCTTCGACACCAGCACCGAGACCCTGTCCATTGCCGTACAGCGCGGCGCCGCGCCGCCGCTCGTGCATGAAGGCGCTGGCGGCGCACAGGCATCCGCCAGCCTGATCCCGACGATCCAGGGCCTGCTCGAGCGCGCCGGCCTTCGTCTGCAGGAACTCGACGCTATCGTGTTCGGCCGCGGGCCGGGCTCCTTCACGGGCCTGCGCACCGCATGCTCGGTGGCGCAGGGGCTGGCGTTCGGAGCAGGAACGCCGGTCCTGCCCATCGACACATTGCTTGCGGTGGCCGAGGAGGCGCGCGCTGCGGCGGGGTTCGAGCGCGTCGTCGCAGTACTCGATGCACGCATGGACGAGGTCTATTCAGCCGCATACGTGTACGACAACGCCAGCTGGCGGCAAGAAGGCGACTTCGCGCTCGGCCCCCCGGAATCCGTGGGCGTTCCCGCCGGCTGGGCGATGGCAGGCAACGCATTCGCAGCGTACGGCGACCGGCTGCCGGCCGGTGGCCCGCGCGCCGTGGCGCTGCCGACGGCCGCGGCATTGCTGAGGTTGGCGCCCGCGCTCATGGCGGCGGGACTCGCCGTCCCTGCCGCGCAGGCCCTGCCGCTCTACATTCGCGATAAAGTGGCGCAGACGACCGCGGAACGCGCAGCGATCCGCGCTGTCCAAGCCCAACGTCCATGAGTGCAGTTTTCAAGACCGTCGAAGCGCAGTTCGAGCCCCTCACCGAGGATCGGCTCGACGCGATCGTGGCCATCGAGGCGGCGGCGTATGAGCATCCATGGACGCGCGGCAACTTCGTCGATTCGCTGCATTCGGGCTACCAGGCGCAGATGCTCGGCGCTAACGGGGTCGTGATCGGTTACTTCGTCGCGATGATGGGCGTGGACGAAGTGCATCTCTTGAATATCACCGTGGCGCCCGCGTGGCAGGGCCAGGGCTGGGGGCGCGTGCTGCTCGATGCGCTGGCGCTGTGGGCGCGGGGGCAGGGCGCGCAGTGGCTGTGGCTGGAGGTGCGCGCTAGCAACGCACGGGCCCAGCGAATCTACGAACACCACGGCTACCGCCGCGTCGGCGAACGCAAGGGCTACTACCCGGCCGGCTTCGGCCGGCGCGAGGACGCGATCGTCATGAGCCTGAAGCTATGAGCCTCGATCTCGACTCGCGCCAGCGCGCGATGCTGGCCGAAATGGGGTTGAAGCTCTTCGAGCCCCTTGTCGATCCCGCGCATAGTGACGACAGCCTTCCTGCGCCCCCCCGCCAGGCCGCGGCGAAACCCGCCGTGGCGGCCGGCCCCGTGAAACCCTTGCCGCCTGTCCAGCGGGAAGTGCCACGCCAGCCTGTCGTTTCGCGCGCCGGCATCGAGCTGATGGAATGGGACGCGCTGGAGAAGGCCGTGGCCTCCTGCCGTGCCTGCCAATTGTGCGAGGGCCGCCGCAACACGGTGTTCGGCGTCGGCGACAGGCAGGCCGACTGGCTGGTGGTCGGTGAGGCGCCGGGCGAAAACGAAGACCTGCAGGGCGAGCCCTTCGTCGGGCAAGCCGGCAAGCTGCTGGACAACATGCTCAAGGCACTGGGGCTGGACCGGCACCACAAGGTCTACATCGCCAACGTGCTCAAGTGCCGCCCGCCGGGCAATCGCAATCCCGAGCCGCAGGAGGTGGCGCAGTGTGAGCCCTTCCTGCGCCGCCAGGTGGAACTGTTGCAGCCGAAGATCATCCTGGCGATGGGGCGCTTTGCCATTCAATCGCTGCTGGGAAGCAGCGAGCCGATCGGCAAGCTGCGCGGGCGCGCGCACCAGTACATGGGCGTGCCCGTGGTCGTCACCTACCACCCTGCCTACCTGTTGCGCAACCTCCCGGAAAAGGCCAAGGCGTGGGCGGACCTGTGCCTGGCGCTCGAGGTGATGCGCGCTCAGCCGGCCGCGCAAGCGCCGGCGGCCCGATAAGCCCGGGGCTCCACGACACGCGCCGCGTAGTCGATGCCGCTGAAGGCAGCGTAGTCGGCCAGCGAGCGATCGCTTCCAAGTGCGTACACGCCCAGGGGCGCGCCCGCGACGAGGGCCGCGAGGCGGCCGCGCGAGCGCTGCTCCAGCGCCCACCAGTTCTGCGGCCGCTTCGCGTCCATCGAATCGTCCCAGTGCATCGGCCGCGCAGGTGCTCCCGAATCGGGGTTGTTGTACAGGTGGTAGACCGGCAGCGCGGGAATATGGAAGATGTCCCAGCCGTGCGTGAAGAGCCGCGCCGCGAGCGCCTGCTCCTCGCCGTGGAAGTAGAACCACGGGTCGTACGGAAACTCCTGCACGAATCTGCCAGGCGCGAACACGCAGCCGGCGCCAAGGTGATAGCCGGCGATCGGCTGGTCGGATTCCAGGGGGTGGGCTTCGAAGCCCAGTACGGGATGCTCGGGCTCGAAAACTGAACCGGGCTTGACCACATGAGCCAGGACCTTCCCCGTCGCTGGGCGTCGCACCGGCTGGTCACCTTCGAACACGAACGCGTTCGGGTATGCCGACAGCACCACACCCTTGCGCCCAGGCAACAACCGCAGCGCCTGCCCCATCAGGCGCTCGTCCCAGCCCGGGTCGAAGTCCATGTGGGAATCGATCTGGAAGAACCATTCCTCGCCGTCGTACAGCGACATCGCGATGGCGCGCGCCCAGCATGGGCCGCGCGCGTACAGCGGCTCCAGCCGCACATAACTCAAGCGGGCGGGGGAGACATCTGCGGTGGTCGGCGCCGGCGCGGAGGCGGGACTCTGGTCGACGATACCGAAGTGCAACCTGTCGGGGTGGTGCGCTGTCGCGATCGCGCGTGCCAAGGTGAATCCGAGGATCGGGTCGCAATAAGAGGCGATGCTGAGGAAGATGCGCATGGCTAGATCGACATGTTAACCATGGCTCCCCGTCGCTCGCTGGCTGGAAGACGCAACTGCGTCGAATGTCGCACTGCGCACTTTTTTGCGGCCTTTCGTGTTGCGTAGCCTGTAACGCTGTGCTACCGTTGAAAGCAACTTTTGGTCAAGAGGCCCGGTGACGGGCACGGCGGTTGAAGCCTGAGGGGGGCGACTTCTGCCTGAAAGAGAGTCCGTGAACAAGCCTGTCAAACAGCAATCACCAGGTGTCATGTCGATCGGCTCCGCGGCAACCGCCTTGCCTGACCGCCGCCGGTTGCCGGCTCAGAGCCCGGCCGTTGCCGGCTTCCAACCCGCGGGAATGGCGTTGGCCGTTGCTGCAGCGTTCATGGGAGCGGGGCAGGCGCTCGGCCAGCCCAGCGGGGCGCAGGTGATCTCGGGGCAGGCGAGCCTGGTGCAGCAGGGCAGCAGCCTCGTCGTGACCACGCAGAACGCCGCAGGCACGAACCGCTCGGCGATCAACTGGCAAAGCTTCTCGATCCCCGCGGGCAGCAGCACGCGCTTCGACCAACCCAATGCGGCCAGCCTCTCGATCAATCGGGTGGTGGGAAGCGACCCCTCGGCGATCTTCGGAACGCTCTCGTCCAACGGACGGCTGGTGCTGGTCAACCCGGCGGGTATCGCGGTGGGCGCGGGTGCCGTGGTGGACACGGCCGGCTTCACGGCCTCGACCCTGCGCATGAGCGACGCGGACGCGCTGGCCGGGCGGCTGGTGTTCGGCGGCGACGGGCTGGGCGGCGGGACGTTGAGCGTGGAGGGGCGCATCGTGGCGCGCAGCGGCGATGTGGTGCTGATTGCGCCGAATGTCCAGGTGGGCCCGCAGGCGCTGGTGCAGTCGCCTAATGGCGCCACGCTGCTGGCGGCCGGCCAGAAGGTGGAGCTCACGGGACGCGGGCTCGAAGGAATCCGCCTGGAAGTGCAAGCGCCCAACGACCAGGTGGTGAATCTGGGAACGCTCCAGGGCGACGCAGTCGGCATTTTTGCCGCGCAGTTGAAGCACAGCGGGCTGATTCAGGCCACGGGCATCAGTGCCGAGGGCGGAAAGGTGATCCTGCGGGCCACGGGCGACAACCTGGTCGACGGCCGTATCGCCGCTTCGGCTGGCGACAAAGGCGGCGCGATCGATGTCCTGGGCGGGCGGGTGGCCGTGTTCGGCGACGCGGCACTGGATGCTTCTGGCGCCGCGGGCGGGGGGCAGGTGCGCGTTGGCGGCGACTTCCAGGGCCAGAACGCGGATGTTCCCAATGCGAGCAGCACGTTCGTCGGTGCGCGCGTCACGATCAATGCGGACGCTACGCACTCGGGTGATGGCGGCCGAGTGATCGTCTGGTCCGACGAGGCCACACGTTTCCGCGGCCAGATATCCGCCCGGGGCGGCGACACGGGCGGCGGCGGGGGGGTTGCCGAGGTGTCGGGCAAGAAATACCTGGAATTCGCAGGCCACGCCGATCTGGGTGCTGCGAAGGGCTCCATTGGGACATTGCTGCTGGACCCGAACGACATCACGATCAACGCCAACTCCACCGATGTGCCGGCCGCGCCACAGGATGGCGCCTACGTGTTCGGGGGCAGCAGCAACTCTGGCTACGTCAACGCTGATGTGTTGCAAACGCAGCTCGGGTCGAGCGATGTCGTAGTCAGGACCACCGTGGATGGCAGCGGCGGCGCCGGCAACATCACAGTTGCAGCGCCCGTTTCCTGGAGCTCCGGCAATGCGTTGGTTCTCGACGCCTATAACGATATCTCGATCGGTGCTGCGGTGTCGGCCAGCAACAGCGGCGGCATGCTCTCCCTGCGAGCGGGAAACTCAGTCACGCAATCGGCCGCCATCCAGGTACCGAAGCTCGTCTTGCAGGCCGGCAACGCCACGCTGACGAATTCCGGCAACCAGGTGGAAACGCTCGCGGCCACAGTTTCCGGCTCGCTAGACTTCACGAACAGCCAGGGCCTCACGATCGGCTCGCTTTCGAGCCCCGTCATCGGCACCTTGACCGGCGTGAAGGTGGGCACGGATGCCACGATGCTTGTGAACACGGGCGACCTCACGGTATCGAAACCCGTGCAGACCTTGCAGGACGGTGCGTCCATTCTGCTTGAGGCGACGAATGGCGGCATCGCGCTCAACGCGAACATCGGCCCGGTGTCGGGCATCCAGCCCGGCGAAGTCGCGCTTGTGGCCGGCAGCACGATCAATCAATCGACAAGCACGGCGATCGCGGCAACGACGCTGGGTGTCAGCGCGGGGGGCGCGGTGTCGCTTACCGGCTCGAACAGAGTTCAGACAGTGGCGGCGGCAGGTGGCTCACCGTCCGCCGGCTTCGCGTTCAAGAACGTGATTCCTCTGGTGATTGATTGGTATGACGGATGGTTCTGGGCCAACGGAATCGATTGGGCGGGTCCGGTGACGGTCACCACCACGGGCACCGGTTCTTCCATCAGCATCGACTCGGACGTCTTTGCGGGCAACGGCAACGCGTTGTCGATCTCCTCGGCCGCCGGACTGGCCATCGGATCCAATTCTTCGCCCGCCATCCAGACCGAAGAAGGCGCGCTGAGCCTGTCCTCAGCTTCGGGCGACATCACGCTCGGATCCAGGTCGACGCTCCTGTCCAACGGCGGCGCAATCAGGTTGAATGCCATCTCGGGCAACATTCTGGGTGACGCTTCAAGCATCATCCGATCGAGCAATCCAGCAGACGCAGGTAATGCCGGCTCTGTCACGCTGAACGCTTCCAACAGTGTGAGCGTGGCCACGATCGATGCGTCCGGTGGCGACTCTTCGCTCGGCGCGGGCGGCAGCGGCGGCGCAGTCGCGTTGACCGGCGCAGCCATAGGCTCCGTTCTGAGCGTCGACAGCTCGGGCGGCAGCGGTGGATCCAGCACCTCCGGTGCAGGCGGCGCGGGCGGCAATGGCGGCGCCGTCACCGTTCGGCAGTTGAGTGGCGCAATGACAATCAGCCCCTCGATCGACGCTCGCGGCGGCGACGGCGGCGCAAGCTCTCTCGGGTCGGGCGGCGGCGGCGGGGTCGGCGGAAACATCAGCATCGGCGCCGCGAACGGCACCCTGACGCTCGATGGAAACACCTCCAATATCCAGCTGCTTGCGAGCGGCGGGTGGGGCGGCGCGGGAACCAACCCGGGCGCCAGCGGCGCAGCAGGAACCATTCGGACCACGGGGACCGGTTCGGGCGTGACGATCCTCGGCTACCCCTACTTCGACGGCAACTGGCTGAACACCGGCACGATGAACGTCGCTGCGTCGGCCGGCCTCTCCGGCGGCGGCGTATTGACCAATTCGGGCAAGCTGAACCTGAGCGGCGGCGCGTCTGTGACGCCCGACGACGTGCTCAACACGAGTACCGGCACGGTGTCGTCCGGCCCCGGCGGCGCGCAACTCGCGCTTTCGCAGAACGACGGGCTCGTCACCGTCGCCTCGGGCTCGACCTTGACTGCGCCCCTGGCGACCAACAACGGCACGCTGCATGTTGTCGGCACGCTGGGCGTCGTGGGTTCGTGCGGTGACGGCTGCTACGGCTCTGGTTACCTCACCAACGCGTCGGCAGGCGTGATCAGGGGCACGGGCTCCGTCGACCTCAACGGCGGTGCGCTGTACAACTACGGCCGGCTGCAGCCGGGCGCGGCAGCGAACACCGTTGGCATGCTGACCATCACTGGCGACCTCTACAGCGAGGACGGTTCGGTGCTGGCCATCGACATCGCATCGGCGAGCTCATACGACAAAGTGGTCGTCAATGGCGACGCCAGTTTTGGATGGACGACTGCCGCCGGCTTCCAGGCGCTAGCCCTCTCGGGCCCCGAGGTCCGGGTCAATTACCTCCCGAATGCGACTTTCCCTGTGAACAGCCAATTTGCGATCGTGCAAGCCTCCAGTGTGTCTGGGGTGGACTCGATCGTCCTGACTGGGGCGCCGCAACTGGCAGTACAGCCGCCCGCTCCGTCAGCGTCGCCGTCGCCCAGCGTGGTGCTGGTGGCCAACTCAGCGTTGACGCCGCCTCCTCCTCCGCCTGCGCCCACTCCTGCGCCCACTCCCGCGCCGACGCCGGCACCCACGCCTGCTCCAACGCAACCGCCACCACCGCCGCCGCCACCACCGCCGCCGCCACCGCCGCCGCCGCC